>Ga0308157_10000045_pt1 | contig 555620 bp, 538 predicted proteins | sample PhyBR1_FD_201035 | JGI IMG/M metagenome (GOLD analysis project Ga0308157, IMG submission 201035) | Phyllosphere microbial communities from UC Gill Tract Community Farm, Albany, California, United States - DLSLB.R1 | ecosystem: Host-associated > Plants > Phyllosphere > Unclassified | place... | reverse complement strand
ATCAACTTCCAGTAAGACCCCGAGGCGGGAAGGGCCCTGCGCCCCTCCCGCCGACGGTTCCCTCGGAAGCCGAAACTCAAAGCCGCCCGCTTCCGAAAGGAGGCGGGCGGTTTGCTTTTGCGGAGAGAAACGGTGCGGCGTCACCACGCGCCGGGGTGGTAATCCCCCTCGCCGCTCGCTATCTGCAAATCCTGTCTGGAGGGTGATCCCGCATGCGCGTCGCTATGATCGGAACGGGCTACGTCGGCCTGGTGTCAGGGGCCTGTTTCGCCGATTTCGGTCACGACGTGACCTGCATCGACAAGGACGCCTCCAAGATCGAACGGCTGAAGGCGGGCGAAATCCCCATCTTCGAACCGGGGCTGGATGATCTGGTCGAAACCAATGTCCGCGACGGCCGCCTGAGCTTCACCCTCGACGGAGCCGAAGCCATCCGCGCCGCCGACGCCGTCTTCATCGCCGTGGGCACGCCTTCACGGCGCGGCGATGGCCACGCCGACCTGTCCTTCGTCTACGCCGCGGCCGAGGAGATCGCCGGCCTGATCGAGGGCTTCACCGTCGTCGTCACCAAGTCCACCGTCCCGGTCGGCACCGGCGACGAGATCGAGCGCATCATCCGCGAGCGCCGCCCCGACGCCGACTTCGCCGTCGTCTCCAATCCCGAATTCCTGCGCGAAGGCGCCGCCATCGAGGACTTCAAACGCCCCGACCGCGTGGTGGTCGGCTCTGAAGACCCGCGCGCCCAGGGCGTCATGCGCGAGCTCTATCGTCCGCTGAACCTCAATGAGACGCCGATCCTGTTCACCGGACGGCGCACCTCGGAACTGACCAAATACGCCGCCAACGCCTTCCTGGCGATGAAGATCACCTTCATCAACGAGATGGCCGACCTGTGCGAGGCGGTCGGCGCCGACGTGCAGCAGGTGGCGCGCGGCATCGGCCTGGACAAGCGGATCGGCGCCAAGTTCCTGCACGCCGGGCCGGGCTATGGCGGCTCCTGCTTCCCCAAGGACACCCTGGCCCTGGTGCAGACGGCCAATGACGCGGGTGCGCCTGTGCGCCTGATCGAAACCACGGTCAGCATCAACGCCGAGCGCAAAAAGGCCATGGCCGAGCGCGTGGCCCAGGCCCTGGGCGGCGACCTGAAAGGCAAGACCGTCGCCCTGCTGGGCCTGACCTTCAAGCCGAACACCGACGACATGCGCGACGCCCCGTCGCTGGATGTGGTGCCCGCCCTGATCGCGGCGGGCGCCATGGTCCAAGCCTTTGATCCCGAAGGCATGGAGGAGGCGAAGAAGCTGCTGCCGGACGTGATCTACAAGGACGGCCCCTATGACGCCGTGGTTGATGCGGACGCTGTGGTCATCCTGACCGAATGGGACCAGTTCCGGGCTCTGGATCTGGACCGCATCAAGCTTTTGCTGCGCCAGCCGGTGATGGTCGATCTGCGCAATGTCTATCGGCCCGACGACATCCGCGCGCGCGGCTTCCGATACAGTTCTATCGGCCGGGCCTGAAGCCCTACCGAACGGCCTGCGCCGTTACGGTCGCAGGCAGCAGGGCCTTGCCCACGCCGATGACCACAGTCGCCGTCAGGACCGCCGCAGCCAGGGCGATGACGGCCAATTTGACCGCCTGGATGAATTCCTGATGGTCCGGGCCCACGCCTGATCCTTGCTGCATGACAAGGGTCTTTCAGAGCAGTTGTCGGTGCGCGCTGCAAGTCGAACCACCGTCATGAAAAAGGCGGCGCCCCGCAGGACGCCGCCTTCATCATCTGTGCCTTGAAAGCCTTAACCGCGGAACGGGCGGATCAGGATTTCAACGCGGCGGTTCTGGGCCTTGCCTTCGGCCGTGGCGTTGGAGGCGACTGGCTCATTGGCGCTATGGCCGGCGACGAACAGGCGTTCGGCGATCACGCCGCGGCTGACCAGATAGGAGGCCACCGACGAAGCGCGGCGCTCGGACAGGGGCTGGTTGATGGCGTCGCCGCCCGAGGAGTCGGTGTGGCCGATGACGTCGATGGTCGACTGGTCATACTGGGTCAGCACCTGGGCCACGTCGTCCAGCGTCGACAGGAAGCGGCCGTCGATGTTCGACTGGTTGGTGGCGAAGGTGACGTCCGACGGCATGCGCAGGATCAGGTTGTCGCCCTGACGCGCCACGCCGACGCCGCTGCCCGACAGCTCGGCTTCCAGCGCGCGTTGCTGGCGGTCCATGTATTGGCCGACGGCGGCGCCGCCCAGGGCGCCGATGCCGGCGCCGATCAGGGCGTTCTTGCGGCCCTGCTCGCCGCTGGAGGTGTTGGTCAGATAACCCAGAACAGCGCCGCCCAGGGCGCCGGCGATCGCGCCCGTGGCCGTGTTGTTGCGACGCGGAGTCGAGCTGTAGGGATCGTTGGTGGTGCAGGCGGCGGCGCCGAGCATGGCGGCGATGCTGACACTGGTGATGAGAAGTTTGGCGCGCATGGGATGATCCTTTTGAAAGTCGACTGGCGCTGAAACGCGGGCCCTACTGTCAAGGTTCCAACTTGAATGAGCCCTGAACGCGCGGCAAGCGGTTTCACCCGCCCTCCGCCTCGCTTTTGCCAACCGCAGGGCGCAGGCGTATGGAAGCCGAAATCGCGCCCATTGAGGTTCCTGTCTTGACGCTCCAGTCCCCTTCCTCCGCCGTCCCTTCGCCTGCTCGCGGGATCGAACCCGTGTCGATGCGGCTCTACGACGCCGACTTCCAGGCTTTCGCCGATCAGCTGGGCGCCTCGTTCAAACGCTATGGCTTTGCGGTCATCGCCGACCACGGCCTGAATGAAGCGGTGATCGACGCGGCCATTGAGGATTCCAAGACCTTCTTCGCCCTGCCCGAAGAGACCAAGCGCCAGTATCACCAGCCCGGCACGGGCGGCGCACGCGGCCTGACGCCGTTCGGTGTCGAGGCGGCCAAGGGCGCCGCCACGGTCGATCTGAAGGAATTCTGGCACGTCGGGCGTGAACTGCCCGAGGGCCACCCCTATCGCAAATACATGCGCGACAATGTCTGGCCCAGCGAGGTCGAGGGCTTCCAGACGCACCTCTACGGCATGTTCAGCGCCATGGACGATCTGGGGGCCAAGATCTTGCGCGCCATCGCCCGCTATATGGAGCTGGGCGACGACTTCTTCGCCGACAAGGTTCAGCTGGGCAATTCCATCCTGCGCATGCTGCACTACCCGCCGGTGCCCGCGGGCGCCTCGGGCGTGCGTGCCGGCGCCCATGAGGACATCAACGTCATCACCCTGCTGCTGGGCGCCGAAGAGGCCGGTCTGCAGCTCAAGGACGCGGACGGCGAATGGCTGGACATCGCCCCGCCGCCGGGCGCCCTGGTGGTCAACATCGGCGACATGCTGCAACGGCTGACCAACCACGTCCTGCCGTCGACCAGCCACCGCGTGATCAATCCGGCGCCGGAGCGGGCCAGCTTCGCCCGCTATTCGACGCCCTTCTTCCTGCATTTCAACCCGGACTATGTGATCGAGAGCCTGCCCTCGACCGTCACGCCCGAGAACCCCGATCGCTATGTCGGCAAGGCCATCATGGCCGAAGACTTCCTGACCGAGCGGCTGAAGGAAATCAGGTTGATTTAAGGGCGCGCTTTCTTAGGGCGCTAACGCTCGGCTCGCGGAGCCTCGCTGCTTGAGCGCGTTCAGCTCAATCCATGCTCAATCCATCATGGCCGGGCCTGTCCCGGCCATCCATGTGCGCCGCATTTGAGGACTGGGAGCATCCGTTGCTGTCGGTTCAATTGATGTCCCATGACCTGAGGCTATGGATCGCCGGGACAAGCCCGGTAATGACGATCAGGGGAGACTCAAGTCCCATGAAGCGTGAACGTCCTACTTCGATATCCTAAGTTGGCTGATGCTGCGGCCGATGGCGGCGAAGGCTTCGGACAGGTCGCCGCCGTTGGCCGGCAGGAAGAAGTTGTCCGGCGTGGTGGCGCAGTCCGACAACATGGCGGCCGCATCACCGCCCGAAGCAATGCCGAAGCCCACAGTGTAGACGACCACGCCTTGGGCCTTCATGGCCGAGCACAACGACCGGCTCTGGGTGAACGGGTCGCCATTGGTCGCGTCGCAGTCGATCTTGGCCTGGTTGCCGCCGGACCCGGACCCCGCCTGGCGCGAAATGACGCCGTTGCAATAGGGGGTGTTGAATTCGCCGTCGGTCATGATGACCACGGCCTTCAGGGTCTCCGCAGCGTTGTAGTCGGCGGCGGCGCCGGACGGCCACAGGCTGTTCCAGTTCGGAGACACCATATACCAGCCCCAGGCGATGCCGATCTGGCCTGCGGTCGATCCGCTGACGCTGAAGGCGTCGATGCGGTTTTTGACGGTGGCGGCGTTGTTGGTCAGCGGCAGGATGGTGTTGGTGATGCACGCGCCGTTGATGTCGGGATAATGCAGCCCGACCCGCGTTGAGGCGGATGACGGCGCCGTTTCCGTATAGGCTTGGGCGCCGACCCGCTCGGTGACGCAGTTGCTGATCCTGTGGGTCTGGAGGTCGCCGTTCATGTTCTCGAAGGCGTAGTAGGTGGCCCCGCCGCCGCGCGCGCTCCACGCCTTGCCGCCTGACGAATAGGGGGTCAGCGAGGCTGCAGGCGGGTCGATGGTGAAGCTGTTGGCCGAGACATTGCCGACCAGATGGCTTTGGTTGTTGATCTGGGTCATGCCGCCCACATCCGTGATGTAGACGTACTCATTATTGGTCATGCCGTGATTGGGGGCGGTGATGGTGATGGAGCAATCATTGTTCTGGCACCGTTGCACCCGTCCGGCGCTGCCTGTGTAGGATCCGTAGTTGCGGCCATCCACCCGACTGCCCGAGAGGGTGTAGAGCTCGAAGGTGTTGGCGGTCCTGTTCTGCACCCTGTACGGCTTGTTGTTCAGCTGGGTCATGCCCGTCGCGCCCGTGATCCAGACCACGTCGTTATTGCTGAAACCATGACCTGTCGATGTGATCACCAACGGCCTCGCTTTGGTGGCTCCGGTGATGGTTTTCGGAGAACCGGCCAGGTTGATGACGGCGCCGGTGATGTTGACATTGGTCGAAATCGAACCCCGCGCCGTCGTGACATAGGCGCCGGGATTGACCGCGTTCGAATAGGGGACCAGGGCGACCTTGGAATAGAAGGGGGTCTGAACCGGCTGGACGATCAAATCGACCAGATCCTTGGCCGCCGCCTTCAGATCGACGATCCTCTGACCATCCATGGAGCCGGTGATGTCCAGAACCAGGGAGACCTCGATATTGCGCGACGAACGGTTCACTTCGGCGTGGGTGCCGATCGGCAGATAATCATCCAGGAGCTGGCCGTACGGCGGCAGGAAGATGTTGGCGACCAGGGTCTTCACCTTCACCCGCGCATCGGCGACGACAAGCTTGTTGTCCTGAAGCGTGAAGGTGGTCTCGTCCTCCAGCAGGGTCAGGCCCGGATAGTTCTGCAGATTGGCCTTGAGCGCATCCATTCCGACGCGCTGTATGTCGGTCTGGGTCGTATACTGCGAGCGCGCGGCGGCCAGGGTGGCGGCGTCCAGGGCGTCCTGAAGCGTCACACGGGCGGTCGAGGCGCGGTTGATGTCTATGGCCCCGACCACGATCATCAGCAGCACAGGCAGGGCCAGACCGAACAGCATGGCGACATTGCCGCGCGCATCGGCCTTTGCCCGGCGCATGAAATCGCCCCACGAATCCCACAGGGCCGCGAGGCTCTCCGTCATCCGCTGGCGCAGTTCCATGGTCGTCTCTCAGCCGGGCGCAGGGCGGATTCCGCCCTACAGTCCCGGCCACCTTGACCCGATCCGGTTAAGAGAGAGCTCAACGCCGAGAGTTAACGAACCGTGATCGTCAAGCTTCCCAGCCGCAGTCCTTGCCGCGGTTCTGCTCGGTCAGCCAGGTGTTCAGCGGGGCGAAATAGTCCGCGACCGCCGAGGCGTCATTGCCGGTTTCGCCGGTGAATGCCTGCATCGCCTCGGGCCAGGGCTGCGACTGGCCCATCTCCAGCATGGCGTTGAACCGCTGGCCCACGGCCTCATCGCCGTAGATGGAGCAGCGATGCAGCGGCCCGGTCCAACCCGCCTGTTTGCAGGCCGCGCGGTGGAACTGGAATTGGTAGATGTGGGCCAGGAAGTAGCGGGTGTAGGGCGTGTTTCCGGGGATGTGATATTTGGCGCCGGGGTCGAAGGCGTTGGCCGGACGCTCTCCCGGCGGAACCAGCCCCTGATACTTCAGCATGTCGGCGGTCCAGGCGGCGTTGTATTCCGCAGGCGACGTCTCGCCCGAGAAGACGTCCCAGCGCCAGCGGTCGACCATCAGGCCGAAGGGCATGAAGGCGATCTTGTCGAGCGCCATCTTCAGCAGGAAGGGAATGTCCTCCTCCTCGCCCGGCGTGGTCTGCAAGAGGCCGATCTGGTTCAGATAGGTCGGCGTCAGGGCCGACAGGCCGACGAAGTCGCCGATGGCCTCATGGAAGCCGTCGTTGGCCCCGTTCCGGAACAGGAAGGGCTGATCCTTGTAGGCCCGCTGATAGTAGTTGTGACCGAGCTCGTGGTGGACGGTGTAGAAGTCGTCGCCGTTCACCTGGGTGCACATCTTGATGCGGATATCCTCCAGATTGTCCAGGTCCCAGGCCGAGGCGTGGCAGACGACTTCGCGATCGCGGGGCCGGGTGATCATCGACCGCTCCCAGAAGGTCTGCGGTAGGGGATCGAGGCCCAGGGAGACATAGAAATTCTCGCCGGTCTTGACCATGCGCTCGGCGTCGTAGCCCGCCCCCGTCAGAAGCGTGTCGAGGCTGTAGCTGGAGGCGCCGCCGGTGGTCGGGGCGACCACGTCATAGATGTTGCCCCACTGTTGCGACCACATGTTTCCCAAGAGGTCGGCGCGGATCGGGCCGTGGTCCGGCTGGACCGCATCCCCGTAGCGGGCGTTCAGACGCCCCCGCACATAGCAGTGCAGGTTCTCGTAGAAGGGTTTGACCTGTTCCCAAAGCCGGTCGGTCTCACGTGCGAAGGCGTCGGGCTCCATGTCGTAACCGGCGCGCCACATGGCCCCGGTGTCGGCGAAGCCCAACTCGCGGCTGCCCTCATTGGCGATCTCGACCATGCGGGCGTAGTCGTCGGCCATGACCGGAGAGATTGTGCGCCAGCCTTCATACAGGGCCTTGGTCTCGGTGGGATCGCGGCTCTCGGCGATCAGGACACTTGCATCATCTAAAGTGATCTGGCGGCCCTGATAGTCGAACTTGCCGGTGGCGTAGGTGGAATCCAGCCGGGTGGTGATGTCCGACAGTTCCGCCGCTGCGCCAGGGCGGTTCGGCGCCGGCAGGACGATGCCCAGACGCAGCAGGTTCAGCTTGCGTCGCACATCGTTGGGAACCTGAACGTCGTTGAAAGCGGCGGCGCCGTTGGCCAGCTCGACCTGAAGCTCGGTGAAGCGGGCGTTGACGCGGCTCTCCAGCCACATGGTGTCGAAGGTGATGTTGGTGGCGCGGGTCCACTGGATGCGGGCGGCCTCTTCGCTGAGAGCGGCCAGACGGCCCTCGGCGTCGGCGACGAAGGCGGTGGCGGCTTCAGCGGTGGCGGGGGCGGGCGCAGGCGTCTGGATCGACGCCGGGGCTGTGGTGTCCGGCGCGGGCGCTGAGGCGCCGGTTCCAGCGATCAGGGCGCAGGCGGCGACGGCCGTCATCAATGTGCGTTTCATGGCGTGTCCTCTCCTCGCGCGGTCTTGCGACGCCGCGCGCTTCCGCGCGGAAGGTGGAACCGGCGGGGCGGCGGCGTCAAGTCGGGGCGAGAGCCGACCCTCACCCTTTCGCCTTGCCGATCGCTTCGCTCCCGGAGGCTCAAGCCCTCTCCCATCGGGAGAGGGTTCATGAAAGCACGCAGGCCGCCAAGCCGTCGTTCCTGACCGTGCCCATGGCGGCCTGGATGCGGGCGGCGCGGCGGCGGACGTAGGGGCCGGGGGATGAGGCGCTGTAGCGGCGCGGACTGGGCAGGATGGCGGCCAGGCGTGCGGCCTCATTGGCGGTCAGAGCTTCGGCGCTTTTGCCGAACCAGTGCTGCGACGCCGCCTCTGCGCCATAGACGCCGGGGGCCCACTCGGCGACGTTCAGATAGACTTCGACGATGCGGCGTTTGCTCCAGACCGTCTCGATCAACAGGGTGTAGCCGGCCTCGGCGCCCTTTCTGATCCAGTCGCGGCCGGGCCAGAGGAAGACGTTCTTGGCCGTCTGCTGGCTGAGGGTGGAGGCGCCGCGACGGCGCGAACTGCCCCGCGCCTCGGCCCGCTCATTGGCCTGCATGGCCTTTTCGATAGCGTCGAAGTCGAAGCCGTCGTGGGCGCAGAAGCGGGCGTCCTCAGAGGCGATCACCGCCTGGACCAGACGCGGCGATATCCGGTCCAGCGACCGCCAGCGATAGTCCAGCCCGTCGCCCGCAGCGGCCCGCGACAACATCAGGAAATTAGGCGGCGGCGGGACGACGGCGAACAGCAGCACCCCGCCCAGCACCCAGGCCACGCCCCAGGCGCACAGGCGCACGATCCATCGCCCCAGCCCAGCCTTGCGCGTTCTTTGCGATTTCATGGCCGGATGTTCGCCACGGCCACGCTGTCGATGCAAGCGGTTACAGGATGAAGACCCCGGCTGCGCCGTCTTCATCGGCCCAGGCCACCTGGTCGGCGTCGGGGCTCATGGCCAGGGCGGCGATGGCGGCGCCCTTGTCCGCCTTGAGGAAGTTCAGCCCCTGCCCCGCCGGATCGGCCAGCCAGACGCGGCCGTCGTTCAGGCCCGCCGCCAGCAGGCCGTGTTTGGGCTGTGACGCCACCAAAGCGACCAGACTGCCCTCGTCATAGCCGATCTCGGTCGCCTCGCGGCCCATCGGCCCATTGGCGCCGATGAAGGGCCACAGGACGGCCCCTTGCGCCCCCGCCGTGGCCAGAAGGGCGCCGCGCGACAGGAAGCTGAGGGCGCGGACCTTGGACGGATAGCCGCCCATGCGCAGGTTCTTCTGATCCTTCAGCCGCCAGCCGTGCAGTTGGTTGTCCTGCATGGTGGTGATGACGAAGGCGCCGTCGGGCGAAAAGGCCACGCCGGTGTGCGACCCGGCCCACTTCATCACCGTCGGCTTCTGCTGCTCGATGCGGGCGAACCACAGGGCGACGCCGCCATAGGTGGAGGCGGCGATGCGGCGCCCCTTGGGATCAAAGGCCACGCCCGACAGGGTGTGCTCATGGGTGAAGTCGCGGCGGAAATGCAGGTCCTTGGCGTCGATCACCGACAAGGTCTTGCCCGCTGTGAAGGCGATCAGGCCGCTGTCCGCCGAGGCGGCGATGGAATCGACCCACTGACCGCGCGCACTGGTCGCCAGCAGACCCGCCTCGCCGCGCCGATGCCAGATGACGCGGCCATCGTCGCCGCCGGTGACGATCCCGTCGCCGGAGGGGTGGAGCGCAGCGCACAGAATGGCGCCGTCATGAGCGGCGTTGAACTCACCGCCCGCGAACCGCACCGAGCCGTCGCCGAGCGCGAAGACGGCGCCTGTGTTGTCGAACAGGGCGGCGGTGACCTGGGCGTCGAAGGTGGTTTTCATGGGGGCGGTGTAGCGGTCCGGGCCGGGGCGTCAACCTTGTCGGTCAAAGAGACGGCGTCAGGAAAATTCGGGTGCACATCGTGCACATTTTCGCCCGCTGCGGTCAGGCGGGGCCAGGGCGTGGCGGCGTCCATGGGGCGTCCGGCCTGGCGGGCGGCGCTGAGGGTTTCCCTGTGCCGCGCCTCAGCCTCGTCGGCGGCGCGCAGGTGCAGGGCGTCGTGAATCCGCTGCCAGCGGGCCGCTTCGACGCCGCGCCCCAGAAGTATGGCGGCCGACATCCGCTTCCACGCCGCGCGGACCATGTCTGTCAGTCCGGCGTCGGGCAGGATGGAGAGGTCTTCGATCACCACGTCGGGGTCGCTTTGATCGACCCGGCGCCAGCCTTCGCGCCGGGCGCGGGCGCGAAAGGCGGACAGACCCATGTCGTAACGGGCGCAGACCTCATCGGCCGAAAAACCGGTCAGATAGTCGTCGCGCGCCTGAATCCAGGTTTCCGCCGAATGAATGCGATAGCCCTGCGTGTCGCTCATTGTGCCCTCCCCCTCAATTGGCGGCGGAGGATGGCGCACGTCTGCGTCAGAAGCGGACGGGGCGGCTTTGGTGAAGCGTGAGCGAAGGATGAGCGGGAGGTCGAGGGTGTCGCCAACAGCCCCTCCACCGCTATCGCGGTCCCCCTCCCCATGAATGGGGAGGAGAGGGTGTGCGTCAGTGCGTCTCGACCCAGCGGCGGGTCATGTGTGCCGGTCCGGCGTAGGCTTCCTGAAGCGCGGCGCTCCAGTAGGTCAGACGCTCCAGCGGGATGGGCTTGCCGGTGACGGCGCAGCGCACGAAGTCGCCGGGTTTGACCACGACGAAGTCGGCGGTTTCATAGTGAACGACGGCTTCCTGTCCTGCCCCGGTCATGCCGCGCAGCCTTCGAACCCGGCCTTGAGCGCGGCCTCGTCCAGATCACGACCGATGAAGACGGCGCGCGACCAGCGACGCTCGTCGGCGCCCCATTCGCGTTGCAGGTCGCCTTCAAGGATCATGTGAACGGCCTGGAAGACCAGGCGGCGGTCCTCGCCCTGAACGTCGATGATGCCCTTGGCGCGCAGGATGTTCTGGCCCTGCTCGCCCAGAAGCTGGTCCAGCCAGGCGGTGAATCTCTGGCCGTTCAGAGGACGGTCCAGCGACAGGGATATGCCCTTGATGTCGTCCTGATGGGCGTGCCCCCTCGCCCCATCATGGGCGCCGTGGGCATGCTCATGCTCGTGATGATCGTGGCCGCAATGTTCGTCATGAACGTGGTCGTCCCCGGCATGGTCGTGGCCGCAATGCTCGTCGTGGACATGGCCGTCCTCGCCATGCGCCGGATTTGCGAACTGCGGATTGATGTCGAGGATGCGCTCCAGATCGAAACCGCCCAGACCCAGCACCTGATCCAGCGGCACGTCGGCGCGGGTGGCGCGGGTGATGGGGGCCAGAGGGTTGAGGGCGCGCAGACGACGCTCGACCTCGGCCAATTCAGCCTCGCTGGCCAGATCAACCTTGTTGAGGATGATGCGGTCGGCGAAGGCCACCTGTTCTCGGGCCTCTTTGGAATCATCCAGACGCGCCATGACGTGTTTGGCGTCGACCAGGGCGGTGACGCTGTCCAGCTGGGTCTTGGCCTTGACGTCCTCATCCACGAAGAAGGTCTGGGCCACCGGGCCGGGGTCGGCCAGACCCGTGGTCTCGACGATGATGGCGTCGAAGGCTGGTTTTCCGGGGCGCTGGCGCTTCATCAGGCCGGCGACGACGCGGATCAGGTCGCCGCGCACCGTGCAGCAGACGCAGCCGTTGTTCATCTCGAACACATCCTCGTCGGCGCCGACGACCAGGTCGTTGTCGATGCCGATCTCGCCGAACTCATTGACGATGACGGCGTAACGCTTGCCGTGGTCCTCGGTGAGGATGCGGTTCAGCAGGGTGGTCTTGCCGGCGCCGAGGTAGCCGGTGAGGACGGTGACGGGAATCTTCTGGGTCATGGACGGCTAGATGGCGGCTGCGGGACCGAAAGGGAAGAGGTCAGACGCGCTTGATCGGGCCGGGATAGCGGGCGATCTGGCCATCGGTGGTCAGCAGGGTCAGCCCCTCGACCATGGCCTGGGCGACAAGCAGGCGGTCGAAGGGGTCGCCGTGGATGTGGGGCAGCGCCATGATTTGAAGCGCATGGTCGCCCGTCACCGGCGCCTCCTTGAAGTCACGGTCCAGCAGCGCGTGGTAAACAAGGGTGGGATCAATCAGGAAATCGGTGCGCCGACGACTGCTCTTTATAGCGATTTCCCATATGCTGATGGCGCTGAAATAGACGGTGTTGTCGAAGTCGTCGATCAGCAACCTGGCCTGGGACGACAACCGGCTGGAGACGCCGATCGTCCAAAGCAGCAGATGGGTGTCCAGAAGCAGTTTCACGGCTTGCCGTGGAACATGTCTTCGATTTCGTCGGCGAACATGGTGTCGAAATCGTCAGGGACGTGGAACTGTCCGTCCAGGAAACCGATACGGCTTTTCGGCTTGGGCTCGCTGGCGCCGAGCGGCATCAGCCGCGCCATCGGCTTGCCTGCCTTGGCGATGACAATGGACTCGCCCTTGGCCGCGCGTTCCAGAAGACGCGACAGGTGGGTCTTGGCTTCGTGAATGTTGACGGTGGTCATGCCAATATGACTAGCAGACTTAGTCCACTTAGTCCATCTTAGCAGGTCGGGCAGTCAGGCAGTTCGGCGTCTTCCAGCTGAAGCGTGGTGTGGCTGATGGAGAAGCGGGTGCGGGCCAGGGCCTGCGCCTCGGCCAGAAGGACGGAGACGTCCTGGCGGTCATGCACCAGATGGGCGGTCAGGGCGGTGTCGGTGGTCGACAGGCCCCAGACATGCAGGTCGTGCACCGCTGTCACGCCCGGCAGGGCCATGAAGCCGGCGCGGATGGCGGCGACGTCGACGCCTCGGGGCGCGGCGTCCAGCGCCAGATTGACCGAATCCTTCAACAGGCCCCAGGTCCCCAGCATGATGAAGACGACGATGGCCAGGCTGACCAGGGGGTCGATGATCGACCAGCCCGAGACCATGATCACCGCGCCCGCCACGACCACGCCCAGCGACACTCCGGCGTCGGCCATCATGTGCAGATAGGCGCCGCGCACGTTCAGGTCCTTGTGCTGGTCCTTCATGAACAGCAGGGCCGTGCCCAGGTTGATGACGAAGCCGATCCCCGCCACCACCATGATGGTGACCGAGCCGACCGGCGCCGGATCGTTCAGGCGACGCACAGCCTCGAAGGCGATGGCCCCGCAGGCGAAGATCAGCAGCAGGGCGTTGAACAGGGCGGCCAGAACCGTGGCCTTGCCATAGCCGTAGGTCTTCTGAGAGCCCGCCGCGCGCCGCGCCAGCCAGGCGGCGCCGCCGGCCATGGCCAGACCCAGAACGTCCGACAGATTATGGCCTGCATCGGCCATCAGGGCGGTGGATTCGCTGATGACCCCGGCGGTGAATTCGATGACCACAAAGGCCAGATTGACCAGCAGGCCGACCGCATAGCGCCAGTCGCCGGTGTCGGCCGGGGCGTGGCTGTGGCCGCCTATGCCATGAGAATGGCCGTGCCCATGGCCATGGCCGTCGTCATGCGAGTGGTCGTGGGAATGCCCGTGGTCGTGCGCCATGGGCGAACTTCTAGTGCTGATGCGCCACGACGAGAAGCCCGATGACGATCAGGGCCGCGCCCAGCACCAGCCCTTCATAACGCGACCAACGCTCCAGCCTGAGAATGGAGTAGCCCGCATTGGCCAGAAGGGTGAACAGAGCCATGCCCGCAATGGTGCCGACGGCGAAGACGGCGGTCAGCAGAGCCAGAACGCCCAGCCCCTCGGTCGCCTGGGACAGATAGACCGGCAGCAGCACCTCGCCCGGCGACACGGCCAGCATGAGGACCAGGCCCCAGAAGGCCGCAGCGTTGGAGACATTGGGCGTGGGGCTTTCCAGCGCGGCGCCCCCGGCGCTCCCCGTCGCGGCCATCGCGGGCCGGATCAGGGCCCGGCTGATGTAGAAGGCGCCGAACAGGAACAGCAGCACCGCCGCCAGATGCGGCAGCAGGCCGGAGACCCACTGCTCCATGGCCAGGCCCGCCGCCACGATCAGCCCGCCGATCAGGGCGGTGGTGGCGATATGGGCCAGACCGGCGACGGCCACGGCCAGCAGCACACGCGACGGCGTCCAGCGCTGGGCCCGCCCGACCAGGACGAACGGCAGCCAGTGCGTCGGCAGGGCCGCATGCAGAAAGGCCGTGGCGAAGCCGGCCCCCAGAAGGGACAGCAGGACCGGCTGCTGGAGATCGGCTGGCGTCATTCCTGCTCGCTACCCTGTTATTTTATAACAGTCGAGGGGGCGGCGCGATTTTTCGCCTTTCACGGGCAGGGACGGGTTCAGGCCCGAACCCTTGTAAAGACCGGCGAAGGACGGAAAAGCCGATGTTTCCGGCCTTGCGACGTTGACTCATCGCCCTCTGTCCGTATATGTCGCCGCTCTTCGCCCGAGGGGTCCCCTTCGGGCGCTATCTTTTTTGCGTTTACGCTGAGGCTTCAACATGTACGCGGTGATCAAGACCGGCGGCAAGCAGTACCGGGTCCAACCGGGCGACGTCATTGTTGTCGAGAAAATCGACGGCGAGGCCGGCTCGGCCGTCTCCCTGGGTGAAATCCTGATGCTTGGCGGCGACAAGGGCGTGACCCTCGGCGCTCCCCTGATCGACGGCGCCGCCGTCGCGGCGACCCTGGTCGAAACCCGCAAGGGTGAGAAGATCAAGATCTTCAAGAAGACCCGCCGCCAAGGCTATCGCCGCACCAACGGCCATCGCCAGATGGAAACCGTCCTGCGCATCACCGGCATCGAAGGCGCCGGCGAGAAGGCCAAATGGGACGGCGAAACCTCGCTGATGACCAAGGCCGAGATGAACCTGCGCGCTCGTGGCCTGGCCCCGCGTGTTGAAGAGACCGAAGCCGAAGCCAAGCCCGCCAAGAAGGCCCCCGTCTCGAAGGCGGCGCCGAAGGCCGAAGCTGCGGCTGAAAAGCCCGCCGCCAAGAAGGCTCCGGCCAAAAAGGCTGCGCCCAAGGCTGAAGCCAAAACCGACGAAGCGTAAGAACAGTTTCGCGCTCAAGCAGCGAGCCGCCGCGCGGCGAGCGTTAGCGCACTAAAGAAAGACGGAGCAGACCTATGGCTCACAAGAAATCCGGTGGTTCGTCGCGTAACGGTCGCGACTCCCAGTCGAAACGCCTCGGCGTCAAGAAGTTCGGCGGCGAGCGCGTGCTAGCCGGCAACATCATCGTGCGTCAACGCGGCACCACCTTCCACCCGGGCGACAACGTCGGCCTGGGCCGCGACCACACCCTCTTCGCCACCGCCCACGGCGCCGTGCAGTTCACGAAGAAGGCCAACGGCCGTTGTTACGTATCGATTCTCCCGGCCAACGATGACCAACAGGCGATGGCCGCCGAGTAACGCGAGACTGGATCAAACCGGATCGCGTTGCTCTTCCAAGCAGCCGATTCGGACCAGGGAAGATATTCCGCGGGGAGTCTGGATCACCAGGCTCCCCGTTTGCGTTCCCCGCCTCGAAGCCGTCCGAGCCCTCCAAGGAGGCGGCGTGAGATGAGGCGACGACATGTGCGTGATCGAACCCACACCCGTCATCGAAACGCGGCGCCTGGCGCTGCGCAGCCCGGCCGCCCAGGACGTCAGCCGTCTGGCGGCGCTGGCCAATGACCCGGACATCGCGCGGATGACGCTGCGCATGCCCCACCCCTATTCAGCGGAAGACGCCGAAAGCTTCATCCTGGCCGTCGCCGGTCAGGACCCGTCGCGCGCGGCCACCTTTCTGATCGAGCATGAGGATCACGGCCCGGTCGGCGTCATCGGCCTGTTCGAGGACAAGGATCCGGCGCCCGAGGTCGGCTACTGGATCGGGCGTCAGTTCTGGGGGCGGGGCTACGCCACAGAGGCGCTGGAGGCGGCCCTGGTCTGGGCGTCGAAGCGCTGGCGCAGGCGCGCCCTGGTCGCTGGCCACTTTTCCGACAACGCCGCCTCGGGCCGGGTGCTGGAGAAGGCGGGCTTCCTCTACACGGGCGAGGTCCGCCAGGGCTTCAGCCTGGCGCGGTCGAGCGTGACGGACACGCGCCGGATGGTGTGGCTGGCCTGAGGCTCAGCCGAAGGTCGTGGGACCGGCGACCGCCGCCGTGATCAGGGCGCCGACTATGACGGCCACGACAACGCCTGCGGCGAAGGCGACCCACATGCGTGCCGTCCGTTTGCGCCGCATGGCGCCGGATTTGACGGACCGGAGCATGACCATGGGCTTTTTGCCGAAGGCTTCGGACCCGGTGATGTTGTGCTGGGACATGAACGCGCTCCCCCTTCTCGAAACTGCCGCTGACGGGCGGGAGCCGAGGGAAGCCGGTCGCTCAAGGCCAAAGAAAGGCGAACGCCGGTCGTCAACTGATCTGTGATCAGATCAGGTGCGAAGGTGTCAGAGCGTGACCGGAATACGTCGCCCGCCGCGTGTCTCGACACGGCGCATCAGAACAATGCGGTCGCCGCCCGCGCTGACGGTGGCGATGACGAACCAGCGGCCATCCGGCAGGCCGGTGTAGCTGAAGCGGCCATTCTCGCAGGTCGTCTGGCGGACATAGGTGCGGTAGTCGGCGTTGGGATCGGGCACGGAGCGGGCGCGGACCACGGCCTCGGGCACGGCGGCGCGTTCGGTCGAACCGTACAGGGTCTGGAAGCGGTTGCGGGTGTAGCCGGTCTCAGGCGTCAGCACGACCGAGCCGGTGCAGGCGAACACCTCGCCGTCGCGGCGGTAGTCGACCGTGCCGTCGATCGAGGCAGGCCCCTGCCGCGTCGACCAGGCGAAGTCGTCGACGTTGAAGGCGGTCGAGCCCGATCCGCCATAGCCGCCCGTCGGACCAGTGGCGCAGCCCGCCAGAACGGCGAGCGCGGCGAGAGCGACGAGGGGGCGGGCGATCAGCTTGGACGCGGACATCGGGGGGAGCTCCGTAAGCGTGCGGCGATGCGCGCCACAAGAGAGCAATCCGGACTGCGAGGTCAAGGTTGCAGCCTCATCTTCCGTGGGCCACAAGCGCAAATGCAACCGGCGCGAGACCGGTATGAGGACGCCATGACCGTAACCTTCGACGACATTCTGGCCGCCCGCGACCGCATCGCCGGCCAGGTCGACCGCACGCCTGTGCGCTATTCCCGCCGCCTGTCCCAGCTGACCGGGGCCGAGGTGTGGATCAAGTTCGACAACCTGCATTTCACAGGCAGCTTCAAGGAACGCGGGGCGCTGAACCGACTGCTGCAGCTGACCCCGGACGAGCGCAAGCGCGGCGTGGTGGCGGCCAGCGCCGGAAACCACGCCCAGGCCCTAGCCTATCACGGCGCCCGGCTGGGCGTGCCCGTGACCATCGTCATGCCCGAAGGCACCCCCTTCGTGAAGGCGGACGGCACCCGCGCCCATGGGGCCGCCGTCGTCATCAAGGGCCTGGACTTCACCGGCTCGACCGAAGAGGCGCACCGCCTGCGCGACGAGAAGGGCTATGTCTTCGTCTCGGCTTTTGACGATGAGGGCATCATCGCCGGCCAGGGCGTGTGCGGCCTGGAGTTCATGGAGGATGCGCCGGACCTCGACGTCCTGATCATCCCCATCGGCGGCGGCGGCCTGATCGCCGGGTCGGCCATTGCGGCCAAGGCGTTGAAGCCGTCGATCCGCATCTTCGGCGTCGAGGCGGCCATGTATCCCTCCTTCACCGCGCGCCGTGCCGGTCTGCCCCCGAAGTGCAGCGGCCAGACCATCGCCGAGGGCATCGCCATCAAGGCCGTGGGGGAAATCCCCTTCGCCCTGGTCGATCCTCTGATCGAGGAGGTTCTGGTCGTTCAGGAAGCCGATTTCGAACGCGGCGTCTCTTACCTGGCGACCATGGAGCGGACGGTGGCCGAAGGCGCCGGGGCCGGCGGGCTTGCGGCCATGCTGGCCTATCCTGACAAGTTCAAGGGACTGAAGGTCGGCATCGAACTGACCGGCGGCAACATCGACGCCCGCATGCTGGCTGTCGTGCTGAACCGCGAACTGGTGCGCGAGAAGCGGCTGATCGTCTATCGCATCCTGGGCGACGACCGCCCGGGCATGCTGTCCAAGATGAGCGCCGTCATCGGCGGTCTGGGCGGCAACATCATCGATGTGGTGCACAACCGGCTGGCGCTGGACGTGCCGGCCAAGGGGGCGGAGTTCGACATCATGGTCGAGACGCGCGGCGAGGCCCACGCCGAGGAAATCAGACTGGGACTGGAAGGAGCCGGCTTTGCGCTACGGATGGGCTAAGGCCCTTGTGATCATGGGTCTGGCGGCGACGCTGGCCGCCTGCAACCGGGATGCTGCGTCGGCGACGGACGGCGCAGACGACGCGGCCCTGGCCGAGGCCCACGCCTTCATGACGGCCAACGCCAAGGCCGAAGGGGTGCAGACCCTGCCGTCCGGCGTTCAGTACAAGGTGATCCGCTCCGGCCCCGCGACCGGCGCCCACCCCGACAGCAACGACTTGGTCAGCGTCCACTATGAGGGCACGTTGACGGACGGCGAAGTGTTCGACAGCAGCTATCAGCGCGGCGTTCCCGCCGTGTTCAACGCCGACCGCGTGGTGCCTGGCTGGACCGAAATCCTGCAGCATATGCGGGTCGGCGACGAATGGATCGTCTACCTGCCGCCCGAGCTGGGCTATGGCGACCAGAGCCGCGGTCCGATCCCGGCCAATTCGGCGTTGGTGTTCCGCATGGAGCTGCTGGACCTGTCGAAAGTCCCCGGCGAGGCCCCGCCGAGGCAGAGCGCCATGGGTTAGCGCCTTTCTCCCCTTGGGGGAGAAGGTGGGCGGCGGAGCCGCTCAGATGAGGGGTAAGTGTCGGTTCGCAGAATGTCTGAAGGCGAGCGTGTGGCTGGCTTACCCCTCATCCGGCCCTCCGGGCCACCTTCTCCCTCAAGGGGAGAAGGAATCGGGGGCGCTGTCACTGTGATCGGATCGGGCCGCCAGACCGCCCCGGGATTCAGCGCCGCCGTGGCTTCCAGAAACCCGCCCGGCCGCATGGAGGGCTCGCGCGCCGTGGTCAGCCCGGCCAGGCGCGCCAGATCGGCGATGAAGGTGATGCAGTTGCGCCGCCGCAGGTCATAGGTGCGCCCCTCCGGACTGTTCCACCATTCGGCCCGCTCGCGGATCGCCAGAAAGGCGGCGTCGTCCAGAACCACGGTCAGAAAGCCCTGGCCTTCGGAAACGTAGCGGGCGTCCGGTTCCTCCACGACGCCTGGTCCCTTCACAAACAGAAGATGCGGCCCCGGACTGGCGGCGGTGAAGCCGGCGGACCAGTCCACGACCTCGCCCGTCGTCTCGATCGTTCCTGTGGCGTGGACGTAGGCGTGGGGAAACAGCAGATAGCCGTCCCGTACGCGCGCTCCGGGGTGGGCGTAGAAGGACAGCTGGACCTCGGCCAGGGCCGCACCGGCGAACATCCAAAGCAGAAGGCCCAGAACGACAGCCCGCATCACAGCCCCTTTCGTTTCGACCACGCGCCAGACTGGTCCTAACGGGCGGAAGGCTCAACCCTGAGACGACGACCATTCCGCACGAACCTCGGGGTCCGCCTCGTCCGGCAGCAGGCGGTCCCGCCAGGCGGCGAAGGCGGCGGCGTCCGCCAACCGCGACAGGGCCCAGACCGCTGCGCCGCGCACCACCGGCGCCGGGTCGCTCAGCAGCGGTTCGACCGAGGCGGTCAAAGCCCACTCCCCGCTGTTGGCGATGGCGTAGAGGACGTTGCGGATGAAGCGGTCGCGGCCGATGCGCTTGACCGGGCTTTTGGTGAACAGGGCGCGGAAGGCGGCGTCGTCCAGCGCCGCCAGATCGGCCAGACGCGGCGAGACCAGAGCCTCGCGCGCCTTGAGGCGGCCTTCATGGGCGGCGTCGGCGAACTTGTTCCACGGACAGACGGCCAGACAGTCGTCGCAGCCGTAGATTCGGCTGCCGCTGGCCAACCGGAACTCGACCGGCCAAGGCCCGGCGAACTCAATGGTCAGATAGGACAGGCAGCGCCGCGCGTCGAGCTGGAACGGGGCGGGAAAGGCGTTGGTCGGACAGGCGTCCAGGCAGGCGGTGCAGGAGCCGCAATGCTCCGTCTCCGGCGGGTCCGGCTCGATCTCGGCGGCGCACAGGATGACGCCGAGGAACAGCCAGTTGCCATGGGTCCGGCTGAGCAGATTGGTGTGCTTGCCCTGCCAGCCCAGACCGGCGCGCTGGGCCAGGGGCTTCTCCATCAGCGGGGCGGTGTCGACGAAGACCTTGACGTCCTGACCGGTGCGCGCCGCCACCTGGCCCGCCAGCGTCTTCAGCCGCCCCTTGATCAGCTCGTGATAATCGTCGCCGCGCGCATAGACGGAGATATAGGCCGCCGAGCGGTCGTTCATCTCGGGCAACGGATCATGCTCCGGCCCATAGTTGAGCCCCAGGATGATGGCCGTGCGGGCGCCGTCCCACATGGCGGTGGGATGGGCGCGGCGCACCTGCGTCGTCTCCATCCAGCCCATGTCGCCGTGCCGCCCGGCCTCGACGAAATGCGCCAGCCGCTCGCCCGCGCTCCACGGCTCGGAGGCGGAGGCGAAACGGCAGGCGTCGAAGCCGAGAGCTGCGGCGCTGTCACGGATCAAGGTCTTGAGGCGTTCGCTCAACGGGCGGATCCAGGGACTTGGGTCAAAAGTGCTGTTGGCGATAAGCGAGCGGAACGCCGTCGCCGATCAGTTCAGCGGCTCACCCCATGCCCACTAGCACTTTCCGTTGGGAGTTGGTCAGCCGCCTTGCGCCGCCATGGCGGAGCGGCGCTGCAAGTCGACGGCGGCGCGGCGCTCGACCAGAGCCGAGAACCGCGCCATGGAGGCATCGTCCGCCTCCTTGTCGGCGCGACGCACCGCATCAGCCAAGGTTTCAAGCTCACCCGCGATCTGACGCTCGATGTCGGCGCTTTCCAGCATGGAAGTCAGAATTGTCGTCATGTTCGCTGAAAAAGCACTGCCTTGCATCGTCGGATCAGCCTGCAGGTCGCGCATCAAACCTCGTGTGCGGCCGTCCATGGCGTTGGCGTCCGACCGAGCCTGCCTGGCATGAGCGATGATTCGTTCGGCCGTCTGGTCGGCGTCCGCTGCTTCTTCGAAAATAACCGCCTTCTGGTGCTTCAGCCACACGCCGAGTGCGCTATTGCTTTCAATCATCGCGCTGCGCCAGAAATAGTTGGAATCCTGCTCCTGGCCACGCAGGCCCGCCATCATATTGTTCTCGGCTTCGACATTGGCGGCGAGCAAAACGAACATGGCCCCGCCCAGCCGAAGCAGACCCTCTTCATCACCGGCGCGCGTGGCTTCCGCCACCTGAAGATAGGTTTCCGCCGCCTGCCCCGAATGGATCAGCAGAGAGCCAACGCGATCCGGCAGCAAAGCGATATGTTGGACCTGTGCGCGAGCCCTGGGGTCCCCCTGAACCGCCGTTGGAATCGCGGGCGCCGTCGTCGATAATGCCTGATAGGCGACGTTTTCCGCGCTCAAACGCTCACGCGAAGTCTTAGCCCAGGCGGATATCCAGGCACGCGCCGACGCCTCGTCGCCTTCAATCAATCGTGTGATCAGAGTGTCGGACTGCTCCATCATCCAGACCAGGGTTTCACCGCGACGCGTGGCGACAGCGTCGTAACCCTGCCCCCAGGCCGCGACCTCCGCCATCCAGGTCTGCATGCCGTCCATAGCGGCCTGTTGCGTGATCGGCGGTGCAACCGGTCGCGATGACTGGGCCATGACCGGCGCAGCAGCCGACAAGACAGAAAAGGAAAGCGCAGCTGTCGCCAGCCGTTTCAACAGAATCACGATGAGGCCCCCAAGGCTCTAGAAGTCGAGGTCCGCATAATGGCCCGAAGGCGCCACGCCTGGGAAGCGGTCAGAGAGCAAGGTTCTGAAACAGGGCCGGGACTTCAGCTTCATGTACCAGGTCTTCAGGTTCGGATAGGCGGCCCAGGCGATCTCGCTGAAATAGTCGAGCACAGACAGATGGGCGGCGGCGGCCAGATCGGCCTGGCTGATGCGGCGTCCGGCCAGGGCGTCGCGCTCGGCCAGCAGGCCCTCCAGCATCGTCAAATGGTAGCGCAGCGCCTCACGCCCGGCCCGCAGCGCCCGCGCCTCGGGCGGGCCCAGACGCAGAAGGGGCTTCTCCATCCGCTCGTGCAAAAGGACGGCGTTGACGTCGTCGGTGAAGCGACGCTCGAACCAGCCCACCAGACGGCGCACCTCGGCGCGCTCGGTCGGATCGGTCGGCATCAGGAACGGCCCCTTGGCGTTGTCCTCCAGCCAGCCCAGGATGGCGGCGGGTTCGCACAGGGTCAGATCGCGCCCCATCTCGCGGACGCGCAGCACCGGCGGCATGCCCGAGGGGTTGAGGGCGCCCAGAGGACAGTCGTCCTCCCACGGCCGCACGAGGCTGTCCTCAAACGCGATCCTGGCCTCGCCCAGCGCCAGACGCGCCGTGCGGGAAGCGGGATCAAAGGGGAAATGGAAAAGGACGGCGTCCGACATGCCCGAGCTCTACGCCCGGTTGCGTTAATCCGACGTTAGTCATCCGCCGCTGTTCAGGACCACGGCCCGGTGCGGGCGGGGCCGGTTGCCGAGGCGCTCTCAGCGTCGTCAGCCTTGTCGGCGGCGGTCTCGGCGAAGACGCCGCCGTGCGGATGCGCCCGCCCCTTGGGGTCGGGATGGATCAGGATGTCGGCGCGGGGGAAGGCGGCCAGAAGCCGCTCTTCGGCCTCCACTACGATGGCGTGGGCGGCGTCCAGCGTCAGGGTCGGCTCCAGATCGACGTGCATCTGGATCATCATCACCGGCCCGGCCATGCGGGTGCGCAGCTGATGAACGCCCGAGATGCGCGGGTCGGCCAGGACGGCGGCGGCGACGGCGACGCGCTCGTCCTCGGGCACGGCGCGGTCCAGCAGATGATCCGCCGCCCCCTTCAGAATGCCCGTGGCGCCCCAGAACAGCCAGACCGCGACCACCAGACCGGCGGCGGCGTCCAGGCCCGGCGCGGACAGGAAGGTTCCAGAAATCACGCCGATCAGCACCACCACATTGGCCGCCATGTCGCTGGCGTAGTGGGCGCGGTCGGCCGCGACGGCCAGAGAGCCGCTCTTACGCACGACGCGCGACTGCATCCACACCAGCCAGCCGGTCACGGCGATGGAGATCAGGATGACCCCGACACCGATGCCGCCTGCGGTGACGGGGCGCGGATCGATCAGCCGCTGCAGCGCCTCCCAGCCGATGAAGACCGCCGAGGCGAAGACCAGTCCCGACTGGACCAGGGCGGCCAGCGCCTCGCCCTTGCCGTGGCCGTAGCGGTGCTCGTCATCCGGCGGGGCGGCCGCCCAGCGCACGGCGAAGAAGGTCGCCAGCGACGCCGCCAGATCCAGCGCCGAATCGGCCAGAGACGCCAGGATCGACACCGAACCCGAAGCCCCCAGCGCAAAGGTCTTGAGCACGATCAACACCACGGCCACCCCCACCGACAGGCGGGTGATGGCGCGCGTGGCGGCGTGGGCGTCGTCGAGGCTGGCCGAGGTCATGGGCGTCTTGTCGCGGAAACCGGAGGCGGCGCCAAGGCGGACAAATCAACCCATGCAGGAATGGTCCGGCGTGATGCGGACGGAATGGCTCGCCTTTCAGGCGGCGGTTGCGATAAGGACAGTCCCGGCCCGCTCGGGGGCGAAACAACAGGACAAGCGATGTCGGACTGGCTGGCGGCGATCATCCTCGGACTTGTCGAGGGTCTGACCGAATTCATCCCCGTGTCCTCGACCGGCCACATGCTGCTTCTGGGCCACTTCCTCGGCTTTGAGAGCAACGGCAAGACGTTCGAGATCGTCATTCAGCTGGGAGCCCTTCTGGCCATCGTCAGCGTCTATTTCAAACGGCTGTGGACGCTGGCGACGCGCTGGCCGTTCGACCCGGAGGCGCGGCGCTTCCTGATCGGCCTGCTGGTCGCATTCGCGCCGGCGGTCCTGATCGGGTTCGTCGCCTATGACTTCATCAAGACGGTGCTGTTCGAGACGCCTCTGGTCATCTGCATCGCCCTGATCGTCGGCGGCGTGCTTCTGCTGTGGCTGGACCGGATGAAGAGGGTTCCGGCCTATCTGGAGGCGGACCGCTATCCGATGCGGGTCTATTTCCTGATCGGCCTGTTCCAGTGCCTGGCCATGGTGCCCGGCGTGTCACGCTCTGGCGCCACCATCGCGGGCGGGCTGCTGCTGGGCACGGACAAACGCTCGGCGGCCGAGTTCAGCTTCTTCCTGGCCCTGCCCACCATGGGCGCGGCCGTGGCCTGGGACCTGCTGAAGAGCTGGAACAAGCTGGACTTCAGCGATGCGGGCCTGATTGCAGTCGGCTTCGTGATCGCCTTCCTGACCGCCTTGGTCGTGGTGAAGTTCGTGCTCGACTTCATCAGCCGCAACGGCTTCGCCCCCTTCGCCTGGTGGCGGATCGCCGTGGGCGTGGCGGGGATCGTCGGCCTGGCCCTGACGGGCGGGTTTTAGGCCGCGACGGGCGCCGGGGCGAACTGGCCGCCACGGCGGTAGCGCCACAGGTAGGATTCGGCGACCGCCTCCACGCCGGTGGGCTGGATGCCCAGTTCGGCCAGACCCTCGGCGTTCGGCGAGACGACGTTGTCGGTCTCCAGCAGCACCACCTGATCGCGGGTCAGCATCGGCGGAATGCCGACGATGGCGGTCAGCTGGGCCAGGCCGCCGATCAGCTTGGCCACCGGGAAGGGCAGAGGCAGCAGCAGGCGGCGGCGATAGGTCTCGCGCAGCACCAGCTTCAGCACGTCCTCGAACGTCATCACGGCCGGGCCGCCCAGTTCAAAGGTGCGACCGGCGGCGGCGGGGCTGACGGCGGCGCGGGCCACGGCCTCCGCCACGTCGCCGACATGGACGGGCTGGAACTTCGTCCGGCCGCCGCCGATCAGCGGCAGGGCGGGCGAGAACTGGGCCATCCTGGCGAAACGGTTCAGGAAGTCGTCGCCCTGGCCGAAGACCACCGAGGGGCGGATGACGACGGCGTCCGGCTTGACCGCGCGTACGGCCATTTCGGCTTCGGCCTTGGTGCGGGCGTAGTCGGAGGCGCTTTCGGGATCGGCGCCGAGGGCCGACATCTGCACCAGACGGTCGACGCGGCCGGCGGTTGCGGCCTCGGCGATGATGCGGGCCGTGTCGACATGCTCGGCCTGGAAGGTGGCCTTGCCGGATTGATAGAGGACGCCGATCAGATTGATGGCGACGTCGGCTCCGCGCAGGGCGGCGGCGACATCTTCGGGTTGCGTCGCATCGCAGCGCACGGCGACGATCTGGCCCACATCGCCCTGGGTCATCAGGTCATGGGCGCGGTCCGGACGGCGCGAGGCGATCCGCACCCGCCAGCCGCGTCGCGCCAGGGCGCGCACCACCTGGCCGCCGACAAAACCGGACCCGCCGAAGACGGTGACCAAGCCGGGCGTGACTTCATTCAGGAGGGCGCTCATGAGGGACTCCGACAGGCAGGACGCAGGGGATGAAAACCTGACAGGCGGGGATTAGACGATGGCCGCGTCCCTCGCAACGCAGGGGCGGGAAATCGCGCCGCGCACGTCGCTTTCGACGCCGGTTTCGCTGCATATGCGACAAAGGCTGCAAATGGCTGTTGACCCTTTCAAAACCCTGCCTTAAGGGTCCGCGCCTTCCTGATGGAAACGCGCTCCGGCGCGGCGACATCCGGGCCCAGGTGGCGGAATTGGTAGACGCGCTGGCTTCAGGTGCCAGTGATCGAAAGGTCGTGGAGGTTCGAGTCCTCTCCTGGGCACCAATCATTCGAGCGGCGTCGCATCCCCGGATGCGGCGCCGTTTTCGATTCCGGCGCTCGCTGACGGCGCCGCACCCTATCGCTTCACGGCCCCGGCTGGTTTACGGGAGGGTATGACCATCCATCTTCATGAAGGCGACCTGCCGAACGGCCTGGACCTGGGCCCCGAGGTCGCGATCGATTCCGAGACCATGGGGCTGCGCTATCGCCGCGATCCCCTGTGCGTTGTCCAGCTGTCGTCTGGCGACGGCGACGCCCATGTGGTGCGGCTGAACCGCCCGGCCTATGACTGTCCGAACCTGAAGCGGCTGCTGACGGATCCGGCGGTTCTGAAACTGTTCCACTTCGGTCGGTTCGACATCGCCATGTTCCAGCTGCACCTGGGGGTCGAGACCCGCCCGGTCTATTGCACCAAGATCGCCTCAAAGCTGGCCCGCACCTACACCGACCGGCACGGCCTGAAGGACGTTGTGCGTGAAACAGTCGGCGTCGACCTGTCCAAGGCCCAGCAGTCCAGCGACTGGGGCGCGGCGGAACTGACCCAGGCCCAGCTCGACTACGCCGCCTCCGACGTTCTGTATCTGCATGCCGCCAAGGCCAAGCTGGACCTGATGCTGGAGCGTGAAGGCCGCACGGAACTGGCCCGCAAATGCTTCGACTTCCTGCCGACCCGGTCCGCGCTGGACCTGGCCGGTTGGGACGAAATGGACATCTTCGCGCACGCCTGATGACCGAACCCGCCGACACGCGCGATCAGGAAGACGAAGCCCGCGTCGCCGCGACGGCCGAGGCTTTCCGCGCGCGCTCGCGCCGGGTGCGTCTGCTGCGCCGCGTCTTGCCGGCGGTGATTCTGGTGCTGGCGGGCGGCACGGTCAGCTGGATCGTGCTGCGCTCCGTCATGTCCGACGTCGAGCGCAAGGCGGGCAGCAGCCGCGAGGTGCGCCTGGACCGACCCATGTTCCACGGCCAGGACGCCGAGGGCCGCAGCTTCGTCATCGGCGCCGAGGGCGCGGTGCGCGATCCCCAGACCGGGCGGTTCCGCCTGGTTGCGCCTGCGTTGAAGCTGAACCTGGGCGGACGCAAGGTCACGGAGATGACCGCCGACGGCGGCGTCTATGACGAGACAGCCAGGACCGTCACCATCGGCCCCAATGTGCGGATTTCGGACGGCGGCTCGGGCTTCACCCTGGTGACGCCGGAAGCCGTGGTCGACACCTCGACGGGGATCGTCACCGGAAACAAGGGCGTGCAAGGCACGGGCCCTCTTGGAACGATCAACGCTTCGTCCTATTCCATCTATGATCAGGGTGACCGCGTCGTGTTCAGCGGCTCGGGCGACAACAAGGTGCGCGGAACCTTCAGCCCGGCGCACCCGGACCAATGAGAATGAACAGACCCATCGTCACCGCGACGCTCGTTTTCGCCGTTCTGGCCCTGCCGGCTGTGGGCGACGCCCAGATCGCCGGGTCGAACAACCGCGCGCCCATCGCCTATGGCGCCGACGCCGTCGAATATGTCGGCGGAACCCTGACCCTGAACGGGCGGGCCGAACTGATCCAGGGCGACAACCGCCTGCGCGCCAACCGCATCTCGGGCTTCAACAACACCGGCGGCGAAAGTCGGATGGAGGCCACAGGCGACGTCTTCTTCGTCACGCCGGAACAGACGATCCGCGGCGACCGCGCCGTCTATACGACCGCCGACGGCGTCATCGTGGTGACCGGCGACGTCATCCTGACCCAGGGCCAGAACGTCGCCACCGGTTCGCGCCTGACTTACAACGTCCGCACGGAATCGGCCCGCTTCGACAGCGGTTCCAGCGGCCGCGTGCAAGGGGTCTTCTACCCCGACCAGACGGGGAACTGAGCCTAGGCTCGGTCTGACCGAATGGCGCGCAAGGAGCTATCAGCCCTCAATGTTCTGGAGACGCCGCAAGCGGCGGAGCCGGCGCCTGTGAAGGTCAAGGGCCTGAGGGCCGAGCACCTCGCCCGCTCGTTCGGCCAGCGCAAGGTGGTGTCCGACGTCTCCCTGAACGTGCAGCGCGGCCAGGTCGTCGGCCTGCTGGGCCCCAACGGCGCGGGCAAGACCACCTGCTTCTACATGATCACCGGCCTGATCGCGCCCGACAGCGGCGCCATCTGGCTGGACGGCGAGGACGTGACCGCCCAGCCCATGTATCAGCGCGCCCGCATGGGCCTGGGCTATCTGGCGCAGGAAGCCTCCATCTTCCGCGGCATGACGGTCGAGCAGAATGTGCGCGCCGTGGTCGAACTGCATCACACCGGCGACAAGGCCGTCGCCGAAGAGACGAAACGGCTTCTGGAAGAGTTGCGCATCGACCATTTGCGCCACGCCCCGGCTTCGGGCCTGTCCGGCGGCGAGCGGCGCCGCTGCGAAATCGCCCGGGCGCTGGCCGGCCGCCCCAGCTTCATGCTGCTGGACGAACCCTTTGCCGGCATCGACCCCCTGGCCATCGCCGACATCCGCCAGGTCATCCGCTATCTGGCGGGCGAGGGCATCGGCGTTCTGATCACCGACCACAATGTGCGCGAGACGCTGGAGATCATCGACCACGCCTCCATCATCTCCAGCGGCTCGGTGCTGTTCGAGGGCAAGGCCCAGGACGTGATCCAAGATCCCGAAGTGCGCCGGGTCTATCTGGGCGACATGTACGGCTGAGGCTGTCGAGTTCGGGGTAACGATGCGGGTTCTGGTCGTCGGCGCCTATGGATTGATCGGCGGCCAGGTCGTCACCCGCCTGCTTCAGGCCGGCCATCAGGTCACGGGCGCGGGCCGTGATGTGGCGACCGTCGCGCGCCAACGTCCCGAAGTCCGCTGGATCGCCCTCGACATGGCCAGGGCGACGCCGGAACAATGGGCGCAGGCGCTGCAAGGGGCGGATGCGGTGGTGAACTGCGCCGGCGCCCTTCAGGACGGCGCGCGTGATGATCTGGCGGCGGTGCATGTGGCTGGTCTGGAACGGCTGACGCAGGCTTGCCGCCGCGCGGGCGTTCGACGCTTCGTGCAGATGTCCGCTTCGACCATCGACGCCGGAACCGAGGTCTTCAGCGCCAGCAAGCGGGCGGGGGATGCGGTTCTGGCGGACAGCGTGCTGGACTGGATCATCCTCAGGCCCGGCCTGGTGCTGGCCCACGCCGTCTATGGCGGCAGCGCTCTGTTGCGCGGGCTGGCGGCCTTTCCCGGCGTCATCCCGGCGGTCCACGCCAGAGCTCAGGTGCAGGTCGTGGCGGTGGAGGACGTGGCCGAAGCCGTCGTGCTCAGCCTGGGGCCGGATGCGCCCCTGCACGCCACGCTCGATCTGGTCGGGGCCGAACGCCACACCTTGGCGCATCTGCTGAGCCGGTTGAGGGCTTGGCTGGGCCTGCCCGCCGCCAGGGTTCTGGCCCTGCCCGGCTGGACCGCCCGCATTACGGCGGCGGGCGCTGACGCGCTGGCGTGGCTGGGCTGGCGCAGCCCGATGCGGTCCACCGCCATGTCGCAGCTGTCGAGCGGGGTGGGCGGGCGCTCCGACGACGCAGAACGGCTGGGCCTGCAACTTCTGTCGCTGGACGCCATGCTGGGCCGCTGGGCCGCCTCGGTGCAGGATCGCTGGCACGCCCGGCTGTATTTCATGAAGCCGCTGACGCTGGCGGCGCTGTCGGTCTTCTGGCTGGCGTCGGGGATCATCGGCCTGATCGCGCGTGAAACGGCGGCGCAGACCCTGACCGAGGCGGGCATGGGCGCCGATCTGGCCATGGGCTGCGTGGTCGGAGGCGGGATCGTCGACATCGCCCTGGGTCTGGCGGTGCTGAAGCGGCGCTGGGCGCCGACGGCCCTGAAGGGGATGATCCTGGTCACCGCCGCCTATCTGGCGGGGGCGACCCTGTGGCGGCCCGATCTGTGGGCCGATCCGCTGGGACCTCTGGTCAAGACGATACCGGCGGCGGTGCTGGCCCTGTGCGCCCTGGCCATGATGGACGAACGATGACGCTCTATTTTCTGGTCAAGCTGCTCCACATCATCGGGGCGACTGTGCTGTTCGGCACGGGAGCGGGCATCGCCTTCTTCATGCTGATGGCCCACCGCACGGCGGATCCCCGGCTGATCGCCCATACGGCGGGCGTGGTCGTCACGGCGGACACCATCTTCACCGCCACGGCGGTGGTGCTCCAACCCCTGACCGGGGCCTGGTTGGCGCATCTGGCGGGCTACAGCCTGGGTGAAGGCTGGATCATCGCCAGCCTGGTCCTCTATGTCGTGACGGGGGTGTTCTGGCTGCCCGTGGTGTGGATTCAGCTGAAGCTGCGCAACCTGGCGCGGGCGGCGGTCGAGGCGGGAACGCCCCTGCCCACGGCCTATCACCGCTGGTGGCGCATCTGGTTCGCCTGCGGCTTTCCGGCCTTCGCCGCCGTGTTGGGCGTACTGTGGCTGATGACCGCAAAGCCTGTTTTCTGAGAACGGCCCCGCTCACCACGTCGTGATTACAATTCCCTCCCGCCTGTGGCACTGTGAGCACATAAGGGAGGCGAGCGTGGCCGTCAGAAACACCCTACTCAAGAGCCAGGCCGGGGTCCGGCTGGAGCTGCTGGAGCGCATCGGCGCGCACGGCGCCGTCATTCGCGCCGAATACCGTCTTCGCTCGCTGCGCCCGGTTCGGGCCCAGCACATGTTCGACCGCGACGAGGCCGAGAACGCCTATGATCTGGAGGTCATCGGCTCGCTGATGGACCCCGTGGTGCAGGACATGGTCCAGCGCGGCGCCGCCGAGTTCGGCTGATCCCACCGCAGAATTATGCAGCGTTCGGCGCTCGTTAACCGATCCGGCCACAGGGTGGCCCCAGCAAGTTTCGGGCCATGTCGGCGCCGGACCGGCGGGGACACCAGGTGCTCGGACAAAGGCTGGAGATCAGGCAGGGCCAGGGACTGGTCATCACGCCTCAGCTGCAACAGGCGATCAAGCTGTTGCAGTTGTCGAATCTCGAGCTGGACGCTTACGTCGAGGCCGAGCTGGAGAAAAACCCCCTGCTGCAACGCGAGGAGGGCGAGCCCAGCGGCGAGAGCGACGCCGCCCCCGCTCAGCTTGAAGCCGTCAACAACGCCGAAATGAGCTTTGACGAGGGCCGGATGCAGGACGCCGACCGCGCCCTGGACGCCCGATCCGACGACATCTACGGCGACGCCAGCCCCGGCGAGCGCACCGGCGACCGTATGGAAGACGTCGGCGCCGGCGAGGCCCAGCCCGGCCTCAACGACTGGAGCCGCGCCGGTTCCGGCGGAGGCCTGCCCGACGGAGAGGGCCGCGAACAGCCCGACACCCGCGACGCCACCCTGTGGGAGCATCTGCAGCTGCAAGCCTCGCAGGCCGGGTTCAGCGCCGCCGATCACGGCATCGCTCTGACCCTGATCGATGCAGTCGATGAGGGCGGCTATCTGCGCGGCGAACTGGCCGAATTCGCCGACCGCCTGGGCGTCGGGATCGAACGGGTCGAGGCGGTTCTGGCCGTCTGCCACGGTTTCGAGCCGACGGGGATCATGGCCCGTTCGGCGCCGGAGTGTCTGAAGCTGCAACTGATCGAGCGCAACCGCTTCGATCCGGCCATGGCGACCTTGCTCGACAATCTGGAACTGCTGGCGCGGCGCGATCTGGCGGCCCTGAGAAAGGTTTGCGGCGTCGACGCCGAGGACATGGCCGAGATGATCGCCGAGTTGAAGGCGTTGACGCCCCGGCCCGGTGCGGGCTTCGGCGGCGAACCGGCCCAGACCGTCATCCCCGACGTCCATGTGCGCCCCGACCCCGCGGGGGGCTGGAAGGTCGAGCTGAACGCCGACACCTTGCCGCGCCTGATCATGGACAAACGCTATCACGGCGTGGTCCAGGCCGGCGCCCGCTCGGAGACCGAAAAGACCTTCGTCGCCGAATGCGCCGCCCAGGCCAGCTGGCTGGTCAAGTCGCTGGACCAGCGGGCCAAGACGATCCTGAAGGTGTCGTCCGAGATCGTGCGCCAGCAGGACGCTTTTCTGGCCTTCGGCGTCGAATTCCTGCGCCCGCTGAACCTGAAGACGGTGGCCGAGGCCATCGGCATGCATGAATCGACCGTCAGCCGCGTCACCTCGAACAAATACGTCTCGACCCCGCGCGGGGTGTTCGAGCTGAAATTCTTCTTCACCGCCTCGATCCAGTCATCGGACGGGGGAGCGACCCATTCCGCCGAGGCTGTCCGTCACCGGATCAAGTCGATGATCGACGCCGAGGCGCACGACGGCGACATCCTGTCCGACGACCGCATCGTCGACATCCTCAATGAGGCGGGCATCGACATCGCCCGGCGCACCGTGGCCAAATATCGGGAAGCCTTGCGGATTCCATCGTCGGTGCAGCGCAAGCGGATGATGCGGACCGGCTGATTGTTACGCTCCGGTCGCGTAAGCGTGACTGGAATTTCAGCGTTCGCCGTTGACACCAATCCGGTTCGGACGCGTTGTATCCCTTATGCAAATCCAGATCAGCGGCAAGCGTGTGGATGTCGGCGAAGCGTTAGGCTCGCGCATCTCTCAGGAACTCGAAGACGGGATCGGCAAATATTTCGAACGCGGGGCGCAGGACGCCGAAGTCGTGGTCTCCAAAGATGGTCACGGCTTCAAGGTGGACTGCTGGGTGCGTCTCGCTTCGGGTGAATCCATCGTCACCACCGGCATGGGCGGCGACGCTCATGCAGCCTTTTCGGATTCGCTGGAAAAGCTCGAAAAGCGGGTGCGTCGTTACAAGCGCCGGCTCAAGGACCATTACATCGGCCCCAAGGCTCTGTCGCCCGAGAAGACCGAGAACGCGGCCCGCGACGTGGCGCGCAGCATCGTCCTGCGTAATCCCGACGAGGTCGAGGACGCCGACTTCGGCGAGCCGGGCCGACCGGACGAACCGCCGCCCGTGGGCATGGTCATCGCCGAAACCCAGTCGGAGATCCGCACCATCACTGTGGGCCGCGCCGTTCTTGAGCTGGACATGACCGGCTATCCGCTGGTGCTGTTCCGCAACGCCGCCCATGGCGGGCTTTCGGTGGTTTATCGCCGGCCCGACGGCAATGTGGGCTGGATTGATCCTGAACGGACGGCCGTCAATGGGCATGCGTCGAAAGCAAGCTGAACGGCTGAGCTTTCCTTGAAGGGGCGCGTGGGCTAAAGGCCGCGCGCCCGCTCGGATGAGTGGTCTGGAGTCGAGTGAACCATGGTCATTTCGGATTTGCTGGCGGCGGAGGGCGTGGTCCTTCGTTCCGGCGCGTCGTCAAAGCGTCAGGCCCTGCACACGGTGGCCGAAGTCGCCGCACGCGCCCTGAACGTCAAGGAAGACGTCGTCCTGGAAGCCTTGCTGGAACGTGAGGCCCTCGGCTCCACGGGCCTGGGCTTTGGCGTGGCCGCTCCGCATGCGCGTCTGGCGGGCATCGACAAGGTCACCGCCGTCTTCGTGCGTCTGGATACGCCCGTGGCCTATGACGCCGTGGACGACCGCCCTGTGGACCTGCTGTTCGCCCTGTTCGCCCCGCCCAGCGACGGCGCCGAGCATCTGCGCGCCCTGGCGGCGGTGTCGCGCGCCCTGCGCTCGCCCGAAATGCGCGAGCAACTGCGCCAGGCCCACACCTCCGACGCCATCCGCGCCCTGTTCGTGCGGGCCAAGGACATGCCGGCCACTGCGGCCTGAGATCAGGCGCCAGAGATCAGGCGTCCGGCCCGGTCTGCAGATCGACCGCCGCCAGCTTCCAGGTGAACAGGCCGCGCCGCTCCAGCAGCAGGGCCAGGCTCTGCTCGGGCCGGTCGCGGTCGGTCAGGGTGATGGCGAAGGTGTTGAGGTCGCGATAGCCCCAAGCCTTGTGCAGATTGGGCTTGTCGCCGCGCGGATGGTCCCGCGTCTCCATTTCTCCATCCTGTGACGGCGCTCGGGCCGTGCTGACCATGGCGGCGACGCCCTGGGGCGTTATGGCCACATCGACCACGCCCGAGACCAGCATGGGCGCCAGCATCACGCCCAGCCCGCCCAGACCCTTGTCTGCCAGACGCGGATCACGTCGCAGCCGCGCCACGGCCTCGTCGGTCAGCGCCTCCTTCAGACTGATCCTGAGGGCGGGAAAGTCCACCAGACGCTCCAGCGCCGCTTCGTCGCCGCGATCCGCCGCCCGCATGACCGCATGGCCGGCGAAAACCGGCGCCAGCCCCCAGGCGGCGAGCAACACAACAACCCCGGCCGTCACCAGACCCGGCAGCAATCTCTTGAGCATGGACACCCTCTGGCGTGTTCAACGCCTCCCCAGAGTCAGGGTTGCCAGAAGACGCGGGTTCCCGCCAGAGGGTTGCGCCCCTCAGCGCGTCGGAACGGCGAGGGACGAAACGGGTGGCGGTGCAGGCGGCAGGCCGACATGAACCACCACCCATTCGAACGGCCCCTTGCGGCGGAAGCTGAAGACGGTGCGGTCGGCGCCCCGACCCACGGCCACGCGGGCGCTGTTGACGCTCCAGTAGATCGGCCGGGGCCAGGCGTCGCGCAAAGGCGTGGTCGCGGGCGCAGAGGCGCTGCGTCCCGCCCCGCGCGTCAAATCCGCCAGGGCCCTGGGCGTCAGATAGACGTCGGGATTGATGCGCCGCTCGGGGGCCATGTCCTCAAAGCTGCGGCGGATGGCGCCGATGGGATCGTGCAGGATGGAGGGGGCGGGCGCCGGCACGGCCTCGGTCCCCATCTGGGGCCGCAGGGAGGCGCGCACGGCGGAGAAGTCGATCAGCCGGGTCAGCGCCTGCACATCGCCCGCATCGGCGGCCGAGCGCACGCCGAAGAAGACCACCACCGGCGCAAAGACGGCCGCGACCAGGGCGAAGGCCAGCGCGGCGATGATCGCCAGACCCAGAAACCGTCTCATCGTGCGCCTCCGTTCAAAGCAAAAGGCCCGCCGCAACGCGCGACGGGCCCTTCTCATATAGCGACGTCAGGCGGCGAAATCAGGCCGCCATGGCCTTGGTCAGGTTTTCGGCGACCTTGTCGATGAAGCCTTCGGTGGTCAGCCAGCCCTGCTGGTCGCCGACCAGAAGCGCCAGATCCTTGGTCATGTGGCCCGACTCGACGGTGTCGACGACGACGGTCTCCAGCGTGTTGGCGAAGTCGATCAGCGGCTGGTTGCCGTCCAGCTTGCCGCGATGGGCGAAGCCGCGCGTCCAGGCGAAGATGGAGGCGATGGAGTTGGTCGAGGTGGCCTCGCCCTTCTGGTGCTGGCGATAGTGGCGGGTCACGGTGCCGTGGGCGGCTTCCGTCTCCAGCACCTTGCCGTCCGGCGTCATCAGCACCGAGGTCATCAGGCCCAGCGAGCCGAAGCCCTGCGCCACGATGTCGGACTGGACGTCGCCGTCATAGTTCTTGCACGCCCAGACGAAACCGCCGGACCACTTGATCGCGGCCGCGACCATGTCGTCGATCAGACGGTGCTCATAGGTCAGGCCGCGCTTCTTGAACTCTTCGGCGTAGTCGGCGTCGAAGACCTCCTGGAAGATGTCCTTGAAGCGGCCGTCGTAGGCTTTGAGGATGGTGTTCTTGGTCGACAGATAGACCGGGTAGTTGCGGTTCAGGCCATAGCCGAACGAGGCGTGGGCGAAGTCGCGGATCGAGTCATCCAGATTGTACATGCCCATGGCCACGCCGGCGCCCGGCGACTTGAACACCTCATGCTCGATCACCGCGCCGTCGTCGCCGACGAACTTGATCGACAGGGTGCCGGCGCCCGGCATCAGGAAGTCGGTGGCCTTGTACTGGTCGCCAAAGGCGTGACGGCCGACGACGATGGGCTGGGTCCAGCCGGGGACCAGACGCGGCACGTTGGAGCAGATGATCGGCTCGCGGAAGACCACGCCGCCCAGGATGTTGCGGATGGTGCCGTTCGGCGACTTCCACATCTTCTTCAGGCCGAACTCGGCCACGCGGGCCTCGTCAGGGGTGATGGTGGCGCATTTGACGCCGACGCCGTGCTTCTGGATGGCGTGGGCGGCGTCGATCGTCACCTGGTCGTCGGTGGCGTCGCGGTGCTCCATGCCCAGGTCGTAATAGTCCAGTTCGAGATCCAGGAACGGGAAGACCAGCTTGTCCTTGATCATCTGCCAGATGATGCGGGTCATCTCGTCGCCGTCGATGTCGACGATGGGGTTTTCGACCTTGATCTTGGCCATGCGTGTTTCGCCTCTGACTGGAGTTTGGGGAGTGCTGGCCGGGGGTATAGCCTCCATGGACGCGAGGCGCAAAGCCCACGGATGCTGCGGATGACTCTGGACGTCGGACATGAAAAAGGGCGGGATCGCTCCCGCCCTTTTCCGATCAGCCTGCGTCGACGAGACGACGCCTGGAGCGGACCGCCGCTTCGGCGACCTGCAGATACTGGCTCCAGACGGCGCCGACCCAGCCCCAGGGGGCTTCCTTATGCGTGCGGTGAGCTTCTTCCATGTCAGCCTCCTGCTGGTGTTGTGTGGATGACTGGTGTTTAACGCTTGACAACACAGTCTCACAAACCAGTAGTCACCCATGCGATATAAGGCTGGCTTATGAATGATCCGCTTTCCGGCCTCCCTCTCGCCTCAATTCGCGTCTTTGAGGCGGCCGCCCGGTTGAAGAGCTTCACCCGCGCCGCCGAGGAACTGGGCATGACCCAGGCGGCGGTCAGTTGGCAGATCAAGTCGCTGGAGACGCGGCTGGGCCTGACCCTGTTCCGTCGTCTGCCGCGCGAAGTGGCGCCGACCGAAGCCGGCGAACGCCTGTCGCGCGCCGCCACCGAGGCCATGGGCCTGCTGCGCCGGGCTGTCGCCGACCTGACCGAGGCGGATGAAGGCATTCTGTCCATCACCACCCTGGCGACGCTGGCGACCCAGTGGCTGGCCCCCCGGCTGGGGCGCTTCCAGGTGGCCAATCCGGGCCTGGCGGTGCGGCTGGACACGGCCCCGCATCTGGCGGACCTGATGCAGGAGGGTTTCGACGTGGCGCTGCGGTCCGGCACGGGCGACTGGCCCGGTCTGGAAAGCGTGCGGCTCATGCCCGCCGCCTTCACCCCCGTGTGCAGCCCCGCCATGGCAGCGGAGCTGAACCTGCGCTCGCCCGCAGACCTTGTCGCCGCGCCACGCATCGGCCTGGAAAGCGAATGGGCGGCCTGGTTCATGGCGGCGGGGGTGGAGACGCCCAATTCCCGCATCGCCTTGCGTCTGACCGCCGATCATCAGGCGCTGGAGGTGGCCGCGGCCATGGGCGGCCAGGGGGTGGCCCTCGCCTCGCCCATCCTGTTCGCGCGCGAGATCGCCGCCGGCCTGCTGGCTCAGCCGTTCGAACAGACGGTGGACCTGAGCGCCGGCTATTGGCTGGTCTGGCCGCACGAGCGCCGCCGCTCGCCCAAGATCATGCGCTTCCGCGAATGGCTGGTGAACGCCAGCCGCGAGGCTGGGCTGATCTAACGCCTGATCTAGACCTTCCGGCTGGCGGTCCAGGCGTCGATGACGCGCTCCAGAACGGTCAGGGGCACGCCGCCTGTCTCCAGCCCAGCGTCGTGGAAGCCTTTGATGTCGAAACGATCGCCCAGTTCGGCGCGGGCCTTTTCGCGCAGACGCACCCATTCATTGTGGCCGACCTTGTAGGCAGTGGCCTGACCGGGCCAGCCGCAATAGCGCTCGACTTCGGAGGCGGAAGAGTCGCCCGCCCGGCCGCTGGCGGCGTCCATGTAGGCGATGGCCTGTTCGCGGCTCCAGCCCTTGGAGTGCAGGCCGGTGTCGACCACCAGACGCGCCGCGCGGAACAGCATGGACTGCAGATAGCCGACCTGGCCCAGGGGATCGCCTTCATAGGCCCCCAGTTCGTCGGCCAGCTGTTCCGCATAAAGGCCCCAGCCTTCGCCGTAGCTGGAGAAGAAGATGGTGTTCATCAGCATGGGGGCCGAGGGGCTTTCCTGCTGAAGGGCGATCTGCAGATGGTGACCCGGCGAGGCCTCATGATAGGTCAGGGTCGGCAGCGACCATTTGGGCCAGTTGGCCGAATTCTCCAGATTGATCCAGTAGATGCCGGGCCGCGTCCCATCCAGGCTGGGCGAGTTGTAATAGCCGAGCGAGGCGCCGGCCTGAATTTCGACCGGCACGCGCTTGATCTCGACCGGCGAGCGCGGCAGGCGGCCGAAGGCCTGCGGCAGTTTGTGGGCCATGGCCTCCATCTGGCGGTTCAGTTCGGCGATCAGTTCGACCTTGCCCGCATCGGTGTTCGGATAGAGCTGGGCCGGGTCCGCGCCCAGGGCGGTGATGCGGTCGGAGACAGTGCCCTGGCTCAGGCCCTGCGCCTTCAGCACCTCGTCGGCCCGCGCCGTCAGCTCGGCCACCTGTTCCAGGCCGATGCGGTGGATCTCGTCCGCCGTCAGATTGGTCGTGGTCATCAGGCGCAGGCTGTTGGCGTAGAATTCCTCGCCCTGCGGCAGACGGTAGACGGCGGGATCGTGGCCTGCGCGCGGCTGGATCGCCTTCAACGCCGCCGTCTGAGCCGTCAGCGCCGGATAGACCCGCTCGGTCAGCAGCCGCTCGGTGCGGGCGGCCCAGTCTCCGGTCAGCCCCTTCTCGCGCGTGCGCCGCACCACCGATCCGACGATGGGGGATTGTGCGGCGGCCGTGCCCGTCATCCCCTCCTGCTGGCTGATGGCCTTGGCCAGGATGAAGTCGGGCGGGATGACGCCGCGGGCGAAATCCTCCTGCATCCGCTCGGTCTCGGCGGTCAGGACGTCGGCCAGCATGTTGACGCGGCTGACATAGGCTTCGGCGTCCTCGGCCGTCTCGATGGTGTGCTGGTTGTCGAGGAAGTCGGGCGTCGACTGATAGGCGCCCCCCTGCTGGCTGACGCGATAGATGGCGGGCCAGCCGCCCTGGCCGTAGGGCACGTCATAGGTGGCGATGACGCCGTCATAATAGGTGGTCAGGGTGTCGTGGCGGATGGCGTCGACGCCGTGCAGTTTCGTGCGATCGACCGTCTCCAGCTCGCGCCGGAACGTGCGGGTCAGGGCGCGGTAATTCTCTTCCTCGGCCAGGGTCGGAACCGTCAGAAGCGATTTGGCCCCTGCCCGCGCGCCCTTGTCGAGACCGAAGCTGGTCACGCTCTCAGGCGAAGCGTCCAGCGTCCGCGCGAAGGTGCGGTCCATGAAGCTGTTGAGCTGCGCCGTCGCCGCAGGGTCGGAAGCGGCGTCCTGCGCGGAGGGGGCGAAGGCCAGGGCGCGCCCGGCGGCGGCGAGGCCCGCTCCGGCGGCGGTGGCGGCGAGCAGGCGGCGGCGATCGATCATGGCGGGCTCCAGCAGGGTTCAGAGCGCAAGCCTGAACCTTCACGGGGACGACGACAACCCGCCCTCGCCGCCTGCGTCAGGTCGAGCGCAGCGCCAGCTTGACCCGTTCGGCCAGGGTCTTGATGTCCAGCGGCTTGGGCAGGAAGGAGACGCCGACCTCGTCCTGCAACAGGTCCGAGAAATCGCTCTCGGCATAGCCGGAGATGAACATGACCGGGGCGTCGCCCAGGAAGGGCCGCGCCTTCTTCAACAGGCTGGGGCCGTCCAGGCCGGGCATGATGACGTCGGAGATCATCATGTCGATGGTCCCCGCGTGCTCCTCGGCCAGGATCAGCGCTTCTTCGCCGTCCGCCGCCTCGATGACGTCATAGCCGCGCTGGCGCAGCAGTTTGGCGGCGATCAGGCGCACGGCGGCTTCGTCTTCGACGAACAGGATGCGGCCCGTGCCCGAGACGTCGCGCGGGGCCTTCACCCTGACTTCGACCGGGGCGATCTGGGCCAGCTCCGCCTCCGCCGCCTCGGGCAGGAAGATGCGGAAGGCGGCGCCGGAGTTCTCCAGATTGGCGACGTTGATGTGGCCGCCCGCCTGCTCGACGATGCCGTAGACGGTGGCCAGCCCCATGCCGGTGCCCTCGTTGACCGCCTTGGTGGTGAAGAAGGGTTCGAAGATCTTGTCCAGAAGTTCGGGCGGCACGCCGACCCCGGTGTCGGACACCTCGATCAGGGCCACGGCTTCGGTCGTCGGCGCGGCCCAGCCCAGGACGCGGGCCTGATCAGCGCTGAGGCGGCGGGTTTTGATGGTGACCACGCCCGCGCCCGGCTCGACCACGCCGCGCATGGCGTCGCGGGCGTTGACCGCCAGGTTCATGACGGCGGTCTCCAGCTGGCTCTTGTCGGCCAGAACCACCGGCAGGTCGCGGCCGTAGTCGGTCTCCAGCCGCACGTCCTCGCGCAGCAGGCGGCGCAGCAGGACGGTGAACTCCCCGACCAGCTCGCCCAGGTCCAGACGCTCGCGCCGCACCGTCGACTTGCGCGAAAAGGCCAGCAGCTTCCTGACCAGATCGGCGGCGCGGATGGCCGTCTGGCGGATTTCGTTCAGCCCTTCGTATGAGGGGTCGCCCACGGGATGGCGCTCCAGCAGGCCGCTTAGTTGCAGCTGGATGGCCGTCAGCAGATTGTTGAAGTCGTGCGCCACCCCGCCCGCCAGCTGGCCCACGGCCTGCATCTTGTGGGCCTGGGACAGCTGCAGCTCCAGCGACTTCTGGGCCGAGACGTCGAACAGCCAGACCCGCCTGCGGCTCCCTTCCGGCGCGACATAGAGGTGCAGCATGCGGTCGGGGAAGGCGCGCGCCACCAGTTCGATGGGGCCTGACGATCCCTCGGCCAGACGCGCCCGCGCTTCACTGACCCCGCCCGGTTCGAACAGATGGCCAAAGGCGGCGTCGCCCGCGCTGGCCGGACCGGTCAGAAGGGCCAGGGCCGCATTGGCGTCCTCGACCTTGCCGGTGAAGAGGTCGTCGGCGGCGAGCACCGCCGAGCCGAAGGGCGCGCCCGCCGCCATGGCGCGGCTCTCGCCCGCATTGGCGGCGCCGGTTGATGAAGGCGCGGCGCCCGCCAGCGGCAGCACCGCCTCGGGCGCGGCGCGGACCAGAAAGCGCCCCTCCCCCGCCTGGCCGATCAACACCTCCTGCTCGCGGTCGCCGATGACGACGATGGCGCGGCCCTGTTCGCCGACTCTGGCCTGCGCGAAGGCCATGTAGAGCGCCGAGGCCGACTTGCCTTTGGGCAGGGCCGTCATGGCCCCGTTGGCCTGGGCCCAAGCGGCGTTGTAGGCCAGCACCTGGCCGGTGGCCCAGACCATGACCGCCGGCTCGCTCATGGCGTCCAGAACATCGACGACGGTGTTGTCGGGCAGGTGTTTGCGCTCGGCCCTGGTGAAGCCCAGCATGCCCAGAAGGGTGATGGTGCCGACCGTGGCGATCAGGATCAGGCCCGGCGCGCTCATCGGATCCGCGCGGAAAGCCGGATAGGCCAGGGCCCCGATGGCCAGGATGAAGCCCACAGCCATCAAGGGCAGAAGCGGGTCCAGGGTGCGGCGTTCGGATGCGGTCATGGCGCCTCGGCCCGCAGGAAACCCGAATCAGGCGGCGGGAGCGCGCCATGATGACGCGCTGCGCCGCGCGACGCCAATCCGCCCGTGCGGGCGCTGATGCGAAGAAGGCGGGACAGGCTGAACCTGTCCCGCCTTTCGCAGACGTTTGTCGATGGGATGAAAGGTCAGCGCGCGCCGAAGGCCGCCTCGCGTGCGTCCTGAGCCGCCTTGATCCGGGCCTCGGCGATGGCGTCGGCGATCAGATGGGTTGGTTTGTTCTCGGCGGCTGAACGCTCGAGGATCTCCTCGAAAGTCTCCATCAGGCGCGACAGCTTGCCCTCGACCCATGAGGCGTCATAGGCGCCGCCCGACTGGCGGGCGTTCATTTCCGAGGCGACGTTGATGATGCCGCCGCCGTTGACGACATAGTCGGGCGCATACAGCACGCCGCGCTTGAACAGCTCATCGCCGATGTCGGCGGTGGCCAGCTGGTTGTTGGCGGCGCCGCAGACGGCCTTGACCTTGAGCCGGTCCAGCGTCTCGGGGTTCAGCGTCGCGCCGAGCGCGCAGGGCGCATAGATGTCGGCGGCGACGTCATAGATGGCGTCGGGGGCGACGATTTCGGCTCCGGTCGCGGCGGCGACGGCGTCCAGGTTAGCCTGGTTGACGTCGGTGATGATCAGCTTGGCGCCGGCCTTGTGCAGCTTCTCGGCCAGATAGGCGCCGACGTGGCCCACGCCCTGGATGGCGACGGTCAGGCCGGTCATGTCGTCCTGATTGAACAGGCGGCGCGCCACGACCAGGTTCGAGCGGAACACGCCCTCGGCAGTGACGGGGCTGGGATCGCCCGAGGCTTCGGGGCCGTCCTTCAGGCCCAGCACATATTCGGTGACCTTGCGGGCCTCGGCGATGTCCTCGACCGAGGTGCCGACGTCTTCAGCGGCGTAGTAGTTTCCGCCCAGGCCGTTCAGGAAGCGTCCGAAGGCGCGGAACAGCTCCGGCGATTTCTGGGTGCGGCTGTCGCCGATGATGACCGACTTGCCGCCGCCCATTTCCAGATCGGCCACGGCGTTCTTGTAGCTCATGCCCTTGGACAGGCGCAGAACGTCTTCCAGCGCCTCGGCGGCCGAGGCGTAGTTCCACATGCGGGTGCCGCCGACGGCGGGGCCGCGCGCGGTGGAGTGGACGGCGACAATGGCCTTGAGGCCGGTCTTTTCGTCCGCAAAGGCGTGGACGCCTTCATGATTCGCAAACGACGGTGAATCAAACAGTGTCTTGCCCATGATCTGAGGCTCCAGGGGTGAAATATTGTTGGCGACATCTAGGCCGGTGTGAGGAACACGGCAAGCGTGTCGATTCTGCGTCCTTGCCGCTGAAAGCCTGGGCGTCTTACGGTCACGAGATTGTCGCGTTCGGGGATCATCGGACGCGGTGAAACATTCGGGCGATCAGATGCACACAGCCAATCCGCACCACCTCCGCAACGTCCAGCTGATCCGCAAGGGCGTGCTGGCGGCCTGCATCCTCGGCGTCTGCGTGCTCGCGGCCTTCAGCCAGACCCTGCGCGGCGGCCACAGCCTGCATGAGACGATCGAGACGGTGGGCCTGGCCATGATCGGCGTCTGCATCGTCGGGCGCGCCTGGTGCTCCCTCTACATCGGCGGGCGCAAGAAGGCCGAAATCGTCGATCGGGGGCCCTATTCGATCAGCCGCAACCCGCTCTATGTCTTCAGCTTCATCGGCGCCTTCGGCATGGGGGCGCAGACAGGGTCGATCATCCTGTCCTTCCTGTTCCTGCTGATCGCTGTCGTCGTCTTCTACGCGACCGTGCGGCGCGAGGAGGAATGGCTCGGCGCGGTCTTCGGCGAACCCTATGCGGCCTATGTGGCGCGCACGCCGCGCTTCTGGCCCGACTTCAGCAAATGGCGCGATCAGGAGACGCTGGAGGTGCGGCCCTCCTTCTTCCTGACCACCCTGCGCGACGGCCTGGCCTTCCTGCTGGTCATCCCCCTGTTCGAGGCGCTGGAGCACGCGCAGGACGTGGGCTGGGTCCACGCCCTGTTCACCCTGCCTTGATGGGTCGGGCCTGACCCTTTAGCGCCGCGCCGCCGCCTCCAGCGCCGGCAGGACCGGGCCTGCGCCCGACGGCAGGGGCGCAGCGGCGTCCCTCAGCCAGGCTTCGACGTCGCGGTACATGACCTCGGCCTGCAGGTCGCGGTCCATGATGTGCCAGCCGTTCGGATAGTAGGCGGTGCGCCAGCCGGGGCGGTCGCCCGCCTGCTCCTCGGCCAGCTCCAGCGCGCGCCGCATCGGCCCCTTCTGGATGACGTTGTCGTGCGCCCCATAGAACAACAGGGTCGGCGCGCGGATGCGGCCCAGCTTCTCCGAGGCGCTCTGCATCAGATCGACCAGGCCGTAGAGGGTGTCGAAGCGGGTGGCGATGATGCTGTTGGGATCGCGCCCGTTGCGGATCAGCTCCAGCATGTTGTCCGAGGCGGGATGGTCGCGGATGGCCCATTCGGGAGCGGGCACGGCGCGCTCGCCCATGGCCCGCGCCGCCAGCGTCAGTCCGACCGCGTTCAGGGGCCCTTGCGCCGACCAGCCCCAGACGCCGGGGGCCAGCAGGATCACCCGGTCGGCCTGGGGCGGACGGTCCGAACCGAAGGCGGCGGCGGTGACCGAGCCGCCCATGCTTTCTCCCGCCACGGCGATGACCGCGCGCGGATGGCGGGCGCGGGCGATCAAAACGGCGGTGCGCACATCCTCGGTCATCCGCGCCTCTCCGGCCCAGACGCCGCGGCCCGGCGCCTGGCCGAAACCGCGTTGGTCCAGGGCCCAGGTCTCAATGCCGCGCTCGGCCCACCAGGGGCCGGCTAGGCGGAAAGAGGCGCGGCTGTCGTTCATGCCATGCAGGGCGATGATGACGGCCCAGGGTTCGGCGCCGTCCGTCGGCGCCCAGCGCGCCAGAGGCAGGCGGGCGCCGTCGTCCATGACCAGGGCGTCGGCCTCCAGCGCCGGTCCCGCGAAACCAGGGAGCGGGATCAGCGGGGCCTGGATCATCGGCGTGGCGCAGGCGGCGAGGGCCAACAAGGAAAACAGGATCAGGGGCAGAGACAGGATGCGGGTCATGGCGTCAGAATGTCTCTCACCCTTTGGCGGAGATAGGGAAGCACTTCCGCCTCGAACCATGGATTCTTCCTCAGCCAGGCGGTGTTGCGCCAGGACGGGTGCGGCAGGGGCAGGATGGCGGGAGCGTAGTCGCGCCAGGCGCGCACCGTCTCGGTCATACTGGCCTTCGCCCGGTCGCCCAGCGCCCAGACCTGGGCGTAGCCGCCGACCAGCAAGGTCAGCTCGACCCTGGGCAGTTCGGCCAGCAGCCTGTCGCGCCACAGTTCGGCGCAGCGGCGCGGCGGCGGATAGTCGCCGCCTTTCGGGCTGGTCCCCGGAAAGCAGAAAGCCTGGGCCGCCACACCGATGCGCGGATCGGCGTAGAAGGTCTCATGGTCGACGCCCAGCCACTGGCGCAGCCGGTCGCCAGAGGGGTCGGTGAAGGGCAGGCCGCTCTCATGCACCCGCCGCCCCGGCGCCTGACCGCAGATCAAGAGCCGGGTCTCGGTCGAGACCATGACAACGGGACGCGGCGCGTGCGGCAACAGACCCAGACAGGCGCGGCAGGCGCGGATGTCGGCGAGGACCTGATCCAGGCTCACCTTTCCACTCCGCTCATCCCGGCGAAAGCCGGGACCCAGCGCTTTGGGTGATCGCTCGGGGAGAAAAGGCGCAGGCCGTCGTCCTGAAACGCCGGCGTCACGCTGGACAGGACTGGGTCCCGGCTTTCGCCGGGATGAGCGGAGCTGTGAGAACTAGTCCTCATCGCCCTCAACAACCGGCGGCAGGGCGGCCAGAGCCGCCGCCGTCTCCGCCTCGGTCGGCAGGCGCAGGCGGATGACGCCCTTGACCGCATTGGGATCGACGGGCTTGCCCTTCTTGGTGATGGTCAGCTTGCCCTGACGCATCAGGCCAAGCGCGATGCCCCGCACCTTGGGCAGCATCCGCTGCCATTGTTCAGGCTTGAGCTCTTTCGCCACTTCGGCGGGTTCGATGCTTTTGCCGCCGACGCCCTTGGGGTCGGCCTTCGCCAGTTTTTCAAAGATGGCCGCTTCAATGGGGTCGCTCATTTCCCCTATATGCTGCATTGCAGGCTCAAGAAGAAGACGGAGGCTGCATATGGTCGGGATAATCACCATCACGGACGGCGAATTCGCCGGATGGCGGACCTATGACACCCACGGCACCTTCGACAACGTCGTCGGCCCCTTCTACTTCAAGCCCGACCCAGACGGGCGCATGCGGACGGCCTTCCGCGCGGAATCCCGGCACATGAACTATGGCGGGCGGATGCATGGCGGCTGTCTGATGACCTTCGCCGACATTTCCCTGTTCCAGCTGGCCTATCAGGAGATGGAGGGGGCTTCGGGAGTGACGGTGCAGATGGATTCCACCTTCATCGACGCCGGTCTTGTCGGCGACCTGGTCGAGGCGACAGGCGAGGTGGTGCGCGCCGGCAAGAGCCTGATCTTCGCGCGCGGCCAGATTCAGGTGGAGGACCGCATCCTGATGACCTTCTCGGGCGTGATCCGGAAATTCCAGCCGCGCGGCTGACAGGCGACAGCCTTCAGGCGTCGATCATCTGTTGCAGGATGACGGCCATCCTGTCGCGCATCTCTTCGCGCTGGTCCGGCGTCAGATTGTCGGGGCATAGCTCACCGCCGATCGACATGCCCATCATGAAGCCCGCCGCCAGCCGCGTCTTCACGCAGGCGTCAGACCCGCCCACCCAGGTTTCGAACGGGCCGAAGAAGCGGTCCTGACCATTGCGCTGGACCAGTTCGGACGCCTTGGTCGAGCCGATGGAGCGCAGCAGGATCAGCATATGCTCCAGCTGACCAGCGTCCTTCTCCTGATAGAGGGCCTCATGCGCCATGCGGCGACCGAACCCCTTGCGGTCGCCCTCCATCAGCCGGGTCTTGTCGCTGGCGGCGTTGAGCACAGTGGTGAAGAGTTCTTCCTTGGAGCCGAAATAGCGCGAGATCAGCGCCGCATCGACGCCGACGTCACGCGCGATGTCGCGCATGCCTACGTCGTCATAGCTTTCACGTGCGAAACGCGCGGTCGCCGACCTGAGGATCGCCGCCCGGGTGGCTTCTGCATTCCTTGGACGCGGCGCGCTCGGACAAAACAATTCACTGAACTCCTTAATGGCCCCACCAGCCATATGGCTTTGTCATCAGCCGTTGACAAGCGCAACCGTTTTCACCATTAAGTCACCCGACGTTGACTAGCGGCGCTCCCCTGCGGCCGGTCGATTTAATTTGGATTCCGCTCCCATCTCTGGAGACTTTGTATATGCGCACGGTGAAGATCGTGGCCGCGTCCGCCGTTCTGGCGTTCGCCCTCTATGGCTGCTCGTCCCAGGGTGAAGCAGGCGCCCCCCCGCCGCCCGCTGTGACGGTGGCCACGCCCCTGGTCCAGACGGTCCAGGACTGGGATGAATTCGCCGGTCGCTTCGAGGCCACCCAGTCGGTCGACGTGCGCGCCCGTGTCGGCGGCTATGTCTCGGCGGTGCACTTCCGCGACGGCGACTACGTTCGTCGCGGCCAGCTGCTGTTCACGCTGGATGCGCGCCCGGCCCAGGCGGCCCTGGCCTCGGCCCGCGCCACCCTGTCGCAGGCTCAAGCGCAACTGGGCCTTGCCCGCAGCGAACTGACCCGCGCCGAGACCCTGCTGGAATCCCAGGCCATCTCCCAGGCCGAGGCCGACACCCGCCGCAGCGCCGTGACCAGCGCTGAAGCCGCTGTCGCCGCCGCCAACGCCGGCATCCGCGCCCGCGAACTGGATGTCGAGTTCACCCGCGTCACCGCCCCGATCTCGGGCCGCGTGTCCGACCGTCGCGTCGATCCGGGCAATCTGGTCGCCGGCGGGTCGTCGGCTGCGGACGTGCTGACCACCATCGTCTCGTCCAGCCCGATCTACTTCACCTTCGACGGCTCCGAAGCCGTGGCCCTGAAGTATCAGCGCGAAGCCCGTCAGGGCGGCGCCGCCCCGATCCAGGTCCGTCTGCAGGACGAGAGCGGCTACAGCCGCACCGGCACGCTGGACTTCACCGACAACGCCATCGACACGGCCTCGGGCGTCATCCGCCTGCGCGCGGTCATCCCCAACGCCGACGGCTTCCTGAAGCCCGGCATGTTCGGCCAGGCCCGTCTGGCGGGCGCCGGTTCCTACAGCGCCATGCTGGTGCCGGACGCCGCCGTCGCCACCGACCAGGCCCGCCGCGTCGTCTATGTCGTCGCCGCAGACGGCTCGGTCACGCCGAAGACGGTCCAGCTTGGACCGTTGGTTGACGGCCTGCGGGTCATCCGCTCGGGTCTGGCCGCCAACGACCGCGTCATCATCTCGGGCCTGCAACGGGTCCAGCAGCCGGGCGTCAAGGTCCAGGCCACCGCCGGGCGCATCCAGCCTGTCGCCCAGGAAGATTCCGCGCCGGTGACCACTTCCGCCCCCGCATCCAGCGCCAGCTTCGCCAACAGCGGCGCGGGTCAGTGAGACCAGAATGAATTTCTCACGCTTCTTCATCGACCGCCCGATCTTCGCGGGCGTGATCGCGGTGTTCATCACCCTGGTCGGGATATTCGCCTATCCGCTGCTGCCGCTGTCGCAGTATCCGGAGATTGCACCCCCGACCATCACCATCAACACCGCCTATCCGGGCGCCTCGGCCGAGACTGTGGCCGAGACTGTCGCCGCGCCGATCGAACAAGAGGTCAACGGCGTCGAGGGCATGCTCTACCTGTCGTCCTCGTCCACCTCGGACGGGACGGTTTCGGTCACCGTCACCTTCAACCCGGGCACGGATCTGGATGCGGCCCAGGTGCTGGTCCAGAACCGGGTCGCCCTGGCTGAACCGCGTCTGCCCGCCCAGGTCCGCCAGATCGGCGTGACCGTGAACAAGCAGGAATCCGGCTTCCTGATGATCCTGGGGCTGACGTCTCCGGACAAGTCGCTGGATAACGACTACGTCGGCAACTACGCCAACTCGACGTTGCGCGACCGCCTGTTGCGTGTCGACGGGGTCGGCGCGGTCCAGATCTTCGGCGGCGGCAACTATTCGATGCGCGTCTGGATCGATCCCGCCAAAGCGGCCGAGCGCAACCTGACCGGGCCCGACATCGTCGCCGCCCTGCAGTCACAGAACGTCCAGGCCGCCGCCGGCGCCATCGGTCAGCCGCCCTTCGCCACCAACGCCGCCGCCTTCCAGCTGCCGGTGCAGGTGCAGGGCCGCCTGTCCGATCCCGACGAGTTCGCCAACATCGTCATCAAGACCGACGCCGAAGGCCGCGTCACCCGCATCCGCGACGTGGCCCGCGTCGAACTCGGCGCCCAGGACTACGGCATCAAGGGCTATTTCGACGGCGAACAAGGCGTCGGCATCGCCATCATCCAGCAGCCGGGGGCCAACGCCCTGGGCACCGCCGACCGTGTCATGCAGGAAGTCGAAGCCTTCAAGGCCGAGCTGCCGCAGGGCATGGCCGTCTCGGTCGCCTACAACCCGACGGAATTCGTCGCCGCCTCGGTGGAGTCGGTCCAGCACACCCTGTTCGAAGCCATCATCCTGGTGGTTCTCGTGGTCATGGTCTTCCTGCAGACCTGGCGCGCGGCGATCATCCCGATCGCGGCCATCCCTGTCGCGCTGGTGGCCACCTTCGCCGTCCAGCTGATGCTGGGGTATTCGATCAACTCCCTGTCGCTGTTCGCCCTGGTTCTGGCGGTCGGGATCGTGGTCGATGACGCCATCGTCGTGGTTGAAAACGTCGAACGCTACATCCGCCAGGGGCTTACACCGCGTGAAGCGGCCCACCGCTCCATGAAGGAGGTCTCCGGCGCCCTGATCTCGATCGGCCTGGTGCTGGTCTCCGTGTTCGTGCCGACCATGTTCGTGCCGGGCATTCCGGGCATCTTCTACCGCGAGTTCGCCATCGTCATCACCACGGCGTCGGTCGTGTCGCTGCTGGTCTCCCTGACGCTGTCGCCGGCCATGGCCGCCCTGCTGCTGAAGCCGCACAAGGAACACGACAACCACCGCAAGCCGGGCCTGCTGGGCTCCGTCGCCTATTACGGCGGCTGGGCCGGTCGCAAGTTCAACGAGGGCTTCGACTGGCTGTCCGACAAATACGGGCGGGCCACGGCCTGGCTGGTGCGCAAGGTCGTCCTGGTGCTTGGCGTCTACGCCGTGCTGCTGGTGGCGACGGGCTTCTCGCTGGTCAACACGCCTTCCGGCTTCATTCCCGAGCAGGATCAGGGCTTCCTGATCGGCGTCGTCCAACTGCCGCCGGGATCCTCGCTGGATCGCACCGAAGCCGTGATGGAACGCGCCTCGGAACTGATCAAGAACACCGAAGGCGTGGAAGGCATGGTCGCCTTCGCCGGTCTGGACGGAACCAGCTTCTCGTTCGGCTCCAACGCGGCGACCTTCTTCATCCGCCTGGACGCCTTTGAGGACCGCAAGACGGCGGAACAGGGCGCCGCCGCCCTGGCCGGCGCCATCACCGGCGCCACCATGGGCATCGAGGACGCGCAGATCTTCGTCATCGCCCCGCCCGCGGTTCAGGGTCTGGGCAACGGCAACGGCTTCCAGATGATGGTGCAGGACCGCTCCGGCGCCGGCTATCGTCCGCTGGAAGGCGCCACCTTCGCCATGATGGGCGCCGCAGCCCAGAAGCCCGATCTGGTTCAGCAGGTCTTCTCGACCTACAACACCGGCTCGCCGCGCATCACCGCCGACGTCGATCGTGACAAGGCGCTGATGATGGGGGTTCAGCCCTCGGCGGTGTTCGACACCCTGGGCGTCTACCTGGGTTCGGCCTACGTCAATGACTTCAACTATCTGGGCCGCACCTTCCGGGTGACGGCGCAGGCGGAGCCTTCGGCGCGCGACGACATCGCCGACATCGCCAACCTGAAGACCCGTTCCACGACCGGCGCCATGGTGCCGATCGGATCGGTGGCCAACCTCTCCAACGATTCCGGTCCGTCGCGGATCGTCCGCTACAACCTGTTCCCGGCGGCTGAGCTGCAGGGCCAGGCGGCGGCGGGCGTGTCCTCCGGCGAGGCGCTGGCGTCGATGGAAGAACTGGCTGCGGCCACCCTTCCCCCGGGCTTCTCCTATGAGTGGACCGGCCTGGCGCTGCAGGAGAAGCAGTCGTCCGGCGGCGCGACCATCGTCTTCATCATGGCCGTGGTCTTCGTCTTCCTGGTGCTGGCCGCCCAGTATGAAGCCTTCACCCTGCCCATGGCGGTCGTGCTCATCGTGCCGATGTGCATTCTCGCGGCCATGGTGGGGGTCAACCTGCGCGGTCTGGACAACAACATCCTGGTCCAGGTCGGACTGGTGGTGCTGATCGCGCTGGCGGCCAAGAACGCCATCCTGATCGTGGAGTTCGCCAAACAGGCCGAAGACGAAGACGGGCTCAGCCGTTGGGACGCCGCCATTCGCGCCGCCCAGACCCGTCTGCGTCCGATCCTGATGACCTCCTTCGCCTTCATCTTCGGCGTTCTGCCGCTGATGCTGGCGACCGGCCCTGGCGCGGAAATGCGTCAGTCGCTCGGCACGGCGGTCGTCTCCGGCATGCTGGGCGTGACCTTCTTCGGCCTGATGTTCACGCCGGTCTTCTACGTCGTGATGCGCTGGGTGGCCTCAAAGCTGCCGGGCGCACCAAAGAAGGAAGCCGACATCCCGACCACCGGAGGCATGCCGCCTCATGACCAGATCGAGGCCGCTTCGGCGACCCCGCGCCTGGGAGACGCCTGATGACCTTTTCACCCCACCCCCGGATCCTGACCGCAACCGCCGGCGCCGCCCTCCTCCTGGCGTCGTGCGCGGTCGGGCCGAAGGCGCCTGACGCAACCCTTCCCCCCCTCGCGTCGGGCGCCTTCATCGGTTCCACCAGCGCGTCCGTGACGGCCCAGTCGGCCGCGCGCGACGACTGGTGGAGGCTCTACAACGACCCGGTTCTGGACGGCCTGATCGGCCAGGCCCTGGTCGAGAACAATGAGCTGGAGGCCGCGGCCGCCAACCTGCGCCGCGTCCGCGCGGCTCTGGGCGAAAGCCGCGCCGGTCGCTTCCCCTCGACCACGGCCCAGGCCGGTTACACCAACAGCCGCGCCTCGGCCGCCACCCTGCCGGCGGGCTCCCTGCCCCCCGGCCAGAACGCGCCCGACGTGGACACCTACAATGCGGGTCTGGACGTCTCCTATGAGATCGACCTGTTCGGGCGGGTGGAATCCACCATCCGCGCCGCCCGCGCCGATGCGGACGCCGCCGCCGCCGCCCTCGACATCGTGCGCGTCACCGTGGCTGCGGAAACCGCCCGCGCCTATGCCGACGCCTGTTCGGCCAACGCCCAGATCGCTGTCGCCGAGCGGACGATCGAGCTGCAGTCCAACACCGTCACTCTGACCCAGGGCCTGCTCGACGCCGGTTCGGGCAATGGTCTGGACACCGCCCGCGCCCGCTCGGCGCTGGAGGCCAGCCGCGCCTCCCTGCCGCCTCTGCGCGCGCAGAGGGACGGGGCTCTGTTCCGCCTGACCACCCTGACCGGCCGCACCCCGGCCGAGGCCAGCGAGGCGGCGCGGTCGTGCGCCCGCCCGCCGCAGCTGACGCAGCCGATCCCGATCGGCGACGGCGCTGCATTGCTGGCCCGTCGTCCCGATGTGCGTCAGGCCGAGCGCAACCTGGCCGCCGCCGCCGCCCGCGTGAACGTGGCGACCGCGTCCCTCTATCCCAGCATCAGCCTGGGCGGGTCGCTGGGCTCCACGGCGCTGGACGCCGGTGATCTGGGCGAGGACTCCAACTTCCGCTTCAGCGTCGGCCCGCTGATCAGCTGGTCCTTCCCCAACATCGCCGTGGCCCGGTCCCGCATCGCCCAGGCGGGTGCGGGGTCCGACGCGGCGCTGGCGACCTTCGACCAGACGGTGCTGGCGGCGTTGCAGGAGACCGAAACGGCCCTGTCCGCCTACGCCAATGAGCTGGACCGTCGCACGGCGCTTCAGTCGGCCCGCGACCAGGCCGCCCGCGCCGCCCATCTGTCGCGCCTGCGCTTCGACGCCGGCGTCGACAGCTTCCTGACGGTGCTGGACGCCGAACGGACGCTGGCCGGCGCCGACGCGCAGCTGGCGGCGTCGGATGCGCTGGTCACAACCTACCAGATCAGCCTGTTCAAGGCCCTGGCCGGGGGATGGAGCGAAGGCTGAGAATTCGAAGACGGGAAACCGAAGACTTCGAGGACTGAGAATGGAGACAGGGGAGACTTCGCAGTCTCCCCTTTTTCTTTCTTCCCTCTCCCGATGGGAGAGGGCTTGAGCGCACGGCGGCGCAGCCATCGTCCCTGCGCGAAAGGGTGAGGGTCCGCTCTTGGAGTCGCCCCCAAGCCGCGTCCGACACCCTGCGACGGCTTACGCCGAGGGAGACGCCCGACCCTCATCCGACGGGGCTCCGCCCCGCCACCTTCTCCCATTGGGAGAAGGAACAAGAATCACGCCCGCTTCGCCGTCACCACCGCCGCCTCCTCCCTCGGCAGCACATGGCGGAAGTGGGTCAGGGCCACGGGCCAGGTCTCCAGCAGACGCCGCGCCAGGGGTGAGCCGGTCTCCGTTGCATGGCGTTTGACCAGATCATGAAGCCGGTGCGCCGCCTCGCCCATCACCGCTCCGGCGATGACGGATTCGCTGTTGAAGCGGATATGGGCCGTGGCTTCGGGATCGTGAACGAAGACCTCGCCGCCCGACATGCCGGCGCCGAAGTTCCAGCCGGTTTCGCCCAGAACCACCACCGCCCCGCCGGTCATGTATTCGCAGCCATGCGCGCCGCAGCCCTCGATCACGGCGACGGCGCCGGAATTGCGCACCGCGAACCGCTCGCCCGCCGCGCCCGCCGCGAACAGCTTGCCGCTGGTGGCCCCGAACAGACAGGTGTTGCCGATCACCGCCGCCCCGGCCCGCCAGCTGGACGGCCGCACCACGATCTCGGCGCCCGACAGACCCTTGCCGACATAGTCGTTGGCCTCGCCATCGAGGACGACCTTCAGCCCCTTCATGCCCCAGGCCGCCAGCGACTGGCCGCCCGCGCCGCGCAGGTTCAGCGTCAGATGGCCGTCCGGCAGGGCGTCGCCATAGGTCCGCACGATGTGCGACGACAGGCGCGTGCCGATGGTGCGCTGGGTGTTGGCCACCGCATAGGTCAGCTGCATCTTCTCGCGCCGCTCCAGGAAGGGGGCGGCGTCGCGCACGATCTGGGCGTCCAGCGCGTCCGGCACCGGATTGCGCGGGGCGTCGGCGGCCATGCGCTGGTCGCCTTCGCCCACCCGCACCAGCAGGGGGTTGAGGTCCAGATCGTCCAGCTGTGATCCGCCGCGCGAGACCTGACGCAACAGGTCGGTGCGGCCCACCGCCTCGTCCAGCGAACGCAGGCCCAGAGAGGCCAGGATTTCACGCGTCTCCTCGGCGATGAAGCTGAACAGGTTCACCACCTTGTCCGCCGTGCCGGTGAACATGGCGCGCAGTTTCTCGTCCTGGACGCAGACCCCGACGGGGCAGGTGTTGGAGTGGCACTGGCGCACCATCAGGCAGCCGACCGCGATCAGGGACGCCGTGCCGATGCCGAACTCCTCGGCGCCCAGCATGGCGGCCACGACCACGTCGCGCCCGGTCTTGATGCCGCCGTCGGTGCGCAGACGCACATGGCCGCGCAGATTGTTCATGCTGAGAACCTGATGGGCTTCAGACAGGCCCAGCTCCCACGGCAGGCCCGCATGCTTGATGCTGCCCAGCGCCGAAGCGCCCGTGCCGCCGTTGTGCCCGGCGATCAAGATGATGTCGGCCTTGGCCTTGGCCACGCCCGCCGCCACCGCGCCGATGCCCGACTGGGCCACCAGCTTGACCGTCACCCGCGCGATCGGATTGATCTGCTTCAGGTCATAGATCAGCTGGGCCAGGTCCTCGATCGAATAGATGTCGTGGTGCGGCGGCGGTGAGATCAGGCCCACGCCCGGCGTCGAATGCCGCATGCGGGCGATGAACTCGGTCACCTTGAAACCGGGCAGCTGGCCGCCTTCGCCGGGCTTGGCGCCCTGGGCCACCTTGATCTCGATCTCGCGGCACTGGTTCAGGTATTCGGCCGTGACGCCGAAGCGGCCCGAGGCGATCTGCTTGACCGCCGAGTTCGGATTGTCACCGTTCGGACGCGGGTGATAGCGCTCCGGGTCCTCGCCGCCCTCGCCCGAGACCGAGCGGGCGCCGATGCGGTTCATGGCGATGTTCAGCGTCTCATGCGCCTCAGGCGACAGGGCGCCCAGCGACATGCCGGGGGTGACGAAACGCTTGCGGATTTCATTGACGCTCTCGACCTCCTCGACCGGGATCGGCAGGGCTTCGCGGAAGTCCAGCAGGTCGCGCAGGGCGGTCGAGGGCAGTTCGCGCTGGCGGCGGGAATAGGATTTGTAGCGCTTGTAGTCGCCGCGCGTCGTGGCGTCCTGCAAGCGGTGGATCATCTCGGCGTCCCAGGCGTGAGTCTCCTCGCCCGCCCGGATGCGGTGGGCGCCGCCGATGCGCAGGGCCGGGCGGGCGGGGGCGAAACCCTTCTCCGCCTTGCGCGCCGCCTGCTGCTCCAGACCCGCCAGGCCGACGCCGGAGATGCGTGAGGTCATGCCGGGGAAGAACTCCGCCGCCAACGCGCGCGACAGGCCCAGGGCCTCGAACTCACAGGCGCCGCGATAGGCCGAGATGACGGAGATGCCCTTCTTGGCCAGGATCTTCATCAGCCCCGCCTCGACCGCGGTGCGGTGGTTCAGGCAGGCGTCGCGCAGCGACAGGCCGGGATAGCGCCCGTCCTGCAGCCGCTCCAGGAAGGTCTCCTGCGCCAGCCAGGCGTTGACGGCGGTGGCGCCGACGCCGATCAGAACGGCGAAGGCGTGGGCGTCAATGGCCTCGGCCGAGCGCACCACCAGCGAGCAATAGGTGCGCAACCCCTCGTCGATCAGCCGGCCGTGGACGGCGGCTGTGGCCAGGATCATGGGGATCAGGGGCCGGTCCTCGCCCGCCCGCTCGTCGGTCAGCACGATCAGGGCCGCACCGCCTCTGGCCGCCGCCACCGCCTCGTCGCGGATGCGGTCCAGCGCCGCCTTCAGGCCCGCGCCGCGCACGTCGCCGATCCCGGGCGCCGGGAAGGTGCAGTCGATGACGGTCGTGGCTCCGGCGCCGACCACGTCCAGCATCCGCTCATACATGCCGGTGGTCAGGACCGGGCTGTCCAGCACGAAGACCCGCGTCTGGGTCTCGTCCTGGGCCAGGATGTTGCCAAGGTTCTTGAAGCGGGTCCGCAGGGACATGGCCCCGGCTTCGCGCAAGCTGTCGATCGGCGGGTTGGTCACCTGGGCGAACGCCTGGCGGAAATAGGCGGCGAAGGGCCGGTCCTGTTGCGACAGGACGGCGGGCGGAGCGTCGTCGCCCATGGAGGCCGTCGCCTCCTTGCCGTCGCCCGCCATGGGGTCCAGCACGGTGTCGATGTCTTCCTGGGTCCAGCCGACGGCGGCCTGATAGCGGGTCAGGGCCTCGCCCGACAGGCGGCGCGGCTCCTCGCCCGGCCCGACCAGTGGCTCCAGATCAACCATGTTGGACAGCCAGTCCCGATAGGGATGCTTGGCCGCCAGACGGTCTATGGTCTGGGTCTCGTCATACAGTTCGCCCGTTTCCAGATCGACGGCGATCATGCGGCCGCCGCCGATGTGCAGGCTGCGGGCGATGCGCTCGTCCGGCACGCCGGTCATGCCCGCTTCAGAACCGCAGATCAGCAGGCCGTCGATGGTCTCGGCCACACGCAAGGGGCGCAGACCGTTGCGGTCCTTGCCCGCCACGACCCAGCGGCCGTCGGTGGCGCAGATGGCGGCGGGACCGTCCCACGGCTCCATCACCGAATTGCAGTAGGCGTAAAGCGCGCGGTGGTCGTCGGAGATGACGCCCTCGATCGCCGCCTCGGGGATCAGCAGCGCCTTGACCATGGGCGCGGACCGCCCGGCGCGGACCAGAACCTCAAACACATTGTCCAGGGCGGCGGAGTCCGAGCCGCCCGGCTGGATCACCGGCTTGACCACGGCGTCGTCGGCCCCGAAGGCCTCGGCCGTCATGCGGATCTCGTGGCTGCGCATCCAGTTGGCGTTGCCGCGCAGGGTGTTGATCTCGCCGTTGTGGGCCAGCATGCGGAAAGGCTGGGCCAGCCGCCACTCGGGGAAGGTGTTGGTCGAATAGCGCTGGTGGAACAGGGCGACATTGGCCTCGACGCGCGGGTCGGCCAGGTCGGGATAGAAGTCGGCCAGGGCCTCGGCCAGCATCATCCCCTTGTAGATCACCGACCGCGCCGACAGGGAGCAGATGTAGAAATGCGCCAGCCCTTCGGTCGTCGCGCGTGCCTCGATCCGACGGCGCAGCAGATAGAGCGCCCGCTCCAGATCCTCGCCGTCCAACCCTTGCGGCGCCGCCAGCATGATCTGCTCGATCTCGGGCCGGGTGGCCGAAGCGCGCTCGCCCAGCACCTCGACACGGGTCGGCACCTGACGCCAGCCGTACAGCCAGAAGCCGGCGGCCATGACTTCGCGCTCGACGATGGTGCGGGCCTGCTCCTGCGCCGACAGGTCGGTGCGCGGCAGGAAGATCATGCCCACAGCCAGAGGGCCGGGGCGGGGCTCATGGCCCGCGTCGCGCACCTGGGCCTCGAAGAAGGCGCGCGGCAGGCCGATCAGCAGGCCCGCGCCGTCGCCCGACTTGCCGTCGGCGTCCACGGCGCCCCGGTGCCAGACCGCCTTCAGCGCCTTCAGCGCTAGATCGACGACCTCACGACGCGGCGCGCCGTCGATGGCGGCGACCAGACCCACGCCGCAGGCGTCGCGCTCGGACGCCGGATCATAGGCGTGGCCGTCGATCAGCCGCTGACGGTCGTTCAGGTAACGGGAATGGTCGTGGGTCATGCAGCAACTCGGATACGCGACGACAGCCAGCTGTCGATTTCGGCCGCGGCGTCCTGACCGTCGCGGACGGCCCAGACGACCAGGGCGGCGCCGCGGACGATGTCGCCCGCAGCGAAGACGCCCTCCAGCGTGGTGGCCTTGGTGTGGCCGGCGGTGCGGATGGTCTTCCAGTCCGTGAGAGCCAGATCCGGCGTTTCCAGAAGGACGGGCATGTCCTCGGGCTCGAAGCCCAGGGCCTCGATGACCAGGTCGGCGGCCAGGTCGAACTCTCCGCCCGGAACCGGCTCGACCGACCAGCGGCCGTCGGCGCCCTCATCCGCGTTCTGGGCGGCCAGGGCCATGCGCTGGGCGCGCACGCCGGTGACGCCTGCCGCTCCGCCCAGCACCGCGCGCGGCGCGGCCAGCCATTCGAAGACCACGCCTTCTTCCTCGGCGTTGGCGGTTTCGCGCGCGCTGCCCGGCATGTTGTCCCGGTCGCGGCGGTACAGGCAGGTGACGGAGGTCGCGCCCTGACGCACGGCGGTGCGCACGCAGTCCATGGCCGTGTCGCCGCCGCCGATGACCACCACCCGCTTGCCCGCCGCATTCAGCAGGCCGCTGTCGAAGGCCGGAACGGCGTCGCCGAAGCTCTTGCGATTGGAGGCGATCAGATAGTCCAGCGCCGCGACCACGCCCTCGGAGCCGCAGCCCGGGGTGGTGAGGCGTCGCGCCTGATAGACGCCGGTGGCGATCAACACGGCGTCATGGGCGGCGCGGATATCAGCGAAGGCAACGGCGCCCTCGCCGGAACCGCCCACATCAACGCCCAGACGGAACTCCACGCCGCCGTCGGCCAGCCGGTCGACCCGGCGCGCCACCACCGGCTTCTCCAGCTTGAAGCCGGGGATGCCATAGGTCAGCAGTCCGCCCGCCCGATCGTGACGGTCATAGACGGTGACGGCGTAACCCGCCTCGCGCAGCCGGTCCGCCGCCGCCAGACCCGCAGGCCCCGCGCCGACGATGCCGACCGACTGGCCCCGTTCGGCGCGCGGGCGGATCGGATCGACCCAGCCGTTCTCGAACGCCTGATCGCCCAGCCAGCGTTCGACCGAGCCGATGGTGACCGTCTCCCAGCCCGATTGCTCCAGGGTGCAGGCGCCTTCGCACAGCCGGTCCTGCGGACAGATGCGGCCGCAGATTTCAGGCAGGGTCGAGGTCGCCGACGACAGCCGCCACGCCTCCTCCGTGCGCCCCTCGGCGGCCAGACGCAGCCAGTCGGGGATGTTGTTCTGCAAGGGGCAGCCTGTCTGGCAGAAGGGCACGCCGCATTGGGCGCAGCGGCTGGACTGGCCCGCCCCGCTGGCCGCCGTATGGTCCGCATAGATCTCCGAGAAATCGCGCACGCGTTTGTCAGCCGCAGCCTTGTCAGGCCCGCGACGGGGGGTGATCACGAATTTCTGGTTTGCAGACGCCACGACGGTTCTCTTCGCTAATGCACAATTGTGTAGGGGCGCAACGGGCACGTTGCAACTTCTATGCGTCCATGCCGCCATCGTCCTTGTGATGAGCAAAAAAGAACCGGCGAGACATTGCAAAACGCAACATTCCACCGGCTCTTGTGTCGCGTCGCCGCAGAGGAAGGCGTCAGAAGCTGAACTTCAGCCCCGCCGCCACGCGGTCGTCGGACAGGAGGCCGTCCACGTCGGTGTCGTGATAACGCACATCGACGGCGATGTTGTCGGTCAGGGCGAAGGCCGCCCCGGCGTTCCAGGTCACATAGTCGTCGCCGACATCCAGCGACTGATGGCCGACCGCGCCCGACAGGGTCCAGCGGCTTCCGATGGTGTAGGCCGCATTGGCCTCGACATAGGTCGCCTGCTCGTCTGCGCCGTAGAAGTCGGGCGAGTAATAGACCGCCGCGCCCAGCGTCGCCGGGCCGATGGCGCGCGACGCCGCCGCCTTGAACTCGACGAAGTCGTAGTCCGAACCCGACGGCGGATTGATGTAGAAATAGCCGATCACGCCGAAGTCGAGGGCGAAGCCCGCCGCCTCGGTGCGATAACCGCCGTAAAGGTCGAACTCGGCATCGGTGTCGTCGCCGAAATCGACGCTGGAGGCCCAGGCCCCGCCGTAGAATGAGCCGTAGGTCACATCGACCCCGCCCTGGATCGCCGGGTCTTCGCCCGTCTGGCTGAAGCCGCGATAGATGTAGTCGCTGACCACACCGACGTTCCAGGCGACCTGCGCCTCCTGGGCCGAAACGGCGGAAGCGGTGACCATGCTGGCGAAGGCGGCGGCGAGCGCGGCCCCCATGATCGTGACGTGTTTCATCAGTCCATCCCCTTGTGAAAATGAAGTCGTTGGCTTGGATTTCAGATCAATGCGGGAAGGCGGAGGGGAGAGCCTCCGCCTTCCCGGTTGGAAGCCGCCGTCCCCTTAGGCGGCTTCCAGGGCTTCCCCGTGCAGATGGGTGTCCAGCCCCTCGTCTTCCTGGACCTCCGTCACGCGCAGCCCGGTGGTGTATTTGCAGATCAGCAGGATCACGAAGGTGCCCGCCGCGCTGTAGACGATGGTCCACAGCAGCCCCAGCCCCTGGGTCCAGACATTGGCCCCTTCGGACAGGCTGTTGATCGTCGTGGTGGCGAAGACGCCGGTCAGAAGCGCGCCGACCAGACCGCCCGCGCCGTGCAGGCCGAAGGCGTCCAGGCTGTCGTCATAGCCCAGCAGCCGCTTCATCCAGACCGCCGAGACGTAGCAGACCGGACCGGCGATCAGGCCGATGACGACCGCCCCCATGGGGTCGACGAAGCCGGCGGCGGGGGTGATGGCGACCAGGCCGCCGACCACGCCCGACAGCATGCCGATCAGGGAAATCTTCTTCCTGTGCAGCACCTCGACCAGTTTCCAGGTCAGGCTGGCGGCCGCGGCGGCCAGCAGGGTGTTCAGCAGGGCGACACCCGCCAGGGCGTTGGCGGCGCCCGCCGACCCGGCGTTGAAGCCGATCCAGCCGACCAGCAGCAGGGAGGCGCCGATCATGGTCAGCACCGGATTGTGCGCCAGTATCGGCGTCACGCCATAGCCTTTGCGCGCGCCCAGGAAGAGGGCGCAGACCAGACCGGCGACGCCCGAGTTGACGTGGACCACCGCTCCGCCCGCAAAGTCCAGAACCCCGTCGGCGCCCAGGAAGCCTCCGCCCCAGACCCAGTGGGCGATGGGTGCATAGACCAGCAGGGACCACAGGGCGGTGAACAGCAGCAGGGCCGAATATTTGAACCGCTCGGCGAAGGCGCCGGTGATCAGCGCCGGGGTGATGACGGCGAAGGTCATCTGGAACGAGATCCACAGGAACTCGGGAATGCCCGGCAACAGGCTGTGCGCCGTCTCCAGGGTGACGCCCTTCAGGAACAGGGCGTCAAAGCTGCCGATGAACTGATTGACCCCAGGATCGGCGTTGGTCCCGAAGGCGATGGAGTAGCCGGCGACGAACCAGACCAGGCAGACCACGGCGAAGACGCCGACCGACTGGGTGATGGTGGCGATGACGTTTTTGCGGCGCACCATGCCGCCGTAGAACAGGGCCAGACCCGGCAGGGTCATCAGCAGAACCAGGGCCGTCGAGGTCCCCAGCCAGGCCGTGCCCGCCGAGTCCAGCTCCAGCGGAACCTGATGCGCCTGCAGGGTTTGGGCGGCGGAAGCGGCGCCCGCCCAGGCTAAGCCAAGAGTGGTGGAAAGAAGCCCGAGCCCGAGGGCTGCAGGGCAGGTGTCAAGGCGTCGACAAAGGCGCTTCATCGTAGTGATCCCCTCATATGATCTCGCAGTTGCGAAGACTTTACCGCATCTGCGAGATGCGCAAGGGGCCGGACGATGATTTCTGGGAAATTCTTGCAATCCCTCGACAGGAAGACGCTCTGAATGGAAATTTAATCCTGAAGGATCAAAAACCTGGTCAGATCGGCCTCTCCAAAAAACGTGCAGCACAAATGCGATCCGTCGATTTCGGCACTTGACGGCGCTCTCTCGCACATGCAGCGTAAGGGCACTCATCAAGACCGGCTGAGGGATAGGCCCTTTGACGCCGGGGCAACCTTTCGCAAACCGACCCGGTTTGCGAAGAAGGTGCCAACTCCTGCGAGGTTCCTTCGGAGCCGCGAGAGATGAGTGGAGACGGCGGCTTCCGCATGGGAGCTCCTCGGTCGAGGCCCAGGTCTGGGTGTTGTCTTCACGGGTCTGTCACCGTCTGAGTTGGGTCGCCCCTCCGGTCTCGTCGAGCGAGCACTGGAGTCCGTCGTGTCCGCCGTCCCGTCCGCCCCCACCGCCACCGAATGGCCTGTCCACGCCGCCCCCGGACGCGATGTCAGCGCCTCCATTCCGGCGGACTTCCGGTTGATGTCCGGCGAGGCGCTGGCGGCCGAGACGGTCGTCGGGCGTCTGCACGGCCCCGAGACCGGGCCTCTGGTCGTGGTCATCGGCGGCATCTCCAGCGGACGTTTCGTCAGCCAGTGGTGGTCGTGGGCGGTCAAGCCGGGCGGGCCGGTCGACCTGAACCGCTTGCGCGTGCTGGCTGTCGACCTGCTGCCCGGCAAGGACGAACCGGGCGTAACCATCACCACCGCCGATCAGGCGCGGCTGCTGGCCCTGCTGCTGGATGCGCGGGGCGAGGCGCGCATCGACGGCTTCGTCGGCGCCTCCTACGGCGGCTGCATCGGTCTGGCGTTCGCAGCGGAACATCCTGAGCGGATCGGCTCGCTGACCGTGATCTCGGCGGCGCATCGGGCGCATCCGTCGGCCACCGCCTGGCGCGGGGTGCAGCGCCGCATCCTGGCCTTCGCCCGCAATTGCGGTCGTGAAGCCGAAGGCGTCGCCCTGGCCCGCGAACTGGCCATGACCACCTATCGCACGGCGGAGGAGTTCGCTCTGCGCTTTCCCCAGACCGCCCCGCCCGAGGCCGGCGGCGCCTATCCGGTGTGCGACTATCTGGTCTCGCGCGGCGAAGGCTATGACGCGGTGACCAGCGCCGCGCGCTGGATCGCCCTGTCGGATTCGCTGGACCGCCACGACGTGGCACCCGAGGCCGTGACCTGCCCCCTGACTGTCGTCGGCTTCACCACCGACCGGCTCGCCCCGATCGAGGACAGCCGCGAACTGGCGGCCCGCGCGCCCAATCTGACCGCCCTGATCGAGGGGCCTTCGGTGTTCGGCCACGACGCCTTTTTGAAGGAGCGCGAACAGATCGGCCGCGCCCTGAACGACGCCCTCTCCCCGCTTTACGCCCGCAACATCCCGACCCGTGAGATCGCCGCATGACCCGCCTGAACCAGCCGCACCCCTGTACCACCGCCGCCCGTCACGGCGTCGACAGCGATCCCGCGCACGGAGCGGTCATGCCGCCGCTCTATCTGTCCTCGAACTACAGTTTCGACGGCTTGGACGGTAAGCGGAAATACGACTACACGCGCTCGGGCAATCCGACGCGCGACGTGCTGGGCGAGACCCTGGCCCAGCTGGAGGGCGGCTGCGGAGCCGTGGTCACGGCCACCGGCATGGCGGCGGTGGACCTGGCCCTGTCCAGCCTCGAGCCCGGCGACCTGCTGTTGGCCCCGCACGACCTGTATGGCGGCACTCACCGCCTGTTGTGCGCCCGCGCCCGACGCGGCCATTTCGACGTCCAGTTCGTCAACCAGAACGACCGTCAGGCGCTGGACGCCGCCTTCGCCCTCAACCCCAAGCTGATCCTGATCGAGACGCCGTCCAATCCGCTGATGCGGGTGGTGGACGTGGCCGACATCTGCGCTCGCGCCCGGGCGGTCGGCTGCAAGTCGGCGGTGGACAACACCTTCCTGTCGCCCGCCTTGCAGAACCCCATCGCGCTGGGCGCTGATCTGGTGATCCATTCGACGACCAAATACATCAACGGCCATTCCGACGTGGTCGGCGGCTGTGTGGTGGCGCGCGATCCGGCGGATCTGGAGAAGTTGGCCTGGTGGGCCAACTGCCTGGGCGTGACCGGCTCGCCATTCGACGCCTATCTGACCCTGCGCGGGGTGCGCACCCTGTTCGCCCGCGTCGAGCGCCAGCAGGAGGCGGCGGGCCGCGTGGCGGAATGGCTGGAGGCCCATCCGGCGGTGAAGGTGGTCCACTATCCGGGCCTGAAGTCCCACCCCGGCCACGCCGTCGCCGCCCGCCAGCAGAAGGGCTTCGGCGCCATGCTCAGCTTTGAGCTGGCCGACATCGACGCCGTGCGCGCGCTGGTCGACGGGTTGGCTGTCTTCACCCTGGCGGAATCTCTGGGCGGGGTCGAAAGCCTGATCGCCCATCCGGCCCTGATGACCCACGTTGCCATGACGCCCGAGGCGCGCGAGACGGCGGGCATCACCGACGGTCTGGTGCGGCTGTCGATCGGGCTGGAGCATGTCGACGACCTGCTGGCCGATCTGGAGCGGGCGTTGTCGGCGGTTCTCGTGCTGGCCGATGAGGCCGACGCCCCGGCCGTGCAGGCCGCCTGATGACCCACGCCCTCGCCACAGCGGAACGCCCTGAGCGAAAACCGAAACCGACGTCCGACGCCGAGACGACAGCTCTGCTGCAACTGGATCTGTCCGATCCGGTCGAGGCCGCCACCGCCGTCTATCGCCAGGTGCGGCGGGGACGTCACGTTGTGGCCGTGGCGGGCGGGGCGGCCGATGCGGCGGCGCGTCTGGCCCAGACGCTGGACGCCATCGGCGTGGGCAGCGTCTGCCCCGCGCCCGGACAATCCCTGCTGTCGGACGGCGTGGTCATCGTTTCGGGGCCAGAGACGACGGCGCATCCGGCGTGTGAGTCCGCGCCGGACCGCCCCCTGCGCGTCGCTCTGGCGGGCTGCGGCGTGGTCGGCGGCGGGGTGCTGCAGAGACTGGCGGGCGATCCGCGCTTTCGGGTCGTCGGCGTTCTGGTCCGCGACCCGGCCAAGGCCCGCGATGTGGCGGTTCCGCCGGAACTTCTGCTGTCCGATCCTTCAGCTCTTCTGGCGCTGAAGCCCGACGTCCTGATTGAAGCCGTCACCGACGGTCCCGCCGGTCTGGCCCTGATCCGCGCGGCGCTGGAACAGGGCGTGGACGTGGTCAGCGCCAACAAACAGGCGGTGTGCGACGCCCTGCCTGAACTGCACGCCCTGGCCGAGACGGCGGGGGTCGGCCTGGCCTATTCGGCGGCGGTCGGCGGCGGCTCGCCCCTGATCGAGACGGTGCGGCGTGCGGCCTCTCTGGGCGAGGTGGCGTCGATCGAGGCGGTTCTGAACGGCACGTGCAACTTCATCCTCAACCGTCTGGCCGAAGGCGGCGGCTTTGATCAGGCTCTTGTCGCCGCCCAGGCCGCGGGCTTCGCCGAAGCCGACCCCAGCGCCGATGTCGAAGGTCTGGACGCCGCCGCCAAACTGGCCATCCTGGCCTGGGAGGCGACGAGCCGTTCCCTAGGCGCCGAACAGATCGTGCGCCAGACCCTGTCCGCCGACGCCGTCCTGCCGCAGGGGCGGGTGCGCCAGATCTCCCGCCTCGACGCCCGGACCGGCGAGGCCGCCGTGACGTTTGAGGCGGTTGACGCGACTTCGCCTTTCTTCGACCTGCCGGACGAGGCCAACGCCCTGATCGTCACCCTGACCGACGGACGCGCCTTCTTCGCGCGCGGACGCGGGGCGGGGCGGCGTCCGACGACGGAAAGCGTCTGGGCCGACCTGATCGATCTGGTGGAGCGGCGGGAGCTCTAGCCCCGCGCCATATTGGCTTCGATGATCCGCGTCATGTCGAGCGGGCTCATGGTCGAGGACAGGGGAACGCGGAATTTGCCGTCCGGGCCCATCAGATAGATGGTCAGGGAGTGGTCCATCGAATAGTTCGGACCGTCCCCCACCTTCTTGTAATAGGCGCGGTAGACGTCGGCGGCGGCGCGGACCTGTTCAGGCGTTCCGGTCAGGCCGATGACGCCCTGGGGGAAGCCTTCGGACGACAGATAGTCCTTCAGCGCCTGCGGCGTGTCGCGCTCGGGATCGACCGAGACGAAGATGACCTGGGTGTCTTTCGCCTTGTCGCCCAGCTCGGCCTGGGTCGCCGCCAGCGCCGCCAGCGTCGTGGGGCAGTAGTCGGGGCAGTAGGTGAAGCCGAAGAAGACCAGCGACCACTTGCCGTCCAGCATCGTCTGATCGACGGCGCGGCCATCCTGATCGACCATCTGGAAGGGGCCGCCGACCTGGGCCTGGCCCGTGCCGGCCTCGGTGAAGGTGACGGCGCTGGGGGCCTGGCCCCGCTTGGCCACGACCACCCAGGTGGACACGCCGACAGCCACGGCGATGGCGAGGAAGGCGGCGGCGAACAGAAGAATGGAACGGCGCGGCATCGCGTCTCTCACGGAAAACGCCACCGGCGGCGCAAGGCGAGGTATAGAGGGCGGGTGAGCCATGCCCAAGACCCATCATCGTCGCAGTTGGCCGACCGGCTCGCCGGCTGGCTGAACATGCCGCGCCGCAGTCGGGGCCTGTCGCTGCGCACCCTGGTCATCCTGCGCTGGATGGCCATTGTCGGTCAGAGCGCGACCATCGCCATCGCCACCCTGGGCTTCCATTTCGACCTGCCCCTGTGGGGCTGTCTGGGGGTCATCGGGGCCAGCGTCCTGATGAATCTGCACGCCACGGCGCGGCTGAACCGTTCCGACGGCGCCCTGCCGGACGGACGGATGACGGCGCAGCAGCTGGGCTTCGACATCATACAGCTCAGCGTGCTTCTGGGCCTCACCGGGGGCTTGCAGAATCCCTTCTGCATCCTGCTGGTCGCGCCGGTGACGGTGGCGGCGGCCTCCCTGCCGGGGCGTCAGGCGGCCTTGATGGGACTGCTGGTGCTGGCCGCGACCGGGGCGCTGTTCTTCTTCGCCCTGCCCCTGCCGTGGCAGGCGGGGACGGAGCTGGTCCTGCCCACCCTCTACAAGGTCGGCACCGCCACGGCCCTGATCACCGGCGTCATCTTCACCTCGGGCTACGCCTGGCGGGTGGCGGCGGATGCGGAGAAGCTGGAGCTGGCCCTGGCCACCACCCAGGATGTTCTGCAACGCGAGCAGAGGCTGGCGGCGCTGGGCGGTCTGGCGGCGGCGGCGGCGCATGAGCTGGGCACGCCGCTGGCCACCATTCAGGTCGTGGCCAAGGAGCTTCTGCGCGCCTCGCCCAAGGATGGTCTGGCCGCCGAAGACGCCGCCCTGATCCTGCAACAGGCCGAACGTTGCCGGGACATATTGAAACAGCTGTCGCAACAGCCGGAGGAAGGCGACGCCGCCTTCGCCGCGGTCGGCCTGTCCGCCCTGCTGGAAGAGGTGGTCGATCCGCACCGGGGCTTTGACCTGCAGTTCAACGTCTCGGTCCAGACCGCCTCGGGCGAGCCTGAGCCGCGCGTGCGCCGCCTGCCGGAAGTGATCCACGGCCTGTCCACCCTGGTCGAAAACGCCGCCGACTTCGCCGGATCGACCGTGCGGGTGCGCGGTCTGGTGGACGCCGGCTTCATCGAGATCGAGATCGTCGACGACGGTCCCGGTTTTCCCGCCGACATCCTGCCGCGTCTGGGAGAGCCCTATGTGACCAGCCGCCCACAGGGCAAGGCGCGCCGCGCCCTGGCCGCCCAGATCGCCGCCTCGGTCGCCTCCGCCGCGCCGGGCCGCAAGGGTCGGAAGTCCGGCAAGTCCAAGGCCCCGCCCGTCACCGAACCGATCGCCGAACCCATCGCCCCCAGCCAGGGCGGCATGGGTCTGGGCTTCTTCATCGCGCGCACCTTGCTGGAGCGTACGGGCGGCAAGGTGGCGGTCGGTCCCGGCGACGGCGCCGGTTCGAAAAGCCAACCCAAGGGCGCTCGGGGGGGAGCGCGGGTGGCCATACGCTGGCCCCGCCCGGCGCTGGAGGTTCCGTCGTGATGTCGCACCCCCCGGCGCTGAACCTTGACCGCGCCCGCATCAAGGCCGACTTGATGTCCAAGGAGAACCCCGATGCCCGAGACTGAAGACCGGATCGCCGCCCTGGAGGACAAGACCCTCCTGCTGCTGGATGACGACAACGCCCTGCGCACCCGCTTGGGCCGCGCGCTGGAAAGCCGCGGCTTCGTCGTCACCCTGGCCGCGTCCCTGGCCGAGGCGCGCGAGGCGCTGAAGACCGGCCTGCCCGCCTTCGCCGTGCTGGACATGCGGCTGGAGGACGGCAACGGGCTGAAGATCGTCGAGGCCATCCGCGACCGGCGCGAAGACGCCCGCATTGTCATGCTGACCGGCTATGGCGCCATCGCCACCGCCGTGGCGGCGGTCAAGGCCGGCGCCGTGGACTATCTGCAGAAACCCGCCGACGCCGACGACGTGGTCAAGGCCCTTCTGGCCACCGGCGAGGCGCCCGAGCCGCCCGCCAATCCGATGAGCGCCGACCGCGTGCGCTGGGAGCATATTCAGCGCGTCTATGAGCTGTGCGACCACAACGTCTCCGAGACGGCGCGTCGCCTGGGCATGCACCGCCGGACCCTGCAACGCATCCTGGCCAAGCGGGCGCCGAGGTAGCCTGCGCCTGCACAGTCTCTGCACGGGACGACCTCGGGATATCCACGTGACCGGACGCGGTTACGGCGCCAGTCTGGGCCTCTCTTTCAGGCCAGACGGGACCTTCAGGTCATGACGCTGCACACCACACCCTCGACCGGTCGCGGACCGAACCGCTGGCGGCTGGCCGCCTGGGCCGGCGTCTTCGGCCTGATCCTGTTGCCGTTCGTGGCCATGCAAATCACCGATGAGGTGAACTGGACGGCCTTTGACTTCATCTGGTTCGCCACGCTTCTGATCGTGGCGGGCGTGGTGCTGGAGCTTCTGCTCTGGCAGGTGCGCCGTCCGCTGTGGCGCTGGCTGAGCGTGGCTGCGGTGGTCGGTGCGGTGCTGCTGATCTGGGCCGATGGGGCGGTGGGTATTTTCTAGGGACAGACCATAACCCCGTCATCCTCGGGCTCTTGTCCCGAGGACCCATTTCGACCTCAAGCTCTATCAGCGCCAGGCGGCGAGGCTGCCTCCCGGTCTCCTCGTTTCGAGACCACCTCGACATAGGCCCTCGGGACAAGAGCCCGAGGGTGACGGGTAAGAACGGCAAACCCCGTCGCGCATCGCCCAAGAAAAAGGCCCCGGCGTTTCCACCGGGGCCTTCGTCATTTCAGCGTCGAAGCCGGACCTTAGTCGCGGCGACGGCCGCGGTTGCGATCACGATCGCCGCCGCCTTCACGCTTGGGACGGCCGCCGGTGTCATCGGACAGCGGGGCTTCACCGCGTTCAGCGCGCTCGGCGTTGATCTTGTCGGTGATGTCCTCGCCGGTTTCCTGATCGACGACCTTCATCGACAGCTTGGTCTTGCCGCGATCGTCCATGCCCAGGAATTTGACCTTGACCTCTTGGCCTTCGGTCAGGACGTCGGCCGGGTTGGCGACGCGCTCCAGCGAGATCTGCGACACGTGGACCAGACCGTCCTTGGCGCCGAAGAAGTTCACGAAGGCGCCGAAATCGACGACCTTGACGACCTTGCCGTTGTAGATGGCGCCGGCTTCAGGCTCGGAGACGATGGACGAGATCCAGGCCTTGGCGGCGTCGATCTTTTCCTGTTCCGAAGCGGCGATCTTCACAGTGCCGTCGTCTTCGATGTTGATCTTGGCGCCGGTCTTTTCGACGATCTCGCGGATGATCTTGCCGCCCGTGCCGATGATGTCGCGGATCTTGTCGGTCGGAACCTTGATCGACTCGATCTTGGGCGCGAACTCACCCAGTTCGGTGCGGGCGCCGTCGATGGCCTTGTCCATCTCGTCGAGGATGTGAAGGCGGCCGGCCGAAGCCTGGGCGATGGCCTTGCGCATGATCTCTTCGGTGATGCCCGCGACCTTGATGTCCATCTGCAGCGAAGTGATGCCTTCGCGCGTGCCGGCCACCTTGAAGTCCATGTCGCCCAGGTGGTCTTCGTCACCCAGGATGTCGGACAGGATGGCGAACTCGCCGGACGGCTCCAGGATCAGGCCCATGGCGATGCCCGAGACGGGACGCGTCAGCGGCACGCCCGCATCCATCAGCGCCAGCGACGAGCCGCAGACCGTGGCCATCGAGGAGGAGCCGTTGGACTCGGTGATCTCGGACACCAGACGGATGGTGTAGGGGAAGTCTTCCGACGACGGCAGCATGGGACGGATCGCCCGCCAGGCCAGCTTGCCGTGACCGATTTCCCGACGACCGGCGCCGCCCATGCGACCGGTTTCACCGACCGAATAGGGAGGGAAGTTGTAGTGCAGCAGGAACTTCTCTTTGTAGGTGCCGGTCAGGGCGTCGATGTATTGCTCATCTTCGCCGGTGCCCAGGGTGGCGACGACGATGGCTTGCGTTTCACCGCGGGTGAACAGGGCCGAACCGTGGGTGCGCGGGAAGACGCCGACTTCCGAAACGATCGAACGCACCTTGTCCAGGGCGCGGCCGTCGACGCGGTGGCCGTTGTCGATGATGTCGCGGCGCAGGACGTGGGCTTCGCATTCCTTGAAAGCGGCGCCGAACTTGGAGGCGTCGACGCCGTCCGGGTTTTCTTCGGTCTTCACCAGCTTGGCGGCGGCGGCCTTCTTGGCCACGTCGACGCCGTTGCGGCGCTCGTATTTGCCAGCGTGGGTGTAGGCGGCCTTGATGTCTTCGCCGACCAGTTTCTGGATCGAGGCGACGACGTCGGAGTGGTCTTCGGCCTGGAAGTCGAAGGGCTCCTTGGCGGCGTGTTCGGCCAGTTCGATGATGGCGTCGATCACCGGCTGCATGCCGCGATGCGCGAACATCAGGGCGTTCAGCATGATTTCTTCCGACAGCTCCTTGGCTTCGGATTCGACCATCATCAGGGCGTCCTGCGTGCCGGCGACAACCAGGTCCAGCGCCGAGTCAGGCAGTTGGTCGATGGTCGGGTTCAGAACCAGTTCGCCGTCGATGTAGCCGACGCGCGCGGCGCCGATCGGGCCCATGAAGGGAACGCCCGAGATGGTCAGGGCGGCCGAGGCGGCGACCAGGCCGACGATGTCCGGGTCATTCTCCATGTCGTGCTGCAGCACGGTGATGACGACCTGGGTCTCGTTCTTGAAGCCCTTGACGAACAGGGGACGGATCGGACGGTCGATCAGGCGCGAGACCAGGGTCTCCTTCTCGGTCGGACGGCCTTCACGCTTGAAATAGCCGCCCGGGATCTTGCCGGCGGCGAACGTCTTCTCTTGATAGTTGACGGTCAGGGGGAAGAAATCCAGGCCCGGCTTGGGCGCGCGGCCGTAGACGACGGTGGCGAGGACGACGGTCTCGCCGTAAGTGGCCAGAACGGCGCCGTCGGCCTGGCGGGCGATGCGGCCCGTTTCCAGCGTCAGCGGGCGGCCGGCCCAGTCGATCGTCTTGCGTTTGATGTCGAACATTTTCGTCTTTCATGTCCCGGCGGCGGATTCCGCGCGGGGTCCCATAAGCGGGTGGAGCGTCGGGCGTTCAGTCCTTCGGTCCATGGGCCGTCACGCCATCGCGACAGACCCGGAGGTGTTGAGGACCGTGTTCAGCCCTCGCGTCAGTTCTCGAGAACCTGATTCACGCTCTCGGCCGAAGCCTCGAACGATCAGGTTCATGCGCCGGAATGAACCGCGACGCACGGCTGGTCTCTGGATGCGGAACGAGGCGCGGACATGACGCCCGCGCCTCGAAAATGCTTCCGTTCGTCCCGGCGCCCTTTAGCGGCGCAGGCCCAGCTTGGTGATCAGGGCGGTGTAACGCTCGCGATCAACCTTCACCAGGTGGTCAAGAAGGCGACGACGCTGCGAGACCATCTTGAGCAGGCCGCGGCGCGAGTGGTTGTCCTTCTTGTGGGTCTTGAAGTGCTCGGTCAGGTTGACGATGCGTTCCGTCAGGATCGCGACTTGGACTTCAGCCGAACCGGTGTCCGCAGCGGAGCGGGCGTTGTCGGCGATGACTTCGTGTTTGCGTTCAGCAGTAATCGACATCGGGCATCTCCCTTGTGCGCTAACGCTCGGCCTGCGAGGCCTCGCTGCTTGAGCGCGGGTTTGAGTGTCGTCGGCGCCGCCTGGGCGCGTCAGGACAGATTGAATACGCGGTCGGGGTCGAGTCGACCGGCCCGCAACTGACCGAGAGCGACGAGCGTCTGGCCCAGGAAAACCGAAACCGTCCGGGCGTCGCCTTGCAGCTGACCCTTCAATGTCTCGACCTGTCTGGGGAGCAGTACGATCGGCCGTCCCTGCCGAAGCGAGAAGGCGTCCTGATCCGTAACGGCCAGCTCCGGGATGTCGTCCAGAGCGGTCGCAACGGCAAGCAAGCCTTCCGAGGCGGCGTCCCTATGCACCAGATCGGCCAGAATATCCAGTGTCACCGCGTTCTCGACCGAAAACGGCCCCACCCGCTCGCGGCGCAGGGCTGAAACATGCCCCTCTGCGCCCAGCATCACCGCCAGGTCGCGGGCCAGCGAACGCACATAGACGCCCTTGCCGGTCCGCATGGTGATCTCGACATGGTCGGCGTCGGACGAAGCTGTCACCTCGGCTTCGTGGATGGTGACCGGGCGGCTGGCCAGTTCGAACTCGGCCCCGTCGCGGGCCAGGTCATAGGCTCTCTGGCCGTCCACCTTGATGGCCGAAAAGCGCGGCGGCGTCTGTTCGATGTCGCCGACGAAGCTGGGCAGGGCCGCCTTCACCGCCTCGACCGAGGGCCGCACGTCGGAACGGGCGATGATCTCGCCCTCGCGGTCCAGACTGTCGGTCGAAATCCCCCAGTTGATGGTGAAGCGATAGACCTTCTGGGCGTCCATCATGAAGGGCACCGTCTTGGTCGCCTCACCCAGCGCAATGGGCAGTATGCCCGAGGCCAGAGGGTCCAGCGTGCCCGCATGGCCCGCCTTCTGGGCGTTGAACAGGCGGCGGATCTTCGAGACCGCCTCGGTCGACCCCATCTCAAACGGCTTGTCCAGGCAGACCCAGCCGTTGACCACGTCGCCGCGTTTTTTACGCGCCATCAGTCTTCCTTTTGGCCTATCGCGGCTTGCGCTGCTTGAGGCCCGTCGTCTTCATCATCGTCTCCCGCCTCGACGTCCGCACGCACGCGCGGATCGTCCAGCAGGCGGTTCAGGCGCTCGGCAGCCATGAAGCTCTCGTCGTGGCGGAAGCGCAGGTCGGGGGTGAAGCGCATGTCGATGTGGCGGCCCAGAACGCCGCGCAGGAACTTCGCATGGGCGTTCAGCGCCTTGATGATCTCGGACTCATGACCCGCGACCTCGGCCGTCTCGACGCCCGCGCCCAGCGGCTCGACGAAACAGGTGGCGTGTTTCAGGTCGGGCGACAGCCGCACCTCGGTGACGGTGATCGACACATCCTTCAAGGCCGGATCGTGGATTTCATTCTCGCGCAGCACCTCGACCAGGGCGTGGCGGATCATTTCGGAGGCGCGCAGCTGGCGCTGGCTGACCGTTCCGGCGGCGGATTTGGGCTTGCGGTTGCTCATGGCGGGCTCCTCGTCGCTCGCCGGGGTTCGGACCCGGCCGGAAGCGAAATCGCCTGACAGGCGCAAGGACGCTGTCAGGACGGCGAAACGGAAAGAGCGGGGGTCTAATCCCCGCCGCCCCTCAAGTCCAGCGACGCGTTGTCGGTCGCCCTCATGATCTCGCTGGAGGTGATCGACCGCACCGGCCCGACCGGCAGGCCGGCGGCGCCCAGCACCTGGGCCGTCCAGTGGTTGCACAGATGACCGATCCAGAAATGCTCGCGGCTGGCGAAGAAGCGGGCGTCGTCCCCGGCCCGCGCCGCCGCGATGCGCGCGCCGCCGTCCGACAGGTCCAGCGACGCCTCGATCCGCGCCGCCATCCGCTCGAAGCCTGCGGGCGACAGGCGCACGGCGTTGCGTCCGTCCTCGGCGAAACTCAGGCGCGGATCGTCCTGCGCCGGGTCCAGCATGACCACCGAAGGATTGCCGCGCGCAAAGAAGGCGCGCGCGCCGTCCGGCAGGCGGTCGCTGATCGGGCTCTGATCGACATAGAATTCAGCGTCGCCCCAACCGATCAATATCCAGTCGCCGGGCGCCAGCGTCCGAACCGCCTCGGACAGAGGCCCGCCCCGCGCTTCCAGCGCCGCGCGCGGAACCGCCAGATCCGTATGGAAGCCGTTGTCCAGAACGAACAACTCGACCACAGGACCGCCGGGCGCGGGCCGCCCAGTCGCATCGCCCGGCGTGGTCCAGGTCCACAGCGCCGCAAGTCCGCCGACCAGGGCGGCGAGCCCCCAGCGCTTCAGGCCATATCCCTGTCGATGCCGCTTCATCGGGCGCGCAGTCTCCATTCACCGCAGGGCGCCGCAATATCGTCCAGCGGTTCCCGTCCAGCCGGGAACAGCAGCAAATCGACACGGTCCGTCCGGTGCAGGATCGCCAACCGTTCCGGCGTGACGCCGTTGCACAGACGCTCCGCAGCTTCGGCCTCTTTCTTGACCGGCGCATCCGTCAAACGCCATTCGATCTGGGCCTCCGCGACGGTGTTCAGCCGGTCAGACAGGGTCTGGCCCTCCACCCGCGTCTCGCCCGCCGTCGTGATCCGCCACGGGCGCGTGCGCAGGACAGCGCCGCCCTCGAACCGGATGTCCTGATGCTGGAACACGACCTCGCTGCGCGGCGCCTCGGGGTCTTCAGAGACAAAGGCCCCGCTCAACACCATGTCAGCCGGGTCAGGGGCGGTCGGCGCGGCCCCTCCCGCCGTCAGCCGCGTCACACCGGATGCGCCGCTTTCAACCCATCCGCCGGTCCGCTCGAACATGGAGGCCGCCGCCGTCCGCACCGCGCCCCACGCCGCCAGCGCCTGCCTCTGTTCGACGGCCAGCAGGAACAGCACCGTGCACACCACCGCCAGCACCGCATTCAGCGGCATCAGCCAGTTTCGCGCGGGAAGGACGGCGGTCGTCATCGGCTTAACCTACGGCGAAATCCGCGCCCGGGGCTAGCGGTTCGCCGCCAGCTGGCCGTCCAGACGGGCCACGATGTCGGCATAGACGGCGCCCGCCAGCGCCTGGGTCGCCGGATCGATCTGCTCCATGCTGTCGTCAGCCGAATGGATCAGCTGGAAGACGCGGGGGACGAAGCCCTCGGCCAGACCGTTGGTCTCGCCGCCGTTGAAGGCCAGCCACATCTGGTGCGCCCCGACCTCGTCCTGGAAGCCCAGCGACACCACCGGCGCGCCCGCCGCCGAGAAGGCCCGGTCATCGGACGGCGGATAGATGGGGAAGCCGACACACTGCATGGCGCGTTCGGCGCAGGTCTCCTGAACCACGCGGGTGACGAAGGCGGACTGGGCGCCGTTGTTCTGGCCGTACATCAGGGTGTCGCCATAGCCGGCGACGTCGGAGTTGACCACGGCGGCGACGTTGGTCAGGCCGTGCGCCTCGATCCATTTGCGCGCGCCGATCAGGCCCAGCTCCTCCTGATCGAACAGGATGATGCGCACATCATGGGCCAGGCGGCGTTCACGGATCGCCTTGGCCGCCTCGATGACGCCGACGACCGAGCCGGCGTTGTCGACCACGCCCTGGGACATGGCGCCGTCGCGCAGCTTGACCGCGTCATAGTGGGCCGTCAGCAGGATTTCCTTACCGCCGGACGTCGTGCCGGGGATCAGGACCACCACGTTGCGGCCCTCCATCTCGCCGGTCTGGCGGTTGCCGCCGGTGAAGGTCTCGGTCGTCGGGTCGAACCCGGCTGCGCGCAGCTGCGCCACGGCCACCTGGGCGCGGGCTTCATTGGTCGGCTGCACGAAGGCGGCGACCTGGGCGCGGAGGTCGAGGTCTTGCGCCGCCGTACTTTGCGCGCTGAGCAGGACCGCAGCGGCGGCGATGGAACGGAACAGCATGACTTCCCCCTGAGAAACAGCCTTCCGGCTAAACCATCAGAGACGGCCCTGCACCTTAAAACCCTGTCAGCTTTTCAGCCGCCAGCCGGATTTGAACACCTGCAGACAGGCGCCGGCCATGATCAGGGTCAGGACGCCGCTGACCGCCACGCCGATCCAGATATCGCCCTCCGCATGGCCGATGAAGCCGAAGCGGAAGCCGTCGATCATGTAGAAGATCGGGTTGAAATGGCTGATCGTGGCGAACGGCTCGGGCAGGTTGGCGACCAGATAGAAGGCGCCCGACAGGAAGGTCATCGGCATGATCAGGAAGTTCTGCACCGCCGCCAGCTGATCGAACTTCTCGGCCCACAGACCGGCGAACACGCCCAGCATCCCCATCATCAGCGACGCCGTCAGGCTGAACCAGACGATGGCCGCCAGATTGGCCACGCCCAGCCGCGCGAACGGCAGGACGCAGACCGCCGTCACCAGACCGACGACGATGCCGCGCGTGGCGGCCCCCATGGAGAAGCCGATGGTCAGCTCCAGCGGGCTGAGCGGCGGCGTCAGGAAGTCGGTCGCCGTGCCCATGATCTTGGCCTGGATCAGACTGGACGAGGCGTTGGCGAAGGCGTTGTTCAATATGGCCATCATGATCAGGCCCGGCGCCACGAACTCGGCGAAGGGGGTGCCGGCGATGGGCGGGCGCGACCCCTTCAGGGCCACCACGAAGACCAGCATGTAGAGCAGGGTCGTCACCACCGGCGCAGCCACGGTCTGGGCCCCGACCTTCCAGAAGCGCCGCACCTCGCGCAGATACAGGGTGCGCAGGCCCACCCAGTTGACGCCGTCGTAGCGGCGCGGCTGTTGCAGCCCCGAAGGGCGGGTTGAGATCAGATCGGTCATGCCCCGCGAGATGCGCCCGACCGCAGCGCTTCGCAAGAGCAGCGGTTAGCGTGAAGTGAGCCGCTCCGGACAGGACACGCACCGTCCCGATGGTGAGACACGATTCTGAAATCGTTGGATTTTTCATCATCCCGTAGCTGGGACATCGGCTCAGCCGGGCCGTTAACCACACTAGATGTAGTTCCTGTGGACGGACCTCATCGCACATCTTGCGTCAATTAAGGGGTCGTTTACGATTAGTGGTAGGTCGAGACAGTCGTGAGACATGCTCGGCGCCATATGTTGAATCCCGGAGGGCATCATGACCGCAGGCTGGACTGAAGACCGCGTCGGCGCGCTGACGAAGCTTTGGCTGGAAGGCCAGTCGGCCAGCCAGATCGCCAAACAGCTGGGCGGCGGCGTCACCCGCAACGCCGTCATCGGCAAGGTGCACCGTCTGGGCCTGTCGGGCCGTGCCGCCCCGTCGCAGCCGGCGCGCGCCAGCTTCCGCACCACGCGACCGCGCCCTGCGCCCCAGCCGACCCAGGCGCCGTCGGCCCCGCGCCGCATCGAGGCTGTCCAGCCCCGCCCGGCCGCCGCTGTCGCCCCCTCCGTCCCCGCCCCCATGCCCGAACTGCCGGGCACGGCCACGGTGATGACCCTGGGCGCCCACATGTGCAAATGGCCGATCGGCGATCCGTCCTCGGCCGAGTTCAGCTTCTGCGGCCGCCGCGCCTCGGAAGGCGTCTACTGCGTCGAACACGCCCGCGTCGCCTACCAGCCGCAGGTCCGCAAAGGCGCCACCGACCTGGCCCGCAGCCTGCGTCGATACATTTAAGTCCGCTATCGCTCGCCGCGCGGCGGCTCGCTGCTTGAGCGGGTTTGGACGCCGACGCCTAAGATCCAGCGCCCTCTGCTTGGGCGGCGCGAGGCACACGACCTGGAACGCGGCGGCTCTCTGCATGGACGCCGCGTTCCTCCGCCTTCATTTCCCGCGCTCAAGCAGGCGATAGCCGACAGCGCACAAGGAAATGTCACGAACGCCCTTTAGAGGGCCGCCGTCCGTCTTCGGATCGCCTCGCCGCGATCTGGAGCCTGGGGCGGGGCTGCGGTTATCCGGGTTGACGCAGCCCCCTTCGCCCCCTCCCCGGATCAGCGCATCTACTGCAACAGCGTCGCGGCCAGGTTGACGGTCAGGGCCAGGATGACCGCGTTGAACAGCCAGGCCACCAGACAATGCACCGTCGCGATCCGGCGCAGCTTGCGGCTGGAGATCTGGATGTCGGCGGTCTGGTTGGCCACCCCGATGACCATGCCGAAATGCAGGAAGTCCCAATAGTCGGCGTGATGCTCTCCGGGAAAGATCAGCCCGCCGCGATCGCCCTCGCCCGTCTCGTGCGGCGCATAGAATTCATGAGCGTAATGCAGAGCGAAGATCAGGTGGGTGAACAACCACGACAGGGCGACCGTGACGATGGAGAAGACGGCCTCGGTCAGGGAAGGCTTGCCGCCGCCGGCCATCACCAGGATGACCACGACGATGCTGGCCAGCGCCGCCGCAAGGCTTAGCGGCAGAACCGCAGCGCCCGTCTCGTCCAGTTCCGCAGCGCGCCGGCGGATGTCCGCCAGGGCGCGGGCGCGGAACAGATGGCTGAACGTCAGCAACAGAAAGGCGCCCACCCCCGCATCCCAGCCCGCCGCCAGCCGCATGGGCCAGCCGCCGTCGATCGGGGCCAGAGCCGCCACCGCCGCCAGCACTGCGATCGCCAGCCAGAAGGCGGCGTGCAGGCGAAAGAGGCGTGTGAGCCGATCCATGCTCATACAGATCGCCCCTTCCTGCCGTCGCGTCCAGACCGATCGCGGATCGACCTGGTCTGGGTTCTCGTTATACGGGTAATCACGATCATTTATTCTAGTTTAACTAGAGTTGCGTCAGGATGATGCACGCTTTGATGGTGACGCCATGCGAAGATTGCTTCTGTCCTTCTCCCGCGCCCGCAGGGGCAATGCTGCGGTCGAGTTCGCCCTGATCGGCCCCCTGTTCTTCTTCCTGTTGGTCGGGATGGTGGTCTACGGCGGCTGGTTCTGGATGGCCCAGGGGGTGCAGACTCTGGCGGCTGAAGGCGCCCGCGCAGCCATCGCCGGCCTGGACGCCGACGAACGCATCCGCCTGGCCCGCGGCTCGGTGTCGAACAATCTGCAGGGCGACGCCCTGTTGTCCGCCGACGCCGTGCAGGTGGCGGTCCAGACCGACGCCGCCGCCATCCGCGTGGTCGTCACCTATGACGCCTCAAACCACCCCCTGATGGCCCTGGCCGGACTGGTGCCGACGCCGCCGCAAACCATCGAACGCCACGCCATCGTCCGCACAGGAGGCTATTGATGGGTCGGCTGGCGACATGGGCGAAGGACTGCAAGGGCGGCGTAGCCACCATGGCGGCGGCGGGGGCGGCTCTGGCCTGCATTATGGCCGCCGTGGTGATCGATGGCGGCTCCATCGTCCTGACCGCCCGCAGCGCCCAGGCCGCGGCCGACCTGGGCGCCCTGTCGGCCACCCGCGATCTGGGCAACGCCGCGCGGGCGGCGGCGGCGACAGTCCAGGCCAATCTGGGCGAAGAGGCGATCGCCGTGACCGTCACCGGCGTCTATGAAGCCAACCCCTCGACCGCCCCCGCCGACCGGTTCCAGCCGACCGGCCTGACCTCAACGACCGCCCCAAACGCCGCTCAAGTCACCGTCCAGACCCAGGCCCGGGTCTGGTTCGCCCGCCTGCTTCTGGGCCGCGACACGGTCGATGTGCGCCGCACCGGCGTCGCCGCCACCCGCATCAGCGAGCCTTTGACGAGCCTGTCGATCGGCTCGCGCCTGGCGTCTCTGGACGGCGGACTGGCCAATCAGGTGCTGTCGGGCCTGACCGGCAGCCAGGTCTCGCTGAAGGTGATGGACTACCGCGCCCTGGCCGATGTTCAGGTCGATCTGCTGGGCTTCACCGACGCCCTGTCCACCCACGCCGGCTTGAGAGTCGGCGACTATGACAGCCTGCTGACCCAGGAGGTCGATGCGGGCGACGCCTTGACCCTCATCGAGACCCTGACCGACGGGGCCGACAGCGGTCTGAACCATCTGGCGCGGGCGGCGCACGGCAAGTCCTTCGTGGTCGGCGACCTGATCGGCGCCGCCTCGGACGCTCCGAACGGTCTGCGCGGCGGCCTGGGCGTCGGGGTGTCGGCCCTTGATCTGAGCAGCGCCATCGTCGAGATCGCCAGCGGCGAACGGCAGGCGGCGCTGAATCTGGGCGCGCGCGCCGGGATCGCCGACATGGATGTCTGGCTGGCCATCGGCGAACGGCCCAACCGCTCGCCCTGGCTGACCGTCACCCGCACCGGCCAGCCGATCATCCGCACGGCCCAGGCCCGCCTCTATCTGGAGGTGCGGACCCAGCAGAGCCTGGCCGGTCTGGCCCAGGTCAAACTGCCTCTGCTGATCGAACTGGCGTCTTCCGAAGCCCGTCTGGACCGACTGAACTGCAACGGCGCCCGCTGGGTTCAGGTCGGCGTCCGTCCCGGCGTGGCGCGCGCCCGCATCGGCACGACCTCCATCGCCGCCCTGAACGATTTCCGCAGCGCGCCGGTCGTCCAGAAGGCGACGCTGATCAATGTCGCGGGCCTGGTCACCGTCAAGGCCAGCGCCGATGTCGAGGCGGCCGATGCGGGCTTCCGCTCCACCCTGTTCGACGCCGCCGCCATCGCCGGACAGACGCCGCGCACGGTGAGATCGACCGGTTTCACCTCTGGTGTTGTCTCCTCACTGATCGGGCGGATGGACGTGGAGGTGAACGTCATCGGCCTGGGGCTGGGGCTGGGAGATCTGCCCCGATCTCTGGCGACGCTGCTCGCACCTCTGGGACCGGTGCTGGACCAGGTGGTCAACGGGGTTCTGAAACCCCTCGGCCTGTCATTCGGTGAAGCGGACGTGACAGTCCACGGCCTGTTCTGCCCCGATCCATCCGGGGCGGTCTACCTGGTGGGCTGACGCGGCAACACCTCTTGCCAAGCTCCCAAGGCGGAGCAAGATTATGGCGCTGCTTCGGGAGGGCGACATGAGATTCATGCTGATATGCGGGGCGGGGGCCCTGTTGATGGCGGGACCGGCCATGGCCGAAAACTGGAACTCGGTCACACGCACCGCCAACAACGCCTTCATGGTCGATGTTGACGCCATCAGCGCTGTGGGCGACGTGACTTCGGCGGCGCTGGCGACCGTGCCGCGCAACGGCGATGCAGGCGACTACAGCCATTCGATCGAGACCTACCAGTTCCGTTGCGCTGCGCGGCAATGGCGCACTGCGGGACTGGTCGATTACAATCCGGACGGAACCGAAGCCGACCGCATGCCCGAAGACAGCGCCAGCTGGGAGCCGGTGCGGGCCAACACACTGCCCGACTTCCTCAAGCAGATCGTCTGCGACGGCGCCCGAGGCGATCCCCCGACCTGGACCTCGATCAAAGCTTTCGTCGATGGCGGCAGGCAGCTTCCAGCCGCCTGAGGCGACTATCCGCCTGATGATCCCAGGCCGCTGAGGAACAAACAGCCCCGTTCCCGTGGACCGAGTCAGCAGACTTGAGACTGCGGCGGTTGTTCGGACTCAATTTTTCAATGGCGGGAATCACGGAGCTGAGACGCTGGCGTCACCTAGGATGCGACTGGCTACGTCTGATGTCACATCTGATGAGACTAGGTTCAGTCGTCGGCTCATGTTCAGAATGGCAAGCTGGCCGATTTAGGCTCGGGTTCGCGCTGATCCCCGCTGAAGCCTAGGATATCGGTCAGATCCAATTCGGCTCGCCGCCACAGCGCCTGTCTCGGCGCTTTGCCCGGGATAATCGGGATCGCACCCCTTAGCTTCAGCGTCTTGAGCAGAGCATTCTCAGAGATTCCCAGCTCCGAACTGAGTTTTGGAGTGTAGCCGTATTCGTCTGCAAATCGTCGGACCTCGCCAGCGTACACTGCGATGATGCTGCCCTTCGCACTAGTCCGGGCCGCTGCCAGCAATCCTCTCTCGATAGCAGCGCGAAGGCTGGCTGCGTTCGTGCCGAGAAAATTGATCGCGAGGCGGGTCACCACAGCCGAGCCACCGGCCTCACTCTCGGACAGCGTCAGGTCCATGTAATCCGGCTTTGGCGTGTCGTGACGGCGTCCGTATCGATTTCTCAAGCGGCACTCGAAATCGATCTTCTCGATGTCGACCCTTCGCCAGCAAAACTGATATCGCGATGAGCTATGTCCCTCCAGAATGGGCGTTGCGCCGGTTGCGAGTATGCGCCGGGTTACGGAAATCGCGCTGAGGCCGTAACGCCGCGAGATAGCCGTGCTGGATGTGTATCGGTTATCGAAAAGCTCGGCCGACGCCCGCGATACTCCTCTCAAATGACCGGCGCTCGTCAATCCGCCAGGCACCAGAAACCCCGCTCTCGCTAGCAGGCTTAGAGTGCTGCGATTGATGTGCATCGATCGCTGAAGCTGTACTAGGGAGACATCATCGGGACCGATTGTGGGGCCGGTTCTCGTATTGACTAAACGCATCCGCCCCCCTTTCGCCGGGTGACAGAGCCGCCCGCGTGCGGTGAGCCACTGGGATGAAAAGTCCACTTCCTCGACTTCTGCCTTCAGCCAGACGGCTGAAACCTTATCTTTGGAGCTCGAAGGTGAGAGGGGCGAAAATCCTAGCTGCTTGAGCCGGCGGCTAACTGCAGCCCCACTAAGACCCAGCGGAGCCCCGATACGACCGGAGGTCGTTAATCGCCCTTCCCATTTTTCAACATCCTCCTCGCCGACCGCTATGAGGCTCTTCCTTCGCCATTTTGCACGAAGACCCTGTTTTTTGACGAATGTCACAAGAGCGCGGTTGTCGAGTTGAAGTCGATCACATGCTCGGAATGTGGAGATGACCCGCCACCGAACAGTCCCATCTCGATCTCCAGAGGATCATCGAGATAAACCTCTGCAAGCTCGAACGTGCCCCTTCCCGCGTGAAGATTGAAGTGACAGAAGAAGACGTCGAAGCGGGCCAAGGCGGTCACGGCCCGCGCAATCTCGGACGCTGTATAGGGAAACGGTCGCATACCGGCCCAGATCGCATCGACCAAGCCCTGCACGCGACCTGATGTGACGTCACTATCTACGATCATCGCGAGTTCGGTAGAACGTCGACGACGCTCAACGAGCTCCACAAGCGCCACCTGATCGTTCTCGAGCGTCGCGAACTGCAAGCTCACGTCCGCTGGCGTGGTGTCCACGACCTCCCAACGTTCGTCGGGCCCTGACGCCCAAGCTGGGGACAACGCAAAACTATCCGCTGGCGCGGCTGTCGGTGTTGCCTGCACCTCGTAGACCCTGAGCGGCGACTTGGGGTCCTTGATCAAGGCCTCGAACCCTCGGCTGCGCTCATCCAAGACGTAGTGAAGCCGGATCATCTGCTCTAGGTGGCTCTCGCGATCAGGGTAGATCGCTGACCGGGCGATCGGCGATAGCGAACCTGCCTGGCGGAACACAATTCGATCGAGGGGCCAAAATGATTCTAGATCGGTGTTCCCCTCCAAAAACAGCCCGGCTTGCGCCTGCAAGCGCCAAAGATTGGCTACATCCACCTCCAGGAACCGGAACTTCAGCTCGCCAACGGAAATGGTTCGGAAGAATTCCGACAGTCGATCATGGTCGAGGAGATAGATGGCACCGAAGCGGGCTGAGCCAGCGGCTTCCGTGGCAAACCACCCAGCGACTGATGGCTCGCGGGTCAAGTCCAGCAAGGTCGTGGCGGCGACCCCATGATGCTGGATCGCAGCCAAGATTTGGTCATCGGATTTGAGATAGGGAACCATCTCCGGTGAGGTTTTGACCCACGTCCAGAATGCCCTGATAGCTTCCAACGCCTTCTGGCGCTCAGCCTCGGTGCATCGCGCAACGCTGGAGGTCACAGCCCAGGCGGCGTCGGTCTGACCTCGGAAATACTGATAGCGGCCGAGCGCCTTCAAGGTCTCTGCTAACGCTACAGCCTCGTGAATATCGGCGGCTTCGAACTCGTACCGACCGCCTTTCATCGCGGGCTTCGGGATCGAATCCCGGAGCCCCTCGAAATCCTTCCATATAAACTCTTCGAGCAACTGCTGATCTGTCATGACGCCCCCAAAGGCGCGATTCTCTCGTTCACCAAAACGTCGAACGCACTTAACGTTTCGGAGAAGTCTGCCAGGGTGCCTGCGTCATCGACAATGAACATGCTGATGCCCTGGGCGATCTCCACATTTGAAGGATCATCACTGGCGGCCGGTTCGATCTCCCTGAACGCTTGGGTCAGATGGCTTGTGGCTCTTCAGCGGAATGTCGCCTTGGTGCGCGACCTCGTTGCGCAAGTCTTCTAGGCCTTCAATACCCCCGTTCAGCTTGTCCGCATCTTCTGGGTCTCTCTGCCACATCGCGCATAGAAGACGGGCCTTATGCGGAAAGCTGAATTTTGGACCTCTGCCGAATAATTCGTCGGGGTGCGGCAACAGCTTTCGCAGCACCCCTTCCAATTCATGTTCTACAGCGGCGTGGAAGATCAGACCCTCGATCGCGAAGGTACCCAGAACCTCGTCCTTCTTCGCAATCCGAAAGATGGCCTCGATGCCATTATAGTCTACGCCAGCCATCTCTAGGGCTCCCGCCAATTGAACGGCCCTCCATGCCGGTTCAATCGTCCGCTTTCCATCCTTGGCTGATGACCGATCAGATGTCGGCCTGCTCCGAAAGGTCGTACTGACCGATGTCATCTCTCAAGAGGCCTACAGACAAAGCTCTGATTGCAAGCGCCAATACGTGCTTGGACAACGGCTATCGCCTCCTAGAAGAGCGGTATGCGCTTGAGTTCCAGCCCATCTTCGCAACACGGTTTTACAGCGCGATGATCGTCCAGGAGGAGTTCGCAAAAGCCTTCATACTTCTCCTCGTGAGGGATGACGTGATCCCCTTCACGCCACACGTCCTGCGCGCGATGAACGACCATGTGTGCAAGCAACTCGTAGGCATGATCATGGATTACATCATCATGAACTGGGACGAGACCGAGAAGTATATGGAGATGATCCGCAAGGATTTCGAACTGGGCGATCGTATGCCGGACGATGTCGGTAGCGCTCTGGAGCTCTTACGATACGAAAAGATCGGCCGTTGGGAGAGGCGGGCCTGGGTTTGGGACGAAGACCCCAACTACGACAAGTCGGCCCTAGCGATCTTCGAGGGCAAAAAAGATCGCCGAAAGCAGGACGCACTTTATGTGCGGATTGGAAAAGAGGGTCGGGTCTTGAGCGTTCCCGAGCAAACGACCGAAGCCGAGACAAAGGAAGAGGAAGAGCGCGCCAGCCGATACGGCAAGCTAGTTTATTCAGCTCTCAACGGCGGAGCCCAAGGCTACAGGTACGACAAAATAATCGCTGCGTTCAAAATTCTTTTTGGCGGTCCGCGCGGCTAGGCGGTCCATGGCCTGATGTCCTCAGGTCGGACCTCCGCAATCTTAGTCCTTTGACTTCAGTCTCCAGTAAGGTGACGCCAGTATCATCTGCAATGACGCGGCCCATCCCGCTACAGGCTCATCAGGCGTCGACGGCGGCGTCCAGGGCGTGGGTCTGGATGAATTCGCGGCGCGGTTCGACCACATCACCCATCAGCTTGGCGAACAGGTCCGACGCCTCCTCCTCATGGTCGACCGTGACCTGCAGCAGGGTGCGGGCGTTGACGTCCAGCGTCGTCTCCCACAGCTGTTCCGGGTTCATCTCGCCCAGGCCCTTGTAGCGCTGGATGGCGATGCCCTTCTTGCCCGCGTCCAGAACCGCCTCCAGCAGGTCCAGAGGCCCGCGGATGGTCACCGTCTTGTCCTTGCGGCGATAAACGGCGGGCGTGTTGAACAGGCCCTCAAAGGCGGCGGCGCGTTCGGCCAGGCGACGGGCGTCCAGGGAGCGGATCAACGGCTCTTCCAGAACGATGCGTTCGGTCACGGCGCGGCGGATGCGTTCGAAGACGACGGATCCCTGCACCCCAGCCTCAGCCGACCAGTCGCCGTCGCCTTCTTCGGCATAGAGGTTGAGGCGGGCCGCAGCCGAAGCCATGGCCGCGGCCTGATCGCCGTCATCATCAAACAGACCGGCCAGCGCCGCCTGTTCGATGGCGAAGGCCGGCGCGCGCTGCGACAGACGATCGACGCCCGCCTTGAAGGCCTTGGCCTCGCGCACCAGGGCTTGCAGGTCCATGCCCGTGCGGCGCTCTCCGGTCGGCAGGTCCAGTTCGGCCTCAGCAGAGCCTTCCTCGATCAGATAGGCGTCCATCTCGGCCTGATCCTTGAGGTAGCGCGACTGCTTGCCCTTTGAGACCTTATAGAGCGGCGGCTGGGCGATGTAGACGTGGCCGCGCGTGATCAGCTCCGGCATCTGACGATAGAAGAAGGTCAGCAGAAGCGTGCGGATGTGGGCGCCGTCGACGTCGGCGTCGGCCATCAGAATGATCTTGTGATAGCGCAGCTTGTCGGCGTTGAAATCGTCGCGGCCGATGCCGGTGCCCAGCGCCAGGATCAGCGTCCCGATCAGCTCCGAAGACAGCATCCGGTCGAAACGCGCGCGCTCGACATTCAGGATCTTGCCACGCAGGGGCAGGACGGCCTGGTTCTCGCGGTTTCGGGCCTGTTTGGCCGAGCCGCCTGCGGAATCGCCCTCGACGATGAACAGTTCGGACTTGGCCGGATCGCGTTCCTGACAGTCGGCCAGCTTGCCGGGCAGGGAGCTGATTTCCATGGCCGTCTTGCGACGGGTCAGGTCGCGGGCCTTGCGCGCGGCTTCACGCGCGGCGGCGGCCTCGATGATCTTGGAGACCACCTGTTTGGCCTCGGCGGGGTGTTCCTCGAACCAGGTCGAAAGCCCCTCGCTGCACAGGCCCTCGACGGCGGGGCGGACTTCGGACGAGACCAGCTTGTCCTTGGTCTGCGACGAGAATTTCGGGTCGGGCACCTTGACCGACAGGACGCAGGTCAGGCCCTCGCGGGCGTCCTCGCCGGAGACGGAGACCTTCTCCTTCTTGGCGGCGCCGGCGGCCTCGATATAGGAGCCCATGACGCGGGTCAGGCTGGCTCGGAAGGCGGACAGGTGCGTGCCCCCATCCCGCTGGGGGATGTTGTTGGTGAAGCACAGCATGGTCTCGTGGTAGCTGTCGTTCCACCACAGGGCGAGGTCGATCTCGATCCCTTCCTTCTTGCCGCGGATGACGATGACGTCCTTCAGGATCGGCGTCTTGGACTTGTCGAGGTGGCGCACAAAGGCTTCGACGCCGCCCTCATAGTGCAGGATCTCCTCGACCGGCTCGGCGCCGCGATTGTCCTGCAGCTTGATGACCACGCCCGAGTTGAGGAAGGCCAGTTCACGCAGGCGGTGTTCCAACGTCTTGAAGTCGAATTCGACGTGGCTGAAGGTGGTGATCGACGGATAGAAGCTGACCTCCGTGCCCGACAGAGGCTGGCCCGCCTTGTCGCCCGTCTCGCGGATCGGGGCGTCGCCGGTGACGCGCAAGCTCTCGACCGTGTCGCCGCGCTCGAACTTCATCTCGTGGCGCTTGCCGTTGCGGTAGATCTTCAGCTTCAGCCAGTCGGACAGGGCGTTGACGACCGAAACGCCGACGCCGTGCAGGCCGCCGGAGACCTTGTAGGAATTCTGGTCGAACTTACCGCCGGCGTGCAGCTGGGTCATGATGACCTCGGCGGCCGAGACGCCCTCTTCGCCGTGGATGTCGGTGGGGATGCCGCGGCCGTTGTCGGTGACCGTCACCGAGCCGTCGGCGTTCAGGATGACCTGAACCAGATCGGCATGACCGGCCAGGGCCTCGTCGATGGCGTTGTCGACGACCTCATAGACCATGTGGTGCAGGCCCGAGCCGTCGTCCGTGTCGCCGATATACATGCCGGGACGTTTGCGCACCGCATCCAGGCCCTTGAGAACCTTGATGGAATCGGCGCCGTAGGCGGCCTCTTCAGCAGTATCTTGGTTACGCGCGTTTTCGGTCTGGTCGGTCATTCAATCGGTCGGTGAAACGCCCTGTGCAGGGCCTCTGAAGACGGCGGTCGGGCCGCCTTGAACGGACTGTTCTCGAGACACGGATTCGTTCCGCGCCAGTCCTGTCAACATATAGGAATTTGCGGGGGAATTGCGAGGAAAAGCGGCGCTGGGGATGGGGGTTTGAAACCACCCTCTACTCCACCTCGAACCGGCCGCCCTCGACCCGCACGAACTGCGCGCGTCCACGCAACGGGCTGAACAGATCCGCCTCCGTGCCGGTCATGAAGGTCTGCAGCTCCAGCGCCTCGATCTCGTCGAACAGGGCGGCGCGGCGGGCCGTGTCGAGGTGGGCCGGGGCCTCGTCCAGCAGCAGAACGGGCGGAGCATGCCGCCCCTCGCCGCTCTCGGCCAGACGAGCGATCTGGGCCAGGATCAGGTTCAGCACCAGGGCCTTCTGCTCGCCGGAGGAGCCCTCGGCGGCGGGGCGGTTCTTCTCACGATGAAGCGCGGTCAGGTCGGAGCGGTGCGGGCCGTAAAGCGAGCGCCCCGCAGCGGCGTCGCGCGCGCGGCTGCGGGCCAGACCTTCCCGCAGGCTCGCGGCGATGGCCTCAGGGTCAGCGCCGTCCGAGGCCATCGTCTCGGCCTCGCCGGTCAGGCCCAGATCGGCCTGGGGGAAGGGCCGGTCGGAGCGGGCGTCGATGGCGGTCTGGAGCGTGGCCAGAGCGCGGGCGCGGGCGGCGGCGGCGGCGGCCCCGGCCTGACCCAGCCTCACTTCCAGCGCGTCGAGCCACAGCGGGTCTGCGGGCGAACCCTCGGCCCCGTCGGTCAGCAGGCGCAACCGCTCGCGCAGGGCCTTCTCATAGGCCGAGACGGTCGCCGCATGGTCGGGATCGGCGGCGAAGACCAGACGGTCGAAAAAGCGCAGCCGCGCCGCCCGCGCGTCCGAAAACAGCCGATCCTGCTCAGGCGTGGCCCATACCGGGCGCAGATGGTCCAGCAGCCGCCCCGGCGGCGCGGTCTCGCCGTCGATGCGGACGATGCGGCGCACGGCGCCGGCGCTCTGAACGCCCGTGCCCAGCTTCACCTCGTCCTCGTCGCCGGTCAGGACGGCGGCGACCGCCCAGGCCCGCCCCGCCGCCTCGCCCGGCTCGCGCCGCCCCATTTCGGGCGCCGTCGCCCCGCGCAGCCCCTTGCCCGGCGTGAACAGGCTGAGCGCCTCCAGCAGATTGGTCTTTCCCGCCCCGTTCGGCCCATGCAGCACGACCGTCCCCGCCGCAATGGCCAGGGTCGCGCCCGCATAGGAGCGGAAATCGGTGAGGGTGAGGGCGGTGATCAAGGTGCTTACAAAAATCCGCTCATCCCGGCGAAAGCCGGGACCCAGTCCTTTTGCTTGGACTCAGACCTCTAGTCCAAACGTATCGAACAGATCGATCCAGCCGGGGTTGGTTTTCTCGATAAGCTCCAGCTTCCAGATCCGCTTCCATTCCTTGATCTGGCGCTCACGAACGAAGGCGGAGTGCCGGGTGTCGTGGCGCTCGAACCAGACCAGGACGGCGACACCGTATCGCTTGGTGAAGCCATCGAACCGACCATTGCGGTGCTGATTGATCCGCGTCACCAGATCGTCGGTCGAGCCGGTGTAGAGCGCCCCGTTCCGACGATTGGTGACGATGTAGGTGAAGAACGCCAACCTGAACCTCCGTACGCAACGAAAGAACTGGGTCCCGGCTTTCGCCGGGATGAGCGGGTGGTTTTAATCCTACACCCGCAGCGGCATCAGCACATACTGAACGCCCGGATCGCCCGGATCGAGGACCAGCGTCGGGCTGGCCGGATCGGCGAACTTGAAGTGCGCCGTTTCGCCGGTGATCTGGCCGGCGACGTCCAGCAGGTAACGGGCGTTGAAGCCGATCTCGAAGGGTTCTTCGGAATAGCCGATCTCGACCTCCTCGACGCCCTGGCCGGCCTCCATGTTGCGCACCGTCAGGGTGACGCGGTCCAGGTCGAAGGCCAGCTTCACCGAACGGCTCTTCTCGGCCGAGATGGTGGCGACGCGGTCGACGGCGGAGGCGAAGACGGCGTTGTCGATGTCGGCCTGCTTGTCGTTCCCCTTGGGGATGACGCGCATATAGTCGGGGAAGGCGCCGTCGATGACTTTGGAGGTCAGGCTGGCCTGGCCGAACTCGAAGCGGATCTTCTGCGGGCTGACCATGACCTCGACCGGGCCGGAGCCGTCGTCGAGCAGGCGGCGGACCTGGTCGATGGTCTTGCGCGGCACGATGACGCCGGGACCGCCCGCCGCGCCTTCGGGCGCAGGGGTCTCGGCCAGGGCCAGGCGGTGGCCGTCGGTGGCCACGGCGCGCAGCAGAGGAATGCCCGCCTCGGCCACCGTGTGCAGATACAGGCCGTTCAGATAGTAGCGCGTCTCTTCCGTCGAGACGGCGAAACGGGTCTTGTCGATCAGACGGGCCAAATCCTCCTTGGGCATGGAGAAGCGCGCGCCCGAGGTGTCAGTGGACATGACCGGAAAATCGCCCGCCGGCAGCACCGGCAGGTTGAACTTGGACCGCCCCGCCGCGACCGTCAGCCGGGGATCGTCGCCGTTGTAGGTCAGGGAAACCTCGGCGCCGTCGGGCAGCTTGCGGATGATTTCATACAGGGTGTGGGCGGGCGCGGTGATCTGGCCCTCGACCTGCACCTGGGCCTCGGCCTCGTCGACCATCTCCATGTCCAGATCAGTGGCGGCGAACGACAGGCGGTCGCGGCCCGCCGACAACAGGACGTTGGACAGGATGGGGATGGTGTTCCGCCGCTCGACGACGCTCTGGACGTGGCCCAGGGCCTTGAGGAGCGCGGAACGTTCGATGGTCAGCTGCATGTGGTCTCGCCCGCCGACGGCGACTCAGGCGTCGCCGCAAAGATTAGGGGTTCGGACAGTAACGGAGGGGAGGCAGTAGGCAAGAGGCAGTAGGCAGTAGGGAGGGGTTCAGGCCAAGCCATCCACCGCGTTCTTCGCTTCAACGACTGCCTACTGCCTACTGCCTAACCCCTCAGCTTCCGCGTCAGCGTCTCGACGTCCCGCGCGATCTGGTCGTCCTGGCCGATCAGCTCCTCGACCTTGCGCACGCCGTGCAGGACGGTGGTGTGGTCGCGCCCGCCGAAGCGGCGGCCGATGTCGGGATAGGAGCGGGTCGTGTGCTGTTTGCACAGCCACATGGCGATCTGACGCGGGCGGGCCACGGCGCGGGTGCGACGCTCGCTCAACAGGTCGGCCTGTTTCAGGCTGAAGTGGTCGGCGACGGTCTTCTGGATCTCGTCGACGGTGATGCGGCGCTCGGGTCCGCCGCGCAGAGCCGACCCCAGCAGGGCCTGAACCTCGTCGACGCCCAGGGCGGACAGGCGGGCGCCGGCGACGGCGGCCAGGGTGTTCACAGCGCCTTCCAGTTCGCGCATCGAGCCGGGGGTGCGGTCCACAAGGTGTTGGAGCACGTCTTCGCGGGCCTCGCCCGAGACGACGCCCAGACCGGCCAGGGCGTGGATGCGGTTGCGGGCCACGGCCAGCTTCAACGAACGGTCCGCCGGTTCGACCGGGCAGGTCAGGCCCGAGGCCAGATGGCTGCGCAGGCGCGGCTCGACCTCGGTCAGGGCCATCGGCGGACGGTCGGCCGACAGGATGATGCGTTTGCCGTCCTCGATCAGGCTGGTCAGGGTGGCCAGCAGCTCCTCCTGGGTCGACGCCTTGCCGCCGACGAACTGGACGTCGTCGATCAGCAGCATGTCGGCGCTGCGCAGGCTTTCCTTGAAGGCGGCGGTCGAACGGTCCTGCATGGCGCGCACGAAGGTCGACAGGAAGCGTTCGGCGGTCAGATAGACCACCTTGGCGTCGGGGCGCAGACGCTGCGCCTCCCAGGCGATGGCGTTCAGCAGATGGGTCTTGCCGTAGCCGTAGGGGCCGCAGAAGAAGATGGGGTTGAAGTGGCCGTCAGCCCAGGCGGCGGCCTGTTTGGCGATGGCCAGGGCGAAGGCGTTGCCCTGACCCTCCACGAAGCTGTCGAAGTTGAGCCTTTCCTGCAGGCCCGCCGCGCGCACGGCGCGGGCGCCGTCGGCGACCGGGGGCACGGTCGGCTGGGGCATGGCGACGACCGCCTCGGCGCGACCAGCGGCGACCTGGGAGGCCGGAGCCACCGAGCCCATTTCGGCGCGGCAGCGCACGTCGAGACGGCGCGACAGACCGTCCAGACCCAGCCACAGCTCATTCATGCGGCGCAGCGCATTCTTGCGCACCCAGTCGCGGGCGTAGGCGGTGGGCGTGACCAGGATCAGCTGGCCCGAACCGTCGATGCGGACCGCCGAAGGGGCGATGTAGGAGCTGAAAGGGCCTTCGCCGATCTCGGCGCGCAGTTTGCCCGCCGCCTCGGTCCAGATGTGATCTGGATCCGTCATCCCCGCCATCCGCTCGCCCCCAACCATCGTTCAGACACCCGCCTCGAGAAAAACCACCACCGAACACCATTCGCAGAGACAGCCTGATCCAGGGACGACTTCTCCTGCTCCGAAAAGCGGATGCTTTTCGGACGGGGTCGAACTCTTGAAAAGGCGTCTCACGCCGCCGCGAAAACTGGTCTCGCGCCGTCTTCGTCCGTTGCAGGACGGAAGTGCGTCAGAGGCCCAAACTTACCCCCCGGGCGGGGTGCGTCAACGCTGATTCGAGGGCCTTTGAGAAGTTAAAATCGTTGACTCTGCTAAAGCCCGATCCTGCTTGAAAAAAAACCGTGTTCACCATGATTTCGGCGCCGGTTTCGAGCTCAGCAAGTTAGCTTCGGACGTGCAAACGGCGAGGGAGCGTTTGCGCCCTCGCCGTTGATATTTCTGGTATTTTTCGTGACAGCCTGAAGAAAGGCCGTCCGGGGCCGATCGATCAGGCGGCCGACATCTTCTTCAGCTGGGCGGCCAGACGACCGACCTTGCGCGAGCCCGTGTTCTTGTGAACGACGCCCTTGGAGACAGCGCGCATCAGCTCGGACTGAGCCTCGACGAAAGCCGTCTTGGCGACGCCTGCGTCACCGGCGACAACCGCTTCCTGGAACTTGCGCAGGAAGGTGCGGACGCGCGTGCGGCGCGCCTTGTTCACTTCGGTGCGGGCGGCGATCTTGCGGATCGCCTTCTTGGCGCCGGCGTTATTGGCCATCAGTCAAAACCTTCGTACGGAAAGCGCCGCAAAACCCATGTCCACGGCGCGAAAATCTCAAGAGCGCGCGGCTATAGCGGAAAGGGATTGGAGGGTCAACGCGAGTCTCAGCGCCCCGTGAAGATCGGTTTGCGCTTCTCGACGAAGGCCGCCATCCCCTCCTTCTGATCCTCGAAGGCGAACAGGGAGTGGAACAGGCGGCGCTCGAACTGGACCCCTTGCGTCAGGGTCGTCTCCAGCGCGGCGTTGACCATCTCCTTGTTGGCCATGACGGCCAAGGGCGACTGGGCGGCGATGCGGGCTGCGATCTTGCGGGCCTCGTCCAGCAGGGCCTCATGGGGGAAGACGCGCGACGCCAGACCGGCGCGTTCAGCCTCGGCGGCGTCCATCATGCGGGCGGTCAGGACCATGTCCATGGCCTTGGACTTGCCGACCAGACGGGTCAGCCTCTGCGAGCCGCCGATGCCGGGCGCGACGCCCAGATTGATCTCGGGCTGGCCGAACTTCGCCTTCTCCGAGGCGACGATGAAGTCGCACAACATGGCCAGCTCGCAGCCGCCGCCCAGAGCAAAGCCGTTCACCGCAGCGATGATCGGCTTCCTGAAACGAGTGATTCGGTCGTGGCCGAGGGCGAAATAGTTGCCCGCATACATCTGGGCGTAGGTCTGGTCGGCCATCTCCTTAATGTCGGCGCCGGCGGCGAAAGCCTTCTCCCCCGAACCCGTCAGGATCAGGCATCGCACGCTGTCGTCATGCTCGACCGCATCGAGGAAGTCCGCCAGATCCTTGAACAGGGCCGAGTTCAGCGCATTCAACGCCTCGGGCCGGTTCAGCGTGACCACCGCATAGCCGTCGGCGTGGCGCTCGATCAGCAGGTTGGCGTAGGCATCAGACATGGGGAGAGCTCCTCGCAGGTTCGTTGCGTCTTCTACAGGGGCGGGACGGTCGAGGGCTAGCCGGCAAAGGCGGGTGCGCGCCTACCGCTTCTGACAGGTCCGGCACCAGAAGGTCGACCGCCCGCCCTGAACGATGCGTTCCACCATGCCGCCGCAGCCTTCGCGCAGACAGGGTGCGCCCTCGCGGCCGTAGACGTCGAAACGGTGCTGGAAATAGCCCTGGCCGCCCTCGACGTTGGCGAAGTCCTTCAGGGTCGAACCGCCCGCCGCGATGGCGTCGTTCAGCACGTCGCGGATGACGGCGGCCAGCGTCTCCAGCCGAGGCCGAGAGACCTTGCCCGCCGGGGTCAGAGGCGAGATGCGGGCGCGATACAGGGCCTCGCACACATAGATGTTGCCCAGGCCGGCGACGTTGCGCTGGTCCAGCAGGCTGACCTTGACGTTCTGGGCCTTGCCGCGGAAGACCTCGGCCAGGTGAGCGGCGGAGAAGGCGTTGCCCAGAGGCTCCGGCCCCATGGCGGCGAACCAGGGATGGGTCTCGATCTCGCCCGTCGGGATCAGGCCCATGAAGCCGAAACGGCGGGCGTCGGCGTAACCGATGCGGGTCGCCTGATCGCCCAGCACGGCGCAAAGACTGAAATGCTCGTGCTTGCCCGCAATGGGAGCATCCTCCTCGAACTCGCCCAGCTGTGCGCCGTCCAGGGTGAAGCGGCCGGTCATGCCCAGATGGGTGATCCAGGTGTCGCCGCTGGACAGGGGCATGAGCAGATATTTGGCCCGGCGGTCGATCCGTTGAACCACAGCCCCCTTCAGCCGCTCAGTGAAACGGTCGGGAAAGGGAAAGCGCAGATCAGGCCGGTTCTGGCGCACGCGGATCAGCCGCGCGCCGGTCAGGACCGGCTCCAGACCCCGGCGGACGGTCTCGACTTCGGGCAGTTCAGGCATGGCGCACAGATAGCCCGTCTCGCCTGTCGGGAGAAGGATGATTGCCGACGACGCCATTCTCGGTTTAGGTCCGGGCAACGGGAGAGAAATCCACATGTCCGACACCCCCGCGAGCGCCCCGGTCACCGGCGGCAAACGCATCGAACTGACCATCCGCGCCCTGATCCTGGGCTGTCTGCTGGCCGTCGTCTTCACCGCCGCCAACACCTATCTGGGCCTGAAGGTCGGCCTGACCTTCGCCTCGGCCATTCCGGCGGCGGTCATCTCCATGGCCATCCTGCGGATGTTCAAGACCTCGACCATCTGGGAGAATATGACTGTCCAGACCGTGGCCTCGGTCGGCGGGGCCATGAGCTCGATCATCTTCGTCCTGCCCGGCCTGGTCATGGTCGGCTGGTGGCTGGAGTTCCCCTTCTGGGAGTCGGTGCTGATCTGCGTCTTCGGCGGCGTGCTGGGCGTGACCTTCTCCATTCCCCTGCGTCGCGCCCTGGTGGTCGAGGCGCACCTGCCCTATCCCGAAGGCGTCGCGGCGGCTGAGGTGCTGACCGTCGGCTCACGCGGGGCGGAACAGACCGAAAGCGCCGTGCGCGAGAACGCCGCCGGCCTGTGGGTCGTGGTCACGGGCGCCATCGTTTCGGCGGCCTATTCCCTGCTGGTCGCGGGCCGCGTGTTCGCCGGTGAAGCCGCGCGCTTCTTCAAACTGCCCGCAGCGCTGGGCGGCGGGGCGACGGGCCTGGGCTTCGGCATGCAGTTCGCGCTTCTGGGCGCCGGCCACCTGATCGGGCTGGCCGTGGGCCTGGCCCAGCTGTTCGGCCTGTTCCTGGCCTGGGCCATCGCCGTGCCCATCCTGACCAGCCCCGACACCATCGCCTGGCTGACGGCGCATGGCATTCCGTCCATCGCCACCACCCTGCCCGCAGGCGCGGGCGCCGAAGAACTGGCCGGCACCGTCTGGAGCCGCGAAGTGCGCTTCATGGGCGCGGGCGTCATCGGCGTCGCCGCCCTGTGGACCCTGATCAAACTGGCCGGACCGCTGGTTCGCGGCCTGGGCTCGGCCTTTGCGGCCAACGCGCGTCGCAGCCACGGCGAGGTGCTGGACCGCACCGAGCAGGACATTCCGATCAACATCGTTGCGGGCCTGTCGGTCGTCTGCCTGATCGGCATCGGCGGCATCCTGGCCTGGTTCGCCCAGGGCAATCCGACGCTGGCCGGGTCGACGCCGCTGCTGGTCGCCGGCGGCCTGGTCTACGTCATCTTCATCGGTTTCGCCGTCGCCGCCATCTGCGGCTACATGGCTGGCCTGATCGGCTCGTCGAACAGCCCTGTGTCCGGCGTCGGCATTCTGGCCATCGTCATCGCCTCGGTGCTGATGCTGGGCGTTCTGGCGCTGGCGGGCCTGCCTGCCGATCCGTCGGTGATCGCCTTCGCCCTGATCGTCACGGCCATCGTCTTCGCCGTGGCCGTCATCGCCAATGACAACCTTCAGGACCTGAAGACCGGCCAGCTGGTCGGCGCCACCCCCTGGCGTCAGCAGGCGGCCCTGATCGTCGGCGTCATCGCCGGCGCCATCGTCATCCCCCTGATCCTGAACCTGCTGAACCAGGCTTTCGGCTTCGAGGGCGGACCCAAGGGCATCGCCGACGCGCCTCTGGCCGCGCCGCAAGCCACGCTGATCTCGGCCCTGGCGCGCGGCGTCATCGGCGGCGACCTGCGCTGGGACCTGATCGGTCTGGGCGCGGTGATCGGCGCCGTGATCATCGTTCTGGACATCATCCTGAACAAGGCGACCAAGGGCAGGATGAAACTGCCGCCGCTGGCGGTGGGCATCGGCTTCTACCTGCCCGCCGCTGTGACCACCATGCTGGTCATCGGCGCCGTCTGCGGCTGGATCTACGACAAGGCGATCAAGACCACGCGCTTCGCCGACGTGGGCCGCCGCATGGGCGTGCTGCTGGCGTCCGGCCTGATCGTGGGCGAGAGCCTGTTCCTGGTCATGACCGCCGGGGTCATCGTCGGCACGGGCAATGACGCGCCCTTCGCCATGCTGCCCGAAGGCTCCACCTGGCCGGCCATGCTGGCGGGACTGGTCAGCTTCATCGTTCTGGCCTTCGCCCTCTACGCCTGGGTCCGCAAACGCTCAGCCGCAGTCTGATCGACAGACCCCAGACTCTGTGAAGACACCGACGCCGGAAAGGCCCCCCTCTCCGGCGTCGTCGCATCCGGCATCCAGCAGCCATTGTCGCGGTCACGTCATCTCTGGCGTTTACGGCCACTTGCCTGTAAGAGGCGCGGCTTCCTCCCCGAACACGCCCTCTTTTTTTGAGCGGCCCGGATTCTCCGGGACCGAACACAGTCCGCCCGAGCCCGAAATGAACCTGCGCAACGTCGCCATCATCGCCCACGTCGACCATGGCAAGACCACCCTGGTGGATCAGCTTCTCGCCCAGTCCGGCATCTTCCGAGCCAATGAGGCCACGACGGAACGCGCCATGGACTCCAACGATCAGGAGCGCGAGCGCGGCATCACCATCCTGGCCAAATGCACCAGCGTGCTGTGGAACGGCGAAGCGGGCGAAACCCGCATCAACATCATCGACACCCCCGGCCACGCCGACTTCGGCGGCGAGGTCGAGCGCATCCTGGGCATGGTGGACGGTTGCGTCCTGCTGATCGACGCCGAGGAAGGCGTCATGCCCCAGACCAAGTTCGTGCTGACCAAGGCGCTCAAGATGGGCCTGCGTCCCATCCTGTGCATCAACAAGGTCGACCGCGCCCACGCCGATCCTGACAAGGTCCACAACGCCGCCTTCGACCTGTTCGCCGCCATCGGCGCGACGGACGAGCAGCTGGACTTCCCCCACATCTACGCCTCGGGCCGTTCGGGCTGGGCGTCGCTGGACCTCAACAACCCGGGCGACACCCTGGCCCCGCTGTTCGACCTGATCGTTCGCCACGTCCCTGAGCCGAAACAGGTCGCCAAGAAGAATGAGCCGTTCCAGATCCTGAACGTGCTGATCGAAAGCGATCCCTTCCTGGGACGCCTGCTGACCGGCCGCATCGAGAGCGGCAAGGCCGTGCCCGGCCTGGCCATCAAGGCTCTGTCGCGCGACGGCAAGACCATTGAGCAGGGCCGCATCACCAAGGTGCTGGCCTTCCGCGGCCTGAAGCGCCAGCCGGTGGACGACGCCGAGGCCGGCGACATCGTCGCCATCGCCGGCATGTCCAAGGCCACCGTGGCCGACACCCTGTGTGCGCTGGAAGTCACCGAAGCCCTGCCCGCCCAACCGATCGATCCGCCCACCATCTCCATGACCGTCTCGGTCAACGACAGCCCGCTGGCCGGCCGCGAAGGCGACAAGGTCCAGTCGCGCGTCATCCGCGACCGCCTGTTGAAGGAAGCCGAGTCCAACGTCGCCATCCGCATCACCGAGACAGGCGGCAAGGACGCCTTCGAGGTCGCCGGCCGCGGTGAACTGCAGCTGGGCGTTCTGATCGAGAACATGCGCCGTGAAGGCTTTGAACTGTCGATCAGCCGCCCGCGCGTGGTCTATCAGACCGGCGAGAACGGCGAGCGCATGGAGCCGATCGAGGACGTCATGATCGACGTCGATGACGAATACTCCGGCGTGGTCATCGAGAAGCTGTCGGCCCGCAAGGCCGAGCTGAAGGACATGGGCCCGTCGGGCGCCGGCAAGACCCGCATCCAGCTGTCGTGCCCGTCGCGTTCGCTGATCGGCTATCAGGGCGAGTTCCTCACCGACACGCGCGGCTCGGGCGTGCTGAACCGCGTCTTCTCCCACTACGAGCCGCACAAGGGCCGCATTGAGGGCCGCCTGAAGGGCGTGCTGGTCTCGAACGGCGACGGCGAGACCGCAGCCTTCGCCCTGTGGAACCTTGAAGACCGCGGCGTCATGTTCGTGGGCGGCGGCGAGAAGACCTATCAGGGCATGATCATCGGCGAGAACAGCCGCTGGGACGACCTGGACGTCAACCCGATGAAGGCCAAGCAGCTGAACAACATCCGCGCCGCCGGCAAGGATGAAGCCGTTCGCCTGACCCCGCCTCGCCGCCCGTCGCTGGAACAGGCCATCGCCTACATCGAGGAAGACGAACTGGTCGAAGTCACGCCCAAGTCGATCCGCCTGCGCAAGGCGGTGCTGAACCCCTCGTTCCGCAAGAAGCGCGTCCGCGAGGACTGAGCCGACAGCGGCGATGACATGAAAAAGGCGGCTCGCAAGGGCCGCCTTTTTTGCTTCCTTCTCCCGATGCAAGAGGATGCGTCACCTACCGCCTCAACCCCAGCAGCCCGCGCCAGCCGCCGCTGGTCAGCAGCGCCACGTCCAACAAGGCCAGGGCCAACGGCGTTGAGGCCGGAGCGGCGATGAAGCGCGGCTCCCACACCGGATCGAACTTGGCCTTATAGGCGCGCAGGCCCTGGAAGCCGTACAATGCCCCGCCTTCCTCGAACACCAGCGCCCCCACGCGCGCGAACACCGGCGACAGGCGGCGGTCCTCCAGCCCGGCCAGCGGCGCCATGCCCAGGTCGAAGACGGCGTAACCCTCGCCTCGCGCCCACTGGATGGCCGAGACGAACAGATAGTCCATCACCCCGGTCGGCGCGTCCGGCGCATGACGCATCAGATCGACGGCGATCACGGGACGGGCGCCGCGCCCGGGCAGAAGATTGGCGAAGGCGACGACCCGTCCCTCGCGCCGCACCACCGCCAGAGGCGTCCGATCCAGATAGTCGAGGTTGAAACGGCCCAGCGAAAACGCCTTCTCCGCCCCCTGATGTTCAGCCAGCCAGGCGTCGGACACCGCCTTCAGTTCATCGGCCAGAGACGTGGCGGAGCCTGGCGGCAAGACCTGGAACACCGCGCCTTCTCGTTCGGCCCGGTTGATGGCCGTGCGCAGATTTTGGCGCTCCTTGCCCACCAGGGAGAAGGCGGCCACGTCGATGGCTGCGGTCTCGCCCACCTTGCGCACCGCCAGCCCCAGGGTGGCGAGGTCGCCCAGAAGCCTTTCGCCGACCGAATAGAAGACCGCCGCCCCGCCGTAGGAATCAGCCAGGGCCGCAAGACGCCACAACAGAGCCTGACGTTCGTCGGCCCGTCCCGCCGGCTCGCCCATGACGATCCAGCGGCGGCCGATGACGCGGTAGGCCAGAACGCTGTCGCCGCTGTCGCTGAACAGAAGCGCCTTGTCGCCCAGCGCCGCCAGCCAAGCCTCGGGCGCGGCCTGATCGGCGCGGGACAGAAGCGCTGCAGCGCGGGCGACCTGTTCGGGCGAGGCCGGGCCGTGGCTCTGGGCGCCTGGCGCGCTGATCAGGGAGCGGGCCACCACCAGCACCGTCAGCAGAGCCACCACCGCGCCGCCGCGCAGGAAACCCGAGGCTTGTCGGTCGGTCAGGAAGGTCCACCACAACTCATCGGAATAGCCGACGTCGCGATAGACGAAGAAGCCCAGCCACAGGGTCGACGCCACCGCCGCCACCAGCATGAACAACCAGAAGGGCGTCAACGGCTCGGCCAGGCGCGAGCGGCGGTCGAACGCCTTCATGCAGGGCGCCAGAAGGGCGGCGAGCAGGCCCAGTTCGATCGCCTCCTCCCACTCCAGCCCCTTGAGCACAGACAGTCCCATGCCGAGGACCAGCACCGCCAAGGCCGCCCAATAGGCCCCGCGCCGCCGGCGCCACAGGCCCGCCGACAGAGCGATCAGCAAAAAGCCGGCGACGCTGGCGGCGAAGTGGGACAGGTCGATCAGAACCGGCGGCACGATGTGGCGCAGGGCCGCCAGACGGTCGGCGAACACCGGCGTCGCCGCAGATCCCAGCATGATGGCGCCCGCGACCAGGCTGAGCACAGCGAAGACATGGGGCGAGACTTCGAAGGCCAGCCCCCCCAGCCTGCGCAGCAACCGTCCGTGCCGTCGATATTGGTCAGCCATGGTTCATAGAGGCGGAATCGGCCAAGTGGGGCAAGTCCAAGGTCATTTCGCGGCGCCTGAAACAATCCGTAGCAGGGCGTGTTTATACGGGGTGGCGAGCCTCCCTGCTCGCGTAAACAAGGTAGATATCATGCGAAAGACCGCGCTCCTCCTCAGCGGCGCCGCTGGCCTGTTCCTCATGACCGCTCCTGCGTTCGCCCAGGACAGCACGGCCCCGCAAACGCCGCCGGCTCCGGCTGAAGCTGCTCCGGCTCAACCCCAAACCCTGTCGCTGAATCCGGGCGCCACCGTCAAGGGCACGGATGGCGCTGAACTGGGCACGCTGGAAGGCGCGCGTTCGACCGCCGCCGGTCAGGAACTGACCGTGCGCGGCGTCGACGGTCAGCTGCGCGGCGTGCCTGTCGCACGCGGCGTTGAACAGGACGGCGCCGGCGTGATCGTTGGTCTGACCGCTTCCGATTTCGCCGCCGCTCCGGCTATTGAAGGCGCCGCCCCGGCCCCTTCGGCTGCGCCGACGACTCCGCCCGCCGCCTCGGAACCGACCCTGCCGACCGAACCGACCACGGAACCGGTCGAGCCTGAAGACGACGCTGCGCCGCCCCCGGCCCAGCCGGACTGATCCTCCATACGGCGAACTAAAAAGGGCGGCTCCTTGCGGAGCCGCCCTTTCTTTTGAAGACGTGTGAACCGGCTCAGGCGCGTTTTTTGATCAGCCCCAGCAGGAACAGAAGGATGACGGCGCCGGCGGTGGCGATGACGATGCCCCAGATCCAGCTCGTCCCGGCGTTGAAGCCGAAAACGTTCGAAGCAAGGAAGCCGCCGATCAGGGCGCCCACGATGCCGACGATCAGATTGGTGATCAGGCCATGGTTACGCCCCATGATCTTCTCCGCCAGGAAGCCGGCGACGATGCCGACGACGATCCAGCCAATGAAACCAAATTCCATTCCGCATTCTCCCAAATGACAGAGCCAAGCTCTGCTGCTGTAATGCATCACACTTATTCGGGTTGCCATATAGCCGCCACATAGATTGACGGCGGTTTCGCCTGAAACACGAACGCGGCACGCCCCTTGCCCCTTCCAGAGCGAACCGTCCCGCATCGGGACAGGATCAGCACTGGGGAATGAGCTCATGGCCACCGACATCGACCTGCACCTCGGCCGCCGCCTGCGTCGCCGCCGCCGCCTTCTGGGCCTGACCCAGCAACAGCTGGCCGATCAGGTCGGCATCCGCTTCCAGCAGATTCAAAAATACGAATGCGGGGCCAACCGCATTTCGGCGGCGCGTCTGTGGCAGCTGGCCGAGGCGCTGGAATCGCCGGTCAGCTATTTCTACGACGGTCTGGAAGACGTGGTGGAGACCGATGGTTCTTCGGGCCGCGGCGGCGAGATGTATTCGCGCAAGGAGACGCTGGATCTGATCCAAGCCTACTATCAGCTGGACGAACGCCCACGCCGCCGCCTGCTGGACCTGGCCAAGTCGCTGCACGATGCGGGCGCGGCTTGAGCCGATGAGGTGACTCTGTCGCCGCGCTTGGCTATCCCCGGCGCATGACCGAGTTTGAAACCTTCGCCGTGGAGCTGGCGCACGAAGCCGCGCGCGTCTCCCTGCCCTATTTCCGGGGCGAGTATGAGCAGCACGACAAGGGCGGGCCGGGCGCCTTCGACCCGGTCACCCAGGCCGACCGCGAGGCCGAGGCCGCCATCCGCCGCCTGATCGCCGCCCGCTATCCCGAACACGGCGTGATCGGCGAGGAATACGGCGAGGACCGGCCCGAGGCGGACCATGTCTGGGTGCTGGACCCCATCGACGGCACCCGCGCCTTCATCGCCGGCCTGCCTCTATGGACCAATCTGATCGCGCTCAGGACCGAGGGCCGTCCGACCGTCGGCATGATCGGCCAGCCGTATCTGGGTGAAATCTTCCTGGGCGGCCCGTCGGGCGCGCGCCTGATCAAGAGCGGGGCCGAGACGCCTCTGGCCGTCCGCGCCTGCCCGCGCCTGACCGAGGCGGTCATCGCCACCACTGATCCCGACATCTTCACCGGCGCGGAACTGGGGGCCTGGAACCAGGTCAAGGCGGCGGCGCGTCTGGCCCGGCTGGGTTGCGACGCCTACGCCTACGCCATGGTGGCGGCGGGCCGGATCGACCTGGTGGCCGAAAGCGGGCTGAAGGTCTGGGACTGGTCGGCCCTGGTTCCGGTGATCGAAGCCGCAGGCGGCGCCGTCACCAACTGGCGCGGCGAGACGCCCGACGGCCTGGGCCAGATCCTGGCGGTCGGCGATGTCTCGATCCGCGAACAGGCCCTGCTGACGCTGAGGCGGGCGGCCGTCTGAGGCGTCAGGCTTCGGCAAGTTCAGGCGCAGCCACGTCAACCGCGTCGGCGACGTAGGCGGCCATGGTGTCGAACTCCTCCAGGAAGACGGCGCGGAGGGGGTCCGTCTCCATGATGACTTCGTGCTGGGAGCCGGCCACCTCGACATAGCGTCCGCGGAACAGGCGTTTGGCGGCCCAGGCGTTGGTCTGCTTCCAGACGCGCTCATCCTCGCCCGGCTGGACTACGACGACAGGGATGCGCACAGCCTTCAGCGCCCGAGGCTTCAGCAACCGCTCGCCCAGATCCAGCGCGAAGGCCAGCCAGCCCCAGGTCGGACCGCCGATGGCCAAGTGAGGGCAGGCGTAGAGCTGTTGCCGCCACTGGTCGTAGCGCGCCTCGTCCGAGGTCAGGGCGTCCTTTTCAAAGGTGTGGTCGAACGGATCGTCCGCGTCGTCCAGCACATAGTCGCCCGCCTTGCCGTGACGCAGGTTCCAGCGCACCGCCAGCTTGACCGACCACATGGCGCGTTTGCCGGTCTTGATGCGCAGCATGGGCGCGCTCAGCACGGCGCCGTCAAAACGGTCCTCGCCGTTCTCCAGCGACATCAGGTTCAGGGCCCCGCCCATGGAGTGGCCGACCATGATCCAGGGCTTGGGCGCGCGCGTCTCATAGACGTCCAGCAGGCGGGCGTAGTCGTCCAGAAACTCCTCGACCGCGCGGGCGTGGCCCTTCAGACGGTCAGGCAGAAGCCGCGCAGACAGGCCCTGGCCGCGCCAGTCATGGGCCAGGACGCACCAGCCGCGCGCCAGGAAGTTGCCGATGACTTCGTAGTATTTTTCGATCGGCTCGGTGCGGCCGGGGCTGAGCACGACGGTGCCTCGCGGCTTGGCGGCGATCATGGTCGAAGGCGTCCAGAAGGCGGCGCGCAGACGCAAGCCCCCGGCGCCGCGGAACCACTCCCCCACTCCTCCCGGCGGCGGGGCGGCGCCGGGAACAGCCATCAGAGGGGCCTGGGCGGCGTAGGCGGCGGCTCGGTTCACTCTGGCTTCCTGAACTTCAAGGTCATGCGGTCGCTTTCGCCGATGGCGTCATATTCGGACCGGTCGAACTCGGGGTTTTCCGGTTCTCCAGCCGGGGCCGTCAGCCGCCGAGGCGACAAGGTCTCAACGCCGAACGGATGGTCGGTGTCGTCCCTGGGATTGGCGTTGATCTCCGAGGCTTCGACGAAGACGAAGCCCGCCTCGGCTGCCAACTGCCTGACGAAGGCTTCCTGGACATAGCCGCTGGAAGCGGCGGGATCCTGGTTCTTGTCCGGGGCCAGACGGTGCTGCTCCACGCCCAGGACGCCGCCGGGGCGCAGGGCGGCATAGGCGTCGGCGAAGGCTTTTTCAGCGATGCCCGCCCCCATCCAGGCATGGATGTAGCGCATGAACAGCACCATGTCCGCCGTGCCCGCCTCGGTCACAGGCCCCGATGTCGGACCAAAGGCCGAAATGACGACGTCGCCGTACAGCTTTTTGTCGGAGGTGAAGCGCCGTTCGAACGCGGCCATCAGATTGACCTGAGCGGGGTCGGACCCGGCGCCGGTCTCAAAGCCTGCGGCGGTGTACTGGCCGCCGCCTTCGGCCAGATAGGGCGCCAGAATCTCGGTGTACCAGCCGCCGCCGGGCCAGAAGTCGACCACCTTCATCTTCGGTTGCAGCCCGAAGAAGCGCAGCGTCTCCATCGGATGGCGGTAGACGTCGCGCGCCCGGTCCTGGATCGACCGCCAAGGACCGGCCACCGCCCATTCCAGCGAGCCTTTGGGCGGCCCCTGCGGCGTGTCGGGCGGGGCGTTCGTTTCGTTCTTCTTGCCGCAACCGGTGACGATCGACGTCAGGCCCAGCACGGCGGCGCCCGCCAGAAGGGCGCGTCGAGATGCGGAGAATCGCCCGTCGGTCATGTCTTCTTCCCCCCTCGGAAGGGCGCGCAGCCTTGCGGGCCTTGCGCCGACCGGGTCGGATTAAACAGGTTCACCCTTAGGGTCAAAAGCCTTCCTCAGTCCGGTTTGCGGAAACGCAGGGTCATGCGGTCGCTCTCGCCGACGGCGTCGAAGGCGGCGCGTTCCTGATCCGTCAGGGTGCGTTCGCCCCGGGTCGAGGTGCGGGTCGGCGGCAGGGTCCAGACCCCGAACGGATGGTCACGGTCGTCCGCGGGATTGGCGTTCAACTCGCTGCGCGCCTCCATCACGAAGCCGGCGCGCTGGGCCGCATGAATGACCCAGCTTTCGGGCATGTAGCCGGTCGGCGCTGTCTCGTCGGCGTTGAGGCCGTCGACGCTGCGATGCTGTTCGACCGCCAGCACGCCGCCGGGCTTCAACGCCGCGAAGAAGGCGGCCAGATAGGCGTCGGTCTTTCCGGCCCGGTGCCAGTTGTGGAAGGCGCGGGCGACCAGGACCATGTCGGCCTGGCCCGGATCGACGCCCATGGACTCCGTCGGCGCATTGACCGCGACATAGCGACCGCCGGTCGCCTCGGCGTAGGGCTGGAGGATGTGGCTCCACCAACTGGCGCGGCCCGGCTCGATCTCGACCACGGTCAGGCCGGGACGCAGGCCCCAGAAGGTCAGGCTTTCGAACGGATGGCGAAAGCCGTCGCGCGCCACGTCGGCGGGCGGACGCGCCGACGACGCCACAGCGGCCTGAAGGGCAGCGTCTTCCTGATATTCCGGCGGGGCCATGGCGGCGCGGCGAGCGCTGCGCTGAGACGCCGTCTCGTCGAGACTGGGCAGAGGCGGGAAGGTCTGGGCCACGGTCAGTGACGGAAGGGCGAGGGCGGCGACCGTTACGGCCAGAAACGACAGGCGCATGAAAGGGTCTCCGATCAAACAGGGTCAGGCCCCGACCCTGACGATACGACGCCCATGGGGCAACCCCGAGGCGGCAATCAATTACGCAGAACCGGCGCGGCCCATCGCCGCCTTGTCGTGATGCAGGCGCACTTGACGCCGCGATTTCGCTTCCCACATCGCAATCGTGGGCGCCGATGTCGGGCCCTCCAGACCGGACGAGGCCGCATGACGGGTCGTCGGGACTGAACCCCAACCGCCGTCCCGGGCACTAAAAACCCAATTCTGGGTGATTTGGGATGGCTCAACCTTGCTGATCCTCAGGAGGATGACATGCGTACTGTCGATTTCACCCCGCTCTACCGTTCCGCCGTCGGCTTCGACCGTCTGGCCGGTCTGCTGGAAAGCGCCGCGCGCTCCAGTCAGGAAAACGGCTGGCCGCCCTACAACATCGAGACCACGGGCGAGAACGCCTATCGCATCGAGATCGCCGTCGCCGGCTTCAAGCCCGATGAGCTGAACCTCGAGGTCAAGGAGAACCTGCTGACCGTCACCGGCCGCAAGACCGCCAATGACGACGCGGGCGCCGAACGCACCTATCTGCATCGCGGCCTGGCCGAGCGCGACTTCGAGCGCCGGTTCCAGCTGGCCGACTATGTGGTGGTCAAGGGCGCCGACCTGGTCAACGGCCTTCTGACCGTGGATCTGGCCCGCGAACTGCCCGAGGCCCTCAAGCCCCGCCGCATCGAGATCGGCGCCGCCAAGCCCGCAATCGAAGGCAAGAAGGCCAAGGCGGCTTAAGGTCTGCTAACCCCCTCAAGCAGCGCGACCGCGCGATAGGGCGGAAAAATGGAAAGGGCGGTGCGCAAGCGCCGCCCTTTTTCGTGTGCCCCTTCTCTCACCGCCCATCCTGCGAAGGCGGGAATGAGCAGGCTGTCTGGAGGATCAGCCCTCGACCGCCAGCCCTCTGGCGCTGTCGGTGCGGGCGTCGGTCAGGTCGGCTTGGTTCAGGATGGCGCCGTGCATCAGAGCGCGGCTGAGGTCGGCGCGGATCATCACCGCCCGGTTCAGATCGGCTCCGGTCAGATCGGCGCCGCGCAGGCTGGCCTCGGTCAGATCGGCGGGCATCAGGCGCTGGGCCGTGATCAACAACGGCCCCAGCTGGGCGCCGCGAAGGTCGGCGCCGCTGAGACGCGCCCGCGCCAACCGCGCCCCGCGCAGATCAGCGCCCTTCAGATTGACCGAGCGGAGATCGGCGTCCTCCAGATGGGCGCCTTGAAGCTGCACCCCCTCCATGTTGAGGCCGTAAAAGACGGCGCCCTTGGCTGACAGGGCGGTCAGATTGTAGCCGGTGATCGAACCGAGCGCGCGCAGGTCGACGCCGTCGAACACCGAGGGCTGGCCCGCAGCCCCACCGCTCTCGCACCATTGGGCATGTTCGGCCAGCATGCTGGCGGCGGGCATGCGCGAGACCGGCTCGCCCGCCGAACGGTTGTCGGTCAGGGCCCCGGCCATGTCCGCGCCGTCGGTGCGCCACATGGCCGACTTCACCCCCACCAGAACGGCGTCGCGCAGGTCGGCGCCGGTCAGGTCCGCCCCTGACAGGTCGGCCCCGGCCAGATCGGCGCCGTGGAAACAGGCTTGCTTCAGATTGGCCCGGACCAGTTTGCAGTCCTTCATGATGGCGTCGGTGAAGTCAGCGGCCACGGCCACCACGCCGGTCAGCTTGGACCGCTCCAGATTGGCCCCGGCCAGACAGGCGCCCTGGGCCTGGGTGTCCTTGCGGCTCTGGGCCTCGATGACGCGAAAGCCCAGTTTGGAGTCCGAAGCGGCGATGGTCCCCTCGCGCAGGTCAGCCTCGAACAGGTCGGCGCCGGTCAGGTCGCTGCCGCGCAAACAGGCTCCGCGCAGATCGGCGCGGCGCAGGCTGGCGTCGCTGAGGTTGGCGTCCTGCAGGTCGGCTCCGAAGAAGGTGGCGTTGTCCAGCCGCGCCCCGGTCAAGTCGGCCCCGATCAGGCAGGCGGCGGAAAAGTCGGCGTCGGACAGGTGGCGGCCCGCCAGCTTCAGCCCCGACAAATCCATCCAGGCGAAGACGGCGCGGGCCCCGCCGGGCTTGGCCTGCCACAGGCGGTCGTGCCGGGCGCAGATGGCGTCCAGCTCAGCTTGATCAATGCGCCTTCTGGCGACCGTTCCGGCGGTGTCCGTCATAGTCCCAACATGGCACAGTTCCGCTTAAGGAAGGGTGACGTTCAACCGCCCTACAGCGTCAGCAGGCCCTGTTCCGCCAGGGCGTCGGCCAGTTCGCCGCGACCGACCCATACGCGGGTGTAGCCGGCCTCGCCCAGACGTTTCAGCTCCGTGGTCAGATCGGCCTTGGCCGAGGCGGCGAAACGGGCGTCGAAGCCTGCGCCGTCCTCGCTGATGCGGACCATGGGGCGGCCGGTCTCGACCCGGTGCAGATAGCCTTCGTAGAGAACCGCCGCCTGGTCGGACAACAGGCCGGTCTCGACCTCCAGCCCGGCCTTCTTCAGCCGCTCCACGCCCCGGCCCGAGGCGAAGGGCGAGGGATCGACGGCGGCGATGACGACGCGGGCCACGCCGGCGTCGATCAGGAAGTGCGAACAGGAGGTGCGGCCCGACGACCGGGCGCCGCACGGCTCCATGGTCACATAGGCGGTGGCGCCGCGCGCCTTGTCGCCCGCAGCGGGCACGGCCTGTTCCTCAGCGTGAGGGCGTCCGCCCTGGGCGGTGGCGGCCTCTGAGACCACTTCGCCGTCCTTGACCACGACGCAGCCGACCGACGGATTGGGCCAGGTCAGACCCATGTTTCCTCGGGCCAGAGCAATGGCGCGGCCCATGAAGCGGATGTCGTCCGAAGCCTGCTGGGCGGAGGTCATGATGCAGCGCCCGCAAGCGGCGGCAGTTCGGTGGCGCGCGAGGCGTCCAGATAGCGGGCCTCAGTCGGCTTCAGCGCCGCATCCAGATCGATCTCCAGAGGATTGCCGGTCGGGATTTCGACGCCGACGATCCGGTCGTCCGGCACGTCGAACAGATGTTTGACGATGGCCCTCAGCGAATTGCCGTGCGCCGCGATCAGCACGTCCTCGCCCGCCGCAAGACGCGGGGCGATGGCTTCGTCCCAATAGGGCAGGACGCGGTCCAGCGTGGTCTTCAGGCTTTCCGTGTCGGGAATGGCCTTGCCGGCGTATCGGTCGTCATGAGCGAAGTCCCATTCACCGCCAGCCGCCAGCGGCGGCGGCGGGATGTCGTAGGAGCGGCGCCAGATCTTCACCTGGTCCTCGCCGTGCTTCGCCGCCGTCTCGGCCTTGTCCAGACCGGTCAGCCCGCCGTAGTGGCGCTCGTTCAGACGCCAGTCCTCGACCACAGGCACATCCTTCAGGCCTGCCGCATCCAGCGCCAGCGCGCCGGTGCGTTTGGCGCGCTTGAGCACGGAGGTGAACATGACCGCGGGATGGAAGCCGGCTTCGGCGATCAGTTCGCCGCCGCGGCGCGCCTGCGCCTCGCCTTCGGCGGTCAGGTCGACGTCGACCCAGCCGGTGAAGCGGTTTTCCAGGTTCCACTGGCTCTGGCCGTGTCGCAACAGGATCAGGCGGGGCATCAAATTCTCCGAAAGACGGTCCGGTTTGGGTAGGGCGGGCCGGGGAACCGGTCAAGGTTTGCGCAACCGCAAGGCGCGATTGCACGTCGCCGCGTTGTGAGCCCTTCCTCCGCCGGTCTATACGGAGAGCCAAGACCATCAGGACCGAACCATGATCAAGCCTCGCCAGGACCTTTCCCCCAATACGGCCGCCTATGAGACCACCCCCCTGGTCAAGCCGACGGGGTTCCGGGAATACGACGCCCGCTGGATCCTGGAGAAGGAGATCAATCTGCTGGGCATACAGGCCCTGGGTCTGGGTCTGGCCACCTATGTGCATGAGGTGGGGCAAAAGCCGCGCATCGTCGTCGGTCACGACTTCCGCTCCTATTCGCTGTCGGTGAAGCAGGCGCTGATCCTCGGTTTGCTGGAAGGCGGCATGGAGGTGCTGGACATCGGCCTGGCTCTGTCGCCGACCGCCTATTACGCCCAGTTCGCGCTGGACTGTCCCTGCGTGGCCATGGTCACGGCCAGCCACAATGAAAACGGCTGGACCGGGGTGAAGATGGGGGCCAACCCGCCGCTGACCTTCGGCCCCGACGAGATCGGCCGCCTGAAAGACATCGTCCTGAACGGCGAAGGCGTCAGCCGCGCGGGCGGCGCCCTGGTCCGCGTCGAAGACTTCCGCGAACGCTACATCGCCGAGGTCGCCTCGCATGTGAAACTGACCCGGCCGCTCAAGGTCGTGGCCGCCTGCGGCAACGGCACCGCCGGCGCCTTCGCCCCCGAGATCCTGCGCCGCATGGGCGCCGAGGTGATCGAGATGGATTGCGAGCTCGACTACACCTTCCCCAAATACAACCCCAACCCCGAAGACCACGCCATGCTGGTGCAGATGGCGGCCAAGGTGAAGGAGACCGGCGCCGACCTGGCTCTGGGCTTCGACGGCGACGGCGACCGCTGCGGCGTGGTGGACGACACGGGCGAGGAGATATTCGCCGACAAGATCGGCCTGATGCTGGGCCGCGACCTGTCGGCGCTGCACCCCAACGCCACCTTCGTCGTCGATGTGAAGTCGACCGGCCTCTACAAGACCGATGAGGTGCTGAAGGCCAACGGCGCCACCACCGTCTATTGGAAGACCGGCCACTCCTACATCAAGCGCAAGACCGCCGAACTGGGCGCCTTGGCCGGGTTCGAGAAGTCCGGCCACTTCTTCTTCAACGCCCCCCTGGGCCACGGCTATGACGACGGCTCGGTGGCGGCGGGGGCGGTTCTGGCCATGCTGGACCGCAATCCGGGCAAGAAACTGAGCGAGTTGAAGGCCGCTCTGCCGGATGCGTGGACGTCGCTGACGATGAGCCCGCATTGCGACGACGAGCTGAAATACGAAGTGCTGGAGCGGATCGTCGCCGAGTATCAGACCCTGGCCGATGCCGGCGGCTCCATCCTGGGCCGCAGGATTATCGAGGCCATCACCGTCAACGGGGTGCGGGTGCATCTGGAGGACGGCTCCTGGGTTCTGGTCCGCGCCTCGTCCAACAAGCCTGAGCTGGTGGTGGTGGTCGAGAGCATGCGCTCTGAAGACGACATGCGCGCCCTGTTCCGCGAAGAGGTGAAACCGCGCCTGGCCAAATACGCCGAGATCGGCGCCTATAATCAGGAAATCTGAGGCGGATGGCCGCCGACAGCGACAGCATCAGACATGTCGCCATCATCGGCGGCGGCTTCTCCGGTGCCATGCTGGCGGCGCGTCTGGCCGAGGAGGGCGTCGCCTCCACCCTGATCGACCGCACCGGTGATTTCGGTCTGGGCGTGGCCTATTCGACGGGTTTCGACGGTCATCTTCTGAACGTCCGCGCCAACCGGATGAGCGCGGTCGAGGTGCGGCCCGACGACTTCGTGCGCTGGCTGGAGATGCACCATCCCGACCACGCCGATCCTGAAGGCTTCGCGCCACGGCGGCTGTACGGCCTTTATGTCCGCGACCGGCTGGCGGCGGTGGAGGCGGCGCATCCCGACCTGATCACCCGCGTGACGGGCGAAGCCGTCGCCATAGACGGCGACGCGGTGCGCCTATCCGACGATTGCGTCATCAAGGCCGACGCCGTGGTTCTGGCCACAGGCAATCCGGCGCCGCGCACCACGACCTCGGATCAGACCGACAGCCGCGTTCTGCCCGATCCCATTCTGCCCGACCCTTGGGCCAACGGGGCGCTGGAGCGGGTCGGAGCGGACGATGACGTCATCATCATCGGCACGGGCCTGACCATGGCCGACGTGATCCTGTCGCTGACGGGGCGAGGCTGGCGCGGCAAGGCCACGGCGCTGTCGCGGCGCGGTCTGTCGCCCCGCGCCCACCCGGCCCACCACGACGCGCCCGAGCCGCCCAACAGCATGCTGAAGCTGGGCCCGTTGTCACGTCGTCTGGCCGAGGCGCGCAGACTGTCCGCGAGTGCAGGCTGGCGCGCCGTCATGGAGGGTCTGCGCCCGGTCACCGCCGAACTGTGGGCCGCCGCCGACGCCCCGATGCGCGCCCGCTTCCTGCGCCATCTGCGGCCCTGGTGGGACGTTCACCGCCACCGCATCGCCGGGTCGGTCGCCGAACAGCTGGAGGTTCTGACGCGCGAGGGACGGCTGCAGATCGTCGCCGGGCGCGTGCTGGCCGCGCAGGCGGATGGGCCAGGGGTGAGGCTGGACTGGCGGCCGCGCGGCGCGGCGCAGGACGCATCCCTGCGGGCGGACTGGCTGATCGACTGCACCGGCCCGGGTCACGACCCGGCGCACGACCCTGTGACGGCCCGCCTGATCGCCGAGGGCCGCGTCCGCATCGATGCGGCGGGCCTGGGTCTGGACGTGGATGGGTCGGGCCGGGTTCTGGCGGTGAGCGGCGCGGCGGACGATCGGCTTCTGGTCCTCGGCCCGCCTGCAAGAGCGGCCCTGTGGGAGACCACCGCCGTGCCCGACATCCGCAAACAGATCGAGACCATGGTGCGGACTCTGGCGCAGCCTACGAGCGGAGAAGCATGAGGATGCGGCGGATGAAACAGGGCCTTCTGGCGGGACTGATCGGCGTCGGCGCCCTGACGGCGCTGGCCGGGTGCGATGTGCGGATCGATCTGCCAAAGGGCGACCCCGCCCCGGTCCCGGCGGTCGAAACCCTCGCCGCCTGCATCCTGCCAGACCGCCTGCCTGCGCCGCGCATGGAGCGGGTGAGGGCCGACGAGGTCGTGGCCGACCGGACCATAGTGTTCCACATGCTGGCCGTGACCTGGATGCCCCAGACCTGCAAGACCGGCGGCGACGGCCAGGGCGACCTGGCCTGCAACAGCGAGAACCGCTTCGGCTGGACCCTGCACGGCCTGTGGCCCAACGCCGACGGCAAGCCCTATCCGCGCTATTGCCGCCCCGCCGAACAGGTCGACGCCGCCACCATCCGCGCCAATCTGTGCCGCACCCCCTCGGTCGATCTGATCCAGCACGAATGGGCCGCCCACGGCGTCTGCGGTTGGGACGACCCGCAAGCCTATTTCGCCGACGCCGCGCGCCTGTATGACGGGCTGAACAAGCCCGACCCGACCGCCATATCCACCGGCGACAGAGGCCCCACGGCGGGCCGCCTGCGCGACGCCTTCGTCGCCGCCAACCCCGGCCTGCCGCGCGACGCGGTCTATATCGCCGTGGCGTCGGGCAACCAGCTGCGCGAAGTCCGCATCTGCCACGACCTCGACTTCAAGGCCGCCCCCTGCCCCGTCGGCGGTCTGGGCACGCCTGACCGGGTGGTGCTGACCGTGGAGCCGGTGGGCGGACGGTAGGCTTCCCTCTCCCGGCGCCCTAGCCCGCCGCCTTCACCGCCGCCGCGACATCGGCGACCACCGCCTTGACCAGGGCTTCGTCGTCGCCCTCGGCCATGACGCGGATCAGTTTCTCGGTGCCTGACGGGCGGACCAGAAGGCGGCCCTGACCGTTCAGGCGGCCTTCGGCGTCGGCGATGGCGGCCTTGACCGCCGCATGCTCCAGCGGCTTGCCGGCGGTGAAGCGGACGTTCTCCAGAAGTTGAGGCACGGGGGCGAACTGGTCGGCCAGTTCGCTCATCGGCTTTTGCGATTCCACAAGGACCGCCAGCACCTGAAGCGCGCTCATCAGGCCGTCGCCGGTGGTGGCGTGGTCGCGCAGGATGATGTGGCCCGACTGTTCGCCGCCCAGGTTGAAGCCGCCCTCGCGCATCCGCTCCATGACATAGCGGTCGCCGACCTTGGTGCGCTCCAGCTTGAGGCCCTCGGCTTGCAGACGGCGCTCCAGCCCCAGGTTGGACATGACGGTGGCGACCAGACCCTGGCCCTTCAGCTTGCCGCGTTTGGCCCAGTTCAGCGCGATCAGCGCCATGATCTGGTCGCCGTCGATGACGCGGCCGTTCTCGTCGCAGATGATCAACCGGTCGGCGTCGCCGTCCAGGGCGATGCCGATGTCGGCCCGGTGGCGCTTGACCGCCTCCGACAAGGTCGCGGGGTGGGTCGAGCCGCAGTCGGCGTTGATGTTCAACCCGTTCGGCTCCACCCCGACGGCGAAGACCTCGGCGCCCAGTTCATAGAGGGCGGTCGGGGCGACCTTGTAGCCGGCGCCGTTGGCGCAATCGACGGCGATGCGCAGGCCTTGAAGGCTCAGCCCCTTGGGGAAGCTGGCCTTGGCGATTTCGACATAGCGGGCCTGGGCGTCCTCGATGCGTTTGACCCGGCCGATCTTGTCAGCGGGGGCCAGGTTGGCGCCGAGGTCCTCGTCCATGAAGGATTCGATCTTCACCTCGACCGCGTCCGACAGCTTGTAGCCGTCCGGCCCGAACAGTTTGATGCCGTTGTCGAGGAAGGCGTTGTGCGAGGCCGAAATCATCACCCCGATGTCGGCGCGCATCGAGCGGGTGATCATGGCCACGCCCGGCGTCGGCAGGGGGCCGAAGGTCAGGACATCCATGCCCGCCGCCGAGAAACCGGCGACCAGGGCCGGTTCGATCATGTATCCCGACAAACGGGTGTCCTTGCCGATCACCACCAGATGGCGGCGCGCGTCCGACGACATGAACATCCTCCCGGCGGCCAGGCCGACACGCAGCGCCACCTCGGGCGTCATCGGGTGGGTGTTGGCGCGGCCGCGGATGCCGTCAGTGCCGAAATAGCGTCTCTCGCCCAAGGGCAGTATCCTCGTCTGGCGCGGCGTCGAAACCTTGCGAAACCGCTTTTTAGATGCGAACCCCGCCCCTCTCCCCTAGAGGGAAGATGACAGTTCAGGGTTGGATTAGACCCTCACGCTCCGACACGCAAAGCGCGAGCGCCCCCACTCAATCTTTCAAGGACGGTTTCCATGTGCGGCATCATCGGCGTGACCGGAACAGGCCCGGCGGTTGCACGGCTGATCGACAGCCTGAAGCGGCTGGAATACCGGGGCTATGATTCCGCCGGCATCGCCGTTCTGGCCGACGGCCGCATCGAGCGCCGCCGCGCCAAGGGCAAGATCCGCGAACTGGAAGCCGTTCTGGCCGCCGAACCCCTGGAATCAACCATCGGCATCGGCCACACGCGGTGGGCCACCCACGGCGCCCCGACCACCGAGAACGCCCACCCGCACAAGGCGGGCCGCGTGGTCTTGGTCCACAACGGCATCATCGAAAATTTCGCCGCGCTGAAGGCCGATCTGGCCGCCGAGGGCCGCGTCTTTGAAAGCCAGACCGACACCGAGGTGGTGGCCCATCTTCTGGACCGCGAACTGGACAAGGGGAACGATCCCCTGACCGCCTTCAAATCGGTTCTGGACCGTTTGACAGGCGCCTATGCGCTGGCGGTGCTGATCGAGGGCGAGGACGGCCTGATCATGGGCGCGCGGCGCGGCAGCCCCCTGGTCGTCGGCTGGGGCGAAGGCGAGATGTATCTGGGCTCCGACGCCCTGGCGGTCGGCCCCTTCACGCAGAAGATATCCTATCTGGAAGAAGGCGATTTCGTCGCCGTCAACCGCGACGGCGCGCGCATGTTCGATGTCGGCGGCCATGAGGTCGCCCGCCCCGTCGTCACCGTCTCCGCCTCCTCGGCCCTGGTCGAAAAGGGCGAGTACCGCCACTTCATGGAGAAGGAGATCCATGAACAGCCCGACAGCGTCCAGCACACCCTGAGCCACTACCTCGACTTCGTGAACGCGAAAGCCAACACCAGCGACACCGACTTCGCCGCCGTGGACCGCATCCAGATCGTCGCCTGCGGCACCGCCTTCTACGCCGGCCAGATCGGCCGCTATGCATTCGAGAAACTGGCCGGCCTGCCCTGCGACGTCGAGGTGGCGTCGGAGTTCCGCTACCGCAGCCCCGCCGTGACGCCGGGGACGCTGGCCGTCGCCGTCAGCCAGTCGGGCGAGACCGCCGACACCCTGGCCAGTCTGAGCTGGTGCAAGGCCAGGGGCCTGAAGACCGCCGCCCTGGTCAACGTTCACTCCTCCTCCATGGCGCGCGAGGCCGACCTGTTGTGGCCCACCCATGCGGGCCCCGAGATCGGCGTCGCCTCGACCAAGGCATTCACCGCCCAGGTCGCCGCCCTTCTGGCCCTGGCCGTGGCGGCGGGGGTCCAGCGCGGGACCATCGACGCCGCGCGCGAGGCCGAACTGGTCAAGGCCCTGTTCGAGGCGCCGCGCCTGATCGCCGAGGCCGTGGCCATGCAGGACGACCTGAAGGCCGTGGCGCTGGACCTGGCCAAGGCGACCGACGTCCTGTTCCTGGGCCGCGGCGCCATGTTCCCCCTGGCCATGGAAGGCGCGCTGAAGCTGAAGGAGATCAGCTACATCCACGCCGAAGGCTACGCCGCCGGCGAGCTGAAGCACGGCCCCATCGCCCTGGTCGACGAACTGACGCCCATCGTCGCCCTGGCGCCGCTGGACGAGGTGTTCGAGAAGACCGCCTCCAACCTGCAGGAGGTCGCCGCGCGCGGCGGGCCGGTCATCATGATCGCGCCGAAATCCGCGCCTGATCTGCACGGCGAAGGCATCCGCCGGGTCGATGCGCCGGAGTGCCATTCCCTGATCGCGCCGCTGGTCTACGCCGTGCCTGTGCAGCTGCTCGCCTATCACACCGCCGTCCAGAAGGGCACGGACGTGGACCAGCCCCGCAACCTGGCCAAGTCGGTGACGGTGGAGTGATCTTTCTCCTCCCCATGCCATGGGGAGGTGGATCGACGGCGAAGGCGGCGAGACGGAGGGGCTGGCGGCGGCGGAGCCGATAGAGCCCCTCCACCGCTTCGCGGTCCCCCTCCCCATTGCATGGGGAGGAAAACAGGCGGGACGAACCGCCTGCTCGTGCGCTAGCCTGCCGCTTCGTTTTTCAGGACTCCCCATGACCGCTCACTCCCGCCGTCTTCGTAAAGCCGTCCTGCCCGTCGCGGGTCTGGGCACGCGCGTCCTGCCGGGCACCAAGACCACGCCCAAGGAACTGCTGAACGTCGTCGACCGACCGATCCTGAGCTACATCGTCGAGGAAGCGCGCGAGGCCGGGATCGAGCACATCGTCTTTGTCACCGGTCGCTCCAAGGGCGCCATCGAGGACTATTTCGACCACCAGATCGAGCTGGAGGCCCAGCTTCTGGCCAAGGGCAAGACCGAGATCCTGGCGGCCATGGTCGCTGAACTGGCCACCGCCGGAGAGATGAGCTTCACCCGCCAGATGCAGCCCCTGGGCCTGGGCCACGCCGTCTGGTGCGCGCGCGACATCATCGGCGACGAACCCTTCGCCGTCCTGCTGCCCGACGTCATCGTGGACTCACAGCCGGGCGCGCTGAAACAGCTGGCCCAGGTCTACGCCGAGACCGGCGGCAACGTCATCGGCGTCGAGGCCGTGCCGCTGAGCGAGACCCACAAATACGGCATCGTTGATCCTCTGGCGGACGGCGCGCGTGATGCCGAGAACGGGGGGCGCCGCATCGCCATGAAGGGGATGGTCGAAAAGCCCCCGCGCGGCGAGGCTCCGTCGAATCTGTCGATCTCGGGACGCTACATCCTGCAGCCGGAAATCTTCGCCATTCTGGAGAACCAGCCACGCGGCGCGGGCGGCGAGATCCAGCTGACCGACGGCATGGCCCGCCTGATGCAGGAGCAGAGCTTCACCGCCGTCGAGTATGAAGGCGTCACCCACGACTGCGGCGACAAGATCGGCCTGCTGCGCGCCAACGTCGCCCTGGCCCTGAAACGCCCCGACCTGGGCGAGGCCGCCCGCGCGGCCATCACCGCCCTGCTCTAAGGCTCAAGGCGGGCGCGCCTGCGCCGCGACCGGGTCAACCGCCGGGCGGCAGACGCGAACCACCGCCAGTGATGCGGCAGACATTGTCGGTCTGCGGACGCCCGGTCTGCTGGCCGGTAGGCGACAGAATGCCGCCGCGCGCCGTGCAGTCCTCGGTCAGCTGACGCAGTTGATCGCTATAGCTGTCATGGGTGGCGGACGTCGCACAACCCGCCAGTCCGGCGAAGGCGAGGACGCTCGCGGCGGCCAACATCATACGCATGGCGATCTCCGTGTTTTACTGACCGACAGGAAACACCCGTCAGCGCAGTTGCGCAACCGCATCCATCAATCGCGCCAGATCGTCCTCGGACGACAGGCGGTGGTCGCCGCCCTCGATCAGGTCCAGACGCACGTCGCCGCCGCTCAGTCGTTCGACCAATTCGGCCTGATGGCGCCAGGGCACGACATCGTCGGCGCGGCCCTGCAGGATGTGGACGGGCGCACGGATCCCGATCATCCCGTCCAGCAGCAACCAGTCGCGCGCCTCCTCGAACATGCGCCGGGTCAGGACGTAAGACCCCAGCCCCTCTTCGGTGATCAGGGTTTCGCCCTCGCGCAGGATGGCCTGACGCTCGTGATCGGCCAGCCCGGGCCACATCAGCCGCTCGGTGAAGTCCTGGGCCGGATTGACCAGCACCAGTCCCTTGATCCGTTCGGGCCGGGCCAGCGTCGCCAGCAGCGCCACCCAGCCGCCCATGGACGAACCGACCGGGATGACCGGCCCTTCCAGACTGTCGATCAGAGCGACGGCGTCCTCGCGCCAGCGCCCGATGGTGGCCTGTTTCCAGTCGCCGGAGGACTGACCGTGAGCGAAATGGTCGTAGCGGACATAGTTCCAGCCGCCTGCTCGCGCCGCCGCGTCCAGCGCCAGGGCCTTGGTCCCCTCCATGTCCGAACGGAAGCCGCCGATCCAGATCACGGTCGGGCCGTCGCCCTTGACCGCCTTGAAGGCCAGGGTCTCGCCGTCGGGGCGGTTCAGCGTTTCAAAGTCGGACATGCGAAACTCCTCGGACTGTCATTCGGCGCCGAATGGCTTTAGCAGAGACGGCGATTGTTCACAGGCCGCGAGGGCCCCGCTTGTCTGCTCCGAAAGCCCTGTTCGTCAGCTCCAACCGCATCGGCGACTGCGTCATCTCCTCGGGCGTGATCCGCGAGATCGCACGCCAGCTGCCGGGGGTTCAGATCACCGTCGCCTGCGGCCGCCCCCCCGCCCCCTTCTTCCGCTCGGCCCCGAACGTCGAGCGCGTCATCATCCTCGACAAGAAGAAGGCCGCCGGTCACTGGCTGGACCTGTGGAAACAGGTGCGCGCGACCCAATGGGACATGGTCGTCGACATCCGCGGCTCGGCCCTGGCCTGGCTGATCCCGGCCAGGCGGCGCATCGTCTATAACCGCCGCTGGGAGACCGGCCTGCGCAAGGTCGAGATGGTGTCGCGCCTGATGGGTTCGACGACGCCGCTGGACCCGGAAATCTGGCTGGACGCCCAGGCCCGGGCCGAGGCCGCCGCCGTCATCGACCCGCAACTGGCCGCAGGGGCGGGCGCAGGCCCCATCATCGCGCCCCCTATCCTGGCATTGGCGCCCATCGCCCACCAGCCCGGCAAGTCCTGGCCCGCAGACCGCTGGAGCCAGCTGGTCGAGAAGCTCAAGGCTGAACCGCGCTTCGACGGCTGGCGTTTCATGCCCGTCGGCGGCCCCGGCGACCGCCCGCCCGCGACCCCCGCCCTGCAAGCGGCGGGTGAGCGCGGCATCGACTGCGTCGGCAAGGGCGACATCCTGTGCTCCGCCGCCGCCATAGACCGGGCCACACTGTTCGTCGGTAATGACTCCGGACTGATGCACGTCTCGGCGGCGCTGGGCCGGCCGACGCTGGGCCTGTTCGGCCCGACCGAGTGGTGGCTGTACGGGCCGTGGGGGCCGAAAACGCAGACCGCCGCCTCCAACGAAACACGCGGCCAGTTCGCGCCCATCGAAGACCTGACCGTCGATCATGTTTTCGATGCCGTTCTGAACCTGCACGACCGCTACGTCGCAACGCCCGCGCCTTGAGGCGTTCGCGCGAAACCTTGTGAAATGCCGCGTTCGCGGTCATATAGGGGCGCACTTGGCGGCCCTCGCGATCCCTCGCGCGCTTCGCCTCGTCCAGAGACCCTCTTCTTCAACGCAAGGAAACGACGCCCATTCGCCGTCCGATGAACCAGCCGCCCGTCAAGGACGGCCCCCCCATGAACCAGGATATCCGCGCGCCGCGCGTTCTGCTGATCGATCAGAACGGCGAAAAACAAGGCGTCATGCCGACCTCCGCCGCGCTGGAAGCCGCCGAAGAGGCGGGCATGGATCTGGTTCAGATCGTCTCCACCTCCGAACCCCCTGTGGCGAAGATCCTCGATTACGGCAAATTCCGTTTCCAGGAACAGAAGAAGAAGGCCGAGGCCCGCAAGCGCCAGAAGGTCGTTGAGCTGAAAGAGATCAAGCTCCGTCCGAACATCGACAGCCACGACTACGATGTGAAGGCCAAGGCCATGCATCGCTTCTTCGACGAAGGCGACAAGGTCAAGGTGACGTTGCGTTTCCGCGGACGTGAAATGGCTCACCCGGAACTGGGCATGAAGCTGCTCAACAAGGTCCAGGCCGATTTCGATGAAGTGGCCAAGGTCGAATATGCGCCACGCATGGAAGGCCGCCAGATGATCATGATCCTGGCGCCGCGCTGAACGCCCGACGGTCAGGTCGATCGGCGACTGACGATTTTCTCGCGCATCCCGACACGGGGCCTGCGTGACCCTTCATCGGATTTGAGCCCATGCTGATCGCCCTGAGCCTGGCCCTGCACCTGATCGGGGCGCCGCAGGATGCGCCGACCACCGTCTTGCCTGACGTCACGGCCAGCCGCTACCGCTCGCCGGTCGGGGAGACCTTCCTGGTCGAACGGGCCGAGCTGTCGCCGGATGGGACGCACATCGCCTATGTCGCCGCCCTGGCCAACAACCGCCATCTGCGGGTCCAGAGCCTGGACGGGAGCTTGGAACGGACGGCGGACCTGCGCGGTCTGGACGTCCGTGACGTGATCTGGGCCGGCGACGACCACATACTGATGACCGTCCTCGATCAGCCGTCGGACCAGGTGCGCGAGGACAACGGTGTCTTCCTGGTGCTGTCGTTCGACGTCCGCTCCGACAGTTGGGAGACGCTTCTGCGCGACATGGGCGACCAGTCCAGCATCGGCGGATTGAGGGCCAGCCGCCTGCCCGGCCAGCCGCCCGTGCTGCCGATCACGTTCGAACGGCCGGCGGTGCGCCGGATCAACGGCCAGACCCGGGTCCTGCTGGACACCATCACGTTCGACGGCTCATGCCGCTACGACCTCTACAGTGTTGATCCGTCCACCGGCGCGGCGCGGCTGGAGGACCGAATGTCCCAGCGCGTCCAGGCCCTGGTCGTGTCCGCAGACGGCAAGACCCAGGCCGTGGTCAAGGGCGGACGCCTGCGTCTGGGCCAGGGCGCCGCCCTGATCACCGCCCGCGCGCCCGAACTGTCTCGAGGCGTCGAACTTCTGGGCGCAGCGCGTTCTCCCGACGCCGTGCTGGTGCGGGTCGGCCCGCCCGGCGCCGGACAGTTGCTCGAAATATCGGGGCCGCGCGGCGAGACGGCCACACCTCTGCCGACGGGCGACCTGGCCGACGCCCTGCCTCTGTATGACGACCAGTCCGGCCGCCTTCTCGGGGTCGAAGGCGTCAATGCGGACGGCCTGACGATCTATCACTTCTTCGACGAGACCCTGGCCCGAGCCTGGCCGACCATCTCCCGGTCCTTTCCCGGCGACACCGTCTCTCTGGCGTCCTGGTCGAGCGACATGAAACATCTGCTGGTCTACACCGAGCGCACAGACGGTTCAGACTACCACCTGGTCGATGTGGACACGATGAGCGAACGCTATCTTGGCCCCAGCTGGCCCGAGCCGTCGCGGGCGGGTCTGGACCGGACGGGAGCCCGAGCCGAGTTCGATATTCGCCGCGCCGCCGCCGCCCGCATCCAGGACGCCCGCCTGCTGTGCCGCGACCTGCGCGGGACAGAAAGCCTCAGATCGCGCGGCGCCCGTCCACGCGGGCGCGCCGAATAGAACAATGGTTTCGGGATGGTTGCCGACGCGACGCATCCTCGCTTAGGCTGCTTTCCGGGGATTGATCATCATCGGGGAGGCATGATGTCGGGACGACTCGTTGCAGCAGCGTTGGCGGCGACACTGGCCGCAGGCGGTCTGGCGGCCAACACGGCGCTGGCGCAGGACGCGGCGCAAACCCCCTCCGCATCGGCATCCGCTCCGCTCGAAGCCTATGGAGCCATGCCCGCCTATGACTTCGTCGACATCTCGCCCAGCGGCGACCGGCTGGCCTACATCACCGTGGCGGGCGAGGATCGCGCCCTTCTGATCCACGACCTGTCGAACATGGAGGTCATCGGCGGGGTGCGCGCGGGCGACGTCAAGGTGCGCGGCCTGGGCTGGATCGGCGAAGACCACGTCTATGTCTACAGCACCGCCACCCAGGTCGGCGCCTCCGCCGGGATCAGGCGCTCCGAACTGGCCGACGCCCAGATATACTCCATCCCGCAGAGGCGCGTGGCCCTCGCCATGTCCAGCACGCGCGACGCCCTGGCCAAGGTGTTCAGCGCGCCCATGGTGCGCACAATCGCCGGACGACCGGCCCTGATCGTCGGCGGCGTCGGCCAGAAAGGCATGGGCCTTTACAGCATCAATCTGGACACCGGCGTCGGCCAGGAGCTTGAGGCCCAGGCGCGCGCCGGCTCATATCTTGTGGACCAGAACGGACGACCGCAGGCGCGCGTGAAATACGATGGCGACGAGTGGGAGCTGCAGGCGCCGCGCGGCGGCTTCTGGCGGACCATATGGCGCACCGACGCCCGGATCGACACGCCTGGCCTGGCCGGTTTCGGCGTCACCACCGACAGCGTCGTATTGCAAGGCGCCATAGAGGGACGTCCAGAAGGTTTCTACGCCGTCGATCTGGCGACGGGAACGATCTCCGACCTGCCTTTTGAGCGCCCGGCCACATCTCTGGTCCATCACCCCGTCACGGGGCTTCTGATCGGAAGCCGCAGGGTCGGGACGGACGACGTCACGCGTTGGGACTTTCTGGATTCGAACGCAGGCCAGGTCTGGAACACGGTGGAGAACGCCTTCCCGGGCAAGATCGTCAGCCTGCGCGGCTGGTCTGACGACATGCGCCAGATCATCGCCTACACCACCGGCCCCGGCGACGCCGGCTCCTATCATCTGGTCGATCTTGACCGGCGGTCTGCAGAAGTCATCGGCGAAGCCTATCCCGCCATCACCGGCGACCAGGTCGGCATCGTTCGGCCGATCAGCTATGACGCCGCCGACGGCATGGAGATCCCGGGCTATCTGACCCTGCCGCCCGGCGTGACCGACCCCCGAAACCTGCCTCTCGTCGTTCTGCCCCACGGCGGTCCGGCGTCGCGCGACTATCTGGGCTTCGACTGGTGGGCGCAGGGGTTGGCGTCTCGCGGATACGTCGTGCTGCAGCCGAACTTCCGGGGCTCCGACGGCCTGGGCAAGGCCCATTTGGAAGCCGGCCATGGAGAGTGGGGCCGCAAGATGCAGACGGACCTGTCCGACGGCGTCCGCTGGCTGGCTTCGCAAGGGATCATTGATCCAGCCCGTGTCTGCATCGTCGGCGCCAGCTATGGCGGCTATGCGGCCATGGCCGGACCGACGCTTGATCAAGGCGTCTATCGTTGCGCCGTGTCTGTCGCGGGCGTCTCGGACCTGAGGCGGATGGTGCAGTGGTCCTCGGAGCAGAGCGGTCGCCGCGACACCCCGGTGGTGCGCTACTGGAACCGCTTCATGGGCGCCGACCGCCTGGGCGACCGCAGCCTCGATCAGTTCTCTCCGGCCATGCAGGCCCAGCGCGCCGATGCGCCCATCCTGCTGCTGCACGGCCGCGACGACACCGTCGTGCCGTTCGAGCAAAGCCGCATCCTGGCCGAGGCCCTGCAGCGGGCGGGCAAACCCTATGAACTGATCGAACTGTCGGGCGAGGACCACTGGCTGTCTCGCGCGGAAACGCGCAACCGCATGCTGACCGAAACCGTCCGCTTCCTGGAGACGCACAACCCGCCGCGCTGACCTTCAAGCCAGGCCGGGCCTTGCTTTCAATCGCGGGGTGGAATAGACACCGCGCCTTCGCGTACCGAACCGCCGGGCGAACAGGCATGCCTGGGCGGTTCTTAATCAGGGAGATCATCCCCGGGCTCAAGCAGTCCGAAGGACGGTAGCCCGCTCAATAAAGAGAGTGAAAATGCCCAAACTGAAGACGAAGTCTGGCGCCAAGAAGCGCTTCAAATTCACGGCGACCGGCAAGATCAAGGCCGGTGTGGCCGGCAAGCGTCACCGCTTGATCAGCCATAATTCGAAATACATCCGCCAGAACCGCGGCACCTCGATCATGGCCGACGCCGACGCCAAGAAGATCAAGTCCTACATGCCCTACGCCTAAGGCGCAGAGCACCAACCGATCTGATCTCCACCGCATTGAATTTGAACTAAGCCCCTCAAGCAGTGAGCCGCCGCGCGGCGAACGATAGGGGCTTCCCGAAGGGAATGACAAAATGGCTCGCGTCAAAAGGGGCGTAACGTCCCACGCCAAGCACAAGAAGGTTCTGGAACAGGCCAAGGGCTTCCGGGGTCGTCGCAAGAACACCATCCGCACGGCCAAGGCCGCCGTCGACCGCGCCGGGCAATACGCCTACCGCGACCGCCGCACCAAGAAGCGCAACTTCCGCGCCCTGTGGATCCAGCGCATCAACGCCGCCGCCCGCATCGAAGGCTTCACCTACTCGCAGTTCATCCACGGCCTGAACAAGGCCGGCATCGAACTGGACCGCAAGGTTCTGGCCGACATGGCCGCCGACGAAAGCATCTTCAAGGCGATCGCCGACAAGGTGCGCGGCGCCCTCAAGGCCGCCTGATCCACTCAGGATCGAACGCATGACGAAACGCCCGCTCCGGTCCGCCGGGGCGGGCGTTTTCGCTTTCGCTGTCAGGGCCGAGTTGCGTCCTGACGGGACAGGTCTAGGTTGATTTCCGGCCCGCACGGGGTCGTCGTATCAGGAGACGTCCATGTCCATCGCCAGCGTCAGTGAGATCACCGCCTCGTCCAGCGTCAGCTTCGACGACGCCATCAAGCAAGCCATCGCCCGCGCCCACAAGACGCTGAAGAACGTCGAGGGCGCCTGGATCCAGGACCAGAAGGTCGTCATCCGGGATGGCGTCATCACCGAGTATCGCGTCAGCATGAAGATCACCTTCGTCCTGCTGGACTGAGACCTGCAAGCCGCGCTGTCGCCCTATCCGGCGCGCGACGGGGTGACGTGCGGCCTGTCAGTCGCTAGATGCTGGCGATGATGACCGATCTCGCCTCACTCGAACTCGACCTGATCAACGCCATCGGCGGCGCAGAGACCTCCGCCGAGGTTGAAGCGCTGCGCGTCTCGGCCCTGGGCAAGACCGGCGCCATCTCCGGCCTGCTGAAGGGCATGGGGGCGATGAGCCCCGACGAGCGCCGCGAAAAGGGGCCGATGATCAACGGCCTGCGCGACCGGGTGTCGTCCGCCCTGACCGCCCGCAAGGCCGAGCTGGAAGCGGCTGAACTGGACGCCCGCCTGCTGTCGGAACGCATCGACCTGAGCCTGCCCGCCCGTCGGCGCCGCAAGGGCAGCGTCCACCCGACCATGCAGGTGATGGACGAGATGATCGCCCTGTTCGCCGACATGGGCTTCGCCGTGGCCGAGGGCCCGGACATCGAGGACGATTTCCACAACTTCACCGCCCTGAACTTCCCGCCCAAACATCCGGCGCGGGAGATGCACGACACCTTCTTCTTGAAGCCCGACGCCGAGACCGGCGAACGCAAGGTGCTGCGCACCCACACCAGCCCGGTGCAGGTGCGGACCATGATGTCGCAGACGCCGCCGATCCGCATCATCGCGCCCGGCCGCACCTTCCGTAAGGACTCCGACGCCACCCACACGCCGATGTTCCATCAGGTCGAGGGTCTGGTGATCGACAAGAACATCCACATGGGCCACCTGAAGTGGACGCTGGAGACCTTCGTCGCCCGCTTCTTCGAACTGGACGGCGTCGACGCCCGTTTCCGCCCGCACCACTTCCCCTTCACCGAGCCTTCGGCGGAAATGGACATCCGTTGCGACCGGTCCGGCGGCGAGCTGAAGCTGAACACCGGCGACAGCTGGATGGAGATCCTCGGCTGCGGCATGGTGCATCCCAATGTGCTGAAGAACTGCGGCATCGACCCTGATGAATATCAGGGCTTCGCCTTCGGCATGGGCGTGGATCGCCTGGCCATGCTGAAATACGGCATTCCTGACCTTCGCCCGATGTTTGACGGCGACACCCGCTGGCTGGCCCACTACGGCTTCTCCGCCTTCGCCGCCCCCAATTCCGCCTCTGGACTGAGCTGAGACACACCATGACCGACGAAACGCCCAAGATGTCCGCCGAAGAAACCGCAGGCCGCGCCATGGTCGCCCGCACGACGTTTGAAAAGGAAGCCGTCTGGCTGCCCATGCTCGCGGTGCAGCACTGGAACGTCGGTGAAATGGCCATCAAGGACAAGACCTTCACCGACTGCGTGATCGAAGGCCCCGCCGTGATGGCGGTGATGAACGGCACCACATTCGACAGCTGCGCCATGGGCGCCGCCACCGACGTCAAAACCCTGCTCTATCGTCCGGTCAGCCAGGACAAGATGGCCGGAGTGATCGGCGTCTCGAACTGCCGTTTCGTGCGCTGCCGTTTCGTGCAGGTCGGCTTCACCGGCTCCGACGAATTGATCGCCGAGCTTGAGGCCGGCGTTCAGACCGCCTCGGGAGCCGCTTCGTGACCACTTCGCGCCTGCCCATCAACCGCGAGGTCCGCGTCGCCCAGGATTTGACTGCGACTGTGTTCAAAGACCTGGACGTCAATCTGTTCGACCTGCACATCGCCGCCCACGGGGCCGCGCTTGGCGTGTTGACTGGACGCACTTTCCGCGGCTGCCGCCTTCAAGGCCCGGCCATCATGCTGGTTTCGGCGGGCGTTCGGTTCACCGACTGCAATTTCGGCGAACCCGATGGCGTGATGGAGAACCTGGTGCTGCGCCCCGCCGGCGCACGGGCCCTGGGCACCATTCCCTTCCGTGACACCCTGTTCGACGGCTGCGAATTCTACAACGTCGGCTTCACAGGTCCAGAAGACATCCTCAACACCCTTCTCGCCGTCGGAAAGAACTGATCCGGCATGAAGTTCACCCTCTCCTGGCTGAAATCCCACCTGAACACCGACGCCGACGCGGCGGCGGTGGCCGACGCCATGACCATGGCCGGGCTGGAGGTCGAGGACGTCCATGACCCGATCGCGGCCCTGGCTCCCTTCACCGTGGCCCGGATCGTCTCGGCGGAGCAGCACCCCAACGCCGACCGCCTGCGCGTCTGCCAGGTCGAGACGGTGGACGGGATGAAGGAGATCGTCTGCGGCGCCCCCAATGCGCGGGCGGGCCTGACCACCATCTACGCCCCCATCGGCGCCTATGTGCCCGGCCTGGGCGTGACCCTGGTCGAAAAGCCGGTGCGCGGCGTGGTCTCCAACGGCATGCTGTGCTCGGCCGCCGAGCTGGAGCAGCCGCCCCAGTCCTTGGCCGAAAGCGACGGCATCCTGGACCTGCCGCCCGAGATTCCGGTCGGAACGCCCGCCGCCGCCGTCTTCGGCGCCGATCCGGTCATCGACTTTGAAGTGACGCCGAACCGGCCCGACTGGCTGGGCGTGGCCGGCATCGCCCGCGACCTGGCCGCCGCCGGTCTGGGCGAACTGATCGACTATGAGATCGCCACCGTGCGCGGCGGCTTCCCCTGCCCGATAAGCGTGCGGATCGAGGCGCCGGAAATGTGCCCGGTCTTCGCCGGTCGCCTGATCCGGGGCGTGCAGAACGGGCCGTCGCCGGTCTGGCTGCAGCACCGTCTGGCCGCCATCGGCCTGCGCTCGATCAACAAGCTGGTCGATGTCACCAATCTGATCGCCTATGACCGCGCCCGCCCCCTGCACGTCTATGACGCGGCCAAACTGTCGGGAACCGAGATCGTGGTCCGCGCCGGTCAGGTCGCCGCCGACACCCCAGGCCACGATGGGGGCGAGCACGAGCATCTGATCGCTCTGGACGGCAAGACCTATACCGTCGATCCGACCATGGCCGTCATCGCCGATGCGGCGGGCGAACGGCCTATCGGCCTGGGCGGCGTCATGGGCGGCGAGAGCACCGGCTGTTCCGACGAGACCACCGACGTCTTCCTGGAAAGCGCCTGGTTCGACCCCATCACCACGGCCCAGACCGGCCGCACCCTGACGATCAGCTCCGACGCCCAATACCGGTTCGCGCGCGGCGTCGACACCGCCTCGGTCATGCCCGGCCTTGAGCTGGCCACCCGCCTGATCCTGGACCTGTGCGGCGGCGAGCCGTCCGACGTCGTGGTCGCCGGACAGGCCCCGGCCTTGCCTGCGTCCGTCACCTTCGACCCGGCCCGTGTCGAGCGTCTGACCGGCCTGAGCCTCAGCGAAGACCGCATCGCCGACATCCTGACCGCGCTCGGGTTCGAGATCGCGCGCGGAACGCCGTGGACGGTGACGCCGCCGTCGTGGCGACGCGACGTCGAAGGCTCAGCCGACCTGGTCGAAGAGGTCGCCCGCATCGAGGGCTACGGCGCCCTGCCCTCCACGCCCCTGCCGGATCAAGGCGCGCCGTCGCGCGGGGTGCTGAACCCGCGTCAGGCCCGCGTGCGTCTGGCGCGGCGCGCGCTGGCCGCCATGGGCTATGCCGAGGCTGTCACCTGGTCCTTCACCAAACAGTCGACCGCTGTCCTGTTCGGCGGCGGGGCCGAGACCCTGTTGGTCGACAATCCGATCGCGGCGGACCTGGACTGCATGCGGCCCTCGGCCCTGCCCAACCTGATCCAGGCGGCGGCCCGCAACGCCGCGCGCGGCCACGCCGACGCAGCCCTGTTCGAGATCGGCCCCATCTATCTGGACGACCAGCCGACCGGTCAGCGCACCGTCATCGCCGGCCTGATCGCGCCGCACAGCGACCGCCACTGGACCGGGCCTGAGGGCGACGCCCTGTTCGCACTCAAGGGCGACCTGACGACGCTTCTGGAAGACGTCGGCGCCCCTGTCGGCTCGCTGCAGCTGGTTCAGGGCTCAAACCGCGACTGGTGGCATCCCGGCCGTTCGGCGTGTCTGCAACTGGGGCCCAGGAACGTCATCGTCGAGTTCGGCGCCCTGCACCCCCGCGTGCTCAAGACACTGGACGCGGAGGGTCCCATGCTGGCCTTCGAGATCGTTCTGGACGCCGTGCCCGAGCCGCGCGGCGCCCGCGCCAAGACGCGCGGGCCCGCCAACCTGACCGCCCTCATGCCGCTCAGCCGCGACTTCGCCTTCGTGGTTCCCGACGACCGGGCGGCCGGTGATCTGGTCAAGGCGGTGGCCGGGGCGGACAAGGCCCTGATCACCGACGTGCGCGTGTTCGACGTCTATCGCGGCCAGGGCGTGCCGGACGGCCACGCCTCCATCGCCCTGGAGGTCGAGATCCAGCCGCGCGACGCCACCCTGACCGAGGCCGAGATCGAGGCCCTGTCCGCAAAAATCGTCGCCGCCGCCGCCAAGGCCGGCGGACAACTGAGGGGCTGAGGATGTCGATCAAACCCAGGCTCGAGACCGCCTTCGAGCGGCTGCTGTTCCAGTCGCGCTGGCTGATGGCGCCCTTCTACGCCGGTCTGGCGCTGGCGCTGCTGATGCTCCTGGCCGTCTTCCTGCGCGACCTCGTCTACTATGTGCCGCAGGCCTTCTCGGTCGGCGAGCGCATGAGCTCGAACAACGCGATCCTGGCGGTGCTGACGCTGGTGGACCTGTCGCTGGCGGGCAATCTGCTGCTGATCGTCATGTTCTCCGGCTATGAGAACTTCGTCTCCAAGCTGGACCTCGAGGGCGAACAGGATCGCCCGCCGTGGATGGGCACGGTCGACTTCTCGGGCCTGAAGATGAAGCTGATCGCCTCCATCGTGGCGATCTCGGGCATCCAGCTGCTGAAGTTCTTCATGAACATGGGCCTGGACGGGCGTGAGGTGAACGCCGAGGAAGCCCTGTGGGGCGTCATCATCCACCTGACCTTCGTCACCTCGGGCGTGCTTCTGGCCCTGATGGACTGGCTGACCAGCAAGACCGACAAGCACTGAGGGCATTCTTGTCGGCCTGACGCGCGTTCGCGCTGCTTGAGGCCGGGCGCTCAACAATTGGCGCGATCACCAACAGAACCCGCGCCACAGCAAGGTTCCGTTAACCTTGCCGCCGCAAGGCTGACGCAAAGAACGGCGACGGTGGGACTATAATCCGCCCCCGTCGCGCGCCTACGGAGCCAAGCCATGCATCGTCGCCAACTGATCCTCAACGGCCTCGCCGCCACCGGCGCCGCCGCCGGCCTGTCCGCCTGCGCCTCGACCCGGCCTGCGGGCGATCCGCAATATCCGGTCGGGTCCGACCAGACGGCCCACACCTATACCTCCGAAGAGCTGATCGCCGCCGGCTCGCGCGAGGCTGGCATGGCCGCCGAGGGTCTGGGCGCCGCCATCGAACGCATCTTCGCCGACTATGGCGACCGCCCAACGGCCTATATCGCCGGTGAGGAAGCCGCCGGCGCCGCCGCCGTGGGCCTGCGCTACGGGCGCGGCGCCCTGCACATGAAGGATCTGTCGGCCTCGCAGGAAGTGTTCTGGCAGGGCATCTCCATCGGCTGGGACGTGGGGGGCAACGCCAGCCGGGTCTTCACCCTGGTCTACGGCCTGTATCACCCGGACATGATCTACCGCCGCTACCCCGGCGTGGAGGGCACCGCCTATCTGATCGGCGGCCTGGGCGTGAACTATCAACGCGCCGACGGCATCGTCCTGGCTCCCATCCGCACGGGCGTCGGCCTGCGCGCGGGCGCCAACGTCGGGACGATGGCCTACAGCCGCCAGCGCAACATTCTGCCGTTCTAGAAACAGGATGCTTCGAGCGGGCGTCGCAGCAGCAGCTCTACTGGCGCTCGCAGCCTGCGAGCGCCCCGGCCCGCCATCGGACATCACTGGCCTGCTCCGGGCCCAGGGGTTCGACTATCTGGACGAACCAGAGGTCACGATCAGTCCGCTTTGTTCGATGCAGGTCGGACAGAACCGGTATGATTTCTTCTGGTACGTGTGGCGGCAAGAGCCAGAGCGCTCTCCGGGCGTCGCTCATGCCGCCCATCGGCTGATCCAGATCCGGGACGGGCGGACTTACGACGGCCATTACGGCAGCATGCAGCCTGAAAACCGCCCGACCTGCCGTCCCGACAGCCGCGAACTCGTTTTCAAGGCCGACGCCTTGCTTGCACAGGCCCCGGACGGACCGCGGCAAACCATCATTCAGGTGACCGAGAACGGCTTGCCGCACGAGATTTTAGTCAACGGCGACGCCTACATCCGCGCACGCTGACAAGGCCCGCCTCTCTCAGCCCCCGATCAATGCCTCCAGCCCGTCGCGCCAGCTGAGGTATTTCGGACGCCAGTTCAGCTCGGCCTTGGCGCGGGCGTTGGAGAGGCGTTTGGAGTCCAGATAGAAACGCCGCATGGCGTCGGACACCGACGGGTCATCCACATCCACCTCGGGCGGGCGCGGCAGGCCCAGGCGTTCGGCGGCATAGGCGGTGACCACGTCGGCAGGCGCCGGTTCGTCGTCGCACAGGGTGTAGGCGCGGCCCGGATGCGGTCTGGCCATGGAGGCGAACAGGCCCGCCACGGCGTCCTCGACATGGATGCGGTTGAACACCTGGCCCGGCTTGCGCACGATCCGGGCCGTCCCGTCGCGCAACCGCTCCAGCGGCGACCGGCCTGGGCCATAGAGGGCGGGCAGGCGGAAGATCTGCACCGTCAACCCCATGCCCTGGCCTTCATCCAGCCAGTCGCGCTCGGCCCGGACGCGGCGCGCCCCCTCCAGGCTGGCGGCGTTCAGTTCGTCGTCCTCAAAGGCCCAGCCGCCGTCGCGGTCGCCATAGACGGCGGTGGAGGAGACATAGCCGATCCAGTCGGGCCAAGCGCCTGAGGCTGTGATCGCCGGGATCAGCGCCGCCAGTCCCGGACAGCCCGCCGCCTCGGGCGGCGCCGTGACCAGCACCGCCGAAGCCCGCGCCACGGCGGCGGCCAGCGCCTTCGCATCCGTGGGATCGACAGCCTCCAGCCCCGCCGTCTGCAGGGCCGCCCGTCGCGCCGGATCGCGGCTGGTCAAAACTGCGGAACCGCCGCGCCGCACAGCCTCATGCGCCGCCGCCTCGCCCAGCCAGCCGCCGCCGAAGACCAGAAGGGTTGTGAATGCGGCCCCGTTCATCGCGGTCTTTAAGCCGACCGCGCGTGAGGCGTTTCCGGCGCCGGGACCGGCGCGGCCTTCACCGCCTCTGCCCGCTTGCTGTTCCAGGTCGAGACGCAGGCCACCTTGGACAGGTCGGCGCGGTCGGCGTAGCGGCGGGCGATGTCGGTGACGTCGGCCATCAACCCTTCGGCCAAGGTGATCGGCTTCAGCCCCAGTTCGCGGAACTGGTCGTTGGCGACCACCAGTTCGTTCTCGTCGGCCTCCTGACGCGGGTTCGGGACGTTGTGCACCTCGGCGCCGGTCATCCGCCCGATCATGGCGGCCAGATCGCGCACGCGGCGGCTCTCGGTCATCTGGTTGAGGATCTTGACCCGGTCGCCTGCCTTAGGCGGATTGTTCAGCGCCAGTTCGACGCAGCGCACCGTGTCCTGAATGTGGATAAAGGCCCGCGTCTGCCCCCCCGAGCCGTGCACCGTCAGCGGATAGCCGACCGCCGCCTGCATCAGGAAGCGGTTCAACACCGTGCCGTAGTCCCCGTCATAGTCGAAGCGGTTGATCAGGCGCTCATCCAGACGCGTCTCCTCGGTCTGGGCGCCCCAGACGATGCCCTGATGCAGGTCGGTGATCCGCACCCCGTCGTTCTTGGCGTAGAACTGGAACAGCAGGGCGTCCTGCGTCTTGGTCATGTGATAGATGCTGCCCGGGTTCGGCGGGAACAGGATCTCCTGCTCGGCGGGGCCGAAATCGGTGTCGACCGTGACCTTCAGATAGCCCTCGGGGATGCGCAGGCCGGCGGTGGTGTAGCCATAGACGCCCATGGTCCCCAGGTGGGCCAGATGCACGTCCAGCCCGCTCTCGACGATGGCGGCCAGCAGGTGGTTGGTGGCGTTCAGATTGTTGTCGACGGTGTAGAGCTTGTGCCGCGCCGACTTCATCGAATAGGGGGCCGCGCGCTGTTCGGCGAAATGGACGACGCTGTCGGGTTTGAAATCCTTGATCAGGGCGACCAGACGGTCGAATTCCTTGCCGACGGTCATGTTGACGAAGTCGATGTCCTTGCCGCTGACCTCTTTCCACGCGGCGATGCGTTCGCCCATGGTGCGGATCGGCGTCAGGGACTGGATCTCCAGCTCATTGTCGATGTTGCGGCGGCTGAGGTTGTCGACGACGCAGACGTCCCAGCCGCGCGCCGACAGATGCAACGCCGTGGGCCAGCCGCAGAAACCGTCGCCGCCCAGAACCAGAACCCGCATCACATCGCCCTCTCAATCAACCAGTTCCATAGCTAACGCACGAAACGGGCAGCGGAAAGCTTGACCATATGTCAGAGGCGGCGCCGCGCCTTCCACTCCGCCCGCGTCTGGCCCCATTTGTCGACCCTGTGATCCTCGAACGGCGCGGGCATCTGCGTCGGGCCTTGATTGTATGAGCCCAGCCGCTCGGCCAGTTTCTGAGAGGCGACATTGTCCGGGTCGATGCAGTGGATCACCTCATCCCAGCCCAGCACATCGAAGGCGTAGTCCATCGCCGCCGTCGCCGCCTCGACGCCATAGCCCTTGCCGTGGGCCTCGGGATGAAGGCTCCAGCCCACCTCGTTGCCGGGCCAGCCCTCGGGCCGCCACGGGCCGATCCGGCCCAGCCACAGGCCGCTGTCGCGCTCGATCACCGAGAACATGGCCACCCCGGTCAGGCTCCAGGCCCCGGCCATGGTCATCACCGACCGCCAGGTCGCCGCCGGCGGCTGGACCCCGCCGATGAAGCGGGCCGTCTCGGGATCGGCCATCAGCTCGGCCCAGCGCGGAAAGTCCTCCAGCGCGGTCGGACGCAGGATCAGACGTTCGGTGTTCAGGACGGGTCCGGTCACAGGCGATACTCCCGCTCAAGCTGATATTGGCTGCCGCCCTCGCTCAGGACGCTGGAATAGAGGCCGAAGCCGAAGACGGGGATCGACGGCGAATGCAGCAGATTATGGCCCGAAATCCAGGCGGCGACCCGGCCCGGATCGGTCTGAGGCTTCAGATAGGCCAGGGTCAGGTGCGGGTGATAGTTGCGCTTCTCCATCACCACCCCCGCCCGTTCGGCGGCGCTGCGGCAGCGCCCGGCCAGAACCGACAGGCGCTCGCCGCCCTCGACCCCGGCCCAGATCGTGTGGCTGCGGTGGGCGTCGCCGAAGGCTCCGACCCCGCTCAGTTCGATGTCGAAGGGCCCGCCCCGCGCCGCCTGTTCCAGTTCGGCGGCCAGATCGTCGGCGCGGCGTTCGTCGATGTCGCCATAGAAGGCCAGGGTGACGTGCATCTGTTCAGCGCTGCGCCAGCGCGCGCCCGGCAGGCCGGACTGACGCCGTTTCAAGGTTTCAGCCACGTCGTCGGGCAGGGACAGGGCGGTGAACAGGCGGATCATGCGACCCTTGGTAGCGCCTGCGGGGGCCCGGCCCAAGTCCGGTTTTCCTTGCGCAAGCCTGATACGGCCCCGATATTGAACCAAAGGCCGGATCGCCCGGCCCCTGACAGAGGATCGAAACCGCGATGAGCGATTTCAGAAACGGCTACACAGCCCCGGCCACCGCCGACATGTCCGTCGACGCGGGCCTGCGCAGCTTCATGCTGGGCGTCTACAACAAGGTGGCCATCGGCCTCGTGGTCTCGGCCGTTCTGGCCTACATCACCGGCTCGGTTCCGGCGGTGCGCGACCTGCTGTTCTCGACGGCGGTCTTCCCCGACGGCGTGACGCGCATGACCGGCATGACCATCCTGGGCATGATCGTGGCCTTCTCGCCCCTGGTGGTGCTGCTGGGCTCCAACTTCGTCATGAAGAACCCGACGGCGGCCAGCGCGGGCGGCCTCTACTGGCTGATCGTGGCCCTGATCGGCGCGTCGATGGGCGCCGTGGTGCTGATCTACACCGGCGCCTCCGTGGTCCAGACCTTCCTGATCACCGCCGCCGCCTTCGCCGCCCTCAGCCTGTTCGGCTATACGACCAAGAAGGACCTGACCGGCATCGGCAGCTTCCTGATCATGGGCGTGATCGGCCTGGTCATCGCCATGGTGGTCAACATGTTCCTGCAGAATTCGATGATGCAGCTGATCATCAGCGTGCTGGGCGTGCTGATCTTCGCCGGTCTGACCGCCTATGACACCCAGCGCCTGAAGATGACCTACTACGCGCTCGGCGGAAACCAGAACGCCATGGGCGTGGCCACCAGCTATGGCGCACTGAGCCTCTACATCAACTTCATCAACATGTTCCAGTTCCTGCTGGCCCTGTTCGGCGGACGGCGTTGATGAGGGTTTGAGGGCGACCTCAAGCTCGAGAAATGATGAAACCCCCGGTGGAGACGCCGGGGGTTTTTCTATTCCACCACGCGGAACTTGCGGCTGTCGAAGACTCGCAGCACCTGATCCAGTTCGCGGCCCCGGCGCAGGATCACGCCGCCTTCGCCCAGCACCGCCCACTGGCCCTGCTTCAGCCGCAGGGCGGGCCGCTTCTCGATGCGATAGAGCGGCGCGTCGCCTGTGCGGCGGAAGACGGCGAACTCGGCCACCTCCCTGTGGCCGATCATGGCGTAGTCGCGCCACTCGCCCGCCGCCACCATCCGTCCATAGACCCGCATGATGAGACCGAGTTCGATCCGGTCGAAGAAGACCGGCCCGGGCTGGGACTGCAAATCAGCGGCGTCATTCATGCCCTGATCCTGGAACGGATCGGCCCGAGAGGAAAGCTTGAGCGCACGAACACCAAATCGCCCCCATTCGGCCCAGCGCCCGCCGTCTTGCCCGGCGACACCTTGCTCATCGGCTCGCCAGAGTCCGGAGCGGTCCCGGAACCTGAACAGCCCCCCCAGCCCCCCTGGATCACTCCATCAAGGGCTCTGGCGGGCCGGTGCTTAAAAGTAAAATGACGCCCGCCTGGCCACTTCCCCCCTCCGCCAGGCGGGCGTTTTGCTGTCTGCTGTGCGAAGGCGCGGAAACGGCCGTTACAGGGTCAGGTTGACCGTTTGGCCGTCGCGCAGCACCGACAGGCGGCGTGACCCGTCGCGCTCCATGGCCCGGCCCAGGGCGGCCAGGCTGGACACGCCGGCGCCGTTGACCGACCGGATCACATCGCCCGCCCTCAGATCGGCGTTGGCCGCCGCAGAGCCGCTCTCGACCGCATAGACCTGAAGCCCGTCGTCCATGGCGCGTACGGCGGCGCCGCGGGCGATGACGACGTCGACGGTGACCACGACATCGCGCGGCTCGGCGGTTTCGACCACCAGGCTGGCGCGGCCTTCATCGCCGTCGCGCAGATAGACCACATCCATCGCCGTGCCGGGGGCCGCGACGCCTATGGTGGCGTTGACCGTGCCGGCGTTGGACACGGCGCGGCCGTGGATGCGGGTGATGATGTCGCCGCGCTTCAAGCCCGCCCGATCGGCGCTGGAGCCGGGAGCCACATCCTCGACCACGGCGCCGCGCACGATGTTCAGGCCGAAGCTGCGGGCGCGGGTGGCGTTCAGCGACCCCAGTATGGCGCCGGTCGTGCCGCGCTTGACCTCGCCCGTGGCGCGAAGTTGATCGGCGACATACAGCATGATGTGGGTCGGCACAGCAAAGGCGATGCCGTCGTTGCCGCCGCCGCCGCCCGACAGGATGGAGGTGTTGATGCCGATCAGCCGTCCTCGGCTGTCCAGCAGAGGCCCGCCGGAGTTGCCCGAGTTCACCGCTGCATCGGTCTGGATGTAGTCCTCGATCCGGTCGCCCATGCCCGAGCGGCCCAGGCCCGAGATGACGCCCATGGTCATGGTCTGGTCCAGCCCCAGGGGATAGCCGACGGCGAAGGCCAGATCGCCGGTGCGCAGCCCCTCCGAGTCGGCCACTTCGACCTGTGAGAGACCGGTCGCCTCGATCTTCAGCACGGCCAGATCCGTGGCCTTGTCGGCGCCGATCAGGGTGGCGTCGAACAGCCGTCCGTCCAGAAGGTCGACGGTGAATTTCCGCCCGTTCTCGACCACATGGTTGTTGGTGATGATGATGCCCTGGGCCGCGTCGATGATGACGCCCGAACCGCCCGACAGCGGACGCGGATCACTGGTGCTGGACGTCGGCCCGCGCGACTGGGCCAGGGTCGTGACCCGGACCACGGCGGGCAGAGACTGCTCCAGACCGGTGGCGAAGCTGAACACGCCGCGCTGGGCGTCATAGGGGATGGGGTCCTGCAACGACACCTGGGCCTGGGCGGGCAAGGCCAGAAGCAGGGGGAGCGCCGCGACAAGCGCGAAAGCGGAGACGCCACGAGGCCGAAGACCGGGCCGAAGATGGGGCCGAAGCATGATGGGCTGCATCGCAATTCCTCAAATGTTGGGTGGACCTTAGCGTGAGAATTCGGCCCTGACGACAGCCCCCGGCGCGGCGTCATCAATCGTCATGACCGCCCCGTGCCGCCTCAGGATGGCGCGGACGAAGGCCAGGCCCATGCCGTGGCTTTCACGCCCCTCGGCGACGGCGGCGGCGACCTGGCGGGCGACATTGTTCAGCGCGCCTTCGTCAAAGCCACGGCCCTGATCGGCGACCGTCAGCACGGGACGCCCCCCGACCGTGGCGACCGTGACCGTGACGGTCCCGGCGTCAGGCGAATATTTGACCGCATTGTCCACCAGATTGGTCATCGCCCGCTGCAGCAGGGTCGAGACGCCCAGCACCGACACAGGCTCGACCTGGGCGACGATGGTGATGCCCCGCGCCTCGGCCAAGGGCTCGTACAATTCGGCGGCGGCGACGGCCAACTGGTCCAGGCGGATGGTCTCGAACACCCAAGCCTCGCCGTCGCGCAGAGCCACAGCCTCATTCATGGCCCGGCTCAGCTGGCCCAGGTCGGCCTTGACCTCGCGCACCAGACGCCGCGTCGCCGGACTGGAGTCGGCTTCCTTCAGACGGTCCAGACGGGCGCTGGCGCGGGCCAGAGGGGTGCGGAAATCATGCGCCAGCTGGTCGGCGGAATCACGCAGCCAACTGAGCAGTTCCTCAAGCTGATCCAGGGTGCGGTTCACCTGCACGGTCAGTTCGGTCAGTTCCGGCGCCACCGCCGTCTCGGGCGACCGCAAGGAGAAGTCGCCGACCGAGGCCCGGTCCAGCGCCCGGTTCACCTGGGTGACGGCGTTTGTCAGCCTGTGCCGCGCGAAGCCCGCCGCCGCCAGACCAATGCCCAGCAACAACACCCCCACCGCCGCCACAGCCGCCACAGCCCAGCCCCAGGCTTCGCCCGAGCGATCGACGACCCGGCCGACCACGATGTCCAGCGCCCCGACAGACCGGCGCACCATGACGACCTCGACCGCCCTGTTCGGACAGACCACGCCACGCTTCAGTTGAGCCACATAAACATCGTCGCCCAGGCTCGGCGCACGCTCCCCCTGTTGCGTCGCCAGTGCGGCCAGCCCCGCCGGCTTGCCCACCGCCGCCCGGATGTAGCGGACCCCGGCCCCGCCGCGACCTGTGCGGCAGGTCTCCTCCAGCGTGCGGGCGTCACGCCCCGGCCCGCTCTGAAAGGCGGACAGGAAGGCGGACAAAAAGACGGCGTCGGCCTCGGTGACATGGTCAGAGGTCAGGTCAGCCTCGCTGCCCAGCTTGGCGACAATGGAGCCGTAGTCGTCCAGCGCCGCCAACGCCGCCTTCTCGCGCTGATCCATCCGCACCGCCGCCCCCGTGACGAACAGGGAGCCGGTCAGGGCCAGGGCCGCCACCACCGCCATGCCCGACGCCAGCTGGGTCGACGTCCGCCGCCACAGCCAGCGTCGCGGACCGCGCAGCGTCGCCAGATCCCTCCAGCGCTGGAGGGTCATTCGGCCCAGTCGCTGAGGTCGCGGAAAATCAGGCTCTGGCTGCGCGCCGAGACGATCAGGGGATGCAGGTCGTCGCCCAGTTCCGGCGCCTGTTCCTTCAGCCGACGACGCAGGGCGCTGATGCGGGCGTCGATGATGTTGACGAAGTTGTCGGGCAGGAATTTCCACTCCACCCAGCATTTCTCCCACAGCATGGTCTTGGTCACCGGCTGGCCGCGCGCCGCCACCAGTTCGCCGACGATGGCGAACTCCAGCGGCGACAGGTCGATCTGGCGGCTCTGGCCGGCGAGCTCCAGTTTCAGGGTCCGTGCGCCCGGCGACAGACGGAAGGGCCCGTTGATCAGGTCGGCGCCCGCTGGCCGTGCGCGTCGGGCCGCGCGGCGCAGCTGGGCCGCGATCCGCGCCAGAAGTTCTTCATCACCGACCGGTTTGGACAGATAGTCGTCGGCCCCGCTCATCAACCCCTCGACCCTCTGGCGCTCAGCGCCCAGGGCGGTCAGCATCAGGGCGGGCGCGTCATAGGAGGGGCCGTCCCCGGCGCGGATGCGCTTCAGCGTCTCCAGCCCGTCCAGGCCGCGCGTCAGCCGGTCCAGGATCAGAACGTCGAACGCCTCGCCCGCCGCCACCTCCAACGCCGCCTCCCCCCTGTCGACCTGTTCGACCCGCGCGAAGCCCGCGCTCAGCAAGCGTTCGGCCACATGGGCGGACAGTTCGGGATCATCCTCCAGCAACAGGGCGCTGCGGCCCGCGAAGACCTGCCTCAACTGGATGAAGGCGTCCTCTTCGCCGTCGATCTTCATATCCGGGTCCACGCCGCTCTCCTTCGCTTGCCCCAACGATACGGCGTGCAGCGCAAGACGCACAGTGGCGATCCACTGATCCTTTCTGATCGTACTGAGTTCAAGACCATCATCTTCAATCAAAGCCGGACTCTTTCATGCAGCGTGTTCCTCTGATCTTTCTCGCCGCGTCGGCGCTCGCCGCCTGTCAGACGGCGCCGGCCGCCCACACCGGTTTTCTCAGCGGCTATGACGGGCTGAAGACGAACGAGGGCACGATCCGTGCGTCCATCCGGGAACGTCGGGACGACGCCCAGGCGGCGGGGATCGAACAGGTCTATCTGGCGCCAGCGGTCCTTGTCGGTCAGGCGGGCGCCGACCTGTCCGAAAGCGACCGCGCCCTGGTGCTGCGCGAGGTCGATCGCCAGGTCTGCTATGAAATGAGCGAACGATTCACCATCGTGGACAGTCCGCTGCAGGCGGCACAGGTGCGGACCGGGGTGACAGGCGTCATTCCGACCGGACAGGCGGCGTCCGGCGTCGCCGCCGTCGCCAATGTCCTGATCCCCGGCCCCGGGACCTTCCGTGTTCCCGGCACGACCGGCGGACTGGCGGCCGAGGCGGAGCTGCTGGGTCTGGACGGCGGTCAGGTCGCGGCCCTGGCCTGGGCCCGCAACGCCAATGTCGTGGGCGTCGACAGCCCGTCCCTCTCGCGCGTCGGCGACGCTCTGCAGATGGCCGAGCCGTTCGGTGACGCCGTCGGCGACGCCTTCGCGCCGACAGGACGCGCCGTCCGCCCCATCGCCGATCCCGATCCGTGCGCCCGCTTTGGGCCACGCACCCAGGCAGGCGGCTTCGTCACGCGCGTCGTCACTGGCCTATATGTGCCCGAAATCAACACTGGCTCGCGCGGCGAACCTGCGGCCGAGAGTCCGAAGTAGGGCCTCACCGTATCGCATGGCTCAGGCGGGGCCTTCGTGTGGCGAGCGAAACGTCTAGAAGGCGCTCTCGCCCGTGATGGCCCGGCCCAGGATCAGGGCGTGAACGTCGTGGGCGCCCTCATAGGTGTTGACCGTCTCCAGATTCATGGCGTGGCGCATGACGTGCATCTCGCCGGTGATGCCGGCGCCGCCGTGCATGTCGCGGGCCTCGCGGGCGATGGCCAGGGCCTTGCCGCAGTTGTTGCGCTTCATCATCGAGATGGCCTCGGGCACCCAGGCGTCCTGGTCCAGCAGGCGGCCGACGGCCAGCGCGCCCTCGAAGCCGAGGAAGATCTCGGTCTGCATGTCGGCCAGCTTCTTCTGCACCAGCTGGCGCGACGACAGGGGGCGGCCGAACAGCATGCGCTCGCCGACATAGGCGCGGGTCAGGTGCAGGCAGGCTTCGGCGGCGCCCATGGCCCCCCAGGCGATGCCGTAACGCGCCTTGTTCAAGCAGGAGAAGGGCCCGCGCAGACCCTTCACGCCAGGCAGGATATTGGCTTCGGGCACGAAGACGTCGTTCAGGCCGATGTCGCCGGTGATCGAGGCGCGCAGGCTCAGCTTGTCGCCGATCTTGTCGGTGGTGAAGCCATCCATGCCGCGCTCGACGATGAAGCCGCGGATGACGTCATCAAGCTTGGCCCAGACCACGGCCAGGTCGCTGATCGGCGAGTTGGTGATCCAGTATTTGGCGCCGTTCAGGCGGTAGCCGCCCTCGACCTTGACCGCCTTGGTCTTCATCGAGGCCGGGTCCGAGCCGCCGTCGGCCTCGGTCAGGCCGAAACAACCGACCAGTTCGCCGGCCGCCATGCGCGGCAGGAAACGCATGCGCTGCTCCTCCGAACCGAAGGCGTAGATGGGATACATGGCCAGCGACGACTGCACGCTCATGGCCGAGCGATAGCCGCTGTCGACCGCTTCGATTTCGCGCGCGATCAGGCCGTAGGCGACGTGGCTGACGCCCGATCCGCCATACTGTTCGGGCAGGGTGGCGCCGAGGAAACCCATCTCGCCCAGCTCGGTCATGATGGCGCGATCGAAGGTCTCGTCACGGAAGGCGGCGACCACACGGGGCAGCAGTTTTTCCTGGGCATAGGCGCGGGCGGCGTCCTGGATGGCGCGCTCGTCCTCGGTCAGGCGGCCGTTCAGATCCAGCGGGTCGTCCCAGCGGAAGGTCTTTTGCGGAGCGGCGCCGGCGTCAGCCATGGGGTGTCCTTCGTAATGGCGGGTTCAGGCGGTCGTGATCGGTCGTGACCATCCGCCCCCTGTTCAGATGCGCGGTTTAGGCCAGAATGACGATCACGGGTAGAGCGCCCGCCCCGCTCAGGTTAGGATGACGCATGATCCGCACCTTCAACCGCCTGTTCGCCGACCATCCGCGTGAGGTCAAGGAAACCTATGTCGAGCATATGGGGGCGTCGTCGCGCTTCGGCTTCAAGCTGTTGAAGCTGGCTGGCTGCGCCTTTGTGCACGCCATCGTGCCCGGGCTGCACAAGACCACAGTCTCCGATTCCATCCGCGGCATGGCCTGCGACATGGGCGGCCGCGCCGAAGAAGCCCGCGACAACCGCATGCGCCAGGCTGGCGTCTGGGATCCCGGCCTGTAGGGAATCAGTCCGGCGTTTCGACACGCTTGTAGAATCCGTCGACATCCGAACCCATGGGGCAGTAGCGGGATGCGGCCCCGCCATCGGCCACGAACACCCCTTCAGGTCCCACGCGCACCTGCATCACCGGCGGTTCGGCCCCGATGTCGGCGGCGGTCATGCCGCCCAGATCACTGTTGAAGGGGACCGGCCGGGCGTTGATGACGTCATCTGCGTCCTGAAGACCGACCGCTTCGATCTCGCAATCACCCGCCGTGGCCGCGCCATTGGGGACGCCGCCCGCGCGGATGGCGACGCGCCATCCGCCGCCCTCCCGCGTCAGGCCCAGCACGGCGCCGCTGGGATCATCGCGAGTGAACGCGGCGTCAGGGCTCTGCGAGGTCGGGGCTTCGACCGTCGTCGCAGGCTGTGCGCTTTCAGCCTCGGGTGCAGGCGGCGCGACGTCATCGCCGGAAACGCTTTCGCTTGAAACCGGGTTGCAAGCCCCCAGGGCCAGGGCGGAAACGGCGATGACCAGTACGCTGCGCATCAGGGAGACTCCTTGGAACCATGCCGTTCAGGCTCCGGCTTCTCCGCGAAGCGGTCAAGCGCTAAGCCTGTTCCATGAGCCAATCAAAATCTGACGCACACCTTTCCGGCGGCGCCCTTTCCGGAGTTCGCGTCCTCGACCTCAGCCGCGTCCTCGCTGGCCCTTGGGCGACGCAGACGCTGGCGGATCTCGGGGCCGAGGTGATCAAGGTCGAACGGCCCGGCGTCGGCGACGACACCCGCCACTGGGGCCCGCCCTTCACCACCGCCTCTGACGGAACCCAAGGCGACGCCGCCTATTTCATGTGCGCCAACCGGGGCAAGAAGTCGGTCGCGCTGGACATGGCCTCGCCCGAAGGCGCCGACGCCATCCGCGCCTTGGCCGCGACCTGCGACGTGGTGGTCGAGAACTTCAAGACCGGGGGCCTGCAGAAATACGGCCTCGACTACGCCGCCCTGTCGGCGATCAATCCGCGTCTGGTCTACTGCTCCATCACCGGCTTCGGTCAGGATGGGCCGGACGCGCACCGCGCCGGCTACGACTACATGATCCAGGCCATGGGCGGGCTGATGTCGATCACCGGCCAGCCCGACGGCGCGCCCGGCGCCGAGCCGATGAAGGTCGGCGTGGCGGTCGTGGACCTGTTCACCGGCCTCTACGCCTCCAACGCCATCCTCGCCGCCCTGATGCATGCGCGGGCGACGGGCGAAGGCCAACACGTGGACATCGCCCTGTTCGACGTCCAGGCGGCCATGCTGGCCAATCAAGCGGCCAACTTCTTTGTCTCGGGGACCGCGCCGACACGGATGGGCAACGCCCACCCCAACCTGGCCCCCTATCAGCCCTTCCCATGTTCGGACGGCATGGTGGTGATCGCGGTCGGCAACGACGGCCAGTTTCGGGCGCTGGCCAAGGCGCTCGGCGTCGCGCCCATGGGCGCTGATCCCCGCTTCACCACCAATGCACTCAGAGTCCAGCACCGGACGGAGTTGTCGCCCACCCTGTCGGCCCTGACGGCGGGCTTCACCATGAAGGGACTGATGGCGGTGCTGGAGGCGGCGGGCGTGCCCTGCGGCCCGGTCAACACCATCGATCAGGTGTTCGAGGAGCCTCAGGCGCTCCATCGCGGCCTGATCGTCGAACAGAGCCGCGCCGACCTGACCCAGCCGATCCGCACCGTCGCTTCACCGATCCGCCTGTCGAAGACCCCCGTCGCCTATGACCGTCCGCCGCCGGCTTTGGGGGCGGATACGGACGCGGTTCTGGCCTCGCTCAGGCCCCGTCGATAAGTTCAGGGCGGGTTGAACAGGAGTTGGCTAATCAGCCAAAGCGCGATCCCCGCCGCGATGAACAGGGCGGATGAAAGCAGCATCCCCTGCCAGGCGATGGGCCGGAATCGACGCGGCAGGCTGTTTCCCCAGAAGCCGCCGCAGGCGAAGGCCGCCAAAGCCATGACGGTGCCCGCTGTTCGCGTTCCGGCGCTCATCGCGTCCAGATCGTCGCCCTCTGCCGACCGGAATTCCCCGGCGTTGACGCGGGCCAGAAGGGCGCGGGCCTCAACGACGACAGACGCCGGCCCCATGAGGCGGATGCCAAGCGCCCTCTGCATCAGAGGATCGACCGTGGTCTGGAACCGCTCGGTCAGATGAACCTCGATGCCGTTGGACGCCAGAAAAGCCTTGGCCAGTTCGGCTTCATAAACGTCGGTGAATCGGACGATTTCGACCAGGCTCATGACGGGAGTCTAGCACGACCTGACGGCGCAATTGAAAACGGCGGACGCTGAACGCGCCCGCCGTCTTCGTCACATCTGAGCGGGGCCTCTTACAGGTCCAGCAGCGCCCGCGCCGGGTCTTCCAACAGGTCCTTGACGCGGACCAGGAAGGTCACGGCTTCCTTGCCGTCGACGATGCGGTGGTCGTAGCTGAGGGCCAGATACATCATCGGGCGGATCTTGACCTCGCCGTTCACGGCCATCGGGCGCTGGACGATGTTGTGCATGCCCAGAATGCCCGATTGCGGGGCGTTCAGGATCGGCGTCGACATCAGCGAGCCATAGGTGCCGCCGTTGGTGATGGTGAAGGTGCCGCCCTGCATCTGATCCATGGTCAGGGCGCCGTCACGGGCGGCCTTGCCCAGGGCGCCGATGCCCTTTTCGATGCCCGCCAGCGACAGGGTGTCGGCGTCGCGCAGCACCGGAACCACCAGACCCTTGTCGGTGCCGACGGCGACGCCGATGTCGTAGTGGTTCTTGTAGATGATGTCCGTGCCGTCGATCTCGGCGTTGACCGCCGGGATCTCGTGCAGGGCGGCGACGACCGCCTTGGTGAAGAAGGACATGAAGCCCAGCTTCACGCCATGGCGCTTCTCGAACACTTCCTTGTATTGCGCGCGCAGGGCCATGACGTTGGTCATGTCCACCTCGTTGAAGGTGGTCAGCTGGGCGGCGGTGTTCTGGGATTCCTTCAGGCGGCGAGCGATGGTCTGGCGCAGGCGCGTCATCTTCACCCGCTCTTCGCGCGGCTGATCGGCGCGCGGCGCGACGGGCGCAGCGGCGGGAGCCGGGGCGGCGGCTGCGGCGGCTGCGGGGGGCGCAGGCGCGGCGCCGATGGCGGCCACGGCGTCGGCCTTGGTGATGTTGCCCTTGGGGCCGGTCGCCGACAGAGAGCCAGCGTCCAGATTGTTTTCGGCCACCACGCGCTGGACGGCGGGCGACAGGTGCGGGGCGCTCGAAGACACCTGGGCCGAACCGCTGTTGGCGGACGCTGCGGCAGGCGCAGGCGCGGCGGCGGCGCCGGAAGCCGCGATGGAGCCGATCTGCTGGCCCGGCGTCACGGTCGCGCCGTTGTCGGCCAGGATCGTCAGGACGCCGGCGGCGGGCGCCGACACTTCGACGGCCACCTTGTCGGTCTCGATCTCGACCAGCAGTTCGTCCTTGGCGACAGTGTCGCCCGACTTCTTGAGCCAGGTTCCGATGGAGCCTTCAGCCACGCTCTCGCCCATGGTCGGCACGGCGATGGCGACGGCGTCGCCAGCCGGGGCCGCAGCAGCGGGGGCGGCAGGGGCTTCAGCCGGAGCGGCGGCCTTGGGCGCTTCCGCCTTGGCCGGAGCCGCAGCGGCCGGAGCCGACGCGGACACGCCTTCGCTGATCACGCCCAGGACGGTGTTGGGAACGACCGTGTCGCCCTCGGCCGCCTTGATGTCGCTCAGCACGCCGTCGGCGGGGGCGACGACTTCCAGCGAGACCTTGTCGGTCTCCAGCTCGACCAGGACTTCGTCCTTCTTCACCGCATCGCCGACCTTCTTGGTCCATTTGGCGATGGAGGCTTCAGAGACGGATTCGCCGAGGGCGGGGGTGAGGATGTCGGCCATGTCAGGTCCAGGCTTTCGTGCAGGTCAATCAGTAGGTGAAGGCGGGTCTCGCGGTCAGGCGAGGGCCTCTGTGAGGAAGTCCTTGAGCTCTTTCAGGTGCCGGCTCATCAGGCCCGCCGCCGTCGAGGCGGAGGCCGAACGGCCGACATAACGGGCGCGCTTGGCCTTAATGTCGAGCTTGTCGAGCGTCAGTTCAAGCCACGGATCGACAAAGGTCCAGCCGCCCATGTTCTTGGGCTCTTCCTGGCACCAGACCAGTTCGGCGTTGGGGAAGCGGGCCAGTTCCTTGGACACCGACTTCATCGGCCACGGATAGAACTGCTCCAGACGCAGCAGATAGATGTCTTCGCCGCCCCGGCCTTCCTTGACCGAGGTCTCACGCGCATCCAGCAGATCATAATAGACCTTGCCCGAGCACAGGACGACGCGGCGGATGGCCTTGTCGGCCTTCAGCTTGACGCCGGCGACATCGGGCCGCGTCTCGGCGTCGTCGCGCAGCACGCGGTGGAAGGTCGAGCCCTCAGCCATATCGGCCAGGCTGGACACCGCCTTCTTGTGCCGCAGCAGCGACTTGGGCGTCATGATGATCAGCGGTTTGCGGAACGGCCGGTGCATCTGGCGACGCAGGATGTGGAAATAGTTGGCCGGGGTGGTGCAGTTGGCGACCTGCATGTTGTCTTCGGCGCAAGCCTGAAGGAAACGCTCCAGACGGGCCGAGGAATGTTCCGGCCCCTGGCCTTCATAGCCGTGCGGCAGCAGCATGGTCAGGCCGCACATGCGCAGCCATTTGCGTTCGCCGGAGCTGATGAACTGGTCGATCACCACCTGGGCGCCGTTCACGAAGTCGCCGAACTGGGCCTCCCACATCACCAGGGTGTTGGGGTCCGACAGGGCGTAGCCGTATTCAAAGCCCAGCACCGCCTCTTCCGACAGGGCCGAGTCGATGACTTCGAAATGGGCCTGATCGTCGGACAGGTTGTTCAGCGGGACATAGCGGGCCTCTGTGGTCTGGTCGATGATGCCCGAATGGCGCTGGGAGAAGGTGCCGCGCACCGAATCCTGGCCCGACAGACGCACCGGGAAGCCTTCGTCCAGCAAGGTTCCGAAGGCCAGGCTTTCAGCGGTGGCCCAGTCAATGTTCTGACCACTGGTGATCGTCTCGCGGCGGGCGTCCATGACGCGCTTCAGCGTCTTGTGCATGTCGACCTGGTTGGGGATGGCCGTCAGGCGGTGGCCGATGCCGGTCAGCCGGTCGGTTTGCACGCCGGTCTCGCCGCGCGGCTCGTCCTCCTTGGCCAGGCCGATGCCGGTCCAGTGGCCGTCCAGCCAGTCGGCCTTCTTGGCTTCAAAGGTCTTTCCGGCCTCGAACTCGGCGTCGAGGAAGGCTTCGAAGCGGGAGACTTCGGCGTCCACCTCGGCCTGGTCGATGACGCCCTCCTGGACCAGGCGGGCCGAGTAGATTTCGCGCGTCGACGGCAGGGCGCGGATCTTCGAATACATCAGCGGCTGGGTGAAGGTGGGGTCGTCGCCTTCGTTGTGGCCGAAGCGGCGGTAGCAGAACATGTCCACCACCACGTCCTTGTGGAATTTCTGGCGGAACTCGGTCGCCACCTTGGCCGCGAAGACGACCGCTTCGGGGTCATCCCCATTGACGTGGAAGATCGGCGCCTGAACCATCAGCGCCACATCCGACGGATAGGGCGAGCTGCGCGAGTTGCGCGGGCTGGTGGTGAAGCCGATCTGGTTGTTGATGACGAAATGCATCGTCCCGCCGGTGCGGTAGCCCTTCAACCCCATCAGGGCGAAGCATTCGGCGACCACGCCCTGACCGGCGAAGGCGGCGTCGCCGTGGATCAACAGCGGCATGACCTTGGTGCGGTCCAGCACCCACTGCTCTTCCGGCAGGCCGCTGTTGGCCTCGCGGATGTCGAACGCCTGTTTGGCGCGCGCCTTGCCCAGAACGACCGGGTTGACGATCTCCAGGTGCGACGGGTTGGCGGTCAGCGACAGGTGGACCTTGTTGTCGTCGAACGAACGGTCCGACGAGGCGCCCATGTGGTATTTGACGTCGCCCGACCCCTCGATGTCCGACGGCACGGACGAACCGCCCTGGAACTCGTGGAAGATGGCGCGGTAGGGCTTGCCCATCACCGCCGCCAGGGTGTTCAGACGGCCCCGGTGGGCCATGCCGATGACGATCTCATCGACGCCCAGGGCGCCGCCGCGCTTGATCATCTGCTCCAGGGCGGGCACCGCCGCTTCGCCGCCGTCCAGGCCGAAGCGCTTGGTGCCGGGGAAGCGTTTGTGCAGGAAGCGCTCGAAGCCTTCGGCCTCGATCAGCTTGTTCAGGATGGCCAGCTTGCCTTCCCTGGTGAAGGCGTTCTGTTCGAACTTGTCCGGCCCCTCGAAGCGGTCCTGCAGCCAGGACTTCTCCTCCGGTTCGGCGATGTGCATGAACTGGATGCCGACATTGCCGCAATAGGTCCGGCGCAGCAGGGCCAGGACTTCGCGGATCGAGCCGGTCTGCATGCCCAGCACGCCGTCCAGATAGATGGGGCGGTCCATGTCGGCTTCGGTGAAGCCATAGAATTCGGGCGTCAGTTCAGGATTGTCGGTCGCCTGCTGAATGCTCAGCGGGTCGAGATTGGCCTGCAGATGGCCGCGCACGCGATAGCTGCGGATCAGCATCAGGGCGCGGATGGAATCGTGCGCGGCGGCGCGCACAGCCTCGGCCGACACATCGGCGGCGGCGGCGGGCGCCGGAGCCGCAGCGGCGGGCGCAGGCTTTTTGGGGTCGGCTTTAGGGGCAGGCCAGCGACCGTCGAACACAGCCTCGTCTTCGCTCGGCTCGGACGTGACGGGGCGGCCCCAGCCGCCGGCGGCGCCCGACGCCTTCACGGCGTCCGCGTTGTCGCGCAGCTGGTCGAAGAAGGCGCGCCATTCGGTCGACACGGAAGCGGGATCATTGGCCCACTTTCCGTGGAGATCCTCAATGAAGGCGGCATTGGATCCGTAGAGGAAACTGGTCTCGGCAAAGACCTGATTCAGCCGGCCGGCATCGTCCGCCATGGTGTCTCGTCGTCCCTAAAACCCTCACGGTCACAACTGCGTGAGGAAGCACAGTCCATATAGGCGCTGTTTCCCGTTCGGTCATGACCGAATGGGGGCGAAGCGGTGAGAATTTCGTCGCAGAGCCAAAGAAAAACACCCCCGACCGGGGCCAGGGGTGCATTTCAAGCTTAACAGCGCAATTTTTTCCGCACCGAAAGGCGCGGAAGGGCCTCAGCCCTTCAGGACTTCGACCAGGGTCTTGCCCAGACGCGCGGGCGAAGGCGAGACGCGGATGCCCGCCGCCTCCATGGCCGCGATCTTGGATTCGGCGTCGCCCTTGCCGCCCGAAACGATGGCGCCGGCGTGGCCCATGGTGCGTCCGGCGGGGGCGGTGCGGCCCGCGATGAAGCCGGCCATCGGCTTGGAGCGGCCCTTTTTGGCTTCGTCGATCAGGAATTGAGCGGCGTCTTCCTCGGCGCCGCCGCCGATTTCGCCGATCATGATGATCGAGGTCGTCTCCGGGTCGGCCAGGAACAGCTCCAGCACGTCGATGAACTCCGTGCCCTTGACCGGGTCGCCGCCGATGCCGACGGCGGTCGTCTGGCCCAGACCTTCGTTGGTGGTCTGGAACACGGCCTCATAGGTCAGGGTGCCGGAACGCGAGACGATGCCGACATTGCCCTTCTTGAAGATGGAGCCGGGCATGATGCCGATCTTGCACTCGTCCGGCGTCATGATGCCGGGGCAGTTCGGGCCCAGCAGACGCGACTTGGAGCCTTCCAGCCGGCGCTTGACCTTGACCATGTCCAGCACCGGAATGCCTTCGGTGATGCAGGTGATGAAGGGGATTTCGGCCTCGATGGCCTCGATGATGGCCGCCGCCGCGCCTGCGGGCGGCACATAGATGACCGAGGCGTCAGCGCCCGTGGCGTCCCGGGCTTCGGCGACCGAGGCGTAGATCGGCAGGGTCTCGCCGTGCGAACCGGTCCAGGTCTGGCCGCCCTTGGTCGGGTGCACGCCGCCGACCATCTGGGTGCCGTGATAGGCCAGCGCCTGTTCGGTGTGGAAGCCGCCGGTCTTGCCGGTCAGGCCCTGGACGATGATCTTGGTGTTCTTGTCGACGAGAATGGACATGCTTGGCTTTCCGGACGCGGATTATTGGCTGCTGCCGAACGGGCGATCGAATCTGATCACGACCGTTTGATTGTAAACTTCATAGTGCAACGACAGTGCAGTCCCGTCGCTGGCCGCCCATGACCTAGCCTCTGCGACACGCGCCGCCTGCTGCTGCGATGTGGGCGTGTGCGGTTTCGATTGCATGCCCAGTTCAACGGCGAGGGCTTCAACGTCAGCACGCCAATCCCCCCCAGGGGCTGGCATCAGCACACCGCAGTCCGTGGCATCGTTCGAACCGGGTTTGCCATCCATGACCATCTGAACACCACTGTCGTCGAAACCGACGCTCCACTCTGCTGGCAAGGCTTGCCCTTCACGGACCACCCGCAACAACGGTTCAAAACCGCGATTGCCCAACGCGCCCTCAAAGAGCCCGCGCTCCATGCGCGTCACTATGCAAGCCTCACGGAAGCGCTCGACCAACGAACGGTCTTCCTGACCCGATAAGGGCCAAGCTCCCGACAAGAGTGTAGCGATGGTGAGGGCAGAAATCATTTCACCCCACCGCAGCCACGATCTTCTGCGCCGCGTCGTCGAGGTCGTCGGCGCTGGTGATGGCCAGGCCGGACTCGTTCAGGATCTTCTTGCCCAGTTCGACATTGGTGCCTTCCAGACGGACGACCAGCGGCACCTTCAGGCCCACTTCCTTCACCGCGGCGACCACGCCCTCGGCGATGACGTCGCACTTCATGATGCCGCCGAAGATGTTGACCAGGATGCCCTGAACGTTCGGGTCGGCGGTGATGATCTTGAAGGCCGCAGCGACCTTCTCCTTGCCGGCGCCGCCGCCGACGTCGCAGAAGTTGGCGGGCTCCTTGCCGTACAGTTTGATGATGTCCATCGTCGCCATGGCCAGGCCGGCGCCGTTGACCATGCAGCCGATGTTGCCGTCCAGCGAGACATAGGCGAGGTCCCACTTGGACGCCTCGATCTCCTTGGAGTCCTCTTCGGTCTCGTCGCGCAGGGCCTTGATGTCTTCGTGGCGGAACAGGGCGTTGCCGTCGAAGCTGACCTTGGCGTCCAGAACGCGCAGATGGCCGTCCTTCATGACGATCAGCGGGTTGACCTCCAGCATGGCCATGTCGGTCTCGACGAAGGCTTTATACAGGATGGGGAACAGGCTCTTGCCGTCTTCGGCGGCGTCGCCGGTCAGGCCGTAGGCGGCGTTGATGGCGGCGACGTCGGCGTCGGTGACGCCGGTGGCCGGATCGATGACCACGGTCTGGATCTTCTCGGGCGTGTCATGGGCGACGGCTTCGATGTCCATGCCGCCCTCGGTCGAGACGACGAAGGCCACGCGGCCGTGCTCGCGGTCGACCAGCAGGGAGCAGTACAGCTCGCGGTCGATGTCGGCGCCGTCTTCGATGTAGAGGCGGTTGACCTGTTTGCCCGCGTCGCCGGTCTGGGCGGTCACGAGCGTATTGCCCAGCATTTCCTTGGCGTGAGAGACGGCTTCCTCGACCGAGAAGGCCAGGCGCACGCCGCCCTTGGCGTCAGCCGGCAGTTCCTTGAACTTGCCCTTGCCGCGTCCGCCGGCGTGGATCTGCGACTTCACGACGTAAAGCGGACCGGGGAGCGACTTGGCCGCCGCCTCGACCTGGTCGACCGAGGTCACCGCCACGCCCGCCGCGACCGGCGCGCCGAAGCCCTTCAGAACCTGTTTGGCCTGATACTCGTGAATGTTCATGGAGCCGTCCTGCGAAAGAGTCGCCGCGCTTATAGGCGTCTCATGTTCGCAGGTGCAACCGTCGGCTTGGCCCAAGCCGACGCCGAGGGCGATCACAAAGGGCTTCAGATTTCGTCCAGAGCGTGAAACCTAGCCGACCCAGTCCTTATCCAGCGTGCGCGAGGCGGCGATCAGCAGGACCGAGGCCAGGATGTAGAATCCCATGCCCGTATAGATGGCCCAACGCAGGCTCTCGTCGCCGAAGCGCGGGGCCAGCAACTCGCTCATCCAGCCGAAGTAGAAGAAGCCTACCGCAATGCCCAGCAGGTTGTTGAGCAGCAGGAACAGGGCCGAAGCCGTGGTCCGCATGGCCGGGGCGACCAGATGCTGCACCGCCGCCGTGATCGGCCCCAGCCACACCAGATTCAGCGCCGTGGGCACGAGGAAGATCAGGAAGGCCAACGTCAGCCCCCACGACCGGTCGGCGCCGGGCATGACCTGTTCGATCACCCAGGCCGAGTTCATGGCCAGGATGAAACAGGGCGCGGAAATCAGGAATGCGATGGCGGGCGTCATCGGATAGGCGCCTTTGCCGCGTTTCGCCAGCCTGTCCGCCACAACCCCGCCGCCCCAGATGCCGGCGACGCCGCCGATCAGGGCGATGCCGGAATAGTACCAGGACACTTCCGTCAGCGTCATTTCGAAGCTGCGCATGAAGAACAGGGGCAGCCAGCCGGCGACGCCGTAACCGCACACCGACGACGACGCCGCGCCCAGCGCCAGAAGCCAGAAGCTCTTCTTGGGAATGACCACCGAAGCCGTAGCGCGGGCGATGAACAGGGAGACGCCGATCACCGCCGCCAGCAGGCCGCCGAAGCCGAAGGTCAGGGCGGTTGAGGCCCCGTCCCCGGTCAGGGCGTAGATCGCCGCCGCCGCCAGACAGACCCCCGCCACGCCCAGAAGGATGACAGAGGCGATCGCGCCGACACGGCCGCTGGGACGCGCCTCGCTAAGTTGCACCGGCCTGGCGGTGTCGGCGAACACCTCTGCGACCTTTGCGGCGGGTTGAACGTCATGGCCGCCCCGGCGGGGATCCTTGACCGTCAGGCGCAGCAGGGGCGCCACGACCAGACCCAGCAAACCGACGACGATGAAGGCCGTCTGCCAGCCGTATTTGACCGCCAGCAGGCCGCCGACCAGGGTGCCCGCCGCCATGCCCAGAGGAATGCCGAAGGCGAAGGCGGCCATGGCCCGCGCCCTCTGATGCGGCGGGAAATAGTCAGCGATCAGGGAATAGGCCGGGGCCACGCCGCCCGCCTCGCCCACGCCCACGCCCATGCGGAACAGGAACAGCTGGCCGAACGAACCCGCCACACCGCACAGGGCGGTGAAGCCCGACCAGACCACCAGCGCCCCGGTCATGATCCATACACGGCTGAACCGGTCGGCGAGCCAGGCCAGGGGAATGGCCAGGGTCGAATAGACGGAGGCGAAGGCGATGCCGCCCAACAGGCCGAACTGGCTGTCGCTCATGTTGAAATGCGCCTTCAGCGGCGCAGCGAGGATGCCGATGATCTGCCGGTCCACGAAGTTCAGCATGTAGACCAGGATCAGCACCGCCAGCACATAGATGCTGTAGGCGGGCTTGAACGGCGCGGGCGGCGCAGCGGCTGCGTCCGTTGAGCTCATGGCGTTTCCCTCGATTTTTTTATGATTTGGCTTGACCCTAACGACGCCGTTCAGCGCCGCAACGAAAAAGGGCGGCGGCCCTTGCGAACCGCCGCCCTGATCGGAAAGCCTGCCTCTAGTAGCGGGCCGAGAGCTTCAGCATCCAGGTCTGCGGCGCGCCGTAGTAGACGGTGCGGATGTTGCCGACCGACGAGAACTCCTGCGCATCGGTGCGGTAGGTCTCGTTCAGGATATTCTGGCCATAGACGCCGACCGAATAACGGCCCGACGGGTCGTTCCACGCCACGCGGGCGTCGAACAGCCAGTAGTCTTCCTGGAACATCCCCGGCAGTTCGATGTTGCTGTTCACCGCCGTGTTGTCGACGGCCAGGGCCATGCGGCTGCGGAACTTGGCTGCGGCGCCGAAGGTGACGTCGCCGCCGCCCGGGATGTCGGCCACATACTGCACGGCGTAGCGAGCCGTCAGGCGCGGCGAGAAGGCCGGCGTCTGGAAGGCGCGGCTGCCGCCGAACGAGGTGAAGCGTGCATCGGCGAACTCGTCGTATTCCGCGTCCAGCAGGCCGATCTGGGTGTCGAACGTCAGGTTCGGCGTGGCGGCGAAGACGCCTTCCAGCTCCAGACCCGAGATGTTCAGCGCGCCAGCGTTGATGACCGACAGCACGGGCATGGGCAGGTTGGTGATCGGGTCGATGTCGATGCCCGAAACCCGCGCCTGGAAGTCTTCATACTTGGTGGTGAAGGCCGCCACATTCATGCGAACGCGGTTGTCGTAGCCCGTAGCCTTGAAGCCGATTTCCCAGCTCTCGGCGGTTTCCGGCGCATAGCGGGTCGCCTCGGCGGCCGAGTTGGCGCGACCGTTGTAGCCGCCCGACTTGAAGCCCTGCGAGAAGCGGCCGTAGACCATGACATTGTCCGTGACCTGATAATCTGCCGACGCCATGAAGGAGGTGTCGTCGAAGCTGGCGGTCGGCGGCGCGAACGGGAAGGTGCCGTTGAAGCCGGGAACCAGGGCGTAGAAGGTCGAGGTCGTGCGCCAGTAGTCCTTTTCCTCCTCGGTGTAGCGTACGCCGCCCGAGATGCGCAGCGCGTCGGTCAGCGCGTAGGAGATGTTGCCGTAGGCCGCCTTGGACGTGGTCTCCAGCGTATCATCGATGGTGCGCAGGAAGGGGGAGTTGAAGAACGCCGGGCCCAGCAGGTCGTTGGCGTAGGCTTCCTGATGCGAGTCCACGTTTTCACGCAGATAGTAGAGGCCGCCGACGGCCGTCAGCGGGCCGGAGTCGTAGGTCAGCTGCAGTTCCTGGCTGAGCTGCTCCTGATCCACCGCCACCAGGGCGCTGGAGACGTCCAGTGCGATGGCGTCGAAGTCGATGTAGTCGTCCGTGTTCAGCTTGCGGAAGGCGGTGATCGACTTCAGCGTCAGGCTGTCTGACAGGTCGTAGGCGATGTTCAGAGCCAGACCGCGCGATTCCAGACGGGTCTCGTTCGGCAGGCCCGGCGTGGCCTCGGCCTGGAACTGATATTCCGGCAGCGGGCTCGGGATGGTGGCGATGACCCCGCCCAGGATGTTGGTCAGGTTGTTGGTCGCCTGGCCGACGGTCAGGCCGGCGTCGTCATGCGAATAGTCCGCCGTCAGGTCGATCCGCAGGTTTGAGGCCGGGTTCCAGGCCAGGGTTCCGCGGACGGCGTTGGTGTTCTTGTCGTTGTATTCGTCGCCGGTCACCGGGTTGGTGACATAGCCGCCGCGCTCGGAATGCAGGGCCGACAGGCCGAAGGCCAGGGTGTCGTTGATCGGGCCGGAGACCGCACCCTGGATGTCGATCATGTCGTAGCTGCCGTAGGCCACGGAACCACGCGCACGGAAGTCCTGACCGGGGCGGCGCGACACCAGGCGCAAGGCGCCGCCGATGGTGTTCTTGCCGTACAGGGTGCCTTGCGGGCCGCGCAGAACCTCGATGCGCTCCAGGTCCAGCAGGTCGAACTGGGTGCCACGGATGCGGCTGTAATAGACGTCATCGACATAGACGCCGACGGCAGGGTCGAAGGTCTGCAGGGCGTCGGGCTGGCCGATGCCGCGGATGTAGATGTTGGTGGCGTTGGACGAACCACGCCCCTGAACCAGGTTCATGTTCGGCACGGCGCCTTGCAGGTCGGTGACCGTGGTCGCGCCGGTGCGCTCCAGCGTCTCGCCCGAGAAGGCCGACACGGCCAGCGGCGTGCGTTGCAGCGATTCCGACGTGCGGCGGGCGGTGACGACGATGTCGTCCAGCGAGGCCACAGGCTCCTGCGACGCAGCGGTCGGGGCTGCGGTCTGGGCCACGGCCAGAGTGGACAGCGCGCCCCAGGCGGCGCCGGCGAGAAGGGCGGTCTTCACAAGTCTGTTCATTTTTGTTCCTGTTCGTGTTTCCAGCCGGACGCCGATTATTTATTCAGCGCTCAATGATTTTCTTGGAACGTAACGGCTTTGCGCGCCCTGTCAAACGGCGCCGCTTCCCGAACGTCATGCAGTCTTCGACCTGTGGCGCCGTTGCCATGACGCCCCGCCGCAGCCTAGATTCCCGCCCATGAGCAAGATCGACGCCGACAAACTACGTGACGACGCCGCGCCGACACCGCCCGCACCCGCCAAACGCGGCCGTCCGCGCAAGGCCGCCGAGGCCGGCGCCGCCGACACCCGCGAATTGATCCTGAACGCGGCGGAGGACCTGTTTTCCAAACACGGCTTCTACGGCGTCACCATCCGCGAGGTGGCGCGCGAGGCGGGCGTGGATACGGCCCTGATCCACTATTATTTCACCGCCAAGCGCGGCCTGTTCGACGCCGTCTTCCTGCGCCGCGCCGAGGTCTGGAACAATGAACGGGTCGACGCGATCAATCACTACGCACGCGAGGCCGGTCCTGAAGGCATGACGCTGGAGGGCTTGTTCGAAGCTTTCCTGAGACCGCCGTTCCAGTGGTCGCTGAAGGGCGGGCCGGGGTGGAAACACTATGCCGCCCTGGTGGCCCAGACCAACGCCAACCCGACCTTTGGCGGCGAGACCATGGCCCGCTATTTCGACCCTGCCATTCACCGCCTGATCGAACTGGTGCAGCAGATCATGCCCGAGGCCGAGAAGACTGATCTCTACTGGGCTTATCACAATCTGTCGGGCGCCCTGACGCTGACGCTGGGCGAGACCGGGCGTCTGGATCGGCTGTCGGGCGGCCTGTGCCGGTCGGGCGATCTGGAGACGGCCTCAGCCTATATGGTGCGGTTCGCGGCGGCGGGCTTCCGCGCCGTCTGCGGCCCGAAACAGGCGGATTGATGCACACCTTCATCGCCGGTCTTGTGACGAGGGACTTTCTGCGCGGTCTGATTGTGGCGACCGTTGCCGGCGTCTTTCTGGCGGTCAGCGGCGCCTTCGGCAGCATCGGCCTGTCGTTGACCCAGCGCCTGATCTACTGGATCGGCATGCTGGTGCTGGGCGGCATGTGGGGACATGTGTGCAGCCTGTTGATCACCCGTCGTCTCGATCCTGACGCCAGGCCCTGGCTGACATCTCTGGTGTTGACCGTCGTCATCACGGGGCCATTGACCCTCGGGGTCTGGGCGCTGACCGGATGGTTCCTCCACGGCCGTCTGCTGGCGCTCACCGACATTGTCCGCTTCTTCCTGTTCCCGGTGCTGCTGATCACCGCCTCCATCAGCACGCTGAACGTGTTTCTCGGACGCGAACGACCGGTCGAGACCCACGCCTCCCCGCCCGGCGCCGCCCCCGCCCGCTTCCTTGACCGCCTGCCGCCGAAGTTGCGCGGCGCCCGCCTGATCGCCGTCCAGGCCGAGGACCACTATCTGCGCCTGCACACGGATCGCGGCTCGGACCTGATTCTGATGCGGATGGCCGACGCCCTGAGCGAGCTGGAAGGGCTGGAAGGCGCCCAGACCCACCGCAGCTGGTGGGCGGCCCGTGACGCCGTCGTCTCCGTGGCCCGAGGCGACGGCCGCGCCGCCCTGACGCTTGAGGGCGGCCTCACCGCCCCGGTGAGCCGCCGCTATGCGCGGGCGCTGAGAGAGGCGGGGTGGTGGTGAGCGTCGCTACCCACTCTGGAATCAGAGCAGCAGCCAACGACCGCTGACCATCATGGCCAGGGTGGCCAGGCCCATATACAGAACGCCTCTCACCAATCCGCGCCACGACCCTCGTGCGGACCACTGCTGGTGGAGCGTACAGGCCATGCCCGCCAACCATCCTGCGCCGGTCATAGCGCATAGGACGATCAGCATTCCGCGACCCTGAGGTGTCTCTCTCCACTGCGGGGCCCAGCGCTCTCCGACCAAGACGACGACGGCGATGGTGGCCATCAGCACTAGAGCACTGATGAGGACCGAAAGCATGATCCGCCGGGCCCGCGCCAGGTCTTCTTCAGGCCCGCCAACGCCTATTCGTCGAAGACAGGCGATGTGGATGCTCAATCGCCACATCGCGACGGCGGCGAAGGTCAAAAGCGCGACAAACAACAGAAGTGTGGCCATCGACTCGAATGCTGAATGGGCGACGGCGACTTTGCAACGCCCTCAAACCCAGTTCCCGTGAAACGCCGCCGGCAGGGCCACGTCGGCGCGCCAGGTGCAAACCGGGCCGTCCTCGACGCGGGCCATGTCGAGGACGTGCAGCTCCGTCACCCCCGCCTTCAGATTGATGCTTGGCCCGACGAGCCAGGCGTCGGCCTCGTGCCCGCCGCCGGGTTTGGGCACATAGACCATCTCGTCGGTCACATGATCGGGGCCGAAGTCGAAGGATCGGGTGCGGCCTGAGGACCAGTCGGTGACGCCGATGGCCGAGGCCAGCGGACGGTCCTGACGCTCTCCGGTCGTGTGGATGCTGAACCGGCGCGCCAGCCCCGCCCGGCGCGGATCGCCGCGCGGAAACTCGGCCACCACCCCGGTGCGCTCCAGCCGTCCGCGCCCGCCCGCCTCCAGCACCACCAGGGCCAGTTCGGCCGGCTCGTGACCCAGGGGCACGCCGTTCAGAATCTCATGGGCGCCGCGCGCAGCGAAATCCATGTCGCGGTGGGCGCACAGGTCAAAGCGGATCGTGCCGTCCGTCTCCTCCCAGGCGTCGCCGACGTGGAAGAAGCCGAAGGGCGGCAGTTCATAGATCCTGCGTTGCGTCAGGTCAGCCTTGTCGATCACCAACACCTGAGTCCCGACTTCGGGCGTCCAGTCGAACGCCGCCGACACCGGCATGACGTTGCGCGCATGCACCCAGGGCTGCAGCACGATGACCAGATGGCGGGCCGTCGCCGAGAAGTCGTGCACATAGCTGGCGCGCGGCAGGGGGATGACTTCCGCGGCCTCCAGCGCGCCATCCGCCGCCAGACGCCAGACCACCGCCTGCCCCCCGTTCAGGCCCAGGTTCCAGATGCGGCCGTCCGGCTCGATGCGCGGATGGGCCAGGAAGGGCATGTGCTTCAGGTCGGGACGCAGGGTGACGAAGTCGTCTGTGGCCAGGGTCTCCGGGTCCATGGCCAGGGGCGAGCCCGCCTCCCACAGCGCCCAGAGTTTGTCGCCGACCTTGTGCACCGAGGTGTTGGCCGGGCTGACGTCGTCGGCCGAGCCAATCCGAGCGCGCGGATCAGGCGCTGTGCCGAAGCCGGGCATGACCATGGCGTCCAGCGCCGTCTCCTGACGCCGCTTGGCCGTGTCGGCGAAACGGGCGGCGAGCGTCGCCTGACCGTCCTCGATGCGGAAGCGGCGGATCAGGCCGTCGCCGTCGAACCAGTGCTGGGAGGCGCCGCCCGGACGACGGAACTTGGCTGGTCCGTTGCGGTAGAGACTGCCCGCCAGACCCTGCGGCGCCCGCCCGTGGACCAACGTCAGCGCGCGCGGCGCCACGTCGCCCTCCACATCGGCGGTGGCCAGCGACCAGTCGGCTGTGGCCGCCATGGCTTGCGCGGCGAAGGCGGTGTCGGGCGTCAGCACGCGGGCGGCGGTGATGCCGGCTGTGAGGGCGGCGGCGCCCGTGATCAGGCTGCGGCGTGAGGGGGTCATGGCGATCTCTCCGGCTTCGGATCAGCGGATGCGGATGGTCTGGGCCGTGGCGCCCGAGACGGTGAAATGCGCGCGATCCCACTTCGCCGGTCCCATGTTGCCGACCGCGTTGTTGGAGAAGGCGTAGGGCTCGGTCGGCATGCCGAAGGGGCTGACGTTCATCCGGCCGTCGCCGTCGACGTCGTGGAACGCCTTCACTGCATAGTCGCCGGCGGGCAGGTCCTCGAACACGGCGACCACGGGGACATGGGCGGGCAGGCTCAGCGCCCGCACCGGTTGTCCGCCGTCATAGGCGGCCTCGGAATCATAGAGGACAACCATGACCGCGCCCGTCGTCGCCCCGGTCTCGAAGGTCAGGGTCAGGGTGTCGCCGTTCGGCGCAGCCCATGCAGGGACCGCGGAAAGCAGGGCGAGCGATGCAGCGGCGGCGGCGATCAGGGGAAGGCGGAACATGGCGGCGTCCTGGGTTCAGGAGGGCTCCGACGACCGGGGCCCGACGCCTCATCGATGCCGCCGCCTGCGCCGCCTCGCCAGCAGCCTTGCGGGGACGGCCGTCGCGCCTTCGCCAATCACCACCCCTGTGCGTTCACGATGCGCGAACGACCGTGCTCAGACCTCGCCGCCGCGTCTGCGGTTGCCCCGCCGCATCACCCGGTCCGCCATCGCCTCGGCGTGTTTCAGGGTGAAGGCCAGCGCCGCAGGGTTGCCGCGTCGGGGACCGATGGAATCGGCCATGACCGCGCCGCGCTCTCCGATGGGAGCCGGGGCGCCCGTGGTGGTGTCCAGAGCGGTCTGGTGCTCGATCTCGGCGTTCAGCCTCGCGCCCATCAGGATCACCTGCACCGACAGCCAGGTCCACAGCAGAAAGCCCATGGTCGCCGCCAACGGGCCATAGGAATCGGTGCGCACGAAGTTGGTCAGATACCAGCTGAAGACGAAGGACAGCAGCACGCTCAGCGTCGCCGCGAACAGCGCCCCCGGCCTCAGCCAGCGCCAGCGCGCCGCCGACCGGCACGGCCCGACCCGGTAGATCAGCGCCAGCGCCCCCGCATAGCCGAAGAACAGCAGCGGCCACCGCAGCGGCGCCAGATAGGCCCATTCATCCTCCAGCCCGAGCACCGACAGCACCACCGGCACGCCAACCACCAGACCGGCGCTCACCAGCACGGCGATCAGGGCCGAGACGGTGAAGGCCATGCACAGCAGGTTGTAGGTGACGATGTTGCGCCGCTCGACCTCGTGATAGGCGAGATTCAGCCCATAAAAGAGCGTCTTGACCCCGTTGTTGGCGATCCACAGCGACAGGCCCAGGGTCCAGATCAGGGTGAAGGTCAGCGAACCGGTCGAGTTGCTGGCCAGCCGCTGCATCTCATTGCCGAGGAAGACGGCGACGTTGTCGGGCAAGACCGAATAGAGGAAGCTCAACCGGCTCCACGCCTCGGCCGGGTCGGCGAACAGGCCGTAGATGGTCACGAAGGCGCCCAACGTCGGGAACAGCGACAGCAGCATGAAGAAGGTCACACCGCCGGCGACGAAGCCGACGCGGTCGCCGAAATAGCCCATGGCCGTGCGCCAGGCGATGTCGACCCAGCCCTTGCGCGGAATGGCGGTCGGATGCGCCGCCAGCCGCCCCCGGCCCGGCTCCCTGGCGTCGAAATCCTCAGGCGTCGGCGGGGCGGGCGGCAGGGCCTCGGGCCGCATGCGCCGCAGCTCGATGCCGAACTGATGGCCGTGCCGATACAGCAGGTGCGCCGCGCCTGCGCCCGCGGCCAGTCCTCCGGCCACAGCGCCCAGAATGGCGCCCCAGCCCAGGCCGCGCCGGGCGAACGCCTCGCGTCTGGTCCGCCGGTGCGGCTGTCGCTTCTGGTCTTCTCGCATCGGGGCGACAACGGTTCCGCTGGCGCGGCGTTCCGACCGCCGCGCTCTTGATATTGACGCAAAGCCGCGCCAAGGCCAGCGGATGACCGACGTTTCCTCCGCCCCGACCCTGCTGACCGCCTGGAAGGCCGCGACCGCCGCGCTGAAGGCTGGCGGCATCGACAGCCCCTCGATCGACGCCCGCCTGTTGATGGAGGTCGCCGCCGGCGCCTCGCGCGCGGACATTCTGACCGACCCCTACCGCGTCCTGACCGACGCCCAGCAGGCCGCGCTGGACGGCTTCATCGCGCGCCGCCTGAAACGCGAGCCGGTGTCGCGCATCCTGGGCAAGAAGGGCTTCTGGAAGATCATGCTGAACGTCACCCCCGACGTGCTCAGCCCGCGTCCGGACACAGAGGCCATCCTCGACGTGGTCATGCTGGCCTATCCGCCGCATCAAGCCTTCCAGATGGTGGATCTGGGCACAGGCTCGGGCGCCATTCTTCTGGCCATTCTGGCCGAGCGCGCGGGCGCGACGGGTCTGGGCACCGATATTTCGTTCGAGGCGCTCGCCGTGGCCCGCGACAACGCCGCAAGCCTGGGGCTGGACGGCCGCTGCGACTTCCTGAGGACCGAATGGGCGGCGGGCATGGCCGACCACAGCTTCGATCTGGTCGTCTCCAATCCGCCCTACATCCCCTCTGGCCACATCGACGGTCTGGACCCGGAGGTGCGCGACCACGACCCGCGACTGGCCCTGGACGGCGGCGCCGATGGCCTTGAAGCGTACCGCCAGCTTGCCCCCGAGATCATGCGCATCATGAAGCCGGGCGGTGTCTTCGCCGTCGAGATCGGCTGGGACCAGGGCCCTCAGGTCAAGGCCCTGTTCGAGGCGGCGGGCTTCGCCGACGTCATCGTCGTCAAGGACCTGTCCGACCGCGACCGCGTCGTGACCAATGGACCGGACCCGAGAACCAACCCCATCCCCAAGATGTAGGCTCGTCACCGCAGCGGTTTCGATTTCCGCTTGGAAACCGCTGCGAGCCGCGCTAAGTCATCGTCTGTCTCCCACCCAAAACGCACGCCTTGGACCGCTTCAGGCCCATCCACGCGCGCCCGGGGAAAATGTGAAGGTCGGGCCGGTCGCCCGGCGGACCACGGGAGGCGACGGATTTCCGATCACATCGTCAGCGGGGATTGGCCTCGCGCGAACGGAACGACCCTACGGACGGCGACAGGCTGCTGAACAGGCAGGTTCGCCCTCCTCCACGAAAAGCACGGTAAGCTCCGATGAGAGATTTCAAGGGCATGAAGCGTCAACGCGGACGCAACAGAAAGCCCGGCGGCGGCAGCGGCAACAACCACGCCAACGCCACCAACCCGAACCGGTCCTGGGACTCGCAAGGCCCTGAGAACATCAAGGTCCGCGGCAACGCCCAGACCGTCTATGAACGCTATATGCAGCTGGCGCGCGACGCCGCAGCCGGCGGCGACCGCGTTCTGGCCGAGAACTACACCCAGCACGCCGAACACTATTTCCGTGTCCTGCGCGCGCTCCAGCCCCAGCGTCCGGTCTCCGAGATCGCCCAGCGCGAACTGGCCGGTCAGGGCTTCGACATCGACTTTGAAGACGAGTCCGGCGCCCAGGCCGCCGCCATCATCGCCGCCCAGCAGGCCGAAGACGCGCGCGTCGCCGCCGCAGAGGCTCGCCAGCGCGAACAGGAAGACCGCCAGAACGAGCGTCAGAATGATCGTCAGGGGGGGGACCAGCCCCGCCGCGAATGGCGCGACCGCCCCGACCGTAACGACGACCGCGAACCGCGTGAGCCCCGCGCCGAGGGCGAAGCCTCTGGCGAGGCCCGCGAGGGCGGCCGCCGCGAGACCCGCCGCGAACGCTGGGAGCGTCGCCGCGCCGAAAACGGCGGTCGTCGTTTCGACAATGACGGCGAAGGCGGCGAGACCGCCGAGTCGTCGCAGAACGACCAACAGGTCTCAGCCGATCAGGCTGCTGAACCCGCCGAACCCGCCGTTGAGGCGCCCGAGCGTGCAGAACGACCCGAGCGCCGCCCGCGACGCACGCGGGAAGCCGCTGCGGTCGCCGACACCGACGACGCCCCCGCCGCCCTGCCGGGTTTCCTGACCCGCTCGACGGCTCCGACGTCCGCAAGCCCGGTCGAGAGCGCTTCGGATGCGAAGCCTGAAGCCGAGGCCGAAGCGGCGCCCCGTCGCCGTGCGCCGCGCCGCAAGGCCGAACCGACCGAAGGCTGAATACAACTTTTCCGCGTATTTTTACGCCACAGCAACCTATTCGCGTCATCCTGCGGGACGTGAACAGGAGGGCTGGGTCATGGAATGGGTGTTGGCGGTCGTGGCGGCCAGCCTGTCCTGCGCGGCGGCGGCGCTTCGTCTGGCGCTGAAGGCGCGGGCCCAGAACCGTCGCCTCCTGACCCTCAACCGCTCCCTCGACCAGCGGATCGCCGACCACGCCCGCCGCCTGCGTCAGGCGTTGGATGCGGCCAGCGGCCATGCGCTGGAGCTGGCCGCCGCCAACCAGGCCCAATCCGATTTTCTGGCCGGCATGAACCATGCGGTGCGCACGCCGCTGAACGCCGTCATCGGCTTCTCCGATCTGTTGTTGCGCAATACAGACCACGAGCCCCTGACCCATCGCCAAATGAGGGCGGTTCAGCAGGTCCGCGCCGCCGGGGGTCAACTGCTGGATCTGATCGACCGGGTTTTGGATTTTGCAGAGCTGGACGCCGGCAGGGTCGATCTGTCGCTGGAGCGGCTGGATCCCCAGCTTCTGGTGCGTCAGGCGATGGACGCCGTACGGGACGAAGCCGAGATCGCCGGGGTCGGTCTGGAGCCTGCGCCCGCCCCTCACGCAGGGGTCGCAGTCAAGGCCGACGCGGCTCGCCTGCGTCAGATCCTGCACAACCTCCTGACCAACGCCGTGCGCCACAATCGGCCGGACGGCGCCGTCCGGGTCGAGCTGCGCCCGGCCCGAGACGCCGATCCGGCCCAGACCCTGCCCGTCCGGACCTTGATCGTGGTCCACGACACCGGTCCCGGCATCGCCGCGGACCAGCTGAAGCGCCTGTTCCAGCCCTTCCGCCGTTTGTCGGCCTGCGGTTCGGATGCAAGCCGTATGGACGGCAGCCCGGGCGTCTCCATCGGCGTCGGCCTGGCCGTGTCCCGCCGCCTCGCCGAGGCCATGGGCGGCGAACTGACCGTGGCCAGCGTTCCCGGTCAGGGCTCCAGCTTCACCCTCAGCCTGCCGACATCGACAGGTCAGGAAGAGGCGGTCGCCGCACTTGTCGAGACGGCCCTGTCTTCTTCCGACGCCTTCGATCTGTCCACCGCCACCGTCCTCTATGTCGAGGACAACGCCGCCAACATCACCCTGATGCGTCAGGTCATGCCCGCCCTGGGCCCGGCGCTGCATGTGGCCGAAACCGGGGCCGAAGGTCTGGCCCTGGCCCGCGACCTGATGCCCGACCTGATCCTTCTGGACCTGCATCTGCCCGACATGGACGGCTTTCAGGTCAAGGCCGGTCTGGCCGCCGATCCCCTGACGCGAGGCGTTCCGGTGGTGGCCTTCACCGCCGGGGCCGGACACGCCGACGCCCGGCGGGGACGCAAGGCCGGCTTCGCCGCCTGGCTGACCAAGCCGCTGGACATCACCCTTCTGGCGGCGACCTTGCAGACGGTTCTGGCGGGGGCGAGACGCGATTCAGGGCGCCGCGCCGCTTGACGCGGACGGAGGGGGATGGCCCTTAGGACGCTTCGCATCCGTCGGGAGCGCCATGTTTCGTTCGATCCGGTCTTCGATTTCGCCTTCGTTTCTGAGCGCCGCCCTTCTGGGCGCCGTCGTTCTCGGCCTCTCGGCCTGCACCACCGTGGCCCCGCCGCCGCCGCCCGCGCCGCCCATGCCGGGCGAGACGCCCGAGACCGCCCTGCGCGACTGGCGCGGCGTCATCACCCCTCGTGACCGCGACCGCCATCAGCGCCTCGACGCCGCCTGGACCCAGGCCCTGCGCGAGGCGAACAGCCTGCGCGGCTCAGGCGACCTGGCCTCGCTCGGCGCCCTGATCGACCCCGACGCCGCCCTTGACGGGGTGACGCCGCCCGTCGGCGACTATCGCTGCCGCACCGTCAAACTGGGTTCACAGGCGAGGAACGGCCTGGGCTATGTCGTCTACGGCTGGTTCGCCTGCCGCATCGAGGACACGCCGAACGGCCTGAAACTGGTCAAGCGCACCGGGTCGCAACGTCCCTCTGGCCTGCTCTTCCCCGAGGATGATCGGCAGATGGTGATGCTGGGCTCCATGGCCCTGGCGTCCGAGCCGCCCGCCAACTCCTACGGCCAGCGTCCCGAGCGCGATCTGGTCGCTGTGCTGGAACGGATCGGCGACGCCCGCTGGCGGGTCGTCATCCCCTGGCCGGTCAATGAATCCCGGCTGGACCTGATCGAACTGATCCCCGCCTGATCGACGCCTGACCTTCCGCCGCTACGGAGACCGCCCATGCGCATCCTGCTCGCCCTCGCCTCGACCGCCGCGCTTGTCGCCGCCTGCGGGCCGTCGTCGCCGCCGGAAAAAGCCGCCGCCCCGCCCGACGCCGTTGCGCCGTCCGCGCCCGAAACGGCTGAGCCTACGGAGACGGCCTCTGCGTCCGAGGCGGCCCCGCCAGCCGGTGAACAAGGCGGAACCGACGACTGGCGCCAGGTCGCCCTGGCCGCCGACGCCGACGGTCTGGCCCGGCTGGACGCCGCCTGGCGCCAGGCCCGCGACGAAGCCGAAGACGAAGGCTTCGCTGACGAACTCAAGGCTCTGGGCGCCCTTGTCGAGCCCGGCGCCGCCCAGACCGGCCGCCTCCAACCCGCCCCCGGCGCCTATCGCTGCCGCACCATCAAGATCGGCGCGCGCAACAAGGGCGGCCTGGCCTTCGTCGACTATCCCTATTTCCGCTGCACCATCGAGCTCACGCCCGGCGGCGACCTGATCCTGACCAAGACCACGGGGTCTCAGCGCACGCGCGGCCTGCTGTATCCCGACACCGACAACCGCCTGGTCTTCATCGGCGCCCAGGCCTGGGGCGACGACGAGACCAGCTTCCCCGCCTACGGCGCCCGTTCCGAGCGCGACCAGGTCGGCGTCCTGGAACGCATCGGCCCCACCCGCTGGCGCCTGGTCCTCCCCTGGCCCAAGCAGGAATCCAATCTGGAGATCCTCGAACTGGTGAAGTGAGGAGCGGCTACGCCCGCTCCACCCGCGTCAGCAGCAGGTCCTGGTAGTCGTAGCTGAAGTCGATGTCGGGCGAGACGCCCTTCATCGTGGCGGTGACGGCGTGGCCGTCGTCCATCTGGAAGGTGATGAACAGGTCTTCCTCCCGCTTGTCGGGGAAGCGGGTCCGCATCGTCTCGCCGTCATAAGCCTCCAGCGGGCCGTTCAGGGCCGGGGTGCGGCTGAAGCTCAGCCACAGGACGGTGCGGCGGTTGCGGCCCCGGCCCGTGCTGCGCGGTTCGATCATGATGTCGCCGTACCAGGGGTCGCGCCAGGTTCCGGCGTAGTCCTCCAGCGGCAGGGACGGCGGCGCGCCCGCCGCCTGTTTGGCGTCGATCTCGGCGGCGGCGGCGAGGGACTTGACCACGCCCTCGTCCCTCAGGCGCACGCTGTCGCTGATCCAGTCGAAGGCGGCCAGCGCCCGGTCCTGGCCCAGGATGATGTCGGCGATGCCGCTGCGCAGGGCCCGCAGCAGGAAGCTCTCCTCCGCATTGGAGAAGTAGGAGAAGCCGGTGTTGCGCCCCGGCAGAAGCACCGTGCCTGAAATGCCGCCGGGCGAACCGCCGCCGTGGGTGATCAGCCGCTCGCCGCGATAGTCCATCACCTGCCAGCCCATGGCGTAGGTCGAGGCCACCGACCGGCCCGGCATGTCCGGCGTCGGTCCGCCCGAGCTGGAGACGATGATGTTGGGCCGCCACATGTCGTTCGAGCGCGCCTCCGAGAACAGGCGCGAGCCGTCCGGCAGGGCGCCCTTGGCCAGCTGGACCGCGATCCATTTTGACCAGTCGACCGGATTGGTCAGGAAGCCGCCGGCCGCCGCCGCATTGGTCCAGTTCCAGACTTCCTGCACCGAACCGGCGATGTTCACCATCTCGCCCTGATAGCGCAGAGGCGGACCGACGCGGCCATGCGGCAGGGCGGTTTTGGCAGGATCGGCGCCCTGCATCACCGGCAGAGTCTCGCTCATGCCCAGACGATCCAGGATGCGGGTCTGGACGAAGGCCTCCCAGCTCAGGCCCGAGGCCGCCGCCACCACTTCGCCCGCCGCGACGAACATCAGATTGCAGTAGTTGTAGCCGCCCCGGAACTGGCCCTTGATCGGCACATGGGGGATGGCGGCCATGATCTCGGCCCGGGTCCGGTCGCTGTTGGGCCAGAACAGCAGGTCGCCTGCGCCCAGCCCAAACCCGATCCGGTGGCTGACCAGATCGCGCACCGTGACCAGATCGTTCAGCTCGGGCTTCGACAGGGTGAAGCCGGGCAGATAGGTCCGCACCGGCTCATCCCACTTCACCTTGCCCTCATCGACCAGAATGGCCAGAGCGGCGCAGGTGACAGCCTTGGTGTTGGAGGCGATGGCGAACAATGTGTGCTCATCCACCGTCTGGGCCTCGCCCTTCTTCCTGACGCCATAGCCGCGCGTCAGCACCGCCGCCCCGTCCTTGACCAGGGCCACCGACAGCGCCGGCTGATCGGGGAAGGCCGCCAGCGCGCGCACGACATAGCCGTCCACCTGCTCGGGCAAAGACGCCCCGTCATTGGCCGCCGCCTGCGCCCAGGCCCGTGCGGGCGCAAGCGCTGCGCCAGCGGCCCCCAAAGAAGTGAACAGGGCGGCGCGGCGGTTGAGGCGGATGGACATGAAGGGGCTCCCGAAAACCAGTCGCTGGAGACCTATCGCGCACTCATCTGGAAGGCCAGTCGGTCAGCCCTTGAAGCGAGCGCATCGGCGGCAGGGAGAAGTGACGCCCGATCACCCAAATCCCGCCTGCAAAATGACGGGGATGTCATGACCAAGATGTAACTGTGCGCCCCGGCGAACTGCGTTTACCGGACAAACAACTTCAACGGGCGCCAAGCCCGGATTATCTCGGGACGATCGACATGACATCCATCCGGTTCCTGCTGCTGGTCGGCACGGCTCTGGCGACGTCCGCAGGGACGGCGCTGGCGCAGACCCCGACGCCGGAGCCTGCCCCCCAGGCCCGTCCCCAAGAGCAGACACCGCCCGCACCAGCTCAGCCTCAGGAGGAGGAGGAGGCTTCGACCGTCGCGGATGTGGTCGTCACCGCCCGTCCAGCGGAGATCCGCACCTCGATCGACTCGATCAGCTACAGCCTGGCCAATGATCTTCAGGCCACGACCGGCAGTCTGGCCGACGCCCTGCGCAACGTTCCTTCGGTCGATGTGGACCCCGAAGGCAATGTCTCCCTGCGCGGTGACGGCAATGTCACCATCCTGGTCGATGGCCGGCCTTCCGGCATTCTGACGGGCCAGAGCCGTGGACAAGCCCTGCTGCAACTTCCGGCGGACCAGTACGCCCGCATCGAGGTCATGACCAATCCTTCCGCCGCCTACAGTCCCGAGGGATCGGGCGGCGTCATCAACCTGATCACCAAGCCAACGGCGCCGCGCGCCGGCGTTCAGACCACAGGCTCGATCCGCGCCAACGTCGGTGACAACGGCCGCTGGAATGCGGGCGCCAGCGGCTCCTGGCAGAAGGACCGCCTGACCCTGTCGGGCGATGTGAGCTACCGGACCGATCCCAATCAGGTTGAGTTCACGCGCCTGCGCGAACAACTGAATCCCGTGACCGGCGCCGTCGTCTCGACCAGCCTGAACGACCAGAGCGTCGAGATGGACCAGAGCGGCGCCTTCGGCCGCCTGGGCGTCGACTACCGCCTCACCGACCGGACCCAGCTGACCGGCGAGCTGCGCGGCGTGGCCTTTTCCGGCGACGGCGTCAGCCCGGGAATCTATGAGACGCGGGACGCCGCTGGCGTGCTGACCAACAGCTATCGCCGCGACGGAACCGTCGATTTCGACTTCGCCAACTGGGGCGCCACCGCCCGCGTGCTTCACCGCTTCGACGACGCCGGACACGAATGGTCGAACGAACTGCGCTATGACCGCAACAGCAATGACAGCACGGGTGCGGCGCTAAACCAGTACATCACCCCGGTCGCGCCCGATCTGTTCGAACGCACCGAGCAAACCACGGACCAGGTCACGCTGGGCTTCACCAGCGCCTATGTTCGCCCCATGTCCGACGGCGGCCGCCTGCGGCTGGGCTATGAATTCAACCAGCAGCGCCCCGATCAGGAGGTCATCTTCAGCCGCGGCCCCACCGAGGCCGGTCTGGCCGTCATTCCGGGACTGAGCAACCGTTTTGAAGCGCGCCAGACCGTGCATGCCCTCTACGGAACCTATGAGCGGACATTTGGCGAAAAGCTGTCAGGCCAGGCGGGTCTGCGGCTGGAGCAGGCGGACATCAGGATTGAAGATCTGACCGGCGGCGTCTCCGCCTCCCAGGACTATTTCCGCGCCTATCCGACGGCGCACCTGCAGTATCAGCTGAACGACACCCAGACCCTGCGGGCCAGCTATTCTCGGCGCATTCAGCGTCCCCAGCCCGGTCAGCTGAACCCCTTCATCGCCTATGGCGACCCGCTGAACCTGCGCTCGGGCAACCCTGACCTGCAGCCGCAGGAGACCGACTCGTTCGAGGCCATGTGGCAGATGCGCCAAGGTCAGACCTTCTATCAGGTCACCGCCTATCTGAGAGACACCGACAAGGCATTCACCGAGGTGGCGACCGATGTGGGCGGCGGCGTTCTGCTGACCCGTCCTGAAAACCTGGGTTCGCGCCGCGACGTGGGTCTGGAGGTGAACGCCAACGGCCGTCTGCATCCGACCCTGCGCTACAACGCCAGCGCCAACGTCTTCCGTCAGGAGATCGACGCCGCCGGCATCCCGGGCGGCGGCGACCGCGAGGCGACCCTGGTCAGCGGACGCGCCAGCCTCAGCTGGCAGCCGACCGACAAGGACTTCCTGCAGCTGACCGGCTTCTGGCAGGGCGAAAGCCTTCTGGCCCAGGGCACGCGTGAGGCGGGCGGCATGGTCAATATCGGCTATCGCCGCAAGCTGACCGACCAGCTGTCGCTCAACGTCACCGGGCGTGACATCTTCAACACCTTCAACAACGACACCGTCTACGACACGCCGCAGTTCCGCGACCGCTTCGAGCAGGACATCAAGCTGCGCGCCTTCTACATCGGCCTGACCTGGGCCTTCGGCTCCAGCCCGCGCCGCGCCCCGGAACAGTTCGACTTCTCCACCGGCCCGTCGGGCGGCTGACGCCTCTGCACGACACGCAAGGGGCCAGCCTCTTGCGTGTCGTATCGGCCACACCCACCTGAGCTGAAACCGAACGGCGTGTTGCTTCGTGTGAAGGGCGCGTCGTCCGCAGTCCGCCTCAGAAGGGGATACGCCTTGAACCTCGACCTCTACTCCGACCGCGCCAAACAGGCCGTGCAGTCGGCCCAGTCTCTCGCCCTCGCCCGCCGCCACCAGCAGTTCGCGCCCGAGCATCTGCTGAAGGTGCTGCTGGAGGAGCGCGACGGCCTGGCCCGCAACCTCATCACCGCCGCAGGCGGCGACGCCAAGCGCGCCGAAGCCGACGTCGAGACGGCGCTGAGCAAGCGGGCCCAGGTCTCCGGCGGCTCGGGCCAGCTGTATCTGGACGGCGACACCGCCCGCGTCTTCGCCGCCGCCGAGGCCGCCTCGAAGAAGGCCGGAGACGCCTTCGTCACCACCGAGCGCGTCCTGTCGGCCCTGGCCCGCGAAGGCGGGGTGGCCAAGACGGTTCTGGCCGCGGCGGGCGTGACGCCGGACAAGCTGGACGCCGCCATCACCGACATCCGCAAGGGCAAGACCGCTGACTCAGCCGCCGCCGAAGACGGCTATGACGCGCTGAAACGCTACGCCCGCGACCTGACCCTGGCGGCCGCTGACGGCAAGATCGACCCGGTCATCGGCCGCGACGAAGAAATCCGCCGCACCATCCAGGTTCTGGCGCGAAGGACCAAGAACAACCCCGTCCTGATCGGCGAACCCGGCGTCGGCAAGACCGCCATCGTCGAGGGTCTGGCGCTGCGCATCGTCAACGGCGACGTGCCGGAATCCCTGCGCGACAAGACGGTGATGGCGCTCGACATGGGCGCCCTGATCGCAGGCGCCAAATATCGCGGCGAGTTCGAGGAGCGGCTGAAGGCCGTGCTGAACGAGGTGGCCGCAGCCGAGGGCGGCATCGTCCTGTTCATCGACGAGATGCACACCCTGGTCGGCGCCGGCAAGGGCGACGGAGCCATGGACGCCTCTAACCTGCTCAAGCCCGCCCTGGCGCGCGGCGAGCTGCACTGCGTCGGCGCCACCACGCTGGATGAGTACCGCAAGCACGTCGAGAAGGACGCGGCCCTGGCCCGTCGCTTCCAGCCGGTCTTTGTGGCCGAGCCCACCGTCGAGGACACGGTGTCCATCCTGCGCGGCCTCAAGGAGAAGTATGAGGTCCACCACGGGGTGCGGATTTCGGACAGCGCCATCGTCGCCGCCGCCACCCTGTCGAACCGCTACATCACCGACCGCTTCCTGCCCGACAAGGCCATCGACCTGATCGACGAGGCTGGGTCGCGGGTGCGCATGGCGGTCGATTCCAAGCCCGAGGAACTGGACGAGATCGACCGCCGTCTGGTGCAGCTGAAGATCGAGCGCGAGGCCCTGAAGAAGGAGACCGACAGCGCCTCCCAACACCGCCTCGAAAAGCTGGAGGACGAACTGGCCGATCTGGAAGGCCAGTCCGACGACCTGACCGCCCGCTGGAAGTCCGAAAAGGCCAAGGTCGGCGCCGGGGCACAGCTGCGCGAGACCCTCGATCGCCTGCGCGCCGAACTGGCCGCCGCCCAGCGCGCCGGCGACCTGGGCCGCGCGTCCGAGATCGCCTACGGCCAGATCCCGCAGATCGAGAAGCAGCTCGCTGATGCCGAGTCATCCCCGGCGGCGGTCGCCGCCCCCCTGACGCCCGAGGTCGTCGACGCCGAGCAGATCGCCGCCGTCGTCAGCCGCTGGACCGGCGTGCCCGTCGACAAGATGCTGGAAGGCGAGCGCGAAAAACTGCTCAAGATGGAGGACGCCCTGCGTCACCGCGTGGTCGGTCAGGATGCGGCGCTGGAGGCCGTCTCCGACGCCGTGCGTCGCGCCCGCGCCGGTCTGAACGACCCCAACCGTCCGCTGGGCAGCTTCCTCTTCCTCGGCCCCACCGGCGTCGGCAAGACCGAGCTGACCAAAGCGCTGGCCGCCTTCCTGTTCGACGACGAGGCGGCCATCACCCGCATCGACATGTCGGAATATATGGAGAAGCACTCGGTCAGCCGCCTGATCGGCGCCCCTCCCGGCTATGTCGGCTATGACGAGGGCGGCGCCCTGACCGAGGCCGTGCGCCGTCGTCCCTATCAGGTCATCCTGTTCGACGAGGTCGAAAAGGCGCACCCCGACGTCTTCAATGTCCTGCTGCAGGTGCTGGACGACGGCCGCCTGACCGACGGTCAGGGCCGCGTCATCGACTTCAAGAACACCCTCATCATCATGACCTCCAACCTCGGCTCCGAAGCCCTGGCGGGTCAGGGCGAGGGCGATGATGTGGAGGCCGTGCGCCCCTATGTCATGGAGGCCGTCCGCGCCCACTTCCGCCCGGAGTTCCTGAACCGCATCGACGAGATCATCCTGTTCCGCCGTCTCGGCCGCGAGCAGATGGGCGGCATCGTCCGCATCCAGCTGCAACGCTTTGAAAAGCTCCTGGGCGACCGGAGATTGACGCTCGCTCTGGACGACACAGCCGCCGCCTGGCTGGCCGACAAGGGCTATGACCCGGTCTATGGGGCGCGGCCGCTGAAGCGGGTGATCCAGAAGGAGTTGGTCGATCCGATCGCCCGCAAACTGCTGGCGGGGGAGATCGAGGACGGGAGCGTGATCGCGGTGTCAGCGGGGGAAGATGGGCTGGAGATCGGGAAGGCGCGGGTGCATTGAATAATCGGGTGGGAGGGAGATAAGTCCCTCCCACCCTGCGCTTAGTTACTTGTCGTCATTGACCCAGAAACAGAACATTTTGCCATTGGGCCTCGTGATCTTCCGTCCCTTGACGGTGATCCACGGGCGGCAAATGAAGCGCTTTCCGGGGCGTTGGGGTGGGTTCGTCGGCGTAGCCATGACGGTCCTCCATTGCTGGTGGGACGCGCTGTTTCTCTTGCCTTCGACCCCAAATGGCGGCACCTTGGCTCTGTAGAAGCGAGTGCTGGGATTGAAGGTGCGTGACAGAAGCGCGCTTACCGTCTTCGCATTCAGGAAACCGGATGGGTGCAACCATCCGGTTTTTTGTTGAGTCATCCGAGGAGATCATCAAGGTCTCCTTCGGAGGTCTCCAGCCGCCCTGTCTCATCGGATTGACCGGAAAAGGCTGAGATTTGCGTTTTTAGCAGCCATTTGTTGTGTCCGCCGCGTCTGATCACGCCTTCTTTTGCAAGACGGCTCAATTGCGGCGACATGCTTTCGCGTTTGACCTGAGCATCAAACCTCTCGGCAATTTTGTCTCTAACGTCGTTCGCCTCCAAACCGTCGGGGTGATCGGTCAGGATGGCTATAGCCATCTCTTTCAAGGTCGGCCCACTGCGTCGAGTGCGAGCGACATCAGGACGAATGCCCTCGCCCTGCGCATCTTGTAGCGCTGAGGATGCGGCTTCGATTTCGCGAAGTTCAGCGCGCAGAGTTTTTATTTGCGCCTGAATTTCAGAACGCCTGTTGGCCAGAAAGTCCCGCAACGTGATCATGACGAGACTATGAACGAGTTCCACGGAGCGCGCAAGCCTCCAGACTTCAAACTAAAGAACTAGAAAATATATATATTTTTCAATCTATTACTTAGATTCTTGCGGTTTCGACTCGCCGCGACCGCCAAACAAAAACGGAACAACAGAGGCAAGCCCACCCCCTACGGCGCAACATTCTCACGAACCCGCTAACGCATATATTGTATCCATACCTTTAAATAACACCACATGTTGTGTTCGAGTCCACTCGTTATGAAAAGATCATCGCGGGCGATTCGATGTCGCATTGAGGGGTGATACTTCAACGTGCTCATAGTCTAAGTCTAACCCATTATCCCCTGCGCTTCGCCGCAAGGGATATTGCCGTTAACATTTCTCCCTTTCGTCATCCTCCGGCAAGCCGCGTCAGCGGCGCAGGCCGGGGGACCCAGCGGCGCGCGGGAGCGCGACCCTGTCGAGGGCACGGTCGAAGACGCCTCTGCATCTGTGCTTGCTGATCCCTCACCCGTGTTTCGCCGCTTCGCGGCGCCGCTGGGTCCCCCGGTCTCCGCTTCGCTTCGCCGGAGGATGACGACAATAGGGGGCGGGCCGGAGGATGACGAAAGGGAGGTAACGGCATAACTTTCGTCCATGCCGACCCATCGCACCTTCATCGCCACCTACATCATGGCCAGCGGGCGCAACGGAACGCTCTACACAGGCATGACCTCCAACCTGTTTGCGCGGGTGTGGCGGCACAAGACCCACAGCTTCACAGGTTTCACCGACGACCACGTCTGCACAAATCTGGTCTGGTTGGAGCGGCACGTCTGGGTGGTCGAGGCGATCCAGCGCGAGAAGCGGATCAAGAAATGGCTGCGTGACTGGAAGCTGAAGCTGATCGAGGCGGACAATCCCGATTGGCGCGATCTGGCGGCGGACTGGTATCCGGTCAACGATCCGAACTGGGAGCCGCCCGTCGAGGCGGATTGACGCCTGGTCGTCCGCAACTCACGCCAACACCGGCATCACCTCCACCCCGTCGCAGACGAAGATGCTCATGTGCGGGTGGTCCTCGAACAGCCGCGCCGCCGCCTCGTGGCTGTCGGCGCGGACGACCATGAAGACGGTCAGCAGGTTGACCATGTCCGTCACGGCGCCGTCGGCGCTGATGCGTTTGGTCGGGCCCAGCGGGCCGCCCTGATGAACGATGACGTCGCGGCGCGCCTCTTCCCAGGCGGCGACGGCGGCCACGCCGAGGCGGGCCGTCTCGGCCTGTTGGGCCTCGGTCATCTCGCGCCAGGCCCGCCACTTGGGGCCGGTCTTGTCGCTGGTGAAGACGGCCAGGTAATGGGTCTCGGCGGTCATGCGGGGCTCCTGCGTCCCGATACGTTCAAGTCCTTGGGCGGCCTCCGGCGAGGACGGCCTCAGTCTTCCAGCGGCGGCAGGCCGGCTTCCTTGCGGGCGGCCGCGGCGGCTTTCTTTTCGGCCTTGGCGGCGGCTTTCTCGGCGGCCTTCTTGGCGTCGGCGCGTTCGCGCTCCTGGCGTTCGAAACTGTAGTTGGGCTTACGGGCCATCGGCAGATGTCTTTCTGTCTGGGGCGCCGGTCACGGCGCAGCGTTTCGCAGTCCAAACCGCGATCTCCCGGACAAAATGGGGCAAGCCGGGCCGGACGACAACCGTCCGCATGCCGCAGACCTCAATCGACGGCGGTGATCTCCACGGACCGGCCCGCGACCACGGCCTCGTCGCCGACCCGCTTGCCCATCAGGGCGACGGCCAGAGGCGAGACATGGCTGACGGAGCCCGCCGCCGGATCGGCCTCGTCCTCGCCGGTGATGCGCCAGGTCTGGGTGCGCCAAAGGCCCGTGCGTCTGTCCTCGCGCTCAATGGTCACCGAACCGCCGAAACGCACGCGACCGTCGGCGGTCGTCTCGACCCGCTGGGCCGAGGCGCGCCGCGCCGACCAGTAGCGCAGATCGCGGGTGGCGCGGGCCATGGCGGTGCGGTCGGCCTCTATGTCGCCCCTGGCCTGGGCCGCCGCATAGGCGGCGCGCGCCGAGGCCAGGGCGGCCTCCATAGCCGCCAGTCCCTCGGGCGTGACCAGATTGGGGTGGGGTGAAATCGGACGGTCGGGAAGATCGGCGGCCGTGGCCTCCAGATCCTCCTCGCGGGTGAAGGCGACGCTCATGACGCGATCATAGCCCGCCAAACGCCCCCGGCCAGTCCCCTACTGCCTCTCTTCATCGGAACGCGCTAGACAGCCGCCATGACCTCCTCCGCTCCCATCGTCCACATCATCGGCGCCGGACCCGCCGGCCTGACCGCCGCCGAACATCTGGCCCGCGAGGGGCTGGGCGTCGTCGTGCATGAGGCGATGCCCTCGGTCGGGCGCAAGCTGCTGATGGCCGGACGCGGCGGGCTGAACCTGACGCATTCGGAGGGGATGGAGGGCTTCATCGGTCGTTACGGCGCGGCGGCCCCCGTGGTCGCGCCCTGGCTGCAGCGGTTCTCGCCGACCCATCTGATCGGCTGGGCCGAAGGGCTGGGCCAGCCGACATTCACCGGCTCGTCCGGGCGGGTGTTTCCGCGCGCCATGAAGGCGTCGCCCCTGTTGCGGGCCTGGCTGGGGCGGCTGAATGGGCTGGGCGTCGAGGTGCGGACCCGCTCGCGCTGGACCGGGCGGCGCGGCGAGGACTGGGTGTTCGACACGGCCGACGGCGAGCGCGTCGAGCGACCCGACGCCGTGGTCCTGGCCCTGGGCGGGGCCAGTTGGCCGCGTCTGGGCTCGGACGGCGGCTGGCGCGAAGGGCTGATCGCGGCGGGGGTCGCGGTCGCGCCCTTCCGTCCCGCCAATGTCGGCTTCGATGTCGAGTGGTCGCAGATTTTCGCCGAACGGTTCGCGGGCCAGCCGCTGAAGCCGGTCGCCCTGACGCACGGGGAGGCCACGGTGCGCGGCGAGGCCATGGTCACCCGTTACGGTCTGGAGGGCGGGGCGGTCTACGCCCTGTCGGCCAGCCTGCGCGACGCCATAGAGACCGAGGGCCGCGCCGTCCTGACCGTAGATCTTCGGCCCGATCTGGATGAGGCGGCGCTGGCGCAGCGGCTGTCGAAACCGCGCGGCAAGGACAGCGTGACCAACTGGCTGAGGAAGGCCGGGGGTCTGTCGCCCGCCGCTGTCGGCCTGCTGCGTGAAATCCCCGGCGAGCTGCCGCTGGGGACCGAAAAGCTGGCCAAGCGGATCAAGGCGGTGCGCCTGACCCTGACGGGGGTGCAGGGTCTGGAGCGGGCCATCTCCACCGCCGGCGGCGTCGGTCTGGATCAGGTGGACGCGGGGCTGATGCTGAAGGCCCTGCCCGGCGTCTTCGCAGCGGGCGAGATGCTGGACTGGGAGGCGCCGACCGGCGGCTATCTGCTGCAGGCGTCGATGGCCTCGGGCGTCGTTGCGGCGGACGGCGTCATCACCTGGCTGGCGCGGGGCTGAGCGCAAGGCGACGCTCGACACGGGCGGGATGGCGGCTCAGGGTGAGCGTGATCCATCACACGGGACGCCCCATCATGCGCGCACGCCGCCTGACCCTTCTCGCCACAGCCGCCTTCGGCCTGCTGTCGGCCCCCGCCGCCCTGGCGCAAAGCGCTGACGGCGCCCGCCTGAACGAACATGTGCGCGTGCTGGCGTCTGATGAATTCGAAGGCCGGGGCGTGGCCACGCCGGGCGAGCAGCTGACGGTGGATTACGTCGTCGGCCAGTTCCAGGCCCTGGGGCTGGAGCCGGGCGGACCGGACGGCCAGTGGGTGCAGACGGCGCAGCTGGGCCGCACGCGCCAGGACGGCCCGGCCTCCATCACCGTCACCGCCAATGGTCAGACCCGCAGCCTGCAACGCGGGCCGCAGGTGCTGGTGTCCAGCGACCGCCCGGTCAGCCACATCACCGTCACCGACGCGCCGGTGGTCTTCGCCGGCTACGGCGTCGATGCGCCCGAACGCCAGTGGGACGATTTCAAGGGCGTGGACCTGCGCGGCAAGGTGCTGCTGGTGCTGGTCAACGACCCCGATTTCCAGGCGCCCGAGGGGCACCCCGTCTCGGGTCGGTTCGACGGAAACGCCATGACCTTCTACGGCCGCTGGACCTATAAGTTCGAGGAGGCGGCGCGTCAGGGGGCGGCGGCGGTTCTGGTCATCCATGACACGGCGGGCGCCGGATACGGCTGGAGCGTGCTGGAAAATTCCTCGACCGCGCCGGACTTCGACATCGTCCGCGCCGACCCCGACGCCGAGCGCGTCCCGGCCCAGGGCTGGATCCAGGGGGAGGAAGCCCAAGCCCTGTTCGCCGCCGCCGGTCTGGACTTCGCCGCTCTAAGGGACCGCGCCCGCACGCCAGAGTTCACGCCGGTGGCGCTGGACGGCGTGACCATGTCGATCGACTTCGGCCAGATCGCCGACCGGATCGAGAGCCGCAACATCCTGGCCCGCATCCCCGGCGCCGGACACCCCGACGAAACCGTCCTCTACGGCGCCCACTGGGACGCCTATGGCCGGGCCACGCCCAAGAACGGCGACGACATCTATAACGGCGCCGTGGACAACGCGACCGGGGTGGCGGCTCTGATCGAGCTGGCGCGGCTGTTCAAGGCGGGGCCTGCGCCGGACCGCTCGGTGGTCTTCGCCGCCTGGACCGCCGAGGAGGCGGGGCTGCTGGGCGCGGAATACTACGCCGCCAATCCGGTCTGGCCGCTGGAGACCACCGTGGCCAACATCAATATGGACAGCTTTCTGCCGGGCACGGAGGTGTCGCCGCAGATCGTGGTCATCGGCGCCGGCAAGAGCCAGACCGACGCCTGGATCGAGCGCCGCGCCACGGAGCAAGGCCGCGTCCTGATCCCCGATCCCGCGCCCCAGGCCGGGGGCTTCTACCGCTCCGACCACTTCCCCCTGGCCAAGAAGGGCGTGCCCGCCCTGTTCGGCGCCGCCGGCTTCACCGGCCACAACGCCGCCAGCCGCGACTATGTCGCCAACCGCTACCACCAGCCTTCGGACGAATGGTCCAGCGACTGGGTGATGGACGCCGCAGCGGTAGATGTAGCGTTGCTCTACGCCGTGGGCCGCGACCTGGCCGAAAGCCGCGACTGGCCCGAGTGGAACGCCGGCGCCGAATTCGAGGCGGCGCGTCAGGCTTCGGCGGACCGGCGGCGCTGATGGTCGGGTGACGCCGCGCCTCGGCCTGTCTAGAACATCCCCATGACCGACCTGCCCGACATCCACGGCGACTGCCCGCCGCGCTTCAACGCTGTGAAGGACGCCTTCGCCGCCAACTTCACCGACGCCCCCGAGGGGCTGAACGAACAGGGGGCGCGGTTCAGCGTCTGTGAGGGCGGCGAGGTGGTGCTGGATCTGTGGGCCGGGTGGGCCGACGCCGCGCGCACCATCCCCTACGCCGCCGACACCCTGACGCCCGTCTTCTCGACCGGGAAGGCGGTGATGGCCCTGATGATCGCCAGCTGCGTCGAGCGCGGCCTGCTGGACTATGACGCGCCCGTGTCGCGCTACTGGCCCGCCTTCGGACAGGCGGGCAAGGCCAACGTCACCGTGGCCCAGATGATGAGCCATCAGGCGGGCCTGCCCGGCTTCGACACGCCCCAGGAGCCGACCCTCTGGTTCGACCGAGAGGCGGTTCTGGCCCGTCTGTGCGCGCAGGAACCGATGTGGCCGGTGGGTTCGGCCTCGGGCTACAGCCCCATCGCCATCGGCTATCTGGGGGGCGAGCTGTTCCGCATCGTCGACGGGCGCAGCATGGGAACGGCGCTGCGTGAAGACTTCGCCCTGCCCTTCGACCTGGACCTGTGGGTCGGCCTGCCCGAAAGCGAGCACGGCCGCGTCGCCCAGATGCGCAAGCCGACCACCGCCAGCGACCTCGGCCCCATCGACGCCATCAAGAAGGCCGCCTTCCTCGACAAGGGGTCTTCGCCGGGCGGGCGCGGCTCGGCCGAATGGCGGATGATGGAGATTCCTTCGGCCAATCTGCACGGCACGGCGCGCGACCTGGCTCGGCTCATCGGCCTGGTCGCCAATGACGGCGTTCTGGACGGCCAGACCATCTTGTCGCCCCGGACCCTGGCGGCGGCGACGCGTCAGCGCATCCAGGGTCTTGACCGCGTCCTGCCCTTCGACCTCAGCTGGGCGGCGGGCTTGATGCGCAATGAGGGGCTGAACATCTTCGGCGAAAACCCGGACGCCGTCGGGCATTGCGGCTGGGGCGGATCGTGCGGCTTCGCCGATCCGGCGGCCCGGCTGTCGGGCGCCTATGTGATGACACGCCAGTCGCCGCATCTGATCGGCGACCCGCGCGCCCGGCGGCTGGTGGACGCGGTTTACGCCTCGCGCTGAGGCGCGTCTGAAGGAGAGGGTCGGCCCAGTTCGTGCATCCGTTCCTCGGCCGGATCGTCCAGAAGACCGGGCTCGGGCGCGCAGATGGTCTCGGCGGTGTCGGCGCCGGCCCGCACCTTTCTGAAGGCGCCCCAGGCGAAGACGGCCGCCCCGCCCCAGATGAAGACGAAGGAGACGATGCGCAGCCAACCCAGCGCCTCGCCCTGCGCCACGCCGATGACGAAGACGATCGTCGGCGCCAGGAACTGGATGAAGCCCATGCTGGACAGGGGCATGCGCCGCGCCGCCCAGGCGAACAGGGCCAGAGGGATGACGGTGGCGGGACCGGCGAACAACAGCCAGCCGGTCGCCGCAGGGCTGGCGAACAGATGGCCCGCACCTGTCGCCTGGATCCAGATCAGCCAGGCCAGACCCGGCACGGCCAGGATCAGGCATTCTGCGAACAGACCGGTCTGGGCGTCCACCGCCACCCGCTTGCGGATCACGCCATAGCCGCAGAAGCTGAAGGCCAGGATCAGCGAGACCCACGGCAGATGGCCCAGGGCCACGGCTTGCAGCACCACGCCGACGCCCGCCAGACCGATGGCCGCCATGCCGAAACGATCGATCCGCTCACGGAACAGCCAGGCCCCGGCGGCCATGTTGAGCAGGGGGTTGAGATAGTAGCCCAGGCTGGCGTCCAGCGTTCGTCCGCCGTTGACCGCCACGACATAGACGGTCCAGTTGGCCGCGATCAGCACCGCCGAAGCCAGCAGCCAGCCCATCAGCCGCGGCGAACGCAGCACCCGCAGGACCTGCACCCCCTGTCTGGACAGGAGCACCAGAAGACCTGCGAACACCAGGCCCCAGACCATGCGGTTGGCCATGATCTCCCAGGCGTCGGCGCCCAGATGGCCCATCTGCTGGAACACCAGGGGGATGAAGCCCCAGATCAGATAGCACAGCACCCCGGCGGCGAGGGCCCGTGAAGGGGCGGCGCTGGAAGAGCTGGTGGGGGATGACGTCATGGCGGCGGTCGATTGCCTATTGGAGCCTGAGCCTAGACCGTGATCGTTCTATAACCCGAAGACGGCTTGATCGTGCCCGTTTCGTCCAGCAGCTGGGCGATCTGGATGGCGTTCAAGGCCGCGCCCTTGCGCAGGTTGTCCGAGACGATCCACAGCATCAGGCCGTTCTCGACGGTCGGGTCCTGGCGGATGCGCGACACATAGACGGCGTGTTCGCCGGCGGCGTCGACGGGAGTGATGTAGCCGTCGTGCTCCTGCTTATCGATGACCTGCACGCCCGGCGCGTCGCGCAGGATGGCGCGGGCTTCATCAGGGGTGATGGGCCGGTCGAACTCCAGAGACACCGCTTCGGAGTGGCCGACGAAGACCGGCACCCGCACGCAGGTGACCGTCAGCTTGATCGACGGATCCAGCATCTTGTGGGTCTCTTCCCACATCTTGGCCTCTTCGTCGGTGTAGCCGTCGTCGCGGAAGGAGCCGATGAAGGGGATGACGTTGAAGGCGATCTGCTTGGGGAATTTCTTCGGCGTGGCGTCGCCCAGGCCGTAGATGGCCTTGGTCTGGTTCCACAGTTCGTCCATGCCTTCCTTGCCCGCGCCCGACACCGATTGATAGGTCGAGACCACGGCGCGCTTGATCTTCGCCGCGTCATGCAGGGGCTTGAGCGCCACGACCAGCTGGGCCGTCGAGCAGTTGGGGTTGGCGATGATGTTCTTCTTCCTGGCGTCTTTGACCGCATCCGGGTTCACCTCGGGCACGATCAGAGGCACGTCCGGATCCATGCGGAAGGCCGAGGAGTTGTCGATGACGATGGGGCCCAGCTTGCCGATCTTCTCGGACCAGGCGCGCGAGACGTCGCCGCCCGCGCTCATCAGCACGACATCGACCTTGGAGAAGTCGAACTCGTTGATGTCCTGGCATTTTATGGTCTTGTCGCCCCAGGACACTTCCACGCCCTTGGATTTCCGCGAGGCCACCGCGTGCATCTCCGCAACCGGGAATTCCAGCTCTTCGAGGAGGTTCAGCATCTCCCGGCCGACATTGCCGGTGGCTCCTACGATGGCGACGCGATAGCCCATTTTGAGTGTGTCCTTCGGACGCGCTAACACTCGCCACGCGGTGGCTCGCTGCTTGAGCGCGATGATGCGTTTGATAGAGGGGTCAGCATGTAGTCCTTCGCAGGCGCGAAGCAACGATTTTCAACCCCGAACCCGCCCAAGTTCGTCGCGTTGCAGCATTTGTCATGCTTATGGGCCCGGCACGGCTTCCCCACGACGGCCTCGGCAGGTTAAGCCGTGGCCATGACCTCCCGCATCCGCTCCGCCTATGACATCCGCGTCGAGGAGGGCGTCATCGCCCCCGACCCGGCCCAGGCGCCCCTGATCGAAGCCATGGAGCGGCTGGAGACCGGCCTGGCGAAAAAGGGCCTGTTCGGCAAACCCGCAGAGACGCGCGGCCTCTACATCTGGGGTCCGCCGGGACGCGGCAAGTCCATGCTGATGGACCTGTTCGTCACCTCCACGCCAGAACCGAAGAAGCTGCGCGCCCACTTCCACGCCTTCATGGCCCGCATCCATGATCTGGTGAAACAGTGGCGCGAGGGCGATGCGAAGACGCGCAAGGCCGTGTTCGGAACCCATAAGGGCGACGACCCCATTCCACCCATCGCCGCCCTGATCGCGTCAGAGGCGCGGTTGCTGTGCTTTGACGAACTTCAGGTCACCGACATCGCCGACGCCATGATCCTGGGCCGTCTGTTCGAGGCCCTGTTCGACAAGAAGGTGGTTCTGGCCGTCACCTCGAACCGCGCACCCGACGACCTCTACAAGAACGGCGTCAACCGCCAGCTCTTCCTGCCCTTCATCGCCCTGCTGCAGGAGAAGTGCGAAGTGGTCAGCCTGACCGGCGAGCGTGACTGGCGCCTCGACCGTCTGAGCGGCGCCCGCGTCTGGTTCGCCCCCCCGACGGAGGACGCCTGCGCCGAGTTCGAAAACCTGTGGACCGACCTGCGCGGCGGCGAGCCGGAGGAGCCCGCCCATCTGAAAGTGCTGGGCCGCGACGTGGTGATCCAGAGGACGGCGGGGGGACTGGCGCGCGCGACCTTCGCCGACCTGTGCGGCAAGCCCCTGGGGCCGCAGGACTATCTGGCCGTCGCAGAACGCTTCCACACCCTGTTCCTCGACGGCGTGCCGACCCTGTCGCCCGCCAACCACCATGAGGCCCGCCGCCTGGTGACCCTGGTCGACGCCCTCTATGAGGCCGGGACGCGGCTGGTGACCCTGGCCGACGCGGCGCCCGAGGCCCTCTACACTGAAGGCGTCGGCGCCTTTGAGTTTGAACGCACCGTGTCGCGCCTCAATGAGATGGAAAGCGCGGACTGGATGCAGCGCGGAAGAACGGTTTAAGCTCGCCGCAATTCCGCCCTGACGCCTGCGTCAGATCGGGCTCAACCGGAGACCCACATGCGTCTGACCTCCCTGCTGCTCGCCGCCGTCCTGCTGACGCCCGACGCGGCGCTCGCTTCCGACCTGCCCCGGGCCCTGCCGACCACCAACACCCAGGCTGCGCCCCAGACGCCTGCGCCCGCGCCTGCGGCTGTTTCTCATGGCGTGACCGTCGCCGACGCCCGCGCCTGGCTGACGGCGCAAGGGGGCACGGTGGGCGAGCCCATCGTCAACGCCGGCGCCCAGACGCTGCAGATCGCAGACAGCCCCCTGCCCTGGAGCCTGACCTTCTACGGTTGCACCAGCCTGTGCGACGATCTCCAGTACAGCGCCGCCTTTTCCGCAGCCGAACTGACCCAGGATCAGGTCAATGCGTGGAATCGCGGCAACCGCTTCCTGAAAGCCTACTTCACCCCCGCTGCCGCCTCATCGCCTGCGGGGGCTGTGGTCCAGTACGATATGGTCCTGACCGGCGATGGACCTGAGCAGCTTCGCCAGGCGACCGCAGTCTGGTTGATGATGCTGCGCAGCTTCGCCCAGACTGTGATCGCTCCGGCGGCCCCCGCGGCGGCGGAGCAACCGTAGCCGGCCTCATCCGCCGATCAAACATCCCGCTTGATTTCATTATCCGTCACCCTCGGCCTTGTGCCGAGGGCCCATGGAGATGCCCGGCTCAAACGCGGACCTCCGCCCTGCGCCCCATCTGCCAAGCACCCGGCGTCCCAGCCGGAATAGGCCCTCGGCACAAGGCCGAGGGTGACGGATTTGGAGGTTGGGAATCTTCGACGAAAAGCAAAAAGGCCGGAGATCGCTCTCCGGCCCTTCTCAATTCAGCATCGACCGCGCTCAAGCAGCGAGCGACCGCATCGCGAGCGTTAGCGCCCGAAAATGGAGGCGCTCAAGCAGCGAGGCTCCGCGAGCCGAGCGATAGCGCCCTTGGCTTAAGCCAGCGAAGGCTCGATGTCCTTGCACGCCTGGATCAGGCCGTTCACGGACTCGACCGACTTGGCGAACATGGCCTTTTCGTCGTCGTTGGTGGTGAACTCGACGATCTTCTCGACGCCGGCGGCGCCGATCAGCGCCGGGACGCCGACATAAAGATCCTTCAGACCGTATTCGCCCGACAGCCAGACGGCGCAAGGCAGGACGCGCTTCTGGTCCAGCAGGTAGGAGCGGGCCATGGCGATGGCCGATTCAGCCGGGGCGTAGAAGGCCGAGCCGGTCTTCAGCAGGGCGACAATCTCTCCACCCCCTTTTCTGGTGCGCTCGACGATAGCGTCCAGTTCGACTTGCGTCAGGAAGCCGGCGGCGACGGCGTCCGGCAGAGGGAGCCCCCCAACCGTGGAATGCCGCACCATCGGCACCATGTCGTCGCCGTGGCCGCCCAGGGTCCAGGCGTTGATGTCCTGCACCGAGACGCCGGTCTTTTCAGCCAGGAAGTAGGCGAAGCGCGCCGAGTCCAGAACGCCGGCCATGCCGACGACCTTCTCCTTGGGCAGACCCGAGAACTTCTGCAGAGCCCAGACCATGGCGTCGAGCGGGTTGGTGATGCAGATGACGAAGGCGTTGGGGGCGTGTTGCTTGATGCCCTCGCCGACGGCCTTCATGACTTTCAGGTTGATGCCGATCAGGTCGTCGCGGCTCATGCCGGGCTTGCGCGGCACGCCGGCGGTGACGATGCAGACGTCGGCGCCCGCGATGTCGGCGTAGTCGTTGGCGCCCTTCAGGGACACGTCCTGACCGAAGACGGCCGAGGCTTCGGCGATGTCGAGGGCTTTGCCTTGCGGCGTGCCTTCGGCGATGTCGAACAGGATGACGTCGCCCAGCGCTTCGCGCGCGGCCACGTGGGCCAGGGTTCCGCCGATCATTCCGGCGCCGATGAGGGCGATCTTCGCGCGAGCCATAGATAAGTCTCCGGGAGGAAGTTTGTGCGATGCGATATAGTCGTGCGGGCGGTCTAGACCCGTGTCGTCCGACCTGCAACCGTAAGCCCACGTCGCCGGAGAGCCGATTGACCACCGCCCAGGAGATCATCACCGCCGAAGACACGCCGGACGGCCTGATCACCGTCGCGGACGAAACCACGGTGCGCGCCGAGGTCGCGGTCTGGCGAGCGCGGATTCTGAAACCGCCCGGCCTGTGGGACAAGACCACGCGCGGCGCGCAGGACCGCATCAACAAGGTCATTCCCGAGCGCGTCCACCAGATCGTCACCGCAGGCGTCGAAGCGATGACCAAGGGGATATTGTTCGGATCGGACCTGCTGAAGGCCCGGCCGGCGCCGCACGCCTCGCTGGCGGCGTCCGAACTCAAGGCCCGGGCGGCGATCAAGGTCTATCGCAACACCGCCGGCGTCGAGGGCGGCGTCGCGGGCGCGGGCGGCGTCGTGCTGGCGGCGGCGGACTTCCCCGCGCTGATGGCCATCAAGGTGCGGATGCTGGGCGACATCGTCGCCGCCTACGGCTGGGGCGGCGGATCCCTGCGTGAGCGGCTGTTCGTGCTGCACATCTTTCATCTGGCCTTCGCCAGCGCCCGGCGGCGGCCCGAAGCCCTGGCGGATCTTGAGCGCTGGATCGCGGGCGTCGATCAGCCCGAGGCGATCACCGACTATGACTGGCGCACCTTCCAGATCGAATACCGCGACCACATCGACCTGGCCAAGATGGCTCAGTTGATCCCCGTCGTCGGCGCGCCGATCGGGGCCGTGGTCAACTGGCGGCTGGTCGGCCGCCTGGGCGAGACCGCCGTCATGGCCTGCCGCATGCGCTGGATGGCAGAGGCTGATCTTTAGGTTCAGCCTATCCTGTTTACAAAGTTTATTGATTATCCTTCTGTCCATTAGAGGCATAGCCTCCTCCCATAATCACAACCCGGGAGACAGATCATGGACGGAAACGCTGGCGGACCCTCGCCCCTCGACGATCCCAAAAAAGAGCCGGCTGCGCTGCGCTCGCTTCTGGGGCGCACCAACCGCGACTGGTGGCCCAACCAGATGGCCATGGACATCCTGCACCAGCAGGGTCGGTCCGGCGACCCGATGGGCGACGACTTCGACTATGCCGCGGCCTTCAAGTCGCTGGATCTGGCGGCGGTCAAGCGCGACCTGACCGCCCTGATGACCGACAGCCAGCCCTGGTGGCCGGCGGACTATGGCCACTACGGCCCCTTCTTCATCCGCATGGCCTGGCACTCGGCGGGGACCTATCGCACCGGTGACGGGCGCGGCGGCGCGGGCGCGGGCCAGCAGCGTTTCGCCCCGCTCAACTCCTGGCCGGACAACGGAAATCTGGACAAGGCGCGCCGCCTGCTGTGGCCGGTCAAGCAGAAGTACGGCGCCAAGCTGTCCTGGGCCGACCTGATGATCCTGGCCGGCAACGTCGCCATTGAAAGCATGGGCGGACCGGTCTTCGGCTTCGGCGGCGGCCGCGCCGACGTCTGGGAGCCGGAGAAGGACGTCTACTGGGGCACCGAGGAAAACTGGGTCGGCGACGAAGCCAACCAGACCCGCATCCAGCCCGACAAGGGCATGGCGCTGGAGGAGCCGCTGGCCGCCATCCAGATGGGCCTCATCTATGTGAACCCGGAAGGCCCCGGCGGCGTGCCCGAGGCCCTGGCCTCGGCCCGCGACATCCGCGAGACCTTCGCCCGCATGGGCATGAACGACGAGGAGACGGCGGCCCTGACCGCCGGGGGTCACACCTTCGGCAAGGCCCACGGCGCCGGCGACGCCTCCAAGGTGGGCGCCAGTCCTGAAGGCGCCGACATCGCCCAGCAGGGCCTCGGCTGGATCTCCGGCCACGAAAGCGGCATCGGCGACCATGCGATCACCTCGGGCATCGAAGGCGCCTGGACCCCCACGCCGATCACCTGGGACATGACCTTCTTCGACATGCTGCTGGACCACGACTACGAGTTGGTCCGCAGCCCGGCGGGCGCCAAGCAGTGGCAGCCGGTGGGCAATCCGCCGGAGACCCTGGCCCCCGCCGCCCACACGCCCGGCAAGCGCGTGCCGACGATGATGACCACCGCCGACATGGCCTTCAAGATGGACCCCGCCTACCGGCCCATCATGGAAAAGTTCCGCGCCGACCCGGCCTATTTCGCCGACGCCTTCGCCCGCGCCTGGTTCAAGCTGTGCCACCGCGACATGGGGCCCAAGGCCCGCTACCTCGGCCCCGACGTGCCCGCTGAAGACCTGATCTGGCAGGACCCGATCCCGGCGCATGCGGGACCGCCCCTGTCGGACGCCGACGTCAAAGCGCTGAAGGCCGCCATCGCCGCCTCGGGCCTGTCGGTCGCTGATCTGGTGTCGACGGCCTGGGCCTCGGCTGCGACCTATCGCGGCTCGGACCATCGCGGCGGCGCCAACGGCGGACGCCTGCGCCTGGCCCCGCAAAAGGACTGGGACGTCAATGAACCGGCGAAGCTGGCCAGGGTTCTTAAGACCTATGAGGACATCCGCGCGACCTCCGGCCTCAACGTCTCCATCGCAGACCTGATCGTCCTTGGCGGCGGCGTCGGCGTCGAACAGGCGGCCAAGGCGGCGGGTCATGACGTAGCCGTGCCCTTCACCCCGGGGCGCACCGACGCCTCGGCCGAGCAGACGGACGTCGAGGGCTTTGCTGTGCTGGAGCCGCGCGCCGACGGCTTCCGCAACTATCTGCAGGTCCGTTTCAACGTCCCGACCGAGGAACTGCTGATCGACCGGGCGCAGCTTCTGGGTCTGACGGCTCCGCAGATGGCGGTGCTGGTCGGCGGCCTGCGGGTGCTGGGCGCCAACCACGGCGGATCGAAGCACGGCGTCTTCACCGACCGTCCGGGCCAGTTGACCAACGACTTCTTCGTCAACCTGCTGGACATGAGGACCGGCTGGAAACAGGTCGATGGCGAAGGCGACGAGACCTTCGTCGGCGCCGACCGCCTGACCGGCGAGCCACGCTGGACCGCGACCCGTACCGATCTGGTGTTCGGCTCCAACGCCCAGCTGCGCGCCCTGTCCGAGGTCTACGCCTCTGCCGACGCGGGGGCGAAGTTCGTCAAGGACTTCGTCGCGGCCTGGACCCAGGTCATGAACGCCGACCGGTTCGATCTGAAATAGGCCGAAGGGCGCCGTGGACCTGACCGTCCATGGCGCCCGTCGTTCCGATCAATGCGTTCGATTGTCTTTGAACCTTCCATAGGGAGCGCCTATGTAGGGCGGATGCTTCCGACCCTGCGCCAGCTCCAGTATCTGAAACTGCTCGCCGAGCACGCCTCGTTCAGCCGGGCGGCCGAGGCGGCGCACGTCAGCCAACCGGCCCTGTCGGCGGGGGTTCAGGAACTGGAGAAAATCCTGGGCGCCCCCGTGGTCGAACGCACGCGCGGCCAGGTCCAGCTGACCGCCGTGGGGGCCGAGGCCGTGCGCCGCGCCGAGGACGTTCTGGCCCGCACCGAGGATCTGGTCGAGGCCGCACGCAAGGCCGGCCGCCCTCTGACAGGCCGGTTCCGCCTGGGCGTCATTCCGACCGTGGCCCCCTTTCTTTTGCCCGCCAAACTGCCGGGGCTGAGGGTCGCCTATCCCGACCTGCGCCTGTTCATCCGCGAGGACCTGACGCCACGCCTGATCGCCGGGCTGAAGGCGGGCCAACTGGATGCGGCGGTGATCGCCCTGCCCTATTCCGCGCCGGGCATCGACCACGCCCGCATCGGCGACGATGAGATCATGGCCGCCGCCCCGCTGGGTCACGCCCTCGCCGGATCAGGTCCGATCCCGGCGGGCGCATTGAAGACCGAAGACCTGATTTTGCTGGAGGACGGCCACTGTCTGCGTGATCAGGCCCTGGCCGCCTTCGACATCGACCCGCCCAAGGGCGACGACGTCTTCGCCGCCACCAGCCTGCACACCCTGGTCCAGATGGTGTCCTCCGGCCTCGGCGTCAGCTTTCTGCCGGAGATGGCCGTGCGGGCCGGTCTGGCCGACATTCCCGGCGTGGTGGTGCGGCCCATTTCGGCCAAGGCTCCGCGCCGCGAAATCGTCGTCGCCTGGCGCACCGGCTCCAGCCGCGCCGCCGAAGCGGCCCTGCTGGCCGAGGCTCTGCGTCTGGACTGAGATTACAACACCGTAAGGTTGCAGCGGCTTTTCGCCCTGATAGGGTCCGCCCGCCCCAGTGAGCGGGCGCCGGAACCGTTCCCCCCATGAAGACCCGCCTGATCCTGACCGCCTGCGCCGCCGCCCTGCTGGCCGGCCTGCCCGCCGCCGCGCCCGCCTTCGCTCAAACGCCCGCCGCCGCCGCCGCGCCTGCGGGCGTGCAGGTGCCGCCGTTGGGCTTCACCAAGCGGGTGCTGGCCAACGGCATGGAGGTCTATTCGGCGCCCGACGTCTCGACCTCCAACGTCACGGTCCAGGTCTGGTACCGCGTCGGCTCCAAGGACGACCCGGCGGGCCGCTCCGGCTTCGCCCACCTGTTTGAGCACCTGATGTTCAAGGCGACGCAGAACCTGCCGACCGAGACCTTCGACCGCCTGACCGAGGACGTGGGCGGTTTCAACAACGCCTTCACCGCCGACGACGTCACCGCCTATTATGAAATGGTCCCGGCCAACCACCTGCAGCGCCTTCTGTTCGCCGAGGCCGACCGCATGGGCTCTCTGGTCGTGGATGAGCCGACCCTGATTTCGGAACGCGACGTGGTGAAGGAGGAGTACCGCCAACGGATTCTGGCCAGCCCTTATGGCCGTCTGTTCGGCCTGTTCACGCCCGAGACCATCTATCAGGACCACCCCTACCGCCGCCCCGGCATCGGTTCGATCGAGGAGTTGAACGCCTCGACGCTGGAGGACGTGCGGCGCTTCCACGCCACCTACTACCGGCCCGACAACGCCATGCTGATCGTGGCGGGCAATTTCGACCAGGCCCAGTTGGACGCCTGGGTCGACCAGTATTTCGCCCCCCTGCAACGCCCATCGACGCCGCTGCCGGCCAATGACGTGCGCGAGCCCGAGCCGACCGGCCCGCGCCAGGCCACCTTCTACGCCCCCAATGTGCCCCTGCCCGCCGCGCTTCTGGCCTGGAACACGGTGGCCTACCGCGACGCCGACCGCCCGGCCCTGACGGTGCTGGACGGCATTCTGTCGACCGGGGAATCCAGCCGCCTGTACCGTTCGCTGGTCTATGAGCAACAGATCGCCGCCCAGGCCAGCTCCAGCCCCGACTTCGCCCAACAGGCGGGCAATATGACCGCCTACGCCATCATGGCCGATGGCCAGACCGTCGATCAGGGCGTCGCCGCCCTGGAGGCCGAAATCGCCCGCTTCCGCGATGCGCCCGTCACCGCCGCGGAACTGGCCGAGGCCAAGAACGAGCTGGTCGCCAACGCCCTGCGCGGGCGCGAGACCATCGACGACCGGGCCACCACCCTGGGCATGGCCCTGATCATGACAGGCGACCCTCTGGCCGCCGACCGCGAGATCGCCGAGATTCAGGCCGTCACCGCCGCCGACATCCAGCGCGTGGCCCGCCGCTATCTGACGCCCGAGCGCCAGATCACCATCCGCTATCTGAACGCCGACGACGCCCATCCCGCCAGCGTCCAGAAAATGAATGTAGACGCCCCCGTCACCGTCGCCGTCCTGGCCCCGACCGGCCCCGAGTTCGCGCTTCGGCCCGAAGCGGACCGCACCCCCCTGCCCGCGACCGGGCCGGACGTGGCCCCGGCCACGCCGACGGTCGCCGACTTCCGCCTGGACAACGGCCTGCGTGTCCTGGTCGCCCCGACCGACGGCCTGCCCCTGGTCTCGGCGCGGCTCAGCTTCGTCGCCGGCTCGGCCTATGACCCGGCGGGCAAGCCGGGTGTGGCCTCCATGACCGCCAGCCTGCTCAGCCAGGGCACGGCCAGCCACGCGGCTCCCGAAATCGCCACCGCCATCGAACAGCTGGGCGCCTCGGTCGGCGCCGGCTCCGGCCCGGACTTCAGCAACGCCTACGCCAATGCGCCCAAGAACGTCTTCCCCCAGGCGCTGGGCCTGATGGCCGACATGGTGCGCAACCCCGCCTTCGCCGCCGAAGAACTGGAGCGCCAGCAGGCCCAGACTCTGGATGGACTGCGCATGGCCCTCAGCCAGCCGGGATCGGTGGCCGGTCAGTCGGTGGGCCGGGTCGTCTACGGCGACGCCCCCTACGCCGCACCCGGCGGCGGCACCCTGACCAGCGTGCCCGCCATCACCCGTGACGACGTCGCCGCCTTCCATGCCGCCCGCTACCGCCCATCGCAGGCCACCCTGGTCTTCTCGGGCGACATCAGCCCGGCCGACGCCCGCGCCCTGGCCCAGCAGACCTTCGGCGACTGGCGTGATCCGGCGGGCCCCGCCCCGGCCCCCGTCGCCAGAGCCGGACAAGCCCTGCCTCCGCGCATCGTCGTCATCGACCAGCCGGGCGCAGGCCAGGCCGCCGTCGTCGCCGCCATCCGCGGCGTGACCCGCGCCGACGCCGACTACTTCCCCCTGACGCTGGGCAATACGCTTCTGGGCGGCGGCTTCTCGTCGCGCCTGAACCAGGAAATCCGCATCAAGCGCGGCCTGTCCTATGGGGCCGGATCGTCCGTGGGCGCCCGCGCGGACGTCGGCGTCTTCACCGCCCAGGCCCAGACCCGCAACGACGCCGCCGCCCAGGTGGCCGAACTGCTTCTGGAGGAAATCGGCAAAATGGGAACCGCCCCGGCCACCGAGGACGAACTGGCCACGCGCCGCGCCGTCATGATCGGCGGCTTCGGCCGCTCGCTGGAGACGGTGGACGGTCTGGGCGGACAGGTGGCCAACCTGGCTCTCTACGACCTGCCGATCAGCGATCTGGCCGCCTATGCGGGCCGGGTCCGCGCCGTGACGCCGGAACAGGTCCAGGCCGCCTTCGCCGAACATCTGCCGACCAACCGCGCCAGCCTGGTCATCGTCGGCGACGCCGCCCAGTTCATCGACGCCCTGCGCGCCGCCCATCCGAACGTCGAGGTCATCCCGTTGACCGACCTCAACCTGGACAGCGCGACGCTGCGTTAAACGAGAGAAATTCCCTCCCTTTCGGGGGAGGGGTCAGCTCGACAGACACACCACCTGGGCCACGCGCAGGTCGCGGCGCAGGTCGTCGCCGACCTTGCCGTAGTTGTCGATTGTGATGCTGCGGGCGTTCAGCGGCTCATTGCTGGCGCGTACGCTTCGGATGGTCGGACCGAAAGTATCTGGCGAGGTCGTATAGACGCGGCCCCGGCGCGGACTTTCAGCGATGGTCACGCCGACGACGCGGCCTTCACGATCCAGCACGGGGGCCCCGGAAAGACCCGCAAGCGTTCCGCCCAACCCCTTGGTGCGGCCCACCTCGGCCCAGGCCAGAACCGGCTCGTCGCGCGCTCCGCGACCCCGGACACGCAAAGTCTCGCGGCCCAGAAGCCGGGTCGTCACCTCACCCGGCTTCGCCTGAGGATAGCCGGGATGAAAACCCCGCTGGCCGATGCTCAAGCGGCCATCGACCAGAACAGGCAGGGCGGGCGGGCCGCCGTCGGTGATCAGCACGGCGATGTCGGCGCGCGACGCCAGCCGCACATCCGTCGACACGGCGCGGCCTTCCGAGACCATGATGGCCGGGCGGCGGCAGCCCTCGACCACATGCCGCGCGGTGATCCACAGCCCGTCGCGCGCCACCGAAAAGGCCGTGCCGGCGGAAGGCTGGAAGGGGATGTCAGGCGCATTGACCGTTACGGCCGGATCGAAGGCGGTGACCGGCCCCAGCAGTTCGCCCTCGATCTCATCGTCGGCGTCGGCCACGTCCAGGGCGTCGGCGTTCTCGCGCCGGTTCAGGGAAAACACGACCAGAACGGCCAGCACCGCCGCATACAGAACCCAGTCCGGCGGGCGGAACCTCATCGCCTCACCCCGTCAGGGCGGCGGCCAGGATCAGCGCCGTAGCCAGCTTGGCGCCGACCAGGACAACGGCCGCGGAAATCTCGCCGTCGCGGATGCGCTGCGGCAGGCCGGTCAGGATCATGTCGACGACACGGAAGGCCAGAAGCTGCAACACCACGGCAGCCACGCCCCACAGGACGATGTCCTTGATCGAGGTCGAGACGCTGAGGCTGACGGCCAGCGGCACGGCCAGACCGACCAGAATGCCGGCCAGCGCCAGGGCGGCGGCGGTGTTTCCCTGACGGACCAGGGCGATTTCCTTCCACGGCGTCAGCCAGACGTAGAAGATCACGCCCACCGCCAGCAGCAACAGGGTCACGACCAGCTGCGCGACCGTGGTCGGGAAACCGGTGGCGAATGCCTGGACTTCGGCGCTGTCCAGCACAGAGTTGAAAGAAGGCGCGTCCATGAGCGGTCCGACGATCAGAGGTTGAAAACGCATGCCCGCTTTGCGCCACATTCCGCAAGCGCAGCAGGGCCACAGTCCATCAAGAACCGTGTCTGCGTGTGTCAGACGCAGCCCTAAGCCGCCTGTTCCGCCTTGCGCAGGGCGCTGGCCCGCACCTTCTCGCTTTCGGACTTCAGCTGACCGCAGGCGGCCAGGATGTCGCGGCCGCGCGGGGTGCGGATCGGCGAGGCGTAGCCGGCCTTGTTCAGGATGGCGGCGAAGACCTCGATCGCCTTCCAGTCCGAGCACTGATAGTCCGTGCCGGGCCAGGGGTTGAAGGGGATCAGATTGACCTTGGCTGGAATGCCCTCGATCAGTTTGACCAGGGCGCGAGCCTCGGCGGGGCTGTCGTTGACGCCCTTCAGCATGACGTATTCGAACGTCACCCGCCGCGCATTGGCCAGACCCGGATAGGCGCGGATGCCGGCCATCAGCTGTTCCAGATCGTACTTCTTGTTCAGCGGCACCAGGACGTCGCGCAAGGGATCGTTGGTGGCGTGCAGGCTGATGGCCAGCATGGCCTGGGTGCGGGTCCCCAACGCGTCCAGCTGCGGCACGACGCCCGAGGTCGAGACGGTGATGCGGCGGCGCGACAGGGCGATGCCTTCGTTGTCGGAGATGATGTCGATGGCGTCGGCGACATTGTCGAGATTGTAGAGCGGCTCGCCCATGCCCATGAAGACGATGTTGGACAGGCGCCGGTCCTCCTTGGGCGACGGCCATTCGCCCAGGTCGTCGCGGCAGATCTGGACTTGGGCCACGATCTCGGCGGCGGTCAGGTTGCGCACCAGCTTCTGCGTGCCGGTGTGGCAGAAGGTGCAGTTCAGGGTGCAGCCGACCTGCGACGACACGCACAGCGCGCCCGCCCGGCCCACGTCGGGGATGTAGACCGCCTCGACCTCGATGCCCGGGGCGGTGCGGATCAGGTATTTGCGGGTGCCGTCCTTGGACACCTGGCGCTCGACGATCTCGGGCCGGGCCAGGGTGAAGGCGTCGGCCAGGGCCGCGCGCGTCTCCTTGCCGACATTGCTCATCAGGTCGAAGTCGGTGACGCCGTGATGATGGATCCAGCTCCACACCTGCGAGGCCCGCATCTTGGCTTTCTCGGGCGGACAGATACCGGCCTCGACCAGGGCCTGGCGCAGGCCGTCGCGCGTCAAGCCAGCCAGATTGACGGGGGCTGCGGCAATGGTTGCGGCCCGTTGTTCGGGCGAGCGGGAAAGATCGAGCGACAGGCTCAAGACGGCATCCTGAATGCGAGGGAAGCGGGCCTCATATCACAGATCGGGGCGGGATTTAAGGCGGGGGTGGTGCAGCCTTCTCCCGATGGGAGAAGGTGGCGGGGCGGAGCCCCGTCGGATGAGAGTCGGGTCTATGGCGTGGCGAAGCCGCCCGCTGAAGATCGACCCTCACCCTTTCACGCAAGGACGACGGCGAGGCCGTCGTGCGTTCAACCCCTCTCCCATCGGGAGAGGGGTCAGTCGGCGGTGTCCTCCACCTCATGAATCCGATCATCATCCAGACCGAAATGGTGGCCGATCTCGTGGATGAGAACGTGGGCGATGATCTCGGACAGGCCGACGTCGCCGCGTTCGCACCATTCATCCAGGATCGGGCGGCGATACAGGAAGATGCGCGAAGGCTCCGGCGCCGCGCCCATGCCGTCCCTCAAGCCGATGTCGACGCCGTGATAGAGGCCGGTCAGTTCGAACGGATCCTCGATCCCCATCATCTCCAGCGTCGCTTCATCGGCGAAGTCGTCGATGCGGATGACCACATCGCCGGCCAAACCGCCGAACGGTTGCGGCAAGGCGTCGAACGCCTCGCGCGCCAGACGGGCGAAGTCGTCGAGAGAGGGGGCGTAAAGGTCGGTCATGGGGGCAGAGCTCAGGCAGTAGGCAGTAGGCAGTAGGCAGATATAGATGGGACGCAGCCCTTCCGGCGCCAAGGCCCGTTCAGACGCCCTACTGCCTACCCGCCTACTGCCTACTGCCTACCCCCCGCCTAATCCGTTATGGTTACCGAATCAGGCGGGGAACTGAACGAACACCATGGCCGACGCCGACATCGCCTATGTTGCGACCGCGGGCGCTGCGGGTCTGGCGCTGGCGCTCAGCGCCTGGGCCGCGCGGCTGCGCGGACGGCTGGCCGAGCGCAGCCGACGCGCCGAGATTGAACTGGTCGCCGCCCGTGTCGAGCTGGCCGACCGCGACGGCGCCCTGGCGGCGTTCGGCGATGTGCGTTTGGCGCTCAATCCCGACGGCCAGACACGGCGCCTGGGGGCCGAGACCGCCTGGAAGGCGCTGATGTCCGATCTGGCGGGCGAAGACGCCGCCGACTCCGCCTTGGTCGTTCTGGACGCCGTGCGCCGCACCGACGCCGTGCGGCTGGACGCCCTGATCGAACGCGGCGAGGCGCTGGACACGGTTCTGGAAGGGCCTGCCGGCGCCTGGATGGTCGAGGGACGGTCGTCTGCGGGCGCCGCATGGCTGCGTCTGTCGCGTCTGGCCCTGGTCGGTTCGGCGGCTGAGAGCGGCCTGGGCCTGCTGGCGGAATCCTACCCCGCCCCGACCTGGATCACGGATTCGCAGGGCCGTCTCGGCTGGGCCAACCGCGCCTGGCTGGTTGAGATGAAGGCCGACAGCATCGAAGAGGCCCGCGAAAAGGCGCTCAGTTTCGACCGCGGGGCCGACGCCATCGTCGCCGAGGCGGGCCGTCTGCGCCAACATCAGGAAGGTTTCCGCTGGACCACCGGCGGCGGACGTCGTCGCGCCTGGCGCATCCTGGCCGAGCCTGTGCCCGGCGGCGGCGGGGCGGTCCTGGCCTTCGCCATCGAGATGACCGAGGCCGAGGAGACGCGCGACACCCTGCGCCGCCACGTCGAGGCCCATGACGAAACCCTGAACCACCTGGCCGACGCCGTGGCCATCTTCGGCCCCTCAAAACGGCTGGCCTTCCACAACACCGCCTTCCAGCAACTGTTCAACATCGACCCGGCCTGGCTGGACGAACGCCCGACCCATGCCGAATTGCTGGACAATCTGCGCCAGCGCCGCCTGCTGCCCGAAGTCATCGACTACGCCGGCTGGCGGGCCAATGAGCTGGAGTTCTACGGCGCCTCGGTGGCCTCGCCCGACGACAGCTGGTCCCTGCCTGACGGGCGCACGCTGCGGGTCGTGCGCCAGCCGCACCCGCTGGGCGGCATGCTGCTGCTTTTGTCCGACATCACCGACGAGCTGCAGTTGCGCAGCCGCTTCAACGCCCAGCTTCAGGTCCAGACCGCCACCCTCGACAAGCTGAACGACGCCGTCGCCGTGTTCGGCTCCAACGGGCGGCTGCGTCTGCATAATGAGGCTTTCGAACGCTTCTGGAGCCTGAGCGGCGAGCGGCTGGAGGCGGCGGGCGACTTCGACGCCATCGCCGCCCTGTGCCAGTCGACCCTGCCCGACCCCTCGCTGTGGCTGGGGCTGAAGGCTCGGGTCGCCGACCCTGATCCCGAAAGCCGGGTGCCTATTTCCGGCGAGAGCCGCACCGAGGACGGGCGGCTGGCCTCGTGGCAGACACGGCCCCTGCCCGACGGCGCCACCCTGGTCGCCTTCTCCGACGTCACAGCGAGGCGCGATCTGGAGCAGGCGCTGGCGGCCAAGGCGGCGGCGCTGGACGAGAGCCAGGCCCTGAAGCGCGAGTTCGTCGGCAGCGTCTCCTATGAGCTTCGCACGCCCCTGACCACCATCGTCGGCTATTCCGAACTGCTGGAGACCATGGGCGACCTGCCCGACCGCAGCCGCCAGCACGCGGGCGCCATCCGCGTCGCCGCCAGCCAGCTGGCCCGCTCCATCGACGACGTGCTGGACATGAGCCAGATCGACGCCGGCGAGATGGAGCTGAGCCTGGGCGATGTGCGTGTCGCCGACCTGCTGGCCGAGGCGGCGGACAAGGCGCGGCCCCGCATCGAGGGCCGGGGCGCGACCCTGACTGTCGCCTGCCCGTCGGGCCTGAAGCCCATCCGCGCCGACGCCCAGAGGGTCGGCCAGTCGCTGGATCATCTGCTGGAGAATGCATCGCGCGCCGTGTCGGACGGCGGCGCCGTGACCCTCAGCGCCGAGGCCAGCCCGTCGGAGGTCCGCATCCGCGTCGAGGACACCGGGCGAGGCATCCCCTACCACCTCCAGGCCCACGTCTTCGACCGCTTCGTGCGGCGCGAGCGCGGCGGGCCGGGCGTCGGTCTGGCCCTGGTCAAGGCCCTGGTCGAACTGCACGGCGGCTGGGCCGAGGTCGAAAGCGAGCCGGGCAAGGGCGCCGCCTTCATCCTGCACCTGCCGCTGCGCGCCACAGGCGAGGCCGCCCCGCCGGAGCTGGGCCTGAACGCCGCGTCCTGAACACCCCTGAGGTGATCGTAAGCATTCGGTGCTAAGAGCGCAGACCACACCTTCCGCACACGCACGGATCCCGCGCCGCCATGTCCACCGCCCCTCTGAAAACCGCCATCATCTATGACTTCGACGGCACCCTCGCGCGGGGCAACATGCAGGAGGTCAGCTTCATCCCCTCCATCGGCATGGACATCGGCGCCTTCTGGGCCGAGGCCGAGGCGCTGACCAAGGCCGCCGACGGCGACGGCATCCTGATGTACATGCAGCTGATGATGCGCCACGCGCGCAAGAACGGTCAGCCGATCACCCGCCAGACCCTGCACGACCAGGGGCGCGAGGTCGCCCTGTTCGAGGGGCTGAAGGACCTGTCGTGGTTCGACCGGATGAACGCCTTCGGGGCGCAATACGGCCTGGACATCGAACACTACATCATCTCGGCCGGGCTGGAGGAGATGATCGAGGGCACGCCGATCCGGCCCGCCCTGACCCACGTCTTCGCCTCCCACTATGTCTATGACGAAAATGGCGAGGCGGCCTGGCCCGCCGTCGGCGTCAACTACACCACCAAGACCCAGTATCTGTTCCGCATCAACAAGGGGGTGAACAACCACTGGGAGAATGAGCGGATCAACCACTTCATCCCCGACGAGGACCGCCGCATCCCCTTCGACCGGATGATCTTCCTCGGCGACGGCGACACCGACGTGCCGACCATGAAGATGATGCACACCAAGGGCGGCTTCTCCATCGCCGTCTATGACCCGCGCTCCAACGAGCGGGACCAGAAGAAGGTCTATTCCCTGATCTCGGAAGACCGCGTCAACTTCGTCGCCGCCGCCGACTACACCGAAGGCTCGGCCCTGGACCTGATCGTCAAGGGCCTGGTCGGCCGAATCGCCATCAACTCAGGCCGGATGCCGGCGGGGTTGTGAAAGCGGGCGGGAGCTTAATCCTCCCCCATCGGGGGAGGGGGACCGCCTGAAAGGCGGTGGAGGGGGCCGGCCCCAGACGCAACCCTGCCCCCAAAGGCCCTGACCTGCCTTCGCCGCCAACCCTTTTCAATCGAGCCCCGCCGCCAGCCCCCTCACGACAACCGGTCGCGGAACGCCGTCCAGTCGAACGCCTTGACCACCCGCAACGCATCCGTCCCGCTGTTCCACAGCATGATGGACGGCAAGGGCACGCCGTTGAAGGTGTTGGTCTTGACCATCGAATAGTGGGCCTGGTCGAGGAAGGCGAGGCGGGTTCCGGGCGTAGGGCGCTGGGTGAAGACGTAGTCGCCGATGATGTCGCCGGCCAGGCAGGACGGGCCGCCCAGACGCACCGTCACGCCCGCTTCCGGCTCATGCAGCATGGCGGGGCGGTAGGGTGCCTCGATCACGTCGGGCATGTGGCAGGTGGCGGAAATGTCGGTAATGGCGACGGGCATGCCGTTGTCGAACACGTCCAGCACCTCGCCGATCAGAATGCCGGCGTCCAGCGCCACGGCCTCGCCCGGCTCCAGATAGACCTGCACCCCGTGGCGTCGGCCCAGATCGTTCAGAAAGCCGACCAGCGCCTCGACCTGATAGTCGGCGCGGGTGACATGGTGGCCGCCGCCGAGGTTCAGCCACTTCACATCGGCCAGCAGCGGGGCCAGCTTCGGTTCCACCGCCGCCCAGATGCGCGACAGAGGCTCGAACCCCTGTTCGCACAGGGCGTGGATATGCAGGCCGTCGACGCCCTGCATATGCTCAGCTCTAAGCTGCGACACCGGGAAGCCCAGACGCGAACAGGGCTGGGCCGGATCGTATTTGGCGACCTCGCCTTCCGAATGTTCGGGGTTCAGACGCAGGCCGATCTCGAACACCTCGCCCGCCGTGCGCGCCTCGGCGATCAGGTCGGCGAAACGCGCGATCTGGGCCGGATTGTTGAAGATGACATGGTCCGACAGGCGCAGGATCTCGGGCAGATCCTGCGCCGTATAGGCGGGCGAATAGGTGGTCAGCTCGCCCTTGTAGAATTCGCGCGCCAGCCGCGCCTCCCACAGACCGGAGGCGCAGACGCCGTCGAGGTATTCGCCGACGACATCCGCCAGCGACCACATGGAGAACGCCTTGAGCGCCAGCAGAACCCGGGCGTTGCCCCGGTCGCGCACGTCTTTCAGCACCGCCAGATTGCGCCGCACCGCGACCTCGTCCACCACGAAGGCGGGCGAGGCGACACGGTTCAGATCGAAATGCGCAAAGGCGCCCGGATCACCGGCCTGGGTTTCCATGCGTCCGTCTCGACCTAGAAGGCCAGCGGAGCGTCCAGCTCCTCGACCGTCCACGGCAGGCCGTGCTTGTTCAGCATGTCCATGAAGGGATCGGGGTCCAGCTGCTCCATGTTGAAGACGCCGTCGCCCTTCCACGCGCCGGTCAGCATCATGGCCGCGCCGATCATGGCCGGAACGCCCGTGGTGTAGCTGACGGCCTGGTTGCCGGTTTCGGCATAGGCGGCTTCGTGGTCGCAGATGTTCTTGACGTAGAAGGTCTTCTGAACGCCGTCCTTTTCGCCGGTGGCGATGGTGCCGATGTTCGTCTTGCCCTTGGTGATCGGCCCCAGCGACGAGGGTTCCGGCAGAAGCGCCTTCAGGAACTCGATGGGGATGATCTCGCGGCCCTGGAACATCATCGGCTCGATCGAGGTCATGCCGATGTTTTCCAGCACTTCCAGGTGCTTCAGATAGGAGTCGCCGAAGGTCATCCAGAAACGGATGCGTTTGATTTCCGGGTAGAATTTGGCCAGCGACTCCAGTTCCTCATGGTACATGAGGTACATATTCTTCTGACCGACGCCCTCGAAGTCGAAGGTCTGTTTGTGGGTCAGGGCCGGGCCTTCGACCCACTGGCCGTTTTCCCAGTGACGCGACTCGGCGGTCACTTCGCGCAGATTGATTTCCGGGTTGAAGTTGGTGGCGAACGGAAGCCCCGTGTCGCCGCCGTTGCAGTCGAGAATGTCGAGCGTGTCGATCCGGTCCAGCAGGTGCTTCCTGGTGTAGGTGGCGAAGACCGAGGTCACGCCGGGGTCGAAGCCCGAGCCCAGCAACGCCATCAGGCCGGCTTCCTTGAAGCGCTCCTGATAGGCCCACTGCCACTTGTATTCGAACTTGGCTTCGTCGCGCGGCTCGTAGTTGGCCGTGTCGAGGTAGTTGACGCCGGCGGCCAGGCAGGCGTCCATGATGCTGAGATCCTGATACGGCAGGGCCAGATTCACGACCAGCGCAGGCTTGACCGACTGGATCAGGGCCGTCGTGGCCGCGACATCGTCGGCGTCGATCTTGGCCGTGTCGATGGTCACGCCGAAGCGCGTCTTGACCGATTCAGCGATGGCGTCGCATTTGGACTTGGTCCGGCTGGCCAGAGTGATGTGCGAGAAGATGTCGGCGTTCATCGCCATCTTGTGGACCGCGACGGAACTGACGCCGCCCGCGCCGATTACCAGCACCCTGCTCATCTGTGGGTCTCCTGAAGTGTGAAAGTCTGTGGCGGGATGGCCGCCGCTATAAAGGGCGCGGCTCTTAACACGCGCATGACAAAACCGCTAACCGGCGCATCATCGAACACTGTGAAGGCGAAGACGTGACCAAGTTGGGAGCCGGGTTGGAGGGCCGATGTCAGCGACCGCCGGCCCGCATCCAGGCGGCCCGTGCTCCGGTCAGGCGCGACGGCACGAGCCCCCGCAGAGAGACGCGGGCCTTTTCCTTCAACCCCGCCTCCGCCCCCTTGCTCCAGGCGACGTCCGCTTCAATGGCCAGACCTTCATTCAGATCAATGACGATGACGGCGCCGCTCAGGGCCTGAGGGCGGTCCATGCGGATCTTCAGGCCGCGCGTGGAGCGGTCCACGATCCGACAAGGCGCCTCCAGATGCGGAGCGAGCACCAGCGCCCGCCCGCTGGCCGGGCTGCGCAGCTCGAACCGGCGCTCAGGCGTCTGGGTCAGTGCTGGTTTTCGGGCAGGCGGACGATCAGGCCGTCCAGTTCGTCGGTGACACGAATCTGGCAGGACAGGCGGCTGTTCGGCTCGACGTTCTCGGCGAAGTCGAGCATCGACTCCTCCATGGCCGAGGGGCGGCCCGTCTCGGCGGCGAAAGCCTCATCAACATAGACATGGCAGGTGGCGCAGGCGCAGGCCCCGCCGCAGTCGGCGTCGATGCCCGGCACATTGTTGCGGATGGCGCCTTCCATGACGCTGAGGCCCTTCTTGACCTCAACGACGTGTTCCGAGCCATCGTGCTCGATGTAGGTAATTTTGGGCAAGATCAGGCAGCCTGCTTCTTGCGGCCCGGAGCCACCATCAGCTTCTTGGTCTCGGCGATGGCCTCGGCCGGGTTCAGCCCCTTGGGGCAGACCTGCGCGCAGTTCATGATCGTGTGGCAGCGATACAGCTTGAACGGATCCTCAAGGTCATCGAGGCGCTTGTCCGTGGCGTCGTCGCGGCTGTCGGCGATCCAGCGATAGGACTGCAGCAGCGCCGCCGGGCCCAGATACTCCGTCTGGTTCCACCAGTAGCTGGGGCAGGAGGTCGAGCAGCAGGCGCACAGAATGCACTCATACAGGCCGTCCAGCTTGATCCGGTCTTGCGGCAGCTGGATGCGCTCCTTCTCCGGGTCCGGCTCGTCGGACTGGAGGTAGGGCTGGATGGAGTCGTACTGAGCGTAGAACTGGGTCAGATCGGTGACCAGATCCTTGACCACCGGCTGGTGCGGCAAGGGGCCGATGGCGATGGTGTCCGAAGAGCACTCGTCCATCCCCTTGGTGCAGGCCAGGGTGTTGCGGCCGTCGATGTTCATCGAGCACGAGCCGCAGATGCCTTCGCGGCACGAGCGACGGAACGACAGGGTCGGGTCGATCTCGTTCTTGATGTGGATCAGGGCGTCCAGCAGCATCGGGCCGTGGTCGTCGGCTGAGACCTCGAACACGTCCCAGCGCGGATCGGCCGCGACCTCGGGGTCGTAGCGGTAGACCTTGTAGGTCTTGACGTTCTTGGCGCCGGCCGGAGCCTTGTGGACCTTGCCGGAGGTGGGCTTGGAGCCGCGGGGGAGAGTAAGCTGGACCATCTTCAGTACACCCGTGCCTTGGGCTCGATGTAATCGATGTCCTTGGACATCGTGTAGTTGTGGACCGGACGATAATCGATCTTCGTCTGGTCGCCCGGCGTCTTCCACGCCAGGGTGTGCTTCATCCAGTTGGCGTCGTCACGCTCCGGGAAGTCCTCGCGAGCGTGGGCGCCGCGCGATTCCGTGCGGTTCAGCGCGCCTTCGATGGTGACCAGGGCCTGATCGATCAGGTTGTCGTATTCCAGCGTCTCGACCAGATCCGTGTTCCAGATCAGGCCGCGGTCGGTGGTCTTGATGTCGGCGCCGCGCGCGTGGATGACGCGCAGCTTGGCCACGCCCTCCTCCAGCGTCTTGCCGGTGCGGAAGACGGCGGCGTCGGACTGCATGGCGCGCTGCATCTCGTTGCGCAGATGCGAGGTCGGGGTCGAGCCCGAGGCGTTGCGGAAGCGGTCCAGACGCGTCAGATGGGCGTCGGTGGTCGAGGCCGGGGCGTCAGGAACCTTCGACGCCTTGTCCACCACCTCGCCGCAGCGCAGGCCGACGGCGCGGCCGAACACGACCAGGTCGGTCAGGGAGTTGGAGCCCAGACGGTTGGCGCCGTGCACGGAAACACAGGCCGCCTCGCCGACGGCCATCAGGCCGGGCACCACGCTGTCGGCGTTGTCGCCGACCTTGGTCAGGACCTCGCCGTGATAGTTCGTCGGGATGCCGCCCATGTTGTAGTGGACGGTCGGCAGGACCGGGATCGGCTCCCTGGTCACATCAACGCCGGCGAAGATCTTGGCGCTCTCCGAAATGCCCGGCAGGCGCGCGTGCAGGATCTTGGGATCCAGGTGGTCGAGGTGCAGGAAGATGTGGTCCTTGTTCGGACCCACGCCGCGGCCTTCGCGGATTTCGATGGTCATGGAACGCGAGACCATGTCGCGCGGGGCCAGGTCCTTCACGGTCGGCGCATAGCGCTCCATGAAGCGCTCGCCTTCGGAGTTGGTCAGATAACCCCCTTCACCGCGGGCGCCCTCGGTGATCAGGCAGCCGGCGCCGTAGATGCCGGTCGGGTGGAACTGCACGAACTCCATGTCCTGCAAGGGCAGGCCGGCGCGCAGCACCATGGCGTTGCCGTCGCCGGTGCAGGTGTGGGCCGAGGTGGCCGAGAAGTAGGCGCGGCCATAACCGCCAGTCGCCAGAACCACCATCTTGGCGCGGAAGCGATGCATGGTGCCGTCGTCCAGCTTCAGCGCCGTCAGGCCGGTGCAGACCTGGGTTCCATCGGCTTGGGCCTGCATGATCAGGTCCAGGCCGAAGTACTCGACGAAGAACTCGACCTCGCGGCGGACCGACTGGCCGTAGAGGGTGTGCAGAATGGCGTGGCCGGTGCGGTCGGCGGCGGCGCAGGTGCGCTGCACCGGGCCTTCACCGAAGTTGCGGGTCATGCCGCCGAAAGCCCGCTGATAGATCTTGCCTTCGTCGGTGCGGCTGAAGGGCACGCCCCAGTGTTCAAGCTCGTAGACGGCCTTGGGCGCGTTGCGGACCAGGTATTCGATGGCGTCCTGGTCGCCCAGCCAGTCCGACCCCTTGACGGTGTCGTACATATGCCATTGCCAGCTGTCCTCACCCATGTTGCCGAGCGAGGCCGAGATGCCCCCTTGGGCCGCCACGGTGTGGCTCCGTGTGGGGAAAACCTTGGTGACGCAGGCGACCTTCAGCCCCTGCTGGGCGGCGCCGAGGGCGGCGCGCAGGCCGGAGCCCCCGGCGCCCAGAACGACGACGTCGTATTCGTGATCGATGAACTCGTAAGCAGCCATGGCGGGATCAGACTCCGGCCGGCAGCGGGGCCGAGCCCAGCGCCAGACGCACGATGAAGAAGACGCTGGCGGCGGCCAGCACGAGGCAGATCAGGTTGGTCAGCCACACCAGGGCGGTCCTGGTCCCCGGCTTGTGGATGTAGTCCTCGATGATGACCTTCCACGCCAGGCTGGCGAACAGGAAGAAGACCACGGCGGCGACCGCCAGCAGCACGGCGTTCAGCGCATTGCCGAACCAGGCCGCCGTCGCCTCATAGCCCGCACCCGTCAGGCTGTAGGCGCTGATCGCGCCCCAGACGCCCAGCGGCATCAGGATGGCCAGGGCGATCTTTTCCGTCAGCCATTCGCGGGCGCCGTGGCGCTCGGAAATCTTGACGCCGTTCTTGAACTTGGCTGCACCGCTCACAGCGAGACCCTCCCCGTGGCGAACAGACCGATCCAGAACAGAACCGCCAGCGGGATCGGCCCCCAGACGGCGATGTTGGACAGGAGGTTGGCGGTCTTGAGATCCAGCCCCCGGCCCAGGTCGTTGAACAAATGGCGTCCGCCATTCAGCAGGAAGGAGACCAGAACCACCGTCAGGCCGAAGCCGATCAGCAGACCCAGGACCGAACCCGCGCAGGCCAGGAACTGGCCGTAGGCTTCAGGCCCTGAAGCCAGGGCCGCCAGCCAGACCAGCACGAAGATCGCGCCGACACTGGCCGCGCCGATGGTGACGCGAAACAGGATGGAGGCGGTCATGGTCACATGCCAGCGCCAGGTCTGCAGGTGCGGAGACAGCGGGCGCGGACGACCGTTGGGCTGGATCACCACGCGGCCGGTCTGATCATCAGAGGGGTCGTGAGTGGGGTCGCCCGTCAGGGGAGAGGTTGACATGCGAACGGTTCTCAAAAAAGACGTGAAAAATCAGACACCGATTTCATGATCAGGCTTTAGTCCAGCGAGAGACCGGGGGTCAACTTGCTGCGGGCGCGAACCGCAATATCGCATCTGCGCAGGTTCACAATCTGGTGCGCAGGCCCGATTGCGGCGCCTGCGGGTCTGGTCATTCGGGGATGGGCGGGTCAGTCTGGAGGGCATGTTCGGATCAGCCGCACTCCTCCTCGCCGCGCTCGCCCTTCCGCCGCAAGACCCGCCCCACCCCTCGACCCAGGAGCTGTACCGCCCGCCGGTGATCCGACCGTTCGAGACGGGACCAGGCTTCGGCCGCGAGGAGGCCCAGGGCGACAGCGCCGCCGACGCCGAGCGCCGCCCCCTGACCGCGCCAGTCATCGTCGAAGACTATGCCCGCAACTATGAGACGCCGCCGACCGACAATGAGATCGCCTATGAGCAGGGCGTGACCTCGGCGGAAATCCGCGCCGACCAGACCGCCGGGCCGCTGGACGGTTATTGGCGCGTGACGGACGCCGCGGGCGAGACCCTGTGCGATCTGGTGCTCAGCGATCCGGGCCGCGGTCCGGTCGAAGGCGGCTGGCGCAACGCCGAGGCCAGCGGCGTCGCCGTCCACGCCGGTCATGTCCTGACCCTTGATCACCTGGGCCGCATCACCCTGACCCGCAGCCGCGACGGCTGGACAGGGGTTCTGACCGCAAACGGACGCGACCGCCCGGTCCGGCTCAGCCGCCCGAACTGAGCGCCAGACGTGCGACCAACGCTCGCCGCGTGTCCGCTGGCCATGGGGTCGAAACACCGCGCCCCCACACGGGGTCCGGCCACAAGGCGTCGTCCGACCGACGTCCCACCACATGCACATGCAGCTGGGCGGTGACATTGCCCAAGGCGGCGATGTTCAGCTTTTCGACCGGTCGTCCGCGCTCCGCCCCGACCGACCGCACCAGCCCTCCGGCCCGCACCATCTCCTCCATCAGGGTGTGACGGTCCGCCGGCGACAGGTCCTCGACCTCCTTCAGGCCAGGTTTGCGGGGAATCAGGATCAGCCACGGAAAGCGGGCGTCGTCCTGCAACCGGACATGGCACAGGGGCCAGTCGCAGACGAAGACCGACCCGGCCTCAAAAGCGGGGTCAGCCTGAAACTCCGGCGAGGCAGGGCTCATCCGGCTCAGCTCAGCCCATAGACGACGCAAGCCTGGTCGTTCAGTTCGCGCAGAGGCGGCTGCAAGGCCAGACGCGCCGCTTCGATCTGATCTTCGGTCGGCCCGCGCGAGGCCATAGGCGCGGGCGCAGGCGGCGGAGGCGCATAGGCCGCCTCCAGACGATTTTCGCTGTAGGTGACATCGGTGGCCCCGCCGTTGCCGCCGCCGTAGGAAGGCCAGCCCGCCAAGACGTCGGTCTGGCAGGCGCGGCCCGTGGGGTCGATGACCTGCACCCGGCCCAGGGTCGCCCCGGCGTTGGCGACCGCCGCCCGCGCCCGGCGCGCCGCATCCTTGACCGCCTCGCCCTGCAGCCAGGTCTTCAGCTCATTGTCGGGTTGCAGGATGAACGACACCTGGCCCACCGCCGTCGGCTGGGAGGCGATGACGGTGGCGTAGACCCGCTCCAGTTGGCGCACATCGCGCAGGCTGACGCTGACCGAGGCGTTGGCCTGATAACGCGCCACCCGGTCGGCGCGGGTGTTGTCGCGCATGACGCCGTTCTCGTCGCGGTACTGGTCATAGATGGGCTGGATGGTGACGGTGGTTTCGACCCGCACCGCCTCCACGCCGTAAGCCGCCAGGGCTTGGCTCAACGCGCGCACCTGATCGGCGGCCTTGCGTGACGCCTCGGCCGCGCTGCGGTCGATGGACTGGAAGCTGGCCCCGAAGCTGGCGCGGTTGGCCGCAACTTCGGTGCGGACATAGCCGACCGAAGCGATGACCGGATCACGCATCCACCAGGGCGCCGGCACATAGCGGTCGCCGATCGAGGCGGGCGGCGTCTGGGCCGTGGCGGCGGCGGGCAGGGCCAGCGTCGAAACACTGGCGCAGGCGATCATCAGGGCGTTGGTCAGGCGGCGCATGGCGTCTTTCTCCGTTTGTCGAACCTTGCCGTCCGAACCTGTCCCGGTAAAGCGCCAGATCAACAATGTCAGACCCTGTCAGACCTATGCTCATCATAAATATTATCGATCGATGCGGCGAGTTGTAACAGTTGACTTTGTAGTCCCGGACGTCCAAATCCGGCCCTGTCGTTTCGCGGCGCTCCCACGCCGCTGATGTTCATTTCATCTCACCAGGAGGATTCCCCATGCTGGGCGTCGGTCAAAAACTTCCCGATTTCAAGATCACCGGCGTCAAGCCGGGCTTCAACAGCCACGAAGAAAACGGCGTCTCGGCGTTCGAGCCGCTGACGCAGGACAGCTTCGACGGCAAGTGGAAGGTCATCTTCTTCTACCCGAAGGATTTCACCTTCGTCTGCCCGACCGAAATCGCCGCCTTCGCCGCCCTGGGCAAGGATTTCGAGGACCGCGACACCGTCGTGCTCGGCGGCTCGACCGACAATGAGTTCGTCAAGCTGGCCTGGCGCCGCGACCACGCCGACCTGAACAAGCTGCCGATCTGGCAGTTCGCCGACTCGGGCGGCAAGCTGGCCAACGCCCTGGGCGTGATGGACGAAGAAAACGGCGTCGCCCTGCGCGCCACCTTCGTGGTCGATCCGCACAATGTGATCCAGCACGTCTATGTCACCAACCTGAACGTCGGCCGTTCGCCGGAAGACACCCTGCGTGTCGTCGACGCCCTGCAGACCGACGAACTGTGCGCCTGCAACCGCCCCGTCGGCGGTGAGACGCTCGCAGCTTAAAGGCGGCTGATTGTGCTTTGGGAAGGCGGCGGCGCCAGCGCTGCCGCCTTTTCGCTGCTCGCTTCATTTTTTGGGCGCTATGCTCGGTTCGCGGAACCTCGCGACTTGAGCGCGGTCGCGCCTGATCCATCCAAGCCCATGCGGCTCAAGCAGCGAGCGACCGCGTCGCGAGCGGTAGCCGCTTCCCGAAGGGAACCTGAAAATGTCCATCGACACCCTGCGCGACCTGATCCCGGCCTATGGCAAGGACATCTCGCTGAACCTGTCCTCGCTGGCCAATGAGACCGTGCTGAACGACCAGCAGAAGTGGGGCTGCTTCCTGGCCTCGGCCCACGCCATCGGCGTCGCCCCCGTGGTCAAGGCCATCGAGGCCCAGGCTGCGACCATCCTGTCGCCTGAAGCCATGGACGCCGCCAAGTCGGCCGCCGCCATCATGGGCATGAACAACATCTACTATCGTTCGCTGCACCTGATGAAGAACAGCGAATACACCACCCTGCCGGCCAAGCTGCGCATGAACGTCATCGCCAACCCGGGCGTCGAGAAGCTGGACTTTGAACTGTGGTCCACCGCGGTCTCGGCCATCAACGGCTGCGGCGCCTGCCTGGACGCCCACGAAGGCGAACTGCGCAAGCACAATGTGCCCAACACCCAGGTCCAGGCCGCCCTGCGCATCGGCGCCGTGATCCACGCCGCCAGCCGGATCATCGCTTCGGAAACCGCGCTGAGCGCCTGATCTCGTCTTAAACCGCCGGCGCCTCGCCCGTCTCCAGATAACGGAGCCAGCGCAGGTAGCCGGCGTGCATGACGCCGTCGACGCCGTCAGCCATGGCGCCGACGCCCGGCCCCTCGACCGTCATGATCCAGGTCGGGGTCCAGCCCCGATTGGCGGCGGGCCAACTGACGGTCAGGACAGCGCTGGTCGCCTTGCCTTTCAGAGGACCGAACGGCGCCTCGAACACCAGACGGTCGGCCTCGACCAACACCACCCGCGCATGTTCGAATGCCGAGCCGTCAGCCAGACGCTCGCACCAGCAGCCGCCCGGCGTCAGATCAACGGTGATGTTGGCGGCGTCGCCGCTGTAGGTGTGGGCGCTGTCCCACCAGCGCCCCACATCAACCATCGCGCTCGGAATGTCCGCCGGATCGATCTCGGCGCCGACTTCATAGCGCAGGGTGAAGCTGTCGGCGCTGCGTTGAACCACTTCAGCGGCGGCGGGCGCGGCGAACAGCGCCAGCGTCAGCATCACGGTCTGGATGAAGACAAGGGGTCTGAACATCGGCGGATCCTCCGACCGCCATCAGCGACGATCCTGCGCCGTCGTCAAGCGGCGCTGAAACTCAACGGCTCGCCCCAGAACTGGCTGACGCGGTCGCTCTGCAGGCCCGGCTTGCCGGTGGTCAGGAAGTCACGGCGGCCGCTGCTTCCCAGATCGAATTCCGGGTGGTGCGCGAAATAGCGTTCCAGGGCGTCGGCCACAGCCACGGGCTGATGGATCACCGGCGTGCCTTCGGGCAGAGCCGCCTTGAAGAGGTCCGCCACGATCTCATAGTGGGTGCAGCCCAGAATGGCCTTGTCCGGGTGGCGGCCGATGCGGCGGCGCAGGGCGTCGACGTGATCGCGCACCACCACCTCCAGCTCTTCCGTCGGGGCGCCCAGTTCGATCAGTCCGGCCAGACCGGGACAGGCTTCGGAGAAGACCGCCAGATCCTCGCGCCGCTTGTCGATCTCGATCTCATAGACACGGCTCATGGCCGTGGCGGCGGTGGAGAAGACCCCGATGATCTCAATGGCCTGGCGCTTCTCGCCTTCATGGCGCGTGTGGTCGACCTCATGCGTCCAGGGCAGACCGGTCGCCGCCTCTATGGTCGGCACGATGATGCCCAGAATGTTGACCGGGCGACCGTACCGCTCGCGCAACGAGGGCGCCCAGGTCTGCTGCAGACGACGCAGCGCAATGGCCGAGGCGGTGTTGCAGGCCAGGACGATGATGTTGGCCCCGGCCTCGAACAGGCGTTCACAGCCCGCACGGGTCAGTTCGACGATGTTCTCGCCGCCGCGCCCGCCATAGGGGGCGTGGGCCTGGTCGGCCAGATAGATGAAGTCGCGGTCGGGGAACCGCCGCGTCAGTTCGCGGTGGACCGTCAGCCCGCCCACGCCGGAGTCGAAAACGCCTATCGCCATGCGCGGGCTTTAGCGGCGCGGCGCGGCGGCGTCCATGTTCAACTCATGACAAGATCGTGGTCCACAGGCATCGCTCAGGCGCGTGACCAAGATTACAGCCGCGTCATGTGACAGCTTCCGTTCAATGGGCCTATGGTCCCCCCAACATCATGCCTGTCCGGAGCTTTTCATGCATAGACGCCAACTCCTCATCGCTGGAGGCAGCCTGCTCGCGCTGTCGGCCTGCGGCAACGCCCTGTCGATGACGGACGACGCCCCCACCGCCGAGGCCCTGGCCGAGGAAGCGCGCATCGCCCGCGCCGTCCTGCCCGCCCAGACGCCGCGCGCCGAACTGCTGCAGCCCTGGACCGGCGCCTATGACGGCACGCCGCCGTGGGACAAGGTCACGCCCGCCAAGCTGCGCGAGGCCATGCTGGAAGGGATCGAACTGAACCGCGCCGACGTGGCCGCCGTCGCCGACAATCCCGAACCCGCCACCTTCGCCAACACCATGGCGGCCATGGAGCTGATGGGTCAGCCGCTGGACCGCATCATCAACATCTACAGCGTCATGACCGGCAACATCGGCGGCGCGGAATACGACGCGGTCGACACCGAGTTGTCGCCCCTGCTGTCCGCCGCCTTCGACGAGATCAACTTCAACGAAAAACTGTTCCAGCGCGTCAAGGCCGTGGCCGACGGCGCCGACGCTGCTGGCCTCAGCGCCCAGCAAAAGCGTCTGGCCGTGCGCAGCCGCGACGCCTTCATCCGCTCGGGCGCCAATCTGGACGCCGCCGGCAAGGCCGAACTGGGCCGGATCAACACCGCCCTGTCCAACGCCTTCACCCGCTTCGGCCAGAAGGTCGTGGCCGACGAGAACACCTGGACGGTCATCCCGACCGAAGCCGGCATGGCCGGCCTGCCCGCCTCCAACAAGGCCGCCGCAGCCGCCGCCGCCCGCTCGCGCAACCTGTCGGGCTGGGCCATCGTCAACACCCGGTCAGACGTTGATCCCTTCCTGACCTTCGCCGACGATCGCGCCCTGCGCGAACAGGTCTGGAAGAAGTTCGTCAACCGCGGCGACAACGGCGGGGCCAACGACACCAACACGACTATCGCCGAGATCGTCCGCCTGCGCGACCAGCGCGCCAAGCTGCTGGGCTACGCCAACCATGCCGAACTGCGCATGCAGGACACCATGGCCAAGACGCCGGCCGCCGCCATGTCGCTGATGAACCGCGTCTGGGCCCCGGCCAAGGCGCGCGTCGCCGAGGAAGTCGCCGACATGAAGACCCAGGCCGGCTTCGACATCGAGCCCTGGGACTATCTGTATTTCGCCGAGAAGGTCCGCAAGGCCAAATACGACCTCGATCAGAACGAGCTGAAGCCCTATTTCGAGCTGAACGCCGTCCGCGCCGGCTCCTTCGCCATGGCCGAGCGCCTGTACGGCTTCCAGTTCAAGAAGATGCCCCAGGGCACGGCCCCGGTGTTCGAGCCGAACGTCGAACTGTATGAAGTCCACGACAAGCCGACGGGCCGCCTGATCGGTCTCTATTACACCGACGACTACGCCCGTCCGGGCAAGCGTTCGGGCGCCTGGATGACCACCTATCGGTCCTTCTCGACGCTGGACGGCTCCAAGGCGATCCTGGCCTCGAACAACAACAACTTCACCAAGCCCGAGCCCGGCCAGCCGGTGCTGATCTCGCTGGACGACGCCGAGACCCTGTTCCACGAATTCGGCCACGCCCTGCACTATTTCAGCTCGAACGTGACCTACCCGTCCTACGGCAACACGCCGCGCGACTTCGTGGAATATCCGTCGCAGGTGCACGAGCACTGGGTGTTGAGCCGACCGATCCTGGACGGCTATCTGAAGCACCACGAAACGGGCCAGCCCATGCCGCAGGCGTTGGTGGACAAGATCGAAGCCGCCGCAACCTTCAACCAGGGCTATGCGACCGTCAGCTACCTGTCCTCGGCCCTGGTCGACATGGACCTGCACACACAAGCCACGCCGCCGACCGACATCGACGCCTTCGAGCGCGACAGCCTGGCCCGCATCGGCATGCCCAGGGAGATTGTGATGCGGCACCGCCTGCCGCAGTTCAATCACCTGTTCACGTCGGACGCCTACTCCGCAGGCTACTACTCCTACCTGTGGTCCGAGACGATGGACGCCGACACCTGGGCCTATTTCGAGGAGTCGGGCGACGTCTTCAATGCGGACATCGCCGGTCGCTTCAAGTCGATCATGCTGGCGCCGGGCAACACCACCGACCGCGGCGACGCCTACCGCGCCTTCCGCGGACGCGACCCCGACGTGGCCGCCCTGCTCAAGGTCCGGGGCTTCCCGACGTCTTGAGTGGGCCTAACGCCCTTCGGACTGCTTGATTGAAAACAGGCAAGGCTGGCGGATCACTCCGCCAGCCTTTTTCTTATCCGCTCATCCCCACGAACGTGGGTATCCAGTTCTGTCCAGCTTGAGGTCGACGTTTCCGGACCTGGGCTGGCGGAAACCCTGACACACCCCTCACCCAAAGCACTGGATTCCCGCGTTCGCGGGAATGAGCGGAAGAGTGGGTTTCCCCTTGATCACCCCGCGTTCCTCAACCCCGCCGCGACGCCATTGAGGGACAGGAGGATGCCTTCGCGTACGCGGGGGTCGTCGTCGCCCGCTCTGCGCCGGCGGATCAGTTCGATCTGGACGTGGTTCAGCGGTTCGACATAGGGCATGCGCAGGCGGATCAGCCGGTCCAGCTCGGGCTGGCCGCCCAGCAACCGGTCCTGTCCGGTGAGGGCCAGAACCGCGGCGTGGGTGCGGTCCCATTCGGCCTCGATGACCGTCTGAATCCGGCCCGCCAGCGCCTGATCCGGGACCAGACCCGCATAGCGCCGCGCCAGGGCCATGTCGGCCTTGGCCATGACCATCTCCATATTCTGGACCAGGGTGCGGAAGAAGGGCCAGTCGCGCGTCATGGCCCTCAACTCGTCCATGTCCTCGCCCGCCACAGCCGAGCCGAAGCCGTACCAGCCGGGCAGCATGACCCGGCTCTGGCTCCAGCTGAACACCCAGGGAATGGCGCGTAGATCCTCGATCCGCTGCGACGAGGTGCGCGAGGACGGGCGCGACCCGATCTTCAGGTCGGCGATTTCGGCGATGGGGGTGGCGGCGCGGAAATAGTCGCCGAAGCCGTCGGTCTCATAGACCAGGGCGCGATAGGCGCTCATCGACGCCGACGAAAGGCGGGCCACAGCCGGACCGTGCCGTCGCGTCAGGTCGGCGTCCGGCGGCGGGGCCAGCGAGGCCAGAAGCACGCCGCAGGTGAGGGCGTCGAGATTGCGCCGCGCCACTTCGGGTTCGCCGTATTTGTTGGCGATGACCTCGCCCTGCTCCGTGACCCGGATGCGGCCCGAGACCGTGCCCTCGGGTTGGGACAGGATGGCCGAGAAGCTGGAGCCGCCGCCGCGCCCGACCGCCCCGCCCCGGCCATGAAACAGCTGCAGCTTCAGCCCCGCCGCATCCGTCACCTCCAGCAGGGCCCGCGACGCCTCATGCAACTCCCAGGTCGAGGTCAGATAGGAGCCGTCCTTGTTGGAATCGGAATAGCCGATCATCACCTCCTGCACCCCGCGCGCCTTGGCGACAGCCAGCGCCGACGGCTCGCGCAACAGACGCTCCAACGTGGGGTGGGAGGCGCGCAAATCCTCGATCGTCTCGAACAGGGGCGCGGCCTGTATGGGACAAGCCTCGGGCGCTTCGGGCCGGAACAGGCCGACCTCGCGCAACAGCAGATAGATCTCCAGCAGGTCGGAGGCCGCGTCAGTCTTGGACACCACATGGGTGCGGATGGCCTGGGGGCCGAAGCGGGCCAGGGCCTGACCCGCCGCCTGCAGAATCGCGCGTTCCTTCAGCGTCTCGGCAGCGTAGTCCGCATACGGATTGAACAGCAGACGAGCCGAAGCCAGTTCCTCGGACAGCAGGGCCAGACGCCCCTCTTCATCCAGCGCCTCATAGTCGTCGCACACCCCCGCCACCTTCAGCAGGTCGGCCACGACCCGTTCGTGAACATCGGAGTTCTGGCGCAGGTCCAACGTGGCCATGTGGAAACCGAACACATCCACCGCCGTGATCAGACGCGTCAGACGGTCATCGGCGAAGGCGCGGCCGTGGTTGGCCATCAAACTGTCGTGCAGCACGGCCAGATCGGCGCGGAAGACGTCCGGCCCCTCATAGGCCGGGGCGACGAAGGCGGGCGGCAGCGGCGCCGCCTGCCCTGTCAGGTCTGCATGGGTCGCCGCCAGCCGGGCGTAGATCTGGCTCAGCGCCCGGCGATAGGGCTCGTCGGCCCGGTGCGGCGAGTGGTCGCCAGACGCCTCCGACAGAGCGGCCAGCTCCGGCGACACGGCGGTCAGGGACGCCGACAGGCTGAGCTCCGAGCCCAGGCCGTTCACTTCGTCCAGATAAAAGCGCAGCACCGCCCGCGCGGCGGTCGCAAAGGCCGCTGTCAGGGTCGAGGCGTCGACATTGGGATTGCCGTCGCGGTCGCCGCCGACCCAGGCGCCGATGCGGATGAAGGCGGCCAGATCCGGCGCTGCGAGCCGACGCCGCCAGTCGGCCAGCTGAGCCGGGGCGACGTGCAGGAAGATGCGTTCCAGGAAGGAGACGACGGTGTCGATCTCGTCCTGCACCACCAGACCGGCCTCGCGCACCAGGCGGGTGCTCCACAGGATGGTCGCCTGACGCCGCAAGCCGTCGGTCAGAATTTCGGGCGAGCAGGCGTCGCCGTCTCGGTCGCAGGCGTCCAGCAGGTCGGAGACCGAGGCGATGCGGTCGATCACGCTCTTGCGCCTGACCTCGGACGGGTGAGCCGTCAGCACCGGCGAGATCAGCGCGCCGGATAGCAGGTCGCGCGCGTCCGCCTCGGTCCGCCCCGCCGCCTTCAGCCGTTGCAGCGCCCCTTCTGGCGTGTCGGCCCGGGCCCCGGCGGCGGTCTGTTCCTGGGCGCGGCGACGGCCCGCCCGGTCCTCGGCGACATTGGCCAACAGGGAGAAGACAGCGAACCCGTGCGCCAGCCCGACCGCCTGATCCAGAGACAGGGCGGCCATCAGCCCCTCCAGCCGCGCCGATCCCTCCGCCGACGGTTCGCGGTGATAGGCGACGGACGCCTGACGCACCGCCTCGATCCGGTCGTAGAGGTCCTGCCCCCCCTCCTCACGGATCACCTCGCCCAGCAAGCCGCCCAGCAGGCGGACCTCTTCGCGCAACAGGTCATCGGGGACGGGACTCATCAGCGTTTCTTTCAGCGGGGAGGCTAAATAAGTCACCGTAACAGGGGATTTCGGCCTGACCACGCTTGAAACCAACGCCGAAACCGAAAGTGCGTTCGATGCGGGCACTAACGGACGCTGTACGACAATCGTCTAGCCCTTTTGCCTGCGCGCTTGTTCCCGCGCGTGCATCAGCATCCCGGAACAGCTCTCGGAAAAGTCCGTAGGCGTGGCCTCAAGGGTCAGCGCCCCATCGGCGCGGGTCAGGGTCATCTCACACTCGGCCATCCAGCCGGTCACCTCAATCTGGTACGTGACTCCCGTGGCGGGAACCAGCCTCAACTGTCGGGTGCAAACCCCCACCTCATTATGCGTCGCCCCGGCGCTTCGCTCGGACCACATCTCCATCATGATGTGAACCGGCCGTTCAGCGACAATCTGGCGACCGTTCACCTGACCATTGCCGATGAGTTGCGCCAGAAGCCCGCTGTTCGGTGTTGGCTGACAGTCGCCGTTCTCATAGCCAAACACGTGAATAAAATGGCTTTCCAGCCAGCTGGCTCGGCTGATGTGGACGATGTTGAGCGTGGCGGAAGGCATGCCGTCAGGAACGCCCGGATATTGGGTCGCACAAGCCGCCGCGCCGATACAAAGAAGCCCCGCAAAAGCGGCAGCCAACGACCTTCGCATCTGATCCCCCGATCGCGTCTGAACGTCACCGCCCTTGCTAGCCTTTCGAAGGTTGCTTTGAAATGGTTTTTCCCGCATAAGCCGCCGCTTCCGACGCAAGTGAACCTCGCGTCTCCACCTGCACGACCCCCGATCCGTCGGGACGAGGCAGGCGAGAACCCTCTGCCGACGTGATCGTCGCCAGAGGTCGTTGTCGTATGGAGCCGGTTCGCCCAGTCGCAACGAGGTAGTGAATGTTCGAGGCTCTGAACGAGCGGCTGACAGGCGTCTTCGACCGGATCACCGGGCGCGGCGCCCTGTCCGAAAAGGACGTGACCGAGGCGATGCGCGAAGTGCGCGTGGCCCTGCTGGAGGCCGATGTCGCCCTGCCGGTCGTCAAGGACTTCATCGCCTTCGCCACCGAGCGCGCCACCGGCGAAGACGTCATCCGCTCGGTCAAGCCCGCCGATCAGGTCATCAAGATCGTCTATGACGGCCTGGTCGAAATGCTGGGCGGCGAAGAGCCGACGCCGATCAATCTGAACGCCGCGCCGCCCGCCGTCATCCTGATGGCCGGCCTGCAGGGGTCGGGCAAGACGACGACCTCGGCCAAGCTGGCGCTGCGCCTGACCAGGTTCGACAAGAAGAAGGTCATGATGGCCTCGCTGGACACACGTCGTCCGGCGGCCATGGAACAGCTGGCGACCCTCGGCAAGCAGATCGAGGTGGCCACCCTGCCGATCGTCGCCGGTGAAAGCCCGGTGCAGATCACCCGCCGCGCGTTGCAGTCGGCCAAGCTTCAGGGCTTCGACGTCCTGATCCTCGACACCGCCGGCCGCATCACCCTGGACGAGGCCCTGATGGCCGAGGTGGCCGAGGTCGCCGCCGTCGCCAAGCCCGTCGAGACCCTGCTGGTCGCCGACAGCCTGACCGGCCAGGACGCGGTGCGCACCGCCGCCGCCTTCCACGAACGCCTGCCGCTGACCGGCCTGGTGCTGACCCGCGCCGACGGCGACGGTCGCGGCGGCGCCATGTTGTCGATGCGCGCGGTCACCGGCCTGCCGATCAAATATCTGGGCGCGGGCGAAAAGGTCGACCAGCTGGATGTCTTCGACGCCCGCCGCGTCGCCGGCCGCATCCTGGGCCAGGGGGACATCGTCGCCCTGGTCGAGAAGGCCGCCCAGGACCTGGACCAGTCCAAGGCCGAGGCCATGGCCCGCAAGCTGGCCAAGGGGCAGTTCGACCTGAACGACCTGGCCGGTCAGTTGCAGCAGATGAAGCGGATGGGCGGTCTTCAGGGCATCATGGGCATGCTGCCCGGCGTGGCCAAGATGAAGAATCAGATGGCCGAAAGCGGCGTCGACGACCGCATGATCGCCCGTCAGGAAGCCATCATCTCCTCCATGACCAAGGCCGAGCGCAAAAAGCCCGACCTGCTGAACGCCAGCCGCAAGCGCCGCGTGGCCGCCGGCGCCGGGGTCGAGGTCCAGGACATCAACCGCCTGCTTAAACAGCACCGCCAGATGGCCGACATGGTCAAGGCGATGGCGCGCGGCGGTCCCAAGAAGATGCAGCAGATGGCCGCCATGCTGGGCGGTCTCGGCGGCGGCGGTCTCCCCGGCATGGGAGGGGGCGGGGCCGACATGGCGCGGTTGAAAGCCATGGGCGGCGGCAAACTTGCCGAACCCGACGCCGAACAGATGAAAGCCCTTCAGGACCGCTTCGCGGGTCTGGGCGGCGGACAACCTCCGGGAGGGCTCCCCGGCCTGCCCGGCCTTCCCACCAAGAAAAACTGACTTTGATTTCCTAGAAAGAGACTGAAAATGCTGAAGATTCGTCTAGCCCGCGGCGGCGCCAAGAAGCGCCCCTACTACTACATCGTCGTCGCTGACTCGCACGCCCCGCGCGACGGCAAGTTCATCGAGCGCGTCGGTTCTTACAACCCGATGCTGCCGCGCGACGGCGAACAGCCCCGCGTGACGCTGAAGGCCGACCGCATCGCCGAATGGCTCGGCAAGGGCGCCCAACCGACCGAGCGCGTCGCCCGCTTCATCAGCCAGTCGCAAGACGAAGTGCTGGCCGGCAAGGTCAAGTGGACCCAGTCCAACAACCCGAACAAGGGCGCTCCGGGCAAGAAGGCCCAGGAACGCGCCGCCGAGCGCGCCCAGCGCGAAGCCGACCGCGCCGAGGCCGAAGCCGCCGCCAAGGTGGAAGCTGCTGAAGCCGCCGCCCGCGCCAAGGAAGAAGCCGCCGCCGCCGCCGAAGCCGCCAAGAACGCGCCTCCGGCTGAAGAGCCCGCTGCTGAAGTCGCCGCTGAAGAGGCTCCGGCCGCTGAAGCTGCTGCGGAAGAAGCCCCGGCCGAAGCCGCCGCTGAAGACGCTCCGGCTGCTGAAGCTGCTGAGGAAGAAAAGACCGAGGGCTAAGCCCTTTCGGACTGCTCCGGCGCACGCCGGGGCCCAGATGACAGAAGGCAGCGCTCGAAGTCCGGGCGCTGCTTTTCTGCTATCTGGCGGCAGCGCCTGAATCTGGGTCCCGGCCTTCGCCGGGGTGAGCGGAGTTTTACATGTCTGAAGACAAACTCATCCTGGTCGGCCAGATCGCCGGCGGATTCGGCGTCAAGGGCGAGGTGCGCGTCACCGCCTACACCGCCGATCCGATGTCGCTGCTGGCCTATGGGCCGCTGCTGCGCGCCGACGGCTCGGTCGGCCTGACCCTGACCTCGGCCCGGCCCGAGAAATCCGCCGTGGTCGGTCGGGCCAAGGAGATCGCCACCAAGGAACAGGCCGACGCCTTGCGCGGGCTGAAGCTGCACATTCCGCGCGACAAGCTGCCCGCCCCCGAGGAAGACGAATTCTACCTGACGGATCTGGTGGGTCTGGAGGCCCGAGACCCCGAGGAGGTGGTGCTGGGCGTGGTCAAGTCGGTGCAGAATTTCGGCGCCGACGACATGCTGGAGATCGCCCCGGCGGCGGGCGGCCAGACCTGGTATCTGCCCTTCACGCGCGACGCCGCTCCCGAACTGCACATCGCCGAGGGCTGGCTGAGGGTCGTGCGCCCTGTTGAAGTCGGCGAGCGCGAGCCGGACTGACCGGCCCGCGCCCGTCCTTTCGTCAGATTTCTTCGGTCGGGGCGTCGCCCACGTGCTTCTTGATCGCCTCGATGGCCCGCTTGGCGCCCGATTTGTCGGAATAGCCTTCGGTCGAGAAGATGATTTCGGAATTGTATTTGAACCGGACGCGGAACTCGCCCGCCTTGTCCTTGTAGACTTCAAACTTGTGGGCCACGGGACGCTCCTTTTGTGGAGCCGCCAAGCTGGCACATCGGACGCAAGCGTCAAGCGGCCAATTGCAAAGGATTCAACGCGCCTTTCGAGCGATCCGCGCCGCCGCCAGCGCCGCAAACCCCGCCGCAAGACCCCAGAAGGCCGAGCCGACGCCCCACAAGGCCACGCCTGACGCCGTCGCCGCAAAGGTGATCACCGCCGCTTCACGGTCCGCCGGTTCGGCCATGGCGCTGGTCAATGCTCCGGTCAGAGGGCCGATCAAGGCCAGTCCGGTCAACAGGGCCAGGGCGGCCATGGGCATGGCGATGAACAGGCCGACCAGGGGCGCGGCGAACAGGGCGACGACCAGATAGAAGGCCCCGTAGATGACGCCGACGCGCCAGCGCTGGGTCGGATCGGGATGGGCGTCCGGCCCGGTGCAGATCGCCGCCACCAGCGCCGACAGATTGATCCCATAGGCCCCGAACGGCGCCAGAACCGTCGTGGCCAAACCCGTGACGAACAGCAGCTTTCCGGCGGGCGGCTCATATCCGGCGGCCTTCAGAACCACCAGGCCGGGCAGGTTCTGCGACACCAGCGTCACCAGAAACAGAGGCAGGGCCAGGCTGACCGCCGCCTTGAAATCGAACTGCGGCATGACCGGATCGAGGCCGCCGAACAGGCCGGTTCCGAGCGGGGTCGTCACCTGTCCCCGCAGGGCCAGAACCGCAAAGGCGCCCGCCAGAACCGCAGGCAGCGCCCAGGCCGGAGCCAGACGGCGCATGACGACAAAGACCGCAAACAGCCCCGCCGCCAGCGCCAGATCGGTCGGGAAGACGAGAAACAGCTTGATGCAGAAGGGCAGCAAAACCCCCGCCAGCATGGCCGCCGCCATGGCCGAAGGAATGCGCGCCGTCAGCCGTCCCAGCGCCGGAACCAGCCCCGTGACCACCATGGCCAGACCGGCGATGACAAAGGCCCCCACCGCCGTGGCCCAGCCGAGACCCAGCGTCGATGCGGCCAGCAGCGCCGCCCCCGGCGTCGACCAGGCCAGGATGACGGGCGTCTTCAGCCGCCAGCTGAGCCACAGGCCCGGCAAGCCAATGCCCAGACACAGGGCCGTGGTCATGGAGACGATCTGCGCCGGCGACGCGCCCATCGCCTGACCCGCCTGCACCACCAGGGCGATGGTGCCGCCGAAGCCGACGATCACTCCGACGGCGGCGGCCGTGAAGGCGGAAAGGGGCAGGCGCGGCGCAGTCACGCCCGAAGCGGGGCTCACCCCTCCATGTCGTCCGGCAGGCCGACGGCATGGAAGCCGGCGTCGACGTGGACGACTTCCCCCGTGGTCGAGCGGCCCAGGTCCGAACACAGCCACAGGGCGGCGCCCGCGACACCCTCCATCGAGGTCTCTTCCTTGATCAGCGAGAACTGCGCCGACTTGGAGTGCAGGCCGCGCCCGCCCGAGATGCCGGCCAGCGACAGTGTGCGCATGGCGCCCGCCGAGATGGCGTTGACGCGGATGTTCTTCGGCCCCAGGTCACGCGCGATGTAGCGGGTCGCGGCTTCCAGCGCGGCCTTGGCCACGCCCATGGTGTTGTAGTTGGGGATGACCCGCTCGGACCCGAGGTAGGTCAGGGTGATCATCGAGCCGCCGTTGGGCATCAGTTTCGCCGAACGCTTGGCCACATCGACGAAGCTGAAGGCCGAGATGTTCATGGCCAAGAGGAAGCTGTCGCGGGTGGTGTTGTCGACGAAGGAGCCCTTCAGTTCGTCCTTATTGGCGAAGGCCACCGAGTGGACGACGAAATCGATCGTGCCGAATTCCTTCTCCAGCTCGGCGAAGGCGGCGTCCATGGAGGCGTCGTCGGTGACGTCGGCCTGGATCAGCAGCCGCGCGCCGACGCTTTCGGCCAGCGGGCGCACCCGGCGCTCCAGCCCCTCGCCCATATAGGTGAAGGCCAGCTCGGCGCCCTGCGCCGCCAGCTGCGAGGCGATGCCCCAGGCGATGGAGCTGGAATTGGCCACCCCCATGATCAGGCCCTTCTTGCCCTTCATCAATTCACCGGTGGGCATGTCCCAGCCTTCAGCGCTCGCCATGGTTCGTCTCTCCTGTTCGGCTTCGCTTTCTGGACGGTCGCGCCCTCCGAGACAAGCGGGGTGCGATAAATCATGCGCCGCCGCCCTGTCCCCGCAGACGCCGAAAACAGGCTCCGCGCACGGACAGAATGTATTGAAATCTTTGATAAATCGTCATTTTCGATCAACCCGGCGTTAAGCGCGGACCCGTTAGGCGCACTCTCAATGCAAGAGGGCTCCATGGCGTTGATCGGCGACTACATCACCCGCGCCCAGCCGGTTTCGCCCGACACGCCGGGTTCGGTGGTGCTGGAGCGGTTCCAGGCCGAACCCAACACCCTGGTCATCGCCGTGGTGGACGATCAGGAGCGCCCCTGCGGCCTGGTCGAGCGCAACGCCTTCTGTCTGAGGATGGCGGCGGCCTTCGGGCGCGAACTCTACGCGGGGCGGCCGATCTCGGCCTTGATGAACGACCGCCCCACCATTGTGCGGGCCGAAGACAACGCCGACGCCCTGTTCGCCTCGGTCCAGGCCACCGATCTGGGCGCCCTGATGAGCGGCTTCATCGCCACCTCGGGCCAGCGCTATGTCGGGGTCGGCGCGACCCTGCAGGTGCTGCAGGCGGGCAACGCCCTGTACCGCGCCCGCGCCGATGAGATGGCCGAGCTGGCCCGCGTCCTGGCTGTCGCCGAGGCCGAGGCGCACGCCTCCAGCCGGGCCAAGTCCGAATTCCTGGCGGTTATGAGTCATGAGATCCGCACCCCGCTGAACGGCGTGCTGGGCGTGGCGGGCCTGATGTCGCGCATCCTGACGCAGGAGGATCTGCGCCCGCACGTCGAAACCATACTGGCCTCGGGCGAGAGCCTGCTGCGATTGCTGACCGATGCGCTGGACATGTCACGGGCCCAGGCCGGGGCCATGACATTGGAGGTCGAGCCGATGGAGTTGGCCGTCCTGATCGACGACCTATCGGCCCTGTGGAGCGCCCGCGCCGAAGAGAAGGGGCTGCAGCTAGACATCACCCTGGCGCCGGACGCGCAGCGCTGGCTGTGCGCCGACATGACCCGGCTGAAACAGCTGCTCAACAATCTGATCGGCAACGCCATCAAGTTCACGTCCAAAGGGTCGGTTGAAGTATCCCTCGGCTGCGCATCGTCCGCACGCGGACAGTTGCGTCTGATCGGGACGGTGGACGACACCGGCCCGGGCCTGTCGGGCGAGGCAGCGGCGCAAATCTTCGATCCGTTCAACACGGGCGAGACCCACCGCGAGGGCGCGGGCGCTGGATTGGGTCTGGCCATCTGCCGCCAGATCGTCGAACGGATGGACGGCGCGATCGGGGTGGAAGCCTCACCGTCAGGCGGCGCGCGCTTCCGCTTCGACGTGAGGGTGGAGGCCGCCGAGCCCACGCCGCAACCGGTCGTCCCGCTGCGCGCCGAGCCGACACCGCATGAGACCCTGCATGTGCTGGTCGCCGACGACAATGCGGCCAACCGCTTCCTGGCCGGACAGCTTCTGGCGGTGTTCGGCTGCACCCACGAAGCGGTCGAGAACGGGCGTCAGGCGGTGGAGCGCGCGGCGGTGGGCCGCTTCGACCTGATCCTGATGGACATCAAGATGCCGCTGATGGACGGCGTCGAGGCCACGCGCGCCATCCGCGCCCTGCCCGGCCCGGCCTCGACCCCGCCGATCCTGGCGTTGACCGCCAACGCCGACGAGCGAGACGCCGAAATCTATCGCGCGGCGGGCATGGCGGGCGTGGTGCAGAAGCCGATCCAGCCTGACCTGCTGCTGGAGGCGATCCGGCGGGCGATGACGGTCGTCGCCGACGCAATCGCCAGAGATGCGGCCTGATCAGACCTTGCTGAGGATCAGGGCGCCGTTGGTGCCGCCGAACCCAAACGAGTTGGACATGACGTGCGTCAGTTCGCCGTCGTGGCGCTCGCGCAGGATCGGCATGCCCTCGAACTCGGGGTCGAGATTTTCGATGTGGGCGCTCTCGGCGGCGAAGCCGTGCTTCATCATCAACAGGCAGTAGATGGCTTCCTGAGCACCCGCCGCGCCCAGCGAATGGCCCGTCAGCGACTTGGTCGAGGAGATCATCGGCATCTGATCGCCGAAGACATTGCGCACCGCGCCCATCTCCTTGGCGTCGCCGACCGGGGTCGAGGTGCCGTGCGGGTTCAGGTAGTCGATCTTGGGATCGCCCGCCATCTTCAGCGCCAGCTTCATGCAGCGCTCTGCGCCCTCGCCCGAGGGGGCCACCATGTCATAGCCGTCCGAATTGGCGGCGTAGCCGGTGACTTCGGCATAGATGGTCGCGCCGCGCGCCACGGCGCGTTCGTATTCCTCCAGCACCACGATGCCCGCCCCGCCGGCGATGACGAAGCCGTCGCGGTCCTTGTCATAGGCGCGCGAAGCCACCGAGGGCGTCTCGTTGAAGTTGGAGGACATGGCGCCCATGGCGTCGAACATGTTGGACATGGACCAGTCGATGTCTTCGCAACCGCCGGCGAAGACCACGTCCTGCTTGCCCCAGGCGATCTGTTCCGCCGCCGCGCCGATGCAGTGGGCCGAGGTCGCGCAGGCGGAACTGATCGAATAGTTGATGCCCTTCAGCTGGAACCAGGTCGCCAGCACGGCGGACGGGCCGCTGGCCATGGCCTTGGGCACGGCGAACGGGCCGATGCGCTTGGGCGAGGTCTTCTCCATTGTCGTCTGGGCCGCCTGCAGGATGACCTGGGTCGAGGGGCCGCCCTCGCCGACGATCAGGCCGATGCGCTCGTCCTTGATTTCTTCGGCGGTCAGGCCCGAGTCCTTCAGCGCCTCTTCAAAGGCGATGTGCGCCCAGGCCGTGCCGTTGGCCAGGAAGCGGGCGGCGCGGCGATCCACAAGCGGCGCCCAGTCTTCGACGGCGGTCCCCAGCGACGGCGGGGCCCAGACCTGGGAACGGAAGCCGTATTTGATGTGGTCCGGCGCGGCCTGCACGCCGGATTTCGCCTCGCGCAAGGAGGCGGCGACCTCATCCTGGCCCGTGCCGATGGAGGAGACGATGCCCAGTCCAGTGACGACCACACGACGCATGGCGGTTTCCTTCTTCAAATCAATGACGCCGCGCGGACCGCGGTCTTTTGGTGGCGACAGGCCCGGTGAGCCTCAGGCGGCGGGGGCGTCGCCGCCGCCGAACAGGCCCACGCGCATGTCCGTGGCCGTATAGATAGGCACGCCGTCGGCTTCGAGAACCCCATCGGCGATGCCCATGACCAGACGGCGGTTGATGACGCGCTTCAAGTCGATCTTGTAGACCACCTTCTTGACGTTCGGTTGAACCTGACCGGTGAACTTCACTTCGCCGACGCCCAGGGCGCGGCCCTTGCCGGGACCGCCGATCCAGCCGAGGTAGAAGCCGACCAGCTGCCACATGGCGTCCAGGCCCAGACAGCCCGGCATGACCGGATCGCCGATGAAGTGGCACTGGAAGAACCAGAGGTCCGGGTGGATGTCCAGTTCGGCCTCGACATAGCCTTTGCCATGCGCGCCGCCGTCGGCGTTGATCTGGGTGATGCGGTCGAACATCAGCATCGGCGGGGCCGGCAGCTGGGCGTTGGCGGCGCCGAACAGCTCGCCCCGGCCCGAGGCCAGCAGCGCCTCATAATCGAACGACGACGGATATTGCGATTGGCTCAAGACAAGGGGCTCCGACGCTTGATCTGACGCCCGACCCGGCGCGACAGGCGCCGAACAGGAACGGTGTTGCCGTCGGGTTACACGACACGCCTGCATCGCTCAAATGTTTTAGGACGTGCGGCCCGTCCCCGCTGGACGGGCGGCGTTGCACAACGCCCGTTCCTGGGTTCCGAACACCGCCGTCTGCCGCATCCAACCGCGCCGCTTTCCCGCCCGCACCCGACACCAGCCGTCTTCGCATTCGTCCAGGGCGATCAGGGCGTGGGGCGACAGTCTGGCCCGCAGGGGCGAGGTCTCGGAACGCCGCGAATAGATGGGCGCCTCGACATCCGAGCGGTTGAAGACGCTGCGGCGGCTGGAGACCACGCTGCGGTGAACCCAGGCCACGGCGCCGTCGGGGTCGCAGATCTTGCGCCATTCCGTGGTCTCGGCGATCACCTGCACCGGCAGGTCGCGCACTCGGTATTCCCACAGGATGCGGTAATCCAGCCCGGGACCATAGCGCGCCCTGACCTCGTCCGACTTGAGCGACAGCCAGCGCGGCACCGGCTGGCCGGTCGGCGTGGGCCGTCCGTCAGGCATGGTCTGGCTGGCGCTCACCATCACGGCGGAGCCCAGAATCAAGGTTATCGCAGCCAGGCTTTGGAAGCAGGGACGAGCTTTGCTAGACACCGTATACGCTCATGAAATCCAAGGCCCCGAATGTCCGCGCCCAAGCTTAAGGTCGTATTAACCAGACGCCTGCCGGACGCGGTGGAGACGCGGATGCGCGAGCTTTTCGACGCCGAGCTGAATCTGACCGACAAACCGATGAGCCGCGCCGACCTGGAGGCCGCGGTCCAACGCGCCGACGTTCTGGTGCCGACCATCACCGACGCCATCGACGCCAGCCTGATCGCGGGCGCCGGCGAGCAGTTGAAGATGATCGCCAGCTTCAGCGCCGGTGTGAACCATATCGACATCGACGCCGCCGTCGGGCGCGGCCTGATCGTCACCAACACCCCCGGCGTCCTGACCGAAGACACCGCCGACCTGTCCATGGCCCTGATCCTGGCCGTCAGCCGCCGCATCGTCGAAGGCGCACAGGTGATGAACGAGGCTCGTTTCGAGGGCTGGACCCCGACCTGGATGTGCGGCCGCAAACTGTGGGGCAAACGCTTGGGCATCATCGGCATGGGCCGCATCGGCCAGGCCCTGGCCCGGCGCGCCCGCGCCTTCGGCATCCAGGTCCACTATCACAACCGCAAACCCGTCAGCCCGATGATCGCCGAGGAGCTGGGCGCCACCTATTGGGACGATCTGGACCAGATGCTGGCCCGCATGGACATCATCTCCCTGAACTGCCCGGCGACGCGCGAGACCCATCATCTGCTGTCCGCCGAACGTCTGGCCCGGCTGCAGCCGCACGCCTTTCTGATCAACACCGCGCGGGGCGAACTGATCGACGAGGCGGCGCTGGCCGAAGCCGTGGCGGCGGGTCGGATCGCGGGCGTCGGCCTGGATGTCTACGAGAATGAACCTGCGGTGCATCCGGGCCTTCCCGGGCGCCCCGGCGTCGTGCTCCTGCCCCATCTCGGCTCGGCCACGATCGAGGCGCGCCAGGACATGGGCGACCGCGTCATCGCCAACATCATGACCTTCCAGAACGGCCACCGCCCGCCCGACCGCGTCATCCCGGCCATGTTCTGAACCGCAGGGCTGCGGAAAGGCGGACGCAAGCCGCTACATGATGTGATCCATTTCCTGCGACGCGCCTGGCCGCCACAGTTGCCCCCGCCCCCTTGCGGGTTCTAGGAACAGAAGGCGTCCAGACTTCAGAAAGCCCAGCATGCCCGACCTGACCGACAAACAGACCTTCTCCGACCAGGACGCGCTGGACTTCCACCAGGTTCCGACCCCTGGCAAGATCTCCATGGCGCCGACCAAGCCGATGGCGACGCAGCGCGACCTGTCGCTGGCCTATTCGCCGGGCGTAGCCATTCCCGTCCTGGCCATCGCCAAGGATGCGGACAAGGCTTACGACTACACCTCAAAGGGCAATCTGGTCGCCGTCATCTCCAACGGCACGGCCATCCTGGGCCTGGGCAACCTCGGCCACATGGCCTCCAAGCCGGTGATGGAGGGCAAGTCGGTCCTGTTCAAACGCTTCGCTGACGTCGACAGCTTCGATGTCGAGGTGAAGACGACCGACCCGGACGAGTTCATCACCGTGGTCAAGAACATCGGCGACACCTGGGGCGGCATCAATCTGGAGGACATCAAGTCCCCGGAATGTTTCGAGATCGAGGCCCAGCTTCAGGACCTGCTGGACATTCCCGTCTTCCATGACGACCAGCACGGCACCGCCATCATCTCCACCGCCGGCCTGATCAACGCCGCCCATATCGCCGGCAAGAAGCTGGAGGACCTGAAGGTCGTTCTGGCCGGCGCCGGCGCAGCCGGCCTCAGCTCCATCGGCCTGATGAAGGCCATGGGCGTCAGGGCCGAGAACACGGTCATCGTCGACCGCGACGGCGTGGTCTACAAAGGCCGCTCCAACATCGATCAGTGGAAGGCCGCCCACGCCACCGACACGCCGCACCGCACCCTGGCCGAGGCCATGGTCGGCGCCGACGTCGTTCTGGGCCTGTCCGCCAAGGGCGCGATCAGCAAGGAAATGGTCGCCTCCATGGCGCCCAATCCGATCATCTTCGCCATGGCCAACCCCGACCCGGAGATCACGCCGGAAGACGTGCTGTCGGTGCGGTCGGACGCCATCATAGCCACCGGCCGGTCCGATTATGTGAACCAGGTCAACAATGTTCTGGCCTTCCCCTATCTGTTCCGCGGCGCGCTGGATGTGCGCGCCCGTCAGATCAACCACGAGATGAAGATGGCCTGCGCCCAGGCCCTGGCAATGCTGGCCCGCGAGGACGTGCCCGACGAAGTCGCCGCCGCCTATTCCGGCCGCAAGCTGAAGTTCGGCCGGGACTACATCATCCCGACCCCGTTTGATCCGCGCCTGATCTGGTACATCCCGCCCTTCGTCGCCCAGGCGGCGATGGACTCCGGCGTGGCGCGCATCCGCATCGACGACATGGACGCCTATCGCGACTCCCTGCGCGAGCGGGTCGACCCGTCCGCCGCCCTGATGCAGAAGATATCCTCGTCCGTGCGCGCCGCGCCGGACAAGCGTGTGGTCTTCGCCGAGGGTGAGGAGCCTGCCGTCATCCGCGCCGCCTGGGGCTTCAAACAGGCCGGCCTGGGCATCCCTGTCCTGGTCGGGCGCGAAGACCTGATCCGTCAGAACGCCGCCGAAGTCGGCCTGTCGTTCGACGATCTGGGGATCGAGATCGTCAACGCCCGCACCTCGGGGCACAACGTCGAATACACCGACTGGCTGTATGAGCGGCTGAATCGCCGCGGCTATCTGCGCCGCGACGTGCAGCGGATGATCAACCAGGACCGCAACTATTTCGCCGCCACCATGATCGCGCGCGGCCAGGCCGACTGCATGGTCACCGGCGTGACCCGCAACTTCAACATGGCGCTGAAAGAGGTCCGACGCGTCCTGGACGTCACGGACCGAATGATCGGCCTGTCCATCGTCCTGGCCAAGGGCCGCACCCTGTTTGTGGCCGACACCTCCATCCATGAACTGCCCAACGCCGCCGAACTGGCCGAGATCGCCGTCAAGGCCGCCGCCACGGTGCGCAAACTGGGCCGCACACCGCGCGTGGCCTTCCTGTCCTATTCAACCTTCGGCGACCCCCCCGGCGACCGCGGCGAAAAGGTGCGCGAGGCCATCCGCATGCTGGACGGCATGAACGTCGACTTCGAATATGAAGGCGAAATGCCGCCCGAACTGGCGCTGAACCCCGAGGCGCGCGCCAACTATCCCTTCATGCGCCTGACCGGCGACGCCAATGTTCTGGTCATGCCGGCCATCCATTCCGCCTCGATCTCGACCCGTCTGGTCCAGTCGCTGGGCGGCGCCACAGTGATCGGACCCCTGCTGGTCGGTCTGGAGAAGTCGGTGCAGATCGTGCCGCTGGGCGCCTCGGTCAGCGAGATCATCACCGCCGCCACCTTCGCCGCCTATGCCGAAGGGCCCGAAGCGGAAGACTGACGCCCTGCTTTCATCGTGAACGTCAACCGCCCCTGACCGTACCGGTCGGGGGCGGTTCTGTTTCAGGATCAGGCCCGCGAGTGCGGCGGGTGACCGCGTCCACTGACGACCCAGGGGCCGCAGCCTCCCCTCAGACGGACAGGGTCTCCTTGCGCGTCAGCGCCTTCTGCCGACGGTTCCGGCGCTCGAGGAACCAGCAGAGAATGACGGCGGGAATGCCCACGGCAGCGGTCCCCGCAAAGAACAGGGCGTAGGCCGCCATCAGACTGTGGCCCGCTTCGAGCGCCTCCACGGTGAGCCCCGAAAAGCCTTTCAGGAACTTGCCGAGCAGGGCGTAGAAGGAACTGAGCAGGGCGTATTGGGTGGCCGTGTAGCCGATCCCGGTCAGGCTCGACATATAGGCCACCAGGGCCGCGCCGGCGAAGCCCTCGGAGAAGTTCTCGACGAACAAGACGCCGGCGAACATCGGCGTCGACAGACCGGACAGGGCCATCAGTGTGTAGCCGAGGTTGGACAGGGGACCGATCAAGGCGCCCAGCAGCAGGGTGGCGCCGAAGCCGAACCGCACAGCGCTGAGCCCCCCCGCCGCGATGCCGACGAATGCGGCCACGATGCCGACGCTGAGACGCATGGCGCCGATAGCCTCCTTGGTCAGGCCCAGGTCGATGTAGAAGGGCCCCACCATCGGCCCCATGACGAAGTCCGGCAGGCGATACAGGCTGATGGCCGCCAGCATGAGCAGGGCGGCGGACTTGTGCGTCTTGAGGAAGTTCAGGAAGGGGCCGACGACGGCGTCGAACATGCCGCGTGGGGTCCAGGGCGCCGCGCCGCCGGTCGCGGCGGCGATCTCGCGTCGATCGACAGGCTCCTTGGCGACGAGGGTGGCGGCGATGGCGATGGCCATCGCAGCGCCCCAGATGGCGTAGGCCCCGTTCCAGCCGAACCAACTGGCGAAAAACAGGATCAGGGCGTTGCCCGCCAGGATGGCGAAGCGGTAACCCAGCTGGAAGGCTGAGGTGAGCAGGCCCAGATCCTCCTCGTTCTCAGCGCTCTCGATCCGCCAGGCGTCCACAGCGATGTCCTGGGTGGCCGAGGCGAAGGCGGTGACGAGGGCCGCAACTCCAAGGGCGGCCAGTCCGCCATCCGGTCCGATCACGGCCATGGAGACCAGGGCGCCGCCGACGACAAGCTGGGACAGGATCATCCAGCCGCGCCTGCGCCCGAGCCGCCCGAGCAGCGGGACGTCAAAGCGATCCACGACGGGCGCCCAGATGAATTTGAAGGAATAGGCCAGACCGACCCAGGAGATGAAGCCGATGGCCGACAGGGCCACATCGCCCTCGGCCAGCCAAATGCTCAGTGTCGCGCCGGTCAGGAGGAAGGGCAGACCCGATCCGAAACCGAGAATGAGGGTGATCAGCACCCGACCGCGCGACAGGGCCGCGAGCACGTCTCGAGTTCCAGTTCTCTTTCTCGGTTGCGGCTCGGCGGGCGTGGCGGTGTCGTTCATCCAGGGCTCTCCCGACCCTCTATCGAGAGGGCCGTCCTGGAGCATGATCGTTTTGGACGGAACCGCTTTGCGGTTCCGGCTGAAGCGTGAATCATGCTCTCGTCTATATCTGGAGCCTGATTCACCGCATCGACGGAATCGCGAAGCGATTCCATCTCAACGGATCAGGCTCTAGCCGACCTTGGCGCGGAGTTCGCTTCGCGTCCAGCGCGCCAGTGCGCCGCGCAGCGCTTCCAGCTCCAGAGGTTTGACCAGATGGTCGTCCATTCCCGCCTCGATGCAGGCGCGGCGGTCCTCGGCGAAGGCGTTGGCGGTCAGGGCGACGATGGGGGTGGCGTCACCGCTGGCGCGGATGGCGCGCGCCGCCGTCGGCCCGTCCATGCCGGGCATCCGCATGTCCATGAACACCAGATCATAGCGGGCGCGTTTCAGCGCCGCGACCGCCTCCAGCCCGCTGGCGGCGGTCTCGACGGCGCAGCCTTCGCGCTTCAGCAGGGTGGCGGCCAGAAGCGCTCCGACAGGATTGTCTTCGACAAGAAGCACCCGCGCGCCGATGAAGCGGACCTGGGCGACGCGGTCGTCCTCGGACGCCGCTTGACGCCCGCCGGGCGCCGCGCCAACGGCGGCCAGAACCCGCTCGGACAGAGACCCGCGCCGCAGGGGCTTGATCAGATAGCCGTGGAAACCGGCCTGGCGGTAAGGAACGATCAGATCGCGATCCTGGGCCCGCAACAGGACGATGGCGGGGCGTCCCGACGGGCGCTGAACCAACCCCTGTCCCGCCGCCCGCGCTTCGTGATCGATCAGAATCACGTCGGCGTCATCGCTGACCGCACCACCGCTGGCGGTGACCTGAGCTTCGACCGCCGCCCGCACGAAGGCGTCGTCGGTCACGACCCTGACCGACTTCCCGGCCAGCGGACGCAGGCGCGGCAGGGCGTGCGTCGCCACGGGGAAGTCGGCGGTGAAGCGGAAACGCGCGCCCGGGCCGTCGGGCCGGTCGGTGACCTCGACCTTGCCGCCCATGGCCGTCGCCAGGCGGCGCACCACCGCCAGGCCCAGACCCGCGCCGCCGAACCGCGCCGCGTCGGAGACATCGACATGGCCGAACTCTTCAAAGATGCGGCCTCGCGCCTCGACAGGCACGCCGGGACCGGTGTCATCGATGATGAAGGCCAGCCGGGGCCTCGACGCCGATCCGCCAGCCCGTTCGATGGAGATGCGGACCCCGCCCTTTTCCGTGAACTTCACCGCATTGCCCGCCAGGTTGAACAGCACCTGGCGCAGGCGGCCTTCGTCGCCCATCACGTCAGGCGCGTCCGCCGCGACGGACCAGACGATCTCGAGACCGCGCTCATTGGCGCGCGGGCTGAGCAGTTCGGACACGCCGCGCACCAGACGCTCCAGATCAACCGGTGCGGAATCGAACTCCAGCTTCCCGGCTTCCAGACGCGCATAGTCCAGAAGATCGTTGACCAGCCCCAGCAGATGCTCGGCCGAGGACCGCGCCGCGTCGGCGTAGGCCCTCTGGGCGCCGTCCAGCCGGGTCCGCGACAGCAGGCCCAGCATGCCGATCACCCCGTTCAGGGGGGTGCGCATCTCATGGCTCATCAGACGCAGGAATTGCTGTTCGGCGCCCGCGACATCAGGCTCCATCGCCGCTCTCTTCGCCTGTCGCGCCATACGCCCCGCCTCCGTCTTCCGAGGAGGATGCGCCCGCACCCGTTAACATCGGCTCAAACGCTGATCGGTGAATGATCAGAAGGCTGGAGCCTCTGCACGTCGGCTGGTCTGACGGTCGAAATCACCCTGAGCGCCGACCGTGGTGCGGCGATAGATCAGGGCTTCGGCGATGTGTCGGCGCAGCACCCCGTCGCAACCGTCCAGGTCGGCGATGGTCCGAGCCAGCCGCAGGGTGCGGGTCCAGCCGCGCGCGGTCAGACCTCCGGCCTCTCCCGCCCGCATCAGCAGTGCCCGGCCCGCCTCATCCGGGGTGGCGAAACGGTCCAGCGTCTCACCCGAGGCGCGGGCGTTGACGGCCTGGTCCCGCGCCAGATCGGGATCGACCCCGGCGGCGCGCAGCCGCGCCTCCTGCATGTCGCGCGCGGCCAGAACCCGTGCGGAGGCTTCCGCCGTTCCCTCGGCGGGCGGAGGCAGGGCCATGTCGGCGGCGGTCACCGGCGGCGTCTCCACCGTCAGGTCGATGCGGTCGAACATCGGGCCGGAGATGCGGTTCTGATAATCCCTCTGGCAGCGCGGGGCCTTGCCGCAGGCGCCGCGTCCGGTCCCGCCCAGGCCGCAACGACAGGGGTTCATGGCCGCGATCAGCTGGAACCGCGCCGGATAGCGGACATGGGCGTTGGCCCGCGCCACCACGATCTCGCCGGTCTCCAGCGGCTGACGCAGACTGTCCAGCGCCTGAGCCGAATATTCCGGCAATTCGTCCAGGAACAGCACGCCGTTGTGCGCCAGGGACGCTTCGCCCGGCTTGGCCTTGTGGCCCCCGCCAGTCAGGGCGGCCATGGAGGCGGAATGGTGCGGGCTGCGGAACGGCCGTTCGCGCGTCAGGCCGCCGCGCTCGATCATGCCGGCGATGGACCAGACCATGGAGGTCTCAAGCAATTCCGTCGGTGTCAGAGGCGGCAGCAGGCCCGGCAGGCGCGCCGCCATCATCGACTTGCCCGACCCCGGCGGGCCGACGAACAACAGGTTGTGCCCCCCGGCGGCGGCGATCTCCAGCGCGCGTTTGGCGCTTTCCTGACCCTTGACCTCGCGCAGGTCGGGCACGCGGGCGCCGTCGCGCATCGGCCCCGGCTCGGGCCGTCGCAGCACCTGCGCGCCCTTGAAATGGTTGATCAGGCCGATCAGGGAGCGAGGGGCCAGCACCGCCACATCCCCGGCCCATGCGGCCTCCGGTCCGTTGACCTCGGGACAGATCAGGCCCAGCCCCATGGCGTCGGCCGCCACCGCCGCAGGCAGGGCGCCGCCAACCGCAGCGATCCGCCCGTCCAGCCCCAGTTCGCCGATGGCGGCCCAGCCGCTCAACGCATCTTCCGGGATGACCCCCATGGAGGCCAGCAGGGCCAGGGCGATGGGCAGGTCGAAATGACTGCCCTCCTTGGGCAGGTCGGCAGGCGCCAGATTGGCGATGATCCGTTTCGACGGCAGGGCCAGTCCTATGCCCGCAAAGGCGCCGCGCACCCGTTCACGGCTTTCAGCCACCGCCTTGTCGGCCAGGCCGACGATGGTGAAGGACGGCTGATCGGCGGACAGGGGCTGGACCTGCACGTCCACGCGCCGGGCGTCCACCCCCTCGAATGCGACCGTGACCACGCTGGCGACCATGGCGTTCCCTCTCTTACCAAAGAGAACGAACCATGAACTCATTTGGATTGCAAGAGCGACGTTCGGCGGACCTCACCGCGCGGCGTCGGCCTCGGGCGCCATGGTGTGGATCACTTCGCCGGCGGCGTTGAGGAATTCGATGGCGCCGTAGCCCTCGGGCGTGACGGTCATGCGCACGCGGGTCTTGTCGTTGGCGTCGGACAGGCCGACCGACGGCGTGCCGTCGGCGGCGACCTGCATGCGGATGCGCGTCGGCGTGCTGACGCCCGGCACCAGCCGGTTGTCCAGACCGGGATCGCGGATCAGGGGCGGGGCCTGATTGATGACGAAGCTGACCGAGCCGTCGGGCGAGACGCGCCAGCCGATGGCGTCCATGGCAGGGTGGTCCAGCGCCAGAACGGCCAGGCCGCCGTCCACGTCGGCGACGCCGAAGCCGCCGCGCTCGCTGCCGTTCTCGTCATAGAGGATCAGGCCGGAGACGCCGAAGGCGCGGCGATACTGGATGCCGTCGATGATCGGCGCCGGCGTGTCCGCCGCCAGCGTCATGCGGATGGTTCCGTCCTCGTCGACGATGTCGATGCGGCGCACGGCGATGCGGTCGTGATCGACCTGATCGATACGGATCTGGGGCGTGCGCGTGTCGATGATGCGCTCCAGCTGTTCAAGGCTGGGGCGGCGCGGCTGCGGCGTCTGATCTTGCCCCGGCGCATGCGAAGTCCCGGCCTGGGCGGCGGAAAAAAGCGACGATGCAAGAAGCAGACTGGTCAGCATGAGGGCCTCGGATCAGGGTTTCGGTCAGGCGGATGGCGCGCGTTTCGCCTCGATGGCGTCCCACATCAGGGCGGCGGCGTCGATGCCGGTGAAGCGTTTCAGCTGCTGGGCGCCGGTGGGCGAGGTGACGTTGATCTCGGTCAGATAGTCGCCGATCACATCGATGCCGACGAACAACAGGCCCTTGGCCTTCAGCGTCGGGCCGATGGCGGCGCAGATTTCCTGATCGCGCGGCGTCAGCTCCACCGGCGCCGCCGTGCCGCCGACGTGCAGGTTGGAGCGCACCTGCCCCTCGGCGGGGATGCGGTTGATGGCCCCGACCGGTTCGCCGTCGATCAGGATGATGCGCTTGTCGCCCATGGACACCGCCGGGATGAATTTCTGGATCACCAGGGGATCGCGCGAGCCGACGGCGTGGATCTCGACCAAAGCTTCCAGATTGGGATCGTCGGCCTTCAGCCGCACAACGCCCGAACCGCCAGCGCCGTGCAGCGGCTTGAGCACCACATCGCCGTGTCGCTTGTGGAAGTCGGCCAGAGCAACCGGATCGGCGCTGATCAGGGTCGGCGGCGTGAGGCCCTGGAAGCGGGTGACCAGCAGTTTCTCGGGCGCCGAGCGGACTTCGGCGGGATCATTGACCACCAGGGTCTGGGGATGGATCGTCTCCAACAAGTAGGTGGCGGTGACATAGGCCATGTCGAAGGGCGGGTCCTGACGCATCAGGATGACGTCGATGTCGCGGCCCAGGTCCAGCTTGACCTCCGGGCCGAAGCTCACATGGTCGCCGAGGGTGTGGCGCAGCGTCACCGGGCGGGCGCGGCAGTACAGGCGGCCCTCGTCCAGCGCCAGGGTGCGGAAGTCATAGACCCAGACGGGATAGCCGCGCTTCTGCGCCTCCAGCGCCTGCATCCAGGTGGTGTCGACCTCGATGTCGACCCCTTCGATGGGGTCCATCTGGATGGCGATTCTCATGGCGTGGTCCTGAAGGCTGGCGACGGCCTAGACCATTTTTGTTTCAGGTCAGATCGACCTGAATCCAAAAAATGGTCCAGCATCATGTTGGAGCGAAATCTGAGCTGAGTTGGACTGGGTCCAACTCAACCGATTTCGCTCTAGGTAATGGGTCTGCGGCCCCCTTGGCGCAAGCCTAGTTCAACTGGAGACGCACCCGGTCGAAGCTGATCTGGCGACGGGCGGCCATGGGATCGTCCAGCGTCTGGGCCCGGTCCAGGGCCTGAAGCGCGCCGGTCAGGGCGCCTTGACGTTCGCGCGCCGTGGCCACGTCCAGCCAGGGCCGGTGGTCGCCGGGGTCGAGCAGGGCGCAGCGCAGAGCCGACCGTTCGGCCGCCGCATAGTCGCGTGCATGAATGGCGCGAACGAAGACCAGGTTCTGCAGCCGGATCAGGGCTTCGCGCGGACTGACGGGCGCCATCAGCAGGTCCAGTCGATCGGCCACATGCGGCATCAGCCCTGCGCGCAAGGCCCGCTGCGTCAGTTCGCTAGGCAGGACCAGGCGGCCCTGGCTGAAGGGGTCCAGCGCCACAGGCCCCTCGGCGGTGTCGACCCGCAAGAGGAAGTGGCCAGGGAAGTCGACGCCCTGGCAGTTCAGCCCCACGCGCCGCGCGGCCTCCAGATAGAAAACGCTGAGGGCGGCGGACAGGCCGCAGCGCCGCTCGGCGATGGCGATGACGTCGGTGTTGGCCGGGTCGTCGTCGTGCATGAGGTCGCCGTTCAGCCGCAGATCACCGCTGAGGGCCTCCGACAGGGCGTCGTCTGGGCCCATCTCGGCCAGGCGTTCGGCCAGGCGTTCGACGGCGCGGTCGGCCAGGGCTCGCACCGGCGATGGATCGCGCAGAGGATAGTCATGGATGGCGCAGGCGATGGCGGCGTCCAGCAGGGGAAAGGCGTCTTCCTCCGCCTGACCGGCCAGGGTCAGCGCATCAATGGCGTCGTCGCGCGTCATCTCCCCCTCCCCCCAAAAGCCCGCCTAGATCATGGTCGGCGGCTCCACATTCCGACGATGGCGCGGAATCCGTCCGGGCGCCAGCGCCACCACGTCGATGCGCAGTTGATGACCGGCCAAGCTGGGTCTTTGGCGCAACACCGCGCGGCCCGCCGACAACAGCCGGTCATGCTGTTCGGCGGACAGAGCCATGAGCGCCTGTTCGGTCGTGGCGCGGCGCTTGACCTCGACCACCGCCAGCACCGCGCCTCGCCCCCAACCCCGCCGCGCCAGAATGTCGATCTCGCCGGAGCGGGTCTTCAGCCGAAAGCCCAACAGCTGATAGCCCTTCAGCATCAGCCAGGCCGCCGCCAGCCATTCGGACCGATGGCCCAACTTGCGGGACCGGTCGCCCAAGACCACGCGCCAGCCCCTCTTCGCGCGAACCGCCGGCGCGGCCTTCAGCCGGGGCGGGCGGGCGCTCACCGCCCCTGCAGCTCCAGCGCCCGCTTGTAGAGCGGCTTCCTCGGCAGGTTCAGCGCCTTGGACACCTCTGCGGCGGCCTCGCCGGGCGGCAGGCGGGTCATGGCTTCGGTCAGGGCCGCGTCGGCGTCGGCTTGCGTGGCCTCCTCGGCCTCGCCCGGGGCGATGACGACAACGATCTCGCCCTTCGGAGACTGACAGCGCGGATCGACGGCCAGTTCGGACAGCCTGCCGCGCACACACTCTTCATACAGCTTGGTCAGTTCACGGGCGACAGCGGCGGGGCGCGGTCCCAGCACCTCGGCCATGTCGGCCAGACTGTCGGCCAGACGCGGACCGCTCTCGAAGAAGACCAGGGTCTGTCGGGTGGTGCGCAGCTCTTCCAGCATCGTCTTGCGCGCCCCTGATTTGGGCGGAAGAAAACCGGCGAAGGTGACGCGGTCGGCGGGCAGACCGGCGATGCACAGGGCCGCCAGCAGGCTGGAGGCGCCGGGGATGGGATGCACGGGCAAACCCTCGGCGAGGACGGCGCGGGCCACGACATAGCCGGGGTCGGACACCAGAGGCGTTCCGGCGTCGGAGACCAGGGCCACCACCTCGCCCGCCTTCAACCGCTCGATGGCGATCTCAGCGGCGCGGCTTGAGGCGTGGTCGTCGCAACGCTCCAGCTTCGCCTTCAGCCCATAGGCGGTCAGCAGCTTGGCGGTGACGCGGGTGTCCTCGGCCAGCACCAGATCGGCGGCGGCCAGCACGTCCAGCGCCCTCAGCGTCATGTCACGCAGGTTTCCAATGGGCGTCGCCACCAGATAGAGGCCGGACGCGACAGTGCGTGGCGGCGGGGCGGTCGGCGGAAAGGCGGACGGATCAAACATCGCGCGGACCCTGCCAGCCCGCGCGTCGGGGGTCGAGTGGGTTCAGACCAGAAGGGTGCGGATGACGGCGTCCAGCAGCGGACGGCCCGCGGTCGTGGCGCGAATGTGGTCTCCGATCGACTCAAGAAACCCGTCGGCGATCAGCTCGGCCAGAGGCCCTGACTCCAGTGTGCGGCCCAGAACCGCCAGAGTCGCCACAGACACGCCTTCGACGGTGCGCAGGCCCAGAAGCACTCTCTCCTCGGCGGCATCGGACAGGGACAGGGTTTCGTGCTCGCTCCATGGCGTCCCGGCGGCGACGCCCTCGACATAGGCGGGGATGGCGCGGTGGGCGACGGTGGCGGTGCGGACGCCGTCCAGCGTCAGCCGTCCGTGGGCGCCGGGTCCAAGGCCCAGATAGTCGCCGCCGCGCCAGACATGCAGGTTATGGGCCGAGCGCGCCATGACGCCTCGGGCATGGTTGGACACCTCATAGGCGTCGAAACCGGCGGCCTCGAGCAGGTCTTGCGTCGTCTCATAGAGGGCGGCGGCCAGGTCGTCGTCAGGCGGGGACCAGGCGCCGCGCGCCACCGCCCGCCCGAAGGCCGTGCCCTCGGCTATGGTCAGCTGATAGGGGGAGACATGCTCGAACCCCATGTCGAGGGCTTCGCTCAGCTCGGCGGTCCAGTCGGCGACCGACTGGTTCGGGCGGGCGTAGATCAGGTCGATGGACAGGCGTTGAAACACCCGTCCCGCCACGGCCACGGCGCGCCGCGCCTCATCCGCCGAATGATTGCGCCCCAGGAAGGTCAAGGCGGCGTCGTCCAGCGCCTGAACCCCCATGGACAGGCGGTTGATTCCGGCCTGCGCCAGGGCCTCAAAGCGGTCAGCCTCGGCGTCGGTGGGATTGGCCTCCAGCGTGATCTCGATCGGGCCGCGCGGCGCGAACAGGGCGTGCGCCCGCTCAATGATCCGCCCCACCGCATCCGGCTGCATCAGCGAGGGCGTGCCGCCGCCGAAGAAAATCGAGGCCAGACGGCGCGGCCCGACCAGCAGGCTTTGCGCCTCCATGTCGCTCAGAATGGCTTCGACCAGCCCCGCCTGCTCCTCGCCCCGCCCCCGGTCGCGCACGACGTTGAAGTCGCAATAGGGGCAGATGCGGGCGCAATAGGGCCAGTGGACGTAGAGGGCGAGGAGGTTGTCTTTGTCGCTATCGCTCCGCGCGCGGCGCGTCACTGCTTGAGCGGCAGGCTCAGTCAATCAAGGCCGCCTTCAGCTTGGCGAAAGCCAGGGCGCGGTGGCTGATGCTGTCCTTCAGCGCCGGGTCCAGTTCGCCGAAGGTCTGGTCGTAACCTTCAGGAATGAAGAGGGGGTCGTAGCCGAAACCGCGCGCGCCCCGCGGCGGGAAGGTCAGCAGGCCGTCCAGCCGTCCCTCGACCACCACCGCCGGCCCGTTCGGCCAGGCCACGGCCAGCGCCGAGGTGAACCAGGCGCGGCGGTCGTCGGAGCGGACTTCCTCCAGACGCTCCTCGACCTTCTGCATGGCCAGGGCGAAATCCTTGTCCGGTCCGGCCCAGCGGGCGGAGAAGACGCCGGGCGCACCGTCCAGCGCCGCGACCGACAGGCCGGAATCATCGGCCAGGGCCACCTCGCCCGACAGGTCGGCGGCGTGGCGCGCCTTGAGCAGGGCGTTGCCGACGAAAGTCGTCTCCGTCTCCTCCGGTTCGGGCAGATTCAGCTGTCCGGCCGTGACCACATCGTAATGTCCGCCCAGCAAGGCTTTGATCTCGGGAACCTTGCCGGGATTGTGGGTCGCCGCGACCAGCCGCATCCCCTTGATAAGTCTCAGTTTCATACCGACCACGCGTCCTGTCACAATCCATTGCCAAAGTTTAATATCGTTAAACGATATGTAACATGACTTCCAGCGCAGCATGTCCTATCTATTATCTCAAGGACGGATGCCGCGACGTTCTCCAATCAAGCCAAAATCGGCAAGATTGCTACAGCGGAAATCAAAAACAGGGGTGAAAACATCCCTTCTCAGGATCAACGGAGAACGACAATGAACAACATGAGCGCTTCCCTCTTTATCGAAAAGATCGGCCACGGCATTCTCAACACCTTCCTGCTGGCCGCCCTGCCCGCCGCCCTGATCGCCTCTCTGATCCAGGCTCTGTAAGTCACACTTCAACCAAACGGAGCTTTGACGCCAGGCATGACAAGCGCGAAGACTGTGACCGCGTGAGGGTTCGCCGGACCCCACGCGGCATTCGCGCCCCTCACCCGGCCTGACGCACAAGGCTTTTCATGCGCATCCCGAAGCTGACCTCTGTGGGACGCAATTCAACGGCATTGAGAGGTCTGGGCTTTAGGCCCATGTCGGGTCTGTTGAGCGTCGCCCTGTGGGCCGCCTTCTGGATCCTGGCCCTGCTGACGCTGGGAACCCTGCTTCTATTCATCGTCATGGCCTTTGCACCGCTGGCCTCCTGGAACCTGACGGCGACCACGTCGGACGGCGGCACCAGCGTGCCCGTGCCTCGCGCCTATATATTGTTCGGCCTCGGCGCCTTCGCCGGCTATTTCGGCGGTTTCGCCCTGGTGCTGCGCCATCTGCGCCGGATCGTCCATTCACTGCGCATCGGCGACCCCTTCCATCCCGCCAATGTCGGCCGGCTGAAGCAGATCGGCGTCATTCTGGCTGTGATCACCGGCGGCGCCTGGATCGGCCAGACCCTGGTGTCGCGGCTGGTGCGCGGGTCGATGGAGGCCCCCAGCCCCTTCAACCTGGCCACCCCCGCCTTTTCCATCCTGGTCGTCTTCGTCCTGGCCGAGGTGTTCCGCCAGGGCGCCCGCCTGCGCCGCGAAGCCGAACTGACCATCTGAGCCGCCCGCCTCGCCCCCTTCTCGCCCCCCTTCTCGATAGAGCGAGCGACCGTTAGAGAGACACCATGGCCATCCGCATTCAACTGGACCGCATGCTTCTGGAGCGGCGCATGTCGCTGACCGAACTGGCCGACCGCGTGGGCGTGACCCTGGCCAATCTGTCGATCCTCAAGACCGGCAAGGCGCGGGCCATCCGCTTCAGCACCCTGGACGCCCTGTGCCGCGAGCTGAACTGCCAGCCGGGCGACCTTCTGGCCTATGAGCCAGGACCGCAGGACGTGGGCTCCGACGAGGATGCGGACGGGACCGCGCCCGGCACGACATGAGCCGCCGCGACGACCTCAGCCACGAGGATCGCCGCATCTGGTCACGCGTGGCCGGTTCTGTGACGCCGTCCAAACCGAAGAAGGCCGCGCGCGTCACCCCCGGCGCGGTCGAGACCGCCGCCCCCGCCCCGCACCCGACAGGAAAGACGCCCAAGCCGCGCCCCGCATCGGTCACACAGCCGAGCTTCGACTCCTTGCGCCGCTCCGCCCCGACGCCCCGCGCCGCGCCCGAAGAACTGGAGCCGCGCCGCCAGCGCCGCCTGTCGCGCGAACGCGATCCGATCGAGGCGAGGATCGATCTGCACGGCTATGGCCGTTTCCAGGCCCAGGACGCGCTGACCGCCTTTCTGATGGGGGCGCAGGCGCACGGCTATCGCGCCGTTCTGGTCATCACCGGACAGGGGCGTCGCGGCGGAACCGGCGTGATCAAGAGCTCGGTCCACGACTGGCTGACCGGTCCGGCCCTGCGCGGGGTGGTTTCCGGCTTCGCGCCCGCCGCCCGCCAGCACGGCGGCGACGGGGCGCTTTATGTGACGATCAGACGGCGCTGAGCGTCAGGCCCGCATCCTTCGCCAACGTCTCCAACGACGTCATCGGCCGCGGCCCCCAGTGGGCGATGACTTCGGCGGCGGCCAGAGAGCCCAGCTTGCCGGCGTCCTCCAGCGACAGACCGCGCGACAGACCCAGCAAGACCCCAGCTGCGTACTGATCCCCGGCGCCGGTGGTGTCGACCACCTTGTCGACCGCAACCGCCGCCACTTCGACCCGCTGGTCGCCGGACAGAAGCACGGAGCCTGCCGCGCCGCGCGTGACGGCTGCGACCTCCACCATTGAGGCCAGACGGGCGGCGGCGGCGTCGAAATCATCGATCTCGAACAGGGCGGCCAGTTCGCCTTCATTGGCCAGAACGATGTCGGCGGACGCCTCGATGAAGGCCAGAAGTTCGGCGCGCCAGCGGGCGACGACGAAGGTGTCGGACAGGGTGATGGCCACCTTGCGCCCTGCGGCGTGAGCGGCGGCGGCCGCGCCCTCGAAGGCGGCTCGGGCCGGGGCCGGATCGAACAGATAGCCTTCCAGATAGACGATGGCCGAGGCGCCGATCATCTCGGCGTCGATGTCGGCGGCCGACAGCTGGTTGGCGGCGCCCAGGAAGGTGCACATGGTCCTCTGGCCATCGGCGGTGACGTTGATCAGGCAGCGCCCTGTGCCCAGGCCCAGATCAGCGCCGCCGGTCAGGACCGGGCTGTCGAAAGCCACGCCCGCCGCGCGGATGTCGTGACTGAAGACCTCGCCCAGGGTGTCGTCGGCCACCTTGCCGACATAGGCCGAACGCCCGCCGAACGAGCCGACGCCCGCCACCGTATTGCCCGCCGAACCGCCCGACGCCTCAACCCCGGCCGCCATGGCCTCATACAGGGCTGCGCTCTGGTCGGCGTCGACCAGCTGCATCGAGCCCGAGATCAGGCCGTGAACAGCCAGAAACGCCTCATCGCAAGGGGCCAGCACATCGACGATGGCGTTGCCGACGGCGCAGACGTCATAGCGTGCGTCTTTGGAAAAGGTCTGGGTCATGCGGCGGCGTTTAGCGGGCGGCGCGGTTCTGCGCTAGAGCCTGATCCGTTGAGGAGGAATCGCTTCGCGATTCCGCCGATGCGGTGAATCAGGCTCCAGTTTCAAGCGAGAGCATGATTCACGCTTCAGCCGGAACCGCGATGCGGTTCCGTCTAAAACGATCATGCTCTAGGTCTGGCGCATGACCCAGATCGCCGTCCTGACCCCTGATCCGTCCGACCCCTCCTATTCCGACCAGTGGCCTGGCGTTCTGGAGCGGCTGTCGCAGGCGCTGGCGCTGGAGGGGCTGGAGGCTGTCCCCCGGCCCTGGACCGATCACGTCGAGAACGGCGCAGGTTTAGCGGACTTCCCTCTGGTCCTGCCGCTGATCGTCTGGGGCTACCACCGCGACCATGGGCGCTGGATGCAGGCGTGTGACGCCTGGGCGGCGGCGGGGGTCCGCATGTTGAACCCGCCCTCGGTCCTGGCCTGGAATTCCGACAAAGCCTATCTGGGCCGTCTGGCCGAGCGCGGTGTGGCCGTGCCCCGGACCCTGTGGATCGACGGCGTGACCCAGGCCGATGTCGAGGCCGCCTTCGACCGCTTCGAGGTGGACACGGTGGTGGTCAAGCCGCGCGTCTCGGGCGGGGCGTGGAAGACGCTGCGCCTGTCGCGCGGCGAGACGATGCAGGACGCGCCCGAAGGCCCGGCGATGATCCAGCCCTATCTGCCCTCCATCGAAACCGAGGGGGAGACCTCGCTGCTGGTGTTCGGCGGCCGGCTGAGCCACCTCGTCAACAAACGCCCTGTCGACGGTGACTTCCGCATTCAGATCCAGTTCGGCGGCCAGTACGCCGCCCTGCCCGCACCGCCCGAAGGCGCCTGGGCTCTGGCGCAACAGACCCTGGCCGCCATCGACGAGGATCTGCTCTACGCCCGCATCGACCTGGCCCGCGGTGCGGACGGCGAATGGCTGTTGATGGAGGCCGAACTGATCGAGCCGGACTTCTACCTCAGCGCCGCCCCGGACGGCGGAAACAACTTCGCCAAGGCGGTGAAGGCTCGTCTCTGACCCTCTCCCAATGGGAGAGGGCTTGAGCGCACGAGCGCGCAGCGTTCGTCCTTGCGCGAAAGGGTGAGGGTCGGCTCTTCAAGTCGGCGCTAAGCCGCCTCGCCCAACGCCGCCAAGCCCGCCCGCGACGGACACAGGTCCGAGATCACGCATGCCGAACATTTCGGCTTCCTCGCCAGACAGGTGTAGCGGCCGTGCAGGATCAGCCAGTGGTGCGCCTTGGGCAGCCATTCCTCAGGCACGACCTGATGCAGTTGCGCCTCCACCTTGTCCGGCGTCGCCGCATTGGCCAGCCCCAGGCGGTGTGAGACGCGAAAGACATGGGTGTCCACCGCAATGGCCGGCTCTATGCCCAGTTCATTCAACACCACGCTGGCGGTCTTTCGCCCCACGCCGGGCAGGGCCTGTAGGTCGGCGCGGTTCAGCGGAACCTCGCCGCCATGCTGTTCGACCAGCATGCGCGCAGCGGCGATGACGTTCCTGGCCTTGGTTCGATACAGGCCGATGGAGGCGATCAGGGGGATCAGGCCGTCCTCGCCCAGGGCCAGCATCTTCTGCGGCGTGTCGGCCACGGCGAACAGGGCCTTGGTCGCCTTGTTGACCCCCACGTCGGTCGCCTGGGCCGACAAGGCCACGGCCACGACCAGCGTATAGGGATTGACGAAATCCAGCTCGGTCTTCGGGTCGGGCATGATCCCTGACAGGCGGACGAAAACTTCCTCGACCCGATCTTCGTCCGGCGGCCAGCCCAGCAGAATCGGCGCGCGCTTGGGCGCTCTGGATCGACGGCGCAGCGGAGGAGGGACGGACATGACACCGGCTTCGCGCCCCGGACGGCTGCGGTCAAGCTCAAGCCCCACGTGAGCCCGGTCATGCGGCGTCGATGACACGCTGAAACGGAAGGTGATGTTGCGCTGCACAGGGGGTGTTGATTTATGGACAGTCCTGTCCATTTATGCGCCACCTCTTACGCCCGCACGAGTTGACCATGGCCTTGTCGCCCGCACTCAAGAAGCGCCTTCCCCTCATCGCCGGCGGCCTCGCCGCCGTCGCCCTCATCATCGGCGGTTTCGTCTGGTGGCAGGGCAAGCAGCGCTGGGAGGCCACCGACAACGCCTTCGTCCAGGCCGACACCACCAGCGTCAGCCCCCAGATCGACGGCTATGTCGTCGAGGTGCTGGTCGCCGACAACCAGAGGGTCGAAGCCGGTCAGGTGCTGCTGCGTCTCGACGACAAGGATGCGAAAGCCGGTGTCGTCGCGGCCGAGGCCAATCTGGCGGCGGTGACGGCGGCGGTGTCCAACGTCGACGCCCGCGCCGTGCAGGAACAGGCCACCATCGCCAGCCGCGCCGCCAGCGTCTCCCAGGCCCAGGCCCAGGCCGATCTGGCCGCCCAGCAGGTGGCCCGCTACGACCAGTTGGCCCAGCAGGGCTGGGTGTCGCAGCAACGCATCGACACCGAACGCGCCAGCGCCCGCACCGCCCAGGCTTCGGTCGCCGAGGCCCAGGCCGCCCTGGTCGCCGAACAGCGCAGCGTCGGCGTTCTGGGCTCCAGCCGCAGCCAGTCGCTAGCCGCCGTCGAACAGGCCCGCGCCCAGCTGGATCAGGCCCGTCTGACGCTGGAGCGCACCGTCATCCGAGCGCCCGTGTCCGGCGTGGTTGGCGCGCGTGGCGTCCGCATCGGCCAATATGTGCGGCCCGGCGGACAGGTGCTGTCCATCGTGCCCTTGGGCGACGCCTACATCGTCGCCAACTTCAAGGAGACCCAGGTCGACCGCCTGCGTCTGGGCCAGACCGTCCACATCAGCGCCGACGCCTTCCCCGGCGAGGCTCTGACCGGCCATATCGACAGCTTCGCCCCCGCCACGGGGTCGGAGTTCGCCATGATCCCGATCGAGAACGCGACCGGCAACTTCACCAAGATCACCCAGCGGGTGCCGGTGCGCATCCGCATCGATCGCGCCGGCGCCACCCTGCGGCCCGGCCTGTCAGTGACGGTCAAGGTCGATCTGAAAAGCGACGGCGGCCTGAGCTTCGCCGAAGCCGCCGCCGGCACGGTGCAGAGGGCTGATGTTTCGGGGGCGCGCGGCCAGTGAGCGCCGCCGCACCCGGCGCCGATGCGGTGACCGGCGGCCCCCCGCCGGCGGCGCCCGCCGTCAACTGGACCGTCCTTCTGCTCGGTTTCGCGGGCATGGTGATCGGTCAGTTCATGGCCATTCTGGATATCCAGATCGTCGCCTCCTCCCTGCCCCAGATCCAGTCAGGCGTCGGCGCCTCGGCCGATGAAGTCAGCTGGATCCAGACCGCCTATCTGATCCCCGAAGTGGTGATGATTCCGTTGTCGGGCTACTTGTCTCGCCTGTGGGGCACACAGAAGGTCTTCCTGATTTCCTGCTCGGGCTTCCTGTTGATGAGCTTCGCCACGGGGATGTCGTCCTCGATCGAGCAGATGATCGTCTTCCGCGCACTGCAAGGCTTCGTCGGCGGGGCCATGATCCCCACCGTCTTCGCCGTGGCCTTCACCGCCTTCCCGCCCAGCCAACGCGTCACCGCCAGCGTGGTCATGGGACTGATCGTCACCCTGGCGCCGACCGTCGGCCCGACCCTGGGCGGTCATCTGACCGAGTGGATGAGCTGGCGTTGGCTGTTCTTCATCAACCTGATCCCGGGCGCCCTGGTGCTGTTCCTGGTCGGCCGCTACGCCCATTTCGACAAGGGCGACCCGTCGCTGGCCAAGGGCTTCGACTGGTGGGGGCTGGCTCTGATGGCCGCCTTTTTGATGTGCATGCAGTTCGTGCTGGAGGAAGGAGCCAAGGAAGATTGGTTCGCCGACGACATGATCGTGGTTCTGACCGTGATCGCCGTCATCACCGGTCCGGCCTTCGTCTGGCGCTCGCTGGCCTACCGCAATCCGATCGTCGATCTGCGCGCCTTCACCAACCGCAACTTCTCCGTCGGCGTGGTCATGACCTTTTGCGTCGGGGCTGTGCTCTATGGCGGCACATTCCTGTTGCCCCTGTTTCTGTCACGCATCCGGGACTTCACCCCTGCCGAAGTGGGCACCACCATGATGGTCACGGGTCTGTCGATGTTTGTGACGGCGCCGTTCGCCGGGCGGTTGGTTCGGGTGGTGGATGCGCGTCTGTTGATGTTCGGCGGCTTCATGCTGTGCGCCTGGGGCATGTGGGACGCCCACAACGTCACTTCGGAATGGGGCTTCTGGGAGTTCACAGGCGTTCAGGCCATGCGCGGCGTGGGGGCCATGATCGCCATGATCGCCTCGCAGCAGGTGACCATGTCGACCCTGCCGCAGAACCGGGTCAAGAACGCCTCGGGCCTGGTCAATCTGGCGCGCAACGTCGGCGGCGCCTTCGGCCTGGCCCTGCTCAACACCTCCCTGACCCAGAACACCGCCCTGCACATGAGCGAACTGACCCAGGCCATACCGATCACCGATCAGGGGATGGCGGGCATGCTGGCCGGAATGCAGGAGCGGTTCGCCGACTCCATCGACCCGGCCGGGGCCGCCATGCAGTCGGTGCACGGACTGCTGTTGCGCCAGGCGACGACGCTGGCGTTCGGCGACGCCTTCGCCCTGCTGGCCATATCCTGCGCCATCGCAGCGGTCGTCACCCTGATGTCCCAGCCGGTGAAGGCCGTGCCCGGCGGCCCGTCCATGGACGCCCACTGATGGCGCGCGTGGCCGGACAGGTCGATGAGGCCAAGACCGAGGCCATCCTCGACGCCGCCCAGGCCCTGTTCGCCGAGCGGGGCGGCCAGACGACGATGGAGGCCATCGCCCGGGCGGCGGGGGTGTCGCGCCAGACCCTTTACAACCGCTTTCCGTCCAAGATCGACATCGGCCGCGCCCTGGCCTCACGGCGCAGCGCCGTGCTTACGGCGCATCTTCAGTCGGGCGGCGACACGCGCACCGTGCTGACCGCCTACGCCCTCACCCTGTTGAACAAGCTCTGCGTCGCGCCGGGGCCGGGCACATTGCGCGGCGTCGCCCTGATGTCGCCGACGGCGCCGGAACTGGCACGCGCCATCTACCGCGCCGGTCCGGCCGAGGGTCTGCGCCAGTTGTCGGCCTGGCTGGCGGAGGAGAACCGCGCCGGGCGGCTAAGCATTCCCGATCCCGACGCCGCCGCCGAAATGTTTTCAGGCATGGTCATGGGTCACGGCCATCTGCGCATGATCCTGGACATCGAAACCCCCGCCTTCGACCCCCAGGCCCGCGCCGCTGACGTGGCCGACCGCTTCATGAGAGCTTTTTCCTTGCCCTAACGCGCGGTCGCGCTGCTTGAGGGCTTTTTCCTTGCCCTAACGCGCGGTCGCGCTGCTTGAGGGCTTTTTCCTTGCCCTAACGCGCGGTCGCGCTGCTTGAGGGCTTTCCGTTTGCCCTAACGCGCTGTCGCGCTGCTTGAGGGCGGCGCGTCACATGGCGTGAGTTGGCCCGCGCCGCCAAAGGGCCTAAACCGCCCGCATCATTTCGCGGAGCGCCCTCATGCTGATTCACCTGTCGTCCTGGCCCGAGATCGACGCGCGTCTGAAGACCACGCGCACCGTGGTCGTGCCGATCGGCTCCAATGAACAGCACGGGCCGACCGGCCTGCTGGGCACAGACTGGCTGTGTCCCGAGATCATCGCCCATGCCGCCGAGGCGGGCGACGACAGCCTGGTCGTGGCCCCGACCTTCAACATCGGCATGGCCCAGCACCATCTGGCCTTTGCAGGCACCATCTCCCTGCGCCCCTCGACCTTCATGGCCGCGATCACCGACTGGGTGTCGTCCCTGTCGCGCCACGGCTTCGACCGGATCTATTTCCTGAACGGCCACGGCGGCAACGTCGCCACCATCGAGGCCACCTTCGCCGAAATCTACGCCGAGTGGTCGTTCGTCGAGGAGCAGCCCCCGTTCGTTCTCAAGCTCAGGAACTGGTGGGACCTGCCGGGCGTCAACGCCCTGTGCAACCAGATCTTCCCGACCGGCCACGGCATGCACGCCACACCGTCCGAGATCGCCGTCACCCAGGCCGCCTATCCCGAGCGGATCAAGACCGCGGACTACAGCCCGAAAATTGCGCCCGTCGGCCCGATCCGCGACGCCCTGGACTACCGCGCCCGCTTCCCTGACGGCCGCATCGGCTCCGACCCGGCCCAGGCCAGCCCGGAAAAGGGCCAGCGCATCATCGACGCCGCAGTCCCGGCCCTGCTGAAAGATGTGGCCGACTTCACCAACGAGGTCTTGCCCGGCGCGTGATTGAGGCGCAGGTCAGGACCATGACCGATATCGCCCGCACCGGCCGCACGCTGAACCGCAACGCCCGCAAGGCGGCGCATACGGCGGTGTCCAACGGCGAGATGCTGGAGGCGGCGGGCAGCGTCATCGCCGCCCGCCTGCAGATCATGGCAGAGGGCATGGTCGATCCGCGCAAGGCGGATTTGACCGAAATGTCGCTGATGAGCACGGAGAAGGTGCAGGCGATGTCGGAGTCGGCCCAGGCGGTCGGCCGGACGCTCGGCGACATAGGCGGACGGTTGAACGCCAACGCCCTGGACGAGGCCGGACGCGCCTCACGCGCCGCCGCCGCCGTGGCGCAGGCCGCCACCCCGGTCGCCGCCCTTCAGGCCCAGTACGCCTACGCCGTGGGCTGGTGGGGCCGGGCCGCTGGCCAGATGCTGACCCTCAACACCGAACTGCTGAAGGGCCAGGCTGAAGCCCTGCGCCCCATCCATGACACAGCCGTCGCCAACGCCAGACGCCTCAAGAGCTAGGGAACAGGCGCGCTCACCAGGCTTTTCACTAGAGCATGATGGCTGGAGCCTGATTCACGGCGTCGAAGACATCGCGAAGCGATGCCCTCTCAACCGATCAGGCTCCGGGTGAAAAGGAGATCGTCATGGACGACGCCAAGAAAGACCCCCACCCCGGCATGATGGGCGACGGCACCGAAGAGCAGAACCTCAACCAGAAGGGCGACCCGACCAAACGGATCACCGAGAAGGAGGTCGACGACGCCTTCAAGACCAGGAAACCGGCCGAGAAGGGCTGAGTTCGCACCATGTTTACCTCTCCAACTTCCTTCTCCCCTTGGGGAAGAAAGTGGGCGGCGGAGCCGCTCGGATGAGGGGTAGGCGTCAGTTCGCACGACATCTGAAGGTTCAACCTGTCGCTGGCTTACCCCTCATCCGGCCCTCCGGGCCACCTTCTCCCTCAAGGGGAGAAGGACGCGCTTGCCTTTACCTGAACGGCGGCTCGTCGAACGCCCGCAGTTTGCGCGAGTGCAGGCCGTCGCCTTCGGCGCGCAGCAGGTCGATGGCGTGAATGCCGATCTGAAGGTGTTCCGAGATGGAGCCCTCATAGAAGCGGTTGGCCTGACCAGGCAGCTTGATCTCGCCGTGCAGCGGCTTGTCCGACACGCACAGCAAGGTGCCGTAGGGCACGCGGAAGCGATAGCCCTGGGCGGCGATGGTGGCGCTCTCCATGTCGATGGCGACGGCGCGGCTCTGATTGAAGCGCAGGGCCGATTTGGAATAGCGCAGCTCCCAGTTCCGGTCGTCGGTGGTCACCACCGTGCCGGTGCGCAGGCGGCGTTTGACCTCTTCGCCCGGTGCGCCCGACACCCGCTTGGAGGCGTCATAAAGCGCACGCTGGACCTCGGCGATCGAGGGAATGGGGATGTCGGGCGGCAGCACAGCGTCCAGCACATGGTCGTCCCTCAGATAGGCGTGGGCCAGAACATAGTCGCCGATCGTCTGGGAGGGCCTCAGGCCGCCGCAGTGGCCGATCATCATCCAGACGTGCGGGCGGGTGACGGCCAGGTGGTCGCAGATGGTCTTGGCGTTGGACGGCCCGACGCCGATGTTGACCAGGCTGATGCCGTTCTTGCCCGGCGCGGTCAGGTGGTAGGCGGGCATCTGGTGCTTCTTCCAGGCCGCATCCATGGCCGCCGCCTCAAGGTCCGGCGTGTCACGCGTCAGCACCACCCCGCCGGCGCAGGACAGGGTCTCATATATGCTGTTCGGATCCTTCAACTGGTCGCAGGCCCAGCGCACGAACTCATCGACATAGCGGTTGTAGTTGGTGAACAGCACATAGCCCTGCACCGCCTCGACCGGCGTTCCGGTGTAGTGGCGCAGCCGGGCCAGAGAGAAGTCGGTGCGCAGGCCGTCGAACTGCGACAGGGGGAAGTCCTCGGCCGGATCGAACAGGCCGTCCGAAATCTCGTCGCCGATATGGGCCAGGTCGGTGGTCGGGAACCAGCGCGCCACGGCGGCGGTCTGGCTGCGGTCCAGCACCACGTCCGAGCCGTCCATCACATAGGGGAAGGGAATCTCCTGATCCGAGGGCTCCACCGTGAAGGTCGCGCCATAGTCCCGCTCAAGCAGGCTCAGCTGTTCCAGCAGATAGGGACGGTAGAGGTCGGGCCGGGTGACGGTGGTGCTGTAGACGCCGGGGCGCGACATGCGGGCGAAGGCGCGAATCTCCAGGTTGGTGGGGCGTTCGCCGAACCAGCTGACCGTCAGACGCGGATAGGAGAAGGCGCCGGCCGCCCGGGCTTCGGGGTCGGCCCGCTCGCCGGTGGAGAGGAAGGTCCCCACCGCCTGGCGGAGGTTGGCGACGGATTGCGTGTAGAGGGTTTCCAGGCGGTCCAGCGCCGCCAGAGCCTGCATCGAGGGTGTGATCGTGTTTGTCATGATCTCAGATAACCGAAGATCGTGACCTTGGCGAGACGGCGCCGCTTAACCGCCGTCGGTTGCGTATTGCGCCTCGATCCGGGCGATGGCGGCCAGCACGTTTGGCGCATCGGCGTGGCGGGCCTTCAGCGCGGCGGCGTCCGCCTCCAGCGTGTCGCAACGCAATTCGTTCATGGCCGCCTCGATCTGGGCGCGGCGATCAGGATCGTCCGCCGGCTCGCCGCCGAAGTGGGCGCAGCCCGCGCGGCGCCCGGCGTAGTCGAACACCTCGGTCGGCAGGGCCCGCGACAGGTCGATCAGGGGATCGCGCACCGAGACGTTGTCCAGCACCAGCTTATCCTCGCCGATGGAGAAGCTCAGCCACACCGAGCCGCCCGAGGCGCAGCAGTTGGCGTCGCTCGCCTGCCACAGGGGCGAAGAGGCGCGCAGATTGGCGTAGTCCATCTCCACCCCCTTCCACACCTCCAGCCCGGCGGGCAGGCGGGCGGCCAGACCGTCGCGCCAGCTGACCGTGTCGATCTCGGCAAAGGGCCGTTCGGCGCCGGGGCTCCAGCGATCGGGGCTCCAGCGATAAAGAAGATCGGCGTTGCGCGCGCCGGTGCCGGGAAAGACGCCGGACACGGCGACATGCAGGGACGCATTCTCGCCGTCCTGAATCAGCACCGGCGGTTTATAGAAGCCGCCCCGGGTCCAGCCGACGGGCCGCAAGGCGCCGTCGGCCTGGGGCTGGAACAGCACCACCGCCTCCATGGTCCCGCCCTCGTCAGTCGAACCCTTCTGGATCTGCCAGTAGAGAACCTCGCCCGAAGGCGCCGTCAGCCAACCGCCCTGACGCGCCGTGCAGCCGTCGAGGCCCGGCGTGGCGCAACCCTGCGTCAGGCGGGCGGGATCGGTGCGGACGGCGGCGACGGACCGGTCCCACGCCGCATCCCTCTGCAGCTGGGCGATGAAGTCAGGCGCCTCTTCCGCCGTGATCGTCCCGGCGTCCGCACGGTCCCGCGCCAGACTGACGGGCGTCGGCGTGGCGGCCAGCGCCTCGCGCCAGGCGGCGTCCAGCGCATCCTGAGCCTGAGCCTGCGGGGCGGCGCCGACCGGGCTGGAGACGGCGGAAAGCGCCAGAACGGCGAAGAGCGACGACAGGAGATGCGATGGTCTTTTCATCCCGCCAAACTGCCTCAAACCAAACCCTATGGCGAGTGACGGCGGCTGACGCTCATGCGGTCGTCGACATCAGATGAGCCTGCAGGAAGGTCGTCGCGTCGGCCAGCACCGGCGCCGTCTTGCGGAACAGAGGCGAGAAGGCGGCGATCAGGTCGGCGTGATCGAGACCGGGATAGAGTTTCGCCTCGCAGGCCCCGCCCACGGCGGTCATCCGCTCGCACAATATGGCGGTGTCCTCGGCGTGGACGACGCTGTCCGCCGCGCCATGCCCCAGCCACAGCGGCGGGGCGTCGGCGCGCACAAAGGTGACCGGCTGGGTCAGGGTCGGATCGGGCGCCTGACCGAAGGCGTTGCGCGACGCCGCGACATCGAAGGGCAGGAAGTCATAAGGGCCCGCCAGTCCGGCGGCGGCCCGGATCAGGTCAGGGCGCTCGACCGCCGCCATATAGCGCCGGTCCAAGGCGATCATCATGGCCAGATAGGCCCCAGCGGAATGGCCGATGACGCCCAGCCTCCCGGCGTCCCCGCCATAGGCCGCAGCCAGATCGGCGGCGCGCGCCGTGGCCGCCGCCGCATCCTCGATGAAGGCCGGGAAATGCACCTGCGGCACCAGCCGATAGTCGGGCGTGAACACCACAAAGCCCCGCGCAGCCAGGGCCTGGGCCGCCCAGCCGTAAAGCCGCCGCGCCCCTGAATCCCAGCCCCCGCCGTAGAAGAAGACCAGAACCGGCAGGCTTTGAGTCTCGGCGGGGGTCTGCGTCGGCGCATAGACGTCCATCCGCTGGCGCGGGTCCTCGCCATAGGCCAGACCGCGCCCGACCCGGCCCGCGCCTCGATCTCGCGGCCCGACAGCGTTGAGCAGGGCCAGAGGCGAACAGGCTCCGACAAGGGACGCCAGAAGCGGGGCGAACAGACCTCGGCGGGTCATGAGACTCCTGCGGACGGGAAACGACACGCTTCAGATACGCATGAAGCGCGGCCTAGTCTCGAATCCAGATCAGAAATCAGTCCCAACTCACCGCGTCGTCATTTTTCATTCTTTCGTTTGTCGTGAAAACTTTACAATCTGAGGAAAAGGCGCATTCTTCCATCCGAGTCCGGAGCGAATTCCGGCCGTCTGGAGGATTATCCGCATGCGCCTGCTGTCCGTTTCCGCCGCCGCCCTGCTGATTCTCAGCGCCGCTGCGCCTGCCCTGGCCAGCCAGACCCCCGGCGCCGCCCCCCGGATGCAGCCGCAAGCCAGCGCCCCGGCGCCGACCGTCATGCGGACCGATGCCGGCCCCCGCGCCGTGATGATCTGCGACACCGATGCAGCCACTCGCGCCGCCTACGCCCGCGACTTCGGCGCAGCCCCGGTCTTCATCAGCGCCCGTCAGGCCATCGACGTCCGCCAGACGCGGGACGCCTGGACCACGCCGCGCTGCATGACCGCCAGCGAACACGCCCGCTATGTCAGCCTGACCCGGTCCGTCGCCGCCCGCTGAGACCCTGTATCGAGACATGAAAAAGGGCCGCTGTCTGATCGACGGCGGCCCTTGATCGTGCGCGGCTTAAGGCCGGTCAGTCTTCCGGTTTCAGATATTCAGCCAGCCAGCCGAACACCTCATTGTGCCATTGCAGGCTGTTGGCCGGACGCAGCACCCAGTGGTTCTCGTCGGGGAAGAAGACCAGACGGCTGTCGATCCCCTTGCGCTGCAGGGCGGTGAAGGTCGACAGGCCCTGGGCGGTGGGGATGCGGAAGTCGCGGTCGCCCTGGACCACCAGCATCGGGTCGCGCCAGTTCTGGACGTGATTGGCCGGGTTGAACTGCTGATAGCCGCGCGGATTCTCCCACGGGGTGCCGCCGTACTCCCATTCGGTGAACCACAGCTCCTCGCTGGAATAGCCCATGCCGAAGGTGTCGAAGACGCCGTCGTGGTTGACCAGACATTTGAACTCGCCCGGCCAGTTGCCCGCGATCCAGTTGATCATATAGCCGCCGTAGGAGGCGCCGAGCGCGCAGGCGTTGTCGCCGTCCAGGAAGCTGTAACGGCCTTGCGCCGCCGCCCAGCCCTTCTGCAGGTCCTCCAGCGGACGGTCGCCCCAGTGCTGGCTGATGGAGTCGGTGAAGGCTTGGCCGTAGCCGGTCGAACCGTGGAAATCGATCATCACCACCGCATAGCCGGCGCCTGCGTAGGTCCCGGGATTCCAGCGGTAGGACCAGGAGTTGCCGAACGACCCCTGCGGTCCGCCATGGATCAGGAAGGCGACCGGATATTGCTGACCCTCGACGTAGTTGGCGGGCTTGATGACATAGCCGTGGACCTCTTCGCCGTTCCAGCCGGCGAAGGTGAACTGTTCGGCCTCGCCGAAGGCGCGGTCGTCCAATTGCGGGTTCACATCGGTGATGCGGTGCGGCATCTCGCGGCCGCGGAAGGTCTTGACGAACAGCTCGCTGGGCCGGGTCAGGCTGTCCTGGGCGAAGACGAAGCCGGAGCGCGTCTGGCCGAAGGCCGAGACGTGGCCCTCGCCGGTCAGGGGCACGACCGAACCACTGGCCACGTCGATGCCGAACAATCGGGTCTGACCGACGTCACCGGCGGTGGTGTACAGGGTCCGACCGTCCGCCGACCATTGCAGGGTGTCGGCCGAGCGGTCCCAGTTGGCCGCGATCTGACGCACCTGGCCCGAGGCCACGTCGCGCAGGAAGACCGCATATTTGTCGGCCTCGAACCCCGGTCGGGCCATGGCGCGATAGGCCAGGGTCCTGCCGTCCGGCGAGAAGACCGGGCCGGTGTCCCAGGCGTCATTGGCCTCGGTCAGATTGGTCAGCTGTCCCGGAGCCGAGACAGACACCTGATAGAGGTCGAAATTGGTGCTCCACGGTTCAGACTTTCCGGCTTCGCGGGCCGAGAAGACGATCGACTGGCCGTCCGGGGCGAAGGTGAATTCGCTCTCGTCGCCGAAGGGCTTGGAGGGGGTGTCGCCGTCGAAGCCGTGCGTCACCCAGACCGGGTCGCCCGTCGCTGCGCCGTCAGCGCCGTAGGACTGGACGAAGAGATGGTTCTGCGTGCCGTCGGCCCAGGCGTCCCAGTGGCGGACGAACATGCGGTCATAGACCTGACCGGTCGTCTTGCGTTCGGCGACTTCGCGGCCATGCGCCACCGAGGCGGCGAGGTCTGCGGCTTCGGGATAGACGGCTAGGGAGACGGCCACCTGGTTCGCCTGCGGGCTGATGCGGTAGGCGTTGACGTCGGTCGGCAGGTTCGTGACCTGCACCGGGTTGGTTCCGTCTGCGTCGGCGCGCCAGACCTGGCTGGAGCCGGAGCGGCCCGACAGGAAGTAAAGCTTGCCGTCGGAACCCCAGCGCGCGGTGTTGGCGCCGCCTTCATTAATGGCCAGACGCACCGGCTCGCCCGGCTCATTGAGGTCGACCGCATAGAGAGCGCCGGCGCGACGGTTGGCCGTCACATCGGTCGTGGTCAGGGAATAGATCACCCAGCGGCCGTCCGGCGACACCTGCGGATCGCCCAGCCGGTTTGCCGAGATCATGTCCTGATAGGTGAAGGGCGCCTGAGCCTGAACAGCGGGGACCGACACGGACGCAGGAACGGATTCAGCAACAACAGGGGCGATGGCGGGGGCTTCAGCCAGAGCCGGGACGGCGGCGACCAGAGCCAGGGCGGCGCAGGCGCCGGCCAGCAGGGAGCGATGACGCATCAGATGGTTCTCCTCGATCAGGGCGCTGGCGTAGCACCGTCAGGCACAGGGTGAAAGACAAGCCTCGCCGCCGCTTGCGGACCCCGGCCCAAACGGCGACAACCGGACGGCATGACCGCCGCCCCCGCCACCGCTCCCGCCTCGTCCAAACCGCCGCACATCTGCGAGGTGCTCATCGCCGAGCGGGCGCCGCGGCTGACCGCGTCCTGGACCTGGCCCGCCGTCCGCCCCCTGCTTTACAGTCTGCTGGGCTATGGTCATGCGGTGAAGATGGCCGATGCGGTCCAACCCCTGTCGGGCCGCGACGCCCTGGCCTATGTCAGCGGCCTGCTGAGGCTGAAGGTGACGACGCAGGGCCTGGACCGCCTGCCCGCCACGGGCCGCTGCATCGTCGTGGCCAACCACCCGACCGGCATCGCCGACGGGATCGCCGTGTTCGACGCCATCCGCCAGCGCCGCGACGACGTCATCTTCTTCGCCAACGCCGACGCCGTGCGTGTCTCGCCACGTCTGGGCGAGACCATCATTCCGGTCGAATGGGTCCATGACAAACGCACCCGCGAAAAGACCCGCGCCACGCTTCAGGCTGCAAAGCACGCCTTCGAGGCCGAACGCTGCCTGGTCATGTTCCCCGCCGGTCGACTGGCCCGCGTCGGTCCCGGCGGCGTCGTGACCGATCCCGAATGGGCCCAGACGGCGGCCTCTCTGGCGCGTAAATACAACGCCCCTGTCGTGCCGGTCCATGTCGCAGGGCCCACCTCGCGCCTGTTCCACTTCTTCGACCGGTTTTCGCAGGAACTGAGGGACGTGACCCTGTTCCACGAACTGCTCAACAAGACGGGCAAGCCCTTCCACCTGACGGTCGGCCGCCCCATCCCCCCCGAGCGGCTGGACGCGGACGCCGCCCGCGCCACCCTGGTTCTGAAAACCTTCACCGAGCGCACCCTGGCGCAACAGCCGGATGCGGAGTTCGCATGACGACGCGCGTCTTTCCCCTGAGCGACGCAGAGGCCACCACCCGGCTTGGCGCGGCTCTTGCCTCGTTCATGGGACATGGCGAAGCGCTTCTGCTTTACGGCCCGCTGGGAATGGGCAAGTCGACGCTGGCGCGCGGCCTGATCCGGGCCCTGACCACCCCGGATGAAGACGTACCCTCGCCGACCTTCACCCTGGTGCAGTTCTACGACAGCGAACCGCCCGCCGCCCATTTCGACCTCTACCGCCTGACCCGGCCCGAAGAGGCGGTGGAGATTGGTCTTGACGAGGCGCTGGACACAGGCTTCGCCGTCATCGAATGGCCCGAGCGTCTGGGCGAAGACCCCGCCGCCTGGCTGGGCCCCGACGTGCTGACCGTCAGTCTGGCCGAAGTCGGCGACGGGCGGGTTGCGACCGTTTCCGGCGCAGGGGCGTGGGAGGCGAAGCTGAAGGATGTCCATGTCTGATCGCGAAGCCCTGCGTCTGTCGTTTCTGAAATCCGCCGGCCTGTCCGGGGCGGCGCGCGCCCCCCTGCCCGGCGACGCCTCGACCCGGCGCTATGAGCGGCTGACCACGGCCTCGGGCGCCAGTCTGATGCTGATGGATCAGGCCCCCGCCGCCGAAAGCCCGCCGTGCGACCCGGCCTGGAGCCCCGCCGAACGCCAGGCCCAGGGCTGGAACGCCGTCGCCCGCCTGTCCGCCGGCCGCATCGAAGCCTTCGCCGCCGTCGCCGCCCACCTGAAGAGCCTCAGCCTGTCCGCGCCCGAGATCATCGCCGTCGATGCGCCCAACGGCCTGACGGTGATCGAGGATTTCGGCGACGCCCTGTTCGCCCGGGTGATCGAGGCGGGCGAGGCCGAGGCGCCGCTGTATCTGGCCGCCGTCGAGGCGCTGGCGCGGCTGCACGCAGCGGGCCGTCCGCCCGAAACGCTGGCAGGCCCGGCGGGCGACTGGCCCATGCTGGTCTATGACGAGACCGCCTTGCAGGGCGGGGCTGATCTGTTCGTCGAATGGATGCCGAAGCTTGATCCGCGTCTGGTTTTCGACGCGGACGCCGTCTCCGAATGGCGCGCGGCCTGGGCGCCGATCGTCGCCTCGGGCGCGACGGGCGCCTCGGTCATGGCGCACCGCGACTATCACGCCGAGAACCTGATCTGGCTGCCCGAGCGCGAAGGCCCGGCCCGCGTCGGCCTGATCGACTTTCAGGACGCAGTGATCGCCCACCCGTCCTGGGACCTGCACTCCCTGTTGCAGGACGCCCGCCGCGACGTGCCGCCTGCGCTGGAGGTTGAGGCGCTGGACCGCTATTTCGCCCTGAGGCCCGACATCGATCGAGACGCCTTCATGGCCGACTACGCCGGTCTGGCGGCGTTGAACGAGGCGAGGATTCTGGGCATCTTCGCCCGCCTGATCGCCCGCGACGGCAAGCCCCGCTACCGCGCCTTCATGCCCCGCATGTGGGCGCATCTGAACGCCAATCTGAGGGCGCCGGGTCTCAGAGCCGTCGCCAGTTGGATGGACCGGCACGTGCCGGAGGGTGTTCGTCGATGACCGCCTCCGTTCATTTCCTTCTTCTTTCGGGGGAGAAGGTGGGCCGCGCAACGGCTCGGATGAGGGGGCTTTTTGCGCCAGACTCGTCCATAAAGGTGGGCGACGCGGCCGCCAGCCCCCTCATCCGTCATGCTGCGCATGACACCTTCTCCCCCGAGGGGAGAAGGATCGGAGACTGCGCATGACCACCCCCAAGACCGCCATGGTCCTCGCCGCCGGTCTCGGCACAAGGATGCGGCCCCTGACCAATGACCGGCCCAAGGCGCTGGTCGAGGTGGGCGGCCGCGCCCTGATCGACCATGTTCTGGACCGTCTGGCCGAGGCCGGGGTCGAGAAGGCCGTGGTCAACGTGCATTGGTTCGCCGACCGGCTTGAGGCGCATCTGGCGGCGCGGAGGCGCGGGCCTGAGATCGTCATCTCCGACGAGCGCGCCGAACTGCTGGAGACCGGCGGCGGGCTGAAAAAGGCCCGCCCTCTGTTGGGCGACGATCCTGTCTTCGTCGCGAATATAGACAGTGTGTGGACCGAACGCCGGAACGCTCTCGCAGACCTAGTCATGCAATGGCATTCGGCGCCAACGACGGATGCAGCGCTTCTGCTGGCTCGCAAGCAAGGCGCTATCGGCTTCGACGGCGAAGGCGATTTCACGATCGGTTTCGACGGCCACCTGCTCTTCAGACGACAGGACGTCATAGCGCCCTACGCCTATATGGGCGTGCATATCTGCCGCCCCGACTACGCCGACCGAGGCCCCGAAGGTCCTTTCTCGCTCAGCACATTGTGGCGTCAATCCGAACGTGAGAGCCGACTTTACGGCTGCGTTCTGGACGGCGAGTGGATGCACGTCGGCGATCCCCAGGCTCGCGACGAGGCTGAGGCGCGCCTGCTGCAAACACGTCGGGCGGAAACGCCATGACCCCCCGGTTCGACCCCTTCGCCGCCTCACCATCGCGCTGGTTCGCCATCGAGGCGCGTCGGCCGTTTCTGCAGGATCTGGCGGCGGGGGTTCTGGACTGGCTGGGCGACAAGCCGCCGGAGGTCTTGTCCGACGCCGTCATTCTTCTGCCCAACCGCCGTGCGGCGCGGGCCTTCACCGATGCGCTGAGAACCCAGGCGCAGGGCCGGTCCCTGCTGCTGCCACAGGTCAGGCCGCTGGGCGATCTGGAGGAGGACGAGCCGCCGTTCGCGCCCGGCGAACTGGGCCTGGACCTGCCGCCCGCCATCGCCCCCCTGACCCGCCGATTCGAGATGGCGCGGATGATCGTCGAGGACTTCCAGCCCGGCCTGAAGCCCCTGCGCGCGCTGGAGATGGCGGATGCGCTGGGCGGCTTCCTCGATTCCTGCCAGCTGGAGGAGGTCGAAGACCTGGGCCGTATCGCCAGTCTGGTCGAAGGCGATCTGGCCGAGCACTGGCAGGAGTCCGCGCGCTTCCTCGGTCTGGCGGTCGAAGCCTGGCCCAGGCGGCTTGAGGCCATGGGCCTGGTCGATCCGGCCTGGCGTCGGGCGAAGCTGCTGCGCCTTCTGGCCACCGCCTGGAGCGAGCGCCCGCCGCAGCAGGCGGTGATCGCCGCCGGCTCGACCGGCACGGCTCCCGCCGCCGCCGATGTTCTGGCCGCCGTGGCCGCCGCGCCGCGCGGCTGCGTCGTCCTGCCCGGTCTGGACTTCGATCTGGACCCGGCGGTCTGGGCCGGTCTGAAGGACAGCGAACAACATCCGCAGAACGCCCTGTGGCGGCTTCTGGACCGCACAAAGACGCCGCGAGAGGCCGTCCGCCCCTGGTTCCGCCCCGCCGAGAACCTCGCCGCTGAAAACAGAGGCCGCTCGCGCCAGCGGCTTCTGAACGAGGCCCTGCGCCCCGCTGACGCCACCGCCGACTGGCGCGACACCATCCGTGACCTGCGGGCCGGGGCCGCCGCCGCCCGTTCCGCCGATCCCATCGCCGAGGGGCTGGAAGGGCTGTCGGTCGTCACCGTCCGCGCCGAGGAAGACGCCGCCGCCGTCCTGGCCCTGATGATGCGCCAGACGCTGGAGGAACCGGGCCGGACCTGCGCCCTCGTCACCCCCGATCTGGCCTTGGGCCGTCGCGTCGCCGCGCGGCTGGAGCGGTGGGGGATCACGGCGGACTCCTCGTCCGGCCAGCCCCTGTCGCGGATGAGCGCGGGCGTTCTGGTCGATCTGGCGGCCCGTTTCATCGCCCGCCCTCTGGACCCACATGTGCTTCTGGGCCTGCTGAAACACCCCCTTGTCCGACTTGATCTGGGCGAGACGGATTTCGAGGCGGCGGCGACGGCGCTGGAGAAACACGCCTTGCGCGGTCCGCGTCGGCGCGACTGGTCCAAGGCCCGCGCCGTCCTGCTGAAGGCCACGCAACCGCGCGACGACGGGCAAACGCCCTCCGACCGCACCCTGGCCGAAGTCGCCATCGCCCGCCTGCTGCTGGACCGGATGGAGGTCCTGTCGGATCAGGCCGTGGCCGACTTCACGCCCGCCGCCCCTCTGGATCAGGCCGCTCGCGCCCTGACCCGTCTGGTCGAAGCCCTGGCCGGTCAGGACGCCTGGGCCGGGCCGGACGGAGAGGCGGCGGCGGGGCTGTTGTCCGCCCTGATCGAAGGCGGGGCCTCCCTGCCGCCGGTGACGCGCACCGAGGCCGCCGATCTGATCGCCGCCCTTCTGAGCGAACAGACGGTGCGGACGGGCGGGGCCAACCAGCCGCGTCTGCGCATTCTGGGGGCCATTGAGGCGCGGCTGGTGCGAGCCGACCGCATGATCCTGGCCGGGCTGGAGGAAGGCGTCTGGCCCAACGCCGCACCCACCGATCCCTTCCTCTCACGGCCCATGCGCAAAACCCTGGGCCTGCCCCCGCCCGAGCGTCGTCTGGGCCAGACGGCGCAGGATTTCGTTCAGGCCGCCTGCGCCGGGGATGCGGTTCTGGTCCATTCCGACCGGCGCGGCGGCCAGCCGGCGGTCAAGTCGCGCTGGCTGTGGCGGCTGGAGATGTTGACACGCGGCGCCCATGCTCCCGACACCAAGGTCGAGCTGGAACGGCCCGTTTTGGCGCTGGAACAGGCGCGGGCGCTGGACGCTCCCGCGCGCGCCGCCCCCGACTACGCCCGACGCCCCATGCCGCGCCCGCCGGTCGAACGACGCCCGCGCATACTGCCGGTCACAGCGGTGGAGCGCTGGGTGCGCGACCCCTACGCCGTCTACGCCCGCTATGTGCTGAGGCTGAAGCCGCTGGACCGGCCGGGCCAGTCGGCCGAAGCCATCGCGCGCGGCAATGCGGTTCACAAGGCGGTGGAGCGGCTGACCCTGGCCTGGCCCCACGTCCTGCCCGACGATTGCGCCGACCAGCTGGAGACCCTGCTGCTGGAGGAGCTGGGCCACCACGGCTTCGAGGAGGCGGCGATGGCGCGCGAGGCCCCGCTGGCGCGAAACGCCGCCCGCTGGCTGGCCGCGCATGAAGCCGAACGGCGGATGCGCGGCATCGACATCCGGGTCGAGGAAAAGGTCTCCATGACCTTCGACGCCCCCTTCGGCCCCTTCAAACTGACCGCCAAGGCCGACCGAATCGAACTGTCGGCGACGGGGGCGGCGGTGCTGGACTTCAAGACCGGCAGCATCCCTTCGGCGAAACAGGTGCGCACCGGATTCGCACCGCAACTGACCCTGACCGGGGCCATTCTGGCGGCGGAGGGGCTGAAGGATTCCGGCCCCGTCACGCCCGAGGAGCTGACCTATGTCCGCGTCGTCGGCCGCAAGGTTCCCGGCGAGGCGGCGGTGCGGGCCATCGGCGCCGAGGCCGAGGACATGTCGCAGGAAGCGCTGGGCGGGCTGAAGCGCCGCGTCGCCCGTTTCGATGATCCCTCCGCCCCGTACGCCAGTTGGGCCGCGCCGCAATTCATGGGCAATTTCGGCGGCAACTACGATCATCTGGCGCGCGTCTGGGAATGGCACGTCGTCGGCGGCGAGGAGGCCGCGGAATGACCGGCAAGCCCCGCATCCTGCCCGACCCGCATCAGATCGCCGCCGCTGATCCCGGCCAGTCGGTCTTCGTCACCGCCAACGCCGGTTCGGGCAAGACCTCGACCCTGGTGGACCGGGTGGCGCGTCTGCTGCTGGGCGGGGTCCAGCCGGGCGAGATCCTGTGCGTTACCTACACCAAGGCCGCCGCCGCCGAGATGCAGGCGCGGTTGTTCGACCGGCTGGGCGCCTGGGCGGTGATGGACGACGCCGAACTGGCGCAATCTTTGGCCGATCTGGATGGCGGCGATCCGGCGGGGCTGCACGGGCCGGACCTGTCGCGGGCGCGCCGCCTGTTCGCCCGCGCGCTGGAGACGCCGGGCGGGCTGAAGATCCAGACCATCCACGCCTTCTGCGAAAAGCTGCTGCGGCGCTTCCCGCTGGAGGCCGGAGTGACGCCGGGCTTCACCGTGCTGGAAAATGAGGCCGCCGTCGCCCTGTCGCACGAGGCGCGCGAGGCGCTGGCGCGGCTGGCCCTGGCCGATCCCGAGGGGCCGGTCGGCCAAGCCTACAGCCATTTTGCGGTCGAACTGGACTGGGGCGCCTTCGAGGCCCTTCTGGCCATGATCGAGACCGACCGGGTCAAGCTGACCGACTACACCGCCCGCGTCGTGGCCGGGATCGCGCCCGCGCCGCACGTCCTGACCGGCGCCGACCTGGATCAGACGCCGGAGAGTCTCGAGGCCGACTTCCTGCGCTGGCTGGATCGGGACGAATGGCTGCGCATGGCCGGTCTGATGAGCACCGGCTCGACCAATGATCAAAAATGCGCCGAACGGATGCGGACGGCGGCGTGGAGTTTCGCCGGGCTGGGCGAGGTCTTCCTGACAGGCGGTGCGGCGCGCAAGGCCATGGCCACGGCCAAGGCGCCGGACGATGCGGCGGCCTATCTGACCGATCTGCAGCTGACCTACCTCTCGGCGCTGGAGCAGCTGCGCAAGGTCAAGGTGGCGACCGACACCCGCCATGTCCTGACCCTGGCCGAGGTCCACGCCAACCTCTACGACCAGGCCAAGGAAACGAGCGGCGCGCTCGACTTCGGCGACCTGGTGGCCCGCACCGTGGAGCTTCTGACCATCCGCGCCACCGCCGCCTGGGTGCTCTACAAGCTGGACGGCGGCATCGAGCACATCCTGATCGACGAGGCCCAGGACACGGCGCCCCAGCAGTGGGACATCCTGCGCGCCCTGACCGAGGACTTCTTCTCCGGCGCGGGAAGCCTGCGGTTCGGCCAGACCGAAACCGCCATGGGCCGCACCGTCTTCGCGGTCGGCGATGAGAAACAGTCCATCTACTCCTTCCAGGGCGCCCGGCCCGAACGGCTGAGGCGGGAATCCCAGCGCTATGACGCCCTGGTCAAGGGCGCGGGCGAAGCCTTCGAGGGGGTCGAACTGACCACCTCCTTCCGCTCGACGCCCCAGGTTCTGGCTTTCGTTGACGCCGTCTTCGACAACCCGGAGCGCACCGCCGCCCTGGTCGGCGAAGATGTCGGCGCCATCCCCGCCCATCTCGCCCAGCGTCAGGGCCAACCCGGCTCGGTCGATCTCTGGCCCCTGTTCGAGGACGACAAGCCGCCCGAGCCCGAGGTCTGGGACCCCGTCGATCAGGAGCCGGGGACCAGCGGCCGCAAGCTGTTGGCGGCGAAACTGGCCGCCGAAATCCGGCGTCAGGTGCAGACCGGCGTGGCCGTGCATGACCGCAAGAAGGGCGTGCTCCGCCCCGCCGGCTATGGCGATTATCTGATCCTGGTGCGGCGGCGTGACGCCACCTTCGAGGAGATCATCCGCGCGCTGAAGACGGCGGGCGTGCCCGTGGCCGGAGCCGACCGGCTGAAGCTGTCGTCGCACATCGTCTTCGACGACCTGATTTCGCTTGGCCGTTTCGCCCTCTATCCCGACGATGAACTGAGCCTGGCCGAGGTGCTGCGCAGCCCCTTCTGCGACATCGACGAAGACGGTCTGTTCGATCTGGCGGGCGCCGATCCCAAGCGCGGGCGTCTGTGGCGCGAACTGAAGACAAGGGCGGGCGAGCGGGCGGAATGGGGGCGGGCCGTCGCTCTTCTGGAGTTCGCCATCGCCAATCGGGACCGCGATCCCTTCGCCTTCTTCGCCGGCCTGCTGAACCGGGTGGACGAGACCGGGGTGACAGGCCGCGCCCGCATTCTGCGCCGTCTGGGGGCCGAGGCCGAGGAGGCCATCGACGAAACGCTGAACCAGGTTCTGGCCGCCGAAGGACGCGGCGCGACCGATCTGGAGACGGCCCTGGCCATGCTGGAGGCCGCCGACGTCGAGGTGAAGCGCGAACTGGAGGGACCGCGCGGCGAGGTGCGCGTCATGACGGTGCACGGGGCCAAGGGGCTGGAGGCGCCGGTGGTCATCCTGCCCGACACCACCGCGCGGGCCAAGGCGCAAGGGCCCACCCTGATGCCGGTCGAGACGGAGGGCGGCGAGGCGTGGCTGATGTGTCCCGGCTCATCAAAGGAGGACTGCGACGCCTCCGCCGCCGCGCGGCAAGCGCGTCAGGACCGCACCGACGCCGAGACCCTGAGGCTGCTCTATGTAGCCCTGACGCGGGCGCGCGACCGGCTGATCATCATGGGCCGCGCCTCGGGCCGGTCGAAAGCGGGGTTTGAGGACGGCAGCTGGTGGGCGGTTCTGACCGAGACCTTCCAGCGGTGCGGGGCCGAGGTCCGCGAGGTCGAGGACGGGGTTCTGCGCTACGGCGTCGACCCGACGGTCCTGCCGCCCGATGCAGCGGCGGCGAAAGCGTCTGCTGAAGCCGTCCCCGACTGGGCCGCAGCCGCGCCCGCGCCCGACACCGCCGCCCGCTTCGCCTCCCCCTCGACCATGGAGGGGGCGGTTCGCATCCCGGCGCCTTCGCCCTTGGCCCAGGCGGGCGCTTCGCTGGGCCGGTTCCGGCGCGGCGATCTGATCCACCGGCTGCTGGAGCGTCTGCCTGACATCGCCGCAGACGACCGCCCGTCCGCCGCCCTGCGCATGTTGTCTCGTGAACGAGACGTCAGCGATGACCAGCGTCAGGAGATGATCGGCTCGGCCATGGCGGTTCTGTCCGATGCACGGTTCGCCCCGGTGTTCGCAGAAGGCTCACGCCCCGAAGTGGCTTTGACCGGGGCTGTCGGCGCCGTCGCCATCTCGGGCCGGATGGACCGTCTGGTGGTCACGCCCGAACGGGTTCTGGTCGTGGACTTCAAGAGCAACCGCCCCGCCCCCGCCCGCATTGAGGACGCCGATCCCGCCTATGTGCTGCAGGCTGCGCTCTATGTCTCTATCTTGAGACAACTCTATCCCGACCGCCCTGTCGAGGCGGCCCTGGTCTGGACAGACGGGCCCAAGCTGATGCCGGTTCCGGCAGCGATGATCGACGCCGCTCTCGCAAATGCGCGTTGATTTGTGCGTTGATTTGTTCGGGGAACGCTCCCACATCTGCGCTGAACGCTGGAACAGCGCACCACATCACGCTCAAGCAGCGAGGCCCGCCGGGCCGAGCGTTAGCGTCAAATAATGGAGACACCCATGGCGACCGTGAAAGTCACCGACGACAGCTTCGACGCCGACGTCCTGAAATCCTCGACCCCCGTTCTGGTCGATTTCTGGGCTGAATGGTGCGGCCCCTGCAAGCAGATCGGCCCGGCGCTGGAGCAGATCGCCGATGAGCTGAACGGCCAGGTGACCATCGCCAAGGTCAACATCGACGACAGCCCCATGGTCCCGTCGAAGCTGGGCGTGAAGGGCATTCCGACCCTGATGCTGTTCAAGGACGGCCAGCTGGCCTCCATGAAGGTGGGCGCCATGCCCAAGGGCAAGATCCTCGAATGGCTGGCCGAAGCCGGCATCGGCGCCAACGCCGCCTGACGAAGGTTCACACGTCCTCTCCCTCCCTCTTCGAGGGAGGGATGTCGGCGTGAAGCGACGACAGGGCGGGAGGGGCTCGGCGAGACAGGCGCCAGCGCTAGCCTTGCTTTAGCCGCCCCCACCCGGTCGCTGCGCGACCACCCTCCCCCGGAGGGGGAGGGAGAAGCGACGTTCTAAGACGGCCAGGTCTCGCGGTCGGCGCTCAACACCTCACCCGCCATATAGAGCGAGCCGCAGATCACCACCCGCCCGGCGCCGAGCGCAAGCGCCCGATCCAGCGCCGTCTCGACTGAAGTGAAAGACGTGGCGCCCAGGCCGTGGCCGCGCGCCACCGCCGCCAGGGCTTCCGGCTCGGCTGACGCGCCCTCGAAAGGAACGGTGAAGACCGTCGCCCCGCTGTCTCTCAACGCCTCGAAGAAGCCGCCCGCATCCTTGTTGGCCAGCATGCCGACGATCAGGGCCAGGGGGCGGGGCGCCTGGGCCTGACGCTGGGCCAGGGTCCGGGCCAGGCCCCGCGCGGCATGGGGGTTATGCCCCCCGTCCAGCCAGAGTTCGGCCTCGGCGGCGCGGGCCTTGTCGCCATAGGGGCCTGCGGTCAGGCGCTGCATCCGCGCGGGCCAGCGAGCCGACGTCAGACCTTCAGCGATCGCGGCTTCAGGCAGGTCCAGCTCCAGCGCCACAGCGACGGCCAGACCGGCGTTGTCGATCTGATGCGGGCCTGACAGGGCGGGGGCGGGCAGGTCGAGGAAGCGCTGCTGGTCCTGAAACACCAGGCCGCCGCGTTCGGCCCAGGCGTCGAAGTCCACGCCCATGACGGTCAGGGGGCTATGGATACGGGCGGCGGCGGCCTCAATCACCGCCATGACGGCTTCAGACTGGCGCGCGATCAGGCCGCGCGCGCCGGGCTTGAGGATGCCCGCCTTCTCCGCCGCTATCCCCGTCAGCTCCGTGCCAAGAAACTCCGCATGATCGAGGTCGATGGGGGTTATGACGCTGAGCAGGGGCCGGGCGATGACATTGGTGGCGTCCAGAACCCCGCCCAGGCCGACCTCGACGATGGCCAGGTCGGCGGGCGTCTCGCTCATGGCGACGAAGGCGGCGGCGGTCGTGCTTTCAAACACGGTGGCCTCGCCGGGCACGGCCTCGATGCGGTCGAGGATGGCGTTCAGCGGCCCATCCTCGATCAGGGCGCCCGCCAGACGGATGCGTTCGTTGAACCGCACCAGATGCGGCGAGGTGTAGACGTGGACGCGCAGGCCCGCCGCCTCGGCGATGGCGCGGATGAAGGCGGTGGTCGACCCCTTGCCGTTGGTGCCCGCCACATGGATGACCGGCGGCAGGCGGTCCTGCGGATCACCCAGGGCGGCGCACAGGGCCTGCATCCGACCCAGGGACAGGTCGATGCGCTGGGGGTGGCGGGCGCGCAGGCGTTCGGAAATCGGGTCCATCAGGACACGATCAGGCGGCGCGGCGCTTGCCGTCCATCAGCATCGACAGGATGCGGCCCAGCGTCGCCGGCAGATCGGCGCGGGCGACGACCTTGTCGACCATGCCCTTCTCCTGAAGATATTCGGCGCGCTGGAAACCCGGCGGCAGCTTCTCGCGGATGGTGGCCTCAATGACGCGCGGACCGGCGAACCCGATCAGGGCGCCCGGCTCGGCCAGATGCACATCGCCCAGCATGGCGTAGGAGGCCGTCACCCCGCCCGTGGTCGGGTCGGTCAGCACCACGGCGAAGGGCAGTTGGGCCGCCTTCAGCTCCTGAATGGCGAGGGTGGTGCGGGCCATCTGCATCAGGCTGAGGGCGCCTTCCTGCATCCGCGCCCCGCCGGCGGCGGTGTAGCAGACCAGGGGGACGCCGCGCTTCACCGCCTCGCGCGCGGCGGCGATGAAGGCTTCGCCCGCGGCCATGCCCAGCGATCCGCCCATGAAGGTGAAGTCCTGGACGATGACCACGGCGGCCGTGCCGGCCAGCGCGCCGAAGCCGATGGCCATGGTGTCCTTGCGGCCCGCCGCCTTGCGCGCCGCGGCCAGACGGTCCTTGTAGGGTTTGCCGTCCGAGAATTTCAGCGGGTCTTCGGGCACGTCCGGCGTGTCGATGGACTCATATTTTCCACCGTCGAAGGTGAAGCGCAGCCGCGTCGGCGCGTCGATGCGCATGTGACGGCCCGACGGCGTGACCCACAGGGCCGTCTCCAGGTCCGAGCGGTACAGCATCTCGCCCGTGTCCGGATCCTTGACCCAGAGGTTGTCGGGCGTGGCGTCGCGCCGGTTGACGATCTTGCGCACGCCGGGGGCGAAGCGCGACAGCCAGCCGCCGCGTTTCTCGGCGGGCTTGTCGGTTTGGGGCTTGTTCTTGTCGACCATGACGGGCGTTTAGACCGTTTCCGGCGTCCGCGCACCCCTGACGGCGTCCGCGAGCGTCCTGACCTTGGACAGAAGCCGTTCTACGGGGTCGGCGCCGTCGGCGAGAGCCTGGGCCACTTCGTCGACGAAGACCGAACCAGCGACTACGGCGTCGGACACGCGGGCGATCTCGGCGGCGCGTTCGGGCGTGCGCACGCCGAAGCCGACGGCGACCGGCAGGCCCGCCGCCTTTCGCACCCGCGCCACAGCCGGAGCCACGGCGTCGGCCTGGGCCTCCTTGACGCCGGTCACCCCTGCGACCGAGACATAGTAGATGAAACCCGAAGTGCCCCGGGCGATGACCTGAAGCCGGGCGTCGTCCGACGTCGGCGTGGCCAGGCGGATCAGCGACACATCGACCGCATCCAGCGCCGCCACCAGGGGCGCAGCCTCTTCGGGCGGGCAGTCGACCATGATCAGGCCGTCGACACCGGCTTCGGCGGCGTCGCGGGCGAAGGCGTCATAGCCGTAGGACTCGACCGGGTTGAGGTAGCCCATCAGGATCATCGGCGTCTGGTCGTCGCCTTCACGGAAGGCCCGCACCAGATCCAGCGTCCGCGCCATGGTCATGCCCGCGTCCAGACCGCGCAGGGCGGCCTTCTGGATCGTCGGCCCCTCGGCCATAGGGTCGGAGAAGGCCAGACCCAGTTCGATCAGGTCGGCCCCGGCGGCGGGCAGGCCGCGCAATATGGCCAGGGCCTGATCCCACGACGGATCGCCCGCCATGACATAGGGGACGAAACCGGCGCGCCCCTCGGTCTTCAGCTGGGCGAAGCGGGCGTCGATGCGGGCGGTGGTCATGATCCGGGCGTCGCCGGGCTGGCGGCGCAGACATCACCGGGAATGGTGGCGAAGGCGAGATAGGCGGGGGCGCCCGGTCCCGGCGTGCGGGTTTCATCAGCGAATGCCTGCATCTGGAAGGCTTCGCAGCCGCCAGCTTCCTTGCGTCGGACGAAGACGATCAGATTGGCGTCTCCCGCACCGACCAGCCAGCCCTGCCGGGTGAACTCGGCGGAATAGGCGTCGGCGACGCCCTGCATGCCCGCCTGGGTTGATGAGATGCAGAAGGCGATGCGCGCCAGCTCCGCGCGGCCGCCGCAGGTCGGATCAGCCGTCGCGCCCGCGACCTGGGGCAACTCCACAGTCTGAGCAGGAGGCGCGGTCGGCGCCGCATCCTGAGCCGCAGCAGGCAGGGCCGTCAGGGCCGCAAGGGCCAGAGCCAGTTTCATCATGTCAGATCTCCACACCCAGGTGTTTGGCCACGGCGAATATGTCCTTGTCGCCCCGTCCGCTCATGTTCAGCACGACATCGCCGCCCTTGCCAACCTCACGCGCGATGTCGCCGATGCGGGCCAGGGCATGGCTGGGCTCCAGCGCCGGAATGATGCCTTCCAGCTTGGAGCACAGCTGGAACGCCTCCAGCGCCTCCGTGTCCGTGGCGGCGCGGTATTCGGCGCGGCCCAGATCGTGCAGCCAGGCGTGTTCCGGGCCGATGCCGGGATAGTCGAGGCCAGCGGATATCGAATGGCCTTCCAGAATCTGGCCGTCGTCATCCTGAAGCAGATAGGTGCGGTTGCCGTGAAGAACGCCGGGGCGGCCGCCCTGGATGGAGGCCGCGTGGTCCGGGCCGTCCAGACCGCGTCCGGCGGCTTCGACCCCGATCAGGCGCACGCCCGCATCGTCGATGAAGGGATGGAACAGGCCGATGGCGTTGGAGCCGCCGCCGATGGGCGCCACGCAGGCGTCGGGCAGTTTGTTCTTGCGGGCCAGCATGGCGGTGCGGATTTCGCGGCCGATGACGCACTGGAAGTCGCGCACCATGGCCGGATAGGGGTGCGGCCCGGCGGCGGTGCCGATCAGGTAATAGGTGTCCTCGACATTGGTGACCCAGTCGCGCATCGCCTCATTCATCGCGTCCTTCAAAGTCGCCCGGCCCGAAGTCACCGGCACGACCACGGCCCCCAACAGCTTCATGCGGAAGACGTTGGGCATCTGACGCTCGACGTCGGTGGCGCCCATGTAGACGATGCATTTCAGGCCGAAGCGGGCGCAGACGGTGGCCGTCGCCACGCCATGCTGACCGGCGCCGGTCTCGGCGATGATGCGGGTCTTGCCCATCCGCATGGCCAGAAGCACCTGGCCCATGCAGTTGTTGATCTTGTGCGCGCCCGTGTGGTTCAGGTCCTCGCGCTTGAACCAGATGTCGGCGCCGCCGTGATGCTGCGTCAGCCGTTCGGCGAAGTAGAGCGGGCTGGGGCGGCCGACATAGTCGGTGAGGAAACCATCCAGCTCGGCCTGAAACGCCGGGTCCGCGCTCGCCGCCGCATAGGCCGCGTTCAGCTCATGGATCAGCGGCATCAGGGTCTCGGCCACAAAGCGTCCGCCATAGGGGCCGAAACGGCCCTCGGCGTCAGGCATGGCGTATTGGTTGGGCAGGCTGGCGTTCACGGGGAGGAGCTTTCACGCGAGAGACGTCGGAATTACGACCGGGCCGCCTGTAAAAAGGCCGCGATCCGGCCCGCGTCCTTAACACCGGGCGCACTTTCAACGCCAGAGGACACATCCGCCAGCCTCGCCCCGGTGATGGCCGCGGCCTCGGCCAGGTTGTCGGGGGTCAGCCCTCCGGCCAGGAACCAGGGCCGCGCGAACGTCCGTCCGGCCAGCAAGGTCCAGTCGAAGGCCGCGCCGACGCCGCCGGGCAGGACCGACCCCTTGGGCGGCTTGGCGTCGAACATCAGATAATCGACCACGGGCGCCCAGGCTTCGACCCCGTCGAAGTCCTCAGGGCCACGGATCGACAGGGCGCGGACGATCCCGGCTCCGGTCAGCCGCCGCACCTCGACCGCCCGCTCCGGCGTCTCCGATCCATGCAGCTGGATCAGGTCGGGTTTCAGGATCAGGGCGATCTCGGTCAGCAGGGCGTCGTCGGCGTCCACGGTGACAGCCACGACCTTCGCCCTTCCGCGCGCCCGTTCGAACAGGGTGGCGGCGTGCAGGGGTTCGATGTGGCGCGGGCTGGGCGCAAACACCACCGCCCCGACAAAGGCCGCGCCGCCGGACAGGGCGGCGTCCAGCGTTTCGGGCGTCGTCAGGCCGCAGATCTTGATCTGCAGGGGCGGCTTCATGCTCATGCCGTCGCAGGTGCCCCCGCGCCCGACGCCCGTCAAGAAGGATCAGGCGAAGATCAGATCAATCTCAGCCGGGGTCAGCAGCCGCCATTCGCCCAAGGCCAGATCGTCGGGCAGGGCCAGGGCGCCGACGCGTTCGCGGTGCAGGTCTTCGACGTGGTTGCCGACGGCGGCGAACATGCGCCGCACCATGTGATAGCGGCCCTCCGTCACCGTCAGCCGCGCTTCCGTAGGCGACAGCACCTCCAGAACGGCGGGGGCCAGAGGCTTGTCCTCCCCCTCCAGCACCAGACCGCCCGCCTCGAACACCGCCTGTTCCGTCCCGACCAGAGGCCGGGCCAGAACCGCGCGATAGACCTTGGCCACATGGCGGCGCGGCGAGATGACCCGGTGCAGCAGATCGCCGTCGTCGGTCAACAGCAGCAGGCCCGTGGTCTGCTTGTCCAGACGGCCTATGGTCGAGATCGCCGGATCACGACGGCGCCAGCGGCTGGGCAGGACGTCATAGACCAGCGCCCCCTCCTCCTTGCGCGAACAGGTCATGCCCAGAGGCTTGTTCAGCATCATCACCAGACCGGCGGGCGGGTCCAGGGGACGGCCATCGACCTGCATCCGTTCCGGCAGGTCGGGCGTGACGGGGATGCGTTTCGACACATCGATCAGCTCGACGCCGTCCAGCACGATCCCCCCTACACGCCCCAGCCGCGCCACCTCCGTGCGCGAGCCGTAACCCAGCGAGCCCAGCAGTTTGTCGATGCGGGCGGTGGGGACTTTTTTCGTCGCCCCATCACCCGTCGGGCTGCTTGAGGGCGTGGTCACTTCGCCGCCTCGAACAGTTTGTAGCCGCCCGCATCGGCGACCATCCGCACCCGTTTGAAGGCGGCGTTCAGTTCGGCCTCATAGGGCAGGTGGCGATTGGCGACGCACCACAGGACGCCGCTCTTGTGCAGCAGTTCGGCGGCCTTGCGGATGAAGACCTGGCCCAGGCGGCGGTCCTCGGCCCCGCCGTCGTGGAAGGGCGGATTGCTGACCACGAAGTCCAGATCACCCGCCGCCTCCAGCGTGCGCACATCGGCCCAGTCGATGCTGACGCGCGGGTCGTCGATGTTGCGGCGTGCGGCGGCGACGGCGCGGCGGTCCAGATCGATCAGGCGCAGAGCGGTCACGGCGGGCGAGCGCAACACCACGGTGGACAGGGCGCCGTAGCCGCAGCCCAGATCGACCCCCGTCCCCTTCATCGGCGGCAGATGCTGGGCCAGCAGCAGCGAACCGGCGTCGATGCGGTCCCAGGCGAAGACGCCCGGCTGCGACCACGCCTCCAGCCCCTCGACCAGACGCAAACTCCCCGCCGCAATGGCCTCGTCCAGGCCGGTCGCGGCTTCGGGATTGGCGACGATGCAGCGGCGGTGGTGGGCCTTGGCGCTTTCGCCGACCGTGACGCCGAACGCCTCCAGTTCCTTCTTCAGCCGCGAGCCGCCCTTGTCCTTCAGCGCCATGACGTCCAGCCGTCCGCCGGGCTTCAGCGCGCGCAGGGCCAGCGCCAGCGTATAGCGCCGCTCCAGCACGCCGGGCGGGGCGTAGATCATGATCTCATCCGCCGAGTCGGGCGCGATCTCCTCCAGAGCCGTGGAGCCGGGGATCAAGGGCGAAAGCTGCGTGGCGGCGCCGGGCGGGTCGAACACAACGGGCGGGCGGCCGTAAAGAAGCGTGGTCATGCGCGGCTCCTTATCCTCTTTCCACGTGCAGGCGAAGCTGGCGAGGACAGAACAAATCCGGCACAAGTCGCCGATGCTCGCCGACTCAACCCTGACACACGCCGGACTTCCGGCTGATGGCGCCACGCTCGACCAGGCCCGCGCCACGCTGGAGAAGGTCTGGGGCCACGCCGATTTCAGGGGTCTGCAGGCCGAGGTGGTCGAGGAAATCCTGGCCGGGCGCAACGTCCTGGCGGTGCTGCCGACCGGCGGCGGCAAGTCGGTCTGCTATCAGATCCCCGCCATTCTGCGGCCCGGCCTGGGTCTGGTGGTGTCGCCGCTGATCGCCCTGATGACCGACCAGGTCGAGGCGCTGAAACAGCAGGGGGTGGCGGCGGCGCGTCTGGATTCCGGCGTGTCCATGGACGACCGCTCCGAAATCTGGCGGCAGGCGCGTGCGGGGGAACTGGATTTGCTGTATGTCTCGCCAGAGGGACTAGCTCAGCCGCATCTGATCGACCGACTTCTGGACCTGCCTCTGTCGCTGATCGCCATCGATGAAGCCCACTGTGTCTCGCAATGGGGACATGACTTCCGGCCCGACTATCGCTCTCTGGGGCGGCTGGCCGAATTGTTCCCCGATGTGCCGCGCATCGCCGTCACCGCCACCGCCGACGCCCGCACGCGCGAGGACATCGTCGCCTCCCTGAGGCTGGACGGGGCGCGGGTGCTGGTCGACAGCTTCGCCCGCCCCAATCTGCAGCTGTCGGCCGAGCGCAAGACCAACGGCTCGCGCGCCCGCACCGACGCCCATGTCATCGAACTGGTCCGCCAGAGGCGCGGCAAGTCGGGCGTGGTCTATTGCGGCAGCCGCGACGGCTGCGAGCGGGTGGCCCAGGCCCTGCGCGACGCCGGGACCAACGCCATCGCCTATCACGCCGGCATGGACGCGCGGAAACGCGACGCCCTTCTGGCCCGCTTCCTGGCCGAAGACGGGGCGGTGATGGTGGCCACCATCGCCTTCGGCATGGGGGTGGACAAGGCCGATGTCCGCTTCGTCATCCACGCCGATCCGCCGGGATCGCTGGAAGCCTATTGGCAGGAGATCGGCCGCGCCGGGCGCGATGGCGAACCCGCCGAGGGCATCACTCTGTACGGCCCCTCGGACATCGCCTGGACGCTGAAGCGTCTGGACGGCCGCCCGATGGCCGAGGAGGTCAAGGCGGTCCAGACGCAAAAGGCGCGCCGCCTCTACGCCATGCTGGACGGGGCGACCTGTCGGCCCCAGACGGTGCGGCGCTATTTCGGCGAGACGGGCGCCGAGCCCTGCGGCGTCTGCGACCTGTGCCTCGAGCCGCCCGCCGTCTTCGACGCCACCGTCCCGGCCCAGAAAGCGCTGGCCGCCGTGCAAAGGCTGGGCGAGCGGTTCGGTCGCGGCCGCGTCATCGACCACCTGCTGGGCAAGACGAAAGACCCCCAGGGTTGGGAGACCGCCCTGTCGACCTGGGCCATCGGCGCCGATGTGGCCCTGTCGACCTGGCGTGATGTCATCGATCATCTGATGTTCGACGGCCTGCTGGTCGAGGACCCCAACGACGGCAAGCCCCTGCTGCGGCTCGGCGATCCCGAGGCGGTGCGCGCCGTCTATCGCGGCGAACGGTCGGTCGAGGTGCGTAAAGCCCGCGTCTCTTCGGCTCCCGTGCGCGAACGCAGCCGCACCGGCCGCAACGCCGCCCTGGAGCAGATGGACGCCGACGTCCGCGCCCGTTTCGAGACCCTGCGCGCCTGGCGTCGCGACCGCGCCGCCGAACAGCGCGTGCCGCCCTATGTCATCTTCCAGGACAAGACCCTGCTGGAGATCGCCCTGAAACAGCCGCGCGACATGGCCGTCCTGGCGGGCATCTCCGGCGTCGGCCAGTCCAAGATCGAACGCTACGGGCAGGCGGTGCTGGCGGTGTTGGCGGATATGTCCGCCTAAGAACCGACGTTCGACCGGTAACCATCAGGCAAGGCTTTGCCAATCTCGCCTTAAACATTCGCGTGCATTGTGCGTCGGTGATCCCGAACCGCGCCTCCTCTCCGGTCGACAAATTGGCCATGGCCGTCGTGCATCAGCCCGAACGCGCCCAGCCTGCGCCGTCGGGCGCGCGCGAGGATGCGCTGCGTTTCCTGCTTCAAACGGCTTCGGACGCCGGCCTGCATCAGGTCGCCACCCGCCCCGAAGGCGACGGCGAACGCTGGCTGGGTCAGGCATGGCCTTTTCCCTCGCCCTTCCAGGTGTCGATCCGCACCGTTTCGATCACCGAGGGCGTCGACCGCATCGAGGCCCGCGCCCGCAGGTCTCTTGAACGTCTTGGCCTGCCGCGCGGCGACCTTCTGCTGATCTCCAACGCCGCCGATCTTGCCGGGTCCGAGGGCCGCGCCCTGTGGGACCGTCTGTCGGCGCTGAAGACGCGCGGCCTGTTCCGCAAGATCGGCTTCTGCGCCATGGTCGAGGACGGCCCGGCGCTTCTGGCCCGCCGCTTCCAGCCCGATGTGGTGCAGATTCCCTGCAATATTCTGGACCAGCGCGCCCAGCGCACCGGCGTCCTGTCCGAACTGGCGGCGCTGGACGTGGCGGTGCACGCCTCCTCGGTCTTCGCCGACGGCCTGCTGTTCATGAGCAGCGAGACCCTGCCGCCGGAAATGAGCCGCCACGCCCACGCCCTGTCGCGCATCCGCCGCCGCATGGCCGAGGCCCGGGTCGATCCGATGCAGGCCACCCTGGCCTATGCGATGAACCTGCCCGAGATCACCACCGTGGTGGCCAGCGTCGCCTCGGCGGCCGAGCTCAGGGCGGTGATCGCCGCCGCCCACGCCCCGGTCCCCAGCCTGGACTGGGCGACTCTGCAGCTGGAGCCGGCGACCATGGCCGCCGACTCCCTGTCGCGGATCAATAGCGCAGCTTGATCCCCAGATAGCCGGACCGGCCCGGCTCTCCATAGAACAGCACCTGCTGATAGTGTTCGTCCGTCAGGTTCTCCAGACGCGCGGTCAGGCTGACGTTGTCGGTCAGGGCCCAGGCGGCGTTGAGGTTGGCGGTGACGAAGCTGTCGCGCACCCCTCCGGAGTCCTGCTGGTCGCCTTCAGCCCGCACCGTCAGGGCCCCGGACAGACGCTCGCCTGACCAGCCGAGCGTAGCCGACCCCGAATGTTCCGGCACACGCAACAGACGGGCGCCGGTCGAACGGTCCTCGGCGTCGGTCCAGGCATAGGCCAGCGCCAGGTTGAAGCCGCCGCCCAGTTGGGCCCGGCCTTCCAGCTCCAAACCGTCGGTGCGTGTCCTGGCGATGTTGACGTAATAGCCGTCCCAGGTTCCGGGCGGTGTGAACCAGGAGATCTGATCCTGGATGTTCAGTCGGTACAGTGTGGCGCGCCCCTCGATGCGGCCATCCGACGAGGCCCAGCCCAGGGCGACCTCGACGCTGTCGGCCTCTTCCGGGTCCAGAGCCGGATAGACCGGCAGACCCGAGCAATAGTCGCACACCGCCTGGCTGATCGACGGCGCCTTGAAGCCGGTTCCATAGGCGCCCGACAGGGTGAAGCCCCGGTCCAGACGCAGCGCCGCCGAGACGCGGCCAGTCACCGCCGAACCGAAGTCGTCAGTCTCGTCCCAGCGCAGGGCTCCGGTCAGGTTCAACCGCTCGGTGGCGTCATAGTGGATCAGGCCGAAGGCCGAGGTCGTTCCCAGATCGTCGGAACGGCCGCTGGACAGCTGGCCCGAGACCTCTTCACGCTCGAGACCGAAGGCGTATTGCAGCTGTTCACCCGAACGGCCATCGGCCTGCCAACGCAACACCTGGCGGTCGGCCTCGAAGGTCGAGGGGAAGCCGCCGCTGACGCTGGTGCGCGACAGGTCGGAGGCCGACAGGCTGAACTGCTGATCCAGACCCAGGGCGTTGACCCTCAGGCGGCCGAAGCCGGACCATTGCTCGCTGTCGGAGGTGTCGAGGGTGTCGCCGAAGGCGTAGGTCGGCGGGGCGTAGCCGTCGATGTCGGCCCGACCTTTCGACCAGCGCGCCGAGCCATCGACGCTGACGCCGGTCGAGAAATTATAACGGCCCTTGGCGCCGAGGGTGGTGCTTTCAAAGCCGTCCTTCTCGGTGTTCCCGTCGGCCTCGTCGGCGGCGGAAATGCCGTCGGTCTCGAAGCGCGAGACCCAGGCGCCGAAGGCGTAGGCGTCATTGGCGACCCCGCCGGCCAGACGCCCGCGCAGCGTGCCGAAAGAGCCGGCCTCGGCCTCGGCGCGGAAGCCATCGACCTCCTGGGTGGTGAAGGCGATGACGCCGCCGATGGCGTCCGATCCCCACAGCGAGGACTGGGGCCCCGACAGCACTTCGATGCGGTCCACGTCGGCCAGTTCCAGACCGGAGAAGTCATAGGCGCCGTTGATCTCGGCCGGGTCGTTAACCGGCACGCCGTCGATCAGGACCAAGGTCTTGCCCGGCGCCGCGCCGCGCATCCGCACCTGGGCCAGGCCGCCGAAGGCGCCCGCGCGGACCACCGACAGACCGGGCACGTCGGCCAGGATGTCGGCGGCGAAAACCGCACCGCGCTGTTCGATGGTCTGACGGTCGATGACGCGCGCGCCGGGGGTCTCGCTGACGATGGACGGCAGGCGGGTGGCGGTGACCACCACCTCCTCCAGCTCGGGCGTTTGCGTGGTCTGGGCGACAGCCGGCATGGCCAGACCGGCGGCCAGCACGGCGGTGGAATAGAGAAGATGACGCTTCATGAGAGAGCGGCTCCGTATCGGTCTCCGGCGTCGCGCGCGCCGGGACGATGAAAGCGACCAATCCGCTCCGAACGGATTCGGAACGGCGCAGAGATCGGGTCGCTTCGACGGAACAGTCCTGCTGGTTCAGCAGGGGGCAGGCCCCACGCCTCTGTCTGGTCCCGGACAGCGGACGAGCGACATCGGCGGCCAGGTTTCCTGACTTGCGGGTCGACAACCGCCGCCCTCGCCTTCCCGGCCCCAAGAAGGAGCCAGTGACGCCGGGATCGCTCCCGGACCGGACGACGGTCTCTCCGCCTACAGTTGCGGGCACAGCCGCGGTGTCTGACCGCGTTCCCTTAACCGCCTGCGCGCCTTTTCGCAGTGCAGCACAGCTTGTGCAAGGTCAGAAGACGTCGGCCTGATTCCATCGCGTCTGCAGAGCCGAGACCCCTTGGACAATGGACATGAACATCAGGCAGGACACCATGCCGGTGAGGGCGGCGGCCAACAACATGATCAAGGTCAGGGTCTGACCGAGAGGCGGATCAATCAAAGGCCCGACGTAAGAAGGCGCAATCTCCAGCATGCGATTGACCCAGAACACCCCCCACCAGATCAGCAGAAGTTGTGGAACCCGCGTGGATCGCCAGGACTCACCCACCCCGCTGGCCCGCCAGACCTCCGCCAGCGCCTGATATGGCTTCCATAGATTGGCGACGGGAACGAACCACCAGCCTATGGCCCAGGCCGGTGATGTCTTGAGCCTGCGTCCCGATGCCTGTGCATTCGCACAAGCGCGATAAAGCCAGAACGCGCACAGGATGTGGACGGCGAGGTGAAGCAGAACGATCGGCAAACGCGCCATGTTGACGCCTGTCAGAAATGACATCTGGGCGTTCGACAACAAGCCTTCGAGACCGAGGGGAACCATCATCAGGTTGATGACCGCCACCCAGGCCAGAACCAGGTCACCGAAGGCGCACACCGCCAGCCAGAAGGCCGTGGCGCCGCCAAGCGCACCGATGGCGCAAAACGAATGAGCTCTGGATGTCATCTTGTCCCCCGCCAACAGAGAGCCATACAGCCAGACAGCGCGCAACCGCTTGAGCCGACCCGCGCAATCCGTCACCCTGCGCGGCTCATATGAACGCTCATCTCCCCTCTCCGCCGAAAGCCGACGCCGCGCCCTCTCTTGAGGGGACGACGCCCGTCATGCTCCAGTATCTGGCGGCCAAGGCCAGCCAGCCGGACGCCATCGTCTTCTTCCGCATGGGTGACTTCTACGAGTTGTTTTTCAAGGATGCGGAGATCGCCTCGGCGGCCCTGGGCATCACCCTGACCAAACGCGGCAAGCATCAGGGCGAGGACATCCCCATGGCGGGGGTGCCGGTGCATGCGCTGGACGGCTATCTGGCGCGACTGATCCGACAGGGATTCAAGGCCGCCATCTGCGAACAGCTTGAGGCGCCGTCCGAAGCGAAGAAGCGCGGCTCCAAGGCCGTGGTCCACCGCGACATCGTCCGCGTCGTCACCCCGGGCACCCTGACCGAGGACAGTCTGCTGGACGCGCGCGGGGCCAACCGCCTGGCCGCCGTCGCGGTGCGCAAAGGCCGGGCGGCGGTGGCCGTGGTCGAACTGTCGGCGGGCACGGTCGATGCCGTCGCCTGCGACGTGTCGGACCTCGGCGCCGCGCTGGCCTCGTTCCGCCCGTCCGAAGTTCTGGTGCCAGACCGCCTGTTCTCGGACGAGGCCACGAAAGAGGCGCTGAACGGATCGGGCGGCGTGGTCCAGGCCCTGCCGCAAGCCCTGGCCGAGCCGGTCGGCGCGCGGGTGCGGATCGAGCGGCTGTACGGCGTCGCCTCCCTGGACGGCTACGGCGCCTTCGAGGAGGCGGAGGTGTCGGCGCTTGGTCTGATCGCCGCCTATCTGGAGACGACGCAGGCCGGAAAGATCCCCGCCCTGGCCCCGCCGCGCCGCTCGGGCGAGAGCGGCTTTCTGGCCATCGATCCGGCCACCCGCCAGAGCCTGGAGATCGACCGCACCCAGCGCGGCGAGCGCGACGGCTCGCTGCTGGCCGCGATCGACCGCACCGTCACCTCGGGCGGGGCGCGGGCCCTGGCCGAGCGCATCGCCCGGCCCCTGCGCGATCCGACCGCGATCAACCACGGTCTGGACGCGGTCGAATGGCTGCTGGAGCGACGCGACCTCAGGCGCGATCTGCGCGATGGACTGAGAGCCTCGTCGGACGTGGCGCGCGCCACCTCGCGGCTGGTGCTGGGCCGGGGCGGGCCGCGCGACCTGGCCGCCATCCGCACCGGCCTGTCGGTCGCAGAGGGCATCGCCGGCCTGTTCCCGCCTGACCGTGATCCCCTGACCGGTCCGCCGGCCCGCATCAGCGCCTGTCTGGACCGGCTGATGCTCAGCCCTGACCTGGGTCGGCTTCTGGTCGATCTGGCCGAGGGGCTGGTCAATGAACCGCCGCATCTGACCCGAGACGGCGGCTTCGTCGCCCCCGGCTATCGTCCCGAACTGGAGGAGGCGCGGCGCCTGCGCGACGACAGCCGCCGCGTCGTCGCCGACCTGGAGGCCCGCGCCGTGGCCGAGAGCGGCGTGGCCTTCAAGGTCAAGCACAACGCCGTGCTGGGCTATTTCCTCGAAACCAGCGCCAAGGCCGCCGAGCCCCTGTTGCGGCCCACGACCGACAGCCCCTTCATCCACCGCCAGACCCTGGCCAGCCAGGTGCGCTTCACCACGGTCGAACTGTCGGAACTGGACGCGAAGATCAGCCAGGCGGGCCACCGCGCCCTGGCCATAGAGAATGAGACCTTCGAGGGCTGGCGCGGCGCCGTCCAGCGTCTGGCCCAGCCGCTGCAAGCCGTGGCCGAGGCTCTGGCCGAACTGGACGCCCACGCCGCCCTGGCCGAATGGGCCGAGGAGGTCGGGGCCGTGCGTCCTGTCGTAGACGACTCCTTGTGTTTCGCCGTCGAGGCGGGCCGCCATCCGGTGGTCGAGGCGGCGGTGAAGGCGGCGGGCGATCCCTACACCCCCAACAACTGCAGGCTGGCGGGCGACGGCGCCGGGGCCTCGCGCCTGTCGATCGTCACCGGGCCGAACATGGCCGGCAAGTCGACCTTCCTGCGCCAGAATGCGCTTCTGGTGGTGCTGGCCCAGGCCGGCGCCTTCGTGCCTGCACGGGCGATGCGGCTGGGCGTGGTCGACCGTCTGTTCTCCAGAGTCGGCGCCGGAGACGACCTGGCGCGCGGCCGCTCCACCTTCATGATGGAGATGGTCGAGACCGCCGCCATCCTGACCCAGGCGACGCCGCACAGCTTTGTCGTTCTGGACGAGATCGGGCGCGGCACCGCCACCTATGACGGCCTGGCCATCGCCTGGGCCGTCGCCGAGGCTCTGCACGACGTCAATCAGGCCCGCACCCTGTTCGCCACCCACTATCATGAGCTGGCCGGGCTGGAGACGCGGCTGGCCCACGTCTGCAATCTGTCAATGAAGGCGAGGGAGTGGAACGGCGACCTGGTCTTCCTGCATGAGGCCGCGCCCGGCGCCGCCGACCGCTCCTACGGCGTGCAGGTGGCCAAGCTGGCGGGCGTGCCCGGCGCCGTGGTCAGCCGCGCCCGTCAGGTTCTGGATCGGCTGGAAGGCGAGAAGGCCGCCGTCGGCAACCTCAACGACCTGCCCCTGTTCGCAGTGGCCGAACCCCCGGCCCCCGCGCCGTCTTCCGTCGTCGATGACGCCTTGTCGGCCATCGAACCCGACGAACTGTCACCGCGCGAGGCGCTGGAGGCCCTTTATCGCCTGAAAGCCCTGAAGCGATGACAGAGCCTTTGGTCTCATGACCGGGACATTGGAGCAGCGGCTGGCCAAGGCCGCGGCCTCTCCTGACCGGCGCGCCGCTGTCGCCGCCGTCCTCGGTGAAAGCTACGACGCCGCCCGCGCTCGCGTCGCGCGTCGTCTGGAGGCGGGTGGCGAAGGCGTTGAGGTGGCGCGCCTCTACAGCGCCGCCGCCGACGACATGCTGGCCGCCCTGTGGCGGTTGACCACGCAGACCGTCCATCCGCGCCCTGAGCCCACCGGTTTCGAGCGGCTGAGCCTGATCGCCGTCGGCGGCTATGGCCGGGGGGTGCTGGCGCCCTTTTCCGATCTGGATCTGCTGTTCCTGCGCCCCGGCAAGTCCAGTCCCCGCAGCGAGCAGGTCATCGAATTCATCCTCTACGTCCTGTGGGACATGGGGGTGAAGGTCGGTCAGGCGACCCGGTCGATCAACGAATGCCTCAGCCTGGCGCGGTCGGACATGACGGTGCGGACCAGCCTTCTGGAGGCGCGGCCCCTGGTCGGCGACATGGCTCTGGCCCAGACCATGGTCGACCGTTTTCAGGCTTTCGTCGCCCGCGCCGATCCCCTGCCCTTCATCGCCGCCAAGCTGGATGAGCGCGATCTGCGCCACCAGAAGTCGGGCGCAGTCCGCTATCGGGTCGAGCCCAATGTCAAGGACGGCAAGGGGGGGTTGCGCGACCTCAACACCCTGTTCTGGATCGCCCGCGGCCTGGCCCCCGACAGCCCTCTGGGCGCGCGGGTTCTGGACGATCTTCTGACCCCGCGCGAACGCCGCACCTTCGAGGAATCCTTCGACTTCCTGTGGCGCACGCGGGCGCATCTGCACCGGGTGGCCGGTCGCGCCGAAGAAAAGCTGACGTTCGATCTCCAACCCGAGGTGGCGCGGCGGATGGGCTGGCGCGGGCGCGGCGACGAGCCGGCGGTGGAGCGGTTCATGCGCCGCTACTTCATCGTCGCCCGCGATGTCGGCGCCCTGACCCGGGCTCTGTCGGCCAAGCTGGAGGCGCGCCACCAGAAGCCGACGCTGAGTCTGTCACGCCTGATGCCGGGACGGCGGCGCAAGCTGGGGGTGGAGGGCTTCATCGAGGCAGCGGGCCGTCTGTCGGTGACGGGGCCGGAGGTCTTCGCCGACCACCCGGCCAAGCTGCTGATGCTGTTCCGCGTCGCCGACACCCACGATCTGGACCTGCATCCCGACGCCTTTTCGGCGGTGACGCGGTCGTTGTCTCTGGTCACCCCGTCGCTGCGCCGCGATCCCGAGGCGACCCGCGCCTTCCTCGACCTGCTGGCGCGCGGCCAGAGGCCCTACCGCGCCCTGACCCTGATGAATGAGACCGGCCTGCTGGGCCGCTTCCTGCCCGAATGGGGGCGGATCGTCGGCCAGACCCAGTTCAACATGTATCACGCCTATACGGTGGACGAGCACACGCTGCAGGCCATCGGCATCATCAACGACATCTGGCGCGGCCACCTCAAGGCCGACCATCCGACCGCGACGGAGATGGTCCACCGCATCGACGACTTCGAGGCCCTGATGCTGGCCATGCTGCTGCACGATGTCGGCAAGGGCGGCGACCGGGGGCAGCTGGAGGACGGGGCCATCGCCGCGCGGCGCGCCTGCGACCGTCTGGGTCTGGACCCGCGCCGGATCGAGTTCGTGGTCTGGCTGGTGCGCCACCATCTGGCCCTGTCCGACTACGCCCAGAAGCGCGACGTCTATGACCCCGCCACCCTGCGCGCTTTCGCCGCCCTGGTCGGCGATCCCGAACGGTTGAGGACGCTTCTGGTCCTGACCGTGGCCGACATCCGCGCCGTCGGGCCCGGCGTCTGGAACGAGTGGAAGGGCCAGCTAATGCGCGCCCTCTATCAGGGCTGCGAGGCCGTGTTCCGGGGCGAAGCCCTGGCCGACGCCGACCCTCTGGACGACTATCCGGTTCTGGTCGCCCGGGCGCGCGAACAGGGCGCGGCGGTGGAAGTCTTCACGGTGACGGAGACCGGCGAAACCTCCCAGGCCGCCACCCGCGTCGCCGTCGCCGCCCGCGACCGGCCCGGCCTGTTCGCCGATCTGGCGGGGGTTCTGGCGCTGGCGGGCGCCGATGTGGTCGGCGCGCGGGCCTCGACCGGGGCCGACGGCATGGGCGTCGATGTCTTCCAGATTCAGGACGGCGCGGGCGATCCCTACGGTCGGACCCATCCGCGCAGTCTTCTGAGGCTCAGGCTCGAGCTGGAGGCGGCGGCGCGAGGCCAGAACCGCAGCCGCCGCTCGCCGGTCGTCCGGCCCAGCCCGCGCCGCGCCGCCTTCGACGTGCGCCCCACCGTCCTTTTCGACCGCGAGGAAACCCCGGACGCCGTGGTTCTGGAGGTGTCGGGCGCCGACCGGTCTGGTCTGCTGGCCGACCTGGGCCAGGTGCTGGCGCGGCATGAGATGTCGATCCGCTCGGCCCATATCGCCGTCTTCGGGGCCCGCGCCGTCGACGCCTTCTACATCACAGACGCGCAAGGAAAGCCGCCCGCGCCCGGCCCGGCCATGGACGCCCTGCGCGCCGATCTGATCGCGGTTCTGGATCGTCAGACCCCCGCCGCCGACGGCGCCACAGCCCCTGTCCGCGCCAGCCTGCGCGATGTCTCTGACCTGGGACGTCCGACGCCGCGCAAACGGTCTTCATCACGCGCCTCAACCCCCGTATCGCGCCCGCCGCAAGCGGGCTAAACAGCTCCGCATCGCCTCCACGGATCACCGCCTTGACCCCGACCGACACGCCGAAGGCCCCGCAGGACGCACCTGAACCCATCGAACCCGCCGCCGCCGTGCCCAGCGCCTCGGCCGTGGTCGAGCCTCTGGTCCAGCCGCCCGCGTCCGGCACGACGTCTGGAAAAGGCGGCGGCATGATGCGGTCCTCGGCCATCTTCAGCGGCCTGACCCTGGTCAGCCGGTTCGCCGGTTTCGCCCGCGATGTGGTCATTTCCGCCGCCCTGGGCGCCTCGGCGGGACCGGCGGCGGACGCCTACAACACCGCCCTGAACTTCCCCAATCTGTTCCGCCGCATCTTCGCCGAAGGGGCCTTCGCCGCCGCCTTCGTGCCCGCCTACGCCCGCACCCTCCAGACCGAGGGCGAAGAGGTCGCCGACAAGGTGGCCACCGACGCCCTGGCCGCCGTCGCCGCCGCCACACTGGCCCTGACCCTTGTGGCCCAACTGACCATGCCGTGGCTGATGACGGTCATCAACGTCGGCTTCCTGGACGATCCCGCCCGCTTCAAACTGGCCGTGGTCCTGACCCAGATCACCATGCCCTATCTGCCGTGCATGGCGGTGGCGGCCCTGCTCAGCGGCGTGCTGAACGCGCGGGGCCGCTTCATCGTTTCGGGCGCCTATCCCATCCTGCTCAACCTCATCATGCTGGCCGCCGTCATTCCGGCCCAGGGGGACCAGATTGGCGCCGCCTACGCCGCCTCCTGGGCGGTGCTGGCCGCCGGCGTGTCCCAGGCCGGCCTGTGCTGGTGGGCGGCGAGGAAGGCGGGAGCCAATATCCGTCTGGCCTGGCCGCGGCTGACCCCTCCGGTGAAGGCCATCATCATCACCGCCGTTCCCGCCGCCATCGGCAACAGCGCCACCCAGATCAACGTCTTCATCTCGGGCAATCTGTCCAGCTTCATCGCCGGGGGCCGCACCTGGCTGGCCACCGCAGACCGGCTGTATCAACTGCCGCTCGGCCTGGTCGGCGTGGCCATAGGCATCGCCCTGCTGCCGCGCCTGTCGCGCGCCGTGGCGTCGAAGGATCACGACCAGCAGCAGGCTTCGATGGACGAAGCCCTGACCCTGTCCATGGCCCTGACCCTTCCGGCGGCGGCGGCCCTGATGGCCATGCCCTATTTCCTGATCGACGCCCTGTTCACGCGCGGCGCCTTCCTGCAGGTCGACGCCATGAACACGGCCCACGCCCTGTTCCAGTTCGGCTGGGGCGTGCCCGCCTTCGTGCTGATCCGCATCCTGGCCCCGGCCTTCTTCGCGCGAGGGGATACGAAGACGCCGATGAAATACGCCCTGGTCTCCGTCGCCGTGAACGCAGCCCTGGCCATCGGCCTGTTCAACCTGGGCTGGGGCATAGCCGGCATCGCCGCCGCCGTCTCGGGCGCGGCCTGGGTCAATGTGCTGCTGCTGGGCGGAACCCTGTGGCGGCGCGGCCTGTATCGGCCCGGCTCCGCAGCGACCTCACGCCTGGTCCGCATCGCCCTGGCCGCCGCCGGTCTGGCGGTGGTCGTCGCTGTCGCCACCTCGGCCCGCCCCCTGATCGAGGCGCCGATCGCCCAGCTTCTGGCCTCGCTGCGCCTGCATGTCGGGGCCAAAGAGGTAGCGCTGCTTCTGGTCACGGCGGCGGGCGGCCTGACCTATCTGGGCCTCGCCTTTGTCACGCGCGCCATCACCGTCGCCGAGGTCAGGGGCCTGCTGCGGCGGCCGTGACGCCGCTCCGGCTTGCCCTGAACGGTTCCAGACGATAAGCGCGTGGACCATGACGCTCTGCGGACACATCCTCGCCACCTGGCGATGGCGCGGCTGACCGACCACAGCCCAGACGCCCGGCGGCGCACCCTTGCGCGCCGCCTCCATCCGCGTTCGCGCGGTTCTATCCAGTTCTGAAACGAAATCCGTCATGACCGATTCCACACCGGCCCCCGCTGCTGCTGCGCCCGTTCCCGCCTACGCCGGTCCGCGCCGCATCCTGTCCGGCATCCAGGCTTCCGGCGCCCTGCATCTGGGCAACTACCTCGGCGCCCTGAAGCGCTTCACCGCCCTGCAGGACACGGGCGCGCCCTGCTTCCTGTTCGTGGCCGACATGCACGCCATCACCGTCTGGCAGGACCCCGCCAAACTGGCCGCCCAGACGCGCGAGATCGCCGCCGCCTATCTGGCCTCCGGCCTCGACCCGAAGAAGTCGATCATCTTTCCGCAGTCGGCGGTGCCGGCCCACGCCGAACTGGCCTGGATCTTCAACTGCGTCGGTCGTCTCGGCTGGCTGGACCGGATGACCCAGTTCAAGGAGAAGTCGGGCAAGCACAAGGAGCGCGCCTCCGTCGGCCTCTACACCTATCCGGTGCTGCAGGCGGCGGACATCCTGCTCTACAAGGCCACCGAGGTGCCTGTCGGCGAGGACCAGAAACAGCATCTGGAGCTGACCCGCGACATCGCCGCCAAGTTCAACAACGACTTCGGCGCACCCGGCTTCTTCCCTCTGCCCGAACCCCTGATCCAGGGCACGGCGACGCGGGTCATGTCCCTGCGTGACGGCGCGGCCAAGATGAGCAAGTCCGATCCTTCGGACCTGAGCCGCATCAATCTGACCGACGACGCCGACACCATCGCCGCCAAGGTCAGGAAGGCCAAGACCGACATGGAGCCCCTGCCGGACACGGTCGAGGGTCTGGACGGACGGCCCGAGGCGAAGAACCTGGTGGCCATCTACGCCGCCCTGTCGGACACCACGCGCGAGGCCGTTCTGGCCGAGTTCGGCGGTCAGGGCTTCGGCGCCTTCAAGCCCAAACTGGCCGAGCTGGCGGTCGAATCCATGGCCCCCGTCACCGCTGAAATGCGCCGCCTGATGGACGACCCCGCCGAGATCGACCGCGCCCTGGCGGCGGGCGCCGAACAAGCCCGCGCCGTGGCCGAACCGGTCATCGCCGAGGTCAAGCAGGTCGTCGGTTTCTGGCGCGGCTAGAGCCTGATCCGTTGAGGAGGAATCGCTTCGCGATTCCGCCGATGCGGTGAATCAGGCTCCAGATTTAAGCGGCTTTCGGACGCTGAATCGGTCCGGCGCTGACGCCTTGATCGGCGTGTGATAGGCCGCGCCCATGACCTCCTCCCATCCTCTCGACCGCGCTGTCTGGAACGCCCTGACGACGCGGCAGGCCCATCTGGCCGTCGCTGAGGGCCCTGTGCTGCGCTTCGATCCCGCCTACGCCCGGTTCGCGGCGGTGCGTCCCGATGCGGACGACGGCGCCGAGGCCATGGTGCGTCTGGCCCGGCGCACCGGCCCGCTGGCCCTGTTCCAGACGAACGCCGCCGCGCCGCAGGGCTTGACCGAGATCGACCGCATCGACTGCCTGCAAATGACCTGCGCCGCCCTGAGCGCCGGGGGGCGGTCGGTCGATTTCGAGCCTCTGGGCGACGCCGACGGGCCGGAGATGCTGGCCCTGGCCCAGCTGACCCAGCCGGGGCCGTTTCTGGAGAAGACCCATCTGCTGGGCCCCTTCATCGGCGTGCGCCGCGAGGGACGCCTGATCGCCATGGCGGGGGTGCGGCTGAACCTTGACGGCTTCACCGAGGTCAGCGGCGTCTGCACCCATCCCGACCATCGCGGCCAGGGCTACGCCGGAGCCATGATGCGCACGGTGGCGCATGAGATTCTGGCGCGCGGCGATACGGCCTTCCTGCACGCCCGCATCGGCCATGCAGGAACCATCGCCTTCTATGAGACGCTCGGGTTCAAGCCGCGAATCACACCCAGCTATCTGGTGATGGAGCCAACCCCCGAACCGGCGTCGGCCTGATCAGCCGACCCGGTCCAGCCGCGCCACGAAGAAGCCGTCCAGCCCGCCTTTTTCCGCCCACATGGACGGCAGGATGCGCAGCCAGCCCTCAGGCGTCAGGGCCTCGTCGGGCAGGCCGATCTCAGCGGGAACGGCGACGGCTGTCTTGAAGGCCGGGTTGCGGCGCAGGAAGGCGATCACCTGGGTCTCGCCCTCTTCGCGCTCCAGCGAGCAGACGCAATAGACCAGACGCCCGCCCGGCTTGACCCGTTCGGCGGCGGCGTCCAGCAGGCGGTGCTGCACATCGGCCAGTTTGGCGACATCGGCGGGCTTGGTGGCGCGCAGGACGTCGGGGTTGCGGCGGAAGGTGCCGGTGGCGGTGCAGGGCGCGTCCAGCAGGACGGCGTCGAAGGCGCGGTCGTCCTCCCAGTCCTCGGCGGGCACGGCCACGACCTCGGCGGACAGGTCGGTGCGTTTCAGGTTTTCATGCAGACGCTTCAGCCGCGTGGCCGAACGGTCCAGCGCCACGACAGAGGCGCCTGACGCGGCGATCTGCAACGTCTTGCCGCCCGGCGCAGCGCAGAAGTCGACGACCTGTTCGCCGGCTTTCGGGGCCAGCAGGCGCACGGGAACCGCCGCCGCCGCATCCTGAACCCACCAGACGCCATCCTCGAACCCCGGCCAGGAGGCGACATCGCCGCGACGACCGGTGCGCAGCGTGCCGCCGGGCAGGATTTCGCCGTCCAGCGCCTCGGCCAGGGCGTCGGTGTCCAGACCGGGCTTGAGGCTGAGGTCCGTCGCCGGCTCCTCGCGCGCCGCCAGAGCCAGGGCGGTCAGGCCCGCCTCGCCATAGGCGGCGCGCCAACGGGCGGTCAGCCAGTCGGGCAGGTTGCTCTCGGCCGTGGTCAGGCCGGGGCCTTCGCGCTCGATGCCGCGCAGAACCGCATTGACCAGGTTCTTGTAGGGCCTTGTCTTGACCTCCCGCTCGGCCAGCTTGACCGCCGTCGACACCGCCGCAAACGCCGGGGTCTCCAGCACCAGGGTCTGGGCCAGGGCGATGCGCAGGATGGTGCGGACGGCCAAGGGCGGCGACTTCTGCAGCTTGCGGTCCAGAATCTGGTCGATCTCGCCCAGACGGCGCAGGGCGGCCATGGCCACGGCGCGGGCGAAGGCGCGGTCGGGGGCCGGCAGGCTGGAGAACTCGCGGAAGGACTGGGCCGCATCCATGCCGCCGCGCCCCTCCAGCGCCGCGTTCAGCAGAACGCCGGCGGCCAGACGCGCCTCGACCCCGATGTCGGCGGCTTCATCGCGCGGGTCATTGGTGACTTCCGGCGCGACGGGGCATGGCGGACGAGAGCCGGCGCGGGCCTTGTCGGCCATGCGGCGGCCGCGGGCGGCGGAGTTGCGTCCAGTGTTGTCGGTCATACGGCCACCTGCGCGCCCAGCTCGACCACGCGGCCGGGGGGGATATGGAAGAAGTCGGTCGGGTTCGCCGCATTGCGGGTCAGGAAGATGAACAGCTTGTCCTGCCACATGGGCATGCCCTTGCCGGCGGTGGCGATGACCGAGCGGCGGCCCAGGAAGAAGCTGGTCGACATGATGTCGAACTTCAGACCCTGTTTGCGGCACAGGCCCAGGGCGCGCGGCACATTGGGCTGCTCCATGAAGCCGTAGGAGATGGTCAGCCGTTTGAAGTCGTCGGAGATGGGCTCCATCTTCACCCGCTCGCCTTCGGGCACGCGCGGCCGGTCGGTGGTGCGGACGGTCAGGATGACGTTCTTCTCGTGCAACACCTTGTTGTGCTTGAGGTTGTGCATCAGGGCCACCGGCGCGACGTCGGGGTCTGAGGTGAGGAAGATGGCCATGCCGGGCGCCCGGTGCGGCGGGCGGGCGCGCAGCATCTCGATCAGATCGGTCAGCGGCAGGCTGTCCTTGCGGGTCTTGTCGGTCAGGATCTGGGTGCCGCGCACCCAGGTCCACATCAGCAGCACCAGACCCGCGCCCAGAACCAGAGGCATCCAGGCCCCGTCGGGAATCTTCAGCAGGTTGGAGGTCAGGAAGACGGTGTCGATCAGGCCGAACGGGATCAGGGTTCCGGCCACGGCCCACCACGGCCACTTCCACTTACGGGTGACCACCGAATAGGCCATCAGGGTGTTGACCAGCATGGTGCCGGTCACCGCCACGCCATAGGCGGCGGTCAAGTTGTGCGAGGACTGGAACACCACCAACAGGGTCAGGACGCCGACCATCAGCAGGGTGTTGACCGCCGGCACGAAGATCTGGCCCGCCTGGGTTTCGGAGGTGTTGCGGATCGAGATGCGCGGCAACAGACCCAGTTGCACCGCCTGCTGCGTCACCGAGAAGGCGCCGGTGATGACGGCCTGAGAGGCGATCACCGTCGCCGCCGTGGCCAGCCCCAGCATGGGCCAGTAGATGGCCTGAGGCACCATGCTCCAGAACGGATTCTCCGACGCCCCGGGATTGTCGAGGATCAGGGCGCCCTGGCCCAGATAGTTCAGCGTCAGGCAGGGCAGGACGATGACCAGCCAGCCGGTGCGGATCGGCGATTTTCCGAAATGCCCCATGTCGGCGTAGAGGGCCTCGGCCCCGGTCACGGCCAGGAAGACGCTGCCCAGAATGATGAAGCCGAGGAAGCCGTCGTTGATCAGCAGCTGCACGCCGTAATGCGGCGACAGGGCCCGCAGGATGGAGATGTCGTCAAAGATGTGCATCAGCCCCAGCCCGCCCAGAGACAGGAACCAGATCAGGGTGATGGGCCCGAAGAAGCGGGCCAGCCGCGCCGTGCCGCGCGACTGCACCAGGAACAGGGCCACCAGGATGATGGCCGCCGCCGGCACGATATAGGGGTCCACGCGCCCGCCCACGCCCGGCGCTTCCTTGACGCCTTCGATGGCCGACAGGACGGAGATGGCCGGGGTGATGATGCCGTCGCCGTAGAACAGGGCTGCGCCGCACACCCCCAGGATGAAGATCAGGGCGCTGCGCCGGCCGACCGCATGCTGGGCCAGGGCCATCAGGGCCAGGGTGCCGCCCTCGCCCTTGTTGTCGGCGCGCATCAAAAAGAGGACGTATTTGAACGTCACCACCACCATCAGGGCCCAGAAGGCCAGGGAGACGACGCCGATCACCGCCAGGTCGCCGCCGACGCCTTCGCGGGCATGGCCGATGGCTTCGCGCAGGGCGTAGAGCGGGCTGGTGCCGATGTCGCCGAAGACGACGCCGATGGCCCCCAGCACCAGACCCCATTTGCCGGTCTTCACCAGACCGCCGCCGCCCGCCGCCGCGGGATGCGGATGGTCAGCCTGAGGATGGGTGTGGGTGGGATTTGAAGGTGCGGCGACATCGCGCGACGCGCTGTCATCACCCTCAGGAGAGGCCCCGGCCATGGTGTTCCTCCGGGACGCCGCACGGTGCGGTTCCCATCAAAGAGCGGCGAGCCTTTAGGCCCTTTCTTTCAGGGGTTCAATCATGCTGCACCCGCGAAGAAGGTCACCCATTTGTGAAACCGCCGCACCGTGACTATCTTGTTTCCAACGCCATGTCAGACAGCCAACGTTTTCCCGTCGCCGCCCACACCTTGGCCTATCTCGCTCACAAGGGCGCGTATGGTCCGGGAGACGCTGCGCCCAGCGCCGTTCTGGCGGCCTCCATCCCCACCAATCCGGTGGTGGTGCGGCGCGTGACCTCGCTTCTGGCCAAGGCCGGACTGATCGCCACCCGCCCCGGCGCCTCCGGCGGCGCCTGGCTTCTGCACCAACCCCACGACATCACCCTGGATCAGGTGTTGCGCGCGGTGAACGGCTGCGCCCAGCTGGGCTCGCCGCCGCCTGGCGCCAGAGGCTGCCCGATCAGCGAACACATCCCCCGCCAGGTGGCCAAGGCCCTGACGGCGGCGGACGAAGCGGCGGGCCACGCCCTGTCGAAAATCACCATCGCCGACCTTCTGGCCGAAAACCCGCCGTCTCTGGCCGGGTTCGCGCCCCACTCCTCCTGCCCCGTCGCAGCGTGAGTGTCGCAGCGTGAGTGTCGCAGCGTGAGCATCCGATGAGCGGCGCGCTCGGGCGTCGTCCTGTCGTCCTGATCACCGGCGCCTCGGCGGGCATCGGCGCGGCGCTGGCGCGGGTCTATGCGGAAAAAGGCTGGGATCTGATCCTGACCGCCCGGCGTGAAGGGCCTCTTCAGGCTCTGGCCGCCGAACTCACAGGGCTGGGCGCAACCGTCACCGTCCTGAGCGAAGATCTGACTGATCCTGAGGCCCCGCGCCGTCTGTTCGACGCCGTCGCCGCGCGCGGCCTGAGCGTCGACGGCCTGATCAACAACGCCGGCTACAGCCTGACCCAGGGCTTCCTGCAGACCGATCCCGCCGCCCACGCCGCCATGATCCGGGTCATGCTGACCGCGCCGATCGAACTGGCCCGCCTGTTCGCCCCCCTGATGGTCGAGCGCGGCTATGGCCGCATCCTCAACGTCGCCTCCCTGGCCGGCCAGATGCCCGCGACCGGCGGCGACACCCTGTACGGCCCGATCAAGAGCTTCCTGATCAAGGCGTCGCAGGGCCTGCATCTGGAACTGCGCGGCACAGGCGTCCACGTCACCGCCCTGTGCCCCGGCTACACCTTGACCGAATTCCACGACGCCAACGGCACACGCGCCGAGGTCTCAGCCGCCTATCCCGCCTGGATGTGGCAGACCGCCGACCACGTCGCCCGCGTCGGCTGCGCCGCCGTCGAAGCCAACCGGCCCAAGGTCACGCCGGGGGTCATGAACAACGTCCTCGCCGGTCTGGCCAAACACCTGCCCGACCGCCTGGCCCTGAACATGGTCGGCGGCCACGCCAAGCGGTTGAAGCGCATCTAGCCTTCACTGTCGCTGGTCGCCGCGAACCAACGCCCGGCCAGATCCTGAAATGCTTCGGCGCAACGCTCCACATCAGCCACCGTAGTGAAGCGGACGACGCCGCGATCAGGCGCGAGCCAGATCGTCAGGCCGTTCGGATCGTCAAAGCGGAAATCTGGGGCTGGCTTGGGTCTGGCGCCTCGATGCAGGATCACCCTGATGCCGCCCTTGCGCTCAAGGCCCGTCGTTATGCGGTCATCGCCGCCGCAGCAGATGCTGGGACCGTTCCATTTCACATGTTCCGTGACGCCTTCATGCGCCGCCAGAATCAGGAGCCGAACGGCTTGCAAAGCCTCTCGCCTCTCTGGATCGACGCCCTCCAGAAAGCGATCAACGGTCTCTGGCGCCCCTGCGGTCACTGCGCCGGATAGGGCGTCGTCACGCCCGAGGCGAACATGCCCGGCAGGGCCTCGCCCAAGCCCATCAGGATGAACTGGATGGCCAGGGCGCACAGGATCAGGCCCAGGACGCGCACGGTGATGGCCAGTCCGACGTCGCCGAGAATGCGGCTGATCGGTCCGGTCAGGCAGAAGCAGAGGAAGGACACCGCCGCCGCCGCCGCGATGGCGGCCAGAGACGCCGCCATGCCCGCAGGCCCGATCTTCTGCGCCTCGCCCGCCTGAATGATGATGGCCGAAATGGCGCCGGGTCCGATCATCAGAGGAATGGCGAAGGGCACCACCAGACGCTGGAACCGTCGCCGCGCATAGCCGCGCACATCCTTCAGGTCGCTGGCCGCATCCTTGTCGTGGAAGGAGGCCAGAAAGTCCTCGCGCGCCATGTCCAGACCCAGCAGCAGCAGAAGGATGCCGCCCGCGATGCGGAAGGCGGCCAGCGAAATGCCGAAGAACTGCAGCAGGCCCAGACCGGTGAACAGGAAGAAGGCCAGGAAAACCGCCGCGAACAGGCAGATCAGCCCCGACACCGAGACCCGCTGGCGCAGGGTCGCCCCCGCCGTCGCCGCCGCAAAGATGGGCAGGTTGCCGATCGGGTCCAGCAGGGCGAACAGGGTCACGAACAGGTTGACGCCCAGATCGACTGCGTCCATGTGCTGGCCTCGCCCTTATTGTTGAAACCCTCGCCGGCCCCTCAGCCGACGCGCGCGCTCGCGCCTGTCTGCATAGCCGGTCCACAGGAGCCCGTCGATGACTTCTCCCCTGCTGACCGACCCGCGCCTGATCGTCGGTCTGGACCTGCCCTCGGTCGAGACCGCGCGCGACATGGTGCGGACGCTGGGCGGAACCGTCAGCGCCTATAAGGTCGGCTTGACCCTGCTGGCTCGGCCCGGCGGCGTCGCCTTCGCCCATGAACTGCGCGAACAGGGCAAGTTCATCTTCCAGGACTGGAAGCTGCACGACATCGGCGCCCAGGTCGAAGGCGCGGCCCGCGCCGTGGCCGAGGGCGGCTGCGATCTGCTGACCGTCCACGCTGAACCGCAGGTGATGCGCGCCGCCGTCAGGGGCCGCGACGCCTCAGGCGCGCTGACGAAACTGCTGGCCGTCACCGTCATGACCAGCCTGTCGGACGCCGACCTGACCGAGATCGGCTACAGCTTCGACACCTGGACCCTGGTCGAACGCCGTGTGCGCCAGGCGCTGGACTGCGGCGTCGACGGCGTCGTCTCCAGCCCGCTGGAGGCCACGCGCGTGCGCCAGATCGCCGATGAGGCGGGCCGTCCCGACTTCCTGATCGTCACCCCAGGCGTTCGGCCCGAAGGCGCCGACCATGGCGACCAGCAGCGCGTGGCCACGCCCGCCGCCGCTCTTCTGGCCGGGGCCAGCCATCTGGTGGTCGCCCGCCCGATCGTCGCCGCCGCCAATCCCCTTCTGGCCGCCTCGGCCATCGTCGAGTCGATCGACGGCGTCGGCCGCTGAGGCCGCCTTTCCACATCTGAATTGAAAACGGCCGGGGTGCGGATCGCACCCCGGCCGTTTGTCATCTGTGGCCTGGATCAGCCCCGCTCACCGGGCTCCTGGCGGTAGTCGTGCCGCACCGGCGGCGGCGGCGGAGGAGGAGGCGGGGGCGGCGGAACCGCGCCGTCCAGCTCATAATACTGGTTCGGCGTCATCGGCACGACATAGTCCGGCGCCGCAATCCGCACGTCGGGCTGACGCACGCGCACGTCCTGCTGCTGGATGCGGACGTCAGGCTGGCGCACACGCACCTCGCGCTGCTCCATATAGACCTGCGGCTCCTGCATATGGACACGCGGGGCGTCCATATAGACTTGCGGCGGGGCCACATTGACCTGGGGCTGGGGCACGGTCACCTGAGGCGGCGCAACATAGACCTGGGACGGTTCGACGTAGACGTCCGAAGGCTCCACATAGACCTGCGAGGGTTCGACGTAGACCTGTGACGGCTCCACATAGACCTGGGCCGGTTCGATATAGACCGGCGGGGCCTGCACATGCACCGGCGGCGCCTGGACGCGCACAGGCGGCCCCTGAACATAGACGGGCGGCGACTGCACATAGACCGGCGGCTGCTGGATGTAGACCGGCTCAGGGCGATAGGTTTCGCGGTATTCCTCGCGGTACTGCGGGCGATATTCCTCACGATACTCTTCACGGTATTGCGGGCGCTCGACGTAACGCTCTTCGTAGCGGCTCTCGCGACGCTCGCTGTAGCCGTAGCGGCCGCCGCGGTCGGCGTCGCTCGTGCAGGTCGTGCCCGTGCGCACCGGCCGTCCGAAACCGCCCAGAACATAGCCATAGGGGCCGGTCCGGCAGCTGGACCCCTGATAGGGCGCTTCATTGTAAACCGGGCCGCCGTAGTAGGCGTAGCTGTCGCCCCCGCCGCCGCCGCCGACATAGGAGGTTCCGCCGTAGTTGCCGCCGCCGCTGTAGCGGGCGCTGCGGACGTCATAGCTGCGGGCGTTGATCACGCTGCGGGCGCCGCCATAGGCATAGGCGTTCGCATGGGCGTTGGCGTTTGCATTCGAATTGACGTTGACGTTCACATTGCGCCAGCCGCCGCCTTGGTGATGGCCGCCACCGCCGCCACAGCCGCCGCCGCAGCCGCCGCCGCCGCCGCCGTTCGGGCCGCCGGCCAGCACAGGCGTCGCCGCCAGGATCAGAAAGGCGGCGCCAGCCGCTGCAGTCAGGATTCGCATCTCTCAGGCTCCAACTCAGGATCCTGCTTTAGGCACGCCGTGAACGATCCGTGTTGCGCTTGCACCGTGCGGGGGAAGCCCGACCCGCGCTTTCCCCTGACGGGATGCAATTTAACCCTGACCGTTCACCCCCGCATCTTGAAGACGCTCAGAAATCGACGGCCAGACCCTTCTTCTCCCAGTCGCCGTAACGGGTCGGTTCGGGACCACGCGGGCCGCCGTCCTCTGGCGGCAGAACCGCCTCGTCGGCGCCGGCGCGACGATCCGCCGCCTCCAGCAGGGCCTGGCGCGCGACCTCGCTCAGGGGCCTGTCGGACACGGCGTGGGGCACGTCAGCATTGAACACAGGCGTTTCAGCCAAGACCGCCTCATCAGGCGTCTCGGGCGTCGGGGTGGGTTGATCGGTCACAGCATCCTCATCTTGAGCCCGGGCGTTCATGCCCACAGTTTAAACCACGCCCTCCCCGGCGGCCATGTTGATCGAGCCATGAACCACCTGAAGACCTTCAGCCTGCTGGCGGCGCTGACCGCCCTGTTCGGCGTCATCGGCCTGGCCGTCGGCGGCGTCACCGGCATGGCGATCGCTCTCGTTCTGGCCGCGGGCCTGAATCTGGTGGGTTACTGGAACGCAGACAAGATGGTGCTGAAGCTGTATCGCGCCCAGCCGGTGGACGAGCACCACCCCAACGCCGTGGTCCGCGCCTATGTCGCCGATGTGGTGCAGATGGCCCGCGACGCCGGTCTGCCTCGCCCGGTCATCGCCATCGCCCCCAACGACCAGCCCAACGCCTTCGCCACCGGGCGCAATCCGACCCACGCCGCCGTCTGCGCCACCACCGGCCTGCTGGACCTGCTGACCCGGGCCGAGATCCGGGGGGTGATGGCCCATGAACTGGCCCATGTGAAGAACCGAGACACCCTGACCATGACGGTCACCGCCGTGCTGGCGGGCGCCGTGGCCGCGATCGCCAACTTCGCCCTCTTCTTCAACGGCGGACGCGATCAGGAGAACGGCGGCGGCATAGGCGGCCTGATCGGCGGTCTGGCCCTGATGATCCTGGCCCCCTTCGCCGCCGGTCTGGTGCAGATGGCCATCAGCCGCTCGCGCGAATACGAGGCTGACCGCGTCGGCGCCGACATCGCCGGCGACCCCCACGCCCTGGCCGACGCCCTGAAGAAGATCGAGGCTTACGCCAAGGGGATCGCCAACCCCACCGCCGAGCGCAACCCGGCCTCGGCTCCGATGTTCATCATCAACCCCCTGTCAGGACGCGGCGCCGACAACCTGTTCTCGACCCACCCGGCCACGGAAAACCGCGTCCGCGCCCTGTTGAAGACGGCCCCATCCAAGTTCCCGACCTCCGCGCCAAAGCCTGCCGTCGATCCGGTCATCGCAGGCCGCGAAGACGCCACCCGCCCGGTCCGCGCCGTCGGACCCTGGGGCTGACGCGCCTTCACGGTCGTCAACCGCCCTTGCATCCCGGCTCGTCTCGCCCTTTAAGCGCGGCGACAATGCGTCTGCGCTCCCCCGCAGCCACCCAAGGAAGCCCGCCATGACCGCCGCCGCCAAGAAGCCCGTCAAAAAGGTCGTCCTCGCCTATTCGGGCGGTCTGGACACCTCCATCATCCTGAAATGGCTGCAGACCGAGTATAACGCCGAGGTCATCACCTTCACCGCCGACCTGGGCCAGGGCGAGGAACTGGCGCCCGCGCGCGAGAAGGCGCTGAAGATGGGCATCAAGCCCGAGAACATCTTCATCGACGACCTGCGCGAAGAGTTCGTCCGCGACTTCGTCTTCCCCATGTTCCGCGCCAACGCCGTCTATGAGGGCCAGTATCTGCTGGGCACCTCCATCGCCCGGCCGCTGATCTCCAAGCGCCAGATCGAGATCGCCAAAATGGTCGGCGCCGACGCCGTCTGTCACGGCGCCACCGGCAAGGGCAACGACCAGATCCGTTTCGAACTGGGCTACTACGCCCTGAACCCCGACATCCACGTCATCGCCCCGTGGCGTGAGTGGGAGTTCAAGTCGCGCGAGGCCCTGCTGGACTTCGCCGAAAAGCACCAGATCCCCATTTCCAAAGACAAGCGCGGCGAGGCCCCCTTCTCTGTCGACGCCAACCTTCTGCACTCCTCATCCGAGGGCAAGGTGCTGGAGGACCCGGCGGTCGAAGCCCCCGAGTTCGTGCACCAGCGCACCATCAGCCCGGAAGACGCGCCGGACACGCCGACCGTCATCACCATCGGCTTCGAGCGCGGCGACGCCGTCTCCATCAACGGCGAGGCCATGAGCCCCGCCAACCTGCTGACCGCGCTGAACCAGTACGGCCACGACAACGGCGTCGGCCGTCTGGACCTGGTCGAGAACCGCTTCGTCGGCATGAAGTCGCGCGGCGTCTATGAGACCCCGGGCGGCACCATCCTGCTGGCGGCGCACCGCGGCATCGAGTCCATCACGCTTGATCGCGGCGCCATGCATTTGAAAGACGAGCTGGCGGTCAAGTACGCCCATTTGATCTACAACGGCTTCTGGTTCTCGCCCGAGCGCGAGATGCTTCAGGCCGCCATCGACCACTCCCAGGCCAGGGTCTCGGGCGTGGTGCGGGTCAAGCTCTACAAGGGCAATGTCACCGTCATCGGCCGCGAGAGCGAGAACAGCCTGTACGATCAGGACCTGGTGACCTTCGAAGAAGGCGTCCAGGCCTATGACCACCACGACGCCGAGGGCTTCATCAAGCTGAATGCGCTCCGCCTGCGCGTGCTGGGCAAGCGCGAAGCCCGCAACAAGGGCTAGGGCCGGGCGATCCTGAGGATGGCGGCCGAGCGGTCGTCCGCCACCCAGATGGAGCCGTCGCGCGCCACCGCCATGCCGACGGGCGAGCCCTGCGGATGCTTGCCCGCCTGACGGCTCCAGCTGGGGGTCAGCACCCGGGCGCGCGGCGCCGGCGCCGTCGCCGGGTAGGCCAGGGCGCCGCGCGGATAGATGGCGTAGCGGGCGTTGACGTCGGTCAGGGGCGCGCCCTCGGCGTCGGTCTCTATGGCCACGATGCGGCCCGCCGCGCGTCGATAGCCGTGCCAGCTCATCAGCATCCGTCCGCGCAGTTCGGGGAACATGGCCCCGTCATAATAGAGCATGTCCAGCGGCGCCGCGTGCGGAGGCAGCAGGGAGACCGGCGCCGTCCTCTGACCGCACCGCGCCTGCGCGGCCGTCCAGCCCGGCAGGACCGTGCTCATGTCGGTGCAATAGGGCCAGCCGTAGTGGCGGCCCGCCTGGAGGCGGTTGATCTCGTCGAACGGTCGTTCCGGCGAAGGCAGATCGACCGAGTTCTCCCCCTGATAGATGGCGCCGGACGAATGTCTCACCATCGAGACCGAATTCCTCAAACCCGAGGCGAAGACGGTCCAGTCGGCGCTCCAACGGCCATTTCCGCGGTAGGGATAGCGTCGCACCATGGCCTGGGCGTCGTCCTCGGCGCACAGACCCCGCGCATTACGGCTGGGCCGTCCGGCGGCGTCCAGACAGCGGTCGCTCGGCGCCCCGACATTGACCAGCAAGGCCCCGTCTCCGTCGAAGATGAAGGCCGACAGCGGGTGGCGGTTCTCGTGCAGGCGGTTGTCGGGCAGGTCATCGACCACAGGCGTCTGCGTCATGCCGGGCGCCAACCGCGCCGGGTCAAGGGCCACGATCCGGCTCATCTCGGCCAGATAGATGCGGCCGTCCGGCCCTCGCGCCAGCGTATGCGGCATGGACAGGCCGGACAGCAGACGAGTCCAGCGCACCGTCCCATCCCGCTGACGGGACATGCGCCACAGGGCGCCGCGCCCGGCCTCCCAACCGCCCAGATCCGAGACCAGCCAGCCGCCCCCATCCAGTTCCAGCAGATCACGGGGCATGCGCGGGCCGTCCGCCCCCGTCCTCTGCCAGACCCGGCCCATGCAGGCGTCGCCCGTCATCGCCACCCGCGTCGCCGGCCAACCCGCGCAATCGCCCGAGACGGCGTAGACGCGGCTGGAGGTCTGTGCCGAAGCCGCCCCCGCCAGCACGAGCGTCGCCGCAGCGGCCGACAAAACAGCCAGGCTTTCCAACGTGCGTTTGATCATCCGCCCACTCCTTGATCCCAATGAAATACTCTCGCCCGCGCCGCAAAAAGGCGCCACCCTGAAGCGGAAGAGCATTGGCTCCGTCTCCATTCAGGACCTCATACATGTCACTCCGCGCCGTTCTCACCGCGACCGTCGTTCTGGCTTTCGCCGCCCCCGCCCTGGCCCAGCAAGCGCCCGCCGCGCCCGCAGCCGCACAGCCGGCCGACCCTGCCGAAGCCGCCTTTGAAGCCGAGGCCGAAGCCTTTGAAGCCAACGTCCAGGCCATGACTTCGGAAATGCAGGCCGCAGCGGCCGCCGCTGGTGCTGACCGCGCCAAGGCGTCCGCCGACCTGGACGCCATCGCCGCCCGCTACCAGCCCGGCATGGATGCCTTCGCCACGTCGCTTGAGGCGTTCCTGGCCCTGAAGATGGCTGAAGCGCCCGAGGATCAACGCGCCCGGATGACTCAGATGGGCCCGATCCTGGTCGGTCAGATTCGCTCTGCTCCAGCCCTGACCAAGGCATCCATCCTTCAGCCTGCCGCCGCACCGGCTGCGCCAGCCGCCGAATAGGCCGCGTCCTCCGACGTTGAGACGGCGGGGCTCCGGCTTCGCCGCCTTACCGCGATTTCACTTGAGCCCTGGCGGCGATGGGCGGACCTTGCGGACAACCTCATTGGAGCCCCGCCATGATCAAGGCCCTCTCTCTCGCCGCCGCCCTCGCCCTGCTGCCCCTGTCCGCCTCCGTCGCGGATGAGGTGCGCGGTCCGTCCGAAGACGCTCTGGAAGCCGCCGCCGAAGCTTTCGAGGCTCGAATGGAAGCCTTCGGCGACCGCGCCGAAGCGATTTCTGAAGACGAATCCCTGACCAAGATCGAGCGCGAGACCCGCATCGCCGCCCTGTGGGCCGAGTATCAGCCCGACGTCCTGGCTTTCACCGCCGAGGCCACCCGCCACGCCGGAGCCATCGCCTCGGAGGCCCTTGCCGAGATCGACGTCGACGCCATTGTCGCCGACGCCCTGGCTGAGGCCGATGTCTCCGGCGCCATCGCCGCCGCCGGCCAGATCGCCGCCAACGGCGCCTGGGCCTCCAACGATCCCGAACATATGGAGACCTACGCCTTGATGGCCGACTATGCGGTCGGCGAGGCTATGGACGCCCTGGACGAAGCGAACGCCGAGGTCGCCAATGTCCAGATCGACCTGGACATGGCGGACACCGCAGCGCCGACAGCACCTTCCCCCGACTGAAGCTGAGCGGATCGAACGCAGCGTCTTGACCCCGCGCTGTCCCGGCCCGACAGGGGCGCATGACCGCCCTGCCTGTCGATCCGCACCTGTATCTGACCTTCCTCGGGGTCATGGCTGTCATGGCCGCGACGCCCGGTCCCGCCAATCTGTTCGCCATCGCCAACGGCGCAGCGAGGGGCAAGGCCGCCGCCCTGGCCGCGACGGTCGGCATGAACGCCGCCACCCTGGTCTGGTTCGGCGCCGCAGCCCTGGGTCTGGGCGCGCTGGTCACAGCCTTTCCGCAAGCCTTCCGCCTGATCTCGATCGGCGGCGCCCTCTATGTCGCCTGGCTGGGGCTGAAGGCTCTGCGCGGCGCCTTCCGCACCGCCGCTGATCCTGAAAGCGCCGCCATCAGGCCGGGCCGCAGCGCCATCGTCGACGGCTTCATGGTCCAGATCGCGAACCCCAAGGCGGTGCTGTTCTTCACCGCCGTCCTGCCGCCTTTTCTGGACGTGAACCGTCCGGCGGCGCCGCAACTGGCCCTGTTCGCCGTCGCCACCATCGGCATGGACGTGCTGTCCATGTCCGCCTACGGCTTGGGCGGCGCGGCCCTGGCCCAACGCATGAACCAGCCGCGATTCCGCAAGGGATTCAGCTTGACGACAGGCTTGCTCCTGCTGGCCGCCGCCCTACTTATCGTCATGCGTCTTTAGCACGCAGGCGATGCTGGAATCGGGGCGGAACCGGAGCTGTTCATGTCCCGTTCAAACATCTCGGCGTCTTTTAGACTTTCAAGGAGAGTCCCGATGAAAATTCGTCTGCTCAAGCCCGTGCTGCTGGCGGCGACCGCCGCCCTGGCCCTGTCGGCCTGCGCCACGGCCACCCCCTATGCGCCGGCCAGCCCCGACAGCCGCTTCGGTTACGCCGAACAGCGCGTCGACAACGACCGTTACCGCGTCAGCTTCTCGGGCAATTCCGTGACCTCGCGCGAACAGGTCGACATGTCCTTGCTGCTGCGCGCCGCCGAACTGACCACGCAGAACGGCTATGACTGGTTCGCCACGGTCAATCGCGCCACCGACCGCGACACCCGTCTTCAGGCCACGCCCGACCCCTTCTACTATGACCGCTACAGCCCCTTCTGGGGGCCGTCGTGGCGTTACCACCGCCGCGGCCTGTGGAGCCCGTGGCGCGATCCGTTCGCTCCCGACTTCGACGTGCGCCAGATCGACCGCTATGAGGCTTCGGCCGAGATCGTGATGGGACGCGGCGCCAAGCCGGCCAACGACCCCAACGCCTTCGACGCCCGCGAGGTCATCGCCAACGTCGGCCCGCGCGTCGCCCGCGCGATGTAGGGTTCACCTCTTTGCAGAATGCAGAACGGCGCCTCCTGACGGGGCGCCGTTTTTGTTTGCCTTACCCTTTTCCCGCTCATCCCACGTTCGCTAGGATGAGCGGAGTGGAGGGGTCCGCCCCTACCCCACCTTCGGCGTCTTCATGCGGCGTTTGTTGGTGTGGCTGGCGGGGGCCTTGCCCAGTTGGTCGGGCAGTTCACCCTTGAAGTAGAAGCGCTGCCACGCCTCCTTGGCCGCGTCGGGATCGCCCGCCGCCAGACGGGTGTTGAAGTCCGTACGCTCCCTCAGCCAGGCTTCATACTGCCCCTGCATCACCGGATTGGAGGACAGGGCGCGGATCACCGGCTGGGCCTCCTCGGCCTTCTTGTGCTGGCTCAGGGTGATGAAACAGAAGGGCTCGCCCTTGTCGAAGCGGATCTTGCCGGGCCGGGTGAAGATCCAGTTCATGGTGAAGGGGAACGGCAACCAGTCGGTCTCGACCACGCCGACCAGAGCCTGGATGCCGTCCTTGATGTGGTTGGGGCTGCCTTGGCAGGTCATGCTCCAGCCCGGCGGGGTGCGGAACAGATACTGCGGATGCAGGGTCAGCACACCGCGCGAGAAGTGCGAGCTGACGAAATGCGTCAGGTTCGGCTGGGGCCGGTCGGGGGTGATGACGATGTCGGCCTGGGTCGGACCGCCGTTCCATTCCGCGGCGAAGCCGAAGGGGCACAGGATTTCCCACCCCGTGGTGTTGGCCATGTTCAGCGGCAGGCAGCGATAGGGGTGACGGCTGGCGAAGGCGTCCATCCAGTCGCGCGACGGCCGCCCCGGCGCCAGGTCCGGCGGCGTAGCCGACATCGGATAGCATTCCAGTTCCACAGCGGACCTCCGGCGGGTATCGAGAGACGTTCCCTCTCTCCTAACGACGCATGATGATCCAGGACAAGACAACATCTTCACCCGCACACGACCGCGACAGCCTGCTGGCCTGGTTCGCCGCGCACGACATCGCCCACGCCACCCACGATCACCCCGCCGTCTTCCGTGTCGAGGAGGGGCTGGAGCTGAAGGCCGCCCTGCCCGGCGCCCACACCAAGAACCTGTTCCTCAAGGACAAGAAGGGCCGGCTGTGGCTGATCTCGGCGCGTCAGGACACGGTCATCGACCTGAAGCAGGCGCACCGGACCATCGGCGCCGACCGCCTGTCCTTCGGCAATGAGGGCTTGATGTGGGAGACGCTGGGCGTCCGGCCCGGCTCGGTCACGGCCCTGGGCCTGATCAACGACACCGACCGCCGCGTCAGCTTCATCCTCGACAAGGCCCTGTGGGACGCCGACATCGTCAACTTCCACCCCCTGACCAATACGGCCACCACGGCGCTGGATCAGACGGCCTTCCGGCGCGTGCTGAGTCTGCTGGGGCGCGAGCCGATGGTGGTGAATTTCGAGGCGTTGGCGGGGTGAGGGAGGGCATTCTGCAAAAATCTAGAGGCTGTTAAGGAGCACGGTCCGGCGCGCACCAAAAAGTCTAAAATCGACCCTCAGGCCACTTTGGAAGTGGTCTGATTTTCGGACGCCAAAGTTACGCCATATCGCCCATGAAGCGGGCAACATCATCTGGCTCGATATCGGTCAGGCCTTCCGCTCGAAGTGCCGCATACCAAGCGATCACTGCAGCACCCATGCCCGGCATCGCATAGGTGGGCCTAACGTGTTTCACCCAAAGCTCAATCTCTCGTTGGGTCACTTCTCGCGCCGGAAGAACGATCTGAGCTTGTCGAATTATATAATCCGCTAACTCTGCACTGATCGCCGCTTCAGGTTCCGACCAATGAGCATCGTCCCCGTAGCAGTCGGAATAGAATGCAAGTTGCTTCAACCCATCCAACAGCTCGGCGTCGTCTCCACCTTCGACTGCAGGTTGGAAATCAACAAGTTGTCGAGCTCCTTCCTCAATGAGTTTGCCCACTACCTAATGCGTATTCTTTGAGGTGTGCCTGCGATAATCCTTCCATGCGCTTTTGAGCGTTTTGTCGTTCGGCGCGATAGACATGAGCCGCAAGACGCGGGTCTTACCGCTTTCCTCAATGGAAAGGATAGCGAGAGCGGCGGCTGAAGGATGACGCCCTTCTCTGTGGAGTAGTTCAGCGTCAGTAAGAAGCCGGTGGGCGCTTCGGATAGCGGCGTTCATACCCGTCACGATACCCGTGATATCGGACTTTCCGCGAAACTGAGCGGATCGGTTCGCGAGGCGCTGATCGTTCTTCACTCGATGATAGTGGAGTGAAGATCTCAATACGCAAGTGGCTCTGCCGCTCCGTCTGCTTTCCAGCCTTCCTGATCAATTCCGCCCTCATCCGCCCCCATCGGCTGACTTTCGGCGCGACGCCTGCTAGAGCGCCCGGCATCTCCCCCACGCCAGCCATAACGGACGCCGCCATGCCCGCCGCTCCCGACTTTCCGCCCGCCCCGGACGCGATCAAACCCATCCGCGCCCTGATTTCATTGTCGGACAAGGCGGGGCTGGAGGATGTCGCGCGCACCCTGGCCGGTCTCGGCGTCGAACTGGTCTCGACCGGCGGCACCAAGGCGGCGATCGCGGGCTATGGCCTCCCGGTCAAGGACGTGGCCGATCTGACCGGCTTCCCGGAAATGATGGACGGCCGGGTCAAGACCCTGCACCCCGTCGTGCACGGCGGCCTGCTGGGCGTGCGCAACGCCCCGGCCCACGCCGCCGCCATGACCGAGCACAACATCGGCGCCATCGATATCGTCTGGATCGACCTCTATCCGTTCGAGAAGACGGTCGAGGACGCCATACCCGGCGAAGAGGGGGGCTTCGAGGCCGCCATCGAGAACATCGACATCGGCGGCCCGGCCATGATCCGCTCGGGCTCCAAGAACCACGGCCACGTCGCCGTCGCCGTGGACGGCGAAAGCATCGGCCTGATCGTCGAAGCCCTGAAGGCCGACGGCTCGACGACGCTGGCGCTCCGCAAGCTGCTGGCCGCCCGCGCCTTCGCCCGCACCGCCGCCTATGACGCCGCCGTGTCGTCGTGGTTCGCCGCCCAGCTGAACGACGCCGCCCCGGCGCGCAAGTCGATCGCGGGCTCGCTGGCGCAGACCCTGCGCTATGGCGAGAACCCGCATCAGACCGGCGCCTTCTATCGCACCGGGGAGAAGCGTCCGGGCGTCGCCTACGCCACCCAGATCCAGGGCAAGGAGCTGGGCTACAACAACATCGCCGACGCCGACGCCGCCTATGAGCTGGTGGCCGAGTTCGAGGCCCCGGCCTGCGTCATCGTCAAGCACGCCAACCCCTGCGGCGTGGCGGTCGGAAACACCCTGTCGGAAGCCTACGCCCGCGCGCTGGAATGCGACGCCGTCTCCGCTTTTGGGGGAGTCATCGCCGTCAACCGCCCGCTGAACGGCGCAGATGCTGAGGCCATCACGGGCGTCTTCACCGAGGTCGTCATCGCCCCCGGCGCCGACGAGGAAGCCAAGGCCGTCTTCGCCGCCAAGAAGAACCTGCGCCTGTTGATCACCGACGGCCTGCCCGACCCGCATGGCGCGGGCGAGGTGTTCCGCTCGGTCGCCGGCGGCTTCCTGGTCCAGTCGCGCGACCGCTCGCTGATCAAGCCCGAAGACCTGAAGATCGTCACCCGCCGCCAGCCGACGCCGACCGAGATCCAGGACATGCTGTTCGCCTTCACCGTGGCCAAACACGTCAAGTCCAACGCCATCGTCTACGCCAAGGACGGCCAGACGGCCGGCATCGGCGCCGGCCAGATGAACCGCCGCGACTCGGCTCGCATCGCCGCCATTCGCGCCAAGGAAGCCGGTGAAGCCAAGGGCTTGGCCCATTCGCTGGCGCAAGGGTCGGCCTGCGCGTCCGAAGCCTTCTTCCCCTTCGCCGACGGCCTGCTGGAAGCCATCGCGGCCGGCGCCACGGCAGTGATCCAGCCGGGCGGCTCCATGCGCGACGCCGAGGTCATCGCCGCCGCCGACGAGAACAACATCGCCATGGCCTTCACCGGCGTTCGGGTGTTCCGGCACTAGGTTTCAGGGGCGCTATCGCTCACGACGCGGTCGCTCGCTGCTTGAGCGCTGGATATTCCTTCTCTCCCCTTGGGGGAGAAGGACGCACGCTTCTACTTTGATCCTCGTGCGGTAAGCTGAAGCCATGGACACGCTTTCCGCCCGCTGGGCCTTGCTGGAACCGCACATCACCGTGGTCGGGCCCGACGATGACCGGGCGCGCCCGTCGGTCATCCTGTTCCACGGCTGCGGCGGCTTGCGCGCGCATCTGCCGGTCTACGCCGAGGCGGCGAAGGCGGCCGGGTGGCGGGCCTTCATCGTCGATTCCTATGCGCCGCGCGGCTGGAGCCGCTCGTTCGCCCTGACCATGGTCTGCACCGGCCTGAGGCTGCGCGGCGACAAACGAGCGGGCGATGTCCTGGCCGCCCTGCACGGCGTGTCACAGAGGCGGGACGTAGACGCCTCCCGACTGACCCTGGCGGGCTGGAGCCACGGCGGTTGGGGCATCATGGAGGCCATGAGCGCCGACCGCAGCCGCCAATCCCTGGGCCAATCCCTGGGCCAGTCCCTGGGTCTGGCCGACCCGGGGGCCGTGTCTCTGGACGGGGTGAAGGCGGTCTATCTGGCCTATCCCTACATCGGCCCCGCCGCCTTGAACCGGATGCGGCCCTGGCGGCATTGTCCGAAGACCCTGGCGGTGGTGTCGCGCACCGACCACCTGACCACTGTCCGCAACGCCGAGCGGGTCCACGCCATGATCCGCGGCTGCGGCGTGGATATCGAGACCTGGATCGCCGAGGGCAGTCACGCCTTCGATGAGCCGGGCGCCGCCAAGCCCATGCGCCACGACCCCGAACTGACCGCAGAGGCGGTTCGCCGCTTCGCCGCCCTGCTGACCGACACGGCCCCCTCTGTCAGAATGTCGCCTCCCGCCTGACGACCCTGTGACCCCGTCGCGCTTGCTCCCGCCCGCGACCCGGCTTATCCCCCGATCATGACCGCGCCCCTGATCTGTCCGTCGATCCTCGCCAGCGATTTCGCCCGCCTGGGCGAGGAGGTCGCTGCGCTCGAAGCCGCCGGGGCCGACTGGATCCATGTCGATGTGATGGACGGCCATTTCGTGCCCAACATCACCCTGGGCCCGGACATCGTGAAGGCCATACGGCCGCACACCCGCCTGCCCTTCGACGTGCATCTGATGGTCGCGCCGGTCGACCCCTGGCTGGAAGCCTATCGCGCCGCCGGGGCCGACATCATGACGGTCCATCCCGAAAGCGGGCCGCACCTGCACCGCACCCTGGGCCGCATCCGCCAGCTTGGAGCCAAGGCCGGGATCGTCCTCAACCCCGGCACGCCTCTGGATGTGCTGGAGGAGGTGGTCGAACTGGTCGATCTGGTGCTGCTGATGTCGGTCAATCCGGGCTTTGGCGGCCAGAGCTTCATTGAAACGACGCTGAGGAAGATCGAGCGCGCCCGCGCCCTGTTGGACGCCGCCGGATCGAAGGCGCATCTGCAGGTCGACGGCGGCGTCACCTCGGCCAACGCCGGGGCCTGCGTCGCCGCTGGGGCCGACGCCCTGGTCGCCGGCTCCTTTGTCTTCAAGGGCGGCCCGTCCGCCTACGCCGCCAACATCGCGGCGCTGAAGGCCGCGTGAGCGAGTTCGGCTCATTGACACCGGAACCGGAGGCGGAGCGCCCGCCCGAGGAGCCCATGGCCGTGCCCGGCCTGCGCGGCGCGCCGATGCGCACCCCGGTTCGCACCACCGAGACCGGCGGCGGTCCCGGCCTGTGGCCCGCCATCGTCGGCCGCCTGCTGACCCGTCAGCTGTGGATCGAGCTTTACGGTCTGCCCGGCTATTCCTTCACCCTGGGCGGTCGCCCGGCCCAGGCTTTCGCCGCCACGCCGCGCGATGTCAGGCCCGTCGACGCCGAACTGGGGCGCAGCCTTCTGAACGGCCGTTTCACCCTGGCCGGAACCAGTCTGGAGGCGGCGGCCCCCGAGGATCCGTTCAACCGACCGAGCCCGACCCGGGCCTTCGCCGTCGAACTGCACGCCTTTTCCTGGCTGCCCTCGCTGATGGCCCAGGAAGAGCGCGGCGCCCGCGAGGCCCTGCGCCTGACCTTGGCCTGGGCGGAGCAGTTCTCGCGCTGGTCTCCCTTCGCCTGGGGGCCTGAAATTCTGGCCCGCCGCACCTACGCCCTGGCCTGCGCCGCCCGCCGCATGGGCCAGGTCGCCACCGAGGTCGAGCGGCTGAAACTGGCCGACATCATCGCCCGTCAGGCCCGCCAGCTTCTGCGCCCGCCCGTGGCCCTGGCGGAACAGGCCGCCTGCCTGACCGCCGCCGCCGTCGCGGGCTGCGCCCTGGGCGGCAAGACCGGTTCGGGCATTCGCGGCGCCGCCTTGCACCGGCTGACCGGCGCCCTGCACCGCACAGTCGCCGACGATGGCGGCCACGCCACCCGCAGTCCCGAGGCGGGGCTTGAACTGATCCTCGACCTGCTGACGCTGGACGACGCCCTGGGCCAGATCTCGGCGCCGGCGTCCGAGCCTGTGCGCCGCACCATCCTGAAGCTGACCGCCGCCCTGCGCCTGCAGACCCTGCCCGACGGACGGCTGATCACCATGCAGGGCGGCGGACCGTCCACGGCGGCCCGTGTCGCCGCGGCCCGCGCCCATGACGACGCCGTCGCCGGTGTCGGCCAGGAAGGCGTGGTCGGCGGGATCGCGCGTCTGCACAGCCCCTTGCTGACCGTGGTCGCCGATGTCGCCGCCGCCGCCCTGGGCCCATGGTCCGCCGGCGCCTGCGCCCAGCCGATGGCGCTGGAGATCGTCTGCGGCAAGGATCGTCTGATCACCGGCTGCGGCTGGATGCCCCGCGCCGCCGAACGCCAGGGCCTGCGCCTGCCGCCCGGCCATTCGACCCTGACCCTGGGCGAGAGCACCACCGCCTCTCCCCTCGGCGGGTGGAAGGCCGGACTGATGGGCCCGCGCCTGATCGGCGCCGCGCCGCATTTCGACATGCACCGACGCGATGGCGAAGGCGCGGTCTGGCTGGAGGTCGAGCACGACGGCTGGGCGCATCAGTTCGGCCTGCTGCATCAACGCCGCCTCTATCTGGACCAGAGGCTGGACGAACTGCGCGCCGAAGAGCGGCTGCACCCTGCTCCACACCACCATGAAGGCGTGCGCGCCATCGCCGCCCCCTACGCCGTGCGCTTCCATCTTGAGCCGGGCGTCCAGGGCTCCCTGGCCCGCGACCGACGCTCCATCCTGCTGCGCGGCCATTCCGGCCGGGCCTGGTGGTTCAGAACCGACGGTCCCGATGTGGCCATTGAACCCTCGGTCCATGTCGATGACGGGCTGACGCGGCGCTCGCTGCAGATCGTCGTGCGCGGCTCGGCCCGCACCGACGCCGAAACCAAGATCCGCTGGAAGCTGAGCCCGGCGGGCGCGGGAACCGATCCCGACTGATCGCCCGGCCTTGAGGTTCACGCCGTCCGCGACCATCTAGACCATGGCGCGTTACACCTTGCCGAGACAGGATTGATTGATGAGCTTCGCCGACCCCGCCGCCCTGCCCGACGACCTGATCAAGGACGGCTCCGACGCCGCCTTCATGGCCGACGTGATCGAGTCCTCAAAGACCCAGCCGGTCATCGTCGACTTCTGGGCCACTTGGTGCGGGCCGTGCCGGACGCTGGGCCCCGCGCTGGAGAAGGCCGTGCGCGCCGCAGGCGGCAAGGTGAAGATGGTCAAGATCGACGTCGACAAGAACCCGGCCTATGCGGGCCAGCTGCGGGTGCAGTCGATCCCCACCGTCTACGCCTTCGTCGACGGCCAGCCGGTCGACGGCTTCCAGGGCGCTGTGCCGGAAAGCCAGATCAAGGCATTCATCGAAAAACTGACCGGCGGCGAGGCCGTCAACTCCGACGTTGAGCAGCTGCTGTCTCTGGGCGCTGAATCCCTGTCGCTGAACGATCTCGGCGGCGCGGCCCAGGCTTTCGCCCAGGTTCTGACCATGGAGGCCGACAACGAGGCCGCCATCGCCGGCATGGCCCAGGTCTATCTGGCCGACGGCGACATCGATCAGGCCCGCCAGACCATCGCCATGGCCCCGCAGGACTCGCGCCACCCCGGCGTCACCGGCGTGCGCGCCCAGCTGGCCCTCGCCGCCGCCGCCCCGACCGGAGACGCCGCCGCCGTTCAGGCCCGCCTGGCCGCCGATCCGAACGATCATCAGGCCCGCTACGACCTGTCTCTGTCCCAGGCCGCCTCTGGCGACTTCAAGGGTGCGGTCGACAGCCTTCTGGCCATCATCAGCGCCGACCGCGAGTGGAACGAACAGGCCGCCCGCAAACAGCTGCTGGTGGTGTTCGACGCGGCGGGCGCCGGTTCGGACGTGGCGCGCGAAGGCCGCCGCCGCCTGTCCTCCATCCTGTTCGCCTAAGGAGGCACGCCTTGGCCCAGGGCTATGTGAAGGCGACCGATCTGCCGCAGGTGATCCCGGTCTTCCCCCTGCCCGGGTCGATCATCCTGCCGCGCGGCCAGCTGCCGTTGAACATCTTCGAGCCGCGCTATCTGAACATGATCGACGACGCCATGGCCGGCGACCGCATCATCGGCATGATCCAGCCCAGCGGCGGCGACGCCGTGACGCCGCTCCTGTCGCCGATCGGCTGCGCAGGGCGGATCACCAGCTTCGCCGAGACCTCTGACGGCCGCTATCTGATCACATTGACGGGTTGCGCCCGCTTCCGTCTGGCGGGCGAGATTTCATCCCAGACCCCCTATCGCCAGGTCCGCGCCGACTTCACCGGCTTCGAGGCCGATCTGACCGCGCCGCCGCCCGACGACCGGGGCTTGGACCGCGACGGCCTGCTGGACGCCTTGCGCGCCTATCTGGAGAACCGGGGGCTGGACATCGACTGGGACACCGCCGAGACCGCCCCGCCCGAGGCCCTGATCAACAGCCTGTCCATGGCCCTGCCGTTCGAGCCGTCCGAGAAACAGGCCCTGCTTGAAGCGCCCGCCCTCACCGACCGTTCGACGGTGCTGACCGCGCTTTTGACTATCGACGCCGCCGGCCCGGGCGACGACGAAACCCCGACCTCCATGCAGTGAGCTGACGATGAGCCCCAGACGATGAGTGACGCCTTTCTGACCCCCGCCTCGGTCGATCCCCGCCTGCTGGAGGTGCTGGTCTGCCCCGTCACGCGCGGCAAGCTGACCTATGACCGCGAACGCCAGGAACTGGTGTCCCAGGGCGCCAAACTGGCCTTCCCCATCCGCGACGGCGTGCCGATCATGCTGGCCGAGGACGCGCGTCCGCTGGACTGAGGTGATCGCGCCTTCATTCCACGTCTCATGCCATTGAGAAGAACGCCCTCAAGCAGCGAGCCACCGCGTGGCGAGCGATAGGGCCCTTCGCTTTAAAGCCTCTCGCCGCGGAGCAGTCTCGGCAGGTCGCCTGTCGCGCCGCCCGCCTCGTGCATGAAGGCGCGGCGCAGGGCGGGCATGCGGTTGACGGCGGCGATGCCGATATCGCGGGCCAGACGCACCGGGGCCAGATCGGTCGAGAACAGCCGCACAAAGCCGTCGAAACCCGCCGCCAGCGCCGCATTGTCGAACCGGCGCCAACGAGCGTAGCGGTCGAGCACGATCTCCGAACCCACGTCCTCACCCGTCCGCATCGCCTCGACCAGAACCTCGGCCAGGGCGGCGGCGTCCTTCAGCCCCATGTTCAGGCCCTGACCCGCCACCGGATGCACCGCATGCGCCGCGTCGCCGATCAGGGCTGTGCGCGCGCCGGTCAGGCGTTCGGCGTATTGCAGCGACAGCGGATAGACGAAGCGCGGTCCCACCACCGTGACTTCACCCAGAAACTCGCCGAACCGACGGCGCAGGTGGGAAAGGAAGGCGTCGTCGCCGCTCTGTTTCAACGCCTCGGCGCGACGGCGCGTCTCGCACCAGACCAGGCTGGCCCGACGTTCGGTCAGCGGCAGGATGGCGAAAGGACCGGTCGGCAGGAAATACTCATGCGCCACACCACCATGATCGTGTTCCAGCGAGACGGTGGCGACCACGCCGCTCTGGTCATAGTCCCAGCCCAGGGTGTCGATCCCGGCCTTGCGCCGCACCAGGGAGCCGCGCCCCTCGGCGCCGATGATCAGGGCCGCCGACACCACCGCGCCGTCGGCCAGGGTGACGCGCACCTCGCCCGCGCCCGCCTCGACATCGGCCACGGAGGCGGGCGAACGCACCTCTATGTCCGGGTGGGCCATGACCGCTTCGCCCAGCGCGGCGCGGATGCGGCGGTTCTCGACCATGTATCCCAGCGGTTCGCCGCCCACGCCGTCGGCGATCTCCTCGGCGTCGAATCTCAGCCAGGCCGAAGACGCCGCCCTCGACGCCGCGCCGGGTCGCCGCCCGTCGGTGACAAGGATGTGATCCATGCGGCAGGCGTGGGGCCGCAGGGCCTCGCCCAGACCGAGCGCGTCCAGCATGCGGAAGTTGGCGAAGGATATGGCGGTCGAGCGACCGTCGAAGGTCGGGGCCAGCTGGGCCGAAAAGGGCTGGGGATCGACCGCCAGCACCCGCAGGCCGCCCTGGGCCGCGGCGAGGGCGAAGGTGGCTCCGGCCATGCCGGCGCCGGCGATGATGATATCGTAGTCCGTCTGAGCCATGCCGCTTGTGTCGCGCCGATCATCGCCTGCGTCCAGTGGGACAAAGTGGCGAGTGACGAGTGGCGAGTGGCGAAAAGGTCAGAGAAAGACGCGATACCCCTCGTCACTCGCCACTAACCACTCGCCACTGCCTTGCTGGTAAACAGCCTCTTAACCCTGCCGCGCGAGAAGGGGAGGCCCAGTCCTGTCAGGAGTCCGCCTTCGCATGTCCGCCGCCCTCGCCATCGCCAGACAGGTCTGGACCGGCGCGCGCATCCTGTGGGACGCGCCCATATCGGTGAAGCTGCGCGGCGCATTTCAGGCGGTGCTGGCTCTGGCGCTTCTCGCCGCCCTGATCTCGTGGAATCCGGCGGATCCCAGTCTGAACGTGGCGTCTGGCGAGGCGGCGACCAACTGGCTGGGCGGAAACGGCGCCATGTTCGCCGATCTGTTCATGCAGTCCCTGGGCCTGGCCGCCTGGCCCGCGACTTTTCTGCTGATCGCCTTCGGCCTGTCCACCGCCATCGGCGACGCCTTGCAGCAGCGGCTCAAGTCCACGCCGTGGAAGGCCCTGTCGGCGACGGTCGGCGTCCTGTGTCTGTCCGCCGCCCTGTCGACGCCGCCCGCGCCCGCCGCCTGGCCGCTGGCTTCGGGCCTCGGCGGTTTGTGGGGCGACGGCATGGTCGGCCTGGTGGCGCGGCTGTGCGCCATGATGCGTCTGGCCGGAGCGCCGATCTGGGCGGCCGCCATCTTCCTGCCCCTGGCGCTGTGGGGGATCGGCTACGCCATCGGCCTGCGCTTCTCCGATCTGGGCGAGGCTTTCCATTGGATGGGCGGACTGAAGGGGGCGCGACGCAACGACACGCGCGACGCCCCTGCGCCTGCGGCGCCGCCGAAACCGAAGCGCGCCAGACCCGCGCCTGAACCCGCTCCGGCCTTCGAGACGGAACCCGACGCCTTCGCCGCGCCCGATGAAGACGACAACGCCCCGCCCTGGGACGAGCCCGAACCCGCCTATGCCCCGCTGGCGGCCCGCGCCGCGCCCGAACCCCGGGTCGCGGCGGTCAAGGCGCCCAAGCCCGCCCGCAGCGACGCCGACCAGCAGGCTTTCGACTTCGCCGGCGAAGGCGGCTTTGAGCTGCCGCCGCTCGGCATTCTGGCCAAGCCGGCCCAGCGCAGCGGCGCCGTCGATGAGGAATCGCTCAAGCAGAACGCCAAGATGCTGGAGGGTGTGCTGCAAGAGTTCGGCGTGCGCGGCGTCATCGACCAGATCCGCCCCGGCCCTGTCGTCACCCTCTATGAACTGGTGCCTGCGCCGGGCGTGAAGCACGGCCGCGTCGTCGCGCTGGCCGACGACATCGCCCGCTCCATGTCGGCCCGCGCCTGCCGCATCTCGGTCGTGCAGGGTCGCAACGCCATCGGCATCGAACTGCCCAACGCCAGGCGCGAGACCGTCTATCTGCGCGACCTGCTGGCCTCGGGCGAATACGACAAGAAGAGCCATCTTCTGCCGCTGGCGCTGGGCGAAACCATCGGCGGCGAACCCTATGTGGCCGACCTGGCGCGCATGCCCCATTTGCTGATCGCGGGCACCACCGGCTCGGGCAAGTCGGTCGGGGTCAACGCCATGATCCTGTCGATCCTGTATCGCCACTCGCCCGCCGAGTGCCGCTTCATCATGATCGACCCCAAGATGCTGGAGCTGTCGGTCTATGACGGCATCCCGCACCTGCTGGCGCCGGTGGTGACCGATCCCAAGAAGGCGGTCGTGGCCCTGAAGTGGACCGTGCGCGAGATGGAGGACCGCTATCGCCGCATGTCCAAGCTCGGGGTCCGCAACGTGGCCAGCTACAATGAGCGCGCCCGCGAGGCCCAGGAAAAGGGCGAACATTTCGAGCGCACCGTCCAGACCGGCTTCGACGAGCAGGGCCGCCCCGTCTACGAGAGCGAGAAGATCCGCCCCGAGCCCATGCCCTATCTGGTCGTGGTTATGGACGAGATGGCCGACCTGATGCTGGTCGCGGGCAAGGACGTGGAGGGCGCGGTGCAGCGTCTGGCCCAGATGGCCCGCGCCGCCGGCATCCATTTGATCATGGCCACCCAACGCCCGTCGGTGGACGTCATCACCGGCACCATCAAGGCCAACTTCCCGACCCGGATCTCCTTCCAGGTCACGTCGAAGATCGACAGCCGCACCATCCTGGGCGAACAGGGCGGCGAGCAACTGCTGGGTCAGGGCGACATGCTCTACATGGCCGGCGGCGGCCGCATCACCCGCCTGCATGGGCCGTTCGTCACCGACCAGGAAGTCGAGGGGGTCTGCAACCACCTCAAGGCCCAGGCCGAGCCCGATTATCTGGACCTGATCACCGATGATCCCGACGGCGACGGCGACAACGCCATGGGCGATGGCGGCGGCGGACCAGGCGGCAATGGCGGCGACGACCTCTATGACCGGGCCGTGGCCGTGGTCACGCGCGACCGCAAGGCTTCGACCTCCTACGTCCAGCGCCGCCTGCAGATCGGCTACAACCGCGCCGCGACCCTGATCGAGCGCATGGAGCAAGAAGGCGTCGTCAGCCCCGCCAACCACGCCGGCAAGCGCGATGTGCTGGCGGGGCCGCCTCCTTGATGCTGGAAGATAGAGCGCTATCGCTCGCGACGCGGTCACTCGCTGCTTGAGCGCAACGCGGCTGCCTGTCCTCCCCATTCATGGGGAGGGAGACCGCGAAGCGGTGGAGGGGCTGCTGGCGGCGCACTCGCTTTTTCACCAGACCGAGCGCTCGGACAGAGCCCCTCCGTCTCGTCGGCTGATCGCCGCCGATCCACCTCCCCGCCCTGCGGGGAGGAGATTGCGCTGCGCAAGGCCCTTTTCGGAACCCTCTCAGATGAATGACGCTTCATTCCAGCGCCCGAATATGGTCTGGCTTGGGACATGTCCTCGCCAGACGGGCCGTTCAGTCTGAGCCTCCGATCAAACATCCCGAACGGGAGAAATGACACCATGACCGTTTCACGCCGCGCCTTCGCCCTGGGGTCCATGGGCCTTGTCGGCCTGCCCATCCTGCCCGTCATCGCCCTGCCCGCTGTGGCCAGCGCCCAGACGCTCGCCGCCCTGTCAGCCGAGGACCGCGCCACACTGGGCCAGGCCCAGACCTATCTGCAAAACCTGACCTCGGCCCAGGGCGCATTCGTTGAAACCTCGGGCCCTCAGCGCCGCGAGGGCCGCTTCTACCTGCAGCGTCCGGGCAAGATGCGCTTCGAATACACCAACCCCGCCGGGCTTCTGGTGGTGTCGGACGGCTCCAACGTCAAACGCTATGATCCGCGCCTCAACGTGTTCCGCCAGGTGCCTCTGGGCCAGACGCCTCTGTCCACCTTCCTGGCCCGCAACGTCCGCTTTGATCAGGGCGTGCGCGTGGATCGTGTGACCCGCATGGCCGGAGGCGGCTTCACCATCACCGCCCGTGACGCCTCCAAGCCCAATGAGGGATCTGTCACGCTCAGCTTCTCCGGCTCGCCCTTGCGCCTGCAGGAGTGGACCATCCGTGACGCCCAGGGCGGGTCCACCCGCACCCAGCTGACGACGTTGACGCCTGCGTCGGGCCTGGCCGCCAGCCTGTTCCAGCTGCGCGATCCGACCCAGCGCCCGCGCCGCAACTAACCATCATTCACGCTTGACTTTTTCTGTAACAGTGTCTTTTTGGACACAGAGAGGCGCGAGCCGATCTGTCCGCCTCGGATAGTCATCCCCTTCCCGGCGGCGAAAGAGAGCAACTTCAATGCCCGGTCCTTTGCAGGACCGGGCGTTTTTTGTTGGAGAGCGCTAACGCTCGCGACGCGGTCGCTCGCTGCCTGAGCGCATGTTGAGGGCGCTACCGCTCGGCTCGCGGTGCCTCGCTGCTTGAGCGCAGAATCCCGCTCATCCTCGCGAACCGGGGATCCAAGTTCTGTCCAGCTAGGCACGTGTGTTTCAGGACGACGATCGAGGCATTTTCTCCATCTGTCGTCATCCAAAGCACTGGACCCCCGCGTTCGCGAGGATGAGCGGAGGAGAGGGCTGACGGCCGCCTGCACAGCCGCCTGTTCCTATTCTCCGCCACGGTTGCTAAGGCCGGGGCATGCTTCGCATCGCCACCTGGAATATCAACTCCGTCCGTCTGCGCATCGACCAGGTTGCGCGCTTTGTCGCCGAAAGCGGGACCGACGTCCTGTGTCTTCAGGAGATCAAATGCACCGAGGACCAGTTTCCGCGCGCCGCCTTTGAAGAAATGGGCCTGCCGCATCTGAAGATCGGCGGCCAGAAGGGCTGGCACGGGGTGGCCACCGCCAGCCGCCTGCCGATCACCGAGGCGCCGCGTCTGGACGTCTGCCGCGAAGGCCACGCCCGCTGCGTCGGGGTGGTGGTTGATGATGTCGAGATCCAGAACTTCTACATCCCCGCCGGCGGCGACGAGCCGGACCGGGCGCTGAACCCCAAATTCGACCACAAGATGGACTTCTATGAGCGGCTGACGCGCGACATGGCGGTCCGCGACAAGCAGCGGTCCCTGGTCCTGGCGGGCGATTTCAATATCGCGCCGGGCGAGAACGACGTCTGGAACCACCGCTTCATGTCCAAGGTGGTCAGCCATACGCCGGGCGAGGTCGAGACCCTGTATCGGCTTCAGGACGCGGGCGGTTTCGCCGATGTGGTGCGCGACCAGATCCCCGATCCGGTCAAGCTGGCCAGCTGGTGGAGCTATCGCGCCAAGGACTTCCGGGTGTCGAACCGGGGCCTGCGTCTGGACCATCTGTGGACCTCGCCGGGCGTCACCTCGGCGGTGGTCAAGGGCAGCGCCCGCATCCATGACACCGTGCGCGAATGGGACCGGCCCAGCGACCATGCGCCGGTGACGATGGACCTCGACGTCTAGACAGCTTCAAGACGGGCTTTACGGCTGCAGCCGGTATCCGCCCGCGTCGGTCAGCAGCAGACGCGCCTGGCTGGGCTCGGGCTCGATCTTCTGGCGCAGGCGATAGATGTGGGTCTCCAGCGTGTGCGTCGTGACCCCGGCGTTATAGCCCCAGACCTCGGCCAGAAGCTCCTCGCGCGACACCGCCTTGGCCCCGGCGCGGTAGAGGTATTTGAGGATGTTGGTCTCTTTTTCGGTCAGCCGCACCTTCTTGCCCTTGTCGTCGACCAGCATCTTGGCCGCAGGACGGAACTCATAGGGACCGACACGGAAGACCGCGTCCTCGGACTGTTCATGGCTGCGCAGATGGGCGCGGATGCGAGCCAGAAGCACGGCGAAACGGAAGGGCTTGGTGACATAGTCGTTAGCCCCGGATTCCAGCCCCAGGACGGTGTCAGCCTCTGACGACTGGCCGGTCAGCATGATGATGGGCGTCGATACGCCGTCGGCGCGCAGCAGGCGGCAGGCTTCGCGTCCGTCCATGTCGGGCAGGTCGACGTCCAGCAGGATCAGATCAGCCCTGACCTCCCGGCCCATGCGCACCCCTTCGGCGGCGGTCGAAGCCTGGACGGGGCGGAAGGCTTCGTGAAGCGCCAGCTGCTCGGCCAGGGCCTCGCGCAGGTCGTCGTCGTCGTCGATGATGAGGATCGTCTTGGGTGCGGCCATGTCTCAAGAATGGCGAGCGTCGCGCGTTTCGCCAAGGGGTGGAGGCAAATGGCCGCCTTTTGCCCCGCGAAACATGCTGGACGCACCGCCCATCAGCGACAATGAAGGGTCATGACCCGGTCAGACGCCGACATTCTGTGGGACACCGCTGTGCAACTGGCGCGCGACACAGCCCGAAAGGCCCGCGCGGCGCATCGCCCCCTCACGGCCTTGCCGCCCCTGCTGTTCTTCACCGATCCCGAACGCACGCCCCATCCCTGGGAGACCGCAGCGCGCCTGCCCGCCGGGTCCGGGGTGGTGTTCCGTCATTTCGGGGCGCGGGACGCGCTTGAGACCGCGCTGCGCCTGCGCGAGGCGACCCGGCGTCGTGACGGGCTTTTGTTGATCGGCCTGGACGCGGACCTGGCTGAGAGGGTTGAGGCCGACGGCGTGCACCTGCCGCAGCGCGCACTGGGCCTGGCGGCGGATCTGAGCGCCCGTCGCCCGGGCTGGCGGCTGACCGGTGCGGTTCATGACGCCGAGGCGATGCAATCCGCTGTCGGCCTGGACGCCGTCGTGGCCTCGCCTGTGTTTCCGGCAGGCGGACGCTCCTCAAAGAAAGCCGCTCTGGGAATCGAAGGTCTCACGCGTCTGATCGCAACAGCGCCCTGCCCCATCTACGGCCTGGGCGGTATCGACGCCGGAAACGCAGCGCGCCTCATCGGCTCGGGCCTATGCGGATTGGCGGGGGTTGCAGGGATCCAGTCGGCCTTCGGGCCGGACTGACGACGTCAGAAGCGGAAGATGGATTCCAGACGGAAACGCGGTGCGGCGCGGCGGTCGGTTTCGGGCGCCCGAGCCGGGTCGGCCTCGGGCTCGGCCAGACCGGCGGCGGCGCCGACGCGCAGGCGCGGATTAATGCGGTAGTAGGCCCCGGCCTCGACATCGCCCAGGCTGCGTTCGCGGCCCACCGGCTGATTGAGGTTGAGGTCCAGACCCCAACGGCCGTTCTCGCTGAAACGCAGGCGCGACGGGCCGGACGGATTGACCGCCGAACGCTGGGCCTCGGTCAGATTGACAGCGGGCGCACGCGAGCGAGACGTGGCGGTCGAATTCGCCGACTGAGCACTGGCCACGTCAGCGGCGGTCAGGAGCACAAGCCCCGAAACCAGTCCTGCCATGACGGCGCCTGCACGCATTGACCTGCCTTGCTCTTGTCGTGACAGAGGATTCCGTAACGACAGTTTCAGCGATTAGACATCACTGGTCCCGCTGGTCAATGAAACGTGGCGTCGAGACCGCAGATTCGCAAGACTCACGCCTGCCTGTGGCGCGATCATCACGCCTTGAGGCCGTGCGGCGGCGCAAGCAGGACCGGACGGCGCCGCTTCGCCTTGTCATAGCCCCTTTTCAACGTGTTATAGAGCGATGTGGCCTCAGTCCCTGCGGGACATGCCCGTGCGCGGATGGGTCCGCTGCGCGATTGGAACAGATGGAGTTTCTCGATGGTGCTGGTTCGTGGCGCGACGGTCGCGCTGATCGCCTCGGGGGTGCTGCTCAGCGGCTGCACGGCTGAACGTCCCTTCGGACCCACCGTCGGCGACGTCTTCGGCGGCGGCTCGTCCCGGGCGGCTCCGGCCCAGCCCGGCATCGGCGTCAACGCCTTCCTGTGGCGCGCCACCCTCGACACCCTGGCCTTCATGCCCCTGGCCAACGCCGATCCCTGGGGCGGCGTGGTCAACTATGACTGGTACAGCGACCCCCAGACGCCGAATGAACGCTTCAAGGCCACCGTCTTCATCCTCGACACCCGTCTGCGCGCCGATGCGCTGAACGTCACCGTCAACAAGGAAGTCCGCGACGCCGCCGGCCAGTGGACCGCCGCCCCGGTCGCCGCCCAGACCGAGACGGACCTTGAGAACGCCATCCTGACCAAGGCGCGCCAGCTCAACCTGTCGCAAGTCCGCTAAACCCATTCGATAAAGACCAGCCTCCTTCAGGCCCGCCTCAAGGAGCCGCCTGAAGGAGCACCGTGGCCAGTTCCCGCTACGATCCCAAGATCGCCGAACCCCGCCAACAGGCCCGCTGGGCCGACGCCGATGTTTTCCGCGCGCCCGACGCCCCGACCGGGCGGCCGAAATACTATGTGCTGGAGATGTTCCCCTATCCGTCCGGGAACATCCACATGGGCCACGCCCGCAACTATGTGATGGGCGACGTCGTGGCGCGCTCCAAGCGGGCGCAGGGGTTCGACGTTCTGCACCCCATGGGCTGGGACGCCTTCGGCCTGCCCGCCGAGAACGCCGCCATCGAGCGCGGCGTCCACCCCGGCGACTGGACCTGGTCCAACATCGCGGCCATGCGCGACCAGCTGAAGCTGCTGGGCCTGTCGCTGGACTGGTCGCGCGAGTTCGCCACCTGCGACCCCGCCTATTACGGCAAGCAGCAGGCATGGTTCCTGGAGCTGTTCAAGCGCGGCCTGGTCTTCCGCAAGGATTCCGTCGTCAACTGGGATCCGGTCGACAACACCGTCCTGGCCAATGAGCAGGTGGTGGACGGACGCGGCTGGCGCTCCGGCGCCGTGGTGGAGAAGCGCAAGCTGAACCAGTGGTTCCTGCGCATCACCGACTACGCCGACGACCTGATCGAAGGGCTGCACAGTCTGGAAGGCCGCTGGCCCGACAAGGTGCGCCAGATGCAGGAGAACTGGATCGGCCGCTCCCAGGGTCTGCAGATGACCTGGAAATTCGGTCCCGGCCAGCCGCCCCTGGGCTTTGAGGACGGCGTCGAAATCTACACCACCCGGCCCGACACCCTGTTCGGCGCCTCTTTCGTCGGCCTGGCCCCCGACCATCCCCTGTCGCGCCAGCTGGCCGAGGCCCGGCCCGAGGTCGCCGCCTTCGTCGCCCAGTGCCGCAAGGGCGGATCATCCCAGGCCGAGATCGAACAGGCTGAGAAGATCGGTCTCGATACAGGGCTGAAGGTGCTCCACCCCTTCACCGGGGCCGAGATTCCGGTGTGGATCGCCAACTTCATCCTGTCGGAATACGGCACGGGCGCCATCTTCGCCTGCCCCGCCCATGACCAGCGCGACCTGGACTTCGCCCGCAAATACGGCCTGCCGGTCTTGCCTGTGGTCCGTCCCGAGGGCGCCGGCGACGACTTTGCTGTCGAGGACGAGGCTTACACCGGCCCCGGCTCGATCTTCCACTCCGACTTCCTGAACGGTCTGGACATCGAAGCCGCCAAGGCCGAGGCCGTACGCCGCGTCGAGGCCGCTGGCCAGGGCGCAGGCAAGACCATCTACCGCTTGCGCGACTGGGGCGTCAGCCGCCAGCGTTACTGGGGATGTCCCATCCCTGTGATACATTGCGCCGCCTGCGGGCCCGTGCCGGTTCCCGCCGACCAGCTGCCGGTCGAACTGCCCAAGGATGTGACCTTCGACACGCCGGGCAACCCTCTGGACCGCCACCCGACCTGGAAACATGTCAGCTGCCCCTCCTGTGGCGGCAAGGCGACGCGCGAGACCGACACTCTGGACACCTTCGTGGACTCCAGCTGGTATTTCGCCCGCTTCACCGACCCGACCTCGGACCAGCCGATCGACAAGGCCGCCGCCGACCGCTGGCTGCCGGTGGATCAGTATATCGGCGGGGTAGAGCACGCCGTCCTGCACCTGCTCTACGCCCGCTTCATCACCCGCGCCCTGTCCGACGCCGGTCTGATGTCGGTGCAGGAGCCGTTCGCCGGCCTGTTCACGCAAGGGATGGTGGTTCACGAAACCTATCAGGCCGGGCCGAAACAGTGGGTCGAGCCGACCGACGTCCGCATCGAGACCGTCGACGGCAAACGTGTCGCCACCCGCCTGTCCACCGGCGAGACGCTGACCATCGGCGACATCGAGAAGATGTCGAAGTCCAAGAAGAATGTGGTGGCGCCTCAGGAGATCGTCGACACCTATGGCGTCGACGCCGGTCGCCTGTTCGTCCTGTCCGACAGCCCGCCCGAGCGTGACGTGCAATGGACCCCCGGCGGAGTCGAGGGCGCCAGCCGTTTCGTCCAGCGCGTCTGGAACGAGGTCGACGGCTTCAACCCCGACGCCCCCGCCAATGAGGCCGTAGACGCCGAACTGATCCGCGAGACGCACAAGGCCATCAAGGCCGTCACCGAAGGCGTCCAGGGCTTCCGCTTCAACTCGGCCATCGCCAAGCTCTACGCCTTCATCGCCACGATCCGCGATCACGGTGCGGCGGGCGCAGACGCCCGGCGTCAGGCCCTGTCGGCTCTGCTGCGTCTGGTCGCCCCCTTCACCCCCCACCTGGCCGAGGAAGGCTGGACGCGGCTGGGCGAAGAGGGGATGATCCTCAATGCGCCCTGGCCGGTGTTCGACCCGGCTCTGGCGGCCGACGACGAAGTCACTCTGCCGATCCAGGTCAACGGCAAGCGTCGCGGCGAAATCCGCGTCGCTCGCGGTCTGGAGCCTTCGGCGGTCGAGGCCCTCGTCCTGGCCGATCCCGAGGTGCAGGCGCGTCTGGAGGGTCTGACGGTGAGGAAGATCGTGGTGGTCAAGGACCGCATCGTCAATGTGGTGGTCGGCTGATGCGCCGCTGGGCGATCGGATTTGTCGCATTAGCGGGACTTGTTGTCTCCGGCTGCGGCTTCACGCCCGTCTATGGCGACGGCGGCGGCGTGGGCGCCAAGCTGTCGCGCATCGCCGTGACGACACAGGACGACCGCCTGGGCTATCGCCTGCGCGAACAGCTTGAGGACGCTCTGGGCCGTGATGGCGGCCAGGCGCCGCAATGGCGGCTGGAAGCGAAGGCCGAACAGTCGCGCCGACCGCTGGGCCGCCGCATCGACGACACGGCCACCCGCTATGAGCTGACGGTCAAGGCCGACTGGACCCTGGTCTATATCGGCCCCGGCGATCCCATGACCGGAACTGAGACCGTGACGCTGACCTACAGCGCCGCCGACCAGCCCTACGCCGCCATCGCCGCCCAGCAGGACGGCGAGGAACGCGCGGCGGCGGAACTGGCGCGGCTGATCCGTCTGGAGCTGATGCGGCTGATGGCGTCGCGCTCGTGAGACAGACGCCGTGATCCTGGCCAAACGGCCCGAGGTCGACCGGTTCCTGAAATCGCCGGACAAGGGCGTCCGCGCCGCCGTCATCCACGGCAAGGACCGTTCCGGCGTGGCCGAACGCGCCGAAATCCTGTGCCGCGCCATCACCCCCGACCTCAACGACCCCTTCAACGTCAGTCTGCTGACCGACAGCGACATCGACGGCGACGCCATGCGGCTCGACGAGGCTCTGACGGCGCTCAGCATGATGGGCGGGCGGCGCCTGGTGCGGGTCCGCCTCGGCGCCGAAAAGGCGTCGATCGACAAGCTTCTGGCCGCAGCGCTCAAAACCCACGCCGAGGGCGGCTACAATCCCGACGCCATGTTGGTCATCGAGGCCGGGGCTCTGGGCCGCGATTCCGCCCTGCGCAAGGCGGCGGAAGCCTCAAAAGAAGCCGTCGGCATCGCCTGCTATGAGGACGAGACCGGCGACGTGGCCCGCATGACGCGCGAGGCTTTGGCGGCGGACAAGGTCGGCCTGACGTCGGACGCCCTGGACCGTTTTGTCAGCCGCCTGCCCCGCGAGCGCGGCCTGATGCGTCAGGAGATCGAGCGCCTGGCCCTCTACATAGGCCCCGGCTCGGGCCGCACCATCGACATCGAGGAACTGGAGGCGCATCTGGGCGTGGAGCCCGACGCCTCGCTTCAGGACGCCGCCCTGCAAGCCTTCGGCGGTCGTCCCGCCCCGGCCCAGGCCGGTCTGCGCCGCGCCTTCGCCGAGGGGGAATCGCCGGTCATGGCGGTTCGCCAAGCCTCCATCCATCTGGGCAAGCTGCGACGCATCAGCGTGCTTCAAGCCAATGGCGCCGGCGCCAAGGAGGCGGCCAAATCCGCCGGCGTCTTCTGGAAGCAGGAGGCGGAGATGCTGCGTCAGGCGCGCAGTTGGCGTCTCGACGATCTCGACCGGGTGCTGGACAGCGTCAACGCCGCCGACATCGCCACCAAGACCACAGGCTCGCCCGACCAGCTGATCGCCGAACGGCTGATCCTGGAGATTTCAGCCCGAGCCAGGCGTCTGGGCCTTTAGCCGCGCTTGGACGCCTTGCGGAAGGCGGGCTTGTTCATCGCCATCGCTTGACGCTGCATGGCCTTTTCAGGCTGGCCGCCCACGGCATGGCCGCCTTGAAGACCCGCCGGCGTTCCCGCCTTCTTGGCGGCGAGGGCGCGTTTCAGGGCTTCGGCGGTCGGATTGGAAGGCTTTTCAGTCATGATGCCGACAGCCTAGCACACCCGGGCCCTATCCCCGCATCAATCGGCGGCACAGGTCGTCCAGCTGCTCCAGCGAGCCATAACGGATGGTCAGCTCGCCCTGCCCGCCCCGGTCGGCCAGCCCGACCTTCAACCCAAGGGCGTCGGCCAGATCCTGCTCGAGCGCGGCGACATCGGCGTCGACCGAGCCGTCCAGAGCCGCGACCCGGCTTGTGCGCGGCCGTCCGGTCCGGGGGCCTTCGGCGGCGCGACGGGCCAGGGCCTCGGCCTGACGCACGTTCAGACCCTTGGCCACCACCTCTTCGGCCAGGGCGATGGGATCGGGCGCGGTGATCAGGGCGCGGGCGTGGCCGGGGCTGAGCTTGCGCGCCATGATCAGCTCCAGCACCGGCATGGGCAGTTGCAGCAGACGCAAGGAGTTGGCCACATGACTGCGGCTCTTGCCGACGATGCCGGCGATGGCGTCCTGGGTGCGGCCGAACCGCTCCATCAGCAGGGCGTAGGCGTTGGCCTCCTCCAGCGGAGTCAGGTCGGCGCGCTGGACGTTCTCGATGATGCCGACCTCGAACACGGCCACATCGTCCATCTCATTGACGACGATCGGCACCTGGGTCAGGCGGGCCTGCTGAGCGGCGCGCCAGCGGCGTTCCCCGGCGATGATCTGCCAGACGCCGTCTTCGCCCGGCTGGGTGCGGACCAGAATGGGCTGGAGCACGCCACGGTCGCGGATCGAGCCGGCCAGTTCGTCCAGATCGGCGGGGCTGAAGACCTTGCGCGGCTGGTCGGGGTTGGGCTTCAGGCTCTCGATCGGCGCCATGCGCACCCCGGCGGGCGTAGCCGAACCGTCGACCGGCGCCCCCTCGCCCAGCTGTTCGCCCAGAAGCGCCGAAAGACCCCGGCCCAGGCCGCGTTGGTTGCGTTTGGCGTCAGTCAAGATACGGATTCCATTCTACTAAATCAGTCTCAAGCCGCCAGAAGACGGCGACGCCGCTCGCGGCTGACCACTTCACGCGCCAGACGCAGATAGGCCTGGCTGCCCGCGCACTTCAGATCATAGATCAGGGCCGGCTTGCCGAAGGACGGCGCCTCGGCCACCCGCACATTGCGCGGAATGACGGCGTCATAGACCTTGTCGCCGAAGTGGGCGCGCACGTCGTTGGCGACCTGGCCCGACAGGGTGCTGCGCCGATCATACATGGTCAGGACCAGGCCCTGGATCTCCAGCGTAGGATTGAGACTGTGACGAACCATGTCGATGGTCTTCATCAGCTGTGTCAGACCCTCCAGCGCAAAGAACTCGCATTGCAGCGGCACCAGAACCGCATCCGCCGCCGCCATGGCGTTCAGCGTCAGCAGGTTGAGCGACGGCGGGCAGTCGATCAGCACATAGTCGTACCGGGTATGGCCGTCCGCCCCTTGCCCGGCCAGCGCATCCTTCAGGCGGAAGGAACGACGGTCGGCCTGGCTCAACTCGATCTCCACACCGGACATGTCGGCGTCGGCGGGAATGATCCAGAGACCCGGCACCGTGGTCTCGACGGCGGCGTCATCCACCGATCGCGCGTCGACGACAACGTCATAGATGGTCACCCGGCGTGTTTCACGTGAAACACCCAGGCCGGTCGAGGCGTTGCCTTGGGGGTCCATGTCGACGATCAGCACCTTCTCGCCGATGGCTGCCAGCGCGGTGCCAAGATTGATCGCGGTCGTCGTCTTGCCGACGCCGCCCTTCTGGTTCGATACGGCGAGGACGCGGGTCTTACCAAGTTTTGACACGGCGTAGGCTCCGAACGGAAACGATGCGTCCGCGCGGGTCGCTGCGCGAAACGGAGAGGTCGCTCTGGAATTGCCAGACCTTGCGCGCCTCGGCCACCTCAACCTCGGCCTTTTCTCCCTTGAGGAACAGACCTTGGGCGCCACGCTGTAGATAAGGCTGTGCATAGCCCAGCAGCTTGTCCATCGGCGCCACCGCGCGGGCGGTGACGACGTCGACGGTGACCGGATTGTCCTCGGCCCGGCCGTTTATGACCGTCGCTCTCAACGACAGGGCGTCCACCACCTCCTGCAGGAAGCGGCAGCGTTTGCCCAAGCTGTCGATCAGCCAGACATGGCTGTCGGACCGCGCCTTCAGCATGATGGCCAGCACCACGCCGGGAAAGCCGGCGCCGGCGCCCAGGTCGGCCCAGGTGCGGGCGTCGGGGACGTGTTGCAACAGCTGGGCGGAATCCCAGATGTGGCGGTTCCACACGTCCGGCAGGGTGTCCGGCCCGATCAGATTCATCACCGCATTGGCTTCGGTCAGGCGATCGATGAAGCGTTCGAGATCGCCCATCTGGGCGGGGGTGGCGCCGGTCAGCGCCTGAAATTCAGTCGGGGTCATAAGTCTTTCTCCTCCCCATGAAATGGAGAGGTGGCGCGACGCATCGCGTCGTGACGGAGGGGCTTCATTTCTGGAGCAACACTGAGGCCGGCGACCCCTCCACCACTTCGTGGTCTCCCTCCCCATTGCATGGGGAGGAAAGCACTACACCCGCTCACGCGGCGACCGTGCGTTTGACGTGGGACAACAGGGCGGTCAGGGCGCCGGGGGTCATGCCTTCGATGCGGCCGGCCTGACCAAGGGTGCGGGGCTGGACGACCGACAGCTTTTCACGCGCTTCATTGGACAGACCGCCGATCACCGCATAATCGAGGTCAACCGGCAAGGCCAAAGCCTCTTCGCGCCGAAGCGCCTCGGCATCGCCCGCCTGGCGATCCAGATAGGAGGCGTAGCCGGCGTCGATCTCCACCTGAGCGCGCACGGCGTCGGACCAGGTCGCAATGGCGGGACAGGCGGTCTCAAACATCGACAAATCGACGCCCGGATAGGCCAGCAGATCCCGCATGGAACGGCGCTGACCATCGGCGTTGACGGCGATGCCCAGCACTCCGGCTTCCTTGGGCGTGAACCGTGTTTCACGTGAAACAACCGCCGCCTCGGCCAATTGCGTCGCCTTGGCCGCATAGGCCGCCTCACGTTCAGGTGAGACGAGACCGGCGGCAATAGCGACCGGCGTCAACCGCTGGTCCGCGTTGTCTGCGCGCAGGGTCAAGCGGTATTCGGCGCGGCTGGTGAACATGCGATAGGGCTCGGTCACGCCGCGCGTCACCAGGTCGTCGATCATCACGCCGATGTAGGCCTGGTCCCGGCCGAGGATGACCGGGTCAGACCCTGCGGCGGCGCGGGCGGCGTTCAACCCGGCGATCAGACCTTGCGCCCCCGCCTCCTCATAGCCCGTCGTGCCGTTGATCTGGCCCGCCAAATACAGGCCGGGCCGCTTCTTGACCTCCAGCGCCGGGGTCAGTTCGCGCGGATCGACATAGTCATATTCGATGGCGTAGCCGAAGCGAAAGACCTCGACCGCCTCCAGCCCGACGATGGTGCGCAGGAAGGCCAGCTGGGTCGCGTCCGACACGGAGGTCGAGATGCCGTTGGGATAGACGGTGTGATCGTCCAACCCCTCCGGCTCCAGAAAGATCTGGTGCGAGGTCTTGTCGGCGAACCGAACCACCTTGTCTTCGATCGAAGGGCAGTAACGCGGCCCGCGTCCCGACAGATGGCCGCCATAGACGGCGCTCTCGCCCAGGTTTTCGGCGATGATCCGGTGCGTGTCGGCGTTGGTGTGGGTGATGCCGCAGGCGATCTGGGGCACGTCGATGCGGTCAGTCAGGAAGCTGAACGGAACAGGATCCGCGTCGGCGTCCTGCATCTCCAGACGGTCCCAGGCGATGGTGCGGCCGTCCAGTCGCGCGGGCGTGCCGGTCTTCAACCGCCCCATCATCAGCCCGGCGCCATACAGGTCGGCGGCCATCCCGGTCGACGGCGCCTCGCCATGACGGCCCGCCGGAATCCGCTGATCGCCCTTGTGGATCACGCCGTTGAGGAAGGTGCCGGTCGTCAGAACGACCGAGGCGGTGCTCAGCTCAACGCCCTCCCCCGTCGTCACCCCGACCACGCGCGCGCCGTCCATGATCAGGGCCTCAGCCGTGCCGGCCATCAGCGTCAGATTAGGCGTCTGCGCCAGTTCAACCTGCATGGCTTCGCGATAGAGCCGGCGGTCGATCTGGCTGCGCGGCCCCTGAACGGCTGCGCCCTTCGAGCGGTTCAGCAGGCGGAACTGGATGCCCGAGACATCGGCCAGACGCCCCATGACGCCGTCCATGGCGTCGATCTCGCGCACCAGATGTCCCTTGCCCAGACCGCCGATGGCCGGGTTGCAGGACATCTCGCCGATGGTCTCAAGCTTCTGGGTCAGCAGAAGCGTGCGGGCACCCGCGCGCGCCGAAGCCGCCGCCGCCTCGCATCCCGCGTGGCCGCCGCCGATCACGATCACATCGAAACGGTTGGAGGTCATGGCCGGGGACATAGGGCATGGCGGGCCAGAACGCCACCTGCGCGTCTGTGTTTCACGTGAAACACTCCGGCCCTACTTGCCGATGCAGAAGGTGGAGAAGACCTCGCCCAGAACATCCTCGACGCCGATGGCGCCCGTCACGCGCGACAGGGCGTCGGCGGCGCGACGCAGGTCATCGCCCGCCATCTCGGGCGCCAGATCCAGCGCCCGGCGCCCGCTCTCAACGGCGGCCAGGGCTTCGGTCAGGCGCAGGCGGTGGCGCTCGCGGGTGACAGCGGGGAAGTCGGCGCCCGACAGGTCACGGGCCAGACGGGCGGCGATCCAGTCATGAAGATCAGTCATCCCCTGCCCCGTGGTCGTGCTGACTGACAGCCCCCCGCCCTTGGCGGCAGAGAGATCGGCCTTGGTCCAGACGGTCAGATCGTCGGGGCGGGCGTAGGCGGCGGCGACGCCGTCGGGATCGCCCGGCGCCCGCACCCACAGACGCAGATCGGCGGCCTCGGCCCGGGCCCGGGCGCGGCGCACGCCCTCGGCCTCGACCACATCGTCGCTGTCGCGCAGGCCCGCCGTGTCGGACAGGGTGACGGCGTAGCCGCCGATGATCAGTTCGGCGTCCAGAACGTCGCGGGTCGTCCCCGCGATGGGGGTGACGATGGCGGCCTCGCGCGCCACAAGCGCGTTGAACAGGGATGACTTGCCCGCGTTCGTCTCGCCGATCAAGACGATGCGATAGCCGTCCCTCACCCGCTCCCCGCGTCGGGCGTCGGCCAGGGCCGCGTTCAGATCGGCGATCAGACCGTCCAGAACCGGGCCGGCGGTGCGAGCCAGATTGTCCGGCACCTCTTCATCAGGAAAATCGATCTCGGCTTCAACCAGAGCCAGGGCCTTCAACAGGTCGCGTCGGAAACCGGCGTAGGTCTGCGACAGGGCGCCGTCCAGCTGGCCCAGCGCCTGCGCCGCCTGGGCCGTGGTCTCGGCGTCGATCAGATCGGCCACCGCCTCGGCCTGGGCCAGATCCATGCGGCCGTTCTGGAAGGCTCGGCGGGTGAACTCGCCCGGCTCGGCGGGACTCAGGCCCAGCGCGATAAGGGCGGCGCTGACCGCCTCCACCACCGCTCGTCCGCCATGCAGATGCAGTTCGGCGCAGTCTTCGCCGGTGTAGGATTGCGGGCCGGGGAACCACAGGACCAGGGCCTGATCGAGCGTCGCGCCGTCATGCGTCAGGTTGCGCAGGCTGGCCATGCGGGGTTTCAGCCCGCTTGCGCCAAGGGCCGTCAGGGCCTCGGAAACGCCCGCGCCGGATAGGCGGATGATGGCGATGGCGCCGCGTCCCGGCGGGGTGGCGAGGGCGAAGATGGCCGGCGCGGCCAAAAATCCTCCCGCATCGGGGGAGGGGGACCGCCTGAAAGGCGGTGGAGGGGGCTGGCGGTGAGCAGGGTCCATGGGCGCGGTCTGAGCTTGAACCCGGCCCCCTCCACCATGCTGCGCATGGTCCCCCTCCCCCGATGGGGGAGGATTCATTGTCATGCCTTGGGGACCGCGGCTTCCATCAGTTTGCGGAACTGGTCCTGAGCCTGAAGGCCGTAGCTGGTCCAGGTCTTCATCAGCTCATCCGGCTGCATGGCGCTGATGTTCTCGTCCATGCGGCGCTGCATCTCGGCGACCAGATGGTCATTGAGCGGTGTGACGTCCGGCAAGCCGAGGAAAGCCCTGGCCTCCGCCGGAGTGCAGTCGATCTCGATGTTCAGCTTCATGATGACCTCATCTGTTTCACGTGAAACACATGTCTTGCGCCTACCGCCGCCCGCGCGGCGAGCGGCTGCATGAGGGCGAACGATGTCCCTCAAGCAGCCTCGCACCGCGTGCGAGGCGTTAGGGACGCTACTATGTGTTCATCGACTGGAAGAAGTCACCGTTGTTCTTGGACTGGCGCAGCTTGTCGAGCAGGAATTCGATCGCGTCCTGCGGGCCCATGGGGTTGAGGATGCGACGGAGGACATAGGTCTTGGCCAGCTGGTCCTTGGGCGTGATCAGCTCTTCCTTGCGGGTGCCGGACTTCAGCACGTCGATGGCCGGGAAGATGCGCTTGTCGGCGACCTTGCGGTCCAGAACGATCTCGGAGTTGCCGGTGCCCTTGAACTCTTCAAAGATCACCTCGTCCATGCGGCTGCCGGTGTCGATCAGGGCCGTGGCGATGATGGTCAGCGACCCACCCTGCTCCACATTGCGCGCCGCGCCGAAGAAGCGTTTGGGCCGTTGCAGGGCGTTGGCGTCGACGCCGCCAGTCAGCACCTTGCCCGACGACGGGACAGTGGCGTTGTAGGCGCGGCCCAGACGAGTGACGGAGTCCAGCAGGATGACCACGTCGCGCTTATGCTCGACCAGGCGTTTGGCCTTTTCGATGACCATTTCGGCGACGGCGACGTGGCGGGTGGCCGGTTCGTCGAAGGTGGAGGCGACGACTTCGCCCTTCACCGTGCGCTGCATGTCGGTGACTTCTTCGGGGCGTTCGTCGATCAGCAGGACGATCAGGAAGACCTCGGGGTGGTTCTTCTCGATCGACTTGGCGATGTTCTGCAGCATGACCGTCTTGCCGACGCGCGGCGGGGCGACGATCAGGCAGCGCTGGCCCTTGCCCAGCGGGGCGACGATGTCGATGACCCGGCCCGAGCGGTCCTTCAGCGTCGGATCCTGGATCTCCATGATCAGGCGTTCGTCGGGATAAAGCGGCGTCAGGTTGTCGAACAGCACCTTGGTCGAGACCATTTCCGGGTCTTCGAAGTTGATGGTGTCGACCTTCAACAGAGCGAAATAGCGCTCGCCTTCACGCGGACCGCGCACGGCGCCGTGCACTGTGTCGCCGTTGCGCAGTCCGAAGCGGCGGATCTGCGACGGCGAGACATAGATATCGTCCGGACCCGGAAGATAGTTGGCATCCGGGCTGCGCAAGAAGCCGAAGCCGTCGGGCAGGATCTCCAGCACGCCCGAGGCGATGATCTCGACCTCTTCGTCAGCCAGGGTCTTGAGGATGGCGAACAACAGATCCTGTTTGCGCAGGTTGCCGGCGTTCTCGATCTCCAGACCTTCCGCGAAGGCGACCAGGTCGGCCGGCGTCTTGTCGTTCAGCTCCTGCAGGGTGATGCGGCCGTTGGGAACGCTGGATTCGCCGCTGTCGTCCTCGTCGTCGCCGGCCTCCTGATCGACCATAGGCAGGTCGGCGGCGGCGGGAGCCCCATCGCCAGAGTGGTGTTCGACCTCGGTCGCGGCGGCGTCGATGACGGCGTCAGCGTCGGTTGCGGGCGTGTCGGTATTGTCGGTCATGATGTGCAATCAGCGTCAGCGCCGCCTGACAGGGGTGTCGGGCGGTCGCGGGGAATCTGGAAATGTCGGGCCCGGAGGCCAAGGGAGGTGCGGCGGGCTCCCGCGGGTCGAACCGGCGGGCGTCGCAATAAGAGAGGGACCGCCCCCGAAGGAAACGGTTCGCGCGCAGCGAAACCACGCGCAGCCGTTCAGGTCAAGCGTGACCGCTCAGCGAAAGGTCCATTCCGTCGTCACCGACAGCACGATGACGATGGCGATGATGAAAGGGATCTCATTGGTCATGCGCCAGAATTTGCTGGAATGCCTGGACGTCCCGGCGGCGATCTTCTTGCGCTGGCCCGCCAGGAAGCCATGCCAGCCGAACAGCAGGAAGACGCCCAGCAGTTTGACGATCATCCACGGCTGGTGCGCGAAGCTCCAGTCGGCGCCCTCGCCGCTTCTCAGCCAGAACAGCCAGACGCCGAAGACGAAGGCGGCGATCATGGCCGGGTTGACGATGATCCTCAAAAGCCGCGTCTGCCACAGCCGCAGCAGGGCCTGCATTTCCGAACGCAGAGGCTCGGGCTTGGCGTTCTGCTCGGCGTCATAGGCGAACAGGCGCGGCAGGAAGAGCATGCCGGCCATCCAGGCGATCACCGCCAGAATGTGCAGCCCGCGCACGACGTCATAGGTGGCGATGTTCATCAGGCCGCTCGCTTTTCACAGAGGTGGGGACAGGCTTTCCAGTCGGCGCGGCAGCCCGGTCCGAAGGGGGCGGCGCCCTCGCTGCGGTCCAGGGCCTCAACCGTCGCATCGGCCAGGGTGTCGATGAACGGCGCTGCAACGCCCACCGTGGCGGTGCGAAGATAGGGCGTCACCCCCAGCGTCTTCGCCAGTTCGCCGTATTCGATATCCAGCTCGACCAGGGTTTCGATGTGTTCGGAGACGAAGGCCACGGGCGCCACGACCACCCCGACGCCGTCTTCGGCCGCCTTGTGGATCGCTTCGGGCGTGGACGGTCCCAGCCACTTCATCGGCCCGACCCGGCTCTGATAGCAGATGGCCCAGGCGTCGGAGGCCAAACCAGCGGCGGTGGCGATGGCGGCGCAGGTCGCCTCCACCTGTTCCTGATAGGGGTCGCCCTTCTTCTCGATCAGGCTCTCGGGGATGCCGTGGGCCGAGAACAGCACCCGCATGGGCTTGTCCCCCGCCTCGGCAAGTTTCTCCCGCACAGCCTCGGCCTGAACCGCGATCCAGCCCTCACCTTGCGGATAGCAGCAGACGGTGCGGCTGTGGCCCGACCCGGCATAGACCTCAGCCCAGAGTTTCAGGGATGACTCGGTCGTGGTGGTCGAGAACTGCGGATAGAGGGGCAGAAGCACGATCTCGTCCGGCCCGAACACGGCCACATCGGCCGCCGTCTCCTCGCTGAGCGGGTTCCAGTAACGCATGGCGATGAAGGTGCGCACCTCATCGTCGGGCAGACGCCCAGCCAGAACAGTTTGAAGCGCCTCAGCCTGTTTGCGGGTCTCTGGCAACAGCGGCGAACCGCCGCCCATCAGGGCGTAATTGGCCTGGGCCGACGTCTCGCGCCGTGACGAAATCAGCTTCGCCAGAGAGGTCCGAAAAACCCCCGGCAGGCCGATGATGGCCGGGTCGTTGAACAGGTTGAACAGAAACGGTTTGACCGAAGCCTGATCGTCCGGACCGCCGAGATTGAACAAGACGACGGCGATGCGTCGTCCTTTCAGGCTTCGGTCATCCGGCGCCGGGCTCACTGGGCGCCGATCCGACGCAGGACCTGTTCGACATGGGCGATCGGCACGTCGGGCAAGATGCCGTGACCCAGGTTGAAGATCCACGGCCCGTCTCCCCAGGCCGTCATGAGCTGATCAACCCGACGGTCCAGAGCCTCACCCCCGGCGCGCAGCAGAAGCGGATCAAGCGCGCCCTGAATGGGCTTGATCGCCTGAACCCGCTTGCCGATCTCCAGCGGACAGGCGGTGTCCAGCGCCACGGCCTGAACATCGACCTCGGCGGCATAGCGTTCGGCATGGGCCGCCGAACCGCGCGGGAAGCCGATCAGGGGCACGGTGACGCCCAGTTCGCGGGTCCGCGCCACCAGGGCCTGATGCGGCCTCAGAACCAGGCGTTCAAACAGATCATCGGGCAGACCCTCGGCCCAGCTCTCGAAGATCTTCAGCACCTGCGCCCCGGCGTCGGCCTGCATCTTCAGATAATGAGCGGTGGATTCGACCAGGACTTCAAGCAGTCCATCGACCCGGTCGGCCTCTTCGTAGGCGTATTTGCGCGCCGTGGCCCGCTCGCCCTTGCCGATGCTCTCGCGCCCACCGTCCAGCATATAGGTGGCCACGGTCCAGGGCGCCCCGGCGAAACCGATCAGGGCGCGTTCCGGCTCCAGTTCTGCGCGGACCATGGTCAGGGTCTGGCCCACCGATTTCAAGTTTTCACCGGCCCCAGCCGCCAGGGCGCGCATGGACGCCACATCCGGCATCTCGCCAAGCCTTGGGCCTTCACCTGCCTCGAACCAGACCTTCTGGCCCAGGGCGCCGGGGATCAGCAGAATGTCCGCAAAGACGATGGCGGCGTCAAAGCCGAACCGCCGCATGGGCTGAAGCGTCGCCTCGGCGGCCATCTCGGGGTTGTGGCAGAAGGCGATGAAGTCCGGCGCCTGGGCCCGCAAGGCCCGGTATTCCGGCAGGTAGCGCCCCGCCTGACGCATGAACCAGACCGGCGGCCGCTCGGTCTTGTGGCCGGCGAGAACCTGAAGCATCAGCGAGGGATCGGAGGAATGTGTCATCTGACCCCGGCCATACCGGTCGCCCGTGTCCCGCTCAAGTCCGCCCATGTCGCACCCTCTTCCTTATTAATGAAAGATTCGAAGAAGATTTGGAAGAAGAAGGCAGGGCCGGGGACAGCGGGGATAAACGGGGCGGACAGGGCGCTTCGGCCCCACTTGTCCCAAGCCTTCGACACCGCGCGACAGGGCCTGTGAGCGGTCTGGGTAAAATGGGGACAACCGGGTCTGACCCCATTTGCAACGGGGATTTCCGGGGCCGCACCTTCTCCCCGGCCTGGGGGTTGTTAAGGTCTCGTTAAGGATTCCCACAGGGCTTCTTCACCATCGGTCCGCCGACGGGATATGTGATGAGAAAGGCGCCGCGCCGGTCCACCGCCGTCCCCGCTCGCGGCCTGACGACACGGGCGCTATAGAGAGGAACGCCGGTTCTGAACCGATCGGCGCCCTGCCCCGTCCACAGGAGTCTCGTGCGAAATGGCTGATCATCCCCAAGGCGACCGCTGCTTGATCGGCCGCTTCGCATGAACGCCGCGCGCGCGTCCGGGCCGTCGCGCCTGGCCACCTATTTCCATGTCCATCTGGTGTCGGATTCGACCGGCGAGACGCTGAACGCCATGGCCAAGGCGGTTGTGGCCCGTTTCGACGGCGTCATTCCGATCGAGCACATCTACGCCCTGGTCCGTTCGGAGCGTCAGATGGAGCGGGTGCTGGCCGAGGTCGCCTCGGCGCCCGGCGTGGTGCTGCACACCCTGGTCGACCGCGAACTGCGCGATCAGTTGGAGGAAGGCTGCCGCCAGTTGGACATGCCTCAGATCGCCGCGCTGGATCCCCTGGTCAGCGCCCTGTCCCGCTATCTGGGCGCCGCCCTGTCCAAGCGGGTGGGCGCGCAGCATGCGCTGGACACCGACTATTTCAACCGCATTTCGGCGCTGGATTTCGCTATGGCTCATGACGACGGTCAGGGCACCACGGAACAGCTGGAGGGCGCCGATGTGGTCCTGTGCGGGGTCAGCCGCACGTCCAAGACCCCGACCTGCATCTATCTGGCCCACCGCGGCATCCGCGCGGCCAACGTGCCCCTGGTGCCGGGTCAGGAGGATGGAGAGCGTCTGACGAAGCTGAAGAATCCCCTGGTCATCGGCCTGACCGTGTCGCCGGACCGTCTGGTGCAGATCCGCCGCAACCGCATCGATGGTCTGAACGCCGCCCAGGGCAGCGCCTACACCGATCAGGAGGCCGTGCGCGAAGAGACGGTCAAGGCGCGCCGGGCCTTTGAGCGCCGGGGATGGCCGGTCATCGACGTCACTCGCCGCTCCATCGAGGAGACGGCCGCGGCGATCATCAACGTCCTCAATGAAAAGCGCACCCAGCGCGCCGGAGCCGCCTGGTGACCCCTGACAGCGAACGCCTGGTTCTGGCCTCCAGGAGCGCCGCTCGCCGCGCCATGCTGGAGGGCGCCGCCGTGCCCTTCACCGTCCAGGTCGCCGATGTGGATGAAGACGCCATCAAAGCGCGGCTGGTTGATCACGGCGCTGCTGAACTGGCCGTCGAACTGGCCCGGGCCAAGGCGCTGGCGGTGTCGCGCCACGACGCTGACGCCTGGGTATTGGGCGCCGATCAAACCCTGGCCTTCGACGGAGGGCTGGTGTCCAAGGCCAGGTCTCTGGCGGCGGCGCGTGAGCGTCTGTTGGTCATGCGTGGGCGACCGCATCAGCTGCATTCGGGCGCCGCCCTGGCCCGCAACGGTCAGGTGGTCTGGTCCGGCGTGGATACCGCGACAATGACGATGCGCGACTTTTCCGACGGCTTTATAGACGCCTATCTGACCACTGAGGGCGAGGGCCTGCTGGCCTGCGTCGGCTCCTATCGGCTGGAAGGCATGGGGGCTCAGCTGTTCGATCGGGTCGAGGGAGACTATTTCACCGTCCTGGGCCTGCCGCTGTGGCCGGTTCTGGCCGAGCTGCGTCGCGCCAGGGTCCTGACCGCATGAGTCCGGTGTCGCGTCTTGCCGGCGTCGCGGGCCAGCCTATCGCCCATTCGCTCAGCCCCTTGATCCATACGACCTGGCTGCGCGAAGCCGGTCTGGACGCCCGCTATGAAGCCTTCGGCCCTGAAGACCCCGCCGGTTTCGCCTTGCTGGTGGCCGAAGGACGGGCAGGAAAGCTGGCCGGGCTGAACGTCACAGCCCCGTTCAAGGAGCAGGCGCTGGCTCTGGCCGATGCGGCCACCATCACCGCGCGGACCTGCGGCTCCGCCAATCTCCTGACCTTCCGCGAAGGCCGGATCGAAGCGGATTCCACCGATGGCGAAGGTTTGATGCAGGCGCTGGCCGAACTGGCGCCGGGTCTGGATGTGAAAGACCAGCCGGTGGTCATCCTCGGCGCCGGCGGGGCGGCGCGGGCGGGAGCGCTGGCGCTGAAACAGGCAGGGGCGAAGGTCGGTCTGCTGAATCGCACAAGAGCGCGGGCCGAGGCCCTGGCGGCGGAGCTCGGCGTCTCTGTGGCCGAGGACGAGGCTCTGGATGAGGCCGCGCTGATCGTCAACGCCCTGTCCGTCCGGCCCGAGGTGGATGTCGCCCGGTTCCGGCTCGACGCCGTCCTGATGGACATGACCTACAAACCCCTGATCACGCCCTTTCTCGCCGCAGGTCGGGCGCGGGGTCTGGCGACGGTGGACGGCCTGGCCATGCTGATCGGCCAGGCGCGACCTTCCTTTGAAGCTCTGTTCGGGGTCAAGGCGCCGGACGGCGACGTGCGCGCCGTGGTGCTGAAGGCGCTTGGAGAACAGGCTGAGGGAGAAACCGCATGATCCGTCTGGGCCTGACCGGCTCCATCGGCATGGGCAAGTCCACGACGGCGCGGATGTTCGCCGATCTGGGCGCGGTGGTGTGGAACGCCGACGCCGCCGTCCACGCCCTCTATGGTCCCGGTGGTGCGGCGGTTGCGCCGATCGCGGCGGCCTTCCCAGGCGCGGTGGTCGACGGCGCCGTGGACCGGGTGCGCCTGGCGGAGGCGCTTGGCCGTGACGCAGACGCCTTCCGCCGGCTGGAAGCCATCGTCCATCCCCTGGCGGCCCTGAGCCGAAAGGACGAACTGGAAGCGGCCGAACAACGCGGCGTGCGTCTGGCGGTTCTGGACATTCCCCTGCTGTTCGAGACCGGGGGCGACGCCGCCATGGACGCCGTGGTCGTGGTCACGGCGGATCCCGACATTCAGGCCGAGCGTGTTCTGGCCCGGCCCGGCATGACGCGCGAGCGGTTGGACGCCATCCTCGAGCGTCAGACGCCGGACGCCGAGAAACGCCGCCGCGCCGATTTCATCATCGACACCGGCCAGGGCCTGGACGTGGCCCGCGCCCGCGTGGCGGAAATCGTGGGGACGGTTCTCGATCCGTCGTGGACGCCGCCGCCCCGCCCCCTTTCACCCTCGCCCGAAGCGCCCCATTAAAGGGCTATGGCGCGCGAGATTGTTCTGGATACGGAAACCACCGGCTTCGACCCCAGGACCGGGGATCGGCTGGTCGAGGTCGGCTGCATCGAGATCCATGATCTGCTGCCGACCGGGCGGACCTTCCACCGCTTCGTCAACCCGGATCGGCTGATCCCTGCGGGGGCCATGGCGGTGCACGGCATCACCGACGAACAGGTCAAGGACGCACCCAGGTTCAAGGAGATCGTGCGCGATCTGATGGAGTTCATCGGCGACGCCCCTGTGATCGCCCACAACGCCGCCTTCGACCGCAACTTCATCGACCATGAGTGCGGCCTGTGCGGCCATGAGCTGCTGGCGGCGGATCGCTGGATCGACACGCTGAAACTGGCCCAGAGCCGGTTTCCGGGCATGCCCAACTCGCTGGACGCCCTGTGCAAACGCTACAAGATCAGTCTGGTCGACCGCACCCTGCACGGCGCCCTGATCGACGCCCGTCTGCTGGCCGAAGTCTACCTGGAACTGAGGGGCGGCAAGGAGCGCAGCCTGGACCTGTCGTCCGGCAAGGCGGTCGCCGCCACCGTCGCCGCCAGCGCGGCCCTGGGCTATGCCCCGCGCGAACGGCCTCTGGCCCCCCGCTCGACCGAGGAGGAGCGCGCCGTCCACGCAGCCTTCCTTACGGCGACGCTGAAGGACCAGTCGCTGTGGGCGGCCTACGGGGTGGATGTCGCGGAACCCCCCCCCTTGACCTGAAGCCGGAGAGGGGCGGTTTCAACCCTGAATCAAGCCTGGCCGGCCTCGGCCGGGTTGCGGGCGATCTGGGCCTGACGCGCCATGTAGATGCCGGCGAAGTCGATCGGGTCCAGCATGAAGGGCGGATAGAAGCCGCCGTCCTGGGTCGCGCCCGAGATGATCTCGCGGGCGAACGGGAAGAGGTAGCGCGGGCATTCGATCAGCAGCAGGGGCTCGATGTCCTGTTCGGCGACACCCGACAGGGCGAACAGGCCGCCGTAGACCAGCTCGACGTTGAAGACCGTCATCGCTTCGGTCGTGGCCTTGACCGTCAGGCGCAGCTCGACCTCGAACAGGCCGTCCTGGCGGCCCTGGGCGTTCATTTCGACGCCCAGATCGATAGCGGGCTTGCCGTCGACGCGCAGGCTGTCGGGGGCGTTCGGATTCTCGAACGACAGGTCCTTGGCGTATTGGGCGACGATGCGGAAGCCGGGGCCGGCGGCTGGCTGGCCGCCGTTTTCGGTGTTGGCGTCGGCGGGAGGCGTGGCGTCGGTCATCGGGGAAATCTGTCTGAAAGGTGTGTAAGGTCGCGCGCAGGCGTCGCGTCCCGGATGGCCCGGCGACTAACACGGGGCGTCAGCGGCGGCAACGACAGGGTGAACGCGGGTCGCGAAGGCGCGGCCGATGCGCCCGCGCAAGCCATTGGGCGTGGCGTCCGCCTTGCGCCACCCCATATCAGCCCCTAATCCTCATTTGCCGCGCCTCCCTCGTCCGGCGCCAAGCCAAGGAATCTTCGTGTCGCTCCAGATCCAGATCGTGATCTACGCCGTGATCGCCGCCGTGCTGCTGTTCATGCTCTACAACGTCCTGGGCAAGAAGGTCGGCCGTCAGCCCGAAGAGGACGCCCGCGCCCAGCCGCCTGCGCCCGCCGCCCTGCCCGGCCAGGAGGCCGCTTCTGCGGATGGTCGGCCCAATGTTCTGGACGCTGTGACCCTGGCCTCCATCGCCGGACTTAAGGCGCGCGACCCGGGTTTCGACCCCAACCGCTTCCTGGACGGCGCCCGTCAAGCGCATGAGACCATCGTGCGCGCCTATGCGTCCGGCGATCTGGAGACGCTGAAGCCGTTGCTGGCGCCGGTGGTGCTGGCCTCGTTCGAGGCCGGGATCGCGGCCCGCGCCGAGCGCGGCGAGACCCAGTCCGTTGAATTCCTCCACCCCGCCCGCGCCGACCTTGAGCTGGCGACGGTGAAGGATGAACGCGCCGTGGCCAAGGTCCGCTTCCTGGCCGAATTGCGCACCCGCATCACCTCCGGCGACGCCTCAACCGAGGAGCAGGTCGAGGAACGCCGCGTGGCCGAGCTGTGGACCTTCGAGCGCGCCCTGGGCGCCGCCGATCCCAACTGGGTCCTGGCCCGCACTGAGTCCGCCTCCGCATGAGGGTGATGCGCCGCCGCCTCAGCCGTGGCGGCATCGGGGCTTCTCTGCTTCTTATGGCGACGCTTGTGCTGGCGGCCTGCGCCACGCGCCCGAGCCAGCCGCCGATCGGCCCGTCCGCGCCTCCGCCCACGGCCCCCGCTCCGGTCACGCCGAGCTTCCCCGCGCCTGCGGCTGACAGTCCGGCGGTCCTGCCGGGCTGGGCCGACGAAGATCATCTGTCCGCCTTCAACGCCTGGGTCGCCGGGTGCGGCGTTTCACGTGAAACCGCCGCCCGCGTGCAATGCGAGCGCGCCAAGGAGATCGCCCGCACCTCACGCCCCGTGACCCCGACCCTGGCCCGTGCCTTCTTCGAGGCGGGGTTCAGCGTGGTCGCCGCCCGCACGGCGGACGGGACGCCGGGTCTGCTGACATCCTATTTCGCGCCGGAATATGAGGCTCGCCGCAGCCGGGACCAGGTGTTCGACACCCCGGTTCTGGCCGCGCCCGCCGGCTGGCGTCGCGGCGCGACCCTGCCCGAGCGTTCGGCCATCGAGGCCGATCCGCCGACGCAGACGCTGGCCTGGATGAAGGCGGAAGACCTGTTCTTCATGCAGATTCAGGGCTCGGGCTATCTGACGTTCGAGGACGGCTCAAAGGCGCGCGCCGCCTACGCCGCCGACAACGGCCACACCTTCGTCGGCATCGCCCGGCCCATGACGCAGCAGGGGCTGCTGCCCGCCAACGGAACCTCCGGCGAGGCCATCCGGGGCTGGCTGGCGTCGCATCGCGGGCCCCAGGCGCAGGCGGTGATGGCGCTGAACCCGCGCTACATCTTCTTCTCCATGGACCCCGACGACGGTGGCGATCCCAATGGCGCAGCCGGCGTCCCCCTGCCCGCCCGGCGCTCCATCGCCGTCGACCCGACCCACTGGCGCTATGGCGATCTGGTCTGGATCAGCGCCGACGGCGGCAATCTGGCCGGCGCCCGCGCTAGCTATCAGGGCCTGGTCGTGGCCCTGGACACCGGCTCGGCCATCCGCGGCCCGGTCCGCGCCGACCTTTACATGGGCCGGGGCCATGCGGCCGGCGAAGAAGCCGGGGCTGTGCGCCACCCCCTCAGGATGTGGCGGCTGGTTCCGCGAGGTTAAGCCTCCATCCGGCGAGCGGATGACCGCTTGGTTTTTAGCTCCGTCACCCTCGGCCTTGTGCCGAGGGCCTATGCCTGGGTTGATCTCGGACAATGATGTCCAAGCCCGAAGGCTGAGGCCGGTTGGGTGCTGGCGACCGAACCCATCACTTTCCTTTCGTCATTCCGGGCAAGTCGCGCCTTTGCGACGCAGACCCGGAACCCAGCGGCGCGCGCGAGCGCGAATCTGTCGGGAGCACAGGTTGAGGCGAACCTCGCGGCTTCAATTTACAGTCCGTGTTTCGCCGCCGTCGCGGCGCCGCTGGGTTCCGGGTCTCCGCTGCGCTTCGCCCGGAATGACGAAAAGAATGAGCGGCGAGCCCAACAGCCAACGCTGAATGCGGGCGCGGAGCGTGACGCCGCCGTGGGTCCTCGGCACAAGGCCGAGGATGACGGAGGTCATGGGGTCAGACGAAAACTGACCTCGCTCACCGCCGCTTCAACCCGCCCAGCAGTCCCCGCAGCAATTCCCGCGTGATCGTGGTCCCCGCCGTTCTCAGCACCGACTTGGTGGCCGCCTCGATGGGGGTCTCTCGGGTCGAGCGGCGGGCCGGGGCGCGGGTGGTGGCGCGGGCGCGGGCGGCGGCTTCGCGTTCCAAACGAGCCTGTTCCTTGGCTTGAGCCGCTGCGGCCTTGTCGGCGTCCTTGGCGGCGGCGGCGTCCGCCTTGGCCTGGGCTTCGGCGGCCTTGGCGTCGGCCTGGGTCTGGGTGGTGACGGCGAGGCGGGCGTTCAGAATCTCTTCGGCGGACTCGCGGTTGACCATGGTGTCATAGGTCCCGCGCACGGGGCTGGCAGCCATGATCTGGGCGCGCTCGGCGTCGGTGGCCGGGCCCAGGCGCGAGGCGGGCGGGCGGATGGCGGCGCGGGCCACCACGGTCGGGGCGCCCTTTTCGTCCAGGGTCGAGACCAGGGCCTCGCCCACGCCCAGACCCTGGATGGCCTCGGCGGTGTCGAAGGCGGGATTGGCGCGGAAGCTCTGCGAGGCGGCCTTCAGCCCCTTCTGCTCGGCGGGGGTGTAGGCGCGCAGCGCATGCTGGATGCGGTTGCCCAGCTGGGCCAGGACGCTGTCGGGGATGTCGGCCGGGTTCTGGGTCACGAAATAGACGCCGACGCCCTTGGAGCGGATCAGGCGCACCACCTGTTCGACCTTCTGGCGCAGGCCGTCCGGCGCGTCGGTGAACAACAGGTGGGCCTCGTCGAAGAAGAAGACCAGGCGCGGCTTGTCCGGGTCGCCGACCTCGGGCAGTTGCTCAAACAGCTCCGACAGCAGCCACAGCAGGAAGGCCGCATACAGGCGCGGGCTGTTCATCAGCCGGGTGGCGTCCAGCACATTGACCTGGCCGCGTCCGTCCAGACTGGTCCGCATCATGTCCTCCAGCCGCAGGGCCGGCTCGCCGAAGAAGGCGGCGCCGCCTTCCTGCTCCAGCTGCAGCAGGGCGCGCTGGATGGCGGCGATGGAGACAGGGGCGACATTGCCGACCTCGCGGCCGATGCGCTCGGCGTTTTCTCCGACATAGGCCAGCATGGCGCGCAGGTCGTCCAGGTCGAGCAGCAGCAGCCCCTCCTTGTCGGCGACGTGGAAGACCACCGACAGCACCCCCTCCTGAACCTCGGACAGGCTCAGCATCCGGGCCAGCATGACCGGACCGATCTCGCTGACCGTGGTGCGGATCGGGTGGCCCTTCTGGCCATAGAGATCCCAGAAGACGACGGGCGCGGCCTTGGGCTCCAGCGTCAGACCCATGGAGGCGGCGCGGGCGGTCAGCTTCTCATTGGGCGAGCCGGGCATGCAGATGCCGGACAGGTCGCCCTTCACATCGGCGCAGAAGACGGGAACCCCGGCGTCGGAGAACCCCTGAGCCATGATCTGCAATGTCACCGTCTTGCCCGTGCCGGTGGCCCCGGCGACCACGCCGTGCCGGTTGGCGCGCTTGTAGAGCAAGGTCTGGACCAGGGCGTCGCTGTCCAGCGACTGGCCAAGGAACAGGCCGGGGGCGGTGTCGGTCATGGGAACTCCAGGGGACGATGTGCGCTCATCGTCTACCGGCGAGCCCTGGGGTTCAAGACCGATTGACGCAGCGTGCCTGGGGCTTGACCATATGCCGATGAAACTGCCGATCATTTTTCCGACATCGACGGTGTCGCGCAACGCCCTGGTGATGATCGCGGTCGTGGCAGGCGGGGCGGCGATCTACTGGCTGCGGGACATCCTGACGCCCCTGGCCATGGCCGTCTTCCTGATGATCATGATCGACGGGGTGAAGCGCGCCATTCAGCGGCGAACGGGCCTGACAGCGCGATGGGCAGGCATCACGGCCCTGATCGTGGTCACCCTGGGTTTCTTCGCTTCGATCTACATAATCATTGAAGGCGCAGCGAGCTTCTTCACGGACGCCAACGGGGTCTCGTCCAGCATCGGACCGCGGCTGGACCAGATTCTGCGCGATGTCTGGGCCCTGTTCGGACAGAGCCAGCCGCCGACCGCCACCCAGCTGATCGCCCAGCTGGATGCGCGGGCCTATCTGACCCAGGCGGCCTTCCAGGTTCAGGGCGTGGCGACCGGCGCCTTCTTCGTGCTGGTCTATCTCGGCTTCCTGCTGGCGGCGCAGAGCGGCTTCAACCGCAAGATCGTCGGCCTGTTCCCGGATCGAGGGAACCGTTCAGAGGCCATGTCGGTGTTCCAGCGGGTGCGCGGCGGGGTCGAAGGCTATCTGTGGGTCCAGACGGTGACGGGCGTTTTGATTTGCGCCGTCGCCTGGGTGCTGATGCGGGCTGTGGGTCTGCAGAACGCGGAGTTCTGGACCTTCGTCATCTTCATCGTCGGCTTCATCCCCGTGCTGGGCGGGGCGGTTGCGGGCCTGGCGCCGCCCATGTTCGCCCTGGTCCAGTTCGAGAGCTACTGGCCCGCCCTGATCCTGCTGGCGGGTCTGCAGCTGATCCTGTTCGTCAGCGGCAATCTGATCCAGCCGCGCATGCAGGGCGACAACCAGAACATCGACCCCATCGTCGTGCTTCTGGCCCTGGCCTTCTGGGGCAAGTTGTGGGGCGTGACCGGCATGTTCCTGTCGACGCCGCTGGCGGTCATGGCCATGGCCATTCTGGCTGAATTCAAGGGTTCACGCTGGATGGCTATTCTGATGTCAGGCGACGGCGAACCCTATGCCGACGAAGCGCCCAAGCCGCCTGTCCGAAAGCGCGGCAAGGCGGCGGCTCAGGAATAGGCTTACGCCCGCGTCAACTCGCCACATCTGCAGAGGCTTCCTGCCCTTGATTGGCCACAACCGGCCCCTATCTCCTCTGTGTCGCCGCAGCACCCCTCCCCCCCAGCTGCGGCGTAGTGATCGGCTCCTTCCCCTCCCCTCCGGGAGCTGGTCCGACAGACCGCCGGACGAAAGTTCGGCGGTCTAGTCGTATCTGGGGCACGGTTGCGCCGGATGCCGCCGCATACGGCACGATCCCACCGCAATACAGCTTTCAACTGATGATGGTCTGGCCTAGGGATCAGGCAGGCTGACAAGTCCTTGCCGAAAGGACAAACCGGCCTAGTGTCATGTCAGGTTATCGGCCCGCAGAGGTCGTATTCAGAGAGAAATGCTCATGTCCGGCGAATCCGTTCGCGTGCTCCCTCAGGCTGTGACCCTGGAGGCGCTGGAAGCGAACTTCGCTGCCGCGATCAACGGCCCGCCGGGCGACGAGGCCCGGTCCTTCCTGACGCAGGCGCATCAGGACTACGCCGCCGACGAAGTGCCCGAACTGTCGGGCGAGGATCTGGCCGCGCTTCTGGCCACGGCCTGGACCGCCGCCGAAGGGCGTTCGCATGGCGAGCCGGCCCGCATCACCCTGTCGCCCCTTCACGGCGCCGACGGCCGCGCCTTGGGCTATGACGTTCTGATCGTCATTCAGGACGACCGCCCCTTTCTGGTCGACAGCGTCATGGGCGAACTGGCCGAGGCCGGCGTCAGCGTCCGTTCGCTGTTCCACCCGGTGAACACCGAAGAAGGCGGGCGCGAATCCACCATCATCGTCGTGCTCGATCCCCTGCCCCAGGAACGCCGCGACGCCCTGGGCGAGGCCATGGCCCAGACCCTGGCCGATGTGGCCGGCGCCGTGGACGACCACGCGGCCATGACCGGCTTGATGAACCGCGCCATCGCCCATCTGGAGAGCGGCCCCAAGGGCGTTGATCCGGCGGTCCTGGCCGAGAACATCGCCTTCCTGCGCTGGCTGGAGCACGATCATTTCGTCTTCCTGGGCGCGCGCGACTACGAATATCCCCGCTCGGCTGACGGCGGCTATGAGGCCGAGGCGCCTCTGTCGCAGTCCGGCGAGGGGCTGGGCGTCCTGGCCGACGCAGAGCGCACCGTCCTGCGCCGCGCCAATGAGCCGGCGGTCCTGACCCGCCAGATGAAGCAGCAGCTGGACCTCGGCGATCCGGTGACGGTGGCCAAGGCCAACGCCCGGTCGCGCGTCCACCGCCGCGCCTATATGGACTATGTCGGCGTCAAACGCTTCGGCCCGGACGGCCGTCCGTCGGGCGAGACTCGTTTCGTCGGACTGTTCACCGCCGAAGCCTATGACCGCGCCGCCGTCGAAGTGCCCCTGATCCGCGCCAAGGTCGTCGGCGCCCTGGAGCGCGCCGGCAAGGTGGCGGGCAGCCACAGCTACAAGCGGCTGAAGAACGTCCTGGAGAACTATCCCCGCGACGAGCTGTTCCAGATCACCCAGGACGAGCTTCTGGATATCGCCCTGGGGGTGCTTCACCTCTACGATCGGCCGCGCATCAAGGTTTTCACCCGCAAGGACCCGTTCGACCGCTTTGTCTCCGTCCTGGCCTTTGTGCCGCGCGAACGCTACGACGCCAGCCTGCGCCAACGCATCGGCGCCATCCTGGCCGAGGCGTGGGGCGGTCGGGTCTCGGCCTCCTATCCGCAGATGTCGGACCAGCCGCTGACGCGCGTCCACTACATCATCGGCGTGACGCCGGGCGCCCATCCCTGCCCCGATCCCGTGGCGCTGGATGCTGCGGTTCAGGAAGCGGGCCGCGGCTGGATAGACCGCTTCGAGAGCGAACTGCGCCATGCGGGCGTGGATGAAGTCGCCGTCGGCCCGACCAGCGCCCGCTGGGCCGAAGCCTTCGGCGCCGGCTACCGCGACCGCTACGACGCCGTCGAGGCGGTGCTCGACTTCCAGCAGATCGACCGTCTGAACGCTTCGGGCGAAACGGACCAGACCGGCGACATAGGCGGCGAGGCGGTGGCCATCCGCGCTTTCCGCAGCGCGTCTGACGGCCCGCTGAACTTCCGCTTCAAGCTTTATCGCCGGGGCCAGGCCGCGCCGCTGTCGGACGTCCTGCCGATCCTGACCGACATGGGGCTGAAGACGCTGGAGGAGTGGGGCCACACCCTGCACGCCTCGGGCGGAGAGACCATCCACGTCGATGAATTCCTGATGGAGGATCCGCGCGGCGGCGACCTGAAGTTCGAGGACGTGCGCGACCCGTTCGAGGCCGCCTTCGCCGCTGTCTGGCACGGCCAGACCGAGAGCGACGGCTTCAACCGCTTGGTCATCGAACTGGGCGTCGACTGGCGCGAGGCGGCCCTGATCCGCACTCTGGCCCGCTATCGCCAGCAGACCGGACTGGACCCCAGCCAGGCCATGCAGGAAGAGGCGCTGCGTGATTATCCGGTGCTGGCGCGGGCCTTGCTGAAACTGTTCGCCACCCGCTTCGACCCGGCCCAGGGCGGCGATGCGGCGGCGCGCGAGGCGGCGGCGGCGACCCAGATGGAGGCGATTGTCGTCCAGCTGCAAGGCGTCAAGAGCCTGGACCACGACCGCGCCCTGCGCCGTCTGGCCCTGCTGATTCAGGCCATCAAGCGCACCAACTATTATGAGGCCGCGGCGGACGGTCAGCCCAAGCCCTACATCTCGATCAAGATCGCCTCGCGCGAGCTTGAAGACCTGCCCCTGCCCAAGCCCTACCGTGAGATCTTCGTCTGCGCCCCCTTCGTCGAGGGCGTCCATCTGCGCTTCGGCCCAGTGGCGCGCGGCGGTCTGCGCTGGTCCGACCGTCGTGATGACTTCCGCACCGAGGTGCTGGGCCTGGTCAAGGCGCAGCAGGTCAAGAACGCCGTCATCGTGCCGGTCGGCTCCAAGGGCGGCTTCTTCCCCAAGAAGCTGGCCGACATCGTCCGCGCCGGCGGCGACCGCGACGCCCAGCAGGCCGAGGCCATCCGCGCCTACAAGACCTTCCTGTCGGGCATGCTGGACATCACCGACAACATCGGCCCCGACGGCGGCGTGATCCCGCCGCATGACGTGGTGCGTCTGGAAGGCGACGACCCCTATCTGGTCGTGGCCGCCGACAAGGGCACGGCCACCTTCTCCGACATCGCCAACGGCATTTCGGCGGACTACGGCTTCTGGCTGGACGACGCCTTCGCTTCGGGCGGCTCGGTCGGCTACGACCACAAGGAGATGGGCATCACGGCGCGCGGCGCCTGGGAGGCGGTCAAGCGCCACTTCCGCGAGATGGGCAAGGACATCCAGACCGAGCCCTTCACTGTGGTCGGTGTGGGCGACATGTCGGGCGATGTCTTCGGCAACGGCATGCTTCTGTCCAAGGCGACCCAGCTGGTCGCCGCCTTCGACCACCGCGACATCTTCATCGATCCGAACCCGGATCCGGCGACGTCGTGGACCGAGCGCAAACGTCTGTTCGAGACGCCGCGCACCACCTGGCAGGACTATGACAAGGCCCTGATCTCGACCGGCGGCGGGGTCTTCCCCCGCTCGGCCAAGACCATTGAGCTGACCCCCGAAATCCGCGCCCTGCTGGAGATCGAGGCCGAAGTGGTCGATCCGACCACATTGATGCAGGCCATCCTCAAGGCGCCGGCCGAGCTGCTCTACTTCGGCGGCATCGGCACCTATGTGAAGGGCGCGGGCGAGACCAACGCCCAGGCCGGGGACAAGGCCAACGACGCCATCCGCATCAACGGCGCCGAACTGCGCGCCCAGGTCGTGGGTGAAGGCGCCAATCTGGGCATGACCCAGGAGGGCCGGATCGAGGCGGCCCACGCCGGGGTTCGGATCAACACCGACGCCATCGACAACTCCGCCGGGGTCGATTCCTCCGACCACGAGGTCAACATCAAGATCCTGACCAGCGGCGCCATCGCCTCTGGCGCGCTGAAGGCCGAGGACCGCAACGCCCTTCTGGCCTCCATGACCGACGAGGTCGGCGAGAAGGTGCTGGCCCACAACTATGATCAGCCCCTGGCCCTGACCCTGCAACAAGCCGAGGGGGCCGCCGCCCTCGACGCCCAGCAGCGGTTCATGCAGTGGCTGGGCGCCAAGGGCAAACTGGACCGCAAGGTCGAGGGCCTGCCCAGCGACGCCCGTCTTGCCGAGATGAAGGCCACGGGTCTGGCCCTGACGCGGCCCGAACTGGCGGTGCTGACGGCCTATTCCAAGATCGAACTGTTCGACGACATCGTCGCTTCGGCCGCGCCCGACGACGCCTTCTTCAAGCAGACTCTGGTGCGCTACTTCCCGTCGGCTCTCGCCAAATATGAGCCGGACATGGAGCGCCACCGCCTGCGCCGCGAGATCATCTCGACTGTGCTGGCCAATGAGATCGTCAACATGGCGGGCGCCACCTTCCCCGAACGCCTGCGGGTCTCGGCCCAGTGCGACACCTCGGCCATGGTGCTCGCTTTCGAGGCTGCGCGACAGGTCTTCCGCCTCGACGAAGCCTGGGACCAGGTCTCGGCTCTGGACCTGAAGATCCACGGCGACGCCCAGACCGCGCTTTACAGCGAGATCGCCACCGTCCTGCGTCGCCAGACGTCGTGGCTGGCGCGCCGGGCCATGCAGCCGGGGGCCACGGTGGACGGCCTGATCGCCGCCTATCGTCCGGCGGCGGATGCGCTGCGGGCCGCTGGCGGGGCTGTCCTGTCGCGCTTCGAGCAGGACCGTCTGGAAAGCCGGGTTCAAGCCTTCATCGCCCTGGGCGCTGACGAACAGATGGCGCGCGACTTCGCCATGCTGCGGCCTTTGGTGGCGACGGCGGACATCGGCGATCTGGCCCGCGAGACCGGCTGGCCTGAGCCCGCGATGGCCATGCTGTATCACCAGGTCGGCGCGGCCTTCGACTTCGACCGCCTGCGCGCGGCGGCGGGCAATGTGCCTTCGGTCGATCACTTCGACCGCTTGGCCGTGCGTCGCTTGATCGAGGACCTGATGAACGAGCAGCTGGTCCTGACCCGGGCCGTGGCCAAGGGCGCAGATGTCGCCGTCGGCGCCAGCGAGGCCGCAGCGGAAGCGGCGGTCGACGCCTGGATCGGCGCCCGTCAGGAGATGGTGGAAGGCGTCCGCGCCTCGGTCGACGAGATCGAGGCTTCCGGCTCCGGCTGGACCTTCGCCAAGCTGACCATCGCCAACTCGGCCATCCGTGAGATCGCCGCCTCGGCGCAGTGATCGGCTGGTTGTCTGTCTGAACAGGGGGCGGCGCGGGAAATCGCGTCGCCCCGTCTGTTCTGCGGGGACGGGTCTGTTAAGATCAAGGCATCGCGGAGGGGCTTATGACGCGCAAATTCCTGGTCGTCGTCGACGACACGCCCGAGTTCGAGGCCGCCCTGCGCTATGCCGCGCGGCGTGCGCGGTCGACCGGGGGTAGGGTCGCCTTGCTGCGGGTCATTCCGCCCGCCGCCTCCGACGCCCACTGGGCCGGGGTGCGCGAAGAGATCGAACGCCAGACCCGCGTCGAGGCCGAGGCTCTGCTCAATAAATGGGCGGAAGAAGCCCATGCGCGGTCCGGCGAAATGCCGGTGCTGCTGATTGAACGCGGCGAGCCCCAGGCCGCCATCCGCAAGGCGGTGGGCGAGGATCCCGACATCAAGATTCTGGTGCTGGCGGCGGGCGAAGGCGCGCGCGGGGCCGGCCCTCTGATCACCGCCGTTCTGAAACAGGGCGGCGCCTTCACCGGCCGCAAACTGCCGGTCACCATCGTGCCCGGCGAGCTGACCGACGACGAAGTCGAGGACCTGGCCTGATATCGGCCTCACAGCGGCGGATCGCCTCCCCGCTCTTGAACCTCGGTCCGGTCAGGCGCATCTGGACCTCATGTTCATCCAGACCGAAGCCACCCCCAATCCCAATGTCCTGAAATTCCTGCCGGGGCGCGAGGTCGCGTCCGAACCGCATGAGTTCCTGACCTCGAACGAGGCGTCCGTCTCGCCCTTGGCCGAGGCCCTGTTCCAGCTGGAGGGGGTGACGGGGGTCTTCTACGGCGCCGACTATGTCTCGGTGACGCGCGAGGCCCAGGGTCTGGAATGGCCCCAGATGAAGGCCCCGATCCTGGCCGCCATCATGGATCATTTCGTCTCGGGCGCGCCCCTGATGCGCGGCGGCGACTTCAACAGCGCCGACCCCGAGGGCGAGGACAATGAGGTCGTGGCCGAGATCAAGCAGCTGCTGGACAGCCGGGTCCGCCCCGCTGTGGCCCAGGACGGCGGCGACATCCTGTTCGACGCCTTCGATGAAGAAACCGGCGTCCTGACCCTGCGCATGCGCGGCGCCTGCGCCGGCTGCCCCTCCTCCTCGGCCACCCTCAAGGCCGGGGTCGAGCAGATGATGAAACACTACATCCCGGAAGTGACGCGGGTCGAACAGGTTCTCTGATCCCCTGAAACGGCGAGGATGAAACGGATTCGTTCTCGTCTCCACGCCTTGCCTCTGGCATCATGGCGCGATGGCCCGGTTTGAAAGCGATGACGAAGTGCGGCGTCTGGGCGAGGCCCTGGCCCGTCTGCGACGCGAACGCGGCCTGAGCCAGGCCGAGGCCGGCCAGAAGGTCGGCATGACCAGTCAGGGCTGGGGCCTGTATGAGGCGGGCAAACGCCCCGGCCTGTTCCGCCCCGACGTGCAGCGCCGCCTGACCGCCGCTCTCGACGCCACCATCGAGGCGCTGATGCTGGATGCGTCAACGCTTGAGCCTTCGGTTGAAGCCGACGTCGCCGGGGTGCAAAGCCGGGGGCGGGCTTTCGACGGTCCCGCTCCTCGCCCGCCCGCCGTTTCGTCTCAGCGCCTGCGCCTGTCCAACGACGATCTTGCGCCTTGGGCCGCGTCCGGCGTGGTGCTGGAGTATGAGCCGGGCCGCTGGCCGCGCCGCGATCAGGGCTGCGTCATCGAAATGAACGACGGCGAGGTGCGGGTCCGCCTGTTTGAACGCGCTGATGCTGAACGGTTGGTGCTGCGCGGCGGGCCCGGCGGGCTGGCGGTCGAGGAGACTATGGAGCGGTCTCAGGCGCGGTCGGTCTCGGCGGTCATGGCGCGGCTGGACGCTTTATGAAACAATATAGTTGCAATATGAGTTTCTCCGTGAAACTGTTTCATCGGAAACAGGGAGGCGGCGCCCATGGCGGCCATCGGAATGCGGGACGAAATGGACGCCTATGTCGGTGCGCGCATCGGCTTGCGGCGTTCGGCGCTGGGCCTGTCGCAGGCGGCGTTGGCCCAGAGGCTGGGCATCAGTTTTCAGCAGGTTCAGAAATACGAGACTGGAATGAACCGCATTTCGGCGTCGCGGCTGCACAGGGTGGCGTCCATCCTCGGCACGTCGGTCGGGGCCTTCTTTCCCTCCAGCGACGGGGTTCAGGACGCGGACCGGGACGGCGGCGACCAGATGTTGAAGGCGCTGATCTCGACCGCCGAGGGGCGGCAGATGGCGGCGGGCTTTCCCCTGATCGAAGCGTCCGAGGTGCGGCGGGCCCTCGCGCGTCTGGTTTCGGCTCTGACGCCGGGCGAGGGCGTTCGCACCTGAGCGGGCCTGTGACGGCGCACTCCCGACAGGACGAACGATGATGCGGGTCCTGGTCATCGATACGGCGCTGGGCCTGTGCACCGCAGGGGTCGTCGAGATCGAGGGTGACGACGCTCGCGTTCTGGGGCTGCGTTCGGAAGCGATGGTGCGCGGTCACTCGGAACGTCTGGCCGGTCTGGCCCGCGATGCGGTGGCGGACACAGACGGCGGTTTCGGCGCCATCGACCGGATCGGCGTTACAATCGGACCGGGCTCCTTCACCGGACTGAGGGTCGGTCTGGCCTTCGCCCAGGGCCTGGGCGCGGCGCTGGATCGCCCTGTGGTCGGTGTGTCGACGCTGGATGCGCTGGCCGCTTCCATTCCCGCCGCGCCTGCGGTGATGGCCCTGATCGACGCCCGTCGCGGGCAGGTCTATGGCCGGCTGTGGCGCGACGGCGCGGCTACGGCGCCGCCGACCGCCTGGACGCTGGAGGAGGCGAGGGGGCTGATTGGGCGCGTGGGCGCACAGGGTCTGATCCATCTGACCGGCTCGGGCCTGAATCTGGTGGCTGAGGCGGGCGAAGGGGTGGGGCTGCACCCGTTGGACGGCCCAAATCCTGTGGCCCTGGCCCGGCTGGCGGCGTCGGCTGATCCAGCCTCGGCCCCGCCGCGACCCCTGTATCTGCGCGCGCCGGACGCCACCCCGCCGACCCGCCTGCCGGGGCAGGCTCGAGCCCCGGTCGCCGCGCCGTGACCGTCCTCTCCCGCAATGTGGCGCGCATCGCCGCCCTTCACGCCGAGTCCTTTGACGCGCCCTGGGACGAGGCCGCCTTTGAAGCCTTGATCGGCCAGACCGGCGTGGTCCTGATCGAAGAGGCGGATGGCTTCATCCTTATACGGACGGTCGCGGATGAGGCCGAGATCCTGACACTGGCGGTGCGGCCGCCTGCCCGCCGCTTGGGCCTGGGCGCGCGGCTGGTCGAGCAGGGCGCAGTTGAGGCGGCGGCGCGCGGGGCGACGCGGCTGTTTCTTGAGGTGGCCGAAGACAACGCCGCCGCCCGCGCCCTTTATGCCCGCGCGGGGTTCTCGCAGGCGGGTCTGAGGCGGCGCTACTACGCCCGGGCCGACGGGACGACGGTCGACGCCCTGGTCCTGAACCTGTCGCTGCCGGACCGGCTTCCCTAGTTGCTCGGCACAGCCTATCTTGCGTCCATGGACCGGATCGAAAAACTTTGCGCCGAACGCGGCATGCGCATGACCGAGCAACGACGGGTCATCGCCCGGGTGCTGTCGAACGCCGAAGACCACCCCGACGTCGAGGAGCTGTATCGCCGCGCCTCGGCCATCGACCCTCACATCTCCATCGCCACCGTCTATCGCACCGTGCGCCTGTTCGAAGAGGCGGGCGTGGTGGAAAAGCACGATTTCGGTGATGGCCGCAGCCGCTATGAAGAGGCGGGCGACGATCACCACGACCATCTGATCAACACCAAGACAGGCGAGGTCATCGAATTCTTCGACGCCGAGATCGAACGGCTCAAGTCCGAGATCGCACGCAAGCTGGGCTATGAACTGGTCGGCCACAAGCTGGAGCTTTACGGCCACGCCATCCCCGGCGCCGAACCGGTCGAGCGCGAAGGCTTGATCTATGAGCGCCGCAACATCCACGTCGAGCCGGAAGACAAGATCTGACCCGCCTCGATCATAAAGGCGTCTGATGGCGAGAGAGACTGAATTCCTGGCCCTGGACGATGCGATCCTGAGGGCCGTCACCGGCCCCAACAGCCGACACCTGGCGTTGATCGAGGACGCCTTCAAGGTTCTGGTCGAGGCGCCCGGCGGGGGGGTGTCGATCAACGGCGGGGCGCGCGACCGGGCCAACGCCAAACAGGTGATCCAGACCTTGGCGGTCCGCGCCGCCAAGGGGGCGACGGTGACGGAGGCGGACGTGCGCACGGCGCTGGGCGAAGTGCGCGGCGGCGGGCGTTCGGTCAGCGATCCCATGGCCCTGCCGATCGGCAAGCGCGGCGCCATCGTTCCCAAGACCAACGCCCAGGCCCGCTATCTGGAGACGCTGGCGCGTTGTGAACTCAGCTTCGGCGTCGGGCCTGCGGGCACGGGCAAGACCTTTCTGGCGGCGGCCTACGGCGCCAATCTGCTCAGGCGGGGACAGGTGGACCGGCTGGTCATCACTCGCCCGGCGGTCGAGGCGGGCGAGAAGCTGGGCTTTCTGCCCGGCGACCTGAACGAGAAGGTCGATCCTTATCTGGCCCCGATCTGGGAGGCGCTGAACGACATTCTTGGGGCTGAGGATGTCCAACGCCGCCGCGACAAGGGCGAGATCGAAGCCGCCCCCATCGCCTTCATGCGCGGCCGCACGCTCAGCCACGCCTTCGTCATCGTCGATGAGGCCCAGAACACCTCGCGGCTGCAGATGAAGATGGTCCTGACCCGGCTGGGGGAGGGGGCCCGCATGGTCGTCACCGGCGACCCGTCGCAGATCGACCTGCTGAACCCGCGCGATTCCGGCCTGGCCCACGCGCTTCGCATCCTGCGCGACGTCAAGGGCGTGGGGGTGCTGGAGTTCGAGGCCCAGGATGTGGTCCGCCACGCCATGGTTGAGCGGATCGTGCGCGCCTATGACGCCGACGCGGCGGGCAAACGCCTGCCCGCCGACCTCGAAGACAGCGAATGATCGAGGTCGAGATCGACGACGGCGCCTGGTCTGAGGCCCTGCCGGATGTCGCCGCCCGGGTCGAACGCGCGGCGGCAGCGGCGCTGGGAACAGTTCAGGGCGATGTCGTCGTGCTTCTGGCCGACGATATCCATGTGCAGGAGATCAACGGCCGTTTCCGCGACAAGGACCGGCCGACCAATGTCCTGTCGTTTCCGGCGCCCGACAGCGCCGCGCCGCATCTGGGCGACCTGATCCTGGCCTATGGCGTCTGCGCCGAAGAGGCGAAGGCGCAGGGCAAGACCCTGGCCGATCACCTGGCCCATCTGACCGTCCACGGCGTGCTGCATCTGCTGGGCCGCGACCATGAGGATGATGCCGAGGCGGAGGCGATGGAGGGCGAGGAGCGATCCATTCTTGCCAGCCTGGGCATCGCCGACCCATACAGGACCGATGAGCCAGACGCCGGTTGACCCCGCCCCATCGCCTGCCGCTGCGGGTCGCCCGCGCAGGCGGTTGAACCCGACACGCGCAGGCTGGATCCGCATTGGTCTGGCTCTGCTGGCCGGGGCGGCGGCGGCGCTGGTGCATCCGCCGTTCGGCGTCTTGCCGGGCCTGGCGGGCTACAGTCTGTTGATGATCCTGTCCGAGCGGTCCGGCACGGCGCGCGGCGCCTTCTGGATGGGCTGGCTGGCGGGGTTCGCCTATTTCCTGATCGGCTGCTGGTGGGTGGCGGAGGCGTTTCTGGTCAATCCGGCCCAGGCCTGGATGGCCCCCTTTGCGGCCTCGGCCCTGCCTGCGGGACTGGGCCTGTTCTGGGGGACGGCGACGGCGCTCTATCGTCGCTTTGCGCCCGAAGGCGTTCACCGAGTGCTGGTCTTCGCCGCCTTGTTCTGCCTGTTGGAGTGGCTGCGCGGCCATGTGTTGACCGGCTTTCCATGGAACCCGGCGGGGGCCGGATGGAAGGCGGGGTCGGCGGTGTCCCAGTTCGCCTCCGTGGCCGGTGTCTATGGCTTGAGCATCGTCACCGTGGCGGCGGCGGCGGCCTTTGCGCCCCTGTTCACGCCGGGATCGAAGCGCAGCCGCTGGGTCGCGGCGGGGTGCGGCGCCGTCGTCTTCGCCCTTCTGTTCGCCTGGGGCGCGCTGCGTCTGTCGCAGGCGCATGTGGTCGAAACCGATGTGTTGGTGCGGATCGTTCAGGCCGATGTGGCCCAGGACTCCAAATGGACGCCCGAAGCCTATCGCGGCATCGTCCAGCGCTATGTCGATCTGACGGCCCAGCCCGGAGCGGGGGCGAGGGTTCCCGATGTGGTGGTCTGGCCCGAAGGCTCACTGCCCGCGTCGGGCAATGATGTCTTCGCCGCCGGCGCGCCCGAGGGGCAACTGATCCAGAATGCGCTCCGGCCCGGCCAGGTGCTGTTGATGGGGCTGGGCATCGGCGAACCCGACCCGTCGATCCCGGAGGTTGGGCGTTATTTCAACAGCCTGCTGATGGTCAGGAACACCGGCGGGCCGGCGCCCGAGGTGCGGGCCGTCTACGACAAGCATCGTCTGGTGCCCTTCGGCGAATATCTGCCGGCGGGGCGGCTGATGGGGGCGCTGGGCGTGCGCGCCTTGACCCATATGCCGCTGGACTTCAGCGCGGGGCCGAAACCGGCGCCGATCACCGTCGACGGCCTGCCCAGCCTGCAGCCGCTGATCTGTTACGAGAGCCTGTATCCCGGCTTCACTCCTGCGGGGACGGGGCGTCCGGCCTGGATCCTGAATGTCTCCAACGACGCCTGGTTCGGCGCCACCTCGGGGCCGCTGCAGCATCTGAACCTGGCCAGCTATCGCGCCATAGAGACCGGCTTGCCGGTGGTGCGCTCAACCCCGACGGGAACCTCGGCCATGATCGACGCCTGGGGTCGGGTGATTCCGGGTCAGAGCCTGGGCCATGGTCGGGCGGGCGTGATCGACGCCTTCCTGCCTCACCCGACCGGTCTCACCGTATACGGTCGGTTCGGAGATGGGCTGTTCTGGTGCTTAATTCTGGCCGGATTGGCTATGATGATCCCCTGGCGGCCGAGACGCAGGCGTTAGGGCGCAAGAATTCACCGCGCATGCGATGAAGCTTCCTGGATGCAGGTTTGCAATTTTATAGGACAGAGGCCAAACCCGTGCCTTCAAAAGGCGAATCGCAATCTGGGGGATTGTTCGACGATGGCGAGAACCAGTGGTGAGGACGGGCCGCACCCCGTCGACCGGCACGTAGGACGACGGGTTTGCGAGAAACGCCTCGCGCTCGGCTACAACCAGAGCGATCTCGGCCGCGCCCTCGGCCTGACTTTCCAGCAGATCCAGAAATATGAAAAGGGCGCCAACCGCGTCTCGGCCTCCAAGCTGTGGGACATCGCCCGCTTCTTCAAGGTCGACATCGGTTATTTCTTCGAGGGCCTGACCGCGGGTCAGGCGACGGGCATGGCCGAAGAGGGCGCGACGTTTGAACGCGACTATCCCTCGACCCGCTACACCGTCGAGATCGGCCAACTGGCCCCTCAGTTGTCCGTACGCCAGCAGAAGCTGGCGCTGGATTTGATCCGCGACATGGCCGCCCGCCCTGAGTCGGACGAGGCATGAGCCTTCCCTGACTTCAGTCTGAGGACCGGGCGTTCCTTTGCCCGAAGGTCGGCGCGCGCGCCTTCTGTTCGGCCCAATAGGCGGCGCCGTCGCGCGGCTTGAACATGGTCTTGGCCACGCCCTCGCGCGACACCACGGCGAAGGTGTTGGTCGATGCCTGATACAGAAGCACATCGCCGTTGGGGCGTTCGACCCGCTCGGTCCCGGACGGCGGGGACTGGGTGAAAGCCTGGACCTTGGCCAGATAGGACTCTGGCGTCGGTGCGTCGAAATCAGCGCCGTTGCGTTCGAACAGACGGGCGGTCTTGGCGTCCACCGTCTCGCGCCGGTTGGCGGTCAGGACGGGCGCGACCTCTGCCGACGCCGGCGGCGCCGCCGTCTCGGGCGCAGGCCCCGAGGTCAGCAGCGCCTGGGGCGCCTCCGCTGATCGGTCCCTTGTCTCTACGGCGGAATCGCCATTGCCGCACCCGGCCAGCGCTGCGACAGCCGCCGCCGCCATCAATCGACCGGTCCAGATCCCGGTCTTTCTGGTGAACCCCATCGAACCCTCCTGTTTTCACCCACCGATGTTAGGTTAAACACAGGCGTCATGTTCTTGCAATGTTCCATTTGCGCAACCGTCACTCGACGGCGGCGGCGGGCGTCGCTAGATCACAGGGCATGACCACGCCCTCCCTGAACGGCCGCAAGGTCCTGTTGATCGTCGGCGGCGGCATCGCCGCCTATAAGGCGCTGGAGCTGGTGCGTCTGCTCAAGAAGGCAGGGGCCGAGGTGATGAGCCTGCTGACCCCGGCGGGCGCCGAGTTCGTCACCCCCATGTCGCTGGCGGCGCTGACCGGCCACCCGGTGCGCCAGGCCCTGTTCATGCCCGAGGATGAGACGGCCATGGGCCATATCGAACTGTCCCGCTGGGCTGATCTGGTGGTGGCGGCGCCGGCCACGGCGGGGCTGATCGCCAAGGCGGCGAACGGCATGGCCGACGACCTGGCCTCGACCACGCTTCTGGCCACCGACAAGAAGGTGCTTCTGGCCCCGGCCATGAATGTGCGCATGTGGCTGCACCCGGCGGTTCAAGCCAATGTCGAACGGCTGAAGAGTTTTGACGGCTTCCATGGCGTCGCCGTGGTTGGTCCGGACGACGGCGAGATGGCCTGCGGCGAGTTCGGTCCGGGACGGATGGCCGAGCCGGTGATGATCATGGAGGCGGTCGCGCGCCTTTTGGCCGGTCCCGACGGTCGGCCTTTGGCGGGCAAGACCGCTGTTGTCACCGCCGGGCCGACGTTCGAGCCGATCGACCCCGTGCGCGGCCTGACCAATCGCTCCAGCGGCAAGCAGGGCTACGCCATCGCCGCCGCCCTGGCCGAGCTGGGCGCCGAGGTGACGCTGATTTCAGGCCCTGTGGCGCTTGAGGCGCCGGTCGGGGTGACCCGGGTCTGGGTCGAGGCCGCCACCGAGATGAAGGCCGCCGTTGAGGACGCTCTCAACACTTCGGATGGGCCTGCCGACATCGCGGTGATGAGCGCCGCCGTCGCCGACTGGCGCGTAGACGGCGTGGCTTCGGGCAAGATCAAGAAAGGTCCGGGCGGCCCGCCGTCTCTGGCCTTGATCGAAAATCCCGACATATTGGCCAGTGTCTCGGCGCCGGGACCACGACGGCCGAAGCTGGTCGTCGGCTTTGCGGCTGAGACGGCCGATCTGGACGCCAACGCCCGCTCCAAGCTGTCGCGCAAGGGCTGCGACTGGATCGTCGGCAATGATGTATCCGACGATGTCTTCGGCGCCGACGGCAACACCGTCACCCTGTTCACCCGCGAAGGCGCGGCGGACGCCTGGCCTCGTTTGAGCAAGCGCGAGGTGGCCGAGCGCCTGGCCGCCCGCATCGTCGATCACTTCAAAGCCTGAAAGACATTCTGCATGACCACCCTGCGCATCCAACGCCTGCCCCATGGCGAGGGCCTCGCTTTTCCCGCTTATGAGACATCGGGATCGGCGGGGATGGATCTGCGCGCCGCCGTGGCCGAGGAGGCGCCTCTGACGCTTGAGCCGGGCGCGCGGGCTCTGGTTCCCACGGGACTGAAGATCGCTCTGGAGCCGGGCTTTGAGGCCCAGGTGCGGCCCCGGTCGGGCCTGGCGCTGAAGCACGGCCTCACCTGCCTGAACTCGCCCGGCACCATCGACAGCGACTATCGCGGCGAGGTCGGCGTCATCCTGATCAACCATGGCCAGGAGCCCTTCGTGATCCGCCGCGGCGAACGCATCGCCCAACTGGTCATCACGCGTCATGAGCAGGCCGAACTGGTCGAGGTCGAGGCGCTGGACGACACCGCGCGCGGCGCCGGCGGCTTCGGCTCTACGGGCCGCTGAGAACGGTCAGACCGACGGATTGGGGGAGGGGGGCGTGATTTCGCGTCTCAGGATGCGTTCGCGCCAGGCGGTGTAGAGGCCGCTGCCGGCGATCAGCGCGGCGCCGCACAGGGTCGCCGCCGTCGGGGCGTCGCTGAGCAGAAGCCCGCCCAGAACCACGGCTCCGACCATCTGCAGATAGTCCAGCGGGGCCAGGGCCGAGACCGGCGCATGCTGCAGGGAAGTGGTCATCAGCAGCTGCGCCAGACCGCCCGCCAGACCGCCCGCCGCCAGTATGGCCAAGACCGCCCAGCTATGGGTGTGGCCGTCGATCAGGGCGAAGGCGCCGCCCACCAGAGAGCAGGCGATGAAGAACCAGAAGACGATGGCGGTCGCGGACTCCGTCTTGCCCAGCTGGCGCAGGGTGACCGTCACCCCCGCCGCCACGCAGGCCCCGCCCAGGGCGAACAGAAGCCCGGCCAGAGGCGGCGCGCCTTCGGCTCCTGGGCGCACCATGACCAGAACGCCGAGGAAGCCCAGGCCGATCGCCGTCCAGCGACGACGGCCGACCTTTTCCTTCAGGAACAGGATGGAGAAGAGGGTGGCGAAGATGGGGGAGGTGAAGCCGATCGTCGTGGCGTCGGCCAGCGGCAGAAGCTTCAGCCCCTGGAAGATCAGCAATATGCCCGTCACGCCGAGGGCGCATCGCCAGACGTGGACCATGGGCCGGCGGGTCGAGATCGCAGCCAGTCCGCCCTTCATGCTGAGGATCCACATCAGCACCACGGGCAGGCCGAAGATCGAGCGGTAGAAGACCATCTCGCCCGCCGAGACGGGCTCCAGCGTCGCCGCCCACTTCATCAGGGCGTACATCAGGGAAAAGCTGAGGGCGGCGGCGGCCCGCAGCGTCATGCCGTAGCCGATCCCCTGACGCCCGCCTGTCCGGCTCATCTGCGGATCACGCCTGCCGGAAGCCCAGCACGTCCTGCATGTCGTAGAGGCCGGGGGGGCGGGTGCGGACCCAGGCGGCGGCGGCGACGGCGCCCTTGGCGAACAGGGAGCGATCAATGGCCGAATGGCTGAGCGTCACGCTCTCGTCGTCGGAGGCGAACAGGACCGTGTGTTCGCCGATCACACCGCCGGCGCGCAAGGAGGCGAAGCCGATCTTGCCGCTTTCACGCGGGCCGGTGACGCCGTCCCAGGGCGCGGCGCGGACCTCGTCCAGATCGACGCCCCGGCCGTTGGCGGCGGCCTCGCCCAGCATCAGGGCCGTGCCCGAGGGGGCGTCGATCTTGCGCCGATGGTGGGTCTCCAGAATCTCGATGTCCCAGTCCTGGGAATCCAGCCTCTGGGCCGCGTGTTCGACTAGGCCGATCAGGATGTTGAGGCCGAGCGAGAAGTTGCCGCTGCGGACAATGGCGATCTTTTCGGAGGCTTTGAGGATTTCGGCGTCCTGTTCCGGCGTCAGACCGGTCGAGCCGATGACCAGGGCCGGGCCGCCGCGCGCGGCGCAGGTCTGGGCCAGTTCGACCGAGGCATCGGCGGTCGAGAAGTCGATGATGACATCGCACAAAGAAAGGTCGGGCGTCTCGCCGCGGTCGAAGCGGGCGGCGACGACGACGTCTTCGCGCGCATCAAGGACCGAGGAGACGGCGCGGCCCATTCGGCCCCGGGCGCCGGAGATTCCGGCGTGGAAGATGGCGCTCAAGACTGAAAGACCCCCGTTTCGGCCCCGAGATCATGAGCCGGGACCGGATGATTATGCACCTGACGGCGGGCGGCTCCAGCCCCCATTCCGTGCTTCAGCCTATTGGGCGGTTTCCTTGCCGGATTCACCGAGAATATCGGCCCAGAAGCGTTTGGCCTTGCCGGTGAAGGAGGAGTTGCGCGGCGTCTGGGTCTCGCCCAGCGACGCAGCCAGCTCTTCCAGCAGCTCCTTCTGGCGGGCGGTCAGATCGGTCGGCGTCTCGACGAACAGTTCGACCACCAGATCGCCGCGCTGACGACCGTTGAGGTGGGGCATGCCCTTGCCCTTGATGCGGACCATCTTGCCCGTCTGGGCTCCGGCGGGCACGTCCACCGGGGCGCGGCAGCGGCCGTCGCAGGCTTCGGACACCAGGCAGGGGGCGTCCACCTGGCCGCCCAGGGCGGCTGTGGTGACGGAGATGGGCACGGTGACCAGCAGGTCCAGATTGTCGCGTTCGAACAGTTCGTGCGGCGTCACCGACAGGAAGACATAGAGGTCGCCGCGCGGTCCGCCGCGCGTTCCGGCGTCGCCCTCGCCCGACAGGCGGATGCGCGAGCCGTCGTCGACGCCGGCCGGCACCTTGAGCTTGAGCGGGCGGTTCTTGCGGACCTGGCCGTGGCCGGCGCAGCTGGCGCAGGTGTCGGCGGCCGACAGGCGCGACCCGGCCCCGCCGCATGACGGACAGGTGCGCTCGACCTGGAAGAAGCCGTTGGCGGAACGCACGCGGCCGGCGCCCTGGCAGGTCGAACAGGTGGTCGGCTTGGCGCCCTTCCTGGCGCCCGTGCCCTCGCAGGTGTCGCAGGCGGCGGTGGTGGGGACGGTGATCTCGACCTCTGCGCCCTTGTAGGCTTGCTCAAGGCTGATCTCGAGGTCGTAGCGCAGGTCGGAGCCGCGACGCGGGCCGTGCTGGCGGGCGCCGCCGCCGCCCCGTCCGCCGAAGACATCGCCGAAGGCGTCGCCGAAGACCTGGGAGAAGATGTCGTTGACGTCGTGGAAGCCCTGGCCCTGGCCGAAGGGATTGCCGCCGCCCGCCCCGCCGTTCACGCCCGCATGGCCGAAGCGGTCATAGGCGGCGCGTTTCTGCTCGTCGGACAGGACGGTGTAGGCTTCGGAAATCTCCTTGAAGCGCGCCATGGACTCATCCGAACCGCCATTGCGGTCAGGGTGGTGCGTCATCGCCAGCTTGCGATAGGCGGATTTCAGGCCGGCGGCGTCGATGGTCCGCTCGACCTCCAGGATTTCGTAATAGTCACGCGTCGCCATCAGGCGTTCGTCCTCTCACCTTGCCGTCTCGGGGCCCGTCGCCGGGTTGGCGGGAGCGGGCTGACCGGACTGACATGGGCGTCCGGCCCGATGATGCAAGTTTCAGAAAAAAGACCCCGCCCGTCGGCGGACAGGCGGGGCCGTTTCGGGTTCAACGCAATCAGGCGTCTTTCTTGTCTTCGTCTTCGGAGACTTCCTCGAACTCGGCGTCGACCACGCCGTCGTCGGCGGGAGCCGCTTCAGCGTCGCCTTCACCGCCCTGCTGGGCGGCGTACATGGCCTCGCCCAGCTTCATCGAGGCTTGAGCCAGGGTGTTGGTCTTTTCGCGGATGGCCTCGGCGTCGGACCCGTCCTTGGCCGCCTTGAGGTCGGCCAGGGCCGCCTCGATGGCGCCCTTCTCAGGTTCGCCGACCTTGTCGCCATGTTCGGCCATGGCCTTTTCGGTCGAGTGGATCAGGCTGTCGGCGCTGTTCTGGGCCTCGACCAGCTCCTTGCGGGCCTTGTCCGCTTCGGCGTTGGCTTCGGCTTCCTTGACCATCTTGTCGATGTCGGCGTCCGACAGGCCGCCGTTGGCCTGGATGCGGATCGACTGTTCCTTGTTGGTCGCCTTGTCCTTGGCGGTGACGTGGACGATGCCGTTGGCGTCGATGTCGAAGGCGACCTCGATCTGCGGCATGCCGCGCGGCGCCGGCGGAATGCCCGACAGGTCGAACTGACCCAGGATCTTGTTGTCCTGGGCCATCGGGCGTTCGCCCTGGAAGACGCGGATCGTCACGGCCGACTGATTGTCGTCGGCGGTCGAGAAGACCTGGCTCTTCTTGGTCGGGATGGTGGTGTTGCGCTCGATCAGGGGGGTGAAGACGCCGTTCAGCGTCTCGATGCCGAGGGTCAGCGGGGTCACGTCCAGCAGCAGCACATCCTTGACGTCGCCTTGCAGAACACCGGCCTGAACGGCGGCGCCCAGAGCCACGACTTCGTCAGGGTTCACACCCTTGTGCGGCTCCTTGCCGAAGAAGGCTTTCACGGCCTCCACGACCTTGGGCATGCGGGTCATGCCGCCGACCAGGACCACTTCGTCGATGTCGGAAGCCTTCAGGCCCGCGTCGGCCAGGGCCTTCTTGCACGGCTCGATGGTGCGCTGGATCAGGTCGTCGACAAGCGCCTCGAGCTTGGCGCGCGACAGTTTGATGTTCAGGTGCAGAGGGCCAGAGGCGTTCATGGTGATGAACGGCAGATTGACCTCGTACTGGGCCGTCGAGGACAGCTCCTTCTTGGCCTTTTCGGCCTCTTCCTTCAGGCGTTGCAGGGCCAGTTTGTCGGCGCGCAGGTCGACGCCCTGCTCCTTCTTGAACTCGTCGGCGAGGTAGTCGACCAGACGCATGTCGAAGTCTTCACCGCCCAGGAAGGTGTCGCCGTTGGTCGACTTCACCTCGAAGACGCCGTCGCCGATCTCCAGGATGGAGACGTCGAAGGTGCCGCCGCCCAGGTCATAGACGGCGATCTTCTGGCCGTCGCTCTTGTCCAGGCCATAGGCCAGGGCGGCTGCGGTCGGCTCGTTGATGATGCGCAGGACTTCCAGGCCGGCGATCTTGCCGGCGTCCTTGGTCGCCTGACGCTGGGCGTCGTTGAAATAGGCCGGAACGGTGATGACGGCCTGGGTCACGGTCTCGCCGAGGTAGGCTTCCGCAGCCTCCTTCATCTTGCCGAGGGTGAAGGCCGAAACCTGTTGCGGGGAATAGTCCTTGCCGTGGGCGCGCACCCAGGCGTCGCCGGTCGGGCCCTTGATGATGTCGAAGGGCACCATCCCCTTGTCCTTGGCCACGACGGGGTCGTCATAGTTGCGGCCGATCAGGCGCTTGATGGCGAAGAAGGTGTTGGCGGGGTTGGTCACGGCCTGACGACGCGCCGGCTGGCCGACGAGGATTTCGCCGCCGTCCTGGATGGCGACGACCGAAGGGGTGGTGCGGGCGCCTTCCGCGTTCTCGATGACCTTGGGGTTCTTGCCGTCCATGACGGCGACGCACGAGTTGGTCGTGCCCAGGTCGATGCCGATGATCTTGGCCATATCTAGTCTTTCACTCCATTCCAGCGGGCGATGCGGCGGCCTTTTAAAGCGAAGCGCCGCGCGTGACCGCCCCTGTTTCAAGGGTCTTGGTCGATTATTGGGTCCCGTCCGATAGCCCCACAGGGTGCGGGGTCATCCGACGGTTGAGCCGGATATGGGAAACACCCCCCTGCCTGCAAGCCCTGAGTGTGATTCAGCCGTCAGGCTCCGTCAGGTGCGAAGTTGGCAAATCGCGGGTACAAGAAGCTCAAGCCAGCCCGGAGGGGGCTGTGTCCGTCGACTCTGGAGAGACACCCGCTATGAAACTGTTGAAGCCAGCGGCCCGCGCCGCCGTGATCGCCGCCGCTTTTGCAATAGTCGGCGCCACCACAGCCGCCGCCGAGCCGCTGATCGTGGTCGAACGCGTGGCCGCGCCCGCCGCCGCCGCCGCGCCGATGCAGTCGCGCGACAACTATAACCGTCGGGTCCGCATCCATAACCAGACCGGCTGGACCATGCTGCGCTTCTACGCTTCTGACTCGCGGGTGGATTCCTGGGAGGAGGACATGCTGGGCCGCGAAGTCCTGTCGGCGGGCGCCAGCATCATGATGAACATCGACGACGGCTCCGGCGCCTGCCTCTATGACTTCAAGGCCGAGTTCACCAATGGCGAAGTCCTGACCCGGATGAACGTCAACGTCTGCCAGATCGCCGACTACTACTACACGCGCTGATCCGGCCAGCGGGCGAGATGCAGCCGAGGGCCGCTCTACGGCTCGTCGAAAAGTCTTCCAACAGCTGTTCAGGGCTCCCGGATTGACCGGGAGCCCTTTCAGCATCCGCCTCACGCCGATCGTGAGTGGACGCTTGATGGCGGCTGGGTCAGTGTTCCGGCCTCGTCAAACGGAGACCGCCATGCCCCGACTGAACGATCCTGCCCGACTGAATAATCCCGAAGGCGCGCCGACCGGCGACCTTCTCCTCAGTCGACGCACCGCGGGCGCTCTTGGCGCGGGCCTGTTCTTCGCCGGTTATGCGCCCGCCGCCCTGGCCGAACAGGCGGCGCCGGTGACGACCGCAGGCGCGGGTCTGGTCAGCGCCGATGTCAGCTATGAGGCCCCGGACGGTTTCACCCTGTCGGCCTTCACCGCCCGGCCCGAAGGCGACGGCCCTTTTCCGGTGGTGATCGTGGTGTCCGAGATTTTCGGCGTGCACGAATACATCCGCGACATCTGCCGCCGTCTGGCCAAGGCGGGCTATGCGGCGATCGCCCCGGCCTTCTTCACCCGGGTGGAGGACCCCGCGCCCCTGTCGGACATGAGCCGCATCCAGCAGATCGTGGCGGCGGCGAGCTATGAGCAGGTGATGGGCGACCTCTCGGCCACCCTGGAATGGCTCAGCCTTCAGCCCTGGGCGAACAGCGACAAGGTCGGGATCACCGGCTTCTGCTGGGGCGGCAAGGTGGTGTGGCAGGCCTGCGCCCGCTTCGCCGCCCTCGAGGCCGGCGTGGCCTGGTATGGCCGTCTGGCCCCCGCTGACCGCTTTGTACGCACGGACCATATTGGGCCCTGGCCCGTTGATCTAGCCGACGACCTCAAGGCGCCTGTTCTCGGTCTGTACGGTGGGCAGGATCGCGGCATTTCGCTAGCCAGCGTCGAAGCCATGCGCGCCGCCCTGCAACGCAGCGGCCAAAGCGCCAGCAGCATCGTCGTCTATCCTGACGCGCCGCATGGCTTCCATGCGGATTACCGCGACAGCTACCGCCCAGCTGACGCGGCGGACGGCTGGGCAAAGCTGCTGGCCTTGTTCGAGGCGCGGCTGAAGGGCTGAATCAGCCCAGAGAATCAGCCTTGCGGTTCTGATCCGCCCGGCGTGGCCCCGGCGGCGACATAGGCGGCGTTCCCCGCCGCCGCGCCTGAGCCCTTGGCGGCGACCACCACCATGGCCGGACGCACGGTGCGGCCGAACAGGGCGTAGCCGGCCTGAAGCGTCTGGATCACCGTGCCGCCAGGCACCGTCTCTGACGGCTGTTCCATCATGGCCTGATGGAAGTGGGGATCGAAGGCCTCGCCGGCCTCGGGCGCGACCCGCACCAGATTATTGGCCTCAAAGGCCGACAGCAGGGATTTCTGGGTCAGCTCCAGACCTGTGACCAGACCGGCCTCGCCCGCATCGGCGTCCTTGGGGGCGGCCTGAAGGGCGCGTTCCAGATTGTCGGCCACGCCCAGCAGGTCGCGGGCGAACTTCTGGATGGCGTAGGCGCGGGCGTCGTTGTTCTGGGTTTCGGCGCGCTTCTTGGTGTTCTCGGCCTCGGCGACGGCGCGCAAGGCGCGGTCCTTCCACTGGTCGCGCTCGGCGATCAGGGCGTCGATGTGGGCCAGGCCATCGTCCTGCTCCTCGGCCACCTCGGCTTCGAGGGCGTCGATGTCGTCGAATTCGTCGTTTTGGTCAGTATCGCTCAAGGGTCTTGTCCGTCCAGCATTCGGCCCAGCACCCGGGCGGTGTAGTCCACCAACGGGATGATGCGCGCATAGTTCAAACGTGCGGGTCCTATCACGCCGATGGCGCCCAGCACCCGCTGGCGGCCCGACATATAGGGCGCCGCGATCACGGCGGAACCCGAAAGCGAAAATAGTCGTGTTTCGGCGCCGATGAAGATGCGCACCCCTTGCGCCGAAGACACCCCGTCCAGCAGGCCGATCAGCTGTTCCTTCTGCTCCAGATCATCGAACAGAATGCGCACCCGTTCCAGATCCTCGGCGGTTTCATGGTCGTGCAGCAGATTGGCGCGGCCGCGGACGATCAGGGCCCGCTCGCGTTCGGCCCCGCCGGACCAGGCGGCCAGGCCATCCTCGACCAGACGGGCGGCGGCGGCGTCGAGTTCCAGACGCGCGGCGTCCAGTTCGGCCCGCATCTCGCTGCGCGCCTCCTGCAGGGGGCGGCCTTTCAGCCGGGCGTTGAGGAAGTTGGAGGCCTCCTGAAGCGTCGAGGGCGTCACCCCCGCCGCCAGAGGCATCAGCCGGTTCTCCACCGTGCCGTCGTCGCCGACCAGAACCGCCAGGGCCTGATCGTGGCTGAGGGCGACGAATTCGACGTGCTTCACCCCGGTGTCGCGCACCGGACTGGCGACAATGCCCGCCCCGCCCGCCAGGCCGGACAGCAGGATGGAGGCTTCGTTCAGCGCGTCTTCAAACCCCTTGCCGCGCCCCGCCAACCGACCGTCGATCTCGCGCCGCTCCTCGGAGCCGAGGTCGCCGATCTCCAGCAGGCCGTCGACGAACAGGCGCAGGCCCGCATGGGTGGGCACACGTCCTGACGACGTGTGCGGCGACGCCAGCAAGCCTGCCAGCGTCAGGTCCTGCATGGTGTTGCGGATCGAGGCGGGGGACAGGGCGACACCGCTCAGCGCCAGAGTCCGCGACCCTACGGGCTCGCCGGTCTCCAGATAGGATTCGACGATCCGCCTGAAAATATCACGCGCACGACCGTCCAGCGTCGTCAGGCTGGCGGAGGCCGTCGCAAACGGGGCCGGGTGGGGGGCATACAGGCTCACGCTTTCAGGATAAGCAGCCCCGCTCGAACGTTCCAAGGAAATCCGCTCATGTCGTCTGCTCGCCCCTCCGGCCGCACCCCCGAACAGCTGCGCACCGTCACGCTGGAGACCGGCGTCAACCGCTACGCCGAGGGCTCCTGCCTGGTGACGTTCGGCCACACCAAGGTTCTGGTCACCGCCTCGGTCGAGGAGAAGGTGCCGGGCTGGATGCGCAACACCGGCCAGGGCTGGGTCACGGCGGAATACGGCATGCTGCCCCGCGCCACCCACACGCGCGGACGTCGCGAGGCGGCGGCGGGCAAGCAGTCAGGCCGCACCCAGGAGATCCAGCGCCTGATCGGCCGGTCTTTGCGCGCCGTGGTCGATCTGAAAGCTCTGGGCGAGCGCCAGGTGTCGCTGGACTGCGACGTCATCCAGGCCGATGGCGGCACGCGCACGGCGGCCATCACCGGCGCCTGGGTCGCCATGGCCTCGGCTTTCGACTACCTGCGCGCCGAGGGCGTGCTGAAGACCGACCCCATTCTGGACCAGGTCGCCGCCGTGTCGTGCGGCGTGTGCTCGGACCAGCCGGTGCTGGACCTCGATTATGAAGAAGACTCCAACGCCGAGGCCGATTCCAACTTCGTCCTGACCGGCGCGGGCTCGATCGTCGAGATTCAGGCCACCGGCGAGAAGCGCGGCTTCACCCGGGGCGAGTTCGACCGCCTGTTCCAGCTGGCCGAAGGCGGCTGCGCCGACCTGTTCGCCCTGCAACGGGCTGCGCTGGGCCGCTGAAGCGGCTTTTCAGGCGCATTGGGGGTTTCAGGCGGTTCCAAGCCCGGACGAAGCGTGTCTAGAATGACGCTCGCTGCGAACGACAGGACCGTCCCATGCGTCTGACCGCCCCTCTTCTTGCTCTTTCACTGGCTCTGGCCGTCGCCGCCTGCGGTCAATCCGACCCGGCGGCCTCGCCCGCCTCCGGCGCACCTGCGCCCGCCGCCGCGCCTGCGCCGGAGATGCCGGTCGACGCCCCGCCTCAGGAAGAGATCGGTCCCGATGAAGGGGTCGAGGGCGTCGATGCCGTCCCGGGTCCGCAAGCCTCCGCCGCCTCCTGCCTGTCGGACATCGGGGCGCAAGCCTCAGCGCGTCTGGTCGAACGCTGCCGCGCCGTCAGCCCGGCCACGCGCCCGCCCTGCAACGCCGCCAACCCCTGCGCCCTGATCCAGGGCGAGATCGACCGGTCCTGCGGCCAGTACGGCCCTGGCGAGACGAAACCGGCCGAATGCGCCGCTTGATTCGGATTTCAGCGGTTTAACGGTTCCTAGACGCTGAAGTTGTATCGGTCGGGGATGACCGTTCTCCCGACCCCGCCTGACCTGCGCGCCCTGACCACCCTGCGGTTCTTCGCCGCCCTGTGGGTGGTGCTGTTCGCCGCCTGGCCGCATCTGGACGTGGCCTTCACGCCCAATGTCGTGGCCAAGGGCTATCTGGGGGTCGAGACCTTCTTCATCCTGTCCGGCTTCATCCTCAGCCACGTCTATCTGGAGGCGGCGGGGACGAAACGCTTCTCATACGGCGGTTTCCTGTGGGCGCGGATCGCGCGGGTCTATCCGCTGCATCTGGCCACCCTGTTCGGCATGATCGCCCTGGGACTGGCGGCCACCGTCGTCGGCATCACCGTCAGCGACACGCTTCTGGACTGGCGCTCCCTGCCGGCCCACCTGACCCTGACCCAGGCCTGGGGCTTTGCGTCCGGGGCCGCCTTCAACCACCCCTCCTGGTCGATCTCGGCGGAGTGGTTCGCCTATCTCAGCTTCCCCGCCTTCGCCTTCGTGGCCTGGCGGCTGCGCGAGCGGCCCGTGCTGGCCACCGTGCTGGCGGCGGCCTTCGCCCTGGCCGTCTATGCGGCCTTCCAGCCCCTGGCCGGCTTCTCCCTGACCGAGGCGACCTTCCGTTGGGGCGCGCTCAGGATCCTGCCCTGCTTCGCCCTGGGCTGCGCCCTTTACCTGGTGCATCGCCGCCGGACCCTGCCCTACGCCCGCAGCTTCGCCGTGTTGTGCGCCGTCGGCATGGCGGCCAGCGCCTCCATGCTGTGGTGGGATCCGATCACCGTCCTGTTCGCCGGGGGGCTGATCCTGTCGCTCGGCTCGGTGTCCAACGCCGAGGGCGGCGTTTTCGCGTCGAAGCCCGGCGTCTATCTGGGCGAGATCAGCTACTCCATCTACATGGTCAATGCGCCGGTCCTGCTGGTCGGGGTCAATCTGGCGGCGCGCGCGACCGGAGCCGATGACAAACTTCACGTCTTTGTGTGGTTGGCGGTCGTGGCCCTGATTCCGTTGGTCGCGGCGGGAACCTATCATCTGATCGAACGCCCGGCCCGCAAGGCCCTGCGCGGCGTGGCCGACCGACGCGCGGTCCGTTCCGCCGCGGCGAAAGCGCACGCGGAAAAATCCGAAAGAAGTCTTCAACCTTCGGAGACTATCGGTTAGGGCTGGTTACAGTCAGTAACAATGCAGAGTCCGATCATGCTGAAACGCCTCTCGGCCGCCTTGGTTGCATTGACCCTTGGTTTTTCGGCCATGGTCTTCGCCCCCCCCGCTCAGGCCGCAGAGCCGTACTGGCAGTGTGTCACCTTCGCCCGCATGTTCTCGGGCATCAACATCTTCGGCGACGCCCTGACCTGGTGGGGCAAGGCTCAGGGCCATTATGAAACCGGCGCCCGCCCGCAGACCGGTTCGGTCCTGGCCTTCCGTCCCAGCGGCCGCATGAGCCGGGGCCATGTCGCCGTCGTTTCTGAAATCGTCACTGACCGCGTGATCCGCGTCACCCACGCCAACTGGGGCGGCAGCCGCGGCAAGGTCGAGGAGAACGTCACCGTCGTCGACGTTTCGGCGAATGGCGATTGGACCGCGGTCAAGGTCTGGTACAATCCGATCAATGACCTGGGCACCTCCGTCTATCCGACCTACGGATTCATCTACAAGGACCGGCCGTCCTCCGAGGGCGTGCTCATGGCCTCCGTGCCCACCGTTTCGGGCCAGAACTGACCGGGCCATGCGCCCGCCGCTTTCATGATCCGCCTTTATCGCCGTGGCCAGACGGCCTGCGAACCTGTTGACCTCAGCCCCGACACGGCCCTGCCGGACGACGCCGTCTGGCTGGACCTGATCTCGCCCTCGCGCGACGAGGAGCTGACGGTCGAGCGCCTCATCGGCCTGTCGGTGCCCACCCGCGAGGAAATGGCCGAGCTGGAGGCGTCCAGCCGCATCTATCGTGAAGGCGGCGCCACCTACGCCACCGCCGACCTGATCACCCGCGGCGACGAAGACATTCCGGGCATAGAGCCCGCCACCTTCATCCTGACCGCAGGGCCGCTGGTCACGGTGCGCTACGCCAACCCGCGCCCCTTCGCCATGGTCGAGGAGAAGATCCTGCGCGACCATGGGCTGTGCAGCACCGGCGCCGATCTGTTCCTCAATCTGATGGAGGCGGTGATCGACCGCGTGTCCGACATCCTGTCGCACAACGCCTCGAACGTCGAAGCGGTGGCGCACCACGTCTTTTCCGGCGGCAAGACGGTCGGGTTCGAGAAGCTGATCACCAGCCTGGGCCGCAGCCAGCTGGCCAACGGCCGCGTCGAACAGAGCCTGGCCGGCCTGGTGCGCATCTTCGCCTTCATCGGCCTGGACGAGCGGCTGGCGGGCACGGAGGCTAAGGCCCATCTGCGCTCCCTGACCCGCGACGCCGAAAGTCTGGTGCTGCACAACCAGTCGGTGGCGTCCTCGATCAATTTCCAGCTGTCGGCGGCGCTGGGGCTGATCAACATCGAACAGTCGTCGATCATCAAGATCTTCTCGGTGGCGGCGGTCGCCTTCCTGCCGCCGACGCTGATCGCCTCCATCTACGGCATGAACTTCGCCCACATGCCGGAACTGTCCCAACCCTGGGGCTATCCTCTGGCGGTCGCGGCCATGGTGCTGTCAGCGATTTTGCCCTTGGCCTGGTTCAGGCATAAGGGGTGGCTCTAGGAGATATTCGCCATGCGCCTGACCGTCATCGCACCTGTCATCGCTGCTGTGTCAGCGTTCGCCCTGTCCGCCTGCTCCAATCCGGAAACGGCGTCAGCGCCTGCTGAACCCGCCGCTGCTCCCGCCGCAGTCCTGTCCGGGGTGGACCTGACGCAGCCGGTGCGCGCTCTGGGCACGGAGCCGTTCTGGAGCGTCGAACTGACCGCCGACCATCTGGCCTACACCAGCCCCGAAGGCGAAGAGACGGCGCCGCGTCCTGAAACCGTGGTGCAGGGCACGGTGGCCACCTTCGAGGGCGAGACCGACAAGGGATCGACGCTAAGCCTGACCCTGACGGCCACGGAATGCTCAGACGGGATGAGCGACCGCACCTATCCCCTGACCGCCATCGTCAAACTGGGCGACCGGCTGCTGACGGGGTGCGCCGCCTCGACCGCCGCCATCATGAGCGCGGGCGAAAGCGGACCGGTGGTCTGATCTAGGAGACTGGCGGGCCTTCACGCAGGCTGCGCAACGCCGCCAGACGGGCGAAGGCCAGGGTCAGGGCCTTGCGCCGTGCGGGGGCCAGAGGCGTCGTCGGCGCCTCGCGCACCACCGCCCCGCCGAAGCCGTCGGCGACGATCAGGCCCGGTTCGTCCGCCAGAACGTCTTGCGGAAACTCAGGGGCGACGGCGAAGAAGAAGGCGTCGCAGAAGGGGCCGTATTCGCCCCATTTCCGGTCGGTCCGATAGTCCTCCACACCGGACTTCACCTCGCAGATGACGATGTCGCCGCGTCGGCCCAGGGCCATGACGTCGGCGCGCCGCCCGTTGGGCAGGCAGACCTCCATCAGGGGCGCATAGCCCATGTCGAGCAGCAACCGCGCCGCGCCGCGCGTCACCGCCTGCGTTGTCGCCGGGCGGCTGAACACCAGTTCGATCGTCAGGTCGGCGGCGGGCATGACGCCTTATGTTCCGTCAATGTTCTGTTTTCAAGCCTTCACACATGCCTTGCCGAGGCATGCTACAGAGGAGACGCGGGGGCGCCTCAGTGAGCTTGTTCATGTCTGAAGATCCCACGGCGAAACGCAATCGCGGCGACCGCAAAGGGCTCTGGTTCCTGGGCGGGCTGGCGGTTCTGGTCTTGATCCTGGTGGTCGCCGCGCTTTTGAAACCCAAACCCGCCCCGGCCGATCCTCTCGCCGTTGCCGCTCAGCTTGAAGCTGACCAGCAACGTGTCGAACGCCGGCACCCGCCGATGGACGCCGTGACGACGGGCGAGCCCGCTACAAAATGAACCGGCTCAGATCGGCGTCGCGGGCCAGGTCGCCGACGCGTTCACGCACGCGCTCGGCGTCAAAAGTGACGGTCTGGCCGGTCAGATCGGAAGCCTTGAAACTGGTCTCCTCCAGCACCCGCTCCATCACGGTCTGAAGGCGGCGCGCGCCGATGTTCTCAATGGTCGTGTTGGCCGCCACGGCGGCGTCGGCCATGGCCTCCACGGCGTCCGGGGTGAAAACCAGTTCGACGCCTTCCGTCTCCAGAAGCGCCTGGTTCTGACGGATCAGATTGGCTTCCGGCTCGGTCAGGATGCGCACGAAGTCGTCGCGTGTCAGGGCCTTCAGCTCGACCCGGATCGGCAGACGCCCCTGAAGCTCGGGCAGCAGGTCGGACGGCTTGGCGACATGGAAGGCGCCCGAGGCGATGAACAGCACATGGTCCGACTTCACCGGCCCGTATTTGGTCGAGACGGTGGTGCCCTCGATCAGGGGCAGCAGGTCGCGCTGAACCCCCTCGCGGCTGACGTCGGCGCCGGATGCGCCCTGACGCGCCGCCACCTTGTCGATCTCGTCCAGGAAGACGATGCCCTCGTTCTCGGCCAGCAGCAGCGCCTCGCGGGTCAGGCTGTCCTGATCCAGCAGCTTGTCGCTCTCCTCGGTGATCAGGGGCGCTGCGGCGTCGCGCACGGTCAGCTTGACCGGGCGGGTGCGGGGTCCGCCCATCTTGCCCAGCATCTCCGACAGATTGATCATGCCGACATTGCCGCCGCCGGGCAGATCCAGCCCCTGCATCGGCGATGAGGTGTCGGCCAGAGACAGTTCGATCTCCTTGTCGTCCAGCTCTCCAGCGCGCAGCTTTTTGCGGAAGCTGTCGCGGGTGGCGGGCTGTGAGCCGGGGCCGACCAGGGCGTCCAGAATGCGGTCTTCGGCGGCGGCCTCGGCCTTGGCCTTGACCCCGCTGCGGCGCTGATCGCGCACCATGACCAAGGCGGCCTCGACCAGATCGCGCATGATCTGGTCCACGTCGCGGCCGACATAGCCGACCTCGGTGAACTTGGTCGCCTCGATCTTGATGAAGGGCGATCCCGCCAGACGCGCCAGACGGCGGGCGATCTCGGTCTTGCCGACGCCGGTCGGGCCGATCATCAGGATGTTCTTGGGCGTCACCTCGTCGCGCAGATCGTCGGGCACCCGCTTGCGCCGCCAGCGGTTGCGCAAGGCCACGGCCACGGCGCGCTTGGCGTCATTCTGACCGACGATGTAGCGGTCCAGCTCGGAAACGATTTCGCGGGGGGAGAGGTCGGTCATTCAGTCTATCTGGGCGCCCTTGGTGCGGAGCGGAAGGGTGAAGGTTCGTCACGAAGGACACGAAGAAGGATAAAGACACGAAGATCACGAAGGGGTCAGCGGACGACTCTCCGAAGACCGGTCTTGAGCAGCGCAGAGTTGAAGTTGATCAGGTAGCCTAGCCTCAGATCTGAAAAGCGCAGATAGGTCAGAATCTGGGCCGTATGGATCGACGCCAGGGCGTCGATCGCCTTGACCTCAACGACCACGCTGCCTTCGACGAGCAGGTCGAGACGAAAGCCAACATCCATGCGCGCATCGCCATAGGCCACAGGCACGCCCACCTGCCGTTCCACTCGCAAGCCCGCCAGCCTTAATTCCTCGGCCAGGCAGGCTTCATAAACGGATTCCAGAAGGCCCGGTCCCAGCGCACGATGCACCGCGAATGCGGCGTCCAGAACCGCTCGACCGATGCGCTCGACCTCTACCGGCAAAGGCGCGGCGTCTTCGTGTCCTTCGTGCATCCTTGGCGTCCTTCGTGACGAACCAGCTAGCCTAACCGCAGGCACCGCCTATCCCAGCGATTCCACCGTCAGATTGCCGTTGGTGTAGACGCAGATTTCGGCCGCGATCTTCATCGCCTTGCGGGCGATGGCCTCGGCGTCGAGGTCGGTCTCCTCCATCAGGGCGCGGGCGGCGGACAGGGCGTAGTTGCCGCCCGAACCGACGGCGGCCACGCCGTATTCCGGCTCCAGCACGTCGCCGACGCCGGTGACGGTGAAGATCGACGACTGGTCCGCGACCAGAAGCATGGCCTCCAGCCGACGCAGATAGCGGTCGGTGCGCCAGTCCTTGGCCAGATCGACGCAGGCGCGCGCCAGCTGGTCTGGGTACTGTTCCAGCTTGGCCTCAAGCCGTTCGATCAGGGTGAAGGCGTCGGCGGTGGCCCCGGCGAACCCGGCCAGAACCTTGCCGCCGGCCAGCACACGCACCTTGCGCGCCGCACCCTTGACGATGGTCGGCCCCATGGAGACCTGGCCGTCGCCGGCGATGACGGTGCGGCCGTTCTTGCGGACGGCCAATATGGTCGTCCCGTGCCAGCCGGGACCAGATGTGTCTGAGGAAGAAGAGATGTTCAGCATTTCTTTCAGATGGAGACCGAAATGCGGCCCGGCAAGCGGAAGCTCAGCAAAAACAAACAGCCCGCGCGTCATCTTTTTGCCGGTGAGTTTGTTATAATGCGATTTCCGTTCGCATTCCGGCGCAATCCAAGGAAGCATCTTGCTTCATCAGATCATATATTCGAGCAAATCGACCGGCGTTATGGGGGGCACCACTCTGGCGCTCGCCGAGATTCTGGGCGAGTCGGAAGTGAACAACCGGCGCGACCACATCACCTCATGCCTGATGTTCCATCAGGGTCAGTTCCTTCAGCTGATCGAGGGCGCCCGCGCGGATCTGGACCGTCTGGTGCGACGCCTGCAGGCGGACCCGCGCCACACCGGCATGAAGTTCCTGGTCGACAGCCCGATCCACGCCCGCCGCATTGACGTCCCCATGGTCCTGCTCACGGACGCCGACGACATGCTGCGCCGCCTGGGCCTGGCCTCCCTGTCCAGCATCACCGCGCCCGAGGCCATGGCCCTGCTGGAAATGCACGAACCCGCCTGATCGCAGCGATCGGGCGTGACCTCGCCGCCCGGACCTCCTAACTGAGGCGGGTGAGCTTTTCCGAAGACGAAATCGAACGCTATGCGCGTCATCTGATGCTGGCCGAGGTCGGCGGACCGGGCCAACAGAGGCTCAAGGCCGCGCGCGTGGCCCTGGTCGGCATGGGCGGCGTCGGCGCGCCTGCGTCCCTGTATCTGGCGGCGGCCGGGGTCGGGGCCTTGCGCCTGATCGACGACGACACGGTCGCCCTGTCCAATCTTCAGCGCCAGATCCTGTTCGACACCGCCGATGTGGCGCGCCCCAAGGTCCAGGCCGGAGAGGCCCGGCTGACGGCGCTCAACCCCCATGTGATGATCGAGACCCGCCCCGTGCGCTTGACGCCCGAGACCGCCGCCGAGCTGCTGGCCGACTGCGACGTGGTCATCGACGGCACGGATGATTTCGACACCCGCTTCGCCGTCAACGCCGCCTGCGTGAGCGCCGACATTCCTCTGGTCTCGGGTTCGCTGGGGCGCTGGAGCGGCCAGGTCGCCGTCTTCACCGGCCGCCCCTGCTACTGCTGCCTGGTCGCCGAGACCCCGCCCGACGCCGAGACCTGCGCCCGCGTCGGCGTCGTCGGCGCCCTGGCCGGCGTCATCGGCGCCATGACCGCCATGGAGGCGATCAAGCTGATCACCGGCGCAGGACAGCCTCTGGCCGGGCGGTTGCTGCTCTATGACGGTCTGGCCGCAACCTCACGCGTCGTCCGCCTGGTCGCCGATCCCGCCTGTCCGGTCTGCGCCTCTGTTCAAGCGAAGGCTTGACGAAGCAGGGTCACATAGCGGGTCATCAGCGCCTGTTCCTGCGACGCCGGCCAGTCGGCGTGTCCGAATTTTTCGATCTCGACCAGTTCCACCGTCTTGCGGGCGCTGCGCAAGGCGTCGCGCATCCTTTGGGACTGGATGATCGGAACGATCGGGTCATCGACGCCATGCACCAGAAGGACAGGACAGTTGAACTCGGCCGCCCGACGTCGCGGCGAGGCCGTTTCCAAGGCCGGGCGCATCACCGCCGGGTCGCCGATGCGCTTGGTCCAGAAGTCGTAGATCTGCTTGCCGGCCGTATCATCCTCGCGTTCTTCCCAGGCCAGCATTTCCGGCAGGTCGCCGACGCCGCAAATGGCGATGCAGGCTTTGTAGAGCTCGGGCCTGCGCACCGCGCCCATCAGCGCGGCATAACCGCCGTAGCTGGTGCCCATGATGGCGACGCGGTCGGCGTCCAGCCCCTTGGCGGTGATGACCTGGGCGACGGCGTCTTCGACATCCTCCTGCATCCGCTCGCCCCAACGAGTCCAGCCCAGCTGGGCGAAGGCCAGACCGTACCCGCCTGAACCCCGGAAATTGGGCCGCAGCACCCACCAGCCCTGAGCGGCAAGCACCTGGACCTGGCGATCCCAGGCCCGGGTGTCGCGCACCTCTGGCCCGCCGTGAGGCAGGACGACCAGAGGCCCCGGACGCGCGCCGACAGGGGCTGTCAGATAGGCTTCGATGTCGGCGCCGTCTCGTGTCCGCACCGACAGGGTCTCGGTCGCGCCCAGACGGTTGATGTCCAGTTCGTTCCTGGCGCCCATGTTGACGATGGCGCGGGCGGTGCGGTCATAGAAGAACCAGGCGCCGGGTTCGGTCGGCCCGGTCGCATAGAGGATGAAGCGGTTCCGCGCGGCGTCCATATTGGTCAGATGCACGTCGCAATCGTCATCGAAGAAGCGGTTGAGTCCTGCATGGATGGGCGTCAACTCGGGCTCGTTGAACTCATACTCCAGCCGATCGCCGTAGAAGGACGCGCCGACGAATTTGCCTGCCGAATCTCTGAGCCCGCCGATGACGTCGCGGTCCGTGCGACTGTGCAGGGGCGCACCGACGGTCAGGCTGGCGAGGTCGAGCTCGCGGATGCTTTCGGTGTCTTCGCCTTCCCCCCGCGCGGAGACCAGAACGATGCCGGGCCGTTCGGTTTCGCCGACCCAGGAGAATTCGGGTCTGTCGATGATCCGCGACCGTCGCAACAGCCGCCATTCCCTTTCGCCCGGCGCGCGGACGAAGACGGTCTCCATGGTTCTGCGGGCGTTGATGTCGTGGCGCATGACGGGTGCGCCGGCCTGTGTCTGCCAGGCGTAGGTGCTGGTGTTGCCCCGCTCGACCAGGGTGGCCGATCCGGTGGTGATATTCACCGTGTGCAAGCCCAGAACGCCGTCGCTTTCCCACGTCGTCATCAGGATGTTGTCCGGGTCGTGAGGCAGCAGATCAACCACCCGCCCCATGTCCAGCGTGCCCCTCAGGCGGTTCCTCTGATCCTGGAACAGAACCACGATGTCGCCGCGGTCGGCGCCGACCGACACGATGCGCCGCGAGGTGAACTCGACTCCTGGAATGCGGCGGTTGGAGCCGGGGCGGGAGATGGAATCCGTTTTCGACGTTATGGCGACGCGGACCAGAAGCCTGTCGTCATTACCCCATTGCATGGCTTCCGCCTTGAGGGCGCCGAGGTCGATCCGTTGACGAGCGCCTTCTGGATCGGCCGCGCTGACCAGGTCGATGACGCCATGCGGCGCGGCTTCCGTGCCGATCTCCTGCATGATCGCGATCCTGCGGCCCGAAGGCGACAGGGCGACAGACTGGGTTCCCGTCTGGGGAAAAAAGTCGCTGAGGGGATGAGGCGCGGCCTGGGCCGCCGCTTCGCCGGGGCGGATCAGGCTGGCGAAGGGCAGGGCGCCGGCCCCGATCAAGATGTTTCGTCGAGACAGCGCCGCCTGCGTCGCCCTGGTCCATCCCCGCATGATCTTCTCCCCGCGTTGAGCCTTCGCAGCCCATGTCCGAGACCTAGCCAAGCTTGGCCGCATAGACAACGCGGGTATGAAAAGAAGCGCCTCTATCGCATCGGAATAGACAACAGGCCGGTGCGCTCGACCTCGACCGGGCCGGTCATGAAGACGTGGTCGTCAACCTCGCTCCACTCGACGATCAAGCGGCCGCCGTCCAGCTCCATCGCCGCGCGTCGGTCGGCCAGGCCGCGCCGGACCGAGGCGACCAGGGCGGCGCAGGCGCCGGTGCCGCAGGCCAGGGTCAGGCCCGCCCCGCGCTCCCAGACCCTCAGGCGGATGTGGTCTCGGGCGGCGACATAGGCGAAGCCGACATTGACGCCTTCGGGGAACAGGGGGTGATGTTCGACCAGCGACCCCGCCCCGCGCACAAAACCGTCGTTCGGCGCATGGTCCATGAAGAAGACCACATGCGGATTGCCCATGGAGACCGCGCCCGGCGTATGCAGGACCGGGGCGTCGATCGGGCCGATCTGCAGCTCGATGTTGCGGGTGTCCATCTCTTCGGCCAGCGGGATCTGCGTCCAGTCCAGACGCGGCGGCCCCATATCGACGCGGATCTGGGGAAGGCCGTCGATGCTGTCGGCGGCCCATGCCGTAGTGGGCCCGGCCAAGGTGTCGATGACCGCATGGTCCTTGCCGGTGGACTGCAGGGTCAGCCAGCCGACGCAGCGCAGGGCGTTGCCGCAGGTCTCGACCGCGCCGCCGTCGGCGTTCCACACCCGCATGAAGACGTCGGCGGTGGCGCTGGGCTCAAGCGCGATCAGCTGGTCGCAGCCTTCGCCCGCCGCCCGATCGGCGATGGCGCGGACCTGATCGGGGGTCGGCGCGAAGGGAGTCTCCAGCGCATTGACGACGACGAAGTCGTTGCCCGCGCCGTTCATCTTCACAAAGCTGGGGGCGGCGGCGGCTGAGGTCATGGCCTTCATATAGCGTTTGCCGGTTCCCCACGCGAGCGCGCCGCGTTATCGCTGGGACATGAGCCGAACCCCACGCGCCTCTCGTTCAGCCTCCCGCGCCAGGACAGCGCCGGTTTCGGCGGTCAATCCGCCCGCCGCAGAGGGGCTGCGGCTGCGCGCCCGCCTGCGCTATCTCTACCACGGCTCTTCGCCCGCAGCGGTGAAGTTCCGGCTGGCGGTGATCGGCGTCGACATAGTGATCATCGCCTTCTTCCTGGCCTCACCCATCCTGAAGCAGGCCGGGTGGGTCTTCTATGCGCTGGATTATGTCATCGCCACGGTCCTGGCTGTGGATCTGATTGCGCGGGCCCTGGCCTATTCGGACATCCGCGACTGGTTGAAACGGCCCGTGGTGTGGATGGACTTGGTGGTGCTGGCCACGCTTCTGGTGCCGGTGTGGAATTTCGGCTTCCTGCGTCTGCTGCGCCTGTGGACCTTGCTCAACTCCGACTTCTTCTGGCGCACGGTGGGGCACCGCTGGGACGACACCCGCGTGGAGGAGATCACCCGCGCCCTGGCCACGCTGGTGACCTTCGTCTTCGTCGTCACCGGCTTCGTCTACGCCACCTTCCTGGGACGGCATGACGGCATCAACGGCTATCTGGACGCGCTCTATTTCACTGTCGCCACCCTGACCACCACCGGCTTCGGCGACATCGTCCTGCCCGGCGCCTGGGGGCGGGTGCTGTCGATCACGGTCATGCTGACCGGCATCACCCTGTTCCTGCGCCTGGCCCAGACCATCGTGCGGCCGCACAAGGTGCGTTTCCCCTGTCCGACCTGCGCGCTTCAGAAGCACGACCCCGACGCCGTCCACTGCAAGGCGTGCGGCCAGGTGCTGTGCCTGCCCGACGAGGGGCATTTCTGAAGCCATGTGACAAAACGGTAAGGTTCGAGCCGTTCGCCTTGCCCCCCCTTGCCCGGTGTTTAAGGTGCCGCCGACATTTCCCAGGGGACTGACCAGATGATCCGCACCGCCGCGCTCGCCGCCGCCCTCCTCGCCACCACAGCCTTCACGAGCGCCGCCATGGCTCAAAGCCCTTCCGCCCCCGCTTCGGCGACCAGCCCCGCAGTCGGCGGCTTCGCCACCTCGGACGCCACCGACCCCTATCTGTGGCTGGAAGAGGTCGAGGGCGAGCGCGCCATGGCCTGGGTGCGCGAACATAATGAGCATTCCCTTGGCGTGCTTCAGGGCGATCCCCGCTACGCCGCCCTGCACGATCAGGCGCTGGCGATCGTCCAGTCGCGCGACCGCATCCCCTCGCCGGGCTTCACCCGACAGGGCGACACCAACGTCATCGATAACTTCTGGCAGGACGCCCAGCATGTGCGCGGCGTCTGGCGCACCACCTCTGTCGACAGCTACGGCACGGCCGATCCCCAGTGGGAGACCATCCTCGACATCGACGCCCTGGCCGCCGCCGAGGGCAAGAACTGGGTCTATAAGGGCGCCAGCTGCCTTCAACCCGAAGAGCGCCTGTGCCTGGTCAATCTGTCCGACGGCGGCAAGGACGCCGTCACCGTGCGCGAGTTCGACCGCCAGACCCGCCAGTTCGTGGAGGGCGGCTTCATCCTGCCCGAGTCCAAGGGCGGCGCCACCTGGATCGACCGCGACACCCTGCTGATCTCGCGCGACTTCGGCGAGGGCAGCCTGACCGACTCCGGCTATCCGCGCACCGTGCGCCTGCTGCGTCGCGGCCAGAGCGTGGCCGACGCCCCGGTGGTGTTCGAGGGGCAACAGACCGACGTCTCGGTCAGCGCCTACACCCTGCGCGACGCCGACGGCGTCCTTCAGGCGACCCTGATCAATCGCGGCGTGAACTTCTACGAGGGCGAGACCTGGCGTCTGAACGCCGACGGCACGACGACCCAGCTGCAACTGCCCGCCAAGTCCAACATCAACGCCCTGATCCAGGGCCAGCTGGTGGTCACGACGGACCAGGACTGGACCGCGCCCTCGGGTCAGGAGTTCAAGACCGGCGACGTCATCGCCTGGAACCTCGCGGCCTGGCTGGCCGATCCGGCGACGCCCGCCCAGCTGGTCATCCGTCCGACCGAACGCGAGGCCATCGAGGGCATCACCGCCACCCGCAACAAGCTGGTCGTCGCGCTTTATGAAAACGTGCGCGGCTCGGTCTATGTCTATTCGCCCAATCCGTCGGGCGAGTGGCCGCGCACCCGCATGGACCTGCCGCAGAACGTCTCTGTCGGCGTCGGCTCGGCTTCGGACCAGGACGACCGCGTCTTCGTCAGCGTCAGCGGTTATCTGAATCCGTCCAGCCTGTATCTGGCCGACGCCGCGACCGGCGCGGTCGAACTGTCCAAATCCCTGCCCGCCAAGTTCGACGCCGAGGGCATGATGGTCGAACAGCATGAGGCCCGCAGCGCCGACGGGACGATGATCCCCTATTTCGTGGTGCGTCAGGGCGACCTGCCGATGGACGGCTCGAACCCGACGCTTCTGTATGGCTACGGCGGCTATCAGAACTCGCTTCTGCCCGGCTATTCGGCCACGGTCGGCAAGCTGTGGCTGGAGCGCGGCGGCGTCTATGTCATCGCCAACACGCGCGGCGGCGGCGAGTTCGGCCCGCGCTGGCACCAGGCCGCCCTGCAGCAGAACCGCCAGCGCGCACACGAGGACTTCCAGGCCGTGGCCCTGGACCTGATCGCCCGCGACATCACCTCTCAGCCGCATCTGGGCATCATGGGCGGCTCGCAGGGCGGGCTGTTCATGGGGGCGATGCTGACCCAGCGCCCCGACCTGATCAACGGCGCCGTCATCCAGGTGCCCCTGTTCGACATGCTGCGCTTCCACAAGCTGCTGGCCGGGGCCAGCTGGATCGCCGAATACGGCAACCCCGACATCCCGGAACAACGCGCCTGGATCGAGCAGTATTCCCCCTATCAGCGTCTGGCGGCGGGCCAGCCCTACCCCGAGGTCTTCATCCACACCTCGACCAAGGACGACCGCGTCCACCCCGGCCACGCCAGAAAGGCGGCGGCGCGTCTGGAGGCGCTGGGCTATCCAGTGCTCTTCTATGAGAACGTCGACGGCGGCCACGGCGCGGCGGCCAACCTGCAGGAGACGGCGCGTCGCCTGGCGCTGGAATACACCTATCTGTCGCGCCGCCTGATGGACACGCCCGCGCAGGAGTAGCCGCGGCGTCCGTGCCTTTCCTCCCCACAACGTGGGGAGGGGGACCGCGAAGCGGTGGAGGGGCTTCCTCAACACCGTTTCCGGCCCCAACCCCCTCCACCACGCTGCGCGTGGTTCCCCTCACCCATTGGGGGGAGGAATGAACAACGGAGTCTGGTTTGATGATGAAGTCCCTCATGGCCGGTGTGGCCCTCGCGGTGATCGCCGCTCCCGCCTTCGCGCAGACCCCGCCCCCGCACATGCCCGCCGATCTGTCGCCCGCCGGCGTCCGCGCCGCCGACGACCATCTGGCGCTGGAGCAGGTCGAGGGCGCCGAGGCCATGGCCTTCGTCGCCGCCGAGAACCGGCGCGCGCTCGCCGCCCTGACCGGCGATCCCCGCTATGAGCCCTTCCGCCGGCAGGCCGAGGCGATCCTGACCGCCACCGACCGCATCCCTGCGCCCGCCTTCCTCGGTGACGGGATCGGCAACTACTGGCAGGACGCGGCCAACCCAAGGGGCGTCTGGCGCCGCACCACGCTGGACAGCTACCGCGCAGCCGACACCCAGTGGGAGACGCTGATCGACCTCGACGCCCTGTCCCGCGCCGAGGGCCGGGACTGGGTCTGGAAGGGTGCCGACTGCCTGGCCCCCGACGAGACCCGCTGCCTGATCAGCCTGTCCGACGGCGGCAAGGACGCGGTCGTGGTGCGCGAGTTCGACACCAGCACCAAGCGCTTCGTCGAGGATGGCTTCGTTCTCCCCGAGGGCAAGCACCGGCTCGAATGGCTGGACCGCGACACGCTTTTGGTGGCCACCGACTTCGGTGACGGCACACTAACAGAGTCAGGTTATCCTTACATCGTGAAATCCCTGTCGCGCGGTCAGACCCTGGCCCAATCGACCGAGGTCTATCGCGGCGAACAGTCGGACGGCGGCTATGGCGTCAGCCCTTCTGTGCTGCGTGACGGCAGCGGCACCGTTCAGGCGGTTCTCATCAGCCGTCCGCTCGACACGTTCCGCGCCGAAACCTGGATGTACCACGCCGGGCGCGTGACCCAACTGCGGCTGCCCGAAAGGGTCAGCATCCATGGCATCATCGGTCAGAAACTCGTCGTTGGCCTCGATCAGGACTGGGCGTGGCAGGGCGAGGCGCGATCGGCCGGAACGCTTCTGGCTGCTGACCTGAACAAGCTCGGCAGCCCGGCACATGAGATCACCTTGATGAACGCCGACGAGGTGATCTTCACGCCCGGTCCGCGTCAGTCTGTCGATGCTGTCACAGTCTATGACGACAGAGTCGTCGTGGCTTACAATGACAACGTCGTGGGCCGTATCGCCGTGTTTCAGGATCGGGGCGAATGGGGTTGGCCACGAACCGACATTGCGGTGCCAGAGAACTCGGCAGTAGGCCTCGGCGACAGTTCCCGTGCATCCGGTCGTCAGTTCGTTTCGACCCAAGGTTTCCTTACGCCGCCGACACTGAGCCTGCTCGAAGTCGCGGCTGGGAGCCAGACGCCTCTGCGCGCCGCCCCCGCCAAGTTCGATGCCTCGACCCATGTCGTCGAACAGTTTGAGGCCACGTCCGACGACGGCGTGAAAATCCCCTATTTCGTCACCCGCCCGCGCGAGATGAGCGGCCCCGCGCCGACGATCCTGTTTGGTTACGGCGGCTTCCAGGCCAGCTTCCCGCCCGCCTACAAGCCCGAGATGGGCAAGCTGTGGCTGGAGAACGGCGGAGTCTTCGTTCAGGCCAACATCCGCGGCGGCGGCGAGTTTGGACCGGCCTGGCATCAGGCGGCCCTGCGCGAGAACCGCCAGCGCGCCTTCGACGACTTCGCCGCCGTGGCCCGCGATCTGGAGGCGAGAGGGATCACCTCGCCGCGCCGCCTGGGCATCTACGGCCGTTCCAACGGCGGTGTGCTGACGTCGGTGTCGATCACCCAGCACCCGGAGCTGTTCAATGCGGCGGTGATCGAGAGCCCGCTGATCGACATGCTGCGCTATCAGGACCTGCCCGCCGGCGCCTCATGGATCGGCGAATACGGCGACCCGCGTATCCCCGGCGACGCCGCCTTCATCGCCCGCTATTCCGCCTATCAGAACCTTCGTCCGGGCGAGGACTATCCGCGCGTCTACATCACCACCAACACCCGCGACGACCGCGTCCACCCCGGCCACGCCCGCAAGTTCGCGGCCCGTCTGGGCGACATGGGCCATGACCACCTCTATTATGAGGAAACCGCCGGCGGCCACTCCAATGACGCCGACCCCGTCGCCAACGCGCGGCGCTGGGCCAGGCACTATGTCTATCTGGCCCAGCAGCTGATGGATTGAGGCCCGGCCCGTCGGGCGATCAGGGTTGGCGGGCGGCCAGAGTCCTGACCCAGGCCAGAAGGGCGGCGTCATCGGTCATGTCGCCATCGAAGACATGGGCCGGGCGGTGCGGTTCGTTGTTGCCCCGCGCCCGACCGCGATAGACCTTCATCGGCACGCCGATCTGGGCGAGACCGCTGGGCAACTCCGCGCCGCGCACCTCCATGTAGACGGTGTCGGCTGTGGTCTCGCGCCCGATCTGGACCGCGCCCGCCGCCTTCCAGGAATCGACCGCATCAAGGCAGGCCGAGCCGCAGGCGGAATCGGTCAGGACGAAGACCCGGCCCTGCATGGGGTTGTCGGGAGAGGCGGCGATCAGGGCGGCTTCGGCGGCGGCGTCTTCAGGATTGGTTTCGGGCTCCCAGCGCCAGTAGACCTGACCGGCGTCACGCGCCGCGCGCATGCCCGCGACCGCTTGTTCGCCCCAGGCGATCATCTCGGGACTGCTGTTCGCCGCCTTCAGTTCATCGACGAAGTCTGCGATCTGGGTGATGTTGGCGTCGGACGCGCGCCAGTCGACGGCGTCGCTGGACGGCGGATTGTGCGCCAGCCGCCAGCCGATCCCCCACATCAGGGTGGCCAGGTCGCCGCTCCAATGGGATGAGCCGCCGCCGTTGCCGCGCACATCCAGCATGACCCAGGGCGCCGACCTCAGATCTTCCTGCTTCGCCCGCGCCTCCTCCATCAGGGCGGTCAGGGCGGTGTAGGCATCGCTGCCCGGCTGGCCGTTGAACGAGGGCATGGACAGCCACAGGCCGCCGTCGTCCATGGCCTTGACGCCGAACTCGGGGAAGGCCCGCTGGCTCAGCCGCGTGCGCCGCGCCGAAAGGTCCGCAGCCTCGATGGTGCGCCAGTTCAGGGCGTAGGACCGCGTCCGGCCGTCGCTCTCGAAACGGCATTCGCGCATCTCCGCTGTCCACGGATTGGAGGCGTTCATGAACATCCAGTCGCCCAGCAGGGCGTGCTGGGCCTCCAGGAACCAGCGACCACGGAACTGGCCGATGCGCTGTTCGGCCAGGGCGTCGGCGCCGACGCCGTCGCAATCGACCAGTCTGGCGCCCAGCGGCGGGGCGGCGGTGTCGTCGGCCTGTCGCTCGGCCACCACCTGATCGGCGTCGCGATAAACGGTCAGGAAGCCCGGCCAGCGGGTGGGAAAGCCGAACGCGCCGTCCTTGATGCCGATCTGCACATGGCCGTCGTCGAAGCTGGCGACATAGGCCCGCAGCGCCCACCACCAGCCGCCGGCGTCCGTCGTCGTCTCCGCCCGGCGCAGCGCCAGGGTCAGACCGTCCTCGACATTGGCGCGAAAACCGGGGTTCAGCGGATCATGCATCCCCGGATGGCTTTCGGCGATGATGTCGTGCAGGGCTGTGGCGTCCTGACGCAAGGCGGCGGACCAGTCGCGTTCGGCGGTCATGGACGGAGCGGCGACCGCGTCCTGAGCTTGTGCGGGCGACAGGACGGCAAGGCTCAATGCGGCGGCGGCCAGCACGGTTCGGGCGGCGGTGTTCATGAAGCTTCCCCTCAGTTCGAGACAAGGGTTAGCCGACGTCGTCGGAGAGTCGCTACTTAAGCCTTTGTAAGATTTGCGCGGCTCTTTGTGCGTCTCAAGCCTTCTTGACGAACTCCGTGCGCAGAACGAGGCCGCGCACCTTCTCGACATTGGCCTCGATCTCGTCCGTGTCGCCAGTCAGGCGGATGTTCTTGACCAGTTGGCCGCGCTTCAGCGTCACCCCGCCCGAACCCTTGACCTTCAGATCCTTGATCAGGGTCACGCTGTCGCCATCGGCCAGAACATTGCCGTTGGAATCCTTGGTCACGTCGTCGGTCATGGTCATCTCCTGAGCCGGGGGATTTTCACCGCGACGCTCTAGCACATGGCCTGGCTGTGCGCTCAAGTAGCGCCAGGCGATATTGCCGACTAAGAGATGCTTATGTTCGGCCTCGCCAATCCTGATCGCTTTGCACGCTTCACCCGCCCGCTCGTTCCTGTGCTGTGGGTCGGCGCCGTCGTGCTGCTGGCCATAGGCGTCTGGCTCAGCTTCATCGCGCCAGAGGATTATCAGCAGGGCGACACGGTGCGGATCATGTTCGTGCATGTGCCCGCCGCCTCGGTCGGACTGGGCATCTATCTGGCGCTGGGGGTGTCCAGCTTCTTCGCCCTGGTGTTCCGCCATCCGCTGGCCGACGCCGCCGCCCGCGCCGCCGCCCTGCCCGGCGCGGCCTACACCGCCCTGGCCCTGATCACCGGCAGCCTGTGGGGCAAGCCCATGTGGGGCGCCTTCTGGGTGTGGGGCGACGCGCGGTTGATGTCCGAGCTGATCCTGCTGCTGTTCTACATCGGCTATATGGCGCTGAGGGCGTCGATCGACGACGAGGCCAAGGCGGCGCGCGCCGCGGCGGTGCTGGGTCTGGTCGGCCTGATCAACCTGCCGATCGTCAAATTCTCCGTCGACTGGTGGAACACCCTGCACCAGCCGGCCAGTCTGGTGCGCAGCGACGGCCCGTCCATGGGGCCGGAGATGCTGGCGCCTCTGCTGGTCATGATGGCGGCCTACGCCGTCTTCTTCCTGGCCGTCTGGATCACCGCCATCCGCACCGAAATCACCCGCCGCCGCGTCGTCGCCTTGCGCGCCCGCCGGGCTCTGGAGGCCTGAGATGCTTGACCTCGACATGGGAAAATACGCCGTCTACGTCTGGCCGTGCTGGGGGATCAGCGCCCTGGTTCTGGCCGCGCTGGCCGTGCGCGTGATCGCTTCGGCCCGACGCTGGAAGGCTGAGTTGAAGGCGCTGGAGGCGCCCCGTTCATGAACCGCTGGTTCGCCCTGATTCCTCTGGCGGTCCTGCTGGCCCTGCTGGTCTTCGTCGGTTTCCGCCTGGCCGGAGAGCGCGGCGACAGCGCCGCCTACCGCCCCTCAGCCCTGATCGGCCAGCCCATTCCCGAGACGGTCCTGCCCATGCTGACCGGCGCCGAGGCCGGGCCGGGCCATCTGGATCTGAAGACGGCGGGCGTCGGCCGGCCCATGCTGGTCAATGTCTTCGCCAGCTGGTGCGCGCCGTGCCGGGCCGAACATCCGCAGTTGATGGCGCTGAAGGCACGCGGCGTCGCCGTGGTCGGGGTGGCCTGGAAGGATGATCCCGTCGCCACCCGCGCCTTCCTGGACGAGCTGGGCGATCCCTTCTCCATGGTGCTGGTCGACCGTGATGGCCGCGCAGGGCTGGACCTGGGCATCACCGGCGCACCCGAGACCTTCGCCGTGGACGCCACCGGCAAGGTGGTCGCCAAGTTCGCTGGCCCCCTGATCAGCGACGCCGAGGTCGAACGTCTGGTCGCGGCCATTCAGGCCCCGTCACGGCCTTTGCCGACTGCGACGACGCGAGAGCCCTAAGGCGGCGTTAACCTTATGCCAACGGGTTTCGTTAACCCTGTCGGCATGCCCGCGATTCGTCCCGACCTGATCTCGACGCTGTTCCCCAAGGCCCCCGGCCCTGCGGCGCAAAGCCCTGCGGCGCAGGCGGCGCGTTCGTCGGACTTCTTCAGCGCAGCCCTGGCGGGGGTCAGCCCGACGCCGACCACTCCGGGACGCGCCTTGTCGGTCGCCGCCACGACGCCCGAAGCGGAGCCGGTCCGGACCTCCGGTCGTGACACGCGGCCCGGAAGCCTGCTCGACATCCGGGTCTGATCCCGACCTCACGCGAAAATGAGCGGCGCCATGGCTTCGCCCGTGGTTAAGGTCGCGGCCATGAGCTCCAGACACTGGATCCTGCCCTCGGCGACATTGTCGTTCGCCCTTGCCGCTGCGGCCTCTTCGGCCCAGCCGATCGGCGTTCGTCCACCAACCCGGCCTGTCGCCATGGTCGAACCCATCATCGTCGAGCTGTTCACCGCCCAGGGCTGCGGCGTCTGCGTCGAGGCCAACGACCGGTTCGGCCAGGTGGCCGAAGAGCCCGGCGTCATCGCCCTGACCTACGCCGTCGACTACTGGGACTATCTGGGCTGGGAGGACACCTTCGCCAGGCCCGAGTTCGCCGAGCGCCAGCGCGCCTATCGCCGCCCGCTGGGCCTGCGCGACGTCTCCACGCCCCAGGTGGTCATCAACGGACGCCGCCAGGTGGCGGGCGCCCAGGAGCCTGCGCTGCAGACCGCCATCGACGAGGAAGCCGCCCAGCGCGACTTCCCGCCTGAGATCGAGTTCCGCGAGACCGGCGACCGTGTGGGGATCGGTTCGGGCCGCTCGCCCGAAGGCGGCGCCGAAGTGGTGGCGGTGCGCTACACCCCCGGCGCCCAGACGGTGCAGATTTCCTCCGGCGAGAACCGGGGCCGCCGCATCCGCCACACCAATGTGGTGCGCGCGGTCGAGACGCTGGGCGACTGGAGCGGACGCCCCGTCCTCTACGCCCTGCCCGCCGATCTGGCCGCCGACGAGGGCGTGGTGGTCATGGTCCAGTCCAAGGGCGACCGGCGCATTCTGGCCGGCGCAGTCCTCAAGCCTCAGTAGGCGGCCGTCAGGTCTCATCACTGGCCCCTGTTCGACCCGGCGGCGACAGTGCATGATCGCCGCGGACCGGCGATAAAGCAGGGGAGACATCTATATGCGCCGTCGCAACCACAGCCTGGCGAAGTTCCCCGCTGTCACTGTCGCCATCGCCATTACGGCCCTGCTCCTGACCGGCGCCGCCGAAACGCCCCCGGTTGAGGACGAGGCGCCCGCCATTTCCATCTCGCCCGAAGCGCGCGGGGTGACCCAGGCCGTCACCGCCGCCGAACTGGCCGCCTGGGGCCGCCGCCGCCAGGACGCCGGCGCCCTGGTCATGGCCGCCCGCCTGCTGGCCGAGGTGCCTGTGCGCCAGAACGGCGAAGAGCCGGCCCTGTTCAGCCCGCTCAGCCTGCTGGACGAAGCCGCCGCCATGGCCCCCGACAATCCCGGTCTGATCGACGCGGTCGAACGGCTGCGCGACCCCCTGCTGCGCGGGGTGCAGTCCTCTCCGTTCGGGGCCGGGCCGGTCTTCACGGTCAAACAGCTGAGGGCGCGCGAGAACTGGTCTTTCCAGGTCGAGGCGCGCGGCAATGAGGTGCTGCGCGTGGCGGCCATCGGCGACGGCGACACCAATATCGACCTGACCGTCACCGACGCGCGCGGCGAGGTCGTCTGCCGCGACCGCTTCGGCGACCATTATCCGGTCTGCACCGTCGCGCCGCGTCAGGCCGGGGCCATGCGGGTCGATGTCGTCAACCGCGGCGACCTGTGGACCAAGGTCCAGGTGCTGAGCAACTGAGGTCATGATGGGGGGAGGGGCTGTGGCGCACTGGACGACACGCGGGGCGGCAGTGCTCGCCGCCCTGTGCCTGTGCGCCGCCGCGCCGCTTTCGGCCCAAACTCCGACGCCCCCCGATCCGAACACCCCGACCGCTCTGCGCGCCGAAGCCTGGGAGGCGGCGCAGTGGGCCATCGCGTCAGAAGCCGCCGACGCCCTGGCCAAGGTCTCGGCCCGGTTCGCGCAAGGCGACGACGCCCTGGGCCGTCTGGCCGAAAGCCGCGAGACCCTGATCCAGCAACGCGACGCGCAGGAGCGGCGGCTGGAGCGGCTCTACGCCTCCGACGACGCCGCAGACCTGAGCGAACGCAGCCGGACCCGCGCCGCCTATGAAGCCACGCTGGAGCAGCTGCGCCGGACCGACGCCGACATCGAGGCGCGCTTTCCCGCCTATTCCGAACTGACCAGTCCCCAGGCCCTGTCGATCGCGGAGACGCAAGCCCTGCTGGGCCCGGACGAGGCGGTTCTGCTGATCCTGGTCAACCCGGAGGCGGCCTATGTCTGGGGCGTGTCGCGCGACCGGGTGGAGTGGGCGCGGGCGGGCGATCTGGGCGACGCCGCGATGACGCAGGCGGTCGAGAAACTGCGCGGCTCCCTGACCGCGACGGCGGCCTCGACCCGCACCGACATCGACCCGGCCCTGTTCGCGGCGCGGCCCGTGGCCGTGTTCGACCGGGCGCTGTCGCACCGCCTCTACGCCGAACTGATCCAGCCGGTCGAGTCGGTGTTCGAGGGCAAGACCACGCTGATGACCGTGGTCACCGGCGCCCTGACGACCCTGCCCCTGTCGGTGCTGTCGACCGAGGCGCCTAGCGGTGACGACGCGGCGCCCGACGCCTTGGCTCACACGCCCTGGCTGATCGACCGCTACGCCCTGGCTTCCCTGCCGTCGGTGTCCAGCCTCAAGGCGCTGCGCTGTCATCTGGTCGCCGCCGATGCGCCGCTGAACCCCGGCTGCCCGCCGCGTCCGGTCGGCCAGCATGCCCGGACCGCGACGGCGGCGACGCCTCAGTTGGTGGCCTTTGGCGCGCCTTTGCTGGACGGCGCGCCTCTGGGCGTCGTGCGCGGGGCGCCGGACGTGGATGCGGTGATGAGCGGGGGGCCTCTGGCCGATGTCGCCAAGCTGCGCGCCCTGCCGGCCCTGCCCGGATCGAAGCTGGAGCTGGAGACACTGAAGCGGCGCTATCCCGACGCCCTGGTCCGCATCGGCGAGGCCGCGACCGAGCGCGCGGTGCGCACCACGGACGCCGCCGCCCTGAGCCAGGCCCGCTATGTGGTCTTCTCCACCCACGGGCTGATGGCCGGATCGACCGCGACCGAGCCGGGCCTGGTCATGACCCCGCCCGTGGTCGCCTCCGAAACCGACGACGGCTATCTGACCGCGTCGGAGGCGGCGCAGCTGAGACTCAACGCCGAGTTCGTGGTGCTGTCGGCCTGCAACACCGCCGCCTCGGACGGGCGGCCCGGCGGCGAGGGGCTGTCGGGACTGGCGCGGGCCTTCTTCTACGCCGGGGCGCGGTCGGTTCTGGTGTCGCACTGGGAGGTGTCGGATGCGGCGACGACGACATTGATCACCGGCGCCTTCGCCGATCTGGACGCCCACGCCTCAGGCGACCCTGCTTCGGGCGATCCCGCCGCCCGCGCCCGCGCACTTCAGGCCGGTGTCCGCGCCGTCCGCGCCGAGCGCCGCTGGAGCCACCCCGCCTATTGGGCCGCCTTCACCCTGGTCGGCGAACCGGGCTGATCACGCTCCGGCCTTGAGTGCAAAGTTGAGGGCGCCGGACGCCAGAAGCGGCACCTGCGCCGCCATCGCCTTGGCATGGTCCGAGGCGGCGGTGCCGTCGCGCACCCGGCCGGCGATCCCCTGGCAGATGGCCGCCAGACGGAACAGGTTGTAGGCGAACAGCCAGTCCAGATTTTTCGGAACTTCGCCGCCGGTCTGGCGCGCATAGCGTTCGACTGTCTGGGCCACCGAAGGGAGGCCCAGGGCCTCGATGTCGATGCCCGCCAGCCCATTCCTCTGCGAGGCGGGGATGACCCAGGCGATCAGCAGATAGGACAGGTCGGCCATGGGATCGCCCAGGGTGGACAGCTCCCAGTCCAGAACGGCGCGGACCTGAGGCGCATCCGGAGCCATGATCAGATTGTCGAGACGGAAGTCGCCGTGGACGATCCGGGTCGGCCCCTGCGGCGGCAGGCTGTCGGGCAGGAATTCGATCAGCCGGTCCATCGCTGCGTTCGGCTCGATCTCGGAGGCGCGATACTGTTTGGTCCAGCGCCCGACCTGACGCTCGAAATAGTTGCCGGGCCGCCCATAGTCCCCCAGCCCGATCTCCGCAGGATCAAAGGCGTGCAGCGCCGCCAGCGCATCGACCTGGGCGTCATAGAGGGCGCGGCGTTCGGCAGGGGCCAGACCGGGCAGTTTCAGGTCCCACAACACTCGCCCCTCGACCTTGTCCATGACGTAGAACATGGAGCCGATGACGCCATCGTCCGTACACAGAGCATAGGGCCTAGCCACGGGATACCCTTGGGCGTGCAGAGCCGAAATGACGGTGAACTCCCGGTCCACCGCATGGGCCGAAGGCAGAAGCGTTCCCGGCGGTTTGCGGCGCAGCACATAGGAACGGGTGGGCGTGGTCAGCTCATAGGTCGGGTTGGACTGGCCGCCCTTGAACTGGCGCACGGTCAGTGGACCGGCGAAGCCTTCGACATGCTCAGCCAGCCAGCGCTCCAGCGCCGCCTCGTCCAGGGCGTGCCGGGGATCGACCGCGCGGGTGCCGCTGAAGGCGGCCTGGGCGTCGTCGTTGAGGGCGTCGGCGTCGGTCATGCGTCATCCGGGTTTGCGGCGATGATGGCCGCACGGATCGCGCCGCGCCAGCCCTTCAACAGCCGGTCGCGTTCATCCGCCGCCATGCGGGGCGTCCAGACGGCGGGCGCCTCGACCGGATGGTCCTCCAGATCGCCGATCAGGCCGACGCCCAGCGCCGCCAGCTTGGCCGCGCCCAGCGCCGTCATCTCCTGAAACGCCGGGCGTTCGACGGTGATGTCGCAGATGTCGGCGACGAACTGCATGGCGAAGGCGTTGGCCGTGACCCCGCCGTCGACCTTCAGCACCTTCAGCGTCGGCGCCCCGTCGCGGGCCAGGGCGTCCAGCAGGTCGCGCGTCTGATAGGCCAGGCTCTCCAGCGCCGCCCGCACCATATGGGCCGGGCCGGAATCGCGGGTCAGGCCGGTGATGGTTCCGCGCGCGTCCGGCTCCCACCAGGGCGCGCCCAGGCCGGTGAAGCCGGGCGCCAGATAGACGCCGCCGTTGTCGGGCAGGCTTTGCGCCATGGCCTCGGACTGGTGGGACTCGCTGATGACCTTCAGCCCGTCGCGCAGCCACTGGATCGCCGACCCCGCCGAGAAGATCGACCCCTCCAGCGCATAGGCGACCTGATCGCCCGCCGCATAGCCGAGGGTGCCCAGCAGCCGGCTGGTCGAGGCCACCGGCTGCGTCCCGACATTGGCGACCAGAAAGGCGCCGGTGCCATAGGTGATCTTGGCGTCGCCGGGCTTGAGCGCCCCATGCGCCACCAGCGCCGCCTGCTGGTCCCCCGCCGCGCCGTGGATGGGCAGGGCCGAGCCCAGCAGCGACGGCTCGCAGTCGCCCAGATGATCGGCGCAGCCGCGGATCTCGGCCAGGGCCGCCAGAGGCACATTGAACAGTTCGGCCAGATCGGGCCGCCAAGCCTGGGTCCGCAACCCCATCAGCGACGTGCGGCTGGCGTTGGTGGCGTCGGTGACGTGGCTGCGTCCCCCCGTCAGCTTCCATATCAGCCAGGTCTCGATGGTGCCCAGCTTGACCTCGCCGCGCTCGGCCCGTTCGCGCGCGCCGGGAACCGCATCCAGCAGCCAGGCGAATTTCGAGGCCGAAAAGTAAGGGTCGAGGATCAGGCCCGTCGCCGCCTGGACCATGGCCTCATGCCCCTCGGCCGCCAGCCGCGTCGTGACGTCGGCGGTGCGCCGGTCCTGCCAGACGATGGCGCGGTGCAGCGGCTGGCCCGTCGCCGCATCCCACATCACCGAGGTCTCGCGCTGGTTGGTGATGCCGACGGCGGCGAACCGGCCCACGCCCCCGGCCTTGCGGATCACCTCGCGGCAGGTCTGCAGCGTGGCCGACCAGATTTCCTCCGCATCATGCTCGACCCAGCCGGAGCGGGGGAAATGCTGCTGCAGTTCGATCTGGCTGACGGCGACGGGGCGCAGGCCACCCTCGGGCGCGGTCTCGAAGGCGATGGCGCGCGAGGAGGTGGTGCCCTGGTCGATGGCGAGGATCAGTGGGTTCATCAGAGGATGCTAGTGCGCATGGCTCTCGTCTTCAAACGTCCCTCCGCATCAAATCCTCCCCCATCGGCGGAGGGGAACCATGCGAAGCATGGTGGAGGGGGCTGGCGGCAGGCTGGGTCTGTAAGGTCGTCCAAAATGAAGGGTCTTCTGGACAGACAGAAGCCTGCGTTCAGCCCCCTCCACCGCCTTGCAGGCGGTCCCCCTTCCCCGATGGGGGAGGATTTGCTGCCTCTCGAGCTTCCGCCATGGCGAACCGCTCGGTATGAGTTCCTCATGCACACCGCTTCGTTTGAAGGCGTCCGCGACGCCGCCCGTCAGATCGCCGGACACGCCGTCCGCACGCCGCTGATCGAGAGCCCGGCCCTGAACGCGCGGCTGGGCGGGCGGGTGTTGATGAAGGCGGAGACGATGCAGGTCGCCGGGGCCTTCAAATTCCGCGGGGCCTGGAACCGCATCAGCCGCCTCAGCCCCGAAGAGCTGGAGCGCGGCGTGGTCGCCTATTCCTCGGGCAATCACGCCCAAGCCGTGGCCGCCGCCGCGCGCCGCATGGGGACCAGCGCGATCATCGTCATGCCTGCCGATAGCCCAAAGGTGAAGGTCGAAGGCGTTCTCGCTTTCGGCGGCGAGGTGCGGACCTATGACCGCTACACCGAGAGCCGCGAGGCCATCGGCGAGGAGATCGCCTCGACGCGCGGCAGCGTTCTGGTCCGCCCCTTCGACGACCCCTTCGTCATCGAGGGCCAGGGCACGGTCGGTCTGGAGATTCTCGAACAGGCCGAGGCCATGAACGCCGGACCTCTCGACCAGCTGCTGTGCGGCGCCTCCGGCGGCGGGCTGATCGCCGGGATCAATCTGTCGATGGCGGCCCTGTCGCCCGACACGCCGGTGATCGGGGTGGAGCCGGAAGCCTATAACGACACCCTTCTGTCGTTGGCGGCGGGTGAGCGGCTGACCCATGCGCCGGTGACGCATCCCTCCATCTGCGACGCCCTGATGACCGACCGGCCCGGCGAGCTGACCTTCCCCATCAACCGCCGTCTGAACCATGTCGTCACCGTCTCGGACGCCGAGGTGGCCGAGGCCGTGGCCTGGGCCTTCCGCGCCCTGAAGCTGGTGGTCGAGCCGGGCGGGGCGGTGTCTCTGGCCGCCCTGTTGTCGGGCAAGGTCGAGGCCAAGGACCGCACCACCGCCATCGTCCTGTCGGGCGGCAACATCGACCCGGCCCTGTTCGCCGACATCATCAACGGGCGCTTCAAACCCGCCTGACCTTCATTCCCAAGGAGTTCCCATGACCAAGCCCAGCGACCTGCACGCCCTGATCGGAACCGAGGTCGGCGTCTCCTCCTGGATCGAGATCGACCAGGCCCGCATCGACGCCTTCGCCGACATCACCAACGACCACCAGTTCATCCATGTGAACCCCGAATTGGCGGCCCAGACCCCGTTCGGCACGACCATCGCGCACGGCTTCCTGACCCTCAGCCTGGCCTCAGGCATGTCCTATGAGGCCGTGCCGGTGCTGGACGGCGTGGTGATGGGCGTCAACTACGGCTTCGACAAACTGCGCTTCCTCGCCCCCGTGCCGGTCAATTCAAAGGTGCGGGGCCGCTTCAAACTGATGTCGGCCGAGGACAAGGGGAACGGCCGCTGGCTGGTCAAACATGAGCTGACCGTCGAGATCGAAGGCGGTGAAAAACCCGCCCTGATCGCGGAGTGGCTGGCCATGCATATGGTCGGCTGAGGTCAGCCTAAAGCGTCAAGCGCCGCCTCGATATCCGCCAGCCGCGCCTGCCTCTCGGCCCCCGTGGCGAACATCGGCGAGGCCAGTCGGGCCATGGGCTCGGCGAAACGCGAGGCGGCGCGGCGATAGGCGGGGTCATAGTGGGTCTGCAGCAGCTCCCCGACCAGGGCGGACAGCTCCCCGCCCGCCGCCAGTTCGCGCCAGTGCGCAATCCGGGCCCGGCCGTGGCGCAGCGGCAGGCGCGCCAGCACATCGTCCAGGGTGGCGGGATCGGCGGCGAGTGCGGCGTAGGCGTCCAGACTGAAGCCGGTGCGGTCTTCGACGGAGGCGGTGATCTCGATGCGGGGCGCGGCCTTCATCGCCGCCCACAGACGCGGCGGCAGGGTGCGGGCGCCGATGCGGCTGGACTCCGATTCCACCATCACGGGCCGGGCGGGATCCATCGCCTCCATGGCCTGAAGCAGGCGGCTTTCGAACAGGCGCTGGGCCGGCTGGGCCTCATCCAGACCGCCGAACAGAGAGCCGCGGTGGCGGGCCAGACCCTCCAGATCCAGCACTTGAACCCCGCGCTCGGCCAGCAGGGCCAGGACGGCGGTCTTGCCCGCCCCGGTCGGCCCGTCCAGCAGGACGCAGCGCAGGTCTTCTGACGACGGCGCAGGCTCATACAGGCGCGACAGCACCCGCCGCCGCCAGGTCTGATAGCCGCCCTCCAGCCGCGTCACCGGCCAGCCGACCTGATCCATCACCGTGGCCATGGCTCCCGAGCGCTGCCCGCCGCGCCAGCAATAGACCAGGGGTTTGAAGCCGCCGCCCCGGTCGGACAACGGCCCCTCCAGATGCTCCGCGATGTTGCGCGCCGCCAGCGCCGCCCCTTTGCGCCGGGCGAGGAATTTGGAGGTCTGGACATAGAGGGTCCCGATCTCGGCCCGCTGGGCGTCGTCCAGAACCGGCAGGTTGATGGCGCCCGGGATGTGGTCCTCGGCGAACTCGGCGGGACTGCGCACATCGATGATGGCGTCGTAGGCGGCGCGGTCGTTCGGTTCGAGCGCCGTGGTCGACCGGAACATGGTCTCAGCCTTTGACGACGACGAGGGAAGGGACGCCGTCCGCCCTGTGCGGCGCCGTGACCCGGCCGATCTCGGCGGCCAGGACGAAGCCTTGTTCATGCGCCATGGCCAGAACAGCCTGGGCGTCTTGCTCGGCCACGGCGATCAGCAGGCCGCCGCTGGTCTGGGGGTCGGTCAGAAGGGCGCGCAGGTGGTCGGGCGCGCCCTCGGGCAGGACGACGTCATGACCATAGCTGGCCCAGTTGCGGCCCGAGGCGCCGGTGACGCGCCCGGCCCGGGCCAGATCGGCCACCCCCTCCAGCAGGGGAACGGCTTCGGCCCTGATCTCCAGGTCGACCCCGCCGCCGCGCGCCATCTCCAGCCCGTGGCCCAGCAGGCCGAAGCCGGTCACATCGGTCACGGCGTGAACCCCGGCGACTGCAGGCAGCTGGCCCCCCAGGGTGTTGAGCTGGGTCGTTGAGGCGACCAGGGCGGCGTATCCCGCTTCTGACAAATCACCCTTCTTGAAGGCGGCGCTCAGCACGCCGACGCCCAGCCCCTTGGTCAGGATCAGGCGGTCGCCTGTCCGCGCCCCGCCATTGGTCAGAATGCGGTCGGGATGGATCAAACCCATGGCCGCCAGACCATAGATGGGCTCGATGGAATCGATGGAGTGGCCGCCGGCGACCGGCACGCCCGCGCGGGCGCAGACCTCGGCCCCGCCCGCCAGAACCCGGCCTATGGTCGCATCCGACAGGACGGCGATCGGCATGCCCACCAGCGCCAGGGCCATGACCGGCCTGGCCCCCATGGCGTAGATGTCGGACAGGGCGTTGGCCGCCGCGATCTGGCCGAAGACGAAAGGATCGTCGACCATGGGCATGAAGAAGTCGGTGGTGGCGACCAGGGCCTGATCGTCGCTGATCTTCCACACGGCGGCGTCGTCGGACGCCTCATTGCCGACCATCAGCGCCGGGAAGGCCGCCGCCGCGGGCATTTCGGCCAGTATGCCGCGCAGCCGCTCCGGCGACATCTTGCAGCCGCACCCGCCGCCGTGGACGAGGCTGGTCAAGCGGGGTTCGGCGGCGTGTTCCTGCGTCATCCGCCCCTGATAGACCAAGCGGACGACGGCTTCACCCTTCGCCCAGACACCGCAGGGCGACTTCCAGATTGCGCAGGCCGTCTTCGCCGGTGACGGCGGGCGGTTCGCCGGTGCGGATGGCGTGAGCGAAGGCTTCCAGCTCCTTCTTCAGGGGCTCGGCGGGCCAGCTCATGACGCCGCGCGTGGAATAGGAGCCGTCGGGCTGCTGGCCGAAATATTCGGTGACCTGGCGGGTCATCAGATCGGCGACGACGAACTTGTTCTGCGTCGCCACCTGCAGGGTGCGGACCTTGTAGGGGGTGACCCAGTTGGTGGTGATGTGGGCGATCACCCCATTCTCCAGCCGGAACTGCAGCAGGGCCGTGTCCTCGCGCTCGGCGCGGGTCTTGGCCAGTTGCGGTTGGACCTCGGCGATCTCGGAATCCGTCAGATGGCGGATGATGTCGATGTCGTGAACCGCCAGGTCGATGACCACCCCGACCTCGCCCATGCGCGGCGGGAAGGGGCCGACGCGGGTGATCTGGATGGAGATGATGTCGTCGCCGTCGATGGCCCGCTTGACCGCCTCGACCGCCGGGTTGAAGCGCTCGACCTGGCCGACCATCAGCACGCGGTCGTTGGCTTTTGCGGCGTCGATCATGCGCTGGGCGTCGGCGACGGTGGCGGCGATGGGCTTTTCGACCAGGACGTGGACGCCCTTCTCCAGCAGGGCCACGCCGAGGTCGGCATGGTGCCGGTTCGGCGTCGCCACCACGGCGGCGTCCAGACCGGCGGCGACGAAGTCCTCCGCCGTGGTGAAGGCGCGGGCGTCATAGGCGGCGGCCACGCCCTCGGCCGTCACGGCGTCAGGGTCGAAGACGGCGGTCAGGTGGAAGTCGCGGATGTCGGTCAGGACGCGGGCGTGGTTCCTGCCCATGACGCCGACGCCGGCGACGCCGACCTTGAGGGGGTTCTGTTGAACGATCATCGGATCAGCCCTTGAACGAAGCGACGGCGGCGATGATGCGGGCTTGCGTCGCCTCATCCAGATCAGAGTGCATCGGCAGGCTGATGACCCGCTGCATCAGCCGCTCGGTCACGGGCAGACCCTGAGGGCCGCGCGGATAGTGCTCATAGGCGGGCTGGAGGTGCAACGGGATCGGATAATAGACGGCGGTGGGCACGCCCTCGGCCTTCAGATGCGCGGCCAGACCGTCGCGGTTGTCATGCTCGATGGTGTATTGCGCCCAGTTGGAGACATTGCCCGCCGGCACGTCCGGCACGGCGGCGACATGGGGACGCAGGCCCTCATTGTAGCGGGCGGCGGCGACGTTGCGCCATTCGATCTCCTGGGCGAAGACCTTCAGCTTCTCGATCAGGACGGCGGCCTGGATGGTGTCCAGACGGCTGTTCAGGCCGATGCGCATGTTCAGATATTTGGGGTCGTGGTCGAAGGTCTTGCCTTCCAGATCGACGCCGACCGCCTTGCCGTGCACGCGGATGGAATCCATCAGCTGGGCCAGTTCGTCGTCGTCGGTCAGCACCGCCCCGCCGTCGCCATAGCAGCCCAGAGGCTTGGCCGGGAAGAAGCTGGTGGTCGTCACATCGGCCCATTTCAGCGGGTGGTCGCCGTCGATGGTGCAGCCGAATCCTTGCGCCGAATCCGCGATCAGCTTCAGTCCATATTTGTCGCAGACCGCCTTGATCGCCGGATAGTCGGCGGGCTGGCCGAACAGGTCGACGGCGATGACGGCGCGGGGCTTGAGCCGGCCCTCCTTCAGCGTCGCCTCGATGGCGGCTTCCAGATGGCCGGGGTCCATGTTGTAGGTCGTCGCGTCCACGTCGATGAAGACCGGCTCCGCGTCGAACCAGAGCACGACCTCGGCGGTGGCCGCGAAGGTGAAGCTGGGGACGAAGACCGCGTCGCCGCGTCCGACCCCCCAGGCCATCAGCGGCAGGGCCAGGGCGTCGGTGCCGTTGGCGCAGCCCAAGGCGTGCCTGGCCTTGCCGAAAGCAGCGAGATCGGCCTCGAACTGGCGCACCTGCGGGCCCATGACCCAGGCGCCGCCGACGACGGCTTCCTGAACGGCGGCCTCGATCTTGCCGCCGAGGCGAAGGCGCTGGGCCTGAAGGTCGATGAAGGGAATGGACATGGTTTCAGTCTCCGGGAGGTCCGGGCCGCGCGTGCGGCGTGTCGAGGGCGACGCATGCAAGGTGAGGCGCGTCGGAGGCGCGGTCACTAACAAATTGCGCCTGCCTGCGCCAAACCTCCAGCCCGTTCGCATGGTCACTTCGCGTGACGGCTTGCAACTTCACCAGCCCGTCGCCTAATCCCGCATCATGACGACCACCCGCCCCGCCGCCTTTCTCGACCGCGACGGCGTCCTGATCGAGGACGTCGGCTATCCGCATCGCCCCGATCAGCTGCACCTCATGCCCGGCGCCGCGCGCGCGGTGAAGCGGCTGAACGACGCCGGCTATCTGTGCGTCATCGTCACCAATCAGTCGGGCGTGGCGCGGGGCCTGTTCGATCTGGACCAGATGCACGCCTTCAACGCCCTGCTGCTGGAGCAACTGGCGAAGGACGGGGCGCGGATCGACGCCGTCTACGCCTGCCCCTATCACTCCGTCGGTTCGGTCGCGGCCTTCATTCATGCCGACCACCCGGACCGCAAGCCCAATCCCGGCATGCTGCTGCGCGCCATGGCCGAGCACGACATCGAACCGGCCCGCTCGCTGATGATCGGCGACCAGCCCTCGGACATGCTGGCCGCCGAGCGCGCCGGGGTGGCCGGCCATCGCTTCGGCGGGGGCGATCTGGACGCCTTCGTGCGGGACATCCTTTCGGCCTGAGCCGCGTTTCATCCCCAAATCGTCATCCATCGTCAGGTTGCGCCCTGATGCAATTTCACCGGCGGGGGAATAACCTTGGCGGAATCCGGAGTCTGCCCATGAATGAGAGCTTTGCGGAACGCCGCTGGACCAGCGCCGACGGCCTCAGCCTCTACGCCCGCGACTACGCCGCTGCGCCGGGGCAGGCGCGCCTGCCGGTCATCGCCATCCACGGACTGACGCGGAACTCCGCAGACTTCGGAACCCTCGCCCCCCTGATCGCCCAGACGGGGCGTCGGGTTCTGGCGGTGGACGTGCGCGGGCGGGGTCTGTCGGACCGGGCCATCGACCCCATGACCTATCAACCCGCCACCTACGCCCAGGACGTTCTGGGCCTGATGGGCTGTCTGGGCATCGAAAAGGCGGTCTTCATCGGCACCTCCATGGGCGGGCTGATCACCATGGCTGTCGCCGCCATCCGCTCCAAGGTCGTGGCAGGCGCGGTTCTGAACGACATCGGCCCCGAGGTCTCATCTGTGGGACTGGGGCGCATCGCCAGCTATGCCGGTGAACAGGTGGAGATCAACAACTGGGCCGACGCCGCCGCCTATGCCCGACGCCTGAACGAAGTCGCCTTCCCCCACTACGCCGACGCCGACTGGGACGCCTTCGCCCTCCGCGTCTTCCGCATCGGCACGGAGGGCGTGCCCGTGCTCGACTATGACCCCGACATCATGGCGCCGATCCGGGCTGCGGGTGCCAAGGCGCTTGTCCCCAACCTGTGGCCTATGTTCGGCCGCCTGGCCCGGGCGCGGCCCGTGCTTCTGGTGCGCGGCGAGACCTCGGACCTGCTCAGCCCGGCCATCGCCGCCAAGATGCAGAAGCGCGCGCCGAAGATGGACCTGGTGGAAGTCCCCGGTGTGGGACATGCGCCCATGCTGGACGAAGCCGAGGCCAAGGCGGCCCTCTTCCCGTTTCTGGGCGAACTGCCCTGAGTCGCTAATCAGGGACGTTGGCGTCCAGTTCGTCCAGCCAGACCCGCGCCGTGGAATCCGACGGGGCGCGCCAGTCGCCGCGCGGCGACAGGGAGCCGCCGGTGACCACCTTGGGGCCGTTGGGCAGGGCCGAGCGTTTGAACTGGCTGGTCTGGAAGAAGCGGATCAGGAACTTTCTCAGCCAGCCCTTGATGGTCGCCGGATCATAGGCGATGCGCTCAGCCTCCGGCGTGCCGACCGGCCATTCGCCCGCGTCTGCAGCCTTCCACGCCTGATGCGCCAGATAGGCCGTCTTGGACGGGGTCAGGCCGAAGCGGGTGATGTGGAACAGGAAGAAGTCGTTCAGCGCATAGGGGCCGACCGTCGCCTCCGTCGACTGGATCACGCCGTCCTTGGCGGGCACCAGTTCGGGTGAGATTTCGGTGTCGAGGATGGCCTGCAGCACCTCCGCCGCCTCACCGAGATAGTCCTTGGCCGCCACCCAGCGGATCAGATGGCGGATCAGCGTCTTCGCCACCCCGCCGTTGACGTTGTAGTGGCTCATATGGTCGCCGACGCCATAGGTGCACCAGCCCAGCGCCAGTTCCGACAGGTCGCCGGTGCCCAGCACCAGGCCGTTGTTCTGATTGGCCAGACGGAACAGATAGTCGGTGCGCAGACCCGCCTGCACATTCTCGAAGGTGATGTCGTGCACCGGCTGGCCGTCGGCGTAGGGGTGGCCGATGTCCTGCAGCATCCGTTCGGCGGCGGGACGAATGTCGATCTCGGCCCCGGTGATCCCAAGCGCCGTCATCAGTTTCCAGGCGTTGGATTTCGTCCCATCGGAGGTGGCGAAACCGGGCAGGGTGAAGCCGAGGATGCCGGTGCGCGGCAGCTCCATCCGGTCGAAGGCGCGGCAGGCGACCAGCAGGGCCTGGGTCGAGTCCAGACCGCCCGAGACGCCGATGACGAGGGTCTTGGACCCGGTCGCCTTCAGTCGCCGCATCAGGCCCTGGACCTGAATGTTGAAGGCCTCGAAACAGTCGCGGTCCAGCCTCGCGGGATCGTCCGGCACGAAGGGGAAACGGTCCAGAGGGCGGATCAGGTCGCGCGCTGCCGTTTCGGTTCGCGTCTTGAAGTTGACAGGCGTCATCTGTTCTACGCCTTCACGGCGGGCGCAGTCGGCGAAGGTGCCGTTGCGCAGGCGGTCCAGGCCGATGCGGTCCACATCCACGTCGGCGACCGTCAGATGGCTGTCGAGAGAGAACCGCTCGCCCTCGGCGAGTTTCGCGCCCAGTTCATGGATCGTCGCCTGACCGTCCCAGGCCAGATCGGTGGTGCTTTCGCCCCAGCCCGAGGCGGTGAAGACATAGGCAGACAGGGTCCGCGCCGACTGGCTGGCGCACAGAAGGGCGCGCTCGTCGGCCTTGCCGATGACGATGTTGGAGGCCGACAGGTTCAGCAGGATGCGGGCGCCCGACAAGGCCAGCCGCGTCGAGGGCGGCAGAGGCGCCCAGAAATCCTCGCAGATTTCGACCCCGAAGACGAAACCCGGCCGATCCTCAGCCCCGAACATCAGCTGCGGCGACATCGGAACCCACTGTCCCGCCAAGGCTACATAGTCCGCGCCTTCGCCGATCTCCTGGGCTGGCGAGAACCACCGTTTCTCATAATATTCGCGATAGTTGGGCAGATAGGTCTTGGGCACGACGCCGAGCACCTTGGCGTTCGCGACGACGACAGCGCAATTGTAGAGACGGTCACCGCTGCGGATCGGTGCGCCCATGACAGCCGCCACGCCCGCCTCCCCTGCCGCGAGGGCCAGACGACGGATGTTTGCCTCCACCTCGTCCAGAAGCGCCGCCTGCATCAACAGGTCGTCGATGGCGTAGCCGCTCAGGCTCAGTTCGGGGAAGACGATCAGATCGACGCCCTGTTCGCCCGCCTGACGGATCAGGGCCAGGTGCTCTTCGGCGTTGGCTTTCGGATCGGCGGTGTGGACCACCGGCGTGGCGGCGGCGACGCGGACGAAACCGTGGGTGCGGGTCGAATGGAAAGGGTGTGTCAGGGCCATCAATCTATCCGCTCATCCCGACGAAAGTCGGGACCCAGTGAGAGCTGCGCGCGCCGACGGTCGAGACCGCCGCTTTTGCTCATATAGGCAATAACGGTTCAGCCAAAGCGCCGGCTCCCGGCTATCCGCCGGATGAACGGAGTATAAGGTGACGCGGGCGCCGCGCACCGCTAAACCGGCATCATGACCGACACGCCGAAAAAGGGCTGGTTCTCGCGCCTCAGCGAGGGCCTCAGCCGCTCCTCCAAGCAGATGACCGAGCAGGTGGTGGCGAGCTTCGTCAAGGAGCCGCTGTCCGAGGCTGCGCTGGACCAGCTGGAGGACCACTTGCTGGAGAGCGATCTGGGCCCCGCCGCCGCAGAGCGCATCGTCGGCCGCTTCCGCGAGCTGCGCTTCGGCAAGGGCGCCGATGAGCGCGAGGTCAAGGAGGCGCTGGCGGAGGCCGTCACCGCCGAACTGATCGGCCATGAGGCCCGCTATGAGCCGCTGTCGGGTCCGCGCCCCTTCGTCACCCTGTTCGTCGGGGTCAACGGCTCGGGCAAGACGACGACGCTGGGCAAGATCGCGTCTGAGCTGACGGGTCAGGGCGCCAAGGTGATGATCGTCGCCTGCGACACCTTCCGCGCCGCCGCCCGCGAGCAGTTGAAGGTCTGGGCCGAGCGGGCGGGCGCGACCTTCGAGAGCCGCCGCGATGGGGCCGACCCGGCGGGACTGGCCTTCGACGCCTACACCCGCGCCCGCGCCGAGGGCTATGACGTGGTCCTGATCGACACCGCCGGGCGGTTGCAGAACAAATCGGCCCTGATGGACGAACTGCTCAAGATCGTGCGCGTGCTGAAGAAGATCGACAACGACGCCCCGCACGAGACCTTGCTGGTGCTGGACGCCACGGTCGGGCGCAATGCGCTGGAGCAGGAGAAGATCTTCGGCCGCACGGCTTACGTCTCCGGCCTGGTCATGACCAAGCTGGACGGCACGGCGCGCGGCGGGGTTCTGGTGCCCGTGGCCCAGGCGTCGGACGCCCCCATCAAGCTGATCGGCGTCGGCGAAGGCGTCGACGACCTGCAACCCTTCGACGCCCGGGCCTTTTCAAGGTCGCTGGTGGGACTGGAAGACTGACCATGGCCGACGCCCCCCGTTCCGATTCACGTCCCACCTCAAAGCTGCGTCAGATCGTCGATTTCGGCGCCCTTGTCGCCTTCCTCGCCGCCTACGCCGTCATGCGCTTCGTGCTGAAGCAGGACAGCACAGACGCCATGCTGCACGCCACCTGGGTGCTGGTCGGCGCCTCCATATTGGCGTTGATCGTCGGCTGGGTCAGTGAAAAGCGGCTGGCGCCTCTGCCGCTGCTGACCGGCGGTTTCGCCCTGCTGTTCGGCGTGCTGACCCTTGTGTTCCACGACCCCAAGCTGCTGCAGATCAAGATCACGGTGCAGAATGCGCTGCTGGCGTCGGTGCTGCTGGGCTCCCTGCCGCTGAAGAAATATCCGTTCAAATACCTGCTGGGCGAGGCGCTGAAGATCACCGATGCGGGCTGGCGCGGCCTGACTCTGCGCTACGGCCTGTATTTCGCCGCCGTCGCCATCGTCAACGAACTGGTCCGCAACCCGGCGGTGGTGGAGGCGGCGCTGCAGGCGTTGAACCGTCCGCCCGCCGACCCCTACGACGTCTGGATGGCCTTCCGCGGCGGGTTGTGGATGGCCTCGGCGATCTTCGGCGTCTGGCAGGTCTTCTTCATCATGAAGCATCTGATCCCGGACGAAGCGCCGCCCGAGCCGGTGTCGCCCGACACGGGCTTGTAAGCGAAACGGATCGTCCGTCGTCAAACCGTAAAATGCGGCTGCTAGTCAGGCTGCAACCGAAGGGGATACGGTTTCATGGTCAAGTCCGGCGCCAAGCTGAAACGAGGCGGTCTCGCCGCCTCACCCAGTCATCTGATGCATCGCGCCCTGCAGTTGGCGCTGGACATCTATTCCGACGAGGCCGGGCCGGACGGCCTGACCCAGCGCCAGTTCGCGGTGCTGGAGGCGGTGTCGCAGAAGTCGGGCCTGACCCAGACGGAGCTTGTCCGCGCCACCGGCATCGACCGCTCGACCCTGGCGGACCTGGTGTCGCGCATGACCACCAAGGGCCTGCTGGACCGCGAGAAATCCACGCTGGACGCCCGCGCCAAGGCGGTGCGTCTGTCGGAACAGGGTCAGACCGCGCTGGACGACGCACGCCCTCGCGTCGAGGCCGCCGACAAACGGATCATGGCTCTTCTGCCCAAGGGCAAGCGCGACGGCTTCCTGGACCTTCTGGCCGAACTGGCCGGAGAGGCCGACGCCGCCCCGGCCAAGGCCAAGGCCGAAGCCAAGGCGGCCAAAAAGGCGGCGCGCGAGGCGAAGAAGGCTGAAAAACTAGCTCGCAAGGGCGACAGGCCGAAGAAGATCAAGACCGTCGAAGCGGCCTGAAGCCTTATCCCTGTGCGTTCCTGATGGCCGCTGCGCCTGCGAACGGTGCGACCACGGCGGCGAACAGGACATAGGCGGACAAGAAGGCGAGGGCGGGCAGCGGCGACAGGCCGTTCGCCGCCCGCTCCAGCGCGCCGGCGCCGAACACCACCGGCGGGATGAACAAGGGCAGGACCACCACGGCGATCAGCAGGCCGCCACGCTTTGAGCCCAGGGCCAGCGCCGCGCCCAGCGCCCCGGTCAGGGCGAAACCCAGCCCGCCGATCAGGGCCGACAGCGCAGCCAGCGGGGCCATCGACGGCTCAAGGCCCAGGGTGATGGCGGCGACCGGCGCGGTCAGGGCCAGGGGCCAGCCGACGGCCAGCCATTGCGCCTTGGCCTTGGCGATGACGACCAGCTCCAGCGGCACGGACCCCAGGGTGATCAGATCAAGGGCGCCGTCGTCCAGATCGCGCTCGAACAACCGCTCCAGCGACAGGATGGAGGCCACCGCCAGCGCCAGCCAGGCCACGCCGCCCGCCACAGGTTTCAGGCCCGCCGGATCGCCCCCCGCCGCCAGCGGCAGCAGCACGGTCAGGCACAGGAAGAAGCCGCAGGCCAGCAAAGGCCCGCCCCCGCCTGACCAGGCCAGCGCCAGCTCGCGCCGCCACAGGATCATCAGCGCCTTCATGACGCCGCTCCCGACAGGTCGAGCGTGCGCGAGGCGACCGGCAAGGGATCGTGAACCGCAGCGATCACCGCCCCGCCGCCCGCGACATGCGCCTGAAGCAGAACCCCCACCTCGGCCCGCCATCTGGCGTCCAGCGGACTGAGCGGTTCGTCCAGCAGCCACAGCGGGCGCGGCGCGGCGATCAGACGGGCCAGGGCCAGACGGCGTCTCTGGCCCGCAGACAGCTTGCGCACCTCCAGATCCAGCAGAGGCTCCAGCCCCAGCCTCAGAACGGCGGCGGCGATGGCGCCCGTGTCCGCGCCCAGCCAGCGGCACTGGAAGTCCAGCTCCTCGCGCGCCCGCCGCGCCGGTTTCAGTCCGTCCAGATGCCCCAGCCAGTGCAGCCGCGATCCCCGCGCTTCTTCCGTCTCTGCGCCGTCAAACGCCACCCCGCCAGCATCGGGCCGGATGAAGCCCGCCAGAGTCCGCAGCAGACTGGTCTTGCCCGCCCCATTGCCCCCCGTCAGCGCCAGCACCTCTCCGGCGCCGACCGTGAAGGACAGGTCGCGGAACAACACCCTTTCGCCGCGTGAGATCGTCAGCCCAGAGACGGAAATCATCTGTCGCCGCCCCAGTTGCGAACATTTCTCAATGTCCCTGCGCATGACGTGGATACATGGACGAAAGCCCCGGTCATCGCTATATGCGCGGTCGCCGCAGCAGGCTTTCGCCGCGCGCGCCGTGGACCTGTGAGCCGCGGCGTCTGTCGCGCGAGGGCGCAACCGGATTGTCGGGCGGCGTACATCAGAGGAAGTGACTCCATGCCGTCGAACGACAGCTTCAAGACCCGCCAGGACCTTTCCGTCGGGCGCAAGAAATACGCCTATTACAGCCTTCCCGCCGCCGAGGAAGCCGGTCTGGCCGGGATTTCCCGTCTGCCCCGCTCGATGAAGGTGCTCCTGGAGAACCTTCTGCGCAATGAAGACGGCGTCTCCGTCACCGAGGCCGACCTCCGCGCCGTCGCCGCCTGGATCGACAACAAGGGCTCGGTCGAGCACGAGATCGCCTTCCGCCCCGCCCGCGTGCTGATGCAAGACTTCACCGGCGTTCCCGCCGTCGTGGATCTGGCCGCCATGCGCGATGCGATGGCCAAGCTGGGCGCCGACGCCGCCAAGATCAATCCGCTGGTCCCCGTCGATCTGGTCATCGACCACTCGGTCATGGTCGACAACTTCGGCACCGCCAAGTCGTTCGGCCAGAACGTCGAGCGCGAATATGAGCGCAACATGGAGCGCTACAACTTCCTGCGCTGGGGCTCGTCGGCCTTCAACAACTTCCGCGTCGTGCCCCCCGGCACCGGCATCTGCCACCAGGTGAACCTGGAGAACCTGGCCCAGACCGTCTGGACCCTGGACGAAGGCAAGAAGACCGTCGCCTATCCCGACACCGTCGTCGGCACGGACTCGCACACCACCATGATCAACGGCCTGGCCGTTTTGGGCTGGGGCGTCGGCGGCATCGAGGCCGAGGCCGCCATGCTGGGCCAGCCCATCCCCATGCTGATCCCCGAAGTCATCGGCTTCAAACTGACCGGCAAGCTGCCGGAAGGCGCCACCGCCACCGACCTGGTGCTGACCGTCACCCAGATGCTGCGCAAGAAGGGCGTGGTCGGCAAGTTCGTGGAATTCTTCGGCGACGCCATCGCCGGAATGACCATCGAGGACCAGGCCACCATCGCCAACATGGCCCCCGAATACGGCGCCACCTGCGGCTTCTTCCCCGTGTCGCGCGCCACCATCGACTATCTGACCGCCACCGGCCGTGACAAGGCGCGCGTCGCCCTGGTCGAAGCCTACGCCAAGGCGCAAGGTCTGTGGATCGACGAAACCTCGGAAGACCCCGTCTTCACCGACGTGCTGGAACTGGACATCTCGACCGTCGTGCCGTCGCTGGCCGGTCCCAAGCGTCCGCAGGACAAGGTCGAACTGACCACCGCCGCCCCGGCCTTCGAAACCGCCCTGGGCGAGGTCTTCAGCCGCGCTGTGGACGCCCCGCGCTACGCCGTCGAGGGCAAGAAGTTCGACGTGGGCGACGGCGACGTGGTCATCGCCGCCATCACCTCCTGCACCAACACCTCCAACCCCAGCGTGCTGATCGCCGCCGGTCTGGTGGCGCGCAAGGCCAATGCGCTGGGCCTCAAGCCCAAGCCCTGGGTCAAGACCTCGCTGGCTCCCGGCTCGCAGGTCGTCACCGACTATCTGACCGACGCCGGCCTGCAAAAGGATCTGGACGCCCTGGGCTTCAACCTGGTCGGCTACGGCTGCACCACCTGCATCGGCAACTCGGGCCCGCTGGACCCGGCGATCTCGAAGACGATCAACGACAACGGCGTCGTCGCCACCTCCGTCCTGTCGGGCAACCGCAACTTCGAGGGCCGGGTGAACCCCGACGTCCAGGCCAACTACCTGGCCTCGCCGCCTCTGGTCGTGGCCTATGCGCTGGCCGGTTCGATGCGCATCGACATCACCACCCAGCCGATCGGTCAGGACAAGAAGGGCAATGACGTCTTCCTGAAGGACATCTGGCCGACCTCGCAGGAGATCGCCGAGATCCAGAAGAAGTCGGTCACCCCGGCCATGTTCGCCAAACGCTACAAGGACGTCTTCAAGGGCGACAAGCACTGGCAGGGCATCAAGGTCGAAGGCGGCCAGACCTATGAGTGGGACGAGACCTCCACCTACGTCGCCAACCCGCCCTATTTCGAAGGTCTGTCGATGGAGCCGACGGCGGTCACCGACATCGTCGAGGGCCGGGTGCTGGCCATCTTCGGCGACTCGATCACCACCGACCACATCTCGCCCGCCGGTTCGATCAAGAAGACCTCGCCCGCCGGCGTCTATCTGACCAACCGCGGCGTCGATGCGCTGGACTTCAACAGCTACGGCGCGCGCCGCGGCCACCACGAAGTCATGATGCGCGGCACCTTCGCCAACATCCGCATCCGCAACAAGATCACGCCCGACATCGAAGGCGGCGTGACCAAACACTTCCCGTCGGGCGACACCATGTCGATCTACGACGCGGCCATGCGCTACCAGTCCGAAGGCCGTCCTCTGGTCGTCTTCGCGGGCAAGGAATACGGCACCGGCTCGTCGCGCGACTGGGCGGCCAAGGGCACCAACCTGCTGGGCGTCCGCGCCGTCATCGCCGAAAGCTATGAGCGCATCCACCGCTCCAACTTGGTCGGCATGGGCGTCGTGCCGCTGCAGTTCAAGGCGGACGGCTGGCAGAAGCTGGGCCTCACGGGCGAAGAGATCGTCACCGTGCGCGGCCTGTCCGATGTCAACATCGGCAAGCTGAAGCCGCGTCAGGACCTGTGGGTCGAGCTGTTCCGTCCCTCGGACGGCAAGATGGCCCGCTTCCCGGTCCGCTGCCGCATCGATAACCAGACCGAGCTGGACTACTTCAAGGCTGGCGGCGTCATGCCCTACGTCCTGCGCAACCTCGCCGGCGGCGACGCTGCTGCGCCTGCGGTGGAAGCGACGGTTGAAACCGTGGCCGCCGAATAGGCCCGGTTCATCTCAAGACGTAAAAGGCCGGTGGATCGCTCCACCGGCCTTTTTTGTTTAAGCTCGAAGCTCTTTTTCTTTCGTCATTCCGGGCGCAGCGCAGCAGAGACCCGGAACCCAGCGGCGCCGCGACGGCGGCGAAACACGAACTGAGAATGAAGGCGCGATGGTCGCCACAGCCTGCGCTCTCGACAGGGTCGCGCTCGCGCGCGCCGCTGGGTCCTCCGGTCTGCGTCGCTGCGCGACTTGCCGGAGGATGACGAAAGGAACGGTGCGCAGGCGGACAGCTCACTGCGACCCCCTCTGACGCAGCCGCCTGCCACACTGTCCGCCGGTCTTTGACAACCCAGCCGACCCGCTCGCTTCAGGGCGCGCCGACGCGACGTGGACTGAGTGGACTCAGCGGACTGTGTTTTTCAGCCCTCGAACACCTCGACCCCGACCTCGCCGCCGGTGGTCAGCCAGGCCCGCTTCATCCCCTGGCTGTTGTAGGGGGCCGCAATGTTCCCGGCGCGGTCCAGGGCGATCAGGCCGCCGTCGCCGCCCATTCCGCCGATCTGGTCGATGACAGCCTGCGAGGCTTCGGCCAGGGTCTGGCCGCCTGAGACGCGCCAGGCGGTCTGGGCGGCGGCGGCGACGCGGATGAAATATTCGCCCTGGCCGGTGCAGGACACGGCGGCGCCTTCATCGGCCCAGGTGCCCGCCGCCGGAATGGGGGTGTCGCCCACTCGTCCGGGTAGTTTGCCGAACACCCCTGCGGTAGAGGTGGCGGCGGCCAGACGGCCCTCGCTGTCCAGAACGCAGCAGCCGACCGTGCCATGGCTCAGAACGCCCGGCGGATGATTGTCCTCGCCCTTGCCCGCATGGGTGAACCAGGCGGCCTCGTCGCCGATCGGCTCCAGCCCCTGATCGTGGGCGAACAGGGCCGCGCCCTCTCCGGCCAGCATGACATGCGGCGTGCGGTCCATCACGGCGCGGGCCGCGATCACAGGATTGCGGAACCCTTGCAGGGCCGCCACCGACCCCGCCTTGCGCGTCGCCCCGTCCATCAGGCTGGCGTCCAGCTCATAGGCTCCGGCCAGATTGGGCGAGGCGCCGCGTCCGGCGACATAGAGGCCGGAATCCTCCAGCATCACCACCGCCTCGACCGCCACGTCCAGGGCCGATGCGCCCGCGTCCAGCCGCGCCTTCATGGCCTCGACCACCTGGCGCATGTGCACAACCTCGGCGTCGTAGTTGCGCTCGCGCCGGGCGCCCGCGCCGCCGTGCAGAATGAGGGCCGTCATCGTTGGTCTCTCCGGATCGCCTCTTTTCAACGGGCGTGGCGCTGCTTAGCCTTCCCGAACCGCGAGCGCCACTGGAGGGCGTCGCCTCCCACAAGGAACTCCCCATGCGTGCAGTCCTGTCCACGACCCCCGGCGGACCCGAAACCCTGACGGTCGAGGAGGTGTTGGACCCGACGCCCAAAGCCGGCGAGGTGGTGATCGAGGTCAAGGCTGTAGGCATCAACTTCCCCGACACCCTCATCATCGAGGACAAATACCAGTTCAAGCCGCAACGCCCCTTCGCCCCCGGCGCCGAGGTGGCGGGCGTGGTCGAGGCGGTCGGCGAGGGCGTCAAGGGCGCGCTCAAGGGCGACCGCGTCATCGCCGTGCCCGGCTGGGGCGGTCTGGTTGAGCGTCTGGCCGTGCCCGCCGCCTCGGTCAACAAGATCCCCGACGGCATGGATTTCCAGACGGCGGCAGCGCTGATCATGACCTATGGCACCTCCTACTACGCCCTGAAGGACCGGGCGCAGCTGCAGCCGGGCGAGAGCCTGCTGGTGCTGGGCGCGGCGGGCGGCGTCGGCGTGGCGGCGGTCGAGCTGGGCAAGGTCATGGGCGCGCGCGTCATCGCCGCCGCCTCGACCAACGACAAGGTCCAGTTCGCGCTGGACGCCGGGGCCGACAACGGCCTGATCTATCCGTCGGGCAAGATGGACAAGGCGGCCCAGAAGGAACTCTCAGGAGAATTCAAGCTGGCCTCGGGCCGCGACGGGCCGGATGTGGTCTATGACGCCGTCGGCGGCGGCTATTGCGAGCCGGCCCTGCGCGCCATGGACTGGAACGGCCGCTATCTGGTGGTCGGCTTCCCGGCGGGCATACCGTCGCTGCCGCTGAACCTGACGCTGCTGAAGTCGGTGTCGGTGGTCGGCGTCTTCTGGGGCGCCGCCGTGGCCCGCGACCCGGCCGGGCATCAGGCCAATATGAACGACCTGTTCCGCCTCTGGACCGAAGGCAAGATCAAGCCGCGCATCAGCCGCACCTACCCCCTGGAACGCGCTCACGAGGCCATCCAGGCCCTTGGCGACCGCTCGGTGATGGGCAAGGTGGTGGTGACGGTGGACAGCTGACGCATTCTTGGGGCGCTATCGCTCACGACGCGGTCGTTCGCTGCTTGAGCGCGTGTCCCGCTACTCCTGCTTCATCCGCTCCAGCGCGGCCTCCGCATCCTTCCGGTGGCGGGGGCGGATGTTGGCGCCCAGGGTGGCGATAAGGGCCGCGAACACCGCCGCGTCGTCGGTGAAGCCTATGCCGGCGAAGACATCGGGGATGGCGTCGATCGGCAGGACGAAATAGGCCAGCGCCCCCAGCATCAGCCCCTTGGCCGCCATCGGCGTCTGCGGGTCGCGCGCGGCGAACCAGACGCTCAGCGCCTGATTGGCGAAGGGGATGCGGGCGGCCGTGCGCCTGATCTTGGGCCAGAAGCCGCGCTGCACGCGCACCTCATTCACGGCCACCACGGAGGGCGTCAGGGCATGGGAAGGGTCCAGCGCCTGTTCCGGCGTGACGGGTTTTGCGTTTGCGCTCATGGCGTCTAAATCCACAGAACGAAAAGACGTTCACTCCCCAACATATAGGCAGATTTTCATGAAACTCGACGGTTCGATCTCGGCAGTGGTCACGGGCGGCGCCTCGGGCCTGGGCGAAGGCACGGCGCGCGCCATCGCCGCGACGGGCGCCAGGGTCGCCCTGTTCGACATGAACGAGGAGAAGGGCGAACAGATCGCCAAGGAGATCGGCGGGGTCTTCTGCAAGGTCGACGTCACCTCCGACGAAGACGTCGCCGCCGCCTTCGCCAAGGCCCGCGCCGCCCATGGCCAGGAGCGTCTGACCGTCAACTGCGCCGGCATCGCCACGGGCCAGAAAACCGTCAGCCGCAAGCGCGACACCGGCGAGATTCGCGCCCACGACATGGCCAGCTTCGAGCGCACCGTGCGCGTCAACCTGTTCGGCACTTTCCGCGTCCTGTCGCAGTCGGCTCTGGGCATGGTGACGCTGGAGCCCATGGAGGACGGCGAGCGCGGCCTGATCGTCAACACCGCCTCTGTGGCGGCCCAGGACGGCCAGATCGGTCAGGCGGCCTATTCGGCGTCCAAGGGCGGCGTCTACGCCATGACCCTGCCTGTCGCCCGCGATCTGGCCCAGGAAGGCGTGCGCGTGAACACCATCCTGCCCGGCATCATGTGGACGCCGATGATGGCCGGCATGGACCAGAAGATTCAGGACGCCCTGGCCGCCGCCATCCCCTTCCCCAGCCGCCTCGGCCGCCCCGCCGACTATGCGTCCCTGGTGCTGGAGCTGGCCCGCAACGTCTACATCAACGGCGAATGCATCCGTCTGGACGGCGCCATCCGGCTGGCGCCGCGCTAAGGAAAAGTCGTCTTCTGACGCGATTTTTCGCAAAGCCTCTTGCGAGGATGCGGGCGGGTCCGCTATAGGCCCGCCTCTCGACGAGATGGATCGCAAACGCAGCGGTCGTCGCGGAGTGCGGGCGTAGCTCAGTGGTAGAGCACAACCTTGCCAAGGTTGGGGTCGAGAGTTCGAATCTCTTCGCCCGCTCCAGTCGAAAACGCAGAAGGCCCGTCGTCACCGGCGGGCCTTTGTCGTTTCAGGCCCGCGCGCGAACGGCCGCCGCTTCCACAGCGACCTCATGGGCGGTGAAGTTTGCCAAGGTTGGGGTCGAGAGTTCGAATCTCTTCGCCCGCTCCAGTCGAAAACGCAGAAGGCCCGTCGTCACCGGCGGGCCTTTGTCGTTCTTGGATTTGATGGACCGTCAGTTCAGGCCCAGCGCCCGCTTGATCTCGCGCCAGTCGACCATCTTGTAGTTCTGCTGGCCGGGGTGGGGCGTATCGGTGTCGTCGTGGAAGGCGATGGCTCCCTGGGGCCAGGGGCCGATGGGGCCGCTCCAGGCGTCCAGACCGTCGGTGTGGGTGACGCCGTCGATGGCCGCCCCGCTGGTGGTCGCCACGCCGTCCACGATGGCGAAGCGGCCGACGTAGGCATAGGCGGTCTGTGCGCCCGTTCCCGTCACCCGCCACACCGGATAGGTGCTGTCGCCCTGGCTGGAGGCGATCAGATATTTGTCGGCGCCGTCGCGCATGAGGGTCAGCCCTTCGACATCGTCGGTCAGGCGGATGCGGTCGATGGGGTGAATCTGCGTCGGCGTTCCGGGCGCGGCGGGGTCGAAGTCGAAGCGCCAGACGCCGACATCCTCCTCGCCGACATACAGCTGGTCTGCGGCGTCATCGACGACGCAGCCCTCGGTCTGGCTGCCCAGCTGCATGGAGCGCTCGACGACGCCGACGGGGCCGTTCGGACCGGCGGTGACGCGGATCTGCTGGATCAGGCCAGCCTTGTTGTTGGGGACGAGATAGTAGGCGCCGCCACGCTGGCCCATGCAGAAGCCATAGGGCTCGCCCATGTCGGTGGAGATGAAGCCCCAGCGACGCACCTCCAGGGTGTCTGGGTCCATCAGCCAAGTCATGACGCCGAAACGGTCGCGCTCGGCGGCGGCGACCAGCACCATGGGCTTGCCGTCCACGACGAAGCCCGAACGGACATCGACGTTGTTCATCGGCCCATCCGGGAAGAACTGGCGCACCGTGCCGTCCAGATTGTGGACATAGAGGCCGTCGGACTTGTCTGTGCCGAACAGGACGGCCCGGCTCGGATCGCGCGGGTCGGCCCAGAAGGCGGGGTCGTCGGCGTCGACGGTCGGGTCGGTGGTCACCACGGTCTCGACGGCGGCGACGACGGCGCGGGCCGGATCGCCTGCGGCCAGAACGCCTTGCGGAATTTCGGGCTCGACCGTGGCGCAGGCGGCCAGAAGGGCGGCGGACGCCGTCAGAGTGGTCAGGATGCGGATCGACATGGGCGGCCTCGGTGGGTGAATTTCAAGGGTCGGGCGCGCCAGACCACGCGGTCCGCCCCTGAGCAAGCCAAGGCTCCATGACGGTTCGACGTCGCCTGAATGACGCTTCGTCCGCATCGGGATCAACTGTCACGCCTGCGACGGAAAATCGGCATGGGCTGTTCTCAAAACCGTCGCGGAGGCGTCGCCGCCAGGCCCTAGCAGCGCCCTCGACAACCGGGCCCGCTTCAGGGACGCCGGCCCAACGGGGATGCTTCCTGATGAAACTCGCTCTTCTGCTCGGCGCTGCGCTTGCGCCTCTGGCCTTGGCTCAGCCCGCCTTTGCGTCGGATCAGATCGTCGGCGCCGCAGCCAGTGCGCCCGCCGCCGTCAACGCTGCAGAGGTGATCTACGGTCGGGTGACCAATGCGTCGGGCCAGCCTCTTCCGGGCGCCGAGGTGGTGGTGCGCGGCGGCGGCCAACGGGTCGTCTCCAACACCCAGGGCGAATTCATTCTGCCGGTGCGCGCCGGCCAGATCAGCTTCGACGTCAGCTATCTGGGTCTGCCCTCGGCCAGCCAGACGGTGACGGTGGCGACGGGCGCCAGCCCTCGCGTCGTGGTCGCCCTGGGCGGCGGTGATGCGACGACGCTGGAAGACGTGGTCGTCACGGGCGTCATCACCGACGGCGTGGCCCGCTCGCTGAACCAGCAACGCAGCGCCGACGGCACCATCAACGTCCTGTCGTCCGACGCCATCGGCCGCTATCCCGACCCGAACGTGGCCGAATCCCTGCAACGCGTCGCCGGCGTCGCCATCCAGCGCGACCAGGGCGAAGGCCGCTACATCAACGTGCGCGGCGCCCCCTCGGCCTTCACCGCCGTGTCGGTCGACGGCGTGACCATCCCGTCGGTCGATTCCTCGACCCGGGCGGTCGACCTCGACACCCTGCCCAGCGACATCGTCAACACGCTGGAAGTGTCCAAGACGCTTCTGCCCAGCCAGGACGCCGACTCCATCGCCGGCGCGGTCAACATCACGACCCGGTCGGCCTTCGATCAGCGCCGCCTGCGCGTGAACGGCTATCTGGGCGGCAGCTACAACGACTACGGCGGCTCCGACACCCGCGCGGGCGCTACGGTCTCCAACGTTTTCGGGGCCGACCAGACCTTCGGCGGCCTGCTGTCGCTCAGCTATTCCGAGACCAACCGCCGCCCCGACAACGTCGAATCCGGCTGGACCAAGATGGAGACCCCGGACGGAACCGAGGTGTTCGCGCTCGAGGAGAGCCTGTTCAAAGACTATGAGACCACCCGCACCCGCATGGCTGCGACCGGCGCCCTGGAATGGCGCCCGACCGACAGCTTCCGTGCTTACCTGCGCGGCTCCTACGCCCAGTTCGAGGACGATGAATTCCGCAACCAGCTGCTGCTGACCTATGACGAGGACGGCCTGCGCAACGGCGCCACCGACGCCAGCGCCACCTTCGACGACGTGACCGTCGAGCGCCAACTGCGCCACCGCACCCAGCAGAACGACATCTTCACCCTGTCGGCGGGCGCAGCGCACAACTTCGAAAACGGCGTCGCCTGGGACTACAACCTGTCGCTGGCCAGCAGCGAGCAGACCTATCCCAACCGCAATGAACTGCTGTTCCGTTCGACCAATACGCCGACCGTCAGCTACGACTTCTCGGGCGATCACCGCCAGCCGACCTATTCGATCTTCCAGACCGAAGAGCATCTGAGCGCGGCCGACTACGCCTTCCGCGAAAACGCCTTCCGCTCGAACACCACCCAGCAGGAAGAGTTCGCAGCCCAGACCAATGTGGTCGTGCCGACCCTGATCGGCGGCCATGGCGTGGACTGGTCTTTCGGCCTGAAGTTCGCCAGCCGCGAGGTCTCCGCCGACGAAGAGCGCACACGCGACCGTCGCGCCGCCTCGCGTCCGGCCCAGACCTATGCCGAACTGATGACCAACCGGCCCTCGCAGAACTACGACTATTTCCTGGGTCCGAAGTTCGACTACGGCCTGGTCGACGCCTATTTCGCCCAGGCGCGTGCGACCTCGCCGCGCCGCATGCCGGATTCGATCATCGCCGACTATGAGGCCCAGGAAGACATCCTGGCCGGTTACGCCCAGGCCCGCGCCGATCTGGGACGCGCCAACATCGTCGCCGGCCTGCGCGTCGAACAGACCCGCTTCGACGGCTCAGCCACGGCCTACAACGCCGACGACGACACCTATTCGCCGCGCGAGGTCAGCCGCGACCACACCGATTTCTTCCCCAATCTGACGGTGCGCTACGGCTTCTCGGACGATCTGATCGGTCGTTTCGCCCTGACCCGCGCCATCTCGCGTCCGGAATACAACGACATCGTCCCGCGCTCGGTCGAGGAGACCGACGGCTCGGTCATCGAAGTGGAACTGGGCAATCCCGACCTGAACCCGACCCTGTCCAACAACTTCGACGCCGGTCTGGAATACTATCTGCGTCCGCTGGGCGTGATTTCGGCCAACGTCTTCTACAAGGACCTCAGCGATTACCGCTACACCCTGACGCTGGACGGAACCTACAATGGCGATCCGGCGCGCCTGACGCGGGTCGAGAACGCCCCCGACGGCCATCTGGCCGGTCTGGAACTCAACTGGCAGCAGACCTTCAGCTTCCTGCCGGGCTGGGCCTCGGGCTTCGGCGTCTTCGCCAACTACACCCTGACCGACGCCGAAATCGATCTGGGCCGCACCTATGAAGGCCGCAGCGTCTTCGCCCTGCCCGGTCAGTCCGACACCACCTACAACCTGGCCGCCTTCTATGAGATGGGCGGCTTCAGCGCCCGCCTCAGCTACACCAAGCGCAGCGACTATCTGGAAGAGATCAACGCCGACGACGGCGATTTCGACCTCTATGTCGAGGACCGCGAACAGCTGGACTTCACCACCAGCTATGAGTTCTCGAACGGCATGGAGCTGTTCGCCGAGGCCAAGAACCTGACGGACTCGCCGGGCGTTCGCTACTACGGCTCGCGCGAGCGGACCTATGAGTACGAGAAGTTCGGCTACAACGTCTTCGTGGGCCTGCGCTTCAAACTCTGAGGCCGAAACGTCTGAAACATCGGAAGGGTCGGGCGGAAACGTCCGGCCCTTTTGGCGTGTGTGCGCCTGTCAGGGGCCCCGGCCGTTGCCGCCGCACCCTTGTGCCGCCTATATGCTGGCCACGACCCACGCGATCGAGATCATGGCCCGGAAGAAAGACACATCCAGCGGACTGCTCGGCGGCCTGCGCTCCATGCTGGGCCGCAAGACGTCCCTCGCTGCGCCCGAAGCTGCGCCCGAGATTGCGCCGCCGTCGGCGCCCATCGTGGTCGAGAGCCGTCCTGATCCCGGCGGCGTATTCGTCATTCCACCGGCGCCGGGCCCCACGCCCGAGTTGCCGCCGACCCAGACCTCAACCGAGACCCCTTCCTCCCCCGCGCCAGAACAGGACCAGAGCACCATCATGGCCGAAGCCGCATCCTCCAGCACCGCATATGACGTCATCATCATCGGCGGCGGTCCCGGCGGTTACAACGCCGCCATCCGCGCGGGCCAGCTGGGGCTGAAGGTCGCCTGCGTCGAGATGCGCGAGACCCTGGGCGGCACCTGCCTCAACGTCGGCTGCATGCCCTCCAAGGCGCTGCTGCACGCCTCGGAGCTGTTCGAACAGGCCAACACGGAGTTCGCCTCCATCGGCATCGACGTCTCGCCCAAGCTGAACCTGACCCAGATGCACAAGGCCAAGGACGACAGCGTCACCGGCCTGACCAAGGGCATCGAATTCCTGTTCAAGAAGAACAAGGTCGACTGGCTGAAGGGCCGCGGCCGTCTCGCCGGCGCCGGAAAGGTCGAAGTCGAGGCCGCTGACGGGTCGAAGACGACCTATGAGACCAAGAACACCATCATCGCCACCGGCTCCGAGCCCACCCCCCTGCCGGGCGTGGCCTTTGAAGACGGCAAGGTGATCGACAGCACCGGCGCCCTGTTCCTGCCCAAGGTGCCCAAGCATCTGATCGTCATCGGCGCGGGCGTCATCGGCCTGGAGCTGGGCTCGGTCTGGCGTCGTCTGGGCGCCCAGGTGACGGTGGTGGAATTCCTCGACAAGGTCGGCGCCGGCATGGACGCCGAGGTCGCCACCGCCTTCCAGCGCGGCCTGACCAAACAGGGCATGACCTTCCGCATGGGAACCAAGGTCACCGGCGCCAAGCCGGGCAAGGACGGCGTCGAACTGACGCTGGAACCTTCCAAGGGCGGCGAGGCCGAAACCCTGAAGGGCGACGTGGTTCTGGTGGCCATCGGCCGTCGTCCCTACACCGCCGATCTGGGGCTGGAGACGGTCGGCATCACGACCGATCCGCGCGGCTTCATCGGCCATGACCACTTCAAGACCTCCGCGCCCGGCGTCTGGGTCATCGGCGACGTGACCCACGGCCCGATGCTGGCCCACAAGGCCGAGGAGGACGCCGTGGCCGCCGTCGAACTGATCGCGGGCAAGGCGGGCCATGTCGACTACGACCTGGTCCCCAGCGTCATCTACACCGGCCCGGAAGTGGCCTGGGTCGGCAAAACCGAGGAGCAGCTCAAGGCCGCCGGAATCGCCTTCAAGAAGGGCAAATTCCCCTTCGCCGCCAACAGCCGCGCCAAGATCAACCATGAGACCGAAGGCTTCGCCAAGGTCCTGGCCGACGCCGCGACCGACAAGGTTCTGGGCGTCCACATCTACGGCCCGCAAGCCGGCGAGCTGATCGGCGAAGCCTGCGCCGTCATGGCCTTCGGCGGCGCCTCTGAAGACATCGCCCGCATCTGCCACGCCCACCCGACCCGCTCGGAAGCCGTCAAGCAAGCGGCCATGGGCGTCGAGGGCTGGACCATGCAGGCGTAGGTCTGGGGTTCAGACTGCATGCATTGCGGCGCGCTCCGAAAGGGCGTGCCGTTTTGTCATTCCTCCCCCACCGGGGGAGGGGGACCGCCTGCAAGGCGGTGGAGGGGGCCAGCCTCAGGCGCCCGTTTATCTCAAAGACCTACGCCTTCTTCTTCCTTCGCCAATCCCTTCTTACCCAGCCCGCTGTCAGCCCCCTCCACCATCCTTCGGATGGTCCCCCTCCCCCGATGGGGAGGAATGAATTCTTCCGGCCTCGCACTCATCTCTGCTTATGGCTATCTCCGGGCTCGACCTTCCCCACAACACCGGACGCTCCTCATGGACCTCCATCTCACCGGCAAGCGCGCCTTGATCTGCGGCGGGTCCAGCGGCCTGGGCCGGGCGGTCGCCATGGCTCTGGTGGCCGAGGGGGCGCATGTGGCCTTGTTGTCGCGCGATGCGGCCAAGCTGCAGGCTGTGGCCGATGAACTGAACGCCAAGGGGCCAGGCCGGGCGGTGATCGCCCCCGCAGACCTGGCCGATCACGACAGCTTGCTGAAGGCTGTGGATGTCGCAGAACAGGCGCTGGGCGGGCCGATCCAGATATTGCTCAACAACACCGGGGGGCCGCCGCCGTCGGGGGTGTCGGGGCTGGAGCCGGACCTGTGGCGGACGCAGTTCGAGGCCATGGTGCTGTCGATCTTCCGCCTGACCGACCGGGTGCTGCCGGGGATGAAGGCCATGGGCTGGGGCCGCATCCTCAACGTCGCCTCCATCACCGTCATCGAGCCGGTGGCGTCGCTGGGCGTGTCCAACACCCTGCGGGCTTCGGTCGCCGCCTGGGCCAAGACCCTGTCGAACGAGGTCGGGCCGCTGGGGATCACCGTCAACACCCTGCTGCCCGGCCGCATCGACACGCCGCGCATCGAACGGCTGGATGCCGCCCGCGCCGCCGCCAACGGCATCACGCCTGAGGTCGCCCGCACGGAGGCGGCGACAAGCATTCCCGTGGGCCGCATCGGCTCGACGGAGGAGTTCGGCGCCGTCGCCGCATTTCTGGCCAGCCCCCAGGCGGCTTATGTCACCGGCTCCCTGATCCGTCTGGACGGCGGGGCGGTGAAGGCGGTCTGATCGTCGCTTCAGACCGCTGCGGCGATCTCTTCCAGCGGATGGGTCGAAGGCGGCAGAATTCCATCGAACTTCACCGTGTTGCGCGAAAAATCCAGCGTCACCCGCCGGAACCGGCCCAGCAGGTCCGCGCCGATCAGCAATGTCGGCTGGTCCGACAGCTCCAGCGCGTCGAAACAGTGAAGGTCCGCGAACAGCAGGGTCGTCGGCCCCAAACGGTTGGGGCCGAGGCGCAGGTCGCTGACCTGGGCCAGTTCCGCCTGAAGGCTTTGTCCTGTGACGCCGAACACGGGCGTGGACCGTGTGCGCGACAGGCCGCCAGACCGGTTGCGGGTGATGGCGCGGCGCAGGGCGTGGTTGCCGATGGAGTATTGCGCGCCGCTGTCGACAAAAGCCGCGGCGGGCTCTCCGCTGACCCGGAGTTCGGTCATGATCAACTGGCCGAAGCGTCCGCGCATGGAACGGACGCCGTCGCGGAACAGCCGCGAACCCGTGTTCATCACCCCGCCCATCAGCACCTGCATGCCTGGCCGCGTCAGGCTGGCGGCCCGTCGCTGGGTGTCGAAGCTCAGTTTGAAGCGGGCCAGAATGTCCAGACCGATCAGGCCGTCGGCGCCCAGCTGGTCATGCGGCAGGACCGGACAGCGCAGCCGGTGCATGCTCAGGCCGTGGAGCCTGATCTTCTCCACCTCGACGCTGGGGGTGACGGCGGCCTCGGCGATGCCGTGAACGATCAGGGGATCGCGCGCCGGCAGGGTCATCAGGGCCGCGACCCGGTCGGACACGGCGGTCGAGGCCGAGCCGGTGTCGATGACGAAGTTGAACGGGCCGTGGTCGTTGATCTCCACCCGGGCGGCGACGCGGGTGAACAGGTTGCGTGTCAACTGGATTTCGGTCGGGTCGGGCGGCCAGGATGATGTCGGGGGCGACATCTGGGACGGCGGCGGGATCTGCGCCGACGCAGGGCCTGGGCTGAAGATGCACGGCGTCAGGGCGCTGGCGGCCAGGCCCTGCAGGATGGTGCGGCGGTCGGTCGGCAGGACAGGATCCTGCATCAGCTTCATCTCCTGACGCCTTGCGGGGCGTCGATGATCACCGGGCGATACTGATCCCATTTATCGAAACTGGCGAGTCGCCCCGAACGTCGAAGGCTCAGCCTCGCGGATGGGCGTCCGCATAGGCCGCCAGCAGGCGGGCGGCGTCGACGGCGGTGTATTTCTGCGTCGTCGACAAACTGGCGTGGCCCAGAAGCTCCTGGATCGAGCGCAGATCGGCCCCGGCCCCCAGCAGATGAGTGGCGAAGCTGTGGCGCAGGGCGTGCGGCGTGGCCGAGGCCGGCAGGCCCAGTCGGCCGCGCAGGCGCTGCACCATGGCCTGGACGTGACGCGGACTGAGGGGGCCGCCCCGGCGCGCGCGGAACAACGCCTCATGCGGCGCGACGGCGTGGGGCAGAAGCGCCAGATAGGTCTCGACCGCCTCGGCCACGGCGGGCAGGACCGGGACCATGCGGGTCTTGCCGCCCTTGCCGGTGATGCGCAGCGTCTCGGCCAGGGGCGCATCGGACCGCAGCAGCGACAACCCCTCCGATATGCGCAGGCCGCAGCCGTAGAGCAGGGTCAGAACCGCCTGGTCGCGCGCCGCCTCCCACGGGTCGACATCGGGATCAACCTGGCTTTCACCCAGCAGACCGCGCGCCTGATCCTCGTTCAGCGGGCGCGGCAGGGTGGGCTTCAGGCGCGGCCCCCGCACCAGGGCGATCTGGGGCGCCGCCACGCCGCAGCGGCGGTCGAGGAAGGCGTGAAAGGCGCGGATGGCCGACAGGGTCTGGCTGATCGACCGCGCCGCCAGGCCGGAGCGTTCCGAGCCGTCGCCCGCCCGCCGCTCGGCCAGATGGGCGCGCAGTTCGGCGGCGCTGATCCCGCCCATGTCGGCCAGGGACAGGGCCTCGCCGCGATGCCGCTCCAGAAAGGCCAGATACAACCGCCCGATGTGCCCGTAAGCCTCCAGCGTGCGCGGCGACAGGCGGCGCTCATGCGCCAGATGCTCCAGCCAGGCCAGAAAGGCTTCTGACGCGGTCATCACCCCAGCAGGGGCCAGCGCTCGGCGGTGCGTTCCACCACGCGGGCGATGAAGGCCACCAGTTCGCAGCCCATGGTGGCGGTGAAGCCGTCGTCTTCCGGCGAGCCGAAGGCGCACAGCGCAGGCCGCGCCGTCTCCGAACCGGGGAACAGGGGCGCCATGCGGATCAGGGCGACCGACCGCACCTGCTCCTCCTGTGCGCCGAACAGGTTCAGCCCCTCGAAATTCGGTCCCAGCCAGGTCAGGCCGTGCTCGCCCAGCAGGCCGTCGACGCCGCCCGCCTCCAGCGTGCGCCAGCCGAAGGGCGTCGGGCCCGGCTTCTCCAGCGCCACGGCGGCGCCGGCCAGACCGAACCGCCCCTGAGACAGGGCGTCCAGACGGCGGGCCAGATCAGACAGGTTGCGCGCCTCCAGCAGGTCCAGCGCCGCGACATGCGTCTGGGTCTGGGCGGCGAAGTTGGCGCGGGCGATGGCTTCGATGCGTTTGCGGGCGTCGGCCTCGCGCTCGGCGGCCTCCTCCAGCTTGGTCAGGGCGGCGCGGCCGAACTCCACGACATTGCGGCCGTGGGGCTTCAGCCCGATCTCCTCCAGCAGGGAGCGGTCGTCCAGAAGGGTCTGGGGGTGGGCCTGCAGCCAGGCGCGGATGTCGGGCCAGTGCGGGCCGTCCTCCGCCGCCGGAGGGGTCAGATCAGGGGTGACGCTCACAAATCTCTCCTGACGCGACGCGGATCGAGGGCAACTCTAGAGGATCGACTGTCCCGTCTTGCCCCAGTCCGCCAGGAAGGCATCAAGACCCTTGTCGGTTAACGGGTGCTTGACCAGGGCCTTGAAAACATCGGCGGGGATGGTGGCGGCGTCGGCGCCGGCCAGGGCCGCAGCCGTCACATGGTCGGGATTGCGCAGGGAGGCGGCCAGAATCTCGGTGTCGAAATCGTGGATGTCGTAGAGGGTGCGGATCTCCTCCAGCAGACCCACGCCGTCGGCGCCGACATCCTCCAGACGGCCCACGAAGGGGGAAATGAAGGTCGCGCCCGCCTTGGCGGCCAGCATGGCCTGGGCGGCCGAGAAGCACAGGGTGACATTGGTCTTGATCCCCTTGTCGGCAAACGCCCGCGTGGCGCGCAGCCCGTCCCAGGTCAGGGGCAGCTTGACGACCACGTTGGGCGCGATGGCGGCCAGCTTGTCGCCTTCCTTGACCATGGTCTCGAAATCGGTCGCCACGGCCTCGGCGGAGATCGGCCCCTCGACCAGGGCGCAGATTTCGGCGATGACCTCTGCGATGTTGCGACCGGACTTGGCGATCAGCGAGGGATTGGTGGTGACGCCGTCCACCATTCCGGTGGGGACCATGTCCTTGATGACGGCGACGTCGGCGGTGTCGAGAAAGAGTTTCATGAGACAAGGTATTAGCGCCGACCTGATCGAAGCGCGACTCTCCTTTTCCTCCCCACACAGTGGGGAGGAGGTGCGTTTCCTCCCCACTGTGTGGGGAGGGGGACCACGAAGTGGTGGAGGGGCTGTATCCGCGCGCTCGGTGAGAGATTCGTCAGGGCGCTCCGCTGACGCAGCTCCTCCGTCTCGTGCGCTGTCGCGCCCGATCCACCTCCCCATGTCATGGGGAGGAAATTAAGCGGTGAAAGTCGCCTCGGTCCTCATTCCCCTGCCGGTGCCGGAAGCCTTTGATTATGAGGTTCCCGAGGCGCTGGAGATTGCGCGCGGCGATCAGGTCGCCGTGCCGCTGGGGCCGCGCCTGATCCGGGGCGTGGTGGCCGAGGTGCGCGAGACCACCGGCTCCAACCGACGGCTGAAGGTCATCGACCACCGGCTGGAGGAGCCGCGCCTGCCCGAGGGCGCGCTGGCTTTCGTCGAGTGGGCCGGGCGCTGGACCCTGAGTCCGCCGGGCGAAATGGCGGCGGCGGCGCTGAAGGGACTGCGGGCGCCGCGCCCCCGGCCCGAGCGTCGGGTGCGCCGTGTCGGCGAACGGACCCCGGCCCGGCCCACGGCGGCGCGCACGACGGTGCTGGAGGCTCTGGGCGAGCGATCCATGACCGGTCCCGATCTGGCGCGGGCGGCGGGGGTGTCGTCGGGCGTGGTCAAGGGTCTGGTCGATGAAGGGGTGCTGGAGGTCATCGAGATCGAGGCGGCCTCGGCCTTCGATGCGCCCGACCCCGACCATGCGCCGGCGCATCTGAACCCGGATCAGGCGGCGGCGGCGAAGGCCCTGGCCCAGGCGGCGATGAAGGGCGGCTTTTCCCCCTTCCTGCTGGACGGGGTCACAGGCTCGGGCAAGACCGAAGCCTATCTGGAGGCGGCGGCTCAGGCGCTGCGGGCCGATCCGACGGCGCAACTGCTGATCCTGTTGCCCGAGATCGCCCTGACCCAGGCCCTGATCGAGCGCATCACCGCCCGCTTCGGCGCCGCCCCGGCGGAATGGCACTCCGGCGTCGCCCCGCCGCGCCGTCGTCAGGTGTGGGAGGCGGTGGCGGCGGGCCGCTGCAACATCGTGGTCGGCGCCCGCTCGGCCCTGTTCCTGCCCTTCGTCAATCTGAAGCTGCTGATCGTCGACGAGGAGCACGACGGTTCGTTCAAACAGGACGAGGGTCTGATCTATCACGGACGGGACCTGGCCGTGGCGCGCGCGCGGATCGAGGGGGCGACGGTGGTTCTGGCCTCGGCCACCCCGTCGCTGGAGACGCTGTGGAACGCGCAGCAGGGGCGTTACGGCTGGCTGAAGCTGGGCGCACGGCACGGCGCCGCCGTCCTGCCCGACATCGGCCTGCTGGACCTGCGCCAGGCGCCGCCCGATCCCCAGACCTGGCTGTCTCAGCCCCTGCGCGAAGCCATCGGCGAGACCTTTGCGCGCGGCGAACAGAGTCTGCTGTTCCTCAATCGGCGCGGCTATGCGCCGGTGGTGCTGTGCCGGGTCTGCGGCCATCGGATGACGGCGCCCGACACCGACTCCTGGCTGGTCGAGCATCGCTACACCGGCCGTCTGGTCTGCCATTTGACCGGCTTCTCCATGATGCGGCCCAAGGTTTGTCCGTCCTGCGGAGCCGAGGACAGCCTGGTCTCGGTCGGTCCCGGCGTCGAACGGGTCGAGGAGGAGGTCCGCGCCCTCTTCCCCGAGGCGCACACGGCGGTGTTCAGCTCCGACACCACGCCCGACGCCAGATCCGCCCGCGCCCTGATCCAGGCCATGCAGGCCGGCGAGATCGACATATTGGTGGCGACCCAGGCGGCGGCCAAGGGCCACAACTTCCCCAATCTGACCCTGGTCGGGGTGGTGGACGCCGACCTGGGCTTGCGCGGCGGGGACTTAAGGGCGGCGGAGCGCACCTTCCAGTTGCTGACCCAGGCGACAGGACGCGCAGGCCGCGCCGACAAGCCGGGTCGCGCCTTGCTGCAGACCTGGACGCCCGATCATCCCGTTCTGATGGCTCTGGCGGCGGGCGACCGCGACGCCTTCGTCGAGGCCGAGATGGCCGAGCGCGAGGCCGCGGCCCTGCCGCCCTACGGTCGTCTGGCGGCGCTGATCCTGTCCAGCGAGAACGGCGCGGCGGTCGAGAAGACGGCGCGCGATCTGGCGGAATCCATTCCCAACGCCGAGCGGCTTGAGGTCTACGGCCCCGCCGACGCGCCGCTGGCCCTGGTGCGCGGGCGCAGGCGCAAGCGGCTGCTGGTCCGCGCCGACCGCGACGTGGACCTGCAAGGCTTCCTGCGCGCCTGGCTGGCGCGGGTGAAGATCCCCGCCTCGGTGCGTCTGAGCGTCGACGTGGACCCGTACAGTTTCTTGTAGCGGCGCTATCGCTCGCCGCGCGGCGGCTCGCTGCTTGAGCGCGACGGCTTTGCGCCGGTTCAGTGCGGGTCGACCAGCCTGATCTCGAACAGGGTCGGCCAGTTCTTGCCGGTGACATACAGACGCCGGGCCTCGGCGTCCCAGGCGATGCCGTTCAGCACCGCGTCCTCGGGGTCGAGGTGGGAACGATCGGGCAGCAGGCCGGTCAGGTCGATGACGCCGACCACATGCCCGGTCTCCAGGTCGATGCGGACGATGTAGTCCGTCTGCCAGACATTGGCGAAAACCTCGCCGTCGATGAACTCCAGCTCGTTCAACTGAGTCAGGGGGCGGCCGTTCAGCGTCACCGGCACGCGCCCGGTCTCGGCGAAGGTGACGGGATCCAGGAACCGCAAGCTCGCCGTGCCGTCCGACAGGATCAGGCGGCGTCCGTCATGGGTCAGACCCCAGCCCTCGCCCGTGTACGAGAACTCGCCCTCGGGCCTCAGGGTCTCGGCGTTCCAGATGAAGCCGCGGCCGCCGTGCCAGGTGAGGGTCAGGATGCGGCCGTTGATCTCGGTCAGCCCTTCTCCGAACAGGGACGGATCAAGGGTGCGCTGGCGCAGGACGGCCCCGTCCTCCAGCCGCACGCGCCGCACCGTCGAGGGCGACCGTCCGGTGCTTTCCAGAAGCACGCCGTCGCGGATCACCAGACCTTGCGTGAAGGCCGCCGGATCGTGCGGCAGGCGGCGGACGATCTCATAGCCGTAGACCGGCATGGCTGGAGGCGCAGCGGCGGCGGGCGGCGGGGTCTGGTTTTCTGTCAGGTTCTCGGGCTGGGCGAAGGCCGCAACCGGGGTCAGCAGCAGGAACGCCGCCAGAACCGCCGGGACGGCCCTCATGCTCAGACGCCCGGCTCGGCGGTTTCGGCCTTGTTCAGGGCGGCCTTGGCGGCCTCCTCGGCTTTCTGCTTCCTGATCTGGGCGTTGCGCGACCACATGTTCAGCCCTTCGACCAGGGCCGAGAAGGCCATGGCGGCGTAGATATAGCCCTTGGGCACATGCACGCCGAAGCCGTCAGCGATCAGCACAGCGCCGATCATCAAGAGGAAGCCCAGGGCCAGCATGACCACGGTGGGGTTCTTGTCGATGAACTCGGCCAGGGGATCGGCGGCCAGCAGCATGACGCCCACTGCGAAGATCACCGCCACCATCATGATCGGCACATGATCCGTCATGCCGACGGCGGTCAGGATGGAGTCGATCGAAAAGACCAGGTCCAGCAGGATGATCTGGAAGATGGCCGTGCCGACATTGTTGATGACGACGTCCTTTTTGTCCTTCTCCAGCATGTCGTTCGACGGGGTGACGTCGACCGTGTGGTGGATCTCCTTGGTGGCCTTCCACACCAGGAACAGGCCGCCGGCGATCAGGATCAGGTCGCGCCATGAGAAGGCGGTGTCGAAGCTTTCGCCATGCAAGCCCAGGTCGAAGACCGGCTGGGTCAGGCCGACGATCCAGCCGATGGCGGCCAGAAGGCCCAGGCGCATGATCAGGGCCAGGCCGATGCCGATGCGGCGCGTGCGCTGGCGATGCTCGGGCGGCAGCTTGTTCGACAGGATCGAAATGAAGATCAGATTGTCGATGCCGAGCACGACCTCCATCACCACCAGGGTGATCAAGGCCGCCCAGGCGGCGGGGTCCGTAAGTAGGTGGGCGACGCCGTCGAGCATGGGATGTCCTGAAAATCAGTCGAAGGTTTTCGTAAAGGTCGCCGGGGCCGCCATCAAGATGAAACGTCGTGCGCAGGCGTCGCACCCTGGGGCGGGTTCTGCGGGTCATGGGTGATGGCGGGCACGTCGCGCACCAGGGCCCCCGCGCCGCCGCCGTCGATGACGGCCTGGCGCACAGCGGCGTGGCTGGCCAGGCTCTGGGCCTCGACATAGATGCGGCCGACCTGGGGGAAGGCGGCGCGTATGGTGCGCTCCAGCCGGGCGACCGCGTCCTCGACCTGGGCGGCGGTCAGATCGTCGCGGAAATCCAGGCTGAGGGCGACCAGGATCTCATGCGGACCGAAATGCATGGTGCGGGCGTCGTTCAGCCCCTCCACCCCCGGCTCGGCGCGGGCTAGGGCCTCTATGCCTTGACGTGTGGCGGGATCGGCCGCCTCTCCCGTCAGCAGGCTCTGGCTCTCGAAGGCGAGGAAACCCGCCGTCAGCGCCAATATCGCGCCGATGATGACGGAGGCGACGCCGTCCAGAACCGGCAGGGCGAAAACCTGACTGGCCACCACCCCGACCAGAGCCACCACCAGTCCCGCCAACGCCGCCGTGTCCTCGAACAGAACGGTGAAGACGGTCGGATCCTTGGAGTGGTGGATCGACGCCAGCAGCGGTTGGCCGGCCCGCTCCACATTGAAGGCTTTGAGCGCGATCACCCAGGACACGCCCTCGAAGACCACCGCCAGCCCCAGCACCAGATAGTTGACCCAGGGATTGGCGATCGGCTCGGGCGCGCGGATGCGTTCGATCCCGTGCAGGATGGAGATGACCGCCCCCAGGCCGAAGATCAGCACCGCCACGACGAAGGTGTAGAAATAGAGCTGCAGCCCGTGGCCGAACGGATGGGTCTCGCTGGGCGGCCGGGCCGAGCGCCTGAGCCCGATCAGCAGCAGGATCTGGTTGCCGGTGTCGACGACGGAATGCACCGCCTCGCTCATCATCGCCGCCGAACCGGTGAACAGGGCGGCGGCGAACTTGGTCGCGGCGATGGCGCTGTTTCCCGCCAGGGCGGCGAAAATGACGCGGCGGGATGCGGACACGGCCATGGCGTCACAGCGCCGGTGCGGCGTTATCGTTCCTTCCCGCTTGGTTGCGACTTTGGGGCATGAGTGCTATCAGGCGCCCGGCTTAACCGAAGAATACGTCGCAAGGCGGGTATTCGGTATGCTTTCTTCAAGCATTTCAAGCCTTTGGTTGGTTCGCATCCCGCGCCCGGCCGCAACCCCGAACGCTAACCCGCGCGGACCTTGATAAGTGGCTGACGAATATAGAACGACAGTGGTCGGCGAGCGCTATGCACAGGCGCTGTTTGATCTCGCCGATGAGTCCGGCGCCCTGGAGGCTGTCCGGGCCGATCTGAAGTCGCTGCGCGCCGCGTGGAACGACAGCGCCGACCTGCGCCGCATGGCCGCTTCGCCGGTCATCGCCGCCGAAGACCAGCGCAAGGGTCTGACCGCCATCGCCGACAAGGCCAAGTTCAACGGCGTGACGAAGAATTTCCTCGGCCTGCTGGCCCAGAACGGCCGCGCCCGCGACCTGACCGCCGTCATCGCCGGTTTCGATCTGCTCTACGCCAGGAAGACCGGCGTGATCGCCGCCGAGGTGGTCTCGGCCCAGGCTTTGACCGCCGCCCAGACCAAATCCATCCAGACCGCCTTGCAGACGGCGCTGGGCAAGGCCCCCGAAATGACCGCCCGCGTCGATCCGTCGATCCTGGGCGGGCTGAAGATCAAGGTCGGGTCGAAGCTGTTTGACGCCTCGCTCCGCACCAAACTCGACCAGATGAAGTTCGCGCTCAAGCGCGCCTGATTATCCCTATCCACCACGATTGACTGCCGGGCCTTCACCGCCCGCCCCGAAGACGAAAGCCAGAGAGCCCTTACATGGACATCCGCGCCGCCGAGATTTCGGCCATCCTCAAGTCGCAGATCGCCAACTTCGGCGTTGAAGCCGACGTTTCCGACGTCGGCCAGGTGCTGTCGGTCGGCGACGGCGTCGCCCGCATCCACGGTCTGGACAATGTCCAGGCCGGCGAGATGATCGAATTCCCCAAGGCCGGCGTGAAGGGCATGGCCCTGAACCTGGAGCGCGACAACGTCGGCGCCGTGATCTTCGGCGAAGACAGCCGCATCGCCGAGGGCGACGAAGTCCGCCGCCTGGGCGAGATCGTGGACGTGCCGGTCGGCAAGGGCCTGCTGGGCCGCGTCGTCAACCCGCTGGGCGAGCCGATCGACGGCAAGGGCCCGATCCAGTTCACCGAGCGTCGCCGCGTCGACGTCAAGGCTCCCGGCATCATCCCGCGCAAGTCGGTGCATGAGCCGATGCAGACCGGCCAGAAGGCCATCGACACCCTGGTCCCCGTCGGCCGCGGCCAGCGCGAGCTGATCATCGGCGACCGTCAGATCGGCAAGACCGCTGTCGCCATCGACACCATCCTGAACCAGAAGTCGGTCAACGGCGAAGGCGCCGCCGAGAGCGACAAACTGTACTGCATCTACGTCGCCATCGGTCAGAAGCGCTCGACCGTGGCCCAGATCGTCAAGACGCTCGAAGAGCGCGGCGCCCTGGACTACACCATCGTCGTCGCCGCCACGGCCTCGGAGCCGGCTCCGCTGCAGTTCCTGGCCCCGTTCGCCGGCACCGCCATGGGCGAGTTCTTCCGCGACAACGGCATGCACGCCCTGATCGTCTATGATGACCTGTCCAAGCAGGCCGTGGCCTACCGCCAGATGTCGCTGCTGCTGCGCCGTCCGCCCGGCCGTGAAGCCTACCCGGGCGACGTCTTCTACCTGCACAGCCGCCTGCTGGAACGTTCGGCTAAGCTGAACGAAGACAATGGTTCCGGCTCCATGACCGCCCTGCCGATCATCGAGACCCAGGCCAACGACGTCTCGGCCTACATCCCGACCAACGTCATCTCCATCACCGACGGCCAGATCTTCCTGGAATCCGACCTGTTCTACCAGGGCATCCGCCCCGCCGTGAACGTCGGCATCTCTGTGTCGCGCGTCGGCTCCTCGGCCCAGATCAAGGCGATGAAACAGGTCGCCGGTTCGATCAAGGGCGAGCTGGCCCAGTATCGTGAGATGGCCGCCTTCGCCAAGTTCGGCTCGGACCTGGACGTCTCGACCCAGCGCCTGCTGGCCCGCGGCGCCCGCCTGACGGAGCTGCTGAAGCAGCCGCAGTATTCGCCGCTGACGGTCGAAGAGCAGGTCGTTTCGGTTTACGCCGGCACGCGCGGCTTCCTGGACAACATCGCCGTGTCCGACATCGCCCGCTTTGAAAACGAGCTGCTGGCCCGGATGCACTCCAACCACTCTTCCATCCTGGACGGCATCCGCACGACCAAGGCCCTGTCCAAGGACCTGGAAGCCGAGCTGAAGGCCGCCATCGAAGCCTTCGCCAAGACCTTCGCCTAAGACTGACCGGGAAAGCGAGAAAGTAGCGCCGGATGGCCAGCCTTAAGGAAATGCGTAATCGGATCGGAAGCGTGAAAGCCACGCAGAAGATCACGAAAGCCATGCAGATGGTGGCTGCGGCCAAGCTGAAGCGCGCCCAGGATCAGGCCGTCGCGGCCCGTCCCTATGCGTCGAAGATGGCCGCTGTCATCGCCAATCTGGCGGCGGGCGTTTCGGGCGAGGACGCGCCGAAACTGCTGGCCGGCACGGGCGCCGACCAGAAGCATCTGATCATCGTCGCCACGGCGGACAAGGGTCTGGCGGGGGGCTTCTCGTCCAACGTCGTCCGCGCCGCGCGCGACCGGATCAACAGCCTGATCGCCGAGGGCAAGGACGTCCGCATCGTCGCCGTGGGCCGCAAGTCCCGTGACGGCCTGCGCCGCCTGTTCGGCGACCGCCTGATCGAGACGTTCGAACTGTCGGACCACAAGGTGCTGGGCCTGCCCGCCGCCCAGCCGGTCGCCGAACTGATCGCTGATGAGTTCGAGAACGGCCGCGCCGATGTGGTCACCCTGTTCTACAGCCAGTTCAAGTCGGTGATCTCCCAGGTCCCGACCGCCAAACAACTGGTCCCCGCCGTGGTCGAAGGCGCCGAGCCGATCGACCTGAACGGCGCGGTCTATGAGTACGAACCCTCTGAGGAGGAAATCCTCGAGACCCTGCTGCCGCGCAACATCACCACCCAGGTCCTGGCCTCGCTGTATGAGAACCAGGCCGGCTTCTACGGGGCCCAGATGGGCGCCATGGACGCCGCCACGCGCAACGCCGGCGACATGATTTCCGCCCTGACCCTGCAATACAACCGATCCCGCCAGGCGCAGATCACCAAGGAGCTGATCGAGATCATCTCCGGCGCCGAAGCCCTCTGATCTGATCCCTGCTGAACACGACGACAACGGACCCGCACCGATGACCGACACCACCGCACCCAAGAAACCCGCCGCCAAGGCCGCCGCTCCCAAGGCTGCCGCCAAGAAGCCCGCCGCCAAGACCACGGCTGCGTCCAAGGCCGCCGTCACCGGCGCCAACGGCCGCATCGCCCAGGTCATCGGCGCCGTCGTCGATGTCGAGTTCGACGGCCATCTGCCGGCGATCCTGAACGCCCTGGAAACCACCAACACCGACCAGAAGACGGGCGAGCCCTTCACCCTGGTTCTGGAAGTCGCCCAGCACCTGGGTGAGAACATGGTCCGCACCATCGCCATGGACACGACCGAGGGTCTGACCCGCGGCCAGGACGTGACCGACACGGGTTCGTCCATCATGGCCCCCGTCGGCCCCGGCACCCTGGGCCGCATCATGAACGTCGTCGGTCAGCCGATCGACGAAGCCGGTCCGATCCAGACCACCATGTATCGCCCGATCCACCGCGAGGCGCCTTCGTTCGAAGAGCAGTCGACGGCTTCGGAAATCCTGGTCACGGGCATCAAGGTCATCGACCTGATCTGCCCCTACACCAAGGGCGGCAAGACCGGCCTGTTCGGCGGCGCCGGCGTCGGCAAGACCGTGACCATGCAGGAACTGATCAACAACATCGCCAAGGCTTACGGCGGTTATTCGGTTCTGGCCGGCGTGGGTGAGCGCACCCGCGAAGGCAACGACCTGTATCACGAAATGATCGAGTCCAACGTGAACGTCGCCGGCGGCGGCGAGGGCTCCAAATGCGCCCTGGTCTACGGCCAGATGAACGAGCCTCCCGGCGCCCGCGCCCGCGTCGCCCTGACGGGTCTGGCCCAGGCCGAATATTTCCGCGACGAAGAAGGCAAGGACGTTCTGCTGTTCGTCGACAACATCTTCCGCTTCACGCAGGCCGGTTCGGAAATGTCGGCTCTGCTGGGCCGCATCCCCTCCGCCGTGGGCTATCAGCCGACGCTGGCCACCGAGATGGGCAACCTGCAAGAGCGCATCACCTCGACCAAGAAGGGCTCGATCACCTCGATCCAGGCCATCTACGTTCCGGCCGATGACCTGACCGACCCGGCGCCCGCCGCCTCGTTCGCCCACCTGGACGCAACGACCGTGCTGAACCGCGACATCGCCGCCCAGGCCATCTTCCCCGCCGTGGACCCGCTCGACTCGACCTCGCGCATCATGGACCCGCTGGTCATTGGTGAAGAACACTACCGCGTCGCCCGTTCGGTTCAGGAAGTCCTGCAGCAGTACAAGGCCCTGAAGGACATCATCGCCATCCTGGGCATGGATGAGCTGTCGGAAGAGGACAAGCTGGTCGTTTCGCGCGCCCGCAAGATCCAGCGCTTCCTGTCGCAGCCCTTCTTCGTGGCGGAACAGTTCACCAACGCTCCCGGCAAGTTCGTCTCGCTGGAAGACACGATCCGCTCCTTCAAGGGCATCGTCGCCGGCGAATACGACCACCTGCCGGAAGCCGCCTTCTACATGGTCGGCCCCATCGAGGAAGCCGTCGAGAAGGCCGCCAAGATGGCTGCCGAGGCGGCCTGATCCATGGCGGGCAAGCTCCAGTTCTCGCTGGTGTCGCCTGAGCGCGAGGTCTTCTCCGGCCTCGTGGACCAGGTCGATGCGCCCGGCGTCGAAGGCGACTTCGGCGTCCTGGCCGACCACGCTCCCTTCATGACGGCCCTGCGCGAAGGCGTGGTCACCGTCATCAACGGGGCAGAGCGTCGCCGCTTCGACGTGCACGGCGGCTTCGCCGACGTCACGCCCGCCGGCCTGACCATCCTGGCCGAACAGGCTTCGGAAGTGCAGACGGCCTGATCGGCGTCGAGAACCTGATCTGAAGATCCGGCGGAGGCTCAGCGCTTCCGCCGGATTTTTCTTGCCTACGCCAACTATGGCTCCTGCCTTGACCCCCGGCCCCGGCGCCCTAAATAGCCCTGCAAGACGAGGCCACGTCCTCGCCCCGCGCTTCGGCTCGGGACAAGCCCGGGACGTCCCGGCCCTTGCAAGGAGGGCCGTCTAATGGCCTGGATTTTTCTGCTCATCGCCGGACTGCTGGAAGTGGTCTGGGCCTTCTTCATGAAACAGTCGGCGGGCTTCACCCGCCTGGGCCCCAGCGTGGTGACCATCGTCACCATGATCGCCAGCTTCGGCCTGTTGTCGATCTCGATGAAGACCCTGCCTCTGGGCACGGCCTATACGATCTGGACGGGCATAGGCGCGGTCGGGGCCTTCGTCGTCGGCGTCGCCGTGCTGAATGAACAGCTCAGCGTCATGCGGGTTCTGGCGGCCATACTGATCGTCTCGGGCCTGGTGCTGATGAAGCTGGCCCCGACCAGCTGAACCGTCAGTCGGTCAGGCTGATGAAGGTCTCGACCACCTGCTCATAGGCGGCGCGTTTGAACGGCACGATCAGGCCGGGCGCCGCCGACAGCACGTCCCAGCGCCAGGCGTCGAACTCGGCGTGGCCGCCGTTGGCTACGTCGGCGTTCAAGTCGATCTCGGCCTCGTCGCCGGTGAAGCGGAAGGCGAACCAGTGCTGCTTCTGGCCGCGCCAGCCGCGGGCGTGGGCCGTGCCGACCACTTCGGCCGGATAGTCATAGACGATCCAGTCGTCGGTCCTCGCCAGCAGCTCCACCGAGACCACGCCGGTCTCCTCGGCCAGCTCGCGCCGTGCCGCGGCCTCCAGGTCTTCGCCCTTGTCGACGCCGCCTTGCGGAAACTGCCAGTTATACGGCCCCGCCTGTCCGGCGCGACGCCCATACCAGACCCGTCCGTCCGCATGGAACAGAACGACGCCGACGTTGGGGCGGTAGGGGGTGAGATCGGGCATGGAGGCAACGCAGGAATGAGGACTTAGGCAGTAGGCAGTAGGCAGTAGGAAGAGAGGTCTGCAAGCGTGGGCGGATAGTCGATTCTATTGCCTACTGCCTACTGCCTAAGCCCTCACCGTCCCGGCCGCTGCGTCATCGCGCTCGCCGGCGCCAGCTGCAGCCCGCGCGCATCCATTTCGGCGGTCCAGCGGGCCACGGCTTCGACCGTGACGGGATAGCTGAAGCCTGTGCCCATGGCCTGACCCTGCGCCTTGGCCAGGGCCTCCAGCGCATTGAGTTGGCCGACGATGGCGGTGGGCGATTGTTGCTCGTCGATGATGCGGTTGGCGCTGGCGCGGGCCCAGGCGCCGGGGCGGCGGCTCATGGAACCGTCGTCAAGGAAGGCCACGCCGCGCTGGCGCAGCACGCCCATGAAGGCGGTCATGCCCGCATCCGAGCTGGCGAAACGGTCGCCCATATAGTTGGTGACGCCGAAATAGCCGGTGGCCCGGCCCAGCAGCCAGTTCATCTTGGCGGTGTTGTCGGCGGCGTCGGCGTTGGCCAGCAGCGTATAGGGGCCGGGGTCGTTGTCGGGATAGCCGGTCGGCTCCATCGGCATCTCCAGCATGACCTCATGGCCATGGGCGCGAGCCATGTCGATCCACGCCTGCAAGCCCTCGGCGTAGGGCACGAAGCTGAGCGTCACCTCGGCGGGCAGGCGTTCGATGGCGGCGCGCGTGGTCACGGCGTTCAGCCCCAGGCCGCCGACGATCAGGGCCACGCGCGGGCGGCCGTTGGCGCGGAACGGGCGGGCGTAAGCCTGGGCCGGCACGCGGCCATCGCTGGCGATGGTCGGCAAGGGGCCGTCGGGGCCGGGCTGCGACAGGCCGGCGATGGGGGCGGCGGGCAGGGGCGAGGCCGTCGTCAGACGCGGGGCCGTGATCGGCGCGCCTGCGCCCGACACTGTGGCGCCGTTGGGCAGGGTGATGACCGCCTCGCCCTCCATGCCCGGCTCAAGCCCGTCTTCGCCCGCGGCCAGATCCTGATAGACGCCGTAGGCGCCCATGCTGAACGCCTCCAGCCCTGTCGGGACCGGGGCTTCTGCGGTCGGCTGGCGGGCCAGGTCGGCGCGGGCCGAGGGCACGCCGGCGCGCGGGTCGCCCAGAACGGTGATGAACAGGGCGGCGGCGCCGACCAGCAGCAGACCGGCGCAGGCGACGGCCACCGGCGGCTTCTTCAATACCCGCCCAAGCGGGGCCAGACGCTCGCCCAGCGAACGGCGGACCGGAGGCGTTCCGGCGGTGGCGGCGAGGACGGACTGGCGCTTGGCGAACATGGCGTTGAGAGGCTCAAGGTGCGGGACCCGCGCGTGCGGACTCCTTCACCCTTCACCCTGCCGAACGTCGGTTAAGAAACCCTAACGCGCCGTTAGCCATGATGCTGGCGGCTATTCCTGCGGCGGCACGACCTCAGGCCCGCGAGGCGGAGCCGGCTCAGACGCAGGCGGCGTTTCAGCCATCTCCACGACCGGCGTTCCCGGCGGGGTGACGACGATGCCTTCGGGCGCCGCAGCCAGACGGGTCAGGTCGCCGCCCGCGCGCAACACGTCGAAGGCGCGTTCCAGCTGGTAATCCTTGTCCTCGGGCCAGCCTTCGCCGGGGGCCTCGACCGGGGTGTGCGGCCCCTTGCGCTCGGCGCCGATGGAGGCGTCCAGGGCGGTGGAATAGGCGGCCTCGGAATAGATGAAGTTGGAGCGCGACACGATCCGCGCCTCGGCCATGGAGCGCGACACTTCCAGATCCGGCTCGATGCCGATCTTCTGGATGGAGCCGCCCGAGGGCGTGTAGTAGCGCGCCGTGGTGATCGACAGGGCGCCGTCGCGGCCGCCGCGCAGGGGGATGACGCTCTGCACCGACCCCTTGCCGAAGCTGGTCAGGCCGACGATCGTCGCCCGCTGATGGTCCTTCAGGGCGCCGGCGACGATTTCGGACGCCGAGGCCGAGCCGTAGTTGATCAGAACCACAAGAGGCAGGCCGCCGGTCTGGTCGCCAGCGGTGGCCGAATAGCGCTGAATCTGCTCGGGCGTGCGTCCGCGCTGGCTGACGATTTCGCCGCGCTCCAGGAAGGCGTCGGAGACGGCGATGGCCGCGTCCAGAAGCCCGCCGCCGTTGTTGCGCAGGTCCAGAACATAACCCTTGATGGCCGGGTTTTCGGCCTTCAGGCGCGTGATGGTTTCTGTCAGTTCGCGCCCGGTGTTCTCATTGAAGGTCGAGACGCGCAGATAGCCGAACTCGCCCTCGACCCGGCCGGTGACGGATTCGATGCGGATGACTTCGCGGGTCAGTTCGACCTCGCGCGGCTCCTCGCCGTCGCGCAGGAAGGTGACCTTGATCGAGGTGCCGACCGCGCCGCGCAGTTTCTCAGACACCTGATTGACCGTCAGGCCCGCAGCATTCTGGCCGTCGATGGACGAAATGACGTCGCCCGCCTGAACGCCCGCGCGCGCCGCCGGGCCGCCGTCCATGGGCGAGATGATCTTCACAAAGCCGCCCTCGGCCTGAATGGTCAGGCCGACGCCGGAATAATGCCCCTCGGTGCGCTCGCGCAGTTCGCCATAGCCGTCGGGCGGCAGATAGTTGGAGTGGGGATCCAGCGCGCTCATCATGCCCTGCAGCGCGGCCTCGATCAGCTTCTTGTCATCGACCGGCACAACGTAGGTCTGTTCGACAATGCCCAGGACGTCGCCGAACAGGGCCACCATGCGGAAGGCTTCATTGCGCGGCGTCTGGGTCACGGTGGTGGCGGCGCCCAGGCCGACCAGGGTGGCGGCGGCGGCGCCGATCATCAGCAGCTTACGCATGAAGTCTCTTTCAACAGGCCGTGACGGCCTACAGGCTCAGATAGGGCGGTCTTGACGACATTATCGTGGCGGATCGCGGGTCCCCGATCAAATCAGCGTCAGCGGGTCTTGGGAAGGGAAATCCGGCGCCACGACTTCCGGGCGGCTCACTCGCGCAGCCAGGGGCCGGGGTCGATGGGACGTTCGTCGCGGCGCAGTTCGAAATAGACCTCGCCGTCGGCGCCGGTGCGGCCCAGGGCCTGGCCGTCCGTCACTGTGTCGCCTGTCTGGACCGCCACCGTCTCCATGCCTGAAACCACCGCCCGCCAGCCGGGGCCGAGATCGATGATGACCACTTCGCCCCAGCCGCTCAGAGGGCCGGCGTGGACCACGCGGCCGCCCGCAGGGGTGCGGGCCTCCAGATCGTCGGCGGCCCAGCGCCAGCCGTTGGAGCCGCTGCCGAAGCGCTGGACAGGCCGTCCGGCCACCGGCGCGGTCAGGCGGTCGCGCCCGGCGGGCAGGCGGGCCACGACGGCGGCGCCGCCGCCTGAATCCGGCGCAGGCACGGCGGCGCCCAGGCTGCGCAAGCGGGCTTCCAGCACCCCCGCGGCGCGTTCGGCCTCTCGCGCTTCCGCGCGCAGCACCACGCCGAGGGCGGCCTTGCGGGCGGTCAGGGATTCAATCTCTGCGCGGCGGTTGCCCTGGGCGCTTTCGGCGGTGAACAGTTTTTCGCTGTTCAGGGCGGCGAGGCGGCGCACGCGGCCGACCTCCTGGCGTTGCCCGGCCAGTCCTTGCGCCTGGGCCCGAAGGTCAGGCGCCATGGCCCGCATCAATATGGATGCGCGCACCGTGTCCACGGCCCGGTCGGCGGGGACCAGCAAGGGCGGCGGCGGGCGGCGGCTCATCATCTGCAGGGCCGACAGCAGCCGGGCCTCGCGCGCCCTGGTCGTCGACAGGGCGGCCACCAGCGTCGCCTCACGCGCCTGAAGCGCCTGCAACCGGGCCCGTTGCGAGGCGATGACGACGTCTTCGGCCCCCAGGTCGGCGCGCAGCCTTGCCAGCTCCCGCTCAAGCGTCGCGCCTTCCGTGGCGGCGTCTGCGGCCTGGCTGCGCAAACGCCGGGCACGGGCCTGTTCGTCACGGTATTCGGCCTGCAGCCGCGCCACCTCGCCCGACTGGGAGGCTTGGGGCGTCTGCACCGCCCTGGCCAGAACCGGCGCCGCAGCAGCGACGGCCAGACCGGTCAGGATGAGGACCAGCCTGCGCATCAGTCGCGGTGATAGGGAGAGCCGGCCAGAATGGTCACGGCGCGGTAAAGCTGTTCGGCCAGCAGGACGCGGGCCAGGGCGTGGGGCCAGGTCTGGGGCCCGAAGGCCAGGGTCGAGGACGCGGCCGCCCGCACGCTGGCGTCCAGCCCGTCCGCCCCGCCGATGGCGAAGACCAGACGCCGCTCGCCGCGATCGCGCAGCAGGGCGACATGGTCGGCGAAGGCGCGGCTGGAATAGGTCTTGCCGCGTTCGTCGCACGCGATCAGATGCGCGCCCTCGGCGGCCTTGAGGATCAGCTCGGCCTCAGGCGCCTTGCCGGGTTTTCTCGGCTCAAGGTCGATCAGCTCCAGCGGCCCCAGCCCCAGGGCGCGACCGGCCAGACTGGCGCGCTCGGCGTAGTCGGCGGCCAGCGCCGCTTCGGGGCCGCGTCCCGGCTTGCCGATGGCGATGACCCCCAGCTTCATGCCGGATCAGATCAGCTGCGGGTATCGACGCGGTGGCCGCTGTCGACCGACCAGATCTTCTCGATGTTGTAGAAGGTCCGCACTTCCGGCCGGAACAGGTGAACGATGACATCGCCCGCATCCAGCAGCACCCAGTCGCAATGCGGCAGGCCAGAAACCTTGACCTTGCCCAGACCTTCTTCCTTCAGCGTGCGCTGCAGGTGGTCGGCCAGGGCGCCGACATGACGGTGCGACCGCCCGGAGGCGATGATCATGCTGTCGGCCATCGGGCTCTTGCCCTTCAGGTCGATCAGGATGATGTCCTGGGCCTTGTCTTCATCGAGACGGGACAGAATGGCCTGTTCCAGGGGCGTGGAGCCGACGGGAAGAGGAGCCTGGGAGCCGCTGTCTTGGGGACCGTCTTCGGAATGGATGGGCGCGATGGCGTCCATCTCGTGCGCCGCGTTGGAAACGGCTGCGTCTTGCGCATCGTGCGCGGTCGAGGGGGTCAGCGTAGGGCTCCGAGGAGATTTCTAAAGAGGCTGTCTATCACGAATGTGCGGCGGCGTCACCCGCACCGGCCTTTTGAACCCTGGACCATTCTTGCTTCAGGTCGAATCGACCTGAATCCAAAAAATGGTCCAGCATCATTCTGGAGCGAAATCTGAGCCGAGCTGGACGGCGTCCGACGCAACCGATTTCGCTCTGAGCGCGGTCGAGGAGCGCGGATTCAGCGGCGCGGTCAGATAGGTCCAGGCCGGGGCCTGCATATGCGGCAGCAGGCGGGCCCTGTCGGCGGGAATGCGGGCGGCGGCGAAACGGCGGGCGGCGGGGGCTGTGCGGGCGTCCAGCTCGCTGCCGGGCCGGGCGATCACCGCCACGGGCATCATCCGCATGATGTCGGTCCATCCGCGCCACAGGTGGAAGTCGGCCAGATTGTCCGAGCCCATCAACCAGACGAAGTCCACCCCCGGATGGCGGGCCTGCAAAGCCCGCAGGGTGTCCACGGTCCAGCGTGTGCCGATGCGGGTCTCCACGTCCGAGACAATCATCGTCGGCCCGCCCGCCGCCAGCTTGGCCGCCGCGCGCGCCGAGGCCATGCGCTCGCTCAGAGGGGCGGTGTGACGCGCGTCCTTCAATGGATTTTGGGGCGAGACCAGCCAGACTACCCGGTCCAGACCGATGCGGCGCATGGCCGTTTCGGCCACATGGGCGTGGCCGTCGTGGGCGGGATTGAACGAGCCGCCGAACAGGCCGACCGCCATGCCCGGCGTCAGGTTCAGGCCGTCGCGCAGGGCGCCGATGCGGGGACCGGACGTCTGCGGCGCGGGACCGGCGTGAAAGAAGGACAAGGCGGCAGGGCTCGCGCGGGACTTATGCTCACCCGCGCCCTAACACGCGGGATTGCGGCTGTCGCCCATCTTCATGACACAAGCTTCAAGGCGCCCAGCCGCCGGGGGTCTCGACCGGGATCTCCTCGTCGTCCACCACCTTGATGTCGCCGCGGGTCTTGCGGACCTCGTTCCAGGCGGCGCGCAGCAGTTCGGTGACGCCCTCGCCCGACACGCCGGAGACCAGCATGGGGCGGCGGCCGGCGGCGGCCTCCAGTTCGGCGGCCTTTTCCTCGCGTTCTTCGGGCGACAGGGCGTCGATCTTGTTCAGGGCCAGGATTTCGGTCTTGTCGGCCAGGCCCTCGCCATAGGCGTCCAGCTCGCCCCGGATGATGCGGTAGGCGCCCGCCACATCCTCTTGCGTGCCGTCGATCAGATGGATCAGCGACGCCGAGCGTTCGACGTGGCCCAGGAAGCGTGTGCCCAGCCCCGCCCCCTCGCTGGCCCCTTCGATCAGGCCGGGAATGTCGGCGATGACGAACCGTTCGCTGGGCGACAGGTCCACCATGCCCAGATTGGGCGCCAGCGTGGTGAAGGGATAGTCGGCGATCTTGGGCTTGGCCGCGCTGGCCGCCGCCAGGAAGGTCGATTTGCCCGCATTGGGCAGGCCCGCCAGGCCGATGTCGGCGATCAGTTTCAGCCGCAGCCAGATCCAGCGTTCCTGGCCCTCCTGACCTGGGTTGGCGTATTTCGGCGCCTGGTTCTGCGGCCCCTTGAAGCGGACATTGCCCCAGCCCCCGTTGCCGCCCTTGAGCAACATCTCGGTCTTTCCGGCCTCGTCCATATCCAGAAGGACGGTTTCCTTGTCCTCGTCCAGCACCTGGGTGCCCACTGGAACCTTCAGGATGATGTCCTCGCCCTTGGCGCCGTGCATCTGGCGGCCCTGGCCGTGGTGGCCGGTCTGAGCCTTGAAATGCTGCTGGTAGCGGAAGTCGATCAGGGTGTTCAGCCCGTCCTGGGCCGTGATCCAGATATTGCCGCCATGGCCGCCGTCACCCCCGTCGGGACCGCCGTTGGGAATGAATTTCTCACGCCGGAACGAGACGGCGCCGCCGCCCCCGTTGCCGGAGCGAATATAGATCTTGGCCTGGTCGAGAAACTTCATAGCGGATTCTTTTTGGGCGCTAACGCGCACGACGCGGTCGCGCGCTGCTTGAGCGCGGCTTATGCCGCAAGACGACGGCGAATTACAGGCGGATGCGTTGTTTGACTCACGCGCGGAGAAGTCTGACCATCCCGCCATGGGCCTGCACGAGACCATCGCCATCTGGACCGACCGCGAGGCGACCCTCGACGAGGAGCTGGCTGCGCTCGGCGAAGAAGAGGTTTTCGAGATGGCCAATCTGCCGCCTGACTGGACCGGCGTGCTCGCCACCATCTTCATTTCGACGGCGATGGGCCAGCATGGGCCGCGCGTGAAGCTCTATCTCAAGCCCGGTCGCGGACAGCCCAGCGCCTCCATCTCCATCGGCCCCCAGCCGCGGGTGCTGGCCAGCAGTCTGGATCCGCGCGACCTCAATCGGATCGCGCCCAAGGCTCTGGAATGGGTGGCGCTGAACCATGAGGCGCTGACGCATTTCTGGTTCGAAGGCGAAACCATGCTGATCACCGACGTCAGCGAATTCGCCAAGGGACTGAGCCGGGTCTGATCTAGCCCCGCGCCCAGACGCCGAAGGGGTCGCTCCACGGCATGTCCAGCGCCTCGGCCACGGCGGGATAGGTCAGTTCGCCTCTCAGCACGTTCAGCCCGCGCGCCAGATGCGGGTCCTTGCGCAGGGCCTCCAGCCCCTGATCGGCCAGGGCCAGGCCGAACGGCAGGGTGGCGTTGTTCAGCGCCTCCGAGCTGGTGCGCGGCGCGGCGCCCGGCATGTTGGCGACGCAATAGTGGACCACGCCGTCCACGACATAGGTGGGGTCTTCATGGGTGGTGGCGTGGCTGGTCTCGAAACAGCCGCCCTGGTCGATGGCCACGTCGATCAGGACCGAGCCGGGCTTCATCCGCTTCAGATGCTCGCGCTTGACCAGCTTGGGCGCCTCGGCCCCGGGCACCAGAACGGCGCCGATGACCACATCGGCCTTGACGATCTCGTCCTCGACCGCGGCGATGGAGGAGAAGCGGGTGATGACCCGCCCGCCGGTCAGCTCGTCGATCTCGCGCATGCGGGGGATCGAGCGTTCCAGCACCACCACCTCGGCGCCCAGCCCCATGGCCATGCGCGCGGCGTTCAGGCCGACGACGCCGCCGCCCAGCACCACCACCCGCGCCGGGGCCACGCCGGGCACGCCGCAGAACAGCAGCCCCATGCCGCCATTGTGTTTCAACAGGGTCTCGGCGGCCGAGAAGACCGCGATCCGCCCCGCCACCTCTGACATGGGCGCCAGTAGCGGCAGGCCGCCGCGCGCGTCGGTCACAGTCTCATAGGCGATGGCCGCGCATCGAGAGGCCAGCAATCCCTTGGTCTGTTCCGGGTCCGGCGCCAGATGCAGATAGGTGAACAGGATCTGGTCTTCACGCAGCATGGCCCATTCGGCGGCTTGCGGTTCCTTGACCTTCACGATCATGTCGTTGTCGGCGAAGATGGTCGCGGCGTCGGCGACGATCCGGGCTCCCGCCTTTTCATAGGCGGCATCCGCAAAGCCTGCGCCCAGACCCGCCCCGGACTGGATCGACACGGCATGGCCATGGGCGACGTACTCGCGGGCCGCGCCAGGCGTCAGACCGACCCTGTGCTCGTTCTTCTTGATTTCGCGGGGAACGCCTACGCGCATGATCGTGGCCTCACATTCCAAACCGCAGCGCTTTTAACGCTTCCGGCGCGCATGTCCCTCATGAATTTGCACGTATCGACCTCTGGCCGGGCTTCAGCGCAGGGCCAGAGTCACCTGTTTGATGTCGACGTATTCGTCGATTCCGTGGATCGAGCCTTCGCGGCCGTAGCCGGATGACTTGACCCCGCCGAAGGGGGCGACGGCGGTGGAGATCAGGCCGGTGTTGACGCCGCACATGCCAGCCTCGATGCCGCGCCCCATCCGCATGGCGCGGTCCAGATCGCGGGTGAAGACATAGGAGGCCAGGCCGAACTCGCTGTCATTGGCCTTGGCCAGAACCTCGGCTTCGGTCTTGAACGGGAAGACGGCGATCAGGGGGCCGAAGGTCTCCTCGTGGCGGAACAGGGCGTCGTCGCCGCCCAGGGTCACCGTCGGCTGGAAAAAGCGCCCGCCCAGAGCATGCCGCCCGCCGCCGGTCAGGATCCGGCCGCCCGAGGCCAGCGTCTTCTGCAGATGCGCCTCGACCTTGGTCAGGGCCTTGTCCTCGATCAAGGGGCCGACCTTGACGCCGTCCTCGAAGGCCGGGCCGACCGCGATGGCGGCCACCGCTTCGGCCAGTTTTTCGGCATAGGTTTCGGCCACCGACGCCTCGACATAAACGCGGTTGGGGCAGACGCAGGTCTGGCCCGAATTGCGGAACTTGCCCTTGATGGTCTCGGCCACGGCCAGGTCCAGATCGGCGTCGGCGAAGACGATCAGGGGGGCGGCGCCGCCCAGTTCCATCGACACGCGTTTCAGCGTCGGGGCGCATTGTTCGGCCAACAGACGCCCCACCGGCGTCGAGCCGGTGAAGCTGAGCTTGCGGATCAGGGGCGAGGAAGTCAGCACGCCGCCGATGGTCGCCGCGTCGCCGGTGACGATGCTCAGCGCGCCCTTGGGCAGGCCCGCCTGATAGGCCAGTTCTGCCAGGGCGATGGCGGTGAAGGGGGTCTGGCTGGCGGGCTTGACCACGGCGGTGCAGCCCGCCGCGAAGGCCGGACCCAGTTTGCGCGTCAGCATGGCGGCGGGGAAGTTCCACGGGGTGATCAGGGCGCACGGCCCGACCGCTTCACGGAAGGTGAGGATCAGATGCCCCAGCGGGCTGTCCTGGGTCTCGCCGATCAGGCGCTCGGCCTGACCCGCGAACCATTTGATGAAGCCGTTGGCGTAGGCGACCTCGCCCTTGGCCTCTTCGTAAGGCTTGCCGTTCTCAAGCGCCATCAAGGCGCCGAGGGCCTCTGTGTTCTCGTCGATCAGACGCGCCCACTCGCGCAGAAAGGCGGCGCGTTTGTGAGGGTCGGAGCGCGACCAGTCGGCGAAGGCGTCATGGGCCGCCTGAACGGCCTGTTCGGTTTCGGCGACGCCCAGATCCGGGATCCAGCCGATGATCTCACCGGTCGCCGGGTCATCAACGGCTATGCCGCGCCCGTTGGCGGGAACGGCCTCGCCAGCGATCAGGGCGTGCTGGCGCAACAGCTGCAATCCGGCGTCGCGGGCGGCGGTGTTCATGTGAAACTCCCATCAGAAACGGCGAAGGTCCGCCAGCGAGGACGCCGACGGACCTTCTTCGACCGAATCGCGCGACGGGGGGAAGGCGCGCGACCGGGAACCTTTTAGTTCTTGGCTTCTTCGGCGGCGCCCGTCACGGCGTTGCCGGCGGCGGCTGCGTCGCGACCCACACCCGAAACCGTGTTGCAGGCAGCGGTGGTCAGGGCTAGGGCGGCGGCGGCGAGAATGAAGACCTTGCGCATAAGAAACTCCTTGAACCACGAAGGTGGCGACGTGCTTTAAACGTCAGGAAGCGGTGCTGGTTCCCAGGTCGGATGGATCGCTGGGAGTCTCGGCTTCGGGGGTGGCGAAGGTCATGCGCGCCAGGGCGCCGCCCGACGGCGAACGCAGCATCTCCACCGATCCGCGCAGCTGTTTGGCGAAGGCGCCCATCAGGGTGCGGCCCACACCTTCGCGTTCGCTCTCGCTGACGCCGGGGCCGTCGTCCTCGACCTCCAGAACACTGGTGTCGCCCTTGACCTTGAAACGGACCTTCAGGTCGCCGCCGCGTCCGACGAAGGCGTGCTTCTGGGCGTTGGAGACGGCTTCGACCAGCCACAGGGCCAGGGGCGCCAGTTTGTCGGGATCAATGATCAGGGAATCGGCATCGACCGATGATGTCACCAGGGGGCCTCGTGCGGCCTCGCCCGCCACCAGTTGGCCGACCAGTTCGGTCAGGAAGACGCGTGAGTCGGCGTACCGCAGATCCTGGCTCTGGTAGAGGGTGCGGTAGATCAGGGCCAGCGCCGAAATCCTCTGGCGGGTGTCGCCGATCGCCGCCCGCGCCGGGGCGTCGACCAGGGTGCGCTGCTGCATCGACAGCAGGGACGAGATGATCTGCAGATTGTTTTTCACCCGGTGATGGATCTCGCGCATCAACACGTCCTTCTCGGCCAGGGAGGCGGTCAGGCTGCGGTCGCGCTCGGTGATGGTGTCGGCCATCTTGTCCAGAGTCCGGGCCAGGACGCGGACCTCGGGCGGGGCGTTGAACGCCTGGGTCGGCCGCACGTCGAACCGGCCCGTGGCGTAGGCGGCGGCGACCCGCTCCAGATAGGCCAGCCAGCGGATGACCATGCGCTCGCTGACCCAGGTGACGCAGGCGAAGGCGATGATCCAGGCCAGCAAGGGCGCCAGCACCGACCCCAGCGGGTTCAGGCGAGCCCAGGACAGCAGGCCCGGCGCCGGGGCGGACAGCAGGGCGTAGATGTCGCGTCCCGCCACAGCGGTTCCGGCGTAGAAGCGTCGGCGCCCGTCCTGATCCCGCGCTTCAAACACGGCGGAGGATTGGGCGCTGGCGCGGGCGACCCAGCCTTCCAGCGTCTGGCCTCGCGCCAGGGCGAAGGCGGGCGGATCGGTGACGGTCAATATGCGCCCGGAGGCGTCGGTCAGAGCGGCCTCGGCGCCGTCGGGCAGTGCGGGGTCGTTGATGTCCGGCTGCAGGCGTGACAGCGGTATCAGCGCCATCATGACCCCGTCGAACCCCCCGAGCGGACGTTCCAGACGGATGCCGACGATCATATGCGCCGATGCGCCCAGCGGGTTGTCGGCGCGGACCAGGACGGTGTCTTCGCCTTTGGCCAGCCGCTGGAACCAGGGGCTGCTGCGGGCGCCGCCCAACCAGGCGGGCGGCTGGGCGGCCAGCGCGCGCGAGGCGCAGGCCGTCTGGCCGTCCGGCGTCAGGCGGACCAGGCCCTCCAGATCATCTATCCGTTCGACCAGGGCCGTCAGGCGCGGTTCGCAGAACAGCTCCATCGCTTCTGGGCGCAGCGCTTGCAGCAGCACGGTGGTGCTGTCCAGCCGCGCCTTGGCGTCTGCGGCGCTGCGTTCGGCGGCCAGCTGCAGGTCGGAGCGGCGGTCGAGATCCTGATCCCGGAAGGCGGACTGCGCCTGAAAGCCGCCCAGCACCAGAATGGGAAACAGGGCGACGGCCAAGGCCAGGCCCAAGCGGAAGCGAATGCTCTGAAACCGTGACGACCGCGGCCATCGCCTCAAGGGGCTGGCGGGGCGGGCCATCCCCTAGTCCTGACGACCGCCGCTCAGACGATCCGCGGCCGCGAGAATGGAGCGCATGGCGTCGCCGGCGGCGCGGCCGTCGCGGCCATAGCCGCCCGATTCCAGGGTGGCCAGCAGGGCCTTGCGGGCGCGCGACACGCGGCTTTTGACCGTGCCGACGGCGCACTGACAGATTTCGGCGGCCTCCTCGTAGGCGAAGCCCCCGGCCCCGACCAGGATCAGGGCCTCGCGCTGTTCCTCGGGCAGGGTGTTCAGCGCCTGACGCAGCTCGTCCAGCGCCAGGGGCGATTCTGGGTCGTCCACCGCCACCAGGGTTCGCTCTGCAGCCTCCTGATCCAGCTGGGTCTGGCGCCAGGACCGGCGCTTTTCGGAATAGAACTGGTTTCTCAGGATCATGAAGGTCCATGCCTTCATGTTCGTGCCCAGCTGATAGCTGGCGCGCGCGTCCCAAGCCTTCATCATCGCATCCTGGGCCAGGTCGTCGGCGGCGGTGGGGTCGCCGGTCAGAGTCCGGGCGAAGGCGCGCAGATGCGGAATCAGGGCCACCAGTTCGCGCTTGAACGCGGAATCGTCTGCTGAAGGCGGCTTGGGCGGCGTCTTCGAAGCTCCGCTCATGCAGCGCCCCCGGACGACCGTTCGTCAGCCCGTTTCAATATGTCGAGGAATTCGTCCGGCACAGGTTCGTTGACGACCTCATCGAACAGGTGGCGCAGCTTGACCCCGATGGCCTGCTGTCGAAGTCGTGCTTCGGCCAGCGCGGCGTCCGACGCGGGCGCCCGCTTGGCGTGAGGTGCAGTCTTGTCTGTCATCGATGCTACGGTCGCCGCCTGTCTCTTCAATCGGTCCCAACGCTGAGCGTCAGCGTCAGTTCCTAGGTTAAGAGGGTTTAATGTAAAGCCGTGATATCCGTCGGAACCCTTGTGGTTCCAGTGCATTGTGACCCATGGTCCGGAGAAGACACCACCGTCCGGACCGTGTTTCCACGGGGGATTGAACACCATGAGTCTACTGGCCCGCCTTGCGCCTCATCTTCCCTATGTCCGGCGTTACGCCCGCGCCCTGACCGGTGATCAGGCGACAGGCGACAACTATGTGCGTGTGGCGTTGGAGGCCCTTGCGGCCGGTGAGCGGCAGTTGTCCGCCGAGATGACGCCGCGCGTGGCCCTCTATCACGTCTTCCACACCATCTGGACCGCCACCGGCGCCCAACTGGAGGACGTCAACGCCGCCGATGACCAGAACGATCCGGCGGCCCAGCGGCTGATGCGGATTTCGCCGCGCTCGCGCCAAGCCTTCCTGTTGACGGCGCTGGAGGGGTTCACCCCGTCCGAGGCCGCCCAGATTCTGGATGTTTCGCCAGGTGATGTGGAACGGCTGATCGCCGAGGCCCAGTCCGACATCGACACGGAGCTGGCCACGGACGTCCTGATCATCGAGGACGAGGCCATCATTTCCGCCGACATCGAGAGCCTGGTCAAAGAATTGGGCCATCGCGTCACCGGTTCGGCCACCACCCATGACGAGGCGGTCGAGGCCGCTGGCCGCCATCGGCCCGGCCTGGTCCTGGCCGACATCCAGCTGGCCGACGGATCGTCCGGCATCGACGCGGTCAAGGACATCCTGAAACGCTTCGACGTGCCGGTCATCTTCATCACCGCCTTCCCCGAGCGTCTTCTGACCGGCGAACGGCCCGAGCCGACCTTCCTGATCACCAAACCCTTCCAGCCGGAAACGGTGAAGGCGGCGATCAGCCAGGCGCTTTTCTTCCATCCGTCACGGCAGAAACAGGCGGCCTGACGGCGATCAGGGTTGCGACGAGGCGGCTGGCGGAATGTCGGCGTTGGTCCGGGCGAATCCGCCATGGCTGACCAGCCACATCCCCAGCAGCAGGACCGCCACCGCCGCCGTCGAGATCAGCAACAGCATCAGGATTCGCGTGCCGCGTCGACCGCCGCGCACATACTGGGCTTCGACAGGCCGGCCCGCGTGGACGGCGTCAGCGGACTTGTCGTGTGGCGAGGTGTGAGGGGAGAGGTCGCTCATGCGGGTCTCCTTGGATCGCATTGCAGGATGTCATGAAACGTCCGGCGTCGCTGGCTGTTCCGGTTTGCAGCGCGGGAACCTCATTCGCCTCTGGCCGTTGTGGTCGTGCGGAGACGAAACGCCCCCCGTCCCCAGGCGGACGCAAGCCCGCCTGTCGTCTCCGCAACCTATTTCGACGACACCTCTTATGGCGATCCCGACGACGGGGTCGCCATTTCCTTGTCCAGCGTCTGGACAAGAAGGCTCTCATACCGGCTAAGTGGGTGCCTAAAGAAAACTCAGGAGGCCGCCATGGCTCGCGTCAATCGTCAGTGGGTTCTGCGTCAACGCCCCAGGGGGCTGATCCAGCCGGGCGATCTGGAGCTGGTCGAGGCCGCCGTGCCCGATCTGAACGAGAATGAGGTTCTGGTCCGCACCCTCTATCTGTCGCTGGACCCGACCAACCGCACCTGGATGAATGATGCGGAAGGCTATCTGCCTCCTGTGCCCCTGGGCGGGGTGATGCGCGGCCTGACCTTGGGCGTGGTCGAGGAGAGCCGTTCTGGGCGCTTCAAGGCGGGCGACATCGTCACCCCCCTGTCCGGCGGCTGGTCCGACTACGCCGTCGTTTCAGAGAGCGAGTTGCGTCCGGTCCATCGCGCGCCCGGCATGCCGCTGACGGCCAACCTCAGCGTGCTGGGCATGACCGGACTGACCGCCTATTTCGGCGTCACAGACGTGCTGAAGGTCCAACCGGGCGAGACTTTGGTGATCTCGGCGGCGGCGGGCGCGGTCGGCTCCATCGCCGGTCAGGTGGCCAAGGCGCGGGGCTGCCGGGTCATCGGCATCGCCGGCGGGCCTGACAAATGCCGCTGGCTGACGGAGGAACTCGGTTTCGACGCCGCCATCGATTACAAGGGCGAGGACGTCGGCGACGCGCTCGACCGTCTGGCCCCGGACGGCGTCGACCTGAATTTCGAGAACGTCGGCGGCGACATCATGATCGCCGTCTTCAACCGGCTGAAGACCCATGGGCGGATGGCGGTCTGCGGCCTGATCTCGGCCTACAACGCCACCAAGGCGCCGCCGTCGCCCAACTTCTCGCGCATCATCACCCATCGCCTGAACGTCCAGGGTTTCCTGGTGCTGGACTACGCCCACCGCGCCCGCGAGATGGTCGCCGAGATGGGCCCGTGGCTGGCCGACGGTCAGGTCAAGTGGAAGGTCCACGTCGACGACGGCCTGGACGGGGCGCTGGATTCGCTGAACCGGTTGTTCACCGGCGATCATGACGGCAAGCTGCTGGTCCGCGTATCCGAAGAACCCGCCGGCTAGACCATTTGGAGACCCCATGACCGAGCCCTTGCACGTCCACTATGAGGACATCAGCGTCGGCGAGGTCGTGCCTCTGGGCGCCTGCATGGTGGAGGAGGAGGCGGTGGCCGCCTTCGCCGAGCGGTTCGCGCCCGGCTGGGACGCCGCCTATGGCGCGCCCGACGCCATGGTCTACGCCCTGTGGAGCCGGCTGTTCACCGAGAAGGCGGGCGGCTGGGCCCAGACCAAGATCCTGGCTGTGGACGGTTTGCGCTATCTGCGCAATCCGCCGCCGGGCGAGCTGATGCGCGGGCGGATGACGGTGATGGGCAAGGACCCGGTCGGCGACGACAAGGGCATCGTCATCGCCTCTCACGACCTGCTGGACGAGGCGGGGCGGCTGATCTTCTCCTGCCTGACGCGCGCGGTCTTCGTGCGACGCTGAGGCCAAAGAAAAGCCCCGCCCGGCGAACCGGACGGGGCGATGTCTCTTAACCGGCGTGATGGATCAGGCGTTGCCGGCTGTGGCTTGTTCGCGGGCGGCGCGGTCGAAGGCCATGGCGATCAGGCGATCCCAGCCCAGCAGCGACACCAGATGGGCGTAGATCTGGCCCAGGGCGCCGTTGTCGCGCAGTTCGGCCAGCTTCTCGATCGGCAGAGCCTTCAGCTTGTCTTCCGAAATGGCGAAATATTCGGCGATCTTCTGCACCGGAGCGGGCGTGCCGTCGACGTTGCGCGGGGTGAAGGTCGCTTCGCGCGTTTCCAGCAGATCAAGGTCGGTGATCAGTTTGACGAAGCTGTCGGTGCGCTGGCGCTCGGTCTCGAAATTGTTGCAGAACTCAAGCGCCTGTTGGACGTAGGGACCGGGCTGGCCGTCCACGAACAGGGGCTGGGAGCCGCCGTCCTTGATGAAGGACGCCTTGCGGTCGATGCATAGAACCAGCCGCTTTTGAGCTTCATCATTGGCGAAGACGAAGGGGTAGCGACGCACATAGGCGGGGATGTAGGCGTCGCCGCGCAGTTCGCCCTTGTCGCCGACGAACAGGTTTTCACCGTCGCGCAGGCCCATGACGGCGACCGGCTGCTTGTTGTCGCCGACGAAGATCACCGGATAGGACAGGGCGGCCGGAGCGAACTCGGTCACCGTCAGCGGGACGATGTTGGTCTTTCCTACGAAGGCGTAGGGCTGGTCGATCGGCTCGACGCCCAGCGTGCCGTGCATCTCGACCGACAAGGGTTCGGGCTGATCATAGAACAGGACGGCGCCGGCGAGGGAAGCATTCGGATTTGTGTCGGTCATGGACGCGATGCGAGCTCTGGAATGAAGGGAAGGGCGCTTCTAACCCAGACGCGCGGCGTCGGCAAACGATGTGCGACCCCGCCCCCGCCCAAGCCATCTGCTTGCGGCCCGGTCTGCGAACGCCTAGCTGTGGGGCATGGGCGACGCCTGCCATCATCATCCGCACGAGGGTCCGCCGGACGTCGACGCCGTTCGTCGCGCCGTGGCCGATGTCGACGCCCGCCTGGTTGCGGATGGCGAGCGGATGACGCCTGCGCGTCTGCGGGTTCTGGAGCTGCTTTTGACGGCGGGAGAGCCGGTAAAAGCCTATGATCTGATCGCCCGCTTCGGCGAAGACGGCCAGCCGGCCAAGCCGCCGACCGTCTATCGCGCGCTGGAGTTTCTGGAACGCAAGGGGCTGGTGCACCGCATCGCCTCTATCAGCGCCTATGTCGCCTGCACCTCAGGGACCGAGGATCACGCCGCCGCCTTCCTGATCTGCGACTGCTGCGGCGCGACCGAGGAGGTTCCGGCCTCCCAGGTCGGCGGCCTGGCCGAGGCGGCGCGCGCGACCGGCTATGTCATCGAACGGACCACGATCGAGGCGCATGGCCGCTGCCCGGCCTGTGCGTGACCCCATGGATGCGACCCCGCTTTTCCCGCCGCGCCGCCTGACGGTCCCCATCAGCAACCGCTGGGGCGACGGCGACATGGCGGTTCTGGATTTCGGCGACGAGGCGCGCTTCGTCGACCTGGTCTTCGCCCACGCCAACGGCTTCAACGCCATGACCTGCCGCAGTCTGCTGGCGCCGCTGTCCGGCTCCATGCGGATCTGGGCCCCGGACCTGCGCGGCCATGGCCGCACGACCCTGCCGACCCGCATGGAGGGCCGTCGCAGCTGGCTGGACCACCGTGATGACCTGATCGCCCTGTTGGACAGTCTGGACGGCCCGCCGGTGGTTCTGGCGGGTCATTCCATGGGCGGAACCGCCGCGATCCTGGCCGCTGCGGAACGGCCCGACCGTGTGTCGAAACTGGTCCTGATGGACCCGGTGATCTGGACCCGGCTGGCGGTCGCCGCCTTCCAGCTGCCCTTCTTCGACCGGATGTCGAGCCACATCCCCCTGGTCCGCAGCACCCTGCGCCGCCGCGCGGTGTTCGACAGCCGCGAACAGGCTCTGGCCGCCTACGCCGGACGCGGCGCCTTCAAGGGGTGGTCGGAGATGGTGCTGGCCGACTATCTGAGCGACGGCCTGGTCCAGACCGAAGAGGGGTTCGTCCTGGCCTGCGCCCCTGCCTGGGAAGCCTCAAACTACGGCGCGCAGAGCCATGATCCGTGGCGGGCGCTGCGACGCTTCGGCGGGCCGGTTCAAATCCTGAAGGCCGAGACCGGCTCCATCTGCCATGTGCCGCCCCATCCCTGGGGCCTGCCCAATGTCTCGGTCGAGGTGGTGGAGGGCGGCGGACACCTGTTCCCCATGACCAAGGCCGACGTGGCCCGCGACGCCCTGTTCGAAGCGGTGGTCTGAACCGCCTTCAGAACGGCGACAACCGCGCCGCCTGTTCGCGGCACAGCGCCTTGACCCAGGCCCGCACCGCCTTCAGCCGCGCTGTGTCATGCACCTCGCGGTGGGTGCTGAGCCAGAAGCGCCGCTCGATCAGCACCTGATCGGGCAGGACCCGTACCAGATCGCCCGCCAGGAAGCAGGGCAGAACGCCGACACCCCCGCCCGCCTGGATGATGTCCCTCTGGGCCCGGATCGAGGAACTGGCCAGATGCGGCGTCAGGCCGGGCTGGATCTCGTCCAGATAGCGCAGCTCGGGCGCATAGATCAGGTCGTCGACATAGCCGATGATGTCGAAATCGCTCAGGGCGGCGATGTCGTCGGGGACGCCGCGCCGGGCCAGATATTCAGATGAGGCGTAGAGGGCCAGCTGATACGGCGTCAGCGGCTCGACCATCAGGCGTGACGACGCCGGGGCGCTGAGGGTGATGGCCATGTCCACCTCGCGCCGCGCCGCCGACAACAGGGCCGACCCCGCCGCCAGTTCGATGTTCAGGCCGGGCCTCAGCGCCCTCAGCCCCGGCAGGGCGGGGGCCAGAAGCGAAACGCCGAAGCCTTCGGAGGCGCTGATCCGCACCGTGCCTGTGACGGTGTCGGGCCGGGCGGCGCTGACCGCGGCCTCCATCACCGCCTCGGCGTCCAGGGCGGTGCGCATCAGCTGGGCCCCGCTGGCCGTCAGCTGCAGTCCCTTGGTCGAACGCATGACCAGGGTGGACTTGAGCGCTGTCTCCAGCCGGTTGATTCGTCGTCCCACCGTCGCGGCGTCGATCCCCAGACGCAGGGCGCCCCCGCCGAACGAGCCCGCCCGCGCCGCCGCCATGAAGATCCGCAGGTCGTCCCAGTCGAAAGTCATGCAGATATGCATATCACTTCATGCATCTTCGCAATAGGCGAAGCCGCAGCCGGGGCCTAAGACCGTCTGCAACGATCAGAACGTCAGGCGAGGAAGCCATCATGCGCGACATCAACCACTTCATCGACGGCCAGAGCTTCACCGGATCTTCGGGCCGTTTCTCGGACGTCTTCAACCCGAACACGGGCGAGGTCCAGGCGCGGGTGCAACTGGCCACCGACAGCGAAATGGACCGCGCCATCCAGTCGGCCCAGACCGCCTTCGAGAGCTGGTCTGAGGTCAACCCCCAGCGCCGCGCGCGGGTGATGTTCGAGTTCAAACGCCTGGTCGAGGCGAACATGAACGAACTGGCCGAAATGCTGTCCGCCGAGCACGGCAAGGTCATCGCCGATTCCAAGGGCGACGTTCAGCGCGGTCTGGAAGTCATCGAGTTCGCCTGCGGCATCCCGCATGTGCTGAAGGGCGAATATACTTGGGGCGCCGGTCCCGGCATCGACGTCTATTCCATGCGCCAGCCTCTGGGCGTGGTGGCGGGCATCACGCCGTTCAACTTCCCGGCCATGATCCCGATGTGGATGTTCGGCATGGCCATCGCCGTCGGCAACACCTTCATCCTCAAGCCGTCCGAGCGTGACCCTTCGGTGCCGGTCCGTCTGGGCGAACTGATGATGGAGGCCGGTGCGCCCAAGGGCGTGCTGAACGTCGTGCACGGCGACAAGTCGGCGGTCGACGCCATCCTGACCCACCCCCTGGTCCGCGCCGTCAGCTTCGTCGGTTCGTCCGACATCGCCTCCTACGTCTATCAGACCGGCGCAGCCAACGGGAAACGCGTCCAGGCCATGGGCGGCGCCAAGAACCACGGCATCATCCTGCCCGACGCCGACATGGACCAGGTGGTCAAGGACCTGTCGGGTGCCGCCTTCGGCTCGGCCGGCGAGCGCTGCATGGCCCTGCCGGTCGCCGTGCCGGTCGGCAAGAAGACCGCTGACGAACTGCGCGAGCGCATGATCGCGGAAATGGCCACCCTGCAAGTCGGCGTCTCCACCGACGCCGCCGCCCACTACGGGCCGGTCGTCACCGCCCAGCACAAGGCGCGCGTCGAAGGCTGGATCGAACAGGGCGTCAAGGACGGCGCCGAACTGGTCGTCGACGGTCGCGGCTTCACCCTGCAAGGCCACGAGAACGGCTATTTCGTCGGCCCGTCGCTGTTCGACAACGTCACGCCGGACATGGAGTCCTACAAGGAGGAGATCTTCGGCCCCGTATTGCAGATCGTCCGCGCCGCCAGCTTTGAAGAGGCTCTGGAGCTGCCCTCCCAGCACCAGTACGGCAACGGCGTCGCCATCTTCACCCAGAACGGCCGCGCGGCCCGCGACTTCGCCGCCCGCGTCAATGTCGGCATGGTCGGCATCAATGTGCCCATCCCGGTGCCGGTCGCCTACCACTCGTTCGGCGGCTGGAAGCGTTCGGGCTTCGGCGACACCAACCAGTACGGCATGGAGGGCATGAAGTTCTGGACCAAGGTCAAGACCGTCACCGCCCGCTGGCCCGACAGCGATCTGGAGCACGTCGATTCCAGCTTCATCATCCCGACCATGGGGTGAAGCAGGCCCGGTTTCCCCTCTCTGGTCGCCTCTCTGGGGATCAGGGAGGCGCATCCGTCCGGCCGCCGCTATAGTCGCTCTTGAGTAAGACTGGAGCGTCTGCCTGCATGCGTGGTTTCATCGTTCGGATTCTGGGGCTTCTGATCGCGTCCGTGGCCCTGGTCGCGGCGGGATACTGGGGCGTCTGGGCCTGGTTCGGCCAGTTCCAGCCGGTCACGGTCCAGCAAAATCAGGCCGAGATCAGCCAGCTTCTGGAGGCCGCGCCCTGGGTGTCGGAAGGCGGCGGGTCTCAACCCGTCTATGTCGTCGGCCATCAGGATGACGAAGCCTTCCAGAGGTTCCGCGCCGAACAGGCGCCGGGGCTGCGCGCCGCGGGCGTCGATCTGCGCTACCTCGCCTTCGCCCGGCCGGATGCAGACGGCGTGGCGCAATCCACCGCCGCCGAACGCGCCACCGTCGCCGAACTGTGGATGGCGCGCGACTGGTCCCTGTTCCAGCGCTGGATGGACACGCCTGCGGCCCACTGGACCGCCGCGGGCCTGGCGCCCGCCGACAGCGACCTGACCCGCACGGCTGTGGTTCAGGGCGGACGTGATTTCGTCGCCAAGCTGACCGGCTGGCTGGGCCAGGCGGGGGTCAAGCCGCGCTATCCCCTGCTGGTCTGGACCGATGGTCAGGGCGTGATGCGGGCCTGCGCCTGCGCCGACGCCCGCTCATGGGCCTATGTCAGGGATGATCTGAACGCGGCGGAGCGCCCCGCTGCGCCCCGGGTCGAGACCGATGACGCCATAGCAGAAGACGAGTCCGCCGGGCCGCCACCCATGGCCTACCCCAGCCTGCCGCCCGCCGCCGGGGGGGCGGCTGGCCTCCCTGCTCCAGCAACTGCGCCGCCTGCGCCCTCGACGGAAGCGGCGCCGCCCCGCACCTCCACGCCGCCGCCGTCGATCCTGAGACCGGAAGAGGCGCCCGCCGCGCGGCCGCAACCACGCGCGCCTGCCGAAGCCCCCTCCAACACGACTGGCCGCGCCCAGCCTGCGCCCCAGCGCCAGACTGCGCCTCGCCGCACCACGCCCCGCGCCGCGCCCGAGGCCAAACGCCAGGACGACGCCACCTTCTTCTAGTTTCAGAGGGTGATGAGACGCTCGCACAGGCCGATCAGCCGCTCGACATCGGCGGCGTCGTGATAGGGGCCGAAGCCGAAGCGCAGGGTGTCGTCGCGCACATCGGTGGTGACCCCTGCCTCGGCCAGCGCCGCCTTCCATGCCTGGGCGCGAGGATGGCGCAGGGCCAGATAGCGGGCGCGCTTCTCGTCGCCTTCGACCGGATTGAGGATCTCCGCCTGATCCAGGGCGCCGCAGCGGCCGTCCCTGACCGCCTGCTGGAACATCGCCATCAGGTCTCGCGCCTGAGCCGCCAGCGCCGCCGTGTCCAGCCCTTCTGCGGCCAGCATCCGGCGCACGGCGTTGAAGCGGTACAGGGCTGAAACATCAAAGGTCGCGCCCCAGAAGCGGCCGGCGTCGCTGCGATAGCCGACGCCGCCGGGCGGACCCGCCAGATCGCCGAACTCGGCGAACCAGCCGGTGATCACGGGCCGGGGACAGAAGCCCTCGGGCGCATGCATGAAACAGGCGCCCTCGCCCGCCATGGCGTATTTATAGCCGCCCGCCAGATAGAAGATGCGGTCCGCCACGCCGGACAGATCGGTCGGCTGGGCCATGAAGCCGTGATAGCCGTCGACCACCACCCATGGCCCCGCCGGGTGGGACAGCGCCGCCAGTTCGGCGATGCCGGTGAAGGTCTGGCCTGTGCGGAAGAAGACCTGGCTGACGAAGATCAGATCATGCCCGCCCGCCCGCGCGGCGCTGAGGAAGCGTTCGGCGAAGGTGTCGAACGGGGCCAGCGGCACGCGCTCGACCACGACCTGCCCCGTTTCCTCCCAACGCTGGGCCTGACGACGGAAGGAGTGAAACTCGCCGTCCGAGGTCAGGATGCGCACCGGCGTCCGCTCCACGCCCGAGACGATCCGCACCAGCAGGTCATGGGTGTTGGGCGCAAAGACCACACTGTCCTGCGACGGCAGCCCCAGTTCGGCGGCGATGTGGCCTTGCGCCTCCGTGATCACCTTGCCGAAGATCAGATCCCATTTGTCGTCGGCGTGACGGTTGGCGTCCTCCCATGCCTGCATCTGGCCGCCGAAGGAGGCGTCGGGCCACAGATGGTGACTGTGCGCGGCGAAATGCAGTTGCTCGGGCGCGAGCGCCAAGGCGCGTGAGAAGAGGGCTTTATGGCTCATGGCCCGACCTTACCCGCATCACGCGGCGGCCCAACAGAAAAGAGGCGGGCCCGCACTGCGAACCCGCCTCTCTAATTCTTAAACCAAACTTCCGTGGCAGTGTTTGAACTTGCGGCCCGAACCGCAGGGGCAGTCGGCGTTGCGCGGCGTGCGCTGCCAGCCCAGGGGCAGGAGATCGACAGGCAGGCGCGAACGGTCGTCGCCGGTCAGCTGGCCTTCGGGGTTCTGGGCCGAGGGATGCAGCATCTCATTCTCGCCCGTGCCCGGGTTCAGATGGATTTCGTGGAACTCGGGCATGTCCATCGGCGCCGGCTCCTGGAATCGGAACTCGACCGTCATCAGCCAGCGGGTGACGTTGTGGCGCAGCTCATAGAGCAGCGTCTCGAACAGGTTGAAGGCTTCGGTCTTGTATTCGTTCAGCGGATCGCGCTGGCCGTAGCCGCGCAGGCCGATGACGCCGCGCAGATGGTCCAGATGGACCAGATGTTCGCGCCACGCCATGTCGATCTGCTGCAGCAGGAACTGGCGTTCCAGACCGCGCGTCTGATCGGCGCCCAGCATTTCCAGACGCTCATTGGCGCGGGCGTCGGCGGCCTCGGCGATGCGTTCCTCGATCTCTTCGTTGGAGACGCCTTCCTCGGACGCCCAGTCGAACAACGGCAGCTCCAGACCCAGGGTGGAGCGGACCTTTTCGTCCAGGCCGGTGATGTCCCATTGCTCGGCATAGGCTTTGGGCGGCATGTGCTTTTCAACGAGGTCGGAGACGACGTCGCTGCGGAACTCGGTGACCAGTTCGGACAGGTCGGTGGAGTCCATGAACTCCTGGCGTTGCTCGAACACGGCTTTGCGCTGGTCGTTCACGACGTCGTCGTATTTCAGCAGATTCTTGCGGATGTCGTAGTTGCGGGTCTCGACGCGTTTCTGGGCCGTCTCGACCGCCTTGTTCAGCCAGGGGTGGCTGATGGCCTCGCCCTCGGCGACCTTGAAGGTCTCCATGATCGACGACAGGCGGTCGCCGGCGAAGATGCGCAGCAGGTCGTCGTCGCAGGACAGGAAGAATTTCGACACGCCGGGGTCGCCCTGACGGCCGGTCCGACCGCGCAGCTGGTTGTCGATGCGGCGGCTTTCGTGGCGTTCCGTGCCCAGCACGAACAGGCCGCCTGCGGCCAGCGCACGCTCCTTCTGGACGGCGACGTCGGCCTTGTATTCGGCCTCGATGGCGGCCTCGTCTTCAGGTGTGACCTCCACGGCCAGATTGCGCTGGTCCAGCTTCCATTTCTGCAGCTTGATCTCGAGGTTGCCGCCCAGCTGGATGTCGGTGCCGCGGCCCGCCATGTTGGTGGCGATGGTCACGGAGCCGGGCAGGCCCGCATCGGCGACGATATAGGCTTCCTTCTCGTGCTCGCGGGCGTTCAGCACATTGTGCGGCACGCTCTTGCCGGTGACGTAGGTGATGTCCCAGGCGTCGTCGCCGACCTTCTGGGCCTCTTTCTCACGCCCGGCGTATTCGGCCTTCAGCGTCCGTCCCGTCTCGACCTTGTAGGCGAAGGTTTGCAGCAGTTTGGACAGGGCCTCGGACTTCTCGATCGACACAGTGCCGACCAGGATGGGCTGGCCCTTGACGTGGCATTCGGCGATCAGCCGGGCGATGGCCTGGTTCTTCTCGGCCTCGGTGCGGAAGATTTCGTCGTCGTGGTCGAGGCGCTGGATCGGCCGGTTGGTCGGCACCTCCAGAACGTCCATCTTGTAGATGTCGAGGAATTCCTGGGCCTCGGTCGCCGCCGTGCCGGTCATGCCGGACAGCTTTTCGTAGAGGCGGAAATAGTTCTGGATGGTGACCGAGGCCAGGGTCTGGTTCTCGGGCATGATCTTCACGCCCTCCTTGGCCTCGATGGCCTGGTGCAGGCCCTCGGACAGGCGGCGGCCTTCCATCATGCGGCCGGTGAATTCGTCGATCAGCATCACCTCGCCGTTGCGGATGATGTAGTCCTTGTCGCGCTGGTACAGGGTGTTGGCCCGCAGCGCCTGATTGATGTGGTGCACCAGGGTGATGTTGGCGGCGTCGTACAGGCCGGTGGTGTCGGCGGCGAACAGGCCGCGCGCCTCCATGATCTCCTCGATCTTCTCGGAGCCTTCCTCGGTCAGAAGGGCCTGCTTCTGCTTTTCGTCGAGGTCGTAGGTGGTCTTGTCCACGATCAGTTCGCGGATGATGCCGTCGACGATCAGGTACAGGTCGGAGCGGTCCTCGGTCGGGCCCGAAATGATCAGAGGCGTGCGCGCTTCGTCGATCAGGATGGAGTCGACTTCATCGACGATGGCGAAATGGTGCGGGCGTTGGACCATTTCGCGCCGGTCATAGACCAGGTTGTCGCGCAGATAGTCGAAGCCGAATTCGTTGTTGGTGCCGTAGGTCACGTCGGCCGCATAGGCCGCCTGACGCTGGGCCGGCGACAGGCCGTTGACGATCACGCCGACCTCAAGGCCCAGGAAGTTATAGATGCGGCCCATGGTCTCAGCATCGCGGCGGGCCAGGTAGTCGTTGACCGTGATCAGGTGCACGCCCTTGCCGGCCAGGGCGTTCAGATAGACCGGGGCCACGGCCACCAGGGTCTTGCCTTCACCAGTCCGCATCTCGGCGATGCCGCCTTCATGCAGGATCATGCCCCCCGCCAGCTGGACGTCGTACTGACGCTGGCCCAGCACCCGCTTGGAGGCTTCGCGCACCACGGCGAAGGCTTCGGGCAGAACCTTGTCCAGGCTTTCACCGCCCGCGACGCGGTCCTTGAAGGTGTCGGTCATCATCCGCAGTTCGTCGTCCGAGAAGGCGGCGAACTTGGGTTCCAGCGCATTGATCTTCTGGGCCTGGGCCTGGAAGGATTTGACCTTGCGCTCGTTGGCGGAACCGAAAATTTTCTTGGCGAAGCCGAGCATGGATGATCCGAGGGCGGGCGAGCGCTTGAGGCTCTGGTGCTGGAATACGCTCCCGAAGGAGCGAAGATGTCGAGACGCCGGAATGGGGCCTCCCCGTCGACGGCCCGCCGCGCCTGATGACAGGGCGCTCTGCAAGGGCCGCGCGAACGATGAAAACCCCTCGACTTGGGCGCAGGCGGGACTTAAGCACCGACCTTACCCCTGTCAACGCGAGGGCCTTTCTCGCCGGGCGACGGAGACACCTCCATGTGGCTTTTCAGCCCCATCGCCAGACGTTTTGCGCCCGCAGCGGGCGTGGCGCTTCTGCTGTTGTCAGCCTGCGGACAGGGCGGCGACGCGCGCGCGCCGGAAAGCGGCGATCGCGCCGTCGCGCGGGTTCAGGACCAGACCATCTGGGCCTCCGATGTGCGCCGCGAGGCCGTGGCCCAAGGTCTGGTCGGCGAAGACGAACCGCTGGACGTCACCTCCGATCTGTTCGGCCGGGTGCTGGACGAGGTCATCGACCGCAAGCTGCTGGCCCGCGAGGCCGAGCGCCGGGGGCTCGACGAGTCCGATCTGGTGCAAAGGCGTCTTGAGGCGACCCGCGAACGCATCCTGGGCGACGTGCTGATCGAGACGGAGATCGCCGGCGACGTCAACGAGCAGAAGATCCAGGAGCTTTACCGCGACCAGGTCCGCAGGGCCCAGACCAGCGACGAAATCCGCACCCGTCTGATCCTCAGCCGCACCCGCGAAGAGGCGGCGGCGGTGGTCGGCGTTCTGGCCCAGGGCGCGGCCTTCGAGGCCGTGGCGGCGCAAAGCTCTATCGACGACGCCACCCGTTATTCCGGCGGCGACCTGGGCTACCGCACCATCGACGTCCTGCCCCAGGCTTATGCCGACGCGCTGCGCGGCCAGCCCGCGGGCGCCACGGTCGGCCCCTTCCAGACCGAGGGCGGCTGGGCTGTCCTGCGGGTCGAGGACCGCCGCCGAGAGACGCCGCCGACGCTGGAGCAGGCGCGGCCGCAGATCGTGCGCTATCTGACCTATGAAGGCATACGCCAGGAGTTGGCGACCTTGCGGGGCAAGGCCCGCATTGAACGTCTGGTGACGCCGACCTCTACGCCCCCGACCACATCCACGCCTGCTCCTCAGGCCGCCCCGACACCCCCGGCCTCTGCGAGCGCGCCATGACCAAGACTTCCGCCGACGGCCGCTCCACCAGCCAGAAGATCGAACACGCCATCGAAAAGGCGCTGGACCCCTTGGCCACGGCCCTGAAGCGCGCCGCCAAGCCGTCGACCGCGCCGACGCCCGCAGCGGCGCCGGGCAAGCCGGGGCTGGAGATTTCGCCTCTGGCCGTGCCCTTCCCCGCCATCCCTCCGATCGGCGGGGTCGAGATGGCGACGGCCCGGGCGGGATATTACAAGCACGAGCGCGACGACCTGGTGGTGTTCCGCTTCGCCCGAGGCACGACGGCGGCGGGCGTCTTCACCCGGCACAAGATCGGCTCTGCGCCGGTCGACTGGTGCCGCCGTCATCTGGAGATGGCCGACGGCGGGGCCGATGTGCGGGCTCTGGTGGTCAACGCCGGCTGCGCCAACGCCTTCACCGGCAAGGCCGGGGCCGATGCCGCGCGCCGCACCGCCTCCGAAGTCGCCAAACGCTTCGGCTGCCGCCAGCGCGACATCATGCTGGCCTCGACCGGGGTCATCGGCGTACTGCTGGACGAGAAGAAGATCGTCGCCCGCATGCCCGACATCGAGGCCGGGCTGGACGCCGACAACTGGGCTCGCGCCGGTCTGGGCATCATGACCACCGACACCTTCCCCAAAGGCGCCTACGCCGAGTGCGAGATCGAGGGGCGCAAGGTGCGCATCGCCGGCATCGCCAAGGGTTCGGGCATGATCGCGCCGGACATGGCCACCATGCTGGCCTTCATCGTCACCGACGCGAACATCGCGCCGCCGGTGCTGCGCGCCCTCCTTGGCCTGCACGTCCGCACCACGTTCAACAGCGTCACCGTGGACGGCGACACCTCGACCAACGACACCTGCCTGTTGTTCGCCACCGGCGCCTCGGGCGCGCCGCGCATCGGCCGGGTCGGCGACCGGCGGTTGAAGGGGTTCGGCGCCGCGCTGGACAAGGTGATGCTGGACCTGGCCCACCAGTTGGTGCGTGACGGCGAGGGGGCGACCAAGTTCGTCAAGGTGACGGTGGACGGCGCGGCCAGCCCCGCCTCGGCCCGCAAGCTGGCCAAGTCGATCGCCGACAGCCCTCTGGTCAAGACCGCCATCGCCGGCGAGGACGCCAACTGGGGCCGCGTCGTCATGGCCGTGGGCAAGACCGATGAAGCGGTCGACCGCGATCGCCTGGCCATCAGGTTCGGTCCGCACCAGGCCGCCATCGACGGCGCCCCGTCCCCGACCTACGACGAGGCCAAGATGAGCGCCTATATGAAGCGGCCGGAGATCGACATCACCGTCGATGTCGGTTCAGGCCGCGCCTCGGCCACCGTCTGGACCTGCGACCTGACCAAACGCTACATCGAGATCAACGGCGATTATCGGAGCTGATCGTGGTAGAATCGGCGACATGAGCAGCACCCAGCCGGCCCGGCCTGACGCCTTTCTGGAGGATCAGGTCTTCGACGATCTGGCGGCGGGATCCCTGTCGCCTGCGGCCCTCGACCAGTTGCGCGCCAGGGTTCAGGCGGCCCTTGACGATCCCGACGATGGGGTCAGCCACGAGGACCTCTGGGATCGGCTGGAGCAGCGGATGAAGCGTGCCCGATCCCGCGCCGCTTGACCTGATCTACCGGCGCGACGCCCAGCAGGATCTCGACGATCTGTTCGATCATATCGCCGCCGATCGGCCGATTGCGGCGGAACGGTTCCTGCTGGAGATCAAGCGGGCCTGCGAGGGCCTGCGCTGGTTTCCCTTCATCGGCGTCCAGATCGATCCGTTGGATGATCGCGTCCGCGTCCTGACCATCCGTCGCCGCGCGGCGATCCAGTTCGCGGTGCTGGACGGCAAGATTCATATTCTGAGCGTCTCCTACCGAGGCCGAGACCTGAGACGAGTCCTGACGGAGCGCCGACCATGAGCCTTCCCACCATCCTCGTCGTCGCCGTCGCCTTGATCGACATCGACGGCCGCGTTCTGATCGCCCAGAGGCCCGAGGGCAAGCAACTGGCGGGGCTGTGGGAATTCCCCGGCGGCAAGGTCGAGCCGGGCGAGGGGCCGGAGCAGGCGCTGATCCGCGAGCTGAACGAAGAACTGGGCATCGACGTCAACGCCGCCTGCCTGTCGCCCTTCGTGTTTACCAGTCACGCTTACGAATCCTTTCACCTGTTGATGCCACTGTATCTGTGTCGACGGTGGTCGGGCGTCGTTCAGCAACGCGAGCACGCCGCGCTGAAGTGGGTGAAACCGGCTCAACTGTCGGACTATCCCATGCCCCCGGCTGACGAGCCTCTGATCGCCTGGTTGCGCGATCTGCTGTAACTCAGCCGCCGCGGGAGGGGGGCCGATGCGAGCCTTTCTGACCCGGTTCCTCAGCGATGACAGCGGTGCGACCGCCATTGAATACGGCCTGATCGCCGCTCTGGTCGCGGTGGTGGCGCTGGGGGCCTTGGCGGCGTTCGGGGACGCCAGCACGGGCGTTTTCAACACCGCCATGACCAAGATCACCGAAGCCATCAGCGGCGCCCAGGGCGGCTGAGACGCCTCAATCGTCGCCGGTCATCTCCTTGACTCCCAGGGCGTCCGCCAGCCTCATCCTGGCCGACCCGCGCGGCAAGGGCTTCTGCTGGCTGTCATGCGGCGCCCACCCCGCCAGATGGATGATCTCGAAGGTGGCGGGCAGGCGTCCGTCCGCTTCGGCGTGGCGTTCGGCGTAGAGTTCAGCGGCGCGGGCGATGACGGCGCGGCTCAAGGGGCGGACGGTCCCCGCCAGCCCGTTGGTCTCGCCCATGGCCCTCAGGTCGCGGATCAGGGCGAACAGGTCGGGATAGCGCACCACCACCCGGTCCACGTCCGACACCGGCAGGGCGAAACCGGCGCGTTGCAACAGGGCGGCGCCGTCGAAGCCGTCAGCGAAGGGCGACACCCGCGCTGAGGCCCCGCCGTTCAGCTCCAGCTCCGCCTCGGTCAGCACCCCGCGCAGCTCCTTCAGCGTGCCCGCGCCCAACAGCGTGCCGAGGAACAGGCCGTCGGGCCTCAAGGCGCGGCGGATCTGCACCAGGGCGCCGGGCAGGTCGTTGGCCCAGTGCAGGCTCATCAGGGAGACGATCAAATCCCGTGACTGGTCGTCCAGCGGCAGAGGCGCGGCGCCGGGTGCGGCGCGAGCGGCCAGGTCGCCGACCACGAGGGGCGCGCCGATGCGGTCCGCCGCGCTGCTGTCCGCCAGCCGACGCGCGAACGGGCCGGGATGGGCCGACAGATCGACGGCGTCAGGAAAGTCGCGCAGGATGACCTCCAGACTGTTCACCGCATTCTCGGCGGCGCGGTCGTGCAGGAAGTCCGCGCCCGCGAACAGAGGTTCGCTGCGGGCCAGACGCGCGGCGCGGCGGCGGGAATCGAAGATGACGGGCGGACCGGAGGGGGAGCTCATGACGGGTCAGAATGGGGTCTGGCGCGCGCGAATGAAAGACGCATCGACCTTCGCCGCGCGGGCGGGGCGCGGTCTGGTCGATCTGGTCCTGCCGCCGCTGGCCCACGACAGCCCCGAAGCCACCGCCTCCGCCGGTCTGACCGCCGACGCCTGGAGCCGGGTGGTGTTTCTGGAAGACCCCGTCTGCGACGGCTGCGGGGCGGCGTTCGAGATGGACGGCGGGGTCTTCGCCGCGCCGCGTTGCGCCGCCTGCATCGCCCAGCCCTACGCTTTCGGGCGCGCGCGGGCGGCCTGCGTCTATGACGAGGCGTCGCGCGGTCTGGTGCTGAAGTTCAAGCACGGCGACCACCAGCCCTTCGCCCCTTTGTTCGCCCGCTGGATCAGCCGCTCGGCGGCGCCGCTTCTGGCCGAGGCGGACGCGGTTCTGCCCGTGCCCCTTCACCGCTGGCGGCTGATGGCGCGGCGCTTCAATCAGGCGGCCGAGGTGGCGCGGCCTCTGGCGGCGTCGGCGGGGCTGGAGTTCCTGCCCGACGCCCTGATCCGTCAGGTCCACACCACCAGCCAGGGCGGAAAGTCGTCGCGCGGGCGGCGTCTGAACGTCAAGAAAGCCTTCGCCGTCACCGAGGCCGGACGCCGCCAGATCAAGGGGCGCCGGTTGCTTCTGGTCGATGACGTGCTGACCACAGGCGCCACCGCCGAAGCCTGCGCCCGCGCGCTTCTGGAGGCCGGGGCGCGCACTGTTGATCTGGCCGTCATCGCAAGGGTGCGGACGGCGCGGGAATTGCCTATGTAGGGCGCGCCCTATCGCTCACCGCGCGGCGGTTCGCTGCTTGAGGGCGCCTGGTTCACTGGAGAGAAAATTGGCCGACGTCGTCATCTACACCAAACCCGGATGCCCCTATTGCACCGCCGCCAAGGCCCTGTTGGCCAAGAAGGGCGTCGAGTTCACCGAGATCGTCGCCTCCAACGACCCCGAAAAGAAGCAGGAGATGATCCAGCGTTCCGGCGGCCGCATGACCTTCCCCCAGGTCTTCATCGGCGACAAACACATCGGCGGCTCCGACGACCTGCACGCGCTGAATTCGCGCGGCGGGCTTGATCCCCTGCTGGCCGCCTGACGCCCCAGCCTTGAGACTTCGCCCATGACCCAGGTTCCCGTCGCCCTGATCCAGACCCGCACGCCGGCCACGCCGCAGGCGGCGCTGGACCATGTCGCCCCGCTGATCCGTGAAGCGGCGGCGGGCGGGGCCAAACTGATCCTGACGCCCGAGGCGACCAACTTCCTGATCCAGGACCGCGCCGCCCGCGACGCCGTTCTGGTCGAAGCCGACGCCGACATCGTGGTCCAGGGCCTGCGCGCTCTGGCGAAGGAACTGAAGGTCTGGCTGCTGATCGGTTCGGCCATGGTCAGGTCGGGCCACGATGGCGACGACCGCGCCGCCAACCGCTCGATCCTGATCGACGACACGGGGGCGGTGGTCTCCACCTATGACAAGCTGCACGTCTATGACGTGGATCTGCCGACGGGCGAACGCTGGCGCGAGAGCGCATCGGTCCGTCCCGGCGACGACGCCGTGGTGGCCGAGACGCCTTGGGGCCGGCTGGGTCTGACCATCTGCTACGACATCCGCTTCCCGCATCTGCACCGGGCGCTGGCCAAGGCCGGAGCGGCCATGATCGCCGTGCCCGCCGCCTTCACCGTCCCGACCGGAGAGGCCCACTGGGAGACCCTGTTGCGGGCCCGCGCCATCGAGTCCGGCGCCTATGTTCTGGCCCCCGCCCAAGGCGGTCTGCATGAAGACGGCCGCCGCACCTGGGGCCGCTCCACCGTCGTCGCCCCCTGGGGCGAGGTGGTCGCCAAACTGGACCATGACGAGCCGGGCGTGCTGTTCGCCACGCTTGATTTGGACGCCGTGGCGCGCGCCCGCAGCGCCGTGCCGCAGCTTACGCACGACCGCGATTTCGCCTTGCCGACCCCATGATCCGCTACGCCCTGCACTGCGAGCATGAACATGGGTTCGAGGCTTGGTTCGGCTCCTCGTCCGACTATGATGATCAGGCCGCGCGCGGTCTGGTCGAATGCCCGTATTGCGCATCGCACGTCGTGAGCAAACAGATCATGGCGCCGGCGGTGGCGGGCACGAAGAAGTCTGTCTCCACGCCCAATCCGGCGGCGATGCAGACCATGATGATGCAGGCGGTGCGCGAGGTCCGCGCCCATGTCGAAGAAAACTTCGACTACGTCGGCGACGCCTTCGCCCGCGAGGCCCGAGACATCCACGAGGGCCGCTCGGAAAAGCGCGAAATCTATGGCGAGGCCACGCCCGCCGAGGTGAAGAAGCTGAAGGACGACGGCGTGCCCTGCGCGCCCTTGCCCAGTCTGCCGCCTGACCCGGCCAAGGCGCACTGAACCATGGAGCGGGAGGATGGCGAGCGCTACGCCGAGTTCGCGCCGCCCGAGGCCCTGCGCCCCTTCGTCCGCGCGATCTGGACCTACGCCGCGCCCCGACCGAGCGGCGACGTCCAGCGCATCGCGCCTGACGGCTGTCCAGAACTGATCCTCGACATCGGCGCCCCCTATGAGGAGCAGGGCGAGGACGGAGTGTTCCGTCTCCAGCCGTCCGCCATCTTTGCGGGCCAGATGACCCGGCCCATGGCCATCCGTCCGGTCGGGCCGGTCGAACTGGTGGCCATCCGTTTCGAGCCCGACGGCGCCCGCGACTGGCTGGGTTTCAGTCTGGCCCGGGCCACCGACCGCCGCCTCGACATGGTCGAACGTCTGACGGGTCTGACGCCGCCCGCAGGCGATCCGCAAGGCCAGGTCGAGATAATGACCGGCTGGCTGGAGGCGCAGCGCCGCCGCGACGGCTGGCGCCTTGATCCTGTGGTCCGCGCCGAGGTCGAGGCGTCACAGCGTGAGGAGGCCCCGCCGCCGCGCAACCCCTCGGAACACCGCGCCCTGCAACGCCGCTTCGCCGACCGGGTCGGGGTGTCGCCGCGCCTGCTGCGCTCCACCTTCCGTTTCCGCCGCGTCTTCGACCATGCCGCCGAGGGCGATCCCGCCGCTGTCCGCTGGCTGGAGGCGGGGCTTCAGGCCGGCTATTTCGATCAGCCGCAGATGGCCCGCGACTTCCGCCGCTTCCTGGGCTGCACCGCCACCGAATGGGCCCGTGATCAGGCCGAACTGGCGCGAGTCATCGCGTCGCAAACCTACAAGCCCGCCGCCGATCCTCCGGCCTAGGCTGCGGCCTTCATCCGAGGGGAACCGCCATGCCGATCCTGACCGCCGCCGTCTTCGCCGCCGCCCTGATCCAGACGCCCGCTCAAGCCCCGACGCCGGCGCCGGATGTCGGCTGGATGGCGGGCTATTGGCTGGATTGCGCCAACGGACGTGAGGCGTCGGAGACCTGGAGCGATCCGCGCGAGGGGCTGATGGTCGGCCACGCCGTGACCGTCTCCGCGCGCGGACGGCCCTCGTTCGAGAGCGCCTATATCCACCCCGCGCCCGCAGGTCTGACCTATTCGGCCCAGCCGAACGGGGCGCCGCCGACCGCCTTCGTCCTGATCGACAGCGGCCCAGCCCGCGCCGTCTTCTCCAACCCGGACAACGACTTCCCGCACCGGATCATCTATGAACGCGACGGCGAAACCCTGAAGGCGCGCATCGAAGGCGTGATCGACGGTCAGCCCCGGAGCATGGAATGGACCTTCACCAGCGCGCCCCTGAACAGCCGCTGCCCGACCTGAAAGCAGGGGGGCTGACTTGGCGGCCGATGACGCCCGCCGACATCGACGGCGTCGTGGCCGTGGCGCGCCTGTCCTTCCCCGACCATTTCGAGGCCCGCGAATGCTTCGCCGAGCGTCAAGCGCTGGCGCCTGAGGGCTGTTTCGTCCTGTCCGACGAGGCGGGAACCGTCAGGGGCTATCTGATGGCCTATCCCTGGCGACGAGACGCGGCCCCGCCGCTGGACAGCCTGATCGGCGCCATCCCGGCGGATGCGGAAGTCATTTATCTGCACGACCTGGCGGTGCATCCCGACACGCGCGGCGGCGGCCGCACCCGCGCCATCGTCGAACGGTTGGCCGACCAGGCCCGGGCGGCGGGCTGGCCCGCCATCGCCCTGGTGGCCGTCAATGAGGCGACGGCCTTCTGGGAACGCAATGGTTTTGAGGTCCAGAGCCCGCCCGGCATGGCCGAAAAACTGGCCAGCTACGGCGACGACGCCCGCTACATGGTCAGGCCGCTTTAGCCGCCTAGCTGCGCGTCCAGCCCTTGCCCGCCATGCAGGCGCGGAAGGCGTCGCTGTGGCGGCCCTGACCAGTTTGGGCGCGGCAGGCGTCGCGGGCGCTGTCGAAGGGCTGGGCGTTCTCGCCGTGCCATGCCTGGTCGTCGCCCGTGGCGTCGATGACGGTGATGCAGGCCGAGGTCATCAGGGCGGTCGCAGCGGCGGCGGTGAGGATCAAAAGACGTTTCATGTCAGGGCTCCGAAAGATGAGACCCCTGCATTCCATCCGCCCGCGCCGCCTGTCCCGTTACAAGCCCGCAAGGTGGATGAATTCGCCGTAAGGCTCTGCTTCGCAGCCGCTCCAGAACGAAGGCCATGCGATCGCTGACCGACGCCTTCGGCAGTTCGATCAGACTGTAGCCATAGGCCGGATAGACCGCCGCCATGGCCTCGACCGTGCGGCGGGCCTCGGTTGCATCCTGTCGGCGTTCTGCATCCCGTGTGAAGATCTCTGGCCAGAAAGGGGCGATGAAGACGGTCGGACGATAGCGCAGGGTCCGCGCCCCCCGGTCCAGTGTTTCGGGAACCGGCAGGCCGCTCAACCTCAGATAGCCGACGACGTCGGGCAGGCCGCGATCAAAAAAGACAGGACGACGCGCATCATCACAGCGGGCGTGGGCCGCCATATCCCGCTCGGCCATGCGCGCAGCGAACAGGGCGCGATCCTTCCACGGCAAGGCGTCGCCATCGACGGCCTGCTCGCTGCGGATGACGGCGCGGCCTGCTTCGGGTTCGACCGGGTGGCCTGCAGCCGACAACGCTTCGATCAGGCTGGTCTTGCCCGAGCCTGGGCCGCCTGTGATGACGATGCGCGGGTTCAGGCCGTCCATCAATCCCGCGTGGCGATCATCATGTAGTTGATGTCGGCGTCGCCCTCGCTCCAGCGGTCGGCCAGCAGGTCGTATTCCAGGCCGAAGGGGCCTGTGACCGTCACGGGCTCGGCGGCCAGCATCTGGCGCAATTCGTCGGGCTTGAGGAACTGGCGCCAGTCGTGGGTGCCTGCGGGCACCCAGCGCAGCACATATTCGGCGGCGATCTTGCCCAGCAGCAGGCCCTTGAGCGACCGGTTCAGCGTGGCCACGATCATCAGGCCGCCCGGCTTCACCAGGCGCGAACAGGCCCGCACGAAGGCTTCGGGATCGGCGACATGCTCGATCACCTCCATGGTCAGGACCACGTCGAATGGCCCCGCGCCCTCGGCCTCCAGCTGTTCGACGGTGGCGGCGCGGTAGGCGATGTCGAGGCCCATGGTCTCGGCATGGGCGCGGGCGGTGCCGATGTTCTCGGACGAGGCGTCCACCGCCGTGACGTCAAAGCCCAGCCGCCGCATCGGCTCTGCGATCAGGCCCCCGCCGCAGCCGACGTCGAGAAGCGTGAGCCCGGCGAAGGCTTCACGCTGGCGGATGTCGCGTCCGAACCGTTCGGCGGCCCGGTCGCGGACGAACTTCAAACGCGCCGGATTGAACCTGTGCAGGGGCGCAAAGGGACCGCGCGCGTCCCACCATTCCTCGGCCTGGGCCGAAAAGCGCGCCACATCCGCAGGGTCGATGGAGGGGCCGGAGGCGCCGGTTTCGGGGCCGCTGTGATGACCTGTTTCGGGCCTTGCCATAAGTCCTTGCCGCCTTTGGGGTTTGCGCGCCGTCTGGCTGTCGCTAGAAGCGACATTGGCGCGGGAGATGAACCTCTCTCGTCATGCGAAGCAATACAGTTCAATCCGTTTGGGCCAATCCTTTTGGGCCAATCCGTTTGGGGACGACACGCAGAAATGACGCGGCTGGTGATGAAATTCGGCGGCACCTCCATGGGTGACCTCGAGCGTATTCGACGCGCCGCGCGCATCATCGCCGCCGAGGCCGCTGCGGGCAAGAAGGTCGCCGTGGTGGTGTCGGCCATGGCCGGAAAGACCAATGAGCTGGTCGCCTGGACCGACGGCGCGGGCCGGCCCGGCCCCGGCGTGGCCATGACCGATGATGAATATGACGTGGTGGTCGCCTCGGGCGAGCAGGTGACGTCGGGCCTTCTGGCCCTGACCCTGCGCAACATGGGGCTGAACGCCCGCAGCTGGATGGGCTGGCAGATTCCCATCCTGACCGACGAGGCCCACGGCCGCGCCCGCATCGAGGACGTGCCCGGCGAGGTTCTGGGCGCCGCGCTGGACTCCGGCGAGATCGCTGTCGTGCCCGGCTTCCAGGGCGTCAGCAAGTCCGGCCGGATCACCACCCTGGGCCGGGGCGGCTCGGACACCTCTGCGGTGGCGGTGGCGGCGGCGCTGGATTGCCCTTGCGACATCTACACCGACGTGGACGGCGTCTACACCACCGACCCGCGCCTCGAGAGCCGCGCCCGCCGTTTGGCCCGCGTCTCCTATGAGGAGATGCTGGAGATGGCCTCCCTGGGGGCCAAGGTGCTGCAGACGCGGTCGGTCGAACTGGCCATGGCCAAGCGCGTGCCGCTGCGCGTGCTGTCCAGCTTTATTGAACCCGACGAAAACGGGGCCCTGCCCGTCGGCGCCGGCACCCTGATCTGCGACGAGGAGGAAATCGTGGAAAAACGCATCGTGTCCGGCGTCACCATGAGCCGTGACGAGGCTCGCATCACCCTTTTGGGCCTGTCGGACCGGACCGACGCCCCCGCCGACGTCTTCACCCGGCTGGCCGAGGCCAACGTCAATGTCGACATGATCGTGCAGAGCCAGGCCCGCACCGAAGGCGCGGTCAATCTCACGTTTACAACGGGCCGCCGCGACGCCGAACGCGCCGCCGAGCTGATGCGCGCCCATCAGGGACAGATCGGCTTTGAGGAGATCCGCGTCGACGACGACGTGGCCAAGGTCTCGGTCATCGGGGTCGGCATGCGCAGCCATGCGGGCGTGGCCCAGACCATGTTCCGGGCGCTGGCCGACAAGGGGATCAAGTTCCAGGCCATCTCGACCTCCGAGATCAAGATCAGCGTCCTGATCGATTCCGCCTATGCGGAATTGGCCGTTCGGGCCCTGCATTCGGCCTACGGCCTGGAAACAGTCTAGATTTCCGACAAAGAACGCCCATCTGGGGCGTTGAAGCATTTTCTGGGGGTGCCATGGCGGTTGGCGGATTGACGACGAGGGGGCCCCGCAGCCTGCTTCGCCAGATCCGCGAAGCCATGGCCGGCGTCGCGCCGGCTCAGGACCGTCTGGACCGCGTCGTCCGCATCATCGCCCAATCGATGGTGGCCGAGGTCTGCTCCATCTATCTGCGGCGCTCGTCGGGCGAGCTTGAACTGTTCGCCACCCAGGGGCTGAAGCCCGAGGCCGTGCGCACGACCCGCCTGGGGCCGGGCGAGGGCCTTGTCGGCGAAGTGGCCCGCACGGCCCAGCCGATCAGCCTGTCGAACGCCCCCTCCCACCCCAGCTTCGCCTACCGCCCCGAGACGGGCGAAGATCCCTATCACGCCTTCCTGGGCGCCCCCCTGCTGCGCGGCGGCCGGGCCATCGGCGTGCTGGTCGTCCAGAACCGCTCCGAACGGCGCTATGACGAGGAAGAAGTCGAGGACATCCAGACCATCGCCATGGTTCTGGCCGAGACCGTGGCCTCGGGCGAACTGCTGGATCAGGAGGAGCTGCGCGACATCGAGGTCGCGCCCCACCGCCCCGAACGGCGCAAGGGCCAGAAGTTCGCCGAGGGTCTCGCCTATGGCCATGTCGTCCTGCACGAGGCGCCGGTTCCGCCGGAAAACCTGCTGGCCGAAGACCCCCAGCTGGAGGAACAGCGCCTGCATGAGGCGTTGGTGGCGCTCAAGGCCAATATCGACGCCATTCTGGAGGGCGGCAGCGGCAAGCTGTCGGGCCAGTCGTTCGAGGTGCTCGAGACCTATCGGATGTTCGCCGACGACCGAGGCTGGAACCGCTCGCTGGAGGAGGCGGTGCGCACCGGCCTGACCGCCGAGGCCGCCGTGGACCGGGTCAGGAACGAACACCGCGCCCGCTTCGCCAAGGCGCGCGACCCCTACATCAAGGAGCGTCTGCACGACTTTGAAGACCTGGCCAACCGCCTGTTGCGCATGCTGGCCGGCGACCAGCCTCACACCCGCGAACTGCCTGACGCCTTCATTCTGGTCGCCAGGAACCTGGGTCCGGCGGACCTGCTGGAATATCCGCGCCACCGGCTGAGGGGCCTGTTGCTGGAGGAGGGCTCCGCCGCCAGCCACGCCGCCATCGTGGCGCGGGCCCTTCAGATTCCCTGCGTCGGCCGCCTGATGGGCCTGCGCGACCGCCTGTCTGAAAACGACCTCGTCATCGTCGATGGCGAATCGGGCGAAGCCTTCCTGAGGCCGCGCCCTGACATGCTGTCGGCGGTCGAATCCCGCATCGCCGTGCGCAGCCAGATCCAGGCCGAGTTCGCCCGCCTGCGCGACGTGCCCGCCGTCACCCGCGACGGCCAGCATGTGACGCTGCTGACCAACGCCGGTCTGGCGGTGGATCTGGAGAATCTCGACGCGACGGGGGCCGAGGGCATCGGCCTGTTCCGCACCGAATTCCAGTTCATGGTCTCCGAGGAACTGCCCCGCCTCAACACCCAGACGGCGCTCTACAAGCTGGTGCTGGACACGGCGGGCGAGCGGCCCGTCACTTTCCGCACCCTGGACATCGGCGGCGACAAGGTGCTGCCCTATCTGGAGGCCGAACGCGAAGAGAACCCGGCCCTGGGACGACGCGCCATCCGCCTGGGGCTGGACCGGCCCGGCCTGCTGCGTTTGCAACTGAGAGCCTTGCTGGCGGCGGGGGCCGGGCGTGAGCTGCGCATCATGTTCCCCATGATCGCCACGGTGGACGAGTTCCGCGCTGCGCGCGAACTGGTCGATGTCGAATGCGAATGGGCGCGTCGGCGAGGCCGCGACCTGCCCGCCAGCCTGCGGGTCGGGGCCATGATCGAATGCCCAAGCCTGCTGTGGCACCTCGACGCCTTGTTGCCGTTGACCGACTTCGTCTCGGTCGGCACCAACGACCTGTTCCAGTATATGTTCGCGGCGGACCGGACCAATCCGCTGGTCTCTGACCGCTACGACCCCCTGTCGCCGCCCGCCCTGCGCGCCCTGGCCGAGATCCAGCGCAAATGCGCCGACACCGGCACGCCGGTTTCCGTGTGCGGCGAACTGGCGGGACGGCCGCTGGAAGCCTTCGCCTTGCTGACGCTGGGCTTCACCCGTCTGTCGGCCCCGGCGGAAGGGGTGGGGCCGGTCAAGCGGATGGTGCTGTCCGCCGACCTGGCCGCGGCGCGTCGCTCGATGACCAGTCTTCTGGGGTCGTCTTCAGCCTCGATCCGCGGCGAACTGGAATCGCTGGCGCGCAAGCTGAACGTCACCGTCTGAAAGACGGCGGGCCCCGTTTGAACATTGCTGGCGCGGGCCTGATCCTCTATTCAGACCAAGCCCTTCCGAGCGGTCGCGGAGCGCATCTCCTGCCCCGTCTTGTGGGCGTCGAACGGCCCGTTTTCGGTGAGGTCCCGGCCTGATGGCGGTGAAGAGAGGCAGCCCCCCCGCAGCGTTCCGCAACACGTCCGACGCCGCCTCCGAGGCGGGCGTGGACGAGGCCCTGACGCTGGGCGACGCCTTGCGCGCCGCGCGAGAGGCGGGCGGACGCTCCATGGCCGAACTGGCCGTCGTCACTCGGGTGCCCCCTCGCTACCTGACCGCCATCGAACAGAACGACTTCTCCATCCTGCCCAACCGGGTCTTCTCCATCGGTTATGTGCGCGCCTATGCCGGCGCTCTGGGCCTGGACGAACAGGCGGCGGTGGAGCGGTTCAAGCGCGAGACGCCCGACCCCTCCGTGCCGTTGCAGCCGCCGGTCGGCATCGCCTTCGAGGATGTGAAGCGCAACTCGCCGCGCATCATCGCCTGTGTCTGCGTGCTTCTCCTGGCGGTGGTGGGCTGGAACGTGTTTCAGCGCGTCAGCATGATCCATGCGCCCCAGCCGTCCGATCTGGTGCAGGAGCCGCCAGGCTGGCGCGAGGGCGGCCCCGCCACGGCTTCGGTCCGTCTGGCCGCGCCGCAACCGGCCCCCGCCGACCAGACCCTGCCGGCCCTCTATGTCACGCCGGGGCTGGAGGCCCAGATGGTGGCCACCGACCCGGACGGACAGCCCCTGACGCCGAGCGCGCCGGTGCAGAAGGCGTTCAACCCGCGCGGCGCCCTGTATGGCGCGCCGGCCAGCGCCTCGCGCGTCGTCATTCAGGCCAGCAAGTCGGCCAACATCGTCATCCGCTTCCCCGACAGCCGCGTCCTGTTCGCGCGCCAGCTGGCGGCGGGCGACGCCTGGCGCGCGCCGCTTGAGGTGTCGGCCACGGTCGATGTCTCTGATCCGACCGCCTTCGACGTCTATCTGAACGGGGAATATGTCGGTCCGCTGGCCGCCGCCCAGACGCCTCTGTCGCAGTTGAACGCCCGCGCCCGCACCCAGGCCGACGCCCAGGCCCGCCAGTCCGCCGCAGAAGAGTCTGCGCGCGTCCGCCGAGCAGAGGCCGCCGCCGCAGCGGCGGCTCAGGCCGCGCCCGCACCCGTGACGGTTCAGGCGCCGGCGATCGCACCGCCCGCTTCACCCGCAGGCTGACCCTGCGGCGTGGCCCCTGCGGCGCTGGGGTCGTGGTCTTGTCGCATCCGATCCCCTATATTCCGCAAGCCATGAGCGCAGATCACTCCTCCGAACTCGGCCACGTTCGTCCGTGGCGTCACATCGAACGTCGCCAGAGCCGACGCATCATGGTCGGCGACGTGCCGGTCGGCGGCGGCGCGCCGATCACCGTCCAGTCGATGACCAACACCCTGACCTCGGATGTCGCGGCCACCGTGGCCCAGATCCGTCAGCTGGAGGAGGCCGGGGCCGACATCGTGCGTGTCTCCTGCCCCGACGAAGCCTCGACCGCCGCCCTGAAAGACATCGTGCGTCAGGTGCGCGTGCCGATCGTCGCCGACATCCATTTCCACTACAAACGCGGCATCGAGGCGGCCCAGGCGGGCGCGGCCTGCCTGCGGATCAACCCCGGCAACATCGGCTCGCCCGAGCGGGTGCGCGAAGTGGTCCAGGCCGCGCGCGACCATGGCTGCTCCATGCGCATCGGCGTCAACGCCGGGTCTCTGGAACGCGATCTGCTGGAGAAATACGGCGAGCCCTGCCCTGATGCGATGGTTGAAAGCGCGCTGAACCACGCCCGCATCCTGCAGGACCACGACTTCCACGAGTTCAAGATTTCGGTGAAGGCGTCGGACCCCTTCCTGACCGTCGCCGCCTATCAACAACTGGCCGAGGCCATCGACTGCCCCCTGCACCTGGGCGTGACCGAGGCGGGGCCGTTGCGCACCGGTACGATCAAATCGGCCATCGGCATGGGCTCCATGCTGTGGGCCGGCATCGGCGACACCATCCGCGTCTCCCTGGCCGCCGACCCGGTCGAGGAGATCAAGGTCGGCTTCGACATCCTGAAGTCCCTCGGTCTTCGCCACAGGGGGGTGAACATCATCGCCTGCCCGTCGTGCGCGCGTCAGGGCTTCAACGTCATCGAGACGGTGGGTGTGCTGGAGGAACGACTGGCCCACATCACCACTCCCATGTCGCTGTCGATCATCGGCTGCGTCGTCAACGGCCCGGGCGAAGCCCTCTACACCGATGTCGGCTTCACCGGCGGCGGCAAGGGGGCGGGCATGGTCTATCTGAACGGCAAGATCGCCCACAAACAGGACAACGGCGGCATGATCGAGGAGATCGTCGCCCAGGTCGAAGCCAAGGCGGCTGAGCTGGACGCCGCCCGGGCTGAAGAAAAGGCGGCTGTTCTGGCTGCGGAATAGAAGGAGGCCCGCCGTGCGTGGATCACATCTTCTCGGCCTTGCCGCCACCCTGACGCTTTTGGCCGCCTGCGCCGCGCCGCCCTCAGTACCCGAAGCCGCGCCGCCCGCCGTCGGCATGGCCAATCCCGCCTCCGTCGCCTGCGTCAACCAGGGCGGCAAGAGCGAGGTCCGCGACAGCGCCGCCGGCCAGTTCGGAGTCTGTATCTTCCCGGACGGCCGCCAGTGCGAGGAATGGGCTTTGTTCCGTGAAGGGCGCTGTGTCGCTCCGACCCTTGCCTCAAGGCCCTCATAGCGTCGCCATCGTCAGATGACCGGCGTTCACAAATCAACGATTGACGGCTCGACGGAGCCGCGTCACTAGCGATGACAGGCGCGCCAGGGGGGCGCGCTGTTTTCACTGGATTGATTTCATGACTCTCCACCGCAACGCGCGCGTCGGCGTGCGCCTTGTCGCGCTTCTGGGCGCCACGCTCCTGTTGCCCGCCTGCGCCACCATCACGCGCGGCTCCAACCAGGACTTCACTGTCGAAAGCACGCCGTCCGGCGCCCGTGTTTCGACCTCGAACGGCTTCCAGTGCGAGTCCACGCCCTGCACCTTCCGCATGCCGCGCAAGAACGGCTTCCGCGTCACCGTTTCGCGTGAAGGCTACGCCAGCCAGGAAATCGAAGTCACCAGCGGCATCTCGGGCGGCGGCGCCGCCGGCATGGCCGGCAACGTCATCTTCGGCGGCGTGGTCGGCGCCGTCGTCGACGGCACTTCGGGCGCCATGAAGGATCTGTCGCCCAATCCGCTGGTGGTGGTTCTGCTGACGCCGGAGCAACAGCGGATCGCCGACGCAGAAGCGCGGCGCGCCGCCGCCGCCGCCGCCGCTACGGCTGCAGGCTCGGAATAATTCCAGCGCCCAGATGAGGAGGCGGGAGCGGCGCAGGCGGCTCCCGCCTTTTTCATGCCCGCGCCTAAAGGATTCCTGTCAGTTGCAACCCCTGGAAACCGGCCAGGAACAGCAGCAGGAAGCCCACGGCGTAAGTCAGAACCTTGCGTGGGATCTTCTTGACGATCAGCCCGGCGAAGGGCGCCGCGATCAGGCCGCCGACCACCAGGCCGGCCACGGCGGAGAAGTGGTTCTGAAGCGCGCCCGCCTCCTGCCAATGGCCGCTGACCAGAGCCCAGACGAAGGCGGCCGAGATCGCCACGGTCAGAAAGAACTCCGCCGTATTGACCGTGCCGATGGCGCGACGCGGCTCCTGTCCCGCCCCGACCATGGCCGAGGACACGGTCGGCCCCCAGCCGCCGCCGCCGACCGCGTCGAGGAAGCCGCCGATCAGCCCCATCGGTCCCATGGCCCATGAGGGCAGGCGGCGCGGCCTGGGCGCATGGCCCGCCCGCCACAGGATCCACGCGCCGATGCCCGCCAGATAGGCGACGACGAAGGGCTTGATGACATCGCCCTTGATCCCGGTCAGCACATAGGCCCCGACGACCCCGCCGATGACCCCCGCGACCGCCAGGGGCGCCAGCAGCCGCCAGTCGACGTTGCGGTGCCAGGCGTGGCTGCCCGCCGAGGCGGCGGTGGTGAAGACTTCGGCGGCGTGGACGCTGGCCGAGGCCGTCGCGGGCGGCACGCCGAACGCCAGCAGCACCGACGAGGAGATCACGCCGTAAGCCATGCCCAGGGCGCCATCGACCGCCTGGGCCAGCAGGCCGACCATGAGGAACAGCAGGAAGGTGTCCATTCAGCTCCTGTAGGGCAAAGGTGGAAGAGACGAAGGCGTGATGATGAAAGATCGCGTATCCGCACACAGCTAAGGCTCCTGCGAGATCGGCGATACGGGTCTGACGCCGTTGTGACCGGGGCGTGAAAACGCCGCCTGTCCCGCCTGACCGCCCTCGCGCATCGACAGAAGGGCGTTCGGCGGAGTAAACACCCGCCTCCCCTTTCCGAGAGGCGTTTTCCCTTGCGACTGCCCCAGGCCCGGCTCGATCAGGTGCTCGACCGTTTCCACCAGGTGGAGGCGCGGATGGGCGCGGCCACGGACGGTCAGGAGATCGTGCGCCTGTCCAAGGAGCACGCCGAGATCAGGCCGGTGGCCGAAGCGGTCACGGCCCTGGCCCGGGCGCGGGCCGAAATGGCCGATCTGGAAGCCATGTCCGCCGACCCGGAGATGGCCGAAATGGCCGCCGAGGAGCTTCAGACGCTGAAGGAACGCCTGCCCGAGGTCGAGCGCGAGGTGGCCTTGCTGCTGGCCCCGCGCGACGCCGACGAGAACGCCTCGGCGGTTCTGGAAGTGCGCGCCGGCACCGGCGGCGACGAGGCGGCCCTGTTCGCCGGCGACCTGTTCCGCATGTATTCGCGCTACGCCTCCACGCGCGGCTGGCGGGTCGAGATCGACAGCCTGACCGAGGGCGACGCCGGCGGCTACAAGGAGATCATCGCCACCGTCAGCGGCGAGGGCGTGTTCGGCCGTCTGAAGTTCGAGAGCGGCGTCCACCGGGTGCAGCGCGTGCCCTCGACCGAGTCGCAAGGGCGCATCCACACCTCGGCGGCGACCGTCGCGGTCCTGCCCGAGGTCGAGGATGTCGAGATCGAAATCCACGACAAGGACATCCGCATCGACACCTACCGTTCGTCGGGCAGCGGCGGCCAGCACGTCAACACGACCGATTCCGCCGTGCGCATCACCCATCTGCCCACCGGCATCATGGTGACGTCCTCGGAGAAGTCCCAGCACGTCAACCGCGACAAGGCGATGAAGAACCTGCGCGTGCGCCTCTATGACATGCAGCGTCAGGCCAAGGATCTGGCCCGGTCCGACACGCGCAAGTCCCAGGTCGGTTCGGGCGACCGCTCCGAACGCATCCGCACCTACAACTTCCCGCAAGGCCGGGTCAGCGACCACCGCATCAACCTGACCCTGCACAGCCTGCCGCAGATTCTCGAGGGCGACCTCGATCCCCTGTTGAACGCCCTGATCGCCGAGGATCAGGCCGCCCGTCTGTCCGATCTGGAAGCCGAGCTGGGCTGAGGCGGAGCCCGCTGTTCATCCGTCTGCATCGGCGCCCTGTCGGTTGAACAGGTCTGACGCCTCCAGGGCGTCGCGGACGGCGGGAAGGCGGTTGCGGCTGATGGGCAGAGGCGCGCCTTCGTCCATCAGCAGCCGGCCCCGACCGCCCTCGCGTTCGAAACCGCGAACATGGGCCATATTGGCGATCACGGAACGATGAACCCGCAGGAAGCGGGCGGGCAGTTCCTCTTCCAGTCGATCCAGTCGGGCGGCGTGCAGCAGCCGCCGTCCGTTCGTCAGGCGCAGTTCGACATAGTCGTCGGCCCCGACGATGGCGACGATGTCGTCCAGCGGCGCCCGCTCGACGCCGCGTGACGACGCCACAGTCAGACAGTTGGGATGGGCGGCGGCGCGGGCCAGCGCCACCTCGCGCTCTTGATCGGCGCGGCCCAGCCGCACGACTTCGGCCATCAGCAGGGGAAGCACGAAACCCACGGCGAACAGGAAGTAGGACAGGTCCACCAGCCAGGTGGGGAAGATCAGGCCGATGGCGATGAAGACGGCGAGGTAGGCCAGCATCGGGCGCGCGCGCGGCAGTCGGCGGCGCATGGCGACGGCGGCGACGACCGCAGACAGCGTCAGGCCGATCATCAGGGCCAGCATCGTCTTCGTGTCGAAGCCGGGCGCGAGCCAGGTCGCCGCGACCGCCGCCACGGTCAGGCCGATCAGCGGACGCCGCGCCTGCGGCCAGAAGCGCGACACGACATAGGCGACCAGCAGAACCGCAAAGGCGGCGCTCAGACCCCAGACGCCGACCAGCCGCAGACCGTGGACGGGATAGGCATAGGGCGCCAGCGCCCTCAGGCTCTCCAGCATGGCCTGCAAGCCCGCGACCCCGGCCAGGGCCGCCAGCGCCAGGCTCGAACCGGTGCGGCGCAGGCTGTGGATGACGCCAAAGCCGAAGGCGGCGGCGAACAGAGCGCCGGCGGCGAGAAAGGCGATGGCCACCGGAACCGTCCGCGACGGCCAGGGATAGGGGGCGACCATGATCGCGCCGACCGGATTGTCCAGACGCACCACCCCATGGAAGGCCGACATATGGACCACGACAAGGTTGCCTTCAGGCCGCCACATCCGCTCGGGAATGGGCAGAGCCGTCTCATATCGTCCGGCCGTTTCCGTCGCCTTCGAGCCGCCAGGGCGCCCGTTGGCGCCCAGCTTCTGACCGTTCAGCCAGACCTCCGACGAGGCCGCGCCGACGACATAGAGGGCGACCGGGTCGTCGCCGACCGGACGCGGCACGACGGCGCGCAGCCAAAGCTCGCGTCCTTGCGGATCAATGACGCCGTCAACCGGGCGGCAGTCATGCAGGACGGGCACGGCAAGGCCCGCCTCGGCGCGACACGCCTGCCAGTCCGGCCCCTGCTCCTGCGCCCGCAGTCCCGTCGGCAGCGAAATCAGAAGAATCACAATGAGAAGAATGCGCCACATGGCGGCGACCCTATCGCCATTCGCTGGAATGCGCTGCCGTTCACCGACGCAGGGGCGCTGTTCGCCGAAGCGCGCTCCACAACGCTGAAAACCCTGCTTCAACCCGGGGCATGACCCACACATCTCTGAACCGCCGCTCCATCCTCGCCGCCGCCGGCCTCGCCGTTCCCGGTCTGGCGCTTCTGTCCAGGGCCGCCATGGCCCAGGACGCATTGAACGCCCAGCCCCCGGCCGGACCGTTCCGCTACACGTCCGGCGATGGCCAGGAGGTCGACGCCGAACGCGGCTTCTTCGAGGTCCCCGAGGATCGCCGCATCCCCGGCTCGCGCCGCATCCGCATCGGCTATGTGCGCTTCGCCTCGACCGCGAAAAATCCGGGACCGCCCATTATCTATCTGGCCGGCGGACCGGGCGGGTCCGGCGTGCGCACGGCCATGGGGCCGCGCTTCCCCATCTTCATGGCCCTGAGGGCGGTGGCCGACGTCATCGCCCTTGATCAACGCGGCGTCGGCCTGTCGGCCAGCATTCCCGACCGGGCCACGACCACGCCCTTCCCCGCCATGACCCACGCCGGGGTCACCGCCTGGTATCGCGAGGAGATGCAGAAGGCGTGGATCGACTGGAGCCGCGCGGGCATCGCCATGACCGGCTACAACACCGAACAGAACGCCGACGACATCGAGGATCTGCGCCGCCACCTGGGCGTGGACAAGGTCAATCTGTGGGGCATCAGCTACGGCACCCACCTGGCCCTGTCGGTGCTGAAACGGCATCCGAATTCGATCGGCCGCGTCGCCCTGGCCAGCCTCGAAGGTCAGGACCAGACCATCAAGCGGCCCGCCCACATCGACATGTTCCTGGACCGCGTCGATCATCTGATGGGCATGGACCCGGTGGTCCGCGCGGCCATCCCCAACATGCCCGCCCTGATGCGCCGCGTGCACGAGCGGCTGGAGGCCGATCCGGCGACCGTGACCTTCGCCGGTGAAAGCGGCCCCGTCGACGTCAAGGTCGGCGGTTTCGGGGTCCAGCTTTTGGCCTCGGCTCTTGTCGCCAATCCGCCGCAGCTCTCCATGCTGCCGGGCATCTATCTCAAGCTCGACGCCGGACAGACCGATGGCCTGGCCTCGATCATCCCGCCGCCCCACCGCTATTTCGGCATCTCCGGCATGCCTGAGGCGATGGACATGGCGTCCGGCGTTTCGCCCGCACGGCTGGCCCTGATTGAAAGGGAGGCGAAGACGGCGGTTCTGGGCGACGCCTTCAACCTGCCCATGCCGCACCTGTTGGGCGTCATCCCCGGCGTCGATCTGGGCGACGACTTCCGCCAGTCGATCCGCATCGACACCCCGGCGCTGCTGGTCGCCGGCGCCCTCGACGGCCGCACCCCGCTGGAGGAACAGGCCGAGGTCATCGCCCAGTTCCAGAACAAGACCCAGGTGGTGGTCGAGAACGCCGGGCACAACGTCTTTGAGGCCCACCCCGAGGTGCAGACCCAGTTGGTGAAGTTCTTCGGCGAGGAGGCCGTCAGCGACACCCAGCTGACCCTGCCGCCGCCGACCTTCGCTGTGGCCTGAGGCGGGGCGTCGGCGCAGCAAAAAGGGCGGGCCCATCGCTGGACCCGCCCTTCTGTTTGTTCAGCCTGAACTGAGCGTCGGACCCCGGCCTGCGCCGGGGCGTCCGGGCGACGAGAGCGCCGCCCTTCCGCTTAGAAGTCCATGCCGCCCATGCCGCCCATTCCACCCATGTCGGGGGCGCCGCCGGCCGAGGCCTTCTTGGGGGCGTCCGCGACAGCGGCTTCGGTGGTGATCAGGATGCCGGCCACGGAGGCGGCGTCCTGCAGGGCGGTGCGGACCACCTTGGCGGGGTCGATGACACCCATCTTGACCAGGTCGCCGTACTCTTCCGTCTGGGCGTTGAAGCCGAAGGACTTGTCGGCGTTCTCCAGCACCTTGCCGACCACGATCGAGCCTTCGACCCCGGCGTTTTCCGAGATCTGACGGATCGGGGCCTGGATGGCGCGGCGGATGATGGCGATACCGGCGGTCTGATCGGCGTTGTCGCCCTTCATGCCTTCCAGCGCCTTGGTCGCCTTCAGCAGCGCAATGCCGCCGCCGGGGACGATGCCTTCTTCAACGGCTGCGCGCGTGGCGTTCAGCGCGTCGTCGACGCGATCCTTCTTCTCTTTCACTTCGACTTCGGTCGAGCCGCCGACGCGGATGACGGCGACGCCGCCGGCCAGCTTGGCCAGACGTTCCTGCAGCTTTTCCTTGTCGTAGTCCGAGGTGGTGGACTCGATCTGAGCCTTGATCTGGCCGATGCGGGCTTCGATCTCGTCCTTGCCGCCGACGCCGTCCACGATGGTGGTGTCGTCCTTGGTGATGGTGACCTTCTTGGCCTTGCCGAGCATGTCGAGGGTGACGTTCTCAAGCTTGATGCCGAGGTCTTCCGAGATGACCTGGCCGCCGGTCAGGACGGCGATGTCTTCCAGCATGGCCTTGCGGCGGTCGCCGAAGCCCGGAGCCTTGACGGCGGCGACGCGCAGGCCGCCCCGCAGCTTGTTGACCACCAGGGTGGCCAGGGCCTCGCCTTCGATGTCCTCGGCGATGATCAGCAGGGGACGACCCGACTGCACCACGGCTTCCAGGATCGGCAGCATGGCCTGCAGCGACGACAGCTTCTTTTCGAACAGCAGGATCAGAGGCTCTTCGAGTTGGACCTCCATCTTGTCGGCGTTGGTGATGAAGTAGGGCGACAGGTAGCCGCGGTCGAATTGCATGCCTTCGACGACGTCCAGCTCGGTTTCGGCGGTCTTGGCTTCTTCAACCGTGATGACGCCTTCGTTGCCGACGCGTTCCATGGCCTTGGCGATCATCTCGCCGACTTCGGCGTCGCCGTTGGCCGAGATGGTGCCGACCTGGGCGATTTCCGAGTTGGCGCTGACCTTCTTGGCCGACGCCTTGACGTCGGCGATGACGGCGGCGACGGCCTTGTCGATGCCGCGCTTCAGATCCATCGGGTTCATGCCGGCGGCGACGGACTTGAGGCCCTCCTGAACGATGGACTGGGCCAGGACGGTTGCTGTGGTGGTGCCGTCACCCGCCTTGTCGTTCGTCTTCGACGCGACTTCGCGGATCATCTGGGCGCCCATGTTCTCGAAGGCGTCTTCCAGCTCGATCTCTTTGGCGACCGAGACGCCGTCCTTGGTCGAGCGCGGGGCGCCGAAGGACTTCTGGATCACGACGTTGCGGCCCTTGGGACCCAGGGTCACCTTGACGGCGTTGGCGAGGACGTTGACGCCGCGAAGCATTTTTTCGCGGGCGTCGGTGGAGAACATGACTTGTTTGGCGGCCATTGGGCAGCTCCTTGAAGAGAGTGGTGAGTGACGAGTGGCGAGTGGCGAGCAAGACGACGTTTCGGGGGGAGCGGCGGGGTCACGCAGGACCGTCTCGCCACTCGCTACTCGTCACTCGCCACTGGAGGGCTGAGCGTTAGCTCAGAACTCCAAGCACGTCGGATTCCTTCATGATGATCAGGTCTTCGCCTTCCAGCTTGACCTCGGTGCCCGACCATTTGCCGAACAGGATGCGGTCGCCGGCCTTCAGCTCCAGGGCGTTGACCTTGCCGCTCTCGTCACGCAGGCCGGGGCCGACGGCGACGACTTCGCCTTCCTGGGGCTTTTCCTTGGCGGTGTCGGGGATGATGATCCCGCCCTTGGTCTTGGATTCTTCTTCAACGCGCTTCACGAGCACGCGATCGCCGAGCGGACGAAACGCCATGTGGTTGTCTCCCATCTGAAAAACCGAGCCCTCCCGCCCGTTCCTGATCGCCGCCTTTTGGCAGCCGGAATGCGAGAGTGCTAACGGCAGGCAGATAGGCAGGGGGCGGGGGAGCGTCAAGGCGGGCGACGACGCCTCTTGAAATCAAGAACTTTAAAATATAAAGTTCTTTTCATGTCTCCGGGGAGGGCCTGGAGACTGATGTGAAAAGGAAGCAGACCATGATGAAGACCATATCCCTAGCGGCTGTCGCCGTCGTTCTGACCGCGCCTGCGGCGTTGGCCGGCGACGTTAGTGTGACCCTGACCGGCGTTCAGGCCGGGCGCGGGGTCATTCTGGCCGCGTTGCAGACCCAGGCGCAGTTCCTTCAGCCCGAGGGGGCTTATGGCGAGCGCATCGCCGATGCGCCCGCCGGTGCGGTCCGCATCACCTTCCGTGATGTCGCGCCTGGCGATTACTCCCTGTCGGTGCTTCAGGATTCCGATGGCGACGGCCGCATGACCCTGTCCGGCGGCATGCCGGCCGAAGGATGGGCCATGGTCAATGGCGAGACCCTGCGCGCCGCGCCGGTCTTCAGCCAGGTCAAGTTCACTGTCCCGGCCTCGGGCGACGTCAGTCTGGACGTCGCCATGCAGTATCCGCGCTAGGTCGACCGCCCGGAGGCGTTCCAGGCCGCTTCGACCTGGCGCGCGAACAGGGTGCGGGCGTTGCTGACCCGCGCTCGCCAGTCGCGGCCCCGCCCGTCTGGTCCCAGCAGGGCCGCGGCTTCAGGCCGCACCCGTGCCAGGGCTTCGACGGGCCGGTCGCGCCGGATCAGGAAGCCGGCGTATTTCTCGGTCGCGGCCAGACCGTCGGAATGAGCGGGCAGCAGGCGGACGGCGGCGATGGCCAGCGAGCGTCGATGGAGGGCTTCCGCCTCGTCCGGGCGGTCCAGCCGGTCCAGCACGGCGGCGTAGCCGTCCAGCGTGTCCATCAGGTCGGGGCTGTCGGCGCCGACCCCGGCCTCGAACACCGTCAGGCCCTCGCGGAAAGGCGCCTCGGCCTCGGCCCAGCGGCTCTGGTCGGAGAAGGCGTAACCCAGATTGGCGCGGGCCACGCCGGTGAAGGGGTGGTCCGGCCCGACCACCTGAAGCGCCAGTTCCAGCGCCCGTTCGAACGGCGCCTGGGCCTGGGCGCCCTTGCCGGTGACGTGCAGGAACCAGCCGTAGTTGGTCAGGCACTGGGCCAGAAGCACGGGATCGTCGGCCCGCTCGGCGATGGCCACGGCCCGCAGATAAAGCGGCTCGGCCTGATGCGCCCGCCCGGTGCGGCGCAGGGAGTTGCCCAGATTGGACAGGACGATGGCCAGGTGGAAGTCGGTCGGGCCGTACAGCACCTCATAGGCGCCCAGCACCTGGCGGTAGATCGGATCGGCCTCGGCGTGGCGGCCCTGGGCGGTCAGGGTGTTGGCCAGAAGGTTCAAGCTGTCGGCGGTCTTCTCGTGCACCGGGCCGAACAGGCCGCGGCGCAACTCGGCGCTGTCGCGGGCGGCGGCCTCGGCCTCTTCGTTGCGGCCCAGGGCGTCAAGGACGCGAGCGCGGTCATAAACCAGGGTGGCGCGCTCGGCGGCGTGCACGTCGGGGGAGGCGTCGGGCGCCGAGGCCGTCAGAGCCAGGGCGCGGTCGACATCGGCCAGCGCCTCCTCATAGCGGCCGAACTCCAGCCGCACCCGCGTCCGCACGCCCAGCAGACGCGCCAGACGGGTCGCGCCGACGCCGGGCGGCTTTTCAGCCAGGGTCACGGCGGCGCTGATGGCCGCATCGGCGCCGGGGCCGTCGTTGGCGGCGAACTGGGTCGTGGCCAGGGCCTGAAGCCGCACCAGCCGATCCTCGACCGCGCCGTCGGATTTCAGGATGGCGCCGACGGGATCGACCGGCGTCGGCGCCGAGATGCGGACCTCTGCCGGCGGCGCAGCCCGGGCAGGCGGCGGAGGGGCTGGGGCGGGCGCTGTCACAACGGGCGGGGGAGGCGGAGGCGGCGGCCTGATCTGCGCTGTCGCACAGGAGGCGGCGGCGGTCATTGCGCCCGCGATCAGACCTGTCCTCCAGAGTCTCACCGTCCGTGTCCTCCCGTTTCGACCATCGTTATCCCGCTGTTGCGATTTGTCCACGACCCCGGACCTGTCGTTTCCTGATGAACGCCGGGTGAACGGACGGCTCCCGCATCGTTCAGGCCGGGCCTGTCAAAAGGAGGGCGAAGTTCGGCGCCCCCGCCGTGCGGAGCAGAAAGGACAGATGTCATGAGCAAGTTCTCGAAAGCCGCGTTCGCCGCGCCCGCTGTGATCGGCGCCATGGCGGTCACCCTGATGGCCGCCAGCCCGGCTGACGCCCAGAGCCGCCACCGCGACCGCAACGACAACCGGGGCGAAGACGCCCTGATCGGCGCCGTGGTTGGTGGTCTGGCCGGCGCCCTGATCGGCAACGGCGACGGAACCTACATCGCCGGCGGCGCGCTTGCCGGCGCCGCTCTGGGCGCTTCGTCCAGCAACGGCGGCAACGACTGCAACTACTACCGGGGCGGCCGCTGCTACCGCAACCAGGGCCACTGGGAGCGCGAGCATGGCATCGACCGCAACAACGGCTATTACGGCAATCGCAGTGACTATCGCCGGGACAACCGCCGCGACAACCGCCGCTATGACCGCGACTACCGTTATGATCGCCGCTGGTGATCTGATCGGATGATCTGACCGGAAGGGCGGGGGCTTCGGCTCCCGCCCTTTTTCTTGGGGGTTCACACCATCAGCCGCTTCATCAGCTCCGCCGTCGACGGGTCCATGGCCGGAGACGGCCCGCCGTCCTCCACGTCAGTCAGAACCGCCTTGGCCAGCTGTTTGCCCAGCTCCACCCCCCACTGGTCGAAGCTGTTGATGTCCCAGATCACGCCCTCGACGAAGATCTTGTGCTCATAAAGGGCCAGAAGCGCGCCGACGGCCTCGGGCGACAGGGCGTCCATCAGTATGGCTGTCGAGGGTCGGTTTCCGGGGAAGGTCTTGTGCGGCGCCAGACGGTCGGCCTCGGCCTCATCGGCTCCGGCGGCGATCATTTCGGCCCGCGCCTGCTCTTGCGTGCGTCCCAGCATCAGGGCCTGCGCCTGGGCCAGGGCGTTGGCCCACAGGGGGGCGTCGCCTTCGCGCGAATCCATCGCCCCGACCGAAGTGTGGTTCACCACCACGAACTCCGCCGGAACCACCTGCGGCCCCTGATGGATCTGCTGGAAGAAGGCGTGCTGGCCGTTGGTCCCCGGCTCGCCGAAGACGATGGGGCCTGTGGCGGTGTCTACGGCCGAACCGTCGCGCTTCACTCGCTTGCCGTTCGATTCCATCTCCAGCTGCTGCAGGAAGGCGGGCAGGCGGCGCAGGCCGTGGGCGTAGGGGGCGACGGTGCGGGCGGGACGGCTCCGGCCCTCGACGTTATAGACCTGGGCCAGAGCCAGAAGCACCGGCGCATTGGCTTCCAGAGGCGCGTTCAGGAAATGGGCGTCCATGGCCCGCGCCCCGTCCAGAACCCGTTCGAACACATCGCGGCCCAGGGCCACGGCGACCGATAGGCTGACCGCCGACCACAGGGAGTAGCGCCCCCCGACCCAGTCCCAGAAGGCGAAGGTGCGCCCGCAGCCCCAGGCTTCGGCCTTCTCCGGCGCTGCGGTGACGCCGACCAGGTGGCGGACCATGCGGCGCGGCGACAGGCTCTCGGCCAGCCACGCCTTGGCCAGTTCGGCGTTGGCCAGGGTCTCCTGCGTGGTGAAGGTCTTGGACACCACCACCACCAGCGTCGTTTCAGGCTCCAGCCCTGCCAGGGCCTCGCCCATGTCGCGCGGATCGATGTTGGCGACGAAGCGCACCTCTATGGTCGGCTCCAGCGGGCGCAGGGCGTCCCACAGCAGGCGCGGCCCCAGATCGGACCCGCCGATGCCGATGTGGACGATGGCGGTGAAGGGCTGTTTGGCCCCGCCCGTCTCTGCGCCCGAGCCGATGTCGGCGGCATAGGCGGCGATGGCCTTGCGGGTTTGCATCACCTCGGCCGAAACGGCCTCGCCCAGGGCGTGGAAGTCGGCGCCTTCCCCGGCTCTCAACGCGGGGTGCAGGACGGCGCGTCTCTCGGTGGTGTTGACGGCCTCGCCGGCGAACAGCGCGGCGCGGCGGCCCTCGACGTCGCAGGCCCGCGCCAGATCCAGCGCCGCCTCAAGCCCGGCCTGGCTCCAGTTCTGCTTGGACAGGTCCAGATACAGGCCCGCCGCATCGACGCCCATGCTCTCGATCCGATCCGGCTCGGCCTTGAACAGATCGATGATCGGGACCGCCTCATCCTCGCGGGCGGCGTTGCGCAGAACGGCGAGGGCCTGGGTGCGTGTCGTCATGGAATCGCTTGTAACCTGGAATGGTAAACCCTCGTTTACGGGTCCGGCGTAAATCGGTTCCATCGCCGGATCGTCTTCGGCTCGAATAGATGAGGTCCGCCATGTCCTGCGGTGTCGCCCTGGCTGTCGCCCTGATGCTCAGTGATCCCAATGTGGCCCTGGCCGCATCACAAGCGACCGTCGCCGCCGACGCGCCCGTCTCGGTGGCGGGCGAGCCTCTGTTCGTTGAAATCACCACCCGGTCCGCCGCGCTCAAAGCCATGGCGGAAGCGTGGGGCGTGAACGGCCAGATCGACCAGGACGGCTTTCTCACCAGCCCGACCTTCAACGCCTTCAAGGTCCAGGCGGCGGCCCTGTCCGAAATGGACATGCAGGGTCATCTGATCCTCAAGGAACGCGGCACCGACAACGACCTTAAATGCATCCTGCGGGGCATATCCGAAGACATGCCGCGCAAGGTGTCGGCGCTCGAAGCCGCCACGACCCCGGCCCAGCGCCGGGAAGCTCTGGATGAAATGGTCTATCTGCTGAATGACAATGTCGAGGTCATCACCTCTCCGCCGCATCCGGAAGTTTAGGCGACCCTGAACTACGCTCATTCCAGATAAGGCGGGGATGAGCGGGTGTGGGTGAGTCAGGCCGCGTCCATCAACGCCTCGACCACCAGACCCTCGGTCAGGATCTGAGGCAGGATGCGCGGCGCGCCGCCATGCGCCGGATACAACAGATACAGCGGCACGCCTGAGCGTCCGTGACGGCGCAACTCTTCGGCGATCGCATCGTCGCGCCGGGTCCAGTCGCCGACCAGATAGGCGGTGTTGGTTTCGGCCAGCGCCCGCGCCGTCCGTGCCGTGGCCAGACTGGTTCCTTCATTGATCTTGCAGGTCACGCACCAATCGGCGGTGAACTCCACCAGAACGGGGCGTCCCTCAGCCTGCGCCGCGCGCACAGCTTCCGGCGACCAGGGCGCGGATGCGAGGTCGGCGGCCGCACTGGAAGCGGCGGCGGTCGCGGTCGGGACCGGGGTTCGCGCGGCGATGACGCCCAGGGCCAGTCCCGCGATCAGGGCGGCGGCTGCGGCGGCGGTCGCCACACGGCCGCGACCGCCCCAGGCCCGAGCGTTCTGGCCCTGCCCATACAGCCACAGGCCGAAGGCCAGCAGCAGGCCGGACCCGAACAGGGCGGCCAGACCCATGTCGCCTATCTGGCGCGTCACCACCCAGGCCAGCCAAAGGGCCGCGCCGTACATGGGGAAGGCCAGCAGGGTTTTCAGCCGCTCCATCCAGGCGCCGGGGCGCGGCATGCGGGCCAGCAGGCGCGGCGACAGGCTGACGGCGACATAGGGCAGGGCCAGCCCCAGCCCGAGCATCATAAAGACCAGCATGGCGGCGGGCCAGCTCATCACCAGGGCGGCGCCGAGGGCGGCGGCCATGAAGGGGGCGGTGCAGGGGGCGGCGACGACTACGGCGAGCACGCCCGTCAGGAAGGCGCCGGTTCCACCCGGCGCCCGCGCCAGAGGCCCCGAGCCCAGACCTTGCAGACCGGCGCCGACATGGAAGACGCCCGACAGATTCAGCCCCACCGCCAGCATCAGCAGCGACAGGCTGACCGTCACCAGCGGCGACTGCAGCTGGAAGCCCCAGCCAATGGCCGCGCCGCCTGCCCTCAGGGCCAGCAGCACGCCCGCCAGAACCGCAAACGCCGCCAGGACGCCGAACAGGAACAGCAGGCCGTCGCGCCGCGCCAGTTTCGGCTCGTGCGCTGAGGCGGTCAGCGACGCCGCCTTCATCGCCAGTATGGGGAAGACGCAAGGCATGAGGTTGAGGATCAGCCCGCCCAGCAAGGCCAGCAGCGCTGCCTGCCACAGGCCGGGACCGCCGCCCTTGCTGGCTGTCGTCGGGGCCTCGGCAGGCGTTTCGGCGGCAATCTGCAAGGGCTGGCCGGTGACGCCGTCCAGCGTCGGTCCCGCCTCTGTGGTGATCTCAAAGGCGCCGAGCGCAGTCTGGAGAACGCCGCTCAGAGGCGCGTCGGGGGCGGCCTCGCGTGCCGATCCCGCCGTCATCACCAGCGTCAGGCCGTCTGCGCCGCGCTGGCCGCTCTGGTCGCCGCCGTGGGCGATCTGGCCGGGCGCGAACGGATAGAACCACACCGGGCCGGGGTCGGCGCCCGCCAGAGGGCCGCCCGTCGCCGTCAGGGTCAGAACGCCGTTCGACTGGACCACGCGGGCGTTGATCCCCGCCGGGCGCGGCGCCTGTTCCATCACCTGACGGATGGCCTCGGCGTCGGGCGCGGGCGGAGCGGCCCCGTCGCGCACCGCCATGTCCAGCGCCAGGCGGAAGGTGTGGGGGATGCACATCTCGGCGCTGCACACGAACAGGTCGGCCTCGACGTGCAGGGGGATGTTGCGGCCGACGGGAGCGTCGGCGGGAATCTGGATCGGCACAGGCAGATAGACTGTGCCGGAATAGCCGTAGTTGACCAGGTTCAGCAGCCGCTGGCGCTGGGGCAGGAGCCAGATGATGTCTCCGGCGCTGACGCCGTTCGGCAGGCTCCAGCGCATCTCGGTCGCGCCGCCGGAATCGCCCGGATTGCGCCAATAGGTGTGCCAGCCCGGCGCGATCACCTGTTTCAGGGCGACCACAGTGGTCGATCCCGGCGCGGCCCAGCGCGACAGGGGGACAAGCTCCACCTCTATGGATTTGTTGTCGGAGACCTGGACGCCGGACAGATACGGAGAGCCCGCCCTCTGGACCGGCGACTGGGCGTGCGCCGTCGCGCCAAGGCCCAGACCCAGACCTGGACCAAGACCCAGGGTGAAGGCGGTCAACCATAGGAGGATGAGGCAAGGCAGGCGCAAAGGCGGTTCCAACGGTCCTGAGAGAGGACGCCAAGCTTTAGCGAACCTGCGCCCCCCTCACCACCGGGTGCGACGCCGAGCCGCCAGGTCGGACGGCTTCGTCAGCGCGGGGCGGCGTCGACCAGCACTTCCGTGCGTCGCCGCAAGGGCTCGCTGGCGCCCGAGGCGGTGACGGCGCCTTCATCGCCCGCGCCGCCGACCTCGAACGCCGGGGCGGGCCAGCCTGCGGCGGCCAGGGCGTCCGCCACAGCGGCGGCGCGTCGCTCCGACAGGCCCTGATTGGCGCTGGCTGCGCCGCTCGCGTCGGCCAGGCCGATGACCTGCACCTTGCGGATGGCGCAGCCCTGAAGCTGGGTCGCCGTCAAACCGATGGCCTGCCGCGCCGCGTCGGTCAGCCGCGCCTCGCCTTCCGCGAAATAGACCTCGAACCGCTTGGCCGTGCAGGGCGACGGCTCGGCCACGATGTCGCTGCGCTTCATCGTCGGCGCCAGGCTGCACCCCGCCGCAAGCAAAGCCGCCAAGACCACAGCCCCGCCTGCAAACACCGTCCTCATGATTTCAGCTCCCCAACTCTCATCACGCTCAAAAACCGATATACAATGTCGCCACGCCAGAGCGCTTTAACCCGAGACGAAAAGGGCGGCCCGCCAGTCGACGAGCCGCCCTTGAAAATCGATCAGCTCAAGCGATCAACGCTTGCGCTGGCCGTTCTCCCAATAGCACTCGTTCTGACGACCGTCGTAGCAGTAGTAGTAGGCGCCGTTGTTGTTGCGGTAACGCTGCTGGTTGGCCCGGTCCTGGGACGAACCGCGCACTGCGCCAGCCACGCCGCCGATGGCGCCGCCGATCAGGGCGCCGCGGCCCGCATTGCCGTCGCCGACATTGTTGCCGATGATGGCACCGGCGACCGCGCCGATGCCGGCGCCGACAGCGCCCTGGCGGACGGTTTCATTGCTGCCGCCATAGCCGTCGCTGGCGCAGGCGCTGGCCAGAAGGCCAGCAGCGGCGATCGCGATCATTGCCTTTTTCATAGTTGAATTCCTTTATTCCCGGGTTCGCCCCACAGTCGCAAACGCGGCCATACGGCGACGGTTCCATGCGTATTGTCAAGGTATTGCGGGTTTTCCCTGGGCTGGATGCTTGGGCGGAACATCGGTCATTCAGGGACGTTCGGGGCGAATGACAGACACAGCTGCTCCGACTGCCGTTTCCCCGCGTCCGCTCACGGCCCATGTGCCCCTTTCCAGGGTGATCATGCTGGTCAATCCCTTGTCCGGCAGCGTCGGCGGCCAGGCCGCAGGCGAGGCCGAGGCCATCTTCGCTGAATACGACTGCGACGCTTCGGTGGTGTCGCTGGAGGCTCGAGGTTTCGACGATCAGATCAATGAGGCCATCGCCGCCCGTCCCGACGTGCTGTTTGTTCTTGCGGGAGACGGGACGGCAGGGACCATCGCCTCACGCGCTGGTCCCGACGGGCCTCTGGTGGCGCCCCTGCCGGGCGGGACGATGAACATGCTGCCCAAGGCGCTGTATGGCACTGCAGACTGGAAGGCGGCGCTGCGCTATGCGCTGGAGGAGGGTGACGCCCAGGACGTGGCGGGCGGCGAGGTCACCGACGGCGTCGTCAGCCAGGCATTCTACTGCGCCGCCATCCTGGGGACGCCCGCCCTGTGGGCGCCGGCGCGTGAGGCGATGCGGACGGGTAAGCTTGGGCTGGCCTGGGGCCACGCCCGCCGCGCTCTGAAACGCGCCTTCTCGGGGCGGATGCGGTTTTCATTGGACGGGCGTGCGGAACAGCGTACCGAAGCGCTTGTCCTGATCAGTCCGATGATCTCCAAGGTGATGGATGAGAACACCGGGTTGGAGGCTGCGTCCATGAACACATCCGACGCCGGACAAGCAGTCCGTCTGGCCGCCCATGCTGTGTTCAACGACTGGCGCAACGACCCGGCGGTGACCACCCGGCCCGCCAAACGGATCAGGATCCGGTCGCGCTCCAGCATACCGGCGGTGATTGATGGCGAACCCGTCAAGTTGAAGCATGACGCCGAAGTGCGCTTCATCCGCAAGGCTTTCCGCGCCTTCGCCCCCAATCCTCCCGCGGCGGCGGACGCCGTTTGATGGGGCGGGTTCTCCAGTTCTCGGACATCCATTTCGGTTGTGAACACAGGCGCGCCTGCGAGGCGGCGCTGGACTATGCCCACGCCACGCCGTCCGACCTGATCCTGATCACCGGCGACATCACCCAGAAGGGCCTGCCGGATGAGTTCGCCGCCGCCGGAGCCTGGGTCCGCCGCATGCCCGAGCCCCGCTTCGTCATCGTCGGCAATCACGACGTGCCCTACTGGAGCCTGACGGCGCGGCTGTTCCATCCGTGGCGCGCGTTCGAGACGGCCATCGGTCATCCGGCGCATGACCACCAGTTCCTGTCGCCCAATCTGATGGTGCGCGGCGTCGTCACCGCGCGCGGCTGGCAGGCGCGGCCCAACTGGTCCAAGGGCGTCATCGACCTGGATCAGACCCGAAAGGCCGCCGAGGCGCTGCGTCAGGCGCCGGTCGGGGCGTTGCGCATCCTGGCCTGCCATCATCCTCTGATCGAAATGGTCGGCGCGCCGATGACCGGCGACGTCAAGCGCGGCGACGAGGCGGCCTTGATCTTCGCCGAGGCGGGTGTCGACCTGATCGCCACCGGCCATGTGCATGTGCCCTTCGCCCTGCCGATCGCCAAGGGCGACAAGTGTTCCTACGCCGTCGGTTGCGGGACGCTGTCGCATCGCGAGCGCGGGGCGCCGCCGGGCTTCAACCAGATCGAATGGGATGCGGGTCATATCACCGTCACCGCCATGATCTGGACGGGCGACCGCTTTGAGGCGGGCGATGTCTGGCGGTTGCCCAGGCGTCAGGACACGCGTTCTCCGGCCACGGCGCCAGACCCCAACGCCGCTGGCGAGCGGGAGAAGGCTGCGACCTGAGGCTTCGGCCGCGCATGAAAAAGCCGCCGGGCGAACCGGCGGCTTTTCAGATTCAGACACTCAAGTCGCTAGACGCGCGGCCCTCGTCCTCTCACGGCGCCCGCGACCAGTGAAATCACGAACAGAATGATGGCGATCACCGCGACGAATTTGGCGATCTCGAACGAGAAGTTGGCGATGCCGCCGAACCCCAGAACAGCCGCCACTAGCGCAACGACAAGAAATATGATGGCCCAACGCAGCATTGAACAAACCCCTTAGACAGTTGATGGAACGAGAAGCGACTCTTTAGCCACGCCTGTTCTAAGAACGTCACAGGGCGAATACTGTTCCCTATTTATACCGGCGCCGGCTCTGCGGTTTCTCTGTGAAGGCTGCTGTCACCATGGTGGCCAGGGCGGGATTCTTCAGGAAGATGAAGCCGCCGGCGATGGCCGCCACGGCGCCCAGGATCGGACGTTCGCGGAACAGGGTGAAGGCGCGCTGAGCCAGGCCCTCAGGCTCTTCGTCTTCTTCTTCCTCAGCCTCACGGCGCACGAAGACCAGAACGATGATCAGGGCCACGAGTGCGAACAGCACCGCCGTGATCGCCGCCGCCGCCAGAGGCGGGACCACCATGCACAGGGCGAAATAGACCGCTGCGCCCAGAGCGGCGATGGCGACGAAGGCCGCGCCCGCCGCCGCCGCCGCCGCAATGGCCTTGTTGATCAGCCCGCGGGCCAGCCCCCCGCCGAACATCAGCGCCGCCGACCGGCAAGCAGCAGACCCAGAACCACGCCGACGCCCAGCGCGATGGCGGTCGACTGGATCGGACGCTCCTGCACCCGTTCGACGACATAGCGCTGGGCTTCGTCGAAGCGTTCAGTGGCGTCGTCATAATATTCGCGGCTGCGCACGCGGGCGGTGTCGTAATAGCCCTGGGCCTTCTGGCGCAGGACTTCCGACTGTTCACGCAGCTTGGCTTCGGCCTCGCCGGCCTTGACGCGGACGCGGGCACGCGTCTCTGCGGCCTTCTCCTTCAGGGCGGCCTTCTCTTCAGCGCCCAGGACCTTGAGGTCGTCCTTGAGGGTGTTCAGGTCGTTTTTGACGGCGGTTCTTGCGGGTTTGGGGTTGGCCACTATGCGCGCTCCATTTGTCTCAAGCTTGACGGTGAAAGAGATAGATAATCTGGCGACGGAACGCCACTCCGTCGTCACGGTTCCGCTGGGGCGGCTGGCGAAAGGCCTTTCACGGGCCTAAAAAACCTTATGACCCAGTGGATGTTCCCGCCCGCCGCGACGCCTAGCCTGCCGATTGCGGGCCGCCCCGAACGCTTTCCCGTGCGCCGCATCCTGTGCGTCGGCCAGAACTACGCCGCCCATGCGCGCGAGATGGGCCATGACCGGGCCGAGCCCTTCTTTTTCGCCAAGCCCGCCGACGCCCTGGTCGCGGACAGCGACGACCCGGTCTATCCGCTGGCGACGGCTGATCTGCACCATGAGGTCGAACTGGTCGGCGCGGTCGGGCCGGATGGCGGTTTCATCGGCTGGGCGGTCGGCTGTGATCTGACGCGGCGCGATCTTCAGGCGGCGGCCAAGGCGGCGGGACGGCCCTGGGATGCGGCCAAGGGGTTCGACCAATCGGCCGCCTGCGGCGCCCTGACGCTCGGCGCCCTGCCGGACCCGGCGGCGGCGATTGCGCTCAGCGTCAACGGCGAGACGCGCCAGTCGGGCCGTCTGGACGACATGGTCTGGACCCCCGCAGAGGTGCTGGCCAAGGCGCGGGGCCTGTGGGACGTCCAGCCCGGCGACCTGATCTTCACCGGCACGCCAGAGGGGGTCGGCCCCCTGAAGCCCGGCGACAAGGTTCAGGCCCTGATCGGCGGCTTGTCGCCCCTGTCCTTCACGGTGAAAGCAAGATGATCCTGCACGGCTATTGGCGCTCGGGCGCCGCCTACCGCGTCCGCATCGCCCTGGCGCTCAAGGGGCTGGGCTATGAAAGCCAGGGTCATGATCTCAGAACCGGGGCCCAGAAGGCGGCGGACTATCTGGCGCTGAATCCTCAGGGCATGGTGCCCGCGCTTCAGGTGGACGGCGCCGTCCTGACCCAGAGTTCGGCCATTCTGGAATGGCTGGAGGAGACGCATCCGACGCCGGCGCTTTTGCCGTCCGACCCTCTGGACCGCGCCCGGGTGCGGGCCATGGCGGCGCTGATCGCCTGCGACATCCACCCGCTGAACAATCTGCGCGTCGGCAAGGCCCTGCGCGAGAGCTTCGGCGTTGATCAGGCCGCCATCGACGTCTGGGCTGCGCGCTGGATCACGCCGGGCTTTGAGGCGCTGGAGGCCATGGTCGGCGATAAGGGCTGGTGCTTCGGCGACCAGCCGACCCTGGCGGACGCCTGTCTTATCCCGCAGATCTATTCGGCCCGCCGGTTCAATGTGCCGCTGGACGCCTTCCCCCGGCTTCTGGCCATTGACGCCAGGGCCGCGGCCCATCCGGCCTTCATCGCCGCCCATCCGGACAGCCAGCCCGACGCGGACTGAGGCTCAGCTGAGGAAGCGCGCCATCGCCGCCAGGAACTGGGTGGGGCGGTCGATCATCACCATATGCTCGGCCCCCTCGATGCGTTCGAACACGGCGGGGGGCGTCAGACGAGCGTAGGCTTGGCGGAACAGGCTGTCGGCCCGGCTGCGCGGCGAAGCCTCGTCCGGGCTCCAGCCATAAACGACGGTGACGGGCGCGCGGATGTCGGCCAGGCGCGGACGCAGGTCGATGGTCATCACCTCATACAGGGCCTGGGCCAGCACGCGCCGGTCGCCGCCCTGCCAGCCCAGCGTGCCGAACAGGGCGTCGGTCGCCCCGCCCAGTTCGACGCCCAGCCTGCGGCCCTGCGCCATCAGGGCCTGGTCGCCGAAGAATTGCAGGGCCTGATAGGCGACCTGGGCTATGGGCTCGACGTCGCGGGCCGTCGCCTGCGGGCTGATCAGGGCGGCGAAGAAGGGCGAGGAATCGACGGCCATCACGCGGCTGACGGTGTTTCCCGCGTCGGCGCCGATCCTGAGCGCCAGCTGGCCGCCCATGGAATGGCCGATGACGGCGGGGGCGATCAGCCCCTCCTCATGGATGTAGCGGCGGATTTCCTGAGCCAGCGGCGTCAGCAGCGGCCCCTCGCCATTGGCCTGTGCGGGCAGATCGCCAAAGCCGCGCACCGACACCAGATGCAGCCGATAGCGGTCCTGAAGCGCCGCCGCCGTGCCGCGCCAGACATCGGCGGTTGAGGCCAGTCCGGGGATCAGCACAAGGTCCGGCGCCTCGCCGAATTCGCGGCCCTGAACCGACACCGTGATCCGGTTGGACTGGAAGGCGGCCTGTCGCCAGCCGCCCAGCACAGGCGCCGTTCCCGCAACCCCCAGTCCGGTCAGAAGGCGCAGGATGTCTCGTCTTTTCTGCATGTCGCCGCCGTGTCAGGATCGCGTCATCAACGCGAGGAGAGCCGTCATGGGTCCGCAAGCCGACGACGAAATCGTCTTCTACACCAACCCCATGTCGCGCGGCCGCATCGCGCGCTGGATGCTGGAGGAGGTCGGCCGACCCTATCGCACCGTGGTTCTGGATTACGGCACGACGATGAAGGCGGCGGACTATCTGGCCGTCAATCCCATGGGCAAGGTTCCGGCTGTCACCCATCGCGGCGTGGCGGTCACCGAATGCGCGGCTGTGTGCGCCTATCTGGCCGACGCCTTTCCTGAGGCCGGTCTGGCCCCGGCGCTGGATGACCCGATGCGAGGGCCGTATCTGCGCTGGATGTTCTTCGCCGCAGGCCCGGTCGAGGCGGCGGTGACGGCGCGTTCGCTGGGTCTTCTGCCGCCGCCGGAAAAAGCCGGGACGGTCGGTTACGGCTCTTTCGACGCGGTGGTCGACGGGCTGGAGACGGCGGTGGCGCAAGGGCCGTGGATATTGGGCGACCGCTTCTCGGCGGCGGATGTCTATGTCGGCAGCCAGATCGCCTGGGGCCTGCAGTTCAAATCCATCCCCGAACGGCCCGCCTTCAGGGCCTATGCCGACCGCCTCATGGCCCGCCCCGCCGCCGTGCGGGCGCGCGGGATCGACGACGGCCTGATCGCCGCCGCACAGAGCTGAGAACCAGAGGTCAGGCCGCGCTGTCGGCGGGGCGCAGGGCGGCGCGCTGGACCTGCGGACGGCGTTCGCCGCCGGCGGCGCGGATGCGGTCGATGCGGGCCTTTTCGGCGCGGAAGGCGGTCAGATCGGCCCCGGTCAGGATCACGCCCTGATCGACGCGGACGCTGGACGGATTGATCCGTTGGCCGCTGCGCCACATTTCATAGTGCAGGTGCGGGCCGGTGGAGGCGCCGGTCGAGCCGACATAGGCCACGACCTGGCCCTGACGGACGCGCTGTCCGGCGCGGATGCCCGAACCATAGCGCGACAGGTGGCCGTAACCGGTCTCAAGCCCGTTGGCGTGGCGGATGCGCAGCCAGTTGCCGTAACCGCCCCAGCGGCGGGCCTCGACCACGACGCCGTCAGCGGGCGCCACGACCGGCGTGCCCGAAGGCGCGGCCATGTCCGTGCCCTGGTGCATGCGGCGCGAGCCTGCGATCGGGTGACGGCGGAAGCCATAGCTGGACGAGATGCGGTAGCCGCTGCGCAGAGGCGCGGCCATGGCGGCCTGACGGATGTTCTTGCCCGAGGCGTCGAAATACTGGACTTCGCGCGAACCGGCGGGCTGGAAGCGGTAGAAGACCACGTTCTTCAGTTCGGCGTACAGCAGCCCCTCGGCGCCGATGGTGCGGCCTGCGTCCGTTACCGTGCGGCCATAGACATAGGTGAACTGGTCGTCGGCGTCGACGTCGCGGCGCATGTCCAGCTTGGACGAGAACAGACGTCCGGCGACGCGGGCGACATCGGACGGCACGCCTTCACGACGGGCGGTGGCGCTCAACGAGCGCTCGACCTTGCCGCTCAGGACGACGGTTTCGTGGATGACCTGTTCTTCCAGCGCGCGCAGACGCAGGGCGCCGTCGAAACTGCGCGAGACGGTGACCTGGGTCGCCGGGCCGGTGCGCATGGTCAGTCCGATCAGGCGGGCGTCGCCGCGTCCGCCGCGCGGGCGTGAAATGGCGGTTTCGAACTTCTGGCCGGCGCGCATGGCGCTGACATCGACAGCGTTGGACAGGGTGGCGGCGACGGCGGAGGCGTCCTCGGCGGCGATGCCTGTGCGGCGCACCGCCTGCTCGAAGGTTTCACCGCGGCGGATCTGGACAGGAATGGCCTCGGGCGCGGTCAGCCCCTCGGGCGTGCTGGCGGTGGCGAAGGCGCGAGCCTCCATGACAGCCAGTTGGGCGGCGCTGGGCAGGGGAACCACTTCCGCCTGGGCGGGTTGATAAGCACGTGCAGCAAAGAGCGCCACCGAGATCGCAGCAACCGCCGTCATGGCGTGAGGCGCGATACGAATCGGTTGGCGACGTGGATCGAACTGAGCCATCGGTCCCCGAAAGTTACGACGCCCGGTCGGCGCCAAGCCACTGGCAGGCGGAGCTTCGTGCGCCCATTCGAACCGCAGCGAAGCGAGGCATATAACCCGTCTGTCCCATGATGGGAAGACAGGATGTTACAAACTGTTAACCGCCAGCGGATCATTGGCTCAGACGGCCAGCGCTCCTACAGTCATGAATGGCGGCGAACAGAGTTATTGAGCAGCGTCGGCTTTGATATTCAGGTCTGATAATGAGTCATGCGCCTTGATATCGCCGTCACTGCATTCAAGGTGTCTGTCTGGCCTCTATGGTGTGGCTTCCCTGCACCCGAGACCCTGCTTCCACCGGAGCCGCCTTTGCTAAGCTTGTGCGTCGCGCCTGCACTCACCGGATCGGCGACATGACCGACGCGACCGAGGCTGACTCACCGTCGCCGTCAACGCCGTCGCCGCGTCGAACCGGACGGGGACGGCGCAGCGTCTGGCGCGTTCTGGGCCTGACCTTCGGCGTCGTGCTGATCGTCATCCTGATCCTGCTGGCCCTTCTGTATCTGAACCGCCGCGCGGCGACGCGGCAGGTGCTGATCGGCTGGCTGGAGCGTCAGGGCGTCGAGGCCGACATGAAGGTCGAACGCGTCGAGCTGGACGGCCTGACCGCCAGCATCCGCATCGGCGATCCCGCCGATCCCGATGTCCTCGTCGAGCGGGTCGAGGTGGACTACGCCATCGGCGCGCCTTGGTCGAAAACGGGTCTGAGCGTGACGCCAAGCCGCATCCGCCTGCTGCGCCCGGTGGTCCGCGCCAGCTTCAAGGACGGCAAGCTGTCTCTGGGCTCTCTGGACCCTGTGATCGAACAATTCACCAGCCAGCCGCCGCGACCCGACAGCAGGGGACCTCTGGTTCTGGTCGAGAGCGGGCGGCTGCGGCTGGATACGGATTACGGTCCCGTCGCCGTCCTGGCCGATGCGCGGGTCGACGACGGCAAGCTGATGCAGTTGAACGCCCGTCTGCCTGAAACGAGCCTGCGCAGCGGCGACATGTCCGCGAACGGCCTGAAGGCGGCGGTGCAACTGACCACCACCGGCGACCGTGTGGCGCTCAGGGCCAGCGCCTCGGCGGACGCCGCCTCCATGACCGGTTTGAACGGGCGTGGCGCAACCATCACCCTGACCGGCGACTTCCCCTATCCCGACATGAAGACGCGTCGTGGCGACGGGCGGGCGCAGTTGAATGCCGTTCTCGCCGCCGAACAGCTTGGCTCCGACCAGACCGAGGTGCGCGATCTGACCACCCGTCTGGACTTCGACGGCCAGGTTTCCGGCTGGATAGAAGCCTTCCGCATCGAGGGCGGCTTGCAGGGGCGCACCGGCGCATCACGGATCAACACGCCCGACGCCTCGGCCACGGGGGCGCAGGTCTCGGTCAGTGAAGGCCGGGTGGTTCTGGCGCGCGACGCCCAGAATTTCAACTGGCGGTTCGACGGCCCCGCTGTGCTGACAGCCGCGCGTGCAGCAGGCGCTGGACTGGATGGCCGCGACGTACGGGTGGAGAGCCGCGCCCTGACGATCGGCGGGCGCGGCGGCGCCGTCGAGGCCCAGGGGCCCCTGGCGCTCAACGCCGCCAGCCTGACCTGGGACGAGATGACCCTGCGCGGCGTCAGCGCTGCGGCCAATCTGGATGTGGTGGCCGATCAGGGCTTGAGAGTTCTGGTCAACGGGGGCTTGCGCTCAAGCAGCGCCGCCTGGCCCCTGTTCGGCCCGTCGGCGCCGGACGACATTGTTGAACTGGCCGGGATGAAGCGGGCGCTGGGCGACTTCGCTCTGGAGGTTCCCTCCTTCTCGGTGGCCGTGTCGTCGTCGTCCTCGCGCGTGGTGCTGAACCGGGCGGCGGTGATCCGGCCGCGCAACGGCGGCGTGCTGACGCTGACGCCGGCGCAGACGCCGATCTTCAGCGCTCGCGACGGCGCCGCCGGAGGCGGGGCCCTGTCCCTGACCGCGACACGCGGCGAGGGCCTGCCGGAAGCGGCCTTCGCCATACCCGCCTGGCGGCTGACGCCGTCGGGCTTCACCGCCACCTTGGACGGCCGTGCGGGGCTGGACTTCGATCTGGCGCGGGGCATTGAGGTGGAGACGCGCGGGGAGCTGGCTTCCTCGAACGGCCGGCTGACCTATGTCGCCGCCGACTGCAGCGCCCTGACCATCGAACGTCTGGAGATGGACGACAGCGACGTCACTGACATCGCCGGTCAGATCTGCCCGACCAACAAGCCTCTGGTCACCGTCATGGACAGCGGCTGGCGGGCCGAGGGCGGGGTCACGGGCCTGCATGCGTCAGCGCCCTTCCTGGCCATGGGCTTCACCGATGTCGTCGGCGGCTTCACCGCCACGGGCGGGCCAGCGGGCGTGGGGCTTGAGGCGACAGTGACCTCGGCCTCGGTGGTCGACACCACCGCCCCGACCCGCTTCAACCCTCTGACAGCGACGGGCGGCGCGCGTCTGGCCGATGAAAACTGGTCCGGCGCCTTTGATCTGGCGCGTCAGGGACATGCGGTCGGTCGGATGACGCTGGCGCATGACGGCCGCACCGGCTCAGGCGGGCTGAACATCGACGCCCCCTCGATCGCCTTCACCCAGGCCGGACTTCAGCCCGATGATCTCAGCCCCCTGGTCGCCGACTTCATCCAGTCGCCGGTCGAAGGCTCGGTCGGCTTTGAAGGCCGCATCGACTGGCTGAAGGATGCGGAGGGAACCAGTTCGGGCCGACTGACCATTCCGGGCCTGGACTTCACCAGTCCCGCCGGTCCGGTGAAGGGGCTGCACGGTGTGGTCGAGCTGACCAGTCTGGTCCCTCTGGTCACGGCGCCGAACCAGAGGTTGACCGTCGATCGGCTGGAGTCCGTCGCCCCCATCACCGACATCGCCCTGACCTTCGGCCTCGACAAATCAGCCTTCCTGGTCGACGGCGGCGAACTGAACATCGCGGGCGGCGTGGTCCGGGTCGAGCCCTTCACCGTGCCTCTGGACCTGGCCCAGGGCTTCTCCGGCGTCATCATTCTGGAGCGGGTGCAGCTGGGCGAAGTGGTGGCCAATTCCGGTTTCGCCGACAAGGTGTCGATGGATGCGGTGGTCTCGGGCCGACTGCCCTACACCTACGACCCGGTGCGGGGCATCCGTGTCTCGGGCGGCACGCTGGAAGCGGTGCAGCCCGGCAAGCTGTCGATTTCGCGCGAGGTTTTGACAGGCGTGGAGACGGGCGAAGTCGGCGAAGGCGTGCCCCCCAACACCGTGCAGGATCTGGCCTATCAGGCCATGGAGCATCTGGCCTTCGATATCCTCAGCGCCCAGGTGAACAGTCTGGATGAAGGCCGAGTCGGCGTCATCTTCCGCATCAAGGGCCATCATGAACCGCCGCAGCACCAGGAGCTGCGTGTCACCGTGCCCGATCTGGTCAGCCGTGAATTCCTGAACCACCCCATCCCCCTGCCGTCGGGCACGGGCATCGATCTGACGCTGGACACGACGCTGAACGCCAACCAACTGGTCGGGGATCTGTTGCAGATCAACCGGTCACGCAACGGAGAGGTGGTGGCGCCTTCGGAGCCGGAGCCTGAACCCCTTGCGCCGCCCCCCGTTGCGCCGTCTGTTGCGCCGTCTGGGCCTGACGTTCCCGCGGCGCCGTGATACAGCCCTTCAACCATTCAGAACCCGTTCACCTCGAGTGGCGTTATTGAAGCGCACAGATGTGCGATCAGGAGAGACCACCGCCATGAACCGGAAGCGTTTGACCGCCGCTCTGCTCGGCCTGACCGTCGCCGGTTCGGCGATGGCCGCCTGCACGCCCACCATCCGGCTGCAGGTCGATCCGATCCAGATCTACGCCAAGCTGGACGCAGACGTCCGCGTCCGCCTCGACCGGGAGCTTCAAGACCTCCTGGTTGAAAACCCCAACCTGTTCTGATGCGAAAGGTGACTCAGATGTCGTTCCGCAAAATCTTCGTCGTGACGGCGGCCGTCGCGGCCCTCGGCGTCGCCGCAGGTGCGGCCTTCGCCCAGACCCCGGCCCAGAAGTCGCTCATCGACAGCGCCAAGTCGCAGGGCGTGGTCGGCGAACAGGCCGACGGCTACCTCGGCTTCCGCACCCCGTCCTCGGACGCCGCCCTGACCCAGGCGGTGCAGGCGACCAACAGCGCGCGTCGTGACGCCTACACCCGCAGCGCCCAGGCCGCAGGCACCACGCCCGACGTGGCCGGCTCCCGGATGTTTGAGGGCCAGTTGCTGCCGCGCATTTCTTCGGGCCAGTGGTATCGCAACGCCTCGGGCCAGTGGGTCCAGCGCTAGGCCGAAACTGTGCCCGGTCTCTGGACCCTGTTGCGTAATCTGCTGATCGTCGCCGTCCTGACGGCGGCGGCGATCTTCGGGGTGGCCGGGTTCTGGAGCCTGATCGGCGGCGACAGCCTGACGGTGAACGGCTGGATCGCCGTCAGCCTGGGCGTCTTCTTCACCTTCGCCCTGACCTGGGGGCTGATGAGCCTGGCCTTCCGCTCGTCGCGCGAAGGCTTTGACCAGAGGGCGGTTGATCTGTCTGATCTGAACATCGCACCGCATCTGCCCGCATCCCAGTCCCCCGCCCCAGAGATCGAAGAGGTCCGCGACACCGCCAGGTCTTGAGCCCCGCCGCGTCCCGCGCGATAGGTCGATCATGACCGATCACAGCGAAACCCCGCCGTCCGAAATCACCTACGCCGGCTATCTTGCGCTGGACGACCTGCTGGCGGCCCAGCATCCCCTGTCGGACGAGCATGACGAAATGCTGTTCGTCATCATCCATCAGACCAAGGAGCTGTGGCTCAAGCAGATCCTGCATGAGGTCGGTCTGGCCCAGCGGCTGATCCGCGCCGGCGACTTGGTCCCCGCCTACAAGAGCCTGGCGCGGGTGTCGCGCATCCAGGCGGTGATGACCCAGAGCTGGGACATTCTGGCGACGATGACCCCCGCCGACTATCTGCGGTTCCGGGGGGTTCTAGGCTCGTCCTCAGGCTTCCAGAGCGACCAGTTCCGCCGCTTCGAGACCATGCTGGGCCTGAAGGACGCCAGCTTCCTGCGCTTCCATGAAGGCCGCCCCGCCGCCTGGGCCGCGCTGAAGGCCGCGCTGGATGCGCCCAGCCTGTACGACGACGCCCTGGCCCAGCTGGCCAAGGCCGGTCTGCCGGTTCCCGCAGAGGTGCTGAACCGCGACGTCAGCCAGCCCTATGAGCCGTCCGAAGGCGTCGAGGACGCCTGGCTGGAGGTCTACCGCGACACCGCCCGCTGGTGGCCTCAGTATCAGCTGGCCGAAAAGCTGGTCGATCTGGACGACGCCATGCTGACCTGGCGGCACAAGCATGTGGTCACGGTCGAGCGCATCATCGGCCGTCGCCGGGGCACCGGCGGCACCGAGGGCGTGGCCTATCTGGCCGAGACACTGAAGCGCCGCTGCTTCCCCGAACTGTGGGCCGTCCGCACCAGACTGTGATCAGGCGCGGCGCGGATGCTCAGCAACCTCTGCCGTGGTCGAACGCTTTAGGGTTGTTCCATTGCGGAGACGACCATGAGCAACGCCAACAGTCACGACATCCAGGTTCTTAACGGGCTTATCCAGTCGGTGATCGACAGCGCGGAGGGCTATGCCGAAGCGGGAACAAGCACGGACAGCCCGGACCACGCCGCCTTCTTCGTGCGGCGTGAAGCCGAGCGCCGCGCTCTTGCTCTGGCCCTGTCCGACCATGTCCGGCTGCTGGGCGGCGACCCCCAGACTTCGGGGTCCATACTGGCCAAGGCCCAGCGTGCGCTGACCGATGTGAAGCACGCTCTGCTGCGCGACGAGGCGGCGACGGTGGGCGGCGCGGATCACGCGGACGCCGCCCTCAAGGGGCGGTTTGAAAAGGCGGCCGCCGACACGGCCATTTCGGCCACCACGCGCGAGACGGTCCGCCGCGCCTTCGCCTCGCTGAACGGCGACGCCGAGGAGATCAGCGCCCTGAGACATAATCTCGAGAGCCGCCACGACGCCGATAATCCGCTGTTTCCGCAGTAGGCTTCGACCAGCAAAAAGGCCCCGGTGTCGCCACCGGGGCCTTCTCATATCTGAAACGTGGAAGCGTCTTAGGCTTCGGCGTCGTCAGCCTTGGCGGCCGTTCCGGTGACCGGAACAGCGACGCCCTTGGCGGGGCGGGCCGTTTGCTTCTCGGCGATCCGGGCCGACTTGCCGCGACGATCACGCAGGTAATACAGCTTGGCGCGACGGACGACGCCGCGACGCTTCACTTCGATAGCGTCGATGTTCGGCGACAGGATCGGGAAGACCCGCTCCACGCCTTCGCCGAAGGAAATCTTGCGCACGGTGAAGTTCTCGTTCACGCCGCCGCCGGCGCGGGCGATGCAGACGCCTTCGAACGCCTGGATGCGTTCGCGTTCGCCTTCCTTGATCTTGACCATGACGCGCAGGGTGTCGCCGGGCTGGAAGTCCGGGATGGCGCGGGTTTCGATCAGGCGGGCTTTTTCTTCAGCCGCGAGGGTCTGCAGGATGTTCATTCTAGTCTCCTTGAGCTTTTTTGCTCTTTACCTGTGATTTGGCGGGCTCGGGTCCCGCATGCCCATTTTCGATGAGAAAATGGGTTAGCGTAAATCAGGACCGGCTTCGGTCCTGGGTCTTCTCAAGATGCGCCGCCCAGAGGTCCGGTCGACGGTCTCTTGTCGTCTCTTCCCGCTGCGCCTGACGCCATTCAGCGACCCGCTTGTGGTCGCCCGACAGCAGCACCTCGGGTATCTCCAGTCCCTCGAACGTCCGCGGTCGCGTGTACTGCGGATGTTCCAGAAGACCGTCCTCGAAGCTCTCCGAACTCAGGCTTTCGGCCTGGCCCAGCACCCCGGGGATCAATCGCACGCACGCCTCGATCACCACCATCGCCGCCGCCTCGCCACCGGCCAGGACCGCGTCGCCGACGGCGACCTCCTCGAACCCGCGCGCGTCCAGCACGCGCTGATCCACCCCCTCGAACCGGCCGCACAGGAGGGTGATCCCGTCATGCGTGGCCCAGTCCTTGACGCGCGCCTGGGTCAGGGGCCGACCCCGGGCGCTCATGTACAAAAGCGGCCGCGAAGACCCGGCAACGCTGTCGAGCGCCCTGGCCACCACGTCCGCTTTCAACACGGCTCCAGGACCGCCGCCCGCAGGGGTGTCGTCCAGGAAGCCGCGCTTATCCTCGGAAAACGCGCGAATGTCCAGCGTCTGCAAGGCCCACAGCCCCTTCTCGCGCCACGCCGTGCCGATCAGGCTGACGCCCAGCGCCCCCGGAAAGGCTTCGGGGAACATGGTCAGGACAGTGGCGGTGAAGGGCGAAGACGCGGTCATGGCGCGGGGACATACAGGAAACGCGGCCCGGCGGCGAGGCGTAGACCTCTGACGACACCTCGGTTTACATCACGGAGGTATTTGATAGCGTCGCGTCGGAATCAGGAGGACGGCATGGGTGCATTTTCGTTTTGGCACTGGGCTATCGTGCTGATGTGGCTCGTCCTGCCGCTGTTCCCGATCTCCGAGATCCTCAAAAAAGCGGGCTATAGCCGGGTGTGGGCTTTGTTGTGGTTCCTGCCTCCGGTGAACCTGATCGCCTTCCTGGTCTTCGCCTACGCGCGCTGGCCGTCGCTCGATCGGGCGTCAGGGCGTTCTTGACGGCTCTCTCAACACACCTGCCCCGCCGCCCAGCCTGACGACCAGGCCCACTGGAAGTTGTAGCCGCCCAGCCAGCCGGTGATGTCCGCGGCTTCGCCGATGACGAACAGGCCGGGAACGGTCTTGGCCGCCATGGTCTGCTGGTCCAGCTGATCGACCGCCACGCCGCCCAGGGTCACTTCAGCGGTGCGGTAGCCTTCGGAGCCGACCGGCTTGACCGTCCAGGCGTTGACGGCTTGATCCAGCTTTCGCAGTGTCTTGTCGCCCACTTCGGCCAGTTTGCCCTTGACGTCTTCGCGGTCGCAGACGCTTTCGGCCAGGCGGCGCGGGATGATGTGGCCCAGGGCCGTGTGCACCATCTGCTTGCCATTCTCCTCTTTGGCCGCTTTCAAGCGGGCGTAGATGTCTTCGCCAGGGGCCAGGGCGGCGGTGATGGCCTCGCCTTCGCGCCAGTAGGAGCTGATCTGCAGGATCGACGGCCCCGACAGGCCGCGGTGGGTGAATAGCAGCCCTTCGGAAAACTTCGTATCGCCTGTCGGACGCCCCGGCGCGCCGCCGTTGGCGGAGACGCGGTGGCTGACCATCGCCTCGACCGAAAGACCCGACAGCGGGGCCAGCTTCTCCAGCAGGCCCGGTTCGAACGTCAGGGGAACCAGGGCGGGGCGCGTCTCCGTCACCCTCAGGCCGAACTGGCGCGCCGTGTCATAGGCCCAGCCGGTGGCGCCCATCTTGGGGATGGACTTGCCGCCGGTGGCCAGCACCAGAGACGCACAGCGAACCGTCGATCCGTCGGACAGCGCCGCCTCGAAGCCGTCGCCCGAACGCTCCAGCCGGTCGACGGCCGTGTTCAGCCTCAGCGTCACGCCCGCCCCCCGCATGTCGTCCGTCAGCAGGCGGATGATCTGTTTGGCGCTGTCGTCGCAGAACAGCTGGCCCAGGGTTTTCTCGTGCCAGGCGATGCCTGCCTGGTCGATGCGTTTGATGAAGTCGTGTTGGCTGAACCGCTTCAGGGCCGAGGCGGCGAAGCGCGGGTTCTCGCCCAGGAAGTTGGCGGCGCTGGTCCCCAGATTGGTGAAGTTGCAGCGTCCGCCGCCGGAGATGCGGATCTTCTCGCCCGGCGCGCGGGCGTGATCGATGATCAGGACGGTGCGGCCGCGCCGTCCGGCCTCGATGGCGCACATCATGCCAGCGGCGCCGGCGCCGACGATCAAAACATCGACGATCTGGGGCTTGAGCAGGGGAGAGGAAACAGGCATTTCGCGCTCTTAGCGCATAGGCGGCCGCAGACCTACGAAACCTGACAGGTTGGCGGCATCGACCGAACGTTGATTGACTTATTTCGACGGGGTGGAAATGTGCCTGCGTCATACCGGAGGGAAAATCGGATGCGTTGGATTCTAGCAGGCGTCGCCACAGCGGCCTTTTTCGCAGCACCGGCCGCCATGGCCCAGGACTACACCCTGACGCCCAACTATGGGCAGGTGAGCCTCCGCGCCGGCTTCACACCCGATCCCCACTCCGTGTCCATGACGGCGGGCGGATCGATCGACATCTCCCGCTCCAGCGCCGAGTGCCGCGGTCGGATCAGCAATGCGCCTGACTATCAGGTCACCTATGAAGCGGGCAGCATGCCGCTGATCTTCCGTGTCGATTCCGGCGTGGACACCACCCTGGTGATCAATGGCCCCGATGCGCGCTGGGCCTGTGACGATGACAGCGGCGACGGCACAAACCCGGAGGTCCGCTATGACTCGCCGCGTTCGGGACGCTACGACATCTGGGTCGGCACCTATGGCGACCGGACAGCGCCTGCGGTCCTGTCTGTCAGCGAACTGTCCAGCGGCGGCAGCTACAATGGCGACGATTACGGCGCGAACAACGGCAGGATCGACTACGGCCTGACCGCCTATTTCGGCGAGGTCTATCTGAGCGCCGGCTTCACGCCTGACCCGCATCGGGTGAGCATTACAGCGGGCGGCTCCATCAATACATCGACTGTCGCCGACGGATGCCAGGGCCAGGTTTCGGCGGCGCCGGATTATCAGATCACCTACACCGCCGGTTCGCTGCCGTTGAGCATCCGCACGGAATCATCGACCGACACCACACTTCTGGTCAGCGGGCCGGGCGGTGAATGGTATTGCGACGATGACAGCGCTGGCGACCGAAACGCCGAGGTCCGTCTCAGCAAGCCTGCATCGGGCGTCTACGACATCTGGGTCGGAACCTATGGCGGCGGCACCGCCTCGGCCCAGCTGATCGTCACCGAACGCCGCTGATCGCCTGAGCGGATCATGTGGAAAGGGCGCGCGGAGCGAACCGCGCGCCTTTTTTCTGTCAGTGCGCCTCGTCCCAGTTGGCGGCGGCGCGGGCCTCAACGACCAGGGGCACGCTCAAGGCCACGGCGGGTTCGGCGGCGCCTTCCATGACGCGTTTGATCAGGGCGATGGCGCGCTCGGCTTCCGCTTCGGGGGCCTCGAACACCAGTTCGTCGTGGACCTGCAGCAGCATGCGGGTGCTCAGCCCCGCATCCGTCAGAGCATCCGGCATCCGCATCATGGCGCGGCGGATGATGTCGGCGGCGGCGCCCTGGATCGGGGCGTTGATGGCGGCGCGCTCGCCGAACTGGCGCTCCGCGGCGGACTTGGAGTGGATGGCCGGGATATGGATGCGGCGTCCGAACACGGTCGAGACCAGGCCCGTCTCGCGCACCTGGGCCTTCGTTGCATCCATGTATGCGCGGATGCCGGGGAAGCGTTCGAAATAGGTCTTGATATAGGCCCCGGCCTCGCCCTGTTCGATATTCAGCTGGGCGGCCAGGCCGAAGGCGGAGATGCCATAAACGATGCCGAAGTTGATGGCCTTGGCGCGGCGCCGCGTCTCCGGGTCCATCTGCTCGACGGGGACGCCGAACATCTCCGACGCCGTGGCCGTGTGGATGTCGATGCCGGCGGCGAAGGCGCGCTTCAGCTCGGGAATGTCGCCGATATGGGCCAGCAGGCGCAGCTCGATCTGGCTGTAGTCGGCGCTGATCAGCACATGGCCCGGGGAGGCGATGAATGCCTGGCGGATCTGCCGCCCCGTCTCTGTGCGGATGGGGATGTTCTGAAGGTTGGGGTCGCTGGAGGCGAGGCGTCCGGTGGTGGCCGCGGCCAGCTGGTAGGAGGTGTGGACCCGGTCGGTGGTCTTGTCGGCGGCCTCGATCAGGGCGTCGGTGTAGGTGCCCTTCAGCTTGGCCAGCTGGCGCCAGTCCAGAAGCACGCGCGGCAGTTCATGCGTCTGGGCCAGGTCGTCCAGAACCGAGGCGTCGGTGCCCCACTGGCCGGACGCGGTCTTCTTGCCGCCGGGCAGGGCCAGTTCGCCGAACAAAATCTCACCGATCTGCTTGGGCGAGCCGACGTTGAAGGGACGGCCCGCCAGCGTGTGAGCCCTGGCCTCCAGATCGACCATGGCCAGGCCGAATTCGGAAGACAGCCGTTTCAGCCGGTCGGGATCGACGCGCACGCCCGCCCGTTCCATGTCGGCCAGAACGGCGGGCATGCCCCGCTCCAGCGTCTCATAGACGGTGACCAGACCTTCCTCGGCCAGGCGCGGTTTCAGAATGCGCCACAGACGCAGGGTCACATCGGCGTCCTCGGCGGCGTAGCAGGTGGCCGCCTTCAGCTCGACATGGCGGAAGGATTTCTGCGCCTTGCCGACGCCCGCCACCTGTTTGAACGGAATGGGATCATGGCCCAGGTGCAGCCGCGCCAGTTCATCCATGCCGTGGCCGTGCAGCCCGCCTTCGAGGACGTAGGACAGCAGCATGGTGTCGTCGATCGGCGCTACGCGGATGCCGCGCTGGGCCATGACGGCCAGGTCGTATTTGCCGTTTTGGGCCACCTTCAACACCGCCGGGTCTTCCAGCAGCCCCTTCAGCCGGGCCAGAGCCGTGGGCTTGTCGATCTGGGTCGGCACGGGGGCGCAGTCGGCGTCGGCGCCGCCGAAATCCAGTCCGCCCGCGTCGGCCTTGGGCTCGGTCTCATGGGTCAGGGGAATGTAGCAGGCGTCGTTCGGACCGATGGCCAGCGACACCCCGCACAGGCCCGCATGGGTCGCCGACAGGGCCGAGGTCTCGGTGTCGAAGCCGATCACGCCGGCCTCGGTGGCGCGAGCGATCCAGACGTCCAGCTCCTCCAGCGTCTGGACGCAGACATAGGCGTCCATGTCGAAGGTCTGGTCGGCGACCGGCGCCGTCGCCTCCTTGGGCGCATAGCGGGGGGTGACGACCGGGGCGGTCAGGGGCTTGGGCCGCGCGGTGAAGGCCGAGCCGTCCTTGGCCGGGGCCTTGCCGTCGCCGACGCGGGCGCGCAGGCCGCGGAACTCCATCAGCTCCAGAAAGGCGCCGAGCGTTTCGGGATCGGGATCCTTGACCGCAAAGTCGTCGATCGGCTCTGGCGCGGGAGCCTCGCAGTCCAGCTTGACCAGTTCGCGGCTGAGCCGGATCTGGTCGGCGAAGTTGATCAGGGTCTCGCGCCGTTTGGGCTGTTTGATCTCTCCGGCGCGGGCCAGAAGCGTGTCCAGATCGCCGTATTCGCCCAGCAGCTGCGCCGCCGTCTTGGGGCCTATTCCGGGAGCGCCGGGGACGTTGTCGACGCTGTCGCCGATCAGGGCCTGAAGGTCGATCATCTTGTCGGGGCCGACGCCGAACTTCTCGAACACCTCGGGCTCGGCAAGGCGGCGGTCCTTCATCGGATCCCACATGACCACGCCGCCGCCGATCAGCTGCATCAGGTCCTTGTCGGACGAGACGATCACCGCCTCTCCGCCCAGGTCGCGCGCCCGGCAGGCGTAGGTGGCGATCAGGTCGTCGGCCTCATAGCCGGGCAGTTCGACGCAATGCACGCCGAAGGCCGCCGTGGCTTCGCGCACCAGAGGGAACTGCGGGACCAGATCCTCGGGCGCGGGGGGGCGGTGGGCCTTGTATTGGTCATAGAGGGCGTTGCGGAAGGTCTTCTCCGAATGATCGAAGATGGCCACCAGATGGGTCGGGCCGTCGGGGCCCTTCATGTCGCGGATCAGCTTCCACAGCATGTTGCAGTAGCCCTGAACCGCCCCGACCGGCAGACCGTCCGACTTGCGCGTCAGAGGCGGCAGAGCGTGGTAGGCGCGGAAGATATAGGCCGAGGCGTCGATCATCCACAGCCGCAGCGGCGGCCCGTCCTGGGTCAGCTCCCGAGACAGGGCGGTGTCGGCGGATTCGGGTGCGGCGTCGGTCATCTAAAGAACATAGGCGGGCGCGCCGCCGCCGTCACCGGCCTTGCGACTATCGCGAACGCAGGCCGGTGATCGTGCGGTTGGGGGCGATGTCCTCGGCCGATGTGATCAGGTGAACGAGTGCGGGCCGCGCCTGCTCCCGCGCGGCGGTGCGCGCCGCCTCCAGCGCCGCCGGGAAGTCCTCGGTGCGTTCGCAACGCACGGCGAAGGCGCCGAAAGCTTCGGCGTATTTGACGAAGTCGGGGTTCTTCAGGTCGGTGGCGATCACGCGCGGCGCGCCGGGATAGTGGGTTTCCTGGTGCATGCGGATGGTGCCGTAGGTTCCGTTGTCGACCACCACCACGACCACGCCCAGATCGTGCTGGGCCGCCGTGGCGATCTCCTGGCCGGTCATCAGGAAGTCGCCGTCGCCGGCGATGCAGATGACCTCACGGTCGGGATGGACGCTCTTGGCCGCGACCGCCGCCGGATAGCCGTAGCCCATGGCCCCCGACGTCGGCGCCAGCTGGGTGCGGCAGGCCCGGTGGCGATAGAAGCGGTGCAGCCAGGCGGCGAAATTACCCGCGCCGTTGGTGACGATGGCGTCGGCGGGCAGGGCCTGGCCCAGATGCGCCATGCATTCGCTCATGTTCACTGCGCCCGTGACGGCGACGGGCGTCGAGAATGCCTGATAGTCCGCGTGGGCCTGGGCCGCCTGGTCCGCCCAGCTGCGGCCGGGATCGATCGAGGACAGGGCCAGGGCGGCCAGCGAATTGTCCGCCGTGGCGCTGAGCAGGGTCGGCCAGACGCGGCCCAGCTCCTCTGCGCCCGGATGAATATGGATCAGGGTGTCCGCCGTGCGGGCCCTGTCCAGAAGGGTGTAGCCCTGGGTCGGATTCTCGCCCAGACGCGCGCCGACGGCGATGATCAGATCGGCGGCCTTGGCCCGTGCGGTCAGGGCCGGATTGCAGCCCAGACCCAGATCGCCCGCATAGTTGGGGCGATCGTTGGACAGGATGTCCTTGCGGCGGAAGGACAGGCTCAACGGCAGGCCGATACGTTCAGCCCAGTCGCCTATGGCCGCGGCCGCCTCTTCCGTCCAACCCGACCCGCCCAGCACCAGCAGGGGGCGTTCGGCCTTTGACAGACGCTCACGAACGGCCTCGACGAAGGCCGGGTCCAGGGCGCCGCGAGCGGGCGTTACGGCCCGGATCGGGGCCGGGCCGCCGTCTTCGTGCAGAATGTCTTCGGGCAGGGCGATGACCACGGGCCCCATCCGTCCCTGCTGGGCGGTGGCGAAGGCGCGCTCGACGACTTCGACGGTGCGGTCGGGGCTTTCGATCTCGGTCGCCCATTTGGCCAGTCCGCCGAAGACCTCGCGGTAGTCCACCTCCTGGAAGGCGCCGCGTCCGCGATCGGCCAGCGCCACCTGTCCGACGAACAGGATCATCGGCGTGGAGTCCTGATGCGCCGTGTGCACCCCGATGGAGGCGTGGGTGGCGCCGGGGCCGCGCGTGACCATGCAGACGCCGGGCCGTCCGGTCAGCTTGCCATAGGCTTCGGCCATGTTGGCGGCGCCCGCTTCGTGCCGGCAGGTGACGACCTCGATCTGATCGCGCACGTCGGCCAGGGCGTCCAAGACGGCCAGATAGCTTTCGCCCGGCACGCAGAAGACGCGGGTGACGCCGTTCATCACCAGGGTTTCGACAAGGCGGCGGGCGGCGGTGTTGGCGGCTTGAGTCATGAGGCTGGACTAGCAGAAATTCATCGGGTGTGACTATGCAACCCAATGGCCACGCTTCACGTTGATCGGCGGGGCGTAGTCTTGAAGGTTCTGCAAATGAGAAAACTGATCGTTCTGGGCGTCGTCGCGGCGGCGCTGGCGGTTTCGGCCTGCAACACCGTGGCGGGCGTGGGCCGCGACGTGTCGGCGGTCGGCTCGGCCGTGGCGGGCGCGGCGGACGACGCGCGCCGCTGATGGACAAGACAATCGCGCTGACGTCATCCTGCCGTCATGCGTCTTCGCCAATCATGGCGAACAACTCTGGAGAATGACGATGGGCATGTTGGACAGTGTTTTGGGCAATCTCGGCAATGAAGCCGGCGGCGGCATCGCCGACCTGCTGAAGGGTCAGGGCGGCGTGGGCGGACTGGTCGAAAAGTTCACTCAGCACGGTCTCGGCGACGCCGTCGGGTCGTGGATCGGCACGGGCGCCAACGCCAACATCTCGGCCGATCAGATCAGCCAGGTCATCGGCCACGGCCCCATCGCCGACCTCGCCGCAAAGCTGGGCGTGTCGCCGCAACAGGCCAGCGAGACCCTGGCGGGCCTTCTGCCCGAGGCCATCGACCGCCTGACGCCGGGCGGCGACGCCTCGGGCGCCGACGGCCTGCTGGACAGCCTGCCCGGCGGTCTGGGCGACATGATCGGCGGCTTCCTGAAGCGTTAAGTCCGCTCAGGCTTCGGGGTAGTCCACTCCGGTCAGATACAGCCCCGTTGAGGGCGCGACGGGCGCGCAAGCGGCCCGGTCGCGCGCCTCCAGCGCCGTCGTCACATCGTCGGCGGACCAGCGGCCCAGGCCGACCTGGGCTAGAGCGCCGGTCATGGAGCGGACCTGGCGGTGCAGGAAGCTGCGCGCCTCGAACACCAGATGCACCTCTTCGCCGACGCGGGCGACGCGGGCCACGTCCAGCGTCTTCACGGGCGAGGCCGACTGGCAGTTGATGTCGCGGAAGGTGGTGAAGTCGTGCAGGCCGACCAGACGCCGGGCGGCCTCATTCATGGCCTCTGCATCCAGCCGTTTCTTCACATGCCAGACCCGGCCCCGGTCCAGCGCAGGCCGTCCGGGCCGATCGAGAATGCGGTAGAGGTAGCGTCGCCCCGTCGCCGAAAACCGCGCATGCCAGTCGTCGGCCACGACGGCGCAGTCCAGCACCGACACGGCCTCAGCCACCATATGGGCGTTCAACGCGTTCATCACCGTGGCGGCGGGCCAGGCTTTTTCCAGATCGAAACTGACGGTTTGGCCGGTGGCGTGCACGCCGGTGTCGGTCCGTCCCGCCGCCGCAAGGCGCACCGTCTGGCCGCAGAAGGCGGTGATGGCGGTCTCGATCGCGCCTTGCACAGTCGGCTGGTCCGTCTGGGCCTGAAAGCCGTTGTAGCCGGACCCGTCGTATTCGATGGTCAGCCGATAGCGGGTCATTCTTTTTTAGTCCCCTATCGCTCGCCGCGCGGCGGCTCGCTGCTTGAGGGGAGGGCGTCGGTCCCCTCTCGCTCGCCGCGCGTCCCCGCCTCCGCGGGGATGACAAGCTCGCTGCTTGAGGGCGGCAGCACCGTTCCCACGGGCAGGGGGAAGCCACGCAGCATCTCCTCGGCCGGCTGGGCCCCCTTGCCGGCGCGCTGGACGCGGATCAGGCGGACGGCGCCGTCGCCGCAAGCGACCGTCAGAGCGTCGTCCAGAATGGTTCCGGGCATGCCTTGTCCTTCGACGGTCGCTGACATCAGCACCTTGATGCGCACCGGGCCGTCTTCGCCGGGCGCGTCGAACCAGGCGCCGGGGAAGGGCGACAGGCCGCGGATGTGGGCGTCCACCTCGGCGGCGGGACGGGCCCAGTCGATGCGGGCCTCGGCGGCGGTGATCTTTTTGGCGTAGGTGGGCTCGCCCGTCTGTTCCGTCCCGGTCACGCCGCCGCGTTCGATGGCGGCCAGGGCGCGGGGCCACAGGGCGGCGCCGATGTGCGACATCCGCTCGGACAGGGTGGCGGCGGTGTCGTCGGCGCGGATGTCCATGACCTCGGACAACAGGATGGCGCCTTCGTCCAGCCCGTCCGACATCTGCATGATCTGCACGCCGGTCTGGCGGTCTCCGGCCATGATGGCGCGCTGGATCGGCGCCGCCCCGCGCCAACGCGGCAGAAGCGAGCCGTGCAGGTTCAGACAGCCCAGACGCGGCGCCTGCAGCACCTCGGGCTTGAGGATCTGGCCGTAGGCGACGACGCAGGCGGCGTCGAGGTCCAGGCTCTGGAAGGCGGCGATGGCCTCGGGCGCCTTCAGGCTTTCAGGCGTGAACACCGGCAGGCCCATGGCCTCGGCGAAGGCGTGGACCGGCGAGGGCGTCAGCTTTTGCCCGCGCCCCTTGGGACGCGGCGGCTGGGAATAGACGGCGACGATCTCATGCCCGGCGGCGATCAGCTCGGCCAGGGAGGCCACGGCGAATTCGGGGGTGCCCATGAAGGCGAGGCGCATCAGGTCAGGTCCGGTGCGGCGAAGGTTGAGGCGTCAGTCCCAGCGGGTGAAGACGCCGCCGCCTTCATCCCACTCGCCGCCGGCGTCCAGAGCGGCGTCGAAGTCCAGCAGACGGTCCAGGATCACGCCTGCGACCACGCCGATGGCGGCGATGCCGACCAGGGTGGCCAGGCTGCCGATGCCGATCTTTTCGCTGCGGGTCAGGCGACGACGGCCCACGGAGTCGGTGATGCGGTCACGACGGCGGCTGAGACTGGATCTGGAACGGGCCATCAGGCGGCCAGCCTTGCGTTCTTCTTGACCCGGGCCACGGCGCGATCGCGCTTCAGCCGGGACAGATGGTCGATGAACAGGACGCCGTTCAGATGGTCCATCTCATGCTGGATGCAGACGGCGTAGAGGCCCTCGGCCTCTTCCTCGATCTGCTTTCCGGCATAGTCGAGATAGCGCAGGCGGACCCGCGCCGGACGCTCGACGGCGTCGAAATATTCCGGCACCGACAGACAGCCCTCCTCATAGGAGAACAGCTCGTCGGAAGCCCACAGGATCTCGGGATTGACGAAGAAACGGGGGTTGGCGCGCTCGGCCTCCCACTTTGCGAGATCCTCGTCGTTCAGTTCGGCTGGATCGACATCGTCGGCGACGCCGGCCTTGTCGGCCATGTCCATGACGATGACCCGGCGCGTGTCGCCGATCTGCACGGCGGCCAGGCCGATGCCGGGCGCGTCGTACATCGTCTCCAGCATGTCATCCATCAGAGCGCGCAGCTCATCAGTCACCGGCCCTTCGACGGGGGCGGAGATCTGTTTCAGCACCGCAAGGTCTGCGGCGTTGTCGATGGTCAGGATGCGACGGACGGCCATCACCGGCAGGTAGGGTGCAAGGGGCCAAAGGTCAAGATTTGCGCGCGTTTCGCCGCGTCAGGAGAACGCTGCGGAGATGGTCCTGGTCGTCTTGTCTATTGTTTCGCCCTGGCGGTCATAATCGCCCAGACAGGCAGGATCAGCACCGAGGCAAGAAGACTGATGAAAGACAGCAGCGGGCTGACAACAATGACCATGGCTCCGCCGGTGACTCCATCGATCCGATTGCGGCACAAAGCGTTGAAGCGACTTGGCTCTTCGGAACGCAAAACCAGTTTGGGACTGTGGCCTCGTGTGCGGATCGCTCCCGTCCGTCGGGCCGCTATGTAGGGAAGCAGATCGCGCAGGAGAAGGAATAGGCCGGCAAGCACAACTACGATCAGAACAAACATTTCAGCCCCCGTCTGGCGCAGCTTGGTGTCAGTTCTCCGGCTTGTCCAGCGTCGGCAGGGGTCTCGGGTTCCGGTCCTGGTCAATGGCGACATAGGTGAAGACGCCCTCGGTGACGCGCTCGGCGGCGGCGTGAGCCTGATTGCGCGGGCGTTTCCATGCCTCGACCAGCACCCGGATCGAGGTGCGGCCTGTCTTGATCACCCGGGCGTAGATCGACACCTCGTCGCCGACCGAGACGGGCCGGTGGAAGACCATGGCGTCCAGCGCCACCGTGGCGCAGCGGCCCTGGGCCAGTTGAAACGCCGGGGTCGCCCCCGCCAGGTCCATCTGCGCCAGCAGCCAGCCGCCGAAGATGTCGCCTTCGGGATTGGTGTCGGCCGGCATGGCGATGACGCGGCCCACGGGCTGACCCGACGGCTCCGACAGGGCGGATTCGGTCATGCGGGGCTCCTGGCGATGAAGAGATGGCGCACCCGACACGATTCGAACGTGTGACCTTTGCCTTCGGAGGGCAACGCTCTATCCAGCTGAGCTACGGGTGCGTCCTGGCGACGCTGCGCGGACGAAGGGCCTTACAGCAGGATGCGGCTGCCCTCAATCCCGAATGCGCAGGCGCAGCTTGAGCGGAGGTCCGCGCCAGCCTAGCGTGCGCGCCGAATGCGGTTTCATCCGGGGAAGAACGCGATGCGTCATCTGATCATCAAGTTGGCGGTCACGCTGGGCGCCTGCGCGGCGTTGATGTTGGCAGGCGCGGCGACGGCGCAAGGCTCAACGCCCACCCCTCTGGACGCCATGGCGCGGGACTATGTGGCCCTGATCCTGGAGATCGGCGAGCGGGAGCCAGGCTATGTCGACGCCTATTACGGTCCGCCGGAGTGGCAGGCGGCGGCCCATGCGGCGCCGCGCGACCTGCCGCAGTTGGCCCAGGGCGCAGCCGATCTGACGGCCCGGCTGCAAGCCGTGCCCGAGGCGTCTCTGGACGCCGACAGCCGACGCCGCCGCGCCTATCTGCTGGCCCATGTGTCCGCCGCCGCCGCGCGTGTGCGGATGCTGTCGGGCGAAAAGATGAGCTTCGCCGACGAGGCCGAGGCCCTGTTCGGCGTCCGTCCCGAACTGCGCCCGCTGGAAAGCTATGACCCCGTTCTGGCGCGCATCGACGCCCTGATCCCCGGCGAGGGCTCGCTGACCGACCGGGTCACCGCCTTCAAGTCCCACTATGTGATCCCGAAAGACCGGCTGCAGGTGGTCATGGACGCCGCCATCGCCGAATGCCGTCGCCGCACCGTGGCCCACATCACCCTGCCGGCCCATGAGCGGTTCACTCTCAGCTTCGTCGGCGACAAGCCGTGGTCGGGCTATAACTATTATCTCGGCGACGCCGCCAGCCGGATCGAGATCAACGCCGACTTCCCCATCTACACCGAACGCGCCATCGATCTGGGCTGCCACGAGGGCTATCCCGGCCACCACGTCTATAACGCCCTCTTGGAACAGACCTTTGTGCGCGAACGTGGCTGGGTCGAGATGAGCGTCTATCCCTTGTTCAGCCCCATGTCCTTCGTGGCCGAGGGCAGCGCCAACTACGGCATCGATCTGGCCTTCCCCGGCGACGAGGCGACCGTGTTCGAGCGTGACGTGCTGTTCCCCTTGGCCGGTCTGGACCCTTCGACGGCGGAGAAGAAGGCCGAGCTGATGGCCCTGACGCGCCAGCTGGCGCGGGCCGAATACACCATCGCCGACGACTATCTGGCGGGGCGTGTGGGCCGCGAGGAAAGCATCGCCCGGCTGGCCAAATACACCCTGACCGACCCGGCCAAGGCGGCCCAGCGGCTGCGCTTCATCGACACCTACCGCAGCTACATCATCAACTACGGCCTGGGCCGGGACGTGGTTCAAGCCTGGGTCGAGCGCCCAGATGCGCCATGGGGACCGGACCATTGGCAGGGCATGGAGACCCTATTGAGCAGCCAGATCCTGCCGGTGGATCTGCTCGAACCATGAGCCAGCCGCGCCTCTTCATCGACGCCGACGCCTGTCCGGTGAAGGATGAGGTGTATCGCGTGGCGGCGCGCTACGGGCTGCATGTCTTTGTGGTGTCCAACGCCTTTGTGAACACGCCGCGTGAAAGCTGGATCGAGCGGGTGCTGGTCGATGCGGGACCGGACGTGGCCGACGACTGGATCGCCGAGCGGGCGGGACCGTGTGACATCGTCATCACCCAGGACATTCCGCTGGCCGACCGCTGTCTGAAGGCGGGGGCGCAGGCGTTGAAGTCCAACGGCCAGGTCTTCACCCCGGACTCGATCGGCTCGGCCCTGGCGGGGCGAGAGATCGGCGAGCATCTGCGCTCCATGGGCGTGGCGACCAGCGGCCCGCCGCCGTTCGGGCCGAAGGACCGTTCGGCTTTCCTTCAGGCGCTGGACCGGGCCGTGGTGGTCGCACGTCGCGCCCCGCCTCCCGCGCCGCCACCTTTGCGGCCGTCATGACCGTCATTCCCGAGGACGAGCTGGAGTTCCGCTTCTTCCGCTCCGGCGGGCCGGGCGGGCAGAACGTCAACAAGGTCTCGACCGCCGTTCAGATGCGCTTCGACGCCCGCAACTCTCCCTCCCTGACCGAGCCGGTGCGGGCGCGGCTGATGAAGCTGGCGGGCAGCCGGCTGACGCTGGATGGGATCATACTGATCACCGCCGTCCGCTTCCGCACCCAGGAGCGAAACCGCGCCGACGCCATGGAGCGATTGCAGGCGCTGGTCGACAAAGCCTCCGTCGCGCCGACCTATCGCGTGCCGACCCGGCCGACGCGGGCGTCCAAGGAGCGGCGGCTGGAGGGCAAGGCCAAACGCTCCACAATCAAGAGCGGCCGCAGCCGGCCCATCAACCACGATTGAGGGGAACGCTCGGCCAGCGTTGCCGTTAGAAGATTCGGGGGCGAAGGTCGTCCCGGTTTCAAAGGGGATGCTTCATGCCACTGGCTTCCATCCGCGCCGTGAGCGCAGTCGCCTTGGCGACGCTGGCCCTCGCCGCCTGCGGCAACGCCGAGGATCGGGCCAAGGCTGCGGCCGACCGCCCGAACACTGAATCCAACATTCCGGCCGTCGAAGAGGTGACGGCGCGCGCCAACACCCCTCAGGCGTCGTTGACGCCCGAGCAGCGCGAGGAGCTGCGCACCCTGGCCAAGGGCTATATCGACGACGCCGCCAAACAGGTGGCCCAGGGGCATGCTCCCGCGACGGGCTTTGAAGACGCGGTCGTGGCCTTGCAGCCCGGTCAGACGCACAATTGGACGCTGGCTCTGAAACGCGGCGTCGACTACCGCATCATCGGCGCCTGCGACAATGAATGCGAGAATCTGGATATTGAACTGGTCGACGCCTCGGGCCGCGTGGTCGAAGCGGACACGCTGGAAGACAGCTTCCCGGTCATCAACATCACGCCCGCCGCCGACATGACCTATACGGCGCGGATCAAGATGATCACCTGCACCGTGGCTCCCTGCTATACGGCGGCGCGGGTCTATACGAAGAACTGATCAGACAGGCGGCGGCGAGGCGAACTCGCCGCCGTTTTTGACTCTCAGGAGCCGGGAGACGTCTGCGGCGCTGTCGCGGGAGCGCCGGATTCCGAGGGACGGAACAACAGGGCCGCGACCTTGCCGGCTTCGTTGATGCCGATGATCCAGTCGGTCTGGGCGTTGGCGAAGTTCACGACATAGAGGTCGGCGCCGTTCTGGCTTCCGGCGAAGTCCACGGCCTGAACCGCGCCCAGGCTGTCCATCAGTGTCTTGATCGCCGGCGCCTGTTCGCGGACCTTTTCGGCCAGATCGTCGCTCATGACGCTGTAGTCCGTGGTTCCCGCCTGAAGACCGGCGATGATGCCGCGCAGAATATCTTCGGATTCGGCGTTTGCGGGCGTCGGCGACAGGGCGGGCGTTGGCGCGGCGGCGGGCGCCGGTTGCGGCGCCGCCTGTGCGGGGCGGTCAAAGCTGTTGGGCACGGCGCCCGCAGCCACCTGGGCCAAGGCGGCGCCCGGCGTCAGAAGGGCGACGGCGGCGGCGGCGACGATCAGATGTTTCATGGATAGCTCCAGCGGTTCGGGTCAGACGATGCCGGGCCAAAGCGACAGAACAAGGGCGGCCCCGGACGCGCAGACCGCCACGGTGACGCCGACGATCAGCCAGGCCGGCGTGCGGGTCTCGCGCAGCACAACGGTCTGGGGCGGTGAAGGGTTCTGCACCAGGTGCGAAATCGCCTTCAGCGTGTCGCGCAGTTCCTGAACGGCGTCGCGGATCTGGGCTTGGGGGCCGAGTTCGCGGCGGATCCAGCGCTCGACCACCGGCTTGGAGGCGGCCCACAGATCGTGCTCGGGGTTGAGGCGGCGCGCCACACCCTCGACCGAGACCATGGTCTTCTGCAACAGGATCAGTTCGGGACGCAGCCGCATGTCGAACAGGTCGGTGATCTCGAACAGCTGGCCCAGCAGCCGGCCCATGGAGACCTTGGACGCCGCCTTGCCGATCACCGGCTCGCCCACCGCGCGCAGGGCCTGGGCGAAGGCTTCGACGGAGTGTTCGGGCGGGACGTATCCGGCCTCGAAATGCACACGGGCGATGCGGTCGTAGTCGCGGCTGATGAAGCCCCACAGGATCTCGGCCAGATAGCGGCGCTCGCCGGGACCCAGCCGCCCGACGATGCCGAAGTCGATGGCGGTCAGTTCGGCGGGCGCATGGCAGAACAGATTGCCCTCGTGCAGGTCGGCGTGGAACGCCCCGTGATCCAGCGCCTGAATCAGGAAGGAGCGCACGACATTGTCAGCCAGGCCGTTGATGTCCAGACCGGGCTGCAGCACGGCGGCGGGGTCGGTCATGGCCACACCGGGGGCCCATTCCATGGTCAGGACGCGCTTGCCCACCCCGTCCCAGATGACGGCGGGCGCGTCCATATGGCCGCCCAGATCACCGCCTTTATCCTTGGCCATCACCTCTTTCAGTTCGGAAGCCGCGGCGGCTTCCAGACGCATGTCCAGTTCAAGCTGAAGTGCGCGGGCGATGGTCTCGACGAAGGCGGAGGGCTGCAGCCGCCGCGACAGGGGCACGAAACGATCGGCCAGACGCGCCGCCAGACGCATGGCGTCCAGCCCCTGGGCCACCTTGCGCTCGACGCCGGGACGCAGAATCTTGACCGCCACCTTGCGCCCGTCGGCCAGATAGGCCGGATGCGCCTGGGCCAGGGAGGCGGCGGCGACGGCGGGCTGGAAGTCGGTGAACAGGGCCTCGACCGGCACGCCCAGAGAGCGTTCGACCTCGCGCCGGGCCTGATCCAGCGGGAAAGGCGGCAGATTGTCCTTCAACCGGCCCAGGTCGCGGGCGAACTCGACGCCGAAGATGTCGGCCCGCGTGGCCAGAACCTGACCCAGTTTGATGGCGACGGGGCCCAGGTGTTCAAAGGTGCGGCCCAGACGCTGGCCTGGCCGTCCGTCGCGGCTTTGGCGTCCTGCGAACAGGTGCAGCACATGGGCGATCCAGCGCACCCAGGGCGGCAACAGCGGCGTAATCTCGCGCGGCACCAGGGCGTCGTGGCGCACCAGAACGCCCAGCCAGCCCAGCAGGCGCAAACCCGACTTGACCGGATGGCGCACGGGCTGCGTCACCGGGGCGGGCGGCGGCGTCACGGCGTCGATGCGTCTGGTCAGATCGCCCACCCGTGATGGATGGCGGCGACCCCGCCCGACAGATTGGTCACGGTCACGCGGCTAAAGCCTGCGGTCTCGATCATGGATTTGAAGGTCTGCTGGTCGGGGAAGCGGCGGATGCTTTCGACCAGATACTGGTAGCTGTCGCGGTCCTTGGCGATCCAGCCGCCGATGCGCGGAATGGCGTGGAAGGACCAGGCGTCATAGGCTTTGCGGATCGCCTCGGCGGTCGGGCGCGAGAACTCCAGGCACAGGAAGCGACCGCCGGGTTTCAGCACCCTGCGCGCCTCACGCAACGCCTGGTCGATGTCGGCCACATTGCGGATGCCGAAGCTGATCGAATAGGCGTCGACCGAGGCGTCGGGCAGGGGCAGGGCCATGGCGTCGCCGACCGACCACGACATCTCCGGCTCGCCGCCCTTGGCCACGCCGGCCATGATCATCTCGGCGTTGTAGTCCAGCACCATGACCGAGGCGTCTTCCCCGCCGCGCCTCACCTGCGCCGCGCGGGCCATCTTGGAATAGCGGCGCGCCATGTCGCCGGTGCCGCCCGCGACGTCCAGGATCACCTCGCCGGGGCGGGGGTTCAGCTTTGACGCCGCTGCGTCCTTCCACAGCCGGTGAACCCCCCCGCTCATCAGGTCGTTCATCAGGTCATAGTTCGACGCCACGCTGTCGAACACGCCGCGCACCATCTGCACCTTCTCCTTCGCGTCCACGTCGCGGAAGCCGAAGGAGGAGGTCTTGCCGGAGGGGGAGGAAGAAGAAGCGTCGGTCATGCGTCTGCTCTAGCGCCTTGTCGGGCCGTCGTCACGCGCTCGCGTGGTCGCAACTGCGCGGCCTCTTGCGGCGGCGGCGGCGGCTCGATACCCCTGACGAAAGCCACAAGGGGACGAAAATGGTCGAGCGGATTGACGTTGCGGAAGCCTTGAAGGGCCTGCCCCTGTGGCGCGAAGACGGCGGTGATCGCCCCGCCATCCGCCGGGTTCTGAAGTTCGCCGACTTCAACGCCGCCTTCGGCTTCATGACCCGGGTGGCGCTCAAGGCCGACAAGGTCGACCACCACCCCGAATGGTCCAATGTCTACAACCGCGTCGACATCCTGCTGACCACCCATGACGCCGACGGGGTGACAGCGCGCGACACCGACATGGCCCGCTTCATCGACGAGGCCGCAGCCGCCATGGGGGGCGAGTGATGGCCGAGCGCAAGGGCCGCGTCGCCGGCAAGACCGTCCTGATCACCGGCGCGGCGGGCGGTCTGGGCGAGGCCATGGCCTGGATGCTGGCGCGCGAGGGCGCGCGGGTCGCCATCACCGACGTCAATCTGGCGGGCGCGCAGGCGTTGGCGGCGGGCGTCAACGCCGAACTTCCCGGCGCGGCCTTCGCCTATGAGCACGATGTGGCGTCAGAGGCTCAATGGATCGACGTGGTGGAGCGCGCCGCCGCCGATCTGGGCGGGCTGTCGGTGCTGGTCAACAACGCCGGGATCGGCGGGCCGTTGGCCCTGGTCGAGAACGACACGGTCGAGAACTGGCAGCGTCAGTATGAGATCAACCTGCGCTCGGTCATGCTGGGCTGCAAACACGCCATGCCGCATCTGCGCGCGGCGGCCCCGGCCTCCATCATCAACATCTCGTCGATCGCCGGATTGGCGGCGGCGCCGGGCATGGGCGCCTACAACGCCACCAAGGCCGGGGTGTGGATGTACACCAAGACTATCGCGCTTGAGGCCGCCAAGCAGGACTGGAACGTCCGCTGCAACTCGGTCCATCCGGTCTTCATCAAGACGCCCATCCTCGACCCCTTCATCGCCATGGCGGGCGGTGACGAGGTCAAGGGGCACGAACGCCTGGCGCGCGGCATCCCGCTGAAACGGATCGGCGAACCGGACGATGTGGCCTGGTGCGTGCTCTATCTGGCCTCGGACGAGTCGAAGTTCGTCACGGGCTCGGAGTTCAAGATCGATGGCGGCATGACGGCGCAGTAGGGTGCCGGAGTGCGTCTATTTTGAGCGCTGAAACGCCGCCTCCAACTCATCAGCGGTCGGCGGAACGATATCGTACCAACCATGCGCAAACACTTCTTCGCGTTGACGATGAAGGTCATCTGCCGTGGTCAGGCCGTCACCGGGTAAACCAGTATCTTGGTTGACGATAAGGACGGTGAGAGGGGGCAATGTTTCTTGGTCACACCAACACATGATGTGTCCAAGTTTCGCGGCGAATACACCGGCACCCTTGAAGCCGACAACATCCGCGAGCTGGCCATAGGTCATTGTTTGGCGGTTGTGGGCCAGCCCAATGAGTATCTGATAAAGCTGAACAGCTCGCGTAGGATTTGTCTTTAGCTCACTGAAATATCGAACTGTCATTTTTACCTCGAATATGCTGGCGGCATGGCCCCTTCGCCGCCATCCCGATACCGATCCCGCAGCAGGAACTGGCGGCTGGTCGGGGCCTGTTCCTGGCCGTTGATGAAGATGGTCTCGGCCAGGCTCAGCGGTTCCAGCGGATCGCCGGACCAGACCACCACATCGGCGGCGGCGCCGGCGCGCAGCTCTCCGAACTGGCCGTCCATGCCGAAGATGCGGGCCGGGTTGACGGTGATGGCCGCAATCGCTGCGCCATAGGGCAGGCCGTGCGAGACGGCGTTTCCGGCGTTGTAGCGGGTCTCTCGCGCCCGGTGGGTCGAGCCTTCATTGCCCTTGATGGCGATGACCACCCCCGCCGCGTTCAGCGCCGCCGCATTCTGCATCCGCGCCGCCCGCATCTCGAAATTGCCGGGCAGGTTGGAGATGGGGTTGAGCAGGACGGGCACATTGGCGGCGGCGATCTGGTCGGCGACCAGCCAGGCTTCCTCGGCGCCGTCGAGGATGATCTTCACCCCTTCCTCGCGGGCGAGGCGCAGCACCTGCTGGATGTCGGCGGCGCGGCGCACGGTGACGATCAGAGGCATCCGCCCCTCGGCCACCGGGATCAGGGCCTCAAGGTCGGCGCGCGACAGGCTGAGGTCGCGCAGACCCGCGCGGTCATAGGCGGCCTTGTTGCGGGCGTAGAGGCGGACCTCGGCCAGCGTCTCCTTGAACTGGATGAACTCGGCGCCGCGCGCGCCGCCCGCCACCCGGGCCCCGCCTTCGCCGAAGGGGGCGACCATGGCCACGCGGGGGCGCACCAGAATGTCCGTGCCCTGGGCCAGCTGGATCACCGCCGCCTGGCCCGCGAACAGGCCGGGGGACTGCAGGCCGCCTGAACCGACGCCGGCGAAGTCGCTGTCGTCATGGGCGTGGGCCCCGCCGCCGCCTCCGGCGTGCGAAGGGGTGACGACGGCGCGGGTGACGCCGCCCAGACGCGCCACCGGCAGGGTGAAGGACCAGGGGTCCAGACCGTAGGAGACGTCGAAGGAGGCGCTGATGGTGTTGGCGCTGCTGCGCAGGTCGTTGGAGCCGGACACGGCGCCGACTTCTGATCCGCCCAGGCCGGAATCGACGGCGACGAAGCCGGGCGAGACCACCTTGCCCGTGGCGTCGATGATGCGGGCGCCCGACGGGGCCGCGCCGGTCCCGACCGAGACGACGCGGCCGTTCTGGATCACCACCACCCCGTTCTCGATGACGGAGGTTCCGGTCAGGACGCGCCCGCCGGTGATCGCTGTGAGTTCCTGGGCCGAGGCGGCGGAGGCGAAGGTCAGGGCGGCGACAGCAGCGCCGATCATGAAGCGATGAATACGCATCAGCGGGCTCCCTGAGCAACGTTGGCGGCGGTCAGGCCATAGCCGGGCTGGCCCAGCTCGAAGTCGGACACGGGCTGATAGGCCGGGTTCATCCGGTCGAAGGCCAGGCCGCCGTCGACGAAGACCTGATCGGCGCGGGCGTAGACGCTGAAGGGATCGGCGCTCCAGATCACCACATCAGCGCGCTTGCCGTTCTCCAGTGAACCGGTCTGGTCGGCGATGCCGATGGAGCGGGCGGCGTTCAGCGTGATCCAGCTGATGGCGTGCTCCTCCGAAATGTTCATGCCGATGCGGCGGCCGGCGGCCAGGGCGGCGGCGGCTTCTTGATTGAGGCGCTGGGTCAGTTCGGCGTCGTCGGAGTGGATGACGGCGCAGCCGCCGGGCGCGGCGTCGACCAGGGCGGCGTTGGCCTCGATGGCGTCCAGGGCCTCCATCTTGAAGCCCCACCAGCCGGTCCACATGTCGGCGCAGATGCCTTCGCGCGCCAGCATGGGGGCGATCTTGTAGGCTTCGATGGCGTGGTGGAAGGCGGTGACGCGATAGCCGAACTCGCGGCTGAGATCGATCATCATCGCCATTTCATCGGCGCGGTAGCAGTGGTTCTGGATCAGGATCGACCCGTCCAGAACGCCGACCAGCGTCTCCAGCTGCAGGTTGCGGGTTGGCGGCGAGCCCTCGCCGTCCTCACGCCACTTGTCCCACTTGGCCTTGTAGTCGCGGGCCGCGATGAAGGCGGCGCGATAGCCGGCCATGTTTCCCATGCCGGTGGCCGGGCTCTGGTTGCGGCCGCCATAGACGCGGCTGGGGTTCTCGCCGCAGGCCATCTTCAGGCCATAGGGGGCGTCGGGCATCTTCATGCCCTGCATGGTGACGGAGGGGATGTTGCGCACCGTCACGCCGCGCCCGCCGAACAGATTGGCCGAGCCTGGCAGGATCTGCAGCGTCGTCACCCCGCCCGCGCGGGCGGCGTTGAAGCCGGGATCCTGGGGCCACAGGCTGTGTTCGGCCCAGACGTTGGCGGTGTTGGGATTGGTCGCCTCATTGCCGTCGCTCATCCCCTGAACGCCGGGCGAGGGATAGACGCCCAGGTGGGAGTGGACGTCGATGACGCCGGGGGTCACGAAACGCCCGGCGGCGTCCACGCGGGCGTGACCGGCGGGGATGGGGGTGGAGGCGTCGCCGACCGCGGCGATGCGCCCGTCCGTGACCACGACCACGCCGTTCTCGAACCGGCGTCCGGCGCCGTCGAACACGGTCCCGCCGACGATGGCCATGTTCTCGCGCGGCAGGCCGCGATAGGTCGAAGGATAGGGATCGGGATTGGCCGCATAGTCCAGACCGGTCGCCAGTGTCCGCGTGTCGCCCTTGTCAGCCGTATCGGATGACGCAGCGTCGGACCCGGTGGTGGCGCAGGCCGACAGCGCCAGAACGGCGGCGGCCATGGCCGCGAGGCTGACGCCCCGCATGCGGTCGATCTTCATGAAAACCCTCCCCTGTCGCGCCATACAGACGGCGCGGAACGGGGCGCATAGAACCGGGTGAAGGCCACGCCGTAAAGCCCTGCTGTTCAGTCCGTCATTTCAACCCTGGGGCAAACGCGCCCGCAGGTCCTCGTCGGTCAGCCCCTCGACGCGGATCATCTTCAACCGCGACTGCCCGCCCCGGTCCAGAGACACCGCCGACTTGGCCACGCCCAGCGTCCTGGCCAGCAGTTTCAACAGGGCGGCGTTGGCCTCTCCCTCCACCGGCCGGGCCCGCACCCGCACCTTGAGAACGGGGCGCCCATCCGTGTCCACATCCCAGCCGTCGATGCGTTCGACAGAGGCGCCGGGGGTCAGTTTGACGGCAAGGCGGTTCATGGGTGCGGGCCTAGTCTCGATCCGGGGCGCCCAGAGGGAAGTAGGGGCGGAATCGCCGCGCTTCATCCACGGCCCGGGCGAAGGACGGGCGTTGCAGCAGGCGTTGACGATAGGCTGTGAGGTTCTCGTAGTGTCCGGGAATCCGGTGTGTCCAGTCGGCGTAAAAGAGCGAAGGCGCAGCCGCGCAGTCGGCCAGGGTGAACGTCTCGCCCACGGCCCAGGTCCGACCTTGCATGCGCTGGTCCAGCCAGGCGTAGCTGGTGTTCAGCATCTGACGCGCTTCTTCCACGCCATGAGGATCGCGAGCCTCGGGCGGGCGCAGGGCGTCCAGCACGAACTTGCCCTGGGGTGTCATGACATAGTTGTCGAAGAAGCGATCGAGCATCCGCGCCTCAAGCGCGAGATCGGGGTCCTCGGGGATCAGTTTCACGGCTCCCGGATGATGGAGCTGAAGGTATTCGATCACGGTGCTGGCCTCCATCACCACGCGCCTATTCTCGCGCACGATCGGAAAGCGTTTGATCGGCCATAACGAGGCGAATTCTTCGCCGACGCCGGGGTCTTCCAGCATCCGCCAGGTGAAGGGGGTGTCGTTCTCATAGAAGGCGATGAGAACCTTCTGACAGTAGGAGGAGAAGGGGTGGGCGAAGAGTTCAATGGTCATGACAAGGCCCTCGGTTCGCGGCCTTCGAGAACCGCCGCCAGATTGTCGACATGCCAGGTCGTGCCGTGCTCGCGGCCCTGGACGGCCTCCATGCCGCCGACCAGATAGGAGCCTTGTTCGGTGTGGATCAGCCGGGTCTGGTCGCCCTCCGGTCTCAGCTCGATCGTCTGCAGCGAGACCGAAAGCTTCTCGCCGTTGTGGAACATGTCGTAGGCGAGGATGATCCGCTCATTCTCGACGATGTCGTGATAGGTCGCCTGGAAATCAGAGATCATGCCGCTGGGCCAGCGGGCGTGGAACCGCTCCTTGCCGCCGACGCGGAAGTCGAAATCGCGGTTCAGGGTTTCGATGTCCGCCGGCGCCTTGAACCAGGCGCTTCTGGCCTCGAGGGTGGCGTAGGCGGCGAAGACCCGCGCTGGTGAAGCCTTCAACATCCTCTCGATGGCGAAGGCGGCGTTGGTGATGGTCATTGATCGGCTTCCTTGGGTGCGGTTCGGGCCAGGTAGGCTTCCAGTTGATCGTATTGCTGTTCCCAGAAGCGCTTGCGCTCGCCGATCCAGCGTTCGACCCCGATCATGGCGGTGATTTCCAGCGAGCAGGTGCGCACGCGGCCCACCTTCTCGCTCTTCACCAGCCCGGCTTCTTCTAGGATCTTCAGATGCTGGACCACGGCGGACAGCGTCATCGGCAAGGGCTTGGCCAACTCGCTGACGGAGGCGGAGCCAAAGCTCAGACGCTCAACCATGGCGCGGCGCCCAGGATCAGCCAGGGCCTGAAAGGCGAGGTCGAGGGGTTCGGATTGATACTGTAGCATTCACTTAAGTATTGTTTCGGCGAGCACGGGAGTCAAGCGGATTAGACGGGACGGTTCAGGGACGTCACGTGTTGCTTTCGCGCAAAGAAAAAGGGCGCAGCCCTTGCGGCGCCGCGCCCTTCTTGATCCGTGATCGTCCGGGCGATCAGCCCAGGGCGGTCATCAGTTCCGGCACCGCCGTCTTGTAGTCCGCGACCAGACCGTAGTCGGCGACCTGGAAGATCGGGGCGTCGGCGTCCTTGTTGATGGCGACGATCACCTTGGAGTCCTTCATCCCGGCCAGGTGCTGGATGGCGCCCGAGATGCCGATGGCGATGTAGAGGGCCGGGGCCACGACCTTGCCGGTCTGGCCGACCTGATAGTCGTTGGGGGCGTAACCCGCATCGACAGCCGCGCGGCTGGCGCCGACGGCGGCGCCCAGCTTGTCGGCCAGAGGCTCGATCACGGCGTGGAACTCTTCGGCCGAGCCCAGGGCGCGGCCGCCCGAGACGACGATCTTGGCGGCGCCCAGTTCGGGGCGGTCCGACTTGACCATCTCTTCGGAGACGAAGGCGGTCTTGGGCGCTTCACCGGCGGCGACGCTCTCGACCGAGGCCGAGCCGCCTTCGCCCGCAGCCACGAAGGCCGTCGGGCGCACGGTGATGACCTTCTTGGCGTCGGCCGACTGCACCGTCTCCAGGGCGTTGCCCGCATAGATGGGGCGCACGAAGGTGTCGGCGCTGACGACTTCGACGATGTCCGAGATCGGCGCCGTGTCCAGCTTGGCGGCGATGCGCGGGGCGAAGTTCTTGCCGTCGGTGTTGGCCGGGGTCAGGATGGCGTCGTAGTTCCCGGCCAGCGGCAGGACGGTGGCTTCGACGGCCTCGGCCAGACCATGAGCGACGGCGTCGCCCTCGGCCAGCAGCACCTTGCGCACGCCCGCGATCTTGGCGGCCGCATCGGCCACGCCCTTGGCGTTCTTGCCCAGCACCAGAACGTCCACGTCGGACGACAGGGCCAGAGCGGCGGTGACGGTCTTGTTGGTGGTGTCGCGGACAACCGAACCGTCGTGGTCGGCGATGACGAGAACGGCCATTACAGCACCCCTGCGGACTTGAGCTTGGAAACCAGTTCGGCGGCGTCGGTGACCTTGATCCCGGCGCTGCGCTGGGCCGGGGCGGCGACCTTGACCACCTTCAGACGGTCAGCAGTGTCGACGCCATAGTCGGCGCCCGCCTTGACCGCGATCTCCTTCTTCTTGGCCTTCATGATGTTGGGCAGGGACGCATAGCGCGGCGTGTTCAGGCGCAGGTCCACCGAAACCACGGCGGGAAGTTTCGCCGACAGGGTCTGCAGACCGCCGTCGACTTCGCGCGTGACGACGGCCCGTTTTTCAGAATTGGGGCCGCCCTCGATCACCAGCTTGCCGGCGAAGGTGGCTTGCGGCCAGTCCAGCAGGGCGGCCAGCATCTGACCCACCGCATTGTTGTCGCCGTCGATCGACTGCTTGCCCAGCAGGACCAGGTCCGGCTTCTCTTCGTCCACGACCGCCTTCAGCAGCTTGGCGACGGCCAGAGGCTCCAGGTCGGTGTCCGACTGGATCAGCACGCCGCGGTCGGCGCCCATGGCCAGGGCGGTGCGGATGGTTTCCTGGGCCTGGGTCACGCCGATGGAGACGACGACGATCTCGGTCGCCGTGCCCGCCGCGTGATGCTCCTTGCCTTCCTTCATGCGCACGGCTTCCTCGACGGCGATTTCGTCGAAGGGATTCATGCTCATTTTGACGTTGGCGAGGTCGACGCCGGTCTGGTCCGCTTTCACACGGGCCTTGACGTTGGAGTCGATCACCCGTTTGACGGGGACGAGTATTTTCATTGCGCTGTCCATCAGATGGTCGAATTGTTGCAGCACGGAATGGAACGGCTGCAACGGCCTGTCAATGTAACGCGGCGTGATCCAACGCCTCAACCTGCGCCTGTCCTACGGAAGAAGCCATGCATCGCCTGCTGACCATGAAACGCCTGAGCATCATCTTCCTGACGCTCTTCGCCGTCGCCTTGGGCGGGGTCTTCGCCTATGACGCCATCGTCATGGAGCCCGGAAAGCGTTGCGAAGCCGGTGGCAAATGGTGGGACCAGAATGCAGGCGTCTGCGCCCAGCCCGTCTCCATCGCCGAGATCACCGGCCGCCCGATCGGCCAGAGCCGGGCCGAGGCTTCGGCTGAAAAGAACCGCGAACTGGTGCGGATCGAGGATGCGATAGCCGCCAACCGCCGCGCCGCCGCTGCTGAGACGGCCCGTCAGCGCGAGGCGTTGAACAAGCGCTGAACCGTCAGCGCGTCGCGCCGGGCCGCCATTTGACGTCGTCGGCGCCGTTGGCGTTGGCGCGTCTTGCCGCCACGAACAGATGGTCTGACAGCCGGTTCAGATAACGCACCGCAGCAGGCGTCACAGCCTCGCCCGTCTCGGCCAAACGGATGGCGTCGCGTTCGGCCCGCCGGGCCACGGTGCGGGCCAGATGCAGATGCGACGACAGGGGCGAACCGCCGGGCAGGATGAAGCTGTCCAGCGCCTTGAGGCTGTCGTTCATCCAGTCGATTTCGTTCTCCAGCCGTTCGACCTGGCTGTCGAGGATGCGCAGGGCCTCCCATTTCGGGGCGGGGTCCAGAGGCGTGGCCAGGTCGGCGCCGAGGTCGAACAGTTCGTTCTGAATGCGGCCCAGCATGGCGTCGATGCGGTCGTTCTGGCCCGAATGCAGCCGCGCCACGCCGATGACCGCGTTCAGTTCGTCCACGGTCCCGTAAGCTTCGACCCGCACATCGGTTTTGGACACCCGCGCGCCCGAGGCCAGGCCGGTCGTGCCGGCGTCGCCGGTGCGGGTGTAGATCTTGTTCAGAACGACCATGCCGGTTTCCTCAGGCGCCGTGAGTGGACTTCCACCACAGGCCGGTGACCAGAAGGACTATGGCGACGGCCTGCAAGGCCACGCGCAGACGCATCAGCTTGTTGGAGTTCGACCGGGCGTAGTCGCCGCCCTTGAACAGCGAATAGATGCCGAACCCCAGGGTGACGGCGACGGCCGCAATGGCCAGCAGGATCAGGATGTCGAAGACGTTTGCCATCGTTGCAGACTAGGCTCGGTCGCGGTTCGGCGCCATAGCGGGCGTCGCCGCAACTTGTTGCGACCTATTCGCACACCCTGTTGCGGCGCGATGCTGAATTGAGCTTGAGAGGCGTTCTCAATAACGCGGGGCGCTTCAAGCATATGACTTCCACCTCCTTCCGACGGTCGGTTCTTCTGGCCGGTTCCTGCCTGACCGCCAGCCTGGCCTTCGCCGGCGCCGCTGCGGCCCAGTCGGCTGTCGCGCCTCCGCAGGAAGCGAGCCAGCTGGAGGATGTGGTGGTCACCGCTTCGGGCTTTGAACAGCGCATCGAACAGGCCCCGGCTTCGATCAGCGTCATCCCCCGCGCCGAGATCGAAGAGATCCGCGCCGTCTCCATCGCCGAGATTCTGGCCAATGTTGAGGGCGTCGACACCGGCGCCGCCGTGGGCAAGACCGGCGGCCAGACCATCAACATCCGCGGCATGGGCTCGGACTACACCCTGACCCTGATCGACGGCCGCCGCCAGAACACGGCCGGCAGCGTCACGCCCAACGGCTTCGGCGAAACCTCGTCCAGTTTCCTGCCGCCCGTGTCCGCCATCGAGCGCGTTGAAGTGGTGCGCGGTCCGGTCTCCACCCTCTACGGCTCCGACGCCATGGGCGGGGTGGTCAACATCATCACCCGCAAGATCGGGGACCACTGGATCGGCGCCGTCACCGGCCACTACACCCTTCAGGGTGATGATGACTTCGGCGCCATCTGGGGTGGCGACTTCTACGCCAGCGGACCTCTGGTCGCCGACCGGGTCGGTCTGGCCCTTCGCGGCGCCTATTCCGAGCGGGAACAGTCGGCGCTCACCTATGAGAACGTCAACGGCGTGGAGACGCCGGTCAGCGGCTTCGGCCGCAGCTCCACCGCCAATGAAATCTGGTCGCTGGGCGCCCGACTGTCGTTGAACCTGCACCCGGATCACGACCTGTGGTTCGACTATGACACCGCCAACCAGTGGTACGACAACGCTGACGGCCAGATGGGCACGGCGACCACCGCCGGCGGCTATGACAGGTTCCTGGAGTTCAACCGCGAGCAGTTCGCTGTCGCCCACAACTGGCGCCTGCCGTTCGGGGTGTTGGAGTCCAACTATTCGATAGGGACGACCGAGACAGTCGGGCGGATCATCCCCAACGGCGTCATCGGCGCCGGCGGTCCGCGCACGCTCGAGAGCGAGAACCGCATCTTCGACACCAAGCTGTTCTCGCAATGGCGCAACCACACCTTCACCGTCGGCGGCCAGCACTGGGAAGCCGAGATGGTCGATGGCGTCGCCCCCACCCGGTTCGAGCACACCCAGTGGGCGGTCTTCGCCGAGGATGAATGGCGCTTCACCGACACCCTGGCGCTGACGCTTGGGGCCCGCCATGACGATCACTCGACCTTCGGTTCGCACTTCAGCCCGCGCGCCTACGTCGTCTGGAACGCCACCGACAACTGGACCCTGAAGGGCGGAATCAGCCAGGGCTTCAAGACGCCGCGCCTTGAGCAACTGGCCGAAGGGATCAACGGCTTCGGCGCCCAGGGCCGCCTGCCGCTGCTGGGGTCGCCGGGCCTCATGCCCGAGACCTCGACCTCGACCGAATTCGCGGTCTTCTACGACAATCGCAACAATTTCCGCGCCAGCATGACGGTGTTCCATAACGCCTTTGACGACAAGATCGCCGCCGGTCCCCAGGTCGCCAACTGCCTGTTCGGCCTGACCCAGGCCCAGTATGACGCGGGCGGCTATCCGGCCACGGGTTGTTACGATGTCGGCTTCTTCACGCCCTACATCGCCACCGTCGCGGGCTTCGGCCAGTCGGTGAACATCGACGAGGCCGAGACGCAGGGCGTCGAGATGTCCGCCCGCTGGCGCGTCGCCTCCGATTGGACCCTGCAGGCCAACTACACCTACACCGAGAGCGAGCAGAAGTCGGGCGCTGCGGCGGGCCAGCCTTTGACCGACACGCCCGAGCACATGCTGAACGCCAATGTCCGCTGGAACGCCACCGACCGGTTGAGCCTGTGGCTGCGCGGCGAGTACCGCTCCGAACGCTATCGCGGCGCCGGCCCGGCCCAGGACGCCTGGGGCGACTATGCGGCCTATGAGCTGTTCCACCTCGGCGGTTCGTATGAGGTGAACGACAGGGTCACGATCAATGCGACGATCTACAACCTGTTCAACAAGGACTTCGTCAGCCTGCTGCCTTACGGCGCGCCGGTCGCCTATACGCCGGAGTTCGCCAACAACCAGGAACCGCGCCGTCTGTGGGTGTCGATCCAGACGACCTTCTGACCCTCTGATCTGATAGGTTTCTTTATCCTGCTGGGCCGTCCCTCGACCGAGGGGCGGCCTTTCGCATGACGGCGTTAAGCGGATGGTCGCCTTTCATGCGGATGATGGCGCCATGTCTGACCGCACCGTCCGCAACCTGGTTCACCTTCGCAGCTCGGCCTCGACGGCGCGCGTTCTCAACCTGTTGAACGTCTACAAGGAGCATGGCGACGAGGAGGAGTGGGCGGAGAAGCCCTTCTTCCGCACGCCGGCCCTCAACAAGGCGATGATCATCAAGCACCGGTTGCGCCGCGACGAGCTGGACGCCTTCCATGTGCGCCGGCACGTCGCCACCAAGATCGTCATCCCCATCGACACCAAGGACCTGCGCACCGGCGGCCGTTTCCTGTTCGTCGGCCAGCGCCGTTTCGAGATTCTGCTGAAGGAAGCCTTCGGCATAGAGGCCGACCACCCCGACATCGCCACCCTGCGCCTGCTGGACCGTCTGCCGTCTCTGGACCCCTTCCTGTTGCGCGAGCAGCTGAAACGAAACGGGGTGGAGCCGGCGCCCTGCTATCTGGCCATCAGCGAATCCGACCTGGCCCGGATGATCCACTTCGTCGAGGAAGAGATCAGGCCCCTGGTGACCCTCAGTCTGGGCGTGGAGGAGGTCGGCGCCGGTTCGACCCGTCGCCTGGCCGGCAAGATCCTGTCCAACGAACCCGGTGACCGCATGGAGGCGCTGCGCCACACCCTGCGTCTGGAGCCCGAGGACTATCAGGAGGGCGTCTTCTGCTGGAAGGGCTTCCTCTATTATAAATGGGTTCTGAACAGCCTGAGAGGCGAGATCGACGGCGTGGCCAAGGCCGTCCGCACCATCCGCCCCATCGGCAAGATGGACCCCGCCGCGCGTGAATACATCGACCGCGGCCGCGAGGTGCTGAGCGACCGCATCGCCCAGACCTGCGAGGACGTGATCCGCACCCTGAGGGTCTATGACGCCGCCTACGCCAGCCTCTCGGTCGAGGGCGGGGCCAACGCCTTCCGCGACTTCCTTCTGTCCGCGCCAGCCCTGTTCTCGCGGCTGGGGGACCAGCTGGGGGCGGTCCAGCATGTGGTGAGCTTCTGGCGTTTCCGCTTCGGCGTCGGCTCAGCCCCGGTCAGCGTCGAGGAGTTGATCGACATCTTTATGGACTTCGAATCCGGCCTGGCCGAGCGCCGCCAGGAGTTGTCCGCCCCTCCGCTTCCGCCGCGCGCGGCGTAAGGGCGATCAAATAGCTCCGTCATCTTGGGGCTTGTCCCGAGGACCCATTCCAGCCTCAGGCTGGACTGCGCCCGCATCGAACGCCGTCGGCTGAACTCCACCGTCGAGACCGGCCTCGCCATAGGCCCTCGGGACAAGCCCGAGGGTGACGGTGGGATAGGGTGATGCCCGCCTTAGTAGCGGTAGTGTTCCGGCTTGAACGGACCCTCGGTCGGGACCGAGATGTAGTCGGCCTGTTCCTGCGAAAGTTTGGTCAGCTTGGCGCCCAGCTTGGCCAGGTGGAGGAAGGCGACCTTTTCATCCAGATGCTTGGGCAGGGTGTAGACCTGGTTCTGGTAGGACTTGGCGTTGGTCCACAGCTCGATCTGGGCCAGGGTCTGGTTGGTGAAGGAGGCCGACATCACGAAGGACGGGTGGCCCGTGGCGTTGCCCAGGTTCACCAGGCGGCCTTCCGACAGAAGAATGATCTTCTTGCCGTCCGGGAATTCCACGTGGTGGACCTGATCCTTGATCTTGTCCCACTTGAAGTTCTTCAAGGCGGCGACCTGAATCTCCGAGTCGAAGTGGCCGATGTTGCAGACGATGGCGTTGTTGCGCATGGCGCGCATGTGCTCGAGACGGATGACGTCCTTGTTGCCCGTCGTGGTGACGAAGATGTCGGCCTTGTCGGCGACGTCTTCCAGGGTCTGAACCTCATAGCCTTCCATGGCGGCCTGCAGGGCGCAGATGGGGTCGATCTCGGTGACGATCACGCGGGCGCCGCCGTTGCGCAAGCTGGCGGCCGAGCCCTTGCCCACGTCGCCGTAGCCGCAGACCACGGCGACCTTGCCCGACAGCATGACGTCGGTGCCGCGGCGGATGGCGTCGACCAGGGATTCACGGCAGCCGTACAGGTTGTCGAACTTGGACTTGGTGACGCTGTCGTTGACGTTGATGGCGGGGAAGGGCAGCTCGCCCTTTTCGGCCATCTGATACAGGCGGTGGACGCCCGTGGTCGTCTCTTCCGACACGCCGCCGATGGCGTCGCGGATGGCCGAATAGAAGCCGGGCTTCTCGGCGATGTAGCGCTTCATCACCGCGAACAGGGCTTCTTCTTCCTCGTTCTGCGGGTTCGACAGGACCGAGATGTCCTTCTCGGCTTTCGGGCCGAGCACGCACAGCAGGGTGGCGTCGCCGCCGTCGTCGAGGATCAGGTTCGGATAACCGCCATCCGCCCATTCGAAGATCTTGTGGGCGTAGTCCCAGTATTCCGTCAGGGTCTCGCCCTTGGTGGCGAAGACCGGCGTGCCCGAGGCCGCGATGGCGGCGGCGGCGTGGTCCTGGGTCGAGAAGATGTTGCACGAGGCCCAGCGCACTTCGGCGCCCAGGGCTTCCAGCGTCTGGATCAGAACCGCTGTCTGGATGGTCATGTGCAGGCTGCCGGCGATGCGGGCGCCCTTCAGCGGCTGGGCGGCGCCGAACTCCTCGCGCAGAGCCATCAGGCCCGGCATTTCAGTTTCGGCGATGGCGATTTCCTTTTCGCCGAAGTCGGCCAGGGAAATGTCGCGGACGATGTAGTCGGTCATGGGGGCGGTTCCGTCTCGGAAGGGTCGCGCGCATATAGCGATCTCTCAGCGCTGAGGCAAGAAACCCATAAGGATGTCTTTATATGATTTCCTGGCTTGGCCGGTTGGCGGGAGACGCTCGCGTCGGTATCACCTCCGCCATGAATAGCCATCACACCCCCCGTCACGACTGGACCCTGGATGAGGTGGAGGCCCTGTTCGCCCGGCCCTTCATGGAGCTGGTGTTCGACGCCGCAACCGTTCACCGCGCCCATTTCGATCCGTCAGAGGTGCAGAAGTCGCAGCTGCTGTCGATCAAGACCGGCGGTTGCGCCGAGAACTGCGGCTACTGCTCCCAGTCCGCCAGCTTCGACACGGGCCTGAAGGCGGAAAAGTTGATGGACGCCACGACCGTCATCGCCGAGGCCATGGCGGCCAAGGCCGGCGGGGCCAGCCGCTTCTGCATGGGCGCGGCCTGGCGCGAGCTGAAGGACCGCGACACGCCCAAACTGGCGGCCATGATCTCGGGCGTGAAGGCGCTCGGTCTGGAAACCTGCGCGACGCTTGGCATGCTGAACGCCGATCAGGCGCGGCAGCTGAAGGGCGCGGGCCTAGACTACTACAACCATAACCTCGACACCGGGCCGGAGTATTACGCCGAGGTCGTCACGACCCGCACCTATCAGGACCGTCTCGACACCCTGAAGCACGTCCGCGACGCGGGCATGAGCACCTGCTGCGGCGGCATTGTCGGCATGGGCGAGGCGCGGCGCGACCGCGCCGGCTTGCTGCACGCCCTGGCCACCCTGCCCGTCCATCCCGACAGCCTGCCGGTCAATGCTCTGGTGCCCGTCACCGGCACGCCTCTGGGCGACCGCGTTTTGCAGAGCGGCCAGATCGACCCGATCGAGTTCGTCCGCACCGTCGCCGTGGCCCGCCTTGTCTGTCCCGCCGCCATGGTCCGTCTGTCGGCCGGGCGCGAGACGATGAGCCCGGAGATGCAGGCGTTGTGCTTCCTCGCCGGGGCCAACTCCATCTTCGTCGGCGGCAAGCTGCTGACCACGCCCAACCCGGAGCAGGACGAAGACGCCGCCCTGTTCGCCCTGCTGGACCTGAAGCCGATGGAGCCGAAGACGGCCTCTGCACAGGCGGCGGCGTAATGCTTCGGTGGCGTGTCGGCGTGGTCGCGGCGACGCTTGTTCTCGCCGCCTGTTCACCGGATGCGCCGAAAGAAGCGCCGATCGTCACCGGCTCGACCCTGTTGGAGGTGAGGCCGGAGCGGGTTTCCTCTCCCAATGGCGCCATGACGCTGACCTATGGCGGAGAGAATGATCCGATCTTGACCCTCAGCGCCGGCTTTCTTCGGCGCAGCCCGGTGGGCGAGGTGCGGGTTCCATCCCGCCTCTCGTGGGCGCCGGATTCTCGGTGGTTCTACGTCAATGATTCCGGCAGCGCGTCTTGGAGCACCTTCCGCCTGTGGTCGGTGACTTCCCGCGCGGAGGCGAAGGAAACGTCAACCATCCACGATGCGGCCATCGCCGAACTAGGGCGGGTGAACGGGTGCAGTCATGTGCCGGAGCCCGACGCCATGACCCACGGCATGGGATGGTCTAAGGATGGAACCCGCGTCTATGTGCTGGCGGAAGCCCGACGCCAAACCGGCGACTGCGTCTGGCGAGGGGTCGAGTACATCGTGGTTGTCGCCGACGTCGAGACCGGCCGTCTGGTCGAGGTCGCGCAAGAGGTGGAGGCGCGGCGGCGTTATCCGACCTTGCCGTGGGATCCCGTAACCGAGCCTTAAACGCCGTCTGCCAAGACTGGCCTATGGATCGTCGCACCCTTTTCGGCCTCGCCGCTGTCGCCGTCTCAGCCGGTGCTTCGCCCGCCCGGGCGTCGGACACGGGCGGTGGAGGGGGCGATCCCTACACCCGCCTGCCGACGCTGACGGCCAATATCGGCGGCGCCGGTCCGCGGCGAGCCATCATGACGGTGGAGGCCGGGGTGGACTGTCCCGACGCCGCCCTGCGCGCCCGCGTGACCCAATCGGTTCCGCGTCTGCGCGCCGCCTACGCGTCTGTGCTCCAGCGCGTAGCCAACGAGACCCTGGCCGGTTCCCCGCCCGACGTGGAGCGGCTGGTCGCCCTGATGCAGGCCGCCACCGACGCCACCCTGGGTCGTCTTGGCGCGCGTCTGTTGATCGGCACGGTGATGGTGGTTTGAAGACGAGCCGTCTCCATTTTGCGTCAATGGACAACCGGACAATCGCGCAGAGAATGAATTAAGGTTGATGCTGCGTTCACCTCAATAGATCACCTATTGTTATACATGGTTGTTTGACTCTGAATAATCATGCCGTTTAACGGCGATTTCAGTCTCCGCATGTATTCTGAGTGTAGAAGCCAGACTTCACACAGGTGCTGAATGCCCAAGATTGATAAGAACACCGTTCTAGGCGCCATGGCGCTCGCCGGAGCTCTCGCTCTGCCTGCTGCGGCCCAGGCCGCCGGACCGACGGCTGGATACAACCTCATTGCTCGTGTGCCGGTGGCCTGCTGGGTCAAGCCGGAAAACGGTCCGATCACCAGCGAAAACGGGCGGGGCCGTGTCATTGAGGCATGCAACAGCCCCGGCGGATTCGCGGTGCACGCCAGCTACCGCACTCTGGACAGCGACGAGAACGCGTTGTTCCGCTACGGCGACCGCGAGATCGAACTGCCGCGCAGCGGTTCGGTTCTTCTGCGGCGCTCCAGCATCGCCCGCATCCGCAGCGTGGACTACGGTTTCGAGCGCAAGACGCTGAACGCTCCGGTCGTCATGGTGCTTTCGATCCAGCCCATCTGACCGATCCGGCTCCTTGTCTGGAGTTGGACACGAATGACTTTCGGCCCCTGATCGATCCGGTCAGGGGCCTGAAATGCATCAGGCCCTCAGATCACATCGGGGCCAGGGTCAGGGTCAGAAGATCGCTGTAGCGCCCCGCGCGCTGGCCAGCGGTCTGGCCGACCGTGATGACCAGGGGATAGGTGTCGTTGCGCAGGCCGGCGCCCGGCGTCGACTGGAACGGCACGGGATTTGTCAGATCGATCGACACGCCGCCGATGCTGAGACCGTAAGGCACAGCCCAGTCCCCGTTGGCTTGCCGCATTTCGCCCTGGTTGCGGGACTGGATCGTGACCTTGTAGCCGCGCGTGCCCCTGACCCACAGGTTGACGGGGTCATTGGTCCGTCCGGGAGACAGCTCGCCCAACTCGATGTTGGCCACGCCGTTGTTGCGCTGGAAGGCGCCGGTCAGACCCATGACGGCTGAGGGCCGCACATTGATCGCCAAGGTCACGTCCGCCTGCCCTTCATAGACGACGCTGTTGCGGCGGCGCAGACCCAGGGTCACGGTTTGCTGAAACAGGCCGTCGCCTGACAGGTTCTGGGTGTCCACGGACAGGCCCATGGTCTGGATGACCCTCTCGCCCGGCTCGACCTGCAGTTGGGGCCCGTTGAACTGGCCGCTGTTCGTCGTGTTGGGCGTGATGTCGGTGCTGGTCGATTCATTGACCAGGCCGTAATACAGCAGCCCCATCGACGGCTGCGCCGGATTCCGCATGCCGTAGGCTTCGCCGTTCAGGCGGACGACGGCGTCGCCCATGCATTTCTTGTCGCCCTGGTTGATCCAGCTGACCTGGAACTGGCCGTAGGCGGGTTGGCCGGAATAGGGGTCGTAGGATTCGATCGTCCAGCGCGATGAGCCGGGTTCGACGACCAGGAGGCACCCGACCGGCGGCGCGCTTTGCGCCTGGGCCCCGCTGGCGGCGAAGACGCTGACGGCGGCGGCTGTGGCGACGCCCAGGGCGGCGGCTGCATGTCTGACGTTCATGTCTGATCTCCCATCAGTTCACAGGCACCGGAACCGAAACGGCGTGCAAGTTCAGAAGGCCGTCGCTGTCGGCGGGCACCTCGAATTCGAACACCTGACGCGGCGAGGTGAACAGTTCGACCCGGTATTTACGGCCCGGCTCCAGCCCCTGGATGGCGAAGCGTCCCACGGAGTTGGAGAAGAACGCCTGGCCGTCGGACGTCGGATCGTCCGACGGCCTCACCCGGCCGGAGATCAGCGCCAGAGGCACGTCGCCGATGCCGGTGATCGAGCCGACGGCGCTGACGAAGGCGTTGGTGCCGATCTCGATGCTGTAGCCGCTGCGATAGGTGGGATGGACTCGGATGATGCCCTCGCCCAGATCATAGCCTGGCGGTGCGTCGACGACGTCATAGCGCAGGGACTGATTGTAGTAGGAAGACAAGGAGTTCGACAACGCCGGGCCGAACACGCCGCTGGATGCCTGATAGCGTCCTCGGTCGAGATTGTCGCCGGTGATCACTTGCCGGCCGTCCAACGTCGGATGGCCTCGGACGATGGCGAAGCTGTCGCCGATGCGCCGGCCGACCGCCACCTGTCCGCCAGCATAGGCGACGCTGCTGCTGACCGACAGGGCGGTGACCTGGTCGTCGCCGACGCTTTCGAAGTCTCGGCCGAAGGCGGTGTGGGACAGGGTCGCGTCGAAGCGGTTGCCGATGTAGGTGGCCGATCCGCTCGCGTTCATCGGGCCGTCGCTGTAGTTGGCCATGGCGTTGTAGCCGAAGGCGCCGACGCGGTTGTCGATGGATTGGGCGTAGCTGATGGAGCCGGAGTTGCTGGCGCTGTCGTAGCGCACATCGGCTCGCCGGTCGTACCGCGGCTGCCAGGTCAGGGAGACGTTGAAGCCGAAATCGTCGCGGTCAATGATGCCGCCGGGCACCTCTTGATAGCGCACGCCGACCTGCATGGTGACGGTCTCATTGTAGCGATAGGACAGGTCGGCGCCGACCAGATAGGAATCCCCGAAGTTGTCGCGGCCGCCCTGATAGGCAAGTTGCAACTGTCCGTAGAGGTTGTCGCTGAAGGCCCGCGAATAGGCGCCCGTGACCGTGAAGGCGATCGGGTTGTTGCCCAGAGGGTTGCCCAGATTGGAGAAGTCTCTCGACACATAGTCGAACTGCAGCAGCGCCTGATCGACGACGTCGCCATGGTCCACCAGGAAGTCATATGTCACTGCTCCGGCGTAGCCTGCACCGGAATCGGAGTTGCTGAGCGCGGCGTCGAATGACAGCCTCTGACCCGCAGGCAGGATATACTGGGTCTTGCCGTCGATCATCTGCACGGATTCGCTGGCCTGGAGGCCGATGCCGATGGCGGGGCGATCAACGAAGGCTTTGCGGTAATAGCCGGTGAAGGCCAGTTCGCCCTGGCTGTAGTCGGGCGATCCGATGACGAAGGGCGAGGTCACGCCCAGATAGGCGCCGTATTCGTAATCGCCTGGCTCCAGGTCGATGGCGTCCAGGTAGGAGCGATAGGCGACGGTGGAACTGCGCCCTGCATCATCGACGACCTGCAGCTCGATGTTGTTGCTGCCCGTGATCAGCGGCAGGTTGGACAGGTCGTAACGGCCAGCGTCGAGCCTGAACTCCTGAAGCAGGACGCCGTTGCGGACCACCTTGACCGTCGATTCCGACTGGAGGATGAACTCCCGGTTCCCGGCCAGTATGCCGGGCCGGAACGAGTCAAAGCGGCGGGTTTGGCGGGTGACGCCCACGCCGCCCAGGTTGACATAGCCCTGCCGGTTGCGGGTCTCCGTCTCCAGATCACCCAGAGTCCAGCGGCGGAATTGTTCGGGCTGGTCATAGACCAGGCGCGCATAGCGGCGATCAACCTGATAGGTGCCGAGGAACTGCTCCTCGCGGCCCTGGAAATCGAATTCGAACACCCCGCGGCCGTAACGCACGGCGCCGTTCAGGAAGACGCTGGGCTTGGGATAGGCCCCGTTCAGCCCCTCGGGGTGTCGCCGGAAAGCGACAACAGTGGAGTTCAGGTAGGCGGTGAAAGCCTCGGGCGACATCGCGGCGGCTTCGGGCTCTCCACCGTCGAACAATGACTGGGTGGTGCGGCGCTCGGGGTCGATGCGCAGGACGAGGATCGACAGGGCCGAAGGATCATAATCAAGGATGATCCCGATGTGCGCCAGATCGCGCGCCTGGAAATCGGGTCGGCCTTCCAGGGCGGCGGCGAGTTCGGCTTGCCCGCGCTCGTTCAGCAGGGGACGGATCAGAGCGGCGAAGCTGGCGCTGTTGACGACGAACCGGTCGTCGCGGGTCAGAAGCACGTCAACTTCGCCCAGGGTGCGGCGGTTGAAGGTCAACGGCACCGTAAGGTTCAAGTCCCGGTCATAGGGATTGATGTCGACGACCGGTGCGGCCGTTTGCGGCGTGACGGCTTGCGGCGCAGCTGGAGCCGCAGCCTGGTCCTCCTGTCCGTTGCTCGTTCGGACGGGGGCGGGGGCAGGGGAGTCCTGGACGATCTGCATGACATCGGCGGCGTCGGTTTCTGACGCCGCGTCAAAATGGGGCGCCGTGCGGATCGGCTGGTCGGGATTCGCCGCATCTTCTGCATGGGCGAAGGCCAGGCCGGGCGACGCCATGGTCGCCAGCAAGAGGATCAGACTTCCTGCGGGGCGCCTCATTGCGAGAAGGTCACCTTGATGGGCCGATCGGGCGAGAATGCCTGGCCTGTGGGGATTTGGAACGTGCGGCGTCCGCCGGCGGGCGCCAGGTAGCCGACGCCGACCGCTTGGTTGATCTGGGTGGCGCTGACGACCATGCGCAGCGGCGCGCCGTCCGCACTCGTGCCTTCCAGCGTCCAGTCGGCTGCGCTCATCATGGCGTATCGGGTGCCGGTGTTGCGCAGTTCGACGGCTACACCGGGCGTCATTTCAGCAGGCGCGGGGGGCGGGGTGGTTGCTCCCTCGCCGCCGGTCAGGGCGGGATCCACCTCGACAGCGCTTTGAGGCGCCGCAGCCAACATGGTCGGCACGGCGGAGACCACCCGCACCTGGGGCTCGGCGCCTGGCGGCGCCACCGTCAAGAGCGCCTTCATGTTGTAGACGATCTGCAACTGGCCGCCGACTCCCGCGTCACCGGCCTCGCCGCTCAGGTTGACCGGGATCTGATGGATGCCGACATAATAGGCGCGCGACAGAGCCAGGTCAGGGTCGCCGATCCATTGGACCCGAACGACCTGACGGCCGCCGACTGGGACGAGGCCCTGAGGCGGAAAGACCAGGAAGTCTTCATCCGCGGGCGTCTCGATCAGTTCGCCGGCGTCGTTGAACTCGATCAGGGTGATGCGGGTTTCGAACGGCAGAACAGTCGAGCCGACGTTCTGAACCTCGATCCTGGCCGCGGAGCCCGCGCCGCGCGTGGTGATTTCGACCACCATCGGCGAGACGCGCATCGCGTCAGCCGTGGTCGCCAGCGTCATGACGGCGATCGCCGACAGGGCCAGGAGAAGACGCCCGGGACGCCGGATTCGCGTGACCAGGCGCTTTATTGTCGATTGGATTGTCATCAGTATCACCCCCGGTTCGATATCGAACCTCCCCTGATCCATATTGGGCTGAAGCAGGTTAAAGACTTACTCAACTGTGTGGGACGTTCCGGTCCGGGTAGAGCGCCCCGGAGACATCAGTCTCCGGGGCTGCAATCGACTTAAGGCTGGACCGTCAGGCTGACGTTGACGGTGTCGGTGTAGGTGCCGGCCAGCAAGGATTCAGCGGGCGGCGGGACGTTGACGTTCATGGTGAACACCGACTTCCAGGCGCCGTGCAGTTGCGAGTCCGTCTGTTCGCTGGCGTCGACGTTGAAGGCGCCGGCCTGTGCGGCCGCCGAGTTCGGGGCCG